>Ga0102591_1000030_pt1 | contig 396791 bp, 344 predicted proteins | sample AraplaCol_mCL_r2_2_FD_76860 | JGI IMG/M metagenome (GOLD analysis project Ga0102591, IMG submission 76860) | Arabidopsis root microbial communities from North Carolina, USA - plate scrape MF_Col_mCL_r2 (SPADES assembly) (version 2) | ecosystem: Host-associated > Plants > Roots > Endosphere...
GCCTGCTGCCCTTCGCATTGAGCGATCCACAGGCTGCGCTTGTCGATGGTTGATGAGGCGAAGGGCCGCCGCGAGCAGGCATGCAGGCACGATAGCTTCGCTTTTCAAGCACCACTCCACATAGGTCGCGGAGCGATTCATTTCGCGAGAGAGCATGTCTTGGAAATCGCCATCAGGCAGGAGCCTAGTCAGCGCTCTCCGCAGCTCAGGCCCTGTCGGTGGACGTGTGCGCCAGTTCGTGGTGACAACCGAAAAGTCAGGGGAAGTATGGAACATGAAAGGCTCCGCGCTGGGCGAAGCGAGAACCCCCGTCGTCCTCAAAGGTTTCCGATAGATTGCGCTTTGAACTTAAGTCGGAACGATTCTGCAGCCTGCGGCGTATTGGCCTTATGCCGCTGCATTGGTTCTCATCGCCGGTCTATGTCGCCACGCCGAAGGCCGGCGAGCGCTTCGCCGTGTTCAACGTCGAGCGAGCGGCGGAATTTCTCTTGTCCTGGAAAGGTCATGGCGGGGATCAGGCGTGGCAAAGCGCGGTGCTCTCGTGCATGGCCGCGATGAAGGGGCAAGGGTCAACGGCAGATGCCCGGTCAGCATTCGAGTCCGCGGCCCAATCTAGCGGGATGCTCTTGAGATAATCCGCCAATCGGAACGAGGCGTGGTTCATGACGATCGAGACAGAAGATCAGTACCAGCAGGCCGTAGCTCGATTGAAGGCGCTTGCCGACGTTCCGGACCAAGAACGGGATGAAACCGAGTTCCTGGATCTCTCGGCGGCGATGGTGGCCTACGAAGCGAGTGTCGCCACGCCCGCACAAGGATAGGAGGCGCGCATGTTCTCATTCCTGTCGCCCCGCCGCTCGATCGAAGCGGACCCCAAGCGTGCAATTGTCAGGTGCGTCTGAATAGCGCCAAGTTTCGTGGACGCCGTCGGGCTAGGTATGGACTGCCCCCGGTCCGTTAGACACCGCCGACCTATCCTTGGACGGTCCCCGGTTTCGTGGACAAAGCCGAGCCTCACTCCGACGCGCGTTCGAACGCCTCGGGACTGATACCGCCGAGATGGCTGTGACGGCGGGTTCGATTGTAGAACGTCTCGATATAGTCGAAGATGTCGGCGCGGGCCAAGGCGCGGGTCTTGTAGATGCGTTGCTGGATCCGCTCCTTTTTCAAGCTGCTGAAGAAGGATTCGGCGACCGCATTGTCGTGGCACTTCCCGCGCCGGCTCATCGAGTGCTCAAGATTGTGATGCTTCAGGAAGCAGCCCAATCCATGCTGGTAAACTGGGAGCCCTGATCCGAGTGAACCAGGAGCGTGGTCTTCGGCTTCCGTCGCCATACTGCCATGAGCAACGCCTGCAGCACGACGTCGGTGACCTGCCGGCTCTGCAGTGACCAACCAATGACGCGGCGGGAGAACAGGTCGATCACCACGGCCAGATAGGCGAAACCTTCCTGGGTCCTGATGTAGGTGATGTCCGTCACCCACGCTTTGTCCTGCGCCTCGACATCGAACTGCCGGGCCAGGGTGTTGTCGACCACGACCGACGGCTTGCCGCCATGAGATCCCGGCCGGCGCCGATATAGCTAAGGGCCGGCCAAGCAAGAACCTGCTGCTTCCGGACTGAACCACAAGCGGATGCACACGACCCCCGACACGATAATCCGGACAGCCCTCATTCAGGGCAATCCGGCTCAGACGATCGCGGCGCGAGATACCGCAGCGACCCTATCACTATCCCGAGTGGAACTTCGGTGCCCGACGGCCCGTTGCCGATCAGTGGGGGACGGATGGAGAGCAGGCCATGATGTTCGTAGCGCAAATCAAGGAAGGGCAGCGTGTCATCGGCTCCGATGAAGGGCATGTCGGAACCGTCGATTCTCTGAGTGGCCAGCTCATCAAGCTGAAGAAGAATGACCCTGAATCGGGAGAAGCCCATCATTACCTCGACCTGGCACTCGTCGTTGCCCTTGAGGACGATACGATCAAGCTGATCGTCCCAGCGGCTGAAGCCAAAGAGAGATGGTCGGAGGCGACCGAATAATGGACCGACGCCATTTCGTTGCTGGAGCCGGCGCGACCATCGTCGCTGGGCCCGCTCAGGCGAGCGTCGCAGTGGAGCGCTTCGGTCCAAGCGCCTCTGTAGGCAGGGTCATCCTCCTCTATGGTTCGGACGGTCTGACGAATAGTGGCCGATATCAGTTCGCCGCGAACATGATCGCGGGGGCTGGCTACAATGTCCTGCTACCACGGTACTTCGAGGCCACCGGCGATCAGCGGGCCCGTTACGGCGAAATCAAAAGCAAGTTTCCGATCTGGCTGGAAGCGATCGAGACGATCACGGGCGCTCAGCAGGCGCGTTTCGCCCTTGTCGGCTTTTCGCTTGGCGGCGCATTGGCCTTGGCTCTTGCGGCGCGCGATCGCAGGATCAAAGCCGTCGTCGACTTCTTCGGATTTCTGCCGCCAGGCCTGGAGCGAACTTCGCTGCCCCCTACGCTTATTCTGCATGGGGATGCAGACCGAGTGGTGCCGGTGTCCAACGCCGAAGCCATCGAGAGACTGGTCGGGAGCAATGGGGGCTCTGTCCAGAGCCATATCTATCCCGGCGAAGGACATGGCCTGTCTCTAGCGAGCTGGCCCGATGCGATCGCGAGGACACAAGCATTCCTACGCGAGCACCTCTGACGATCGTGTTGGAGGAGCCTTCGTTGAAGATCGCGACCTATAATGTGAACGGCATCAATGGCCGGTTGCCCGTTCTGCTCCGGTGGCTGAAGCAGGACCATCCTGATGTCGTGTGCCTGCAAGAGCTCAAATGCTCAGACGACCGCTTTCCCGAGCGCGAACTGCAGGAAGCCGGCTACGCGGCGGTCTGGCACGGTCAGAAGAGCTGGAATGGTGTCGCGATCCTCGCAAAGGGCGGACCGCCGGTCCTCACGCGCCGAGGTTTGCCGGGGGATCCTGACGACATCCATAGCCGCTACATCGAGGCGGCGGTTAACGGGGTGCTCATTGGGTGTCTTTATCTCCCCAACGGGAATCCCGCCCCCGGCCTCAAATTCGAGTACAAGCTCCGCTGGTTCGACCGATTGCTGAGCTATGCAGACGAGCTTCTCTCCCACGATGTCCCGATTGCACTCGTAGGCGACTTTAACGTCATGCCGACGGAGCTCGATGTCTACGCACCCGAGCGATGGCGAGATGACGCCCTCTTTCGTCCGGAGGTCCGAAAAGCTTATGCCGACCTGGTCAAACAGGGTTGGACGGACGCCATCAGGCACCTTCATCCGAGAGAGCGCATCTACACGTTCTGGAAGTACTGGCGGAACTCGTTCGAACGCGACGCCGGCCTTCGCCTCGACCACCTCCTGCTCAGTCCCACCCTGGCGCCGCGGTTAAAATCCGCGGAGGTCCGACGGTCGCTGCGAGGCTGGGAGCACGCCAGCGACCATGCGCCGGTGATGGTCGATCTTCTGCCGGCATAGGCTTGGGTGCGGTCCAGGTACCTTCCCGCGATGGGTTGACCCGAACCTAGGTTCTGTGTCCGGGCGGCGAAAGTGGCAGCCGAGCCAGACGCGGGCAATTGTGGGAGCGTCGGCGTCGGACTGGCGCCATCGCGAACCGGCGCGCCCGACCGAGCAGAGAACCAACGCGGCCGAGGAACGTTACAAACTCCCCTGGATGCACCGCGACGCGCAACTTGCAGAGGTTAGATATGATTAGATTGATCTTGGCTAGCGCCGCTGGGTGGATGCTCGCTACACGCCCCGAATTCCGTGAACGCGTATTCGGCGTAGCCAGGGATATCTTCCCGCGGCCAACCGCCCGCTGAGCAGATTGGCTAGCTTCCGTGCCCTTTAACCCCTCATCCTCGCTCACGAATCTTTTGAACGCACAGGTGAGATCGGGACAGGTTGTTTGGCTTGGTGTCCGCCCCGGCCGCCGAGAGCCCATGCTGGCGATCGAGACCGCCAACCTCGATGTTGAGAGAGGGGTCATCGGCGATCGTTACCTGCGCCCGGCCGGCAGCCGGCAGGTCACTTTGATCCAGGCTGAGCACTTGGCGGCTATCGCCAGTCATTTGGGTTGCGATGAGATACTGCCCGTAGATTTGCGGCGCAATATCGTTACCCGGGGCATCAACCTGGTTGCTCTCAAAGAGAAGCGCTTCCGAGTGGGCTGCGCCATTTTGGAGACGACGGGCGAGTGTCATCCGTGCTCTCGAATGGAAGAGATACTGGGCGTGGGCGGTTACAATGCCGTGCGGGGTCTCGGCGGTATCACAGCGCGGATCATTCAAAGTGGAAGCGCCGATGTCGGCGACGATCTCGTCGCTCTAACTTCGGACATATAGGCAGCCTTCCGCACCGACTTGCTGCGGCCGGTCTCGCCTCAGTCGATGGTCCGATGTCAGGAACGTGGATCGACTCTGTCGGCCACCGCCTCCTTCTTAGCTCGGGGCAGCAGCGTCATCATGAGGATGAAGGCAGACAGCACGAAGCAGATGCTGTTCGTGACGATCAACGGCCACTCGCGCAAGCCGATGCCATAGGCCGTCCACAGAGCGAAGCCGGTCACGGTCAAGCTGTAGGTCAACGGAGAGATCGCCGCGGTATCGCGTGTCCTGACGATCCGCCACGCCTGGGGAACGAAGCTGATGGTCGAGCATAGCGCGGCGAGAGTGCCGGCCACCGCGATCCAGTTCACGGCAGGTTCCTATTTGGACAAGCGCCTGACATTGGCTAGGACCTTACGTCGATAGCCCCGGGCAATACTGGCGGGTCCGGTTCCGGTAGCGGCCTGCAGGACAGCAGTCTGAGCGGCCGAGACTTTCTCGGTCACCATCAATCTTGCCTCACGATTTGCAGCGCGACCACCGGCCGCGATCTTCATGCTTCGGAGCCAGATGGCCTGCTGCGCCTCGAATGCCAGCATCGACATTTGCAGCCAGACCTTAAACATCGGCAGCCCCCTTAGGTGAGGGCTTTCGAGACCGCGGCGTGCTCTTTCGCGCTGGGCCTGAGCGGGCCCGGCGTTCAGGCTGCTCATCCTCCGTCGCCGTCCCTCGCGTCTCCTGGCTCATGCGGTACCAGGCGTAGCCGATGGCGCCAGCGAGGATGAGTGGCGTTGGAAGCCGTGTCGCCAGAAGCGTCAAAGGAACCGCAAGCCGCTCGGGGATTTCGCCCCGCCCCACTTTTCCGGCGACCCAGGCGCCGGCCAGGCTGAAGACTGCGGCGCGGATCATTTCTGCTCCTCCGCGGCGCCCGGCGTAATCGGCACCTGCTGGGCAACCGGATCGCTCGCGGGAAAGGTATCCTTGAGTGCCCTTTCAAGCTTCTGATCGGGGGTCAGCTCCCGCTCTGCTTTCTCCGGAGATTTTTGTTCTCTACGGAGGCTTTCGACTGCCGGGCTTTGGTCATTCGCCATGGGTGCCTCCATCAGTGTCTGCGTGGAGGATGAACGCTGCCCGGCCGCCTGCCGTTCCTCAGCGGACGAAGATCGCAGCCCGTAGTCTTGCGGGAACCAAAACAGCGCTTATCTCGCTTTCCGCGCGGTGCTCTCGCAGCACCTGCCTGCTCTCCAGTTGGATGCGTCGCCGCGGATGTACCGGCCGCAACTGACAGGAGGGCAAAGCCAGTTTCCCGGCGATGGCCGGAGCCGGCAAGTCCTGACAGAAGTCAGAGGCCCGCCGTTTCCCAAACGGCGGGTTTGTTTTTCATAATGGGCGGCAACATTGGGGGCAAAGTCTCGCTCGATTGCGGCTTGAACGCCGGATGGTATAGCCTCGTGGGGACAACGGGTCGGTTCGATGCTGATTGAAATCCCTCGCACGGCTTCCAATCCTCAAATCCCGCAGATCACGGCTGAGGAGGCTTCCGCAGCGGCTCGGGCGGTCATTGAGCTGTTCGTAAAATGGAACCTCGGCGATGAAAAGGCCCGAGAAATTCTCGGCGGTATCTCGCCGAGAACTCATGCCCGCTGGAAATCGGGACATCATCCCCGGATCACGAGGGATCTCGCGACGCGCCTATCCCTGCTGATGGGGATCCACAAGGCACTGCGCATTCTATTCAGCGACGCTCAACGCGCCTACGACTGGGTGAGCAAGCCGAATGAAAATTTCAACGGCCGGTCGCCTGCCGAGATGATGGCGGAGGGTAGCATTTTCGCGCTCGCCAGGATGCGATCATATCTCGACGCAGAACGCGGAGCATGGTGAGCGGCCTGAGGGAGCGTCGGTAACAGGTAACGCGGCCGATACCCGTTACCTGTTACCCAGCACTGCGATAGCCAGGCAGTGGCGCGAACGTGCCGACCTTGTCAGGCGCGGTAAGCGTGGGGGACCGCCTCAACGAACGCTGAGAACGGTTGTTGATGATGTAGCCCGGGCTCGAAGGACTGATATTGCAATCCTAGGATCGATAGAGGAATCTTGCCCAGTGCCAAGGATCAGCCGGGCTGAGGTTGGCGAAGTGGCTGTCGCCCGCAGGTGTCGATGTCTAATCCGATAGCATCAAAGGGCGTTCAGAAGCGGGCTCGCCCCATGGCTTCCCTCGCGCAGAATCTTGATCAGGATCTTTGCGCTAACGATTGGAATTACAGCAGCGGTATCAGAATCTTTCATTTTGGGGATGGGCAGCCGCCGCCACTGACTGCGACCGGCTTTCTCCCAATGCCTCATGATCGCCAGCTTGCAGGCTGCGTATGCCAGGCGGCACGAGCCCTCCTGGATGTCACTCAAGCTTGGCTGTGGCAGAACGCGAAAGTGTCGCGCAAGACTATCAACGACTTCGAAAACGGGTACGCTCGTCCCAAGGCGGCTCTCAATTTGAGACTGAGGCGAGCGCTGGAGCGCGCGGGTGCGCATTTCGTGTACGGAGAGAATGTTGTCGGCGTGATCGTCTACAAAGCGAGGCCGGCCTCTGGCGAGGCCCTCGTTAACCATAATTGATTCAAATTGTAGCGAGTTTTTTATATTCCAGATATATTATTTAACGTTCAGCTTGGGCAATGGCGACCCAAGTTGATCACGACCAGCGGCAGAGAGTGCCGAGGATCGTAGGCGGCCTCCCATATGCTGGCCGGTTTCCCGCCCTCTTCCGATCAAATGCAGAACTGCCCGTGCGCCCTCCACCGGAGCTTGGCGCATCTCGTTGTCGTCATTCATGGAGCCGCAAATGGCAATCCAGAGGCACTTCGGCTTGGCCTATCGAGGACCCTACTCATCAGCGGCAGGCATATGCCGTATCGCGGTTGTCCATACCAGAGTGCGCCCAATGGCTAAGCGCTCGCACATGTGTCCTTTCGGAGATGACCCAGCCGCGGCCTTGCTCGACGAGGAATTCGACGAGCTATGCTGCGAACCTGGCGTTCTCCTGCGGCTAGCCAATCAGGCCTGAACACCCTTTTGCATACGTCGACCGGTCGTTCGAACCGCCTCGACCAGCACGACGCCTAGGCCGATCCCCAATCGTCCTCCGGCGCAATGTTGCCGGACTCCGTGGGAGCTTCCATGCCGCATAGAAAGCCGACCTCCGGCACGAAGAAACTCGCGCCAATGCCGCCCGACCTGCTGGCGCGCGCCTATCTCGATATCCTCGCCCGAGAGGCAGGAGCGAAGACCAAGCCGATCCTCCCTGGAGCGTACTCAGATGCCGCGCTGGAGCGTCTCATCGACGACCTCGAGGACTACGCCGGCGATACCGCCAGCGCTCGTCTCCGGCCGGACCTGGCAGCTGTCGCGATCTTGATGGCGCGGGCGATCGAAGCAGAGCCGGGTTTAGCAGGGCAGCTCCGTCGTGATGCGCCCGTCGTCGTCATGACCATACACACCCCCAACCTAGCCGAGATGGCAAAGGAGGTCGCCCAGGAATGCGTGCTCCCCCAGCACTCACGCGTTCTGGATGTTGAGAGCTCGACGTTGGTGAGTCCTCAGACGCGGGGGATTCTGGTGGTTCGCGACGGCACCGCCAAGCCAGATCGTCGCGACAAGGGAAGCCGGGAGGTCACCTCAGCGCTGCAGTACCGAATTCCCGTCATGGGCATCGCGCCAGATCCTTCGCGACACCTGCCCCAAGCGCTGACCCGAACGGCCGTGTTCAAGCTCACGCTGCCGTCGCTCGACCAGGCAGGCGTTGCGTTAGTCATTGAAGCTGTCACCGGCCTCGCGCCGACGCGGGCGATGGATCCAGCCCTTGTTCGCATGCTGGACATCGAGGATCTCCCGCTGGCGTTCAGGTTTGGCCTTCAGGGCAACGAATGCCTTTCCGCTATCGAGGATTTGGTCAGGAAGCGCGGCGACTACCTCTTTGAAGGCCCCTCGCTCGGAGAGCTCACCGGCTATGGCGCAGCCAAGGATTGGGGAATGCAGCTTGCCGATGACCTGACCGAGTACCGTGCCGGTCGGCTCAGCTGGGCCGACGTCGATCACAAGGGCCTTTTGCTTTCGGGCCCACCAGGAACCGGCAAAACGCAGTTTGCGCGAGCTTTGGCGAAAACTGCGCAGGTGCCGCTCGTTTCCACATCGGTGGCGGAGTGGAATTCGGCATCGTACCTTTCGGGCACGCTGCAGGCCATCCGGGATGCATTCTCACGAGCTCGCCGCCAAGCGCCGTGCATCCTGTTCATCGATGAGGTGGACGGAATCTCGGATCGCGCGAAGCTTGGTGGGGACTACATCGAATACTGGACGCAGATCGTGAACCTGCTGCTGGAGCAGCTGGCCGCGATCGAGGAGCGAGCGGGGGTCGTTGTCGTAGCCGCGACCAACCACCCGGACCGCATTGACGCAGCGGTGAAGCGTGCCGGCCGACTTGATCGGGAAATCCAGATCGAGAAGCCCAATACGCACGAGCTGGTTGAGATATTCCGCTTCTATCTAGGTTCGCAGACCTTGAAGGATGCGGACCTCGTTCCTCTGGCGATGGCCTCGCGCGGAGCCACTGGGGCTGACGTCGAGGCGGTGGTTCGGCGTGCAAAAGGCACAGCCCGACGCGCTCGTCGTGAGCTCACGATCGATGATCTCTTGGCGGTGCGGAATGGTGATGTTCCTGCACTGTCTCCGGACGCCAGGTGGCGCATCGCGGTCCATGAGGCGGGGCACGCACTTGCTGCTATCGCTTTGGAGGCCGGGCATGTTGGCGGGGTCTCGATCCATCCTACCGGCGGCTTTGCCGAGTACCGAAGCGATATCTCAGGATTCTCAACATACGAGCGACTGATGACGGAGATGGCGGTCCTGATGGCCGGGAGAGCCGCGGAGCGCTTGATCCTTGGAGATGTCGGTGCGGGAGCCGGAATGGCCCGTGAATCTGATCTTGGTCGTGCAACAGCGCTTGCGTTGCTGATCGAGGCTCAGTGCGGGCTGGGGCACTCAGGTGAAGCTTACATCGGCGATATCAAGGATCTCGTCTACGCTCCAGCGCTTCACCTCGCAGTCAATCTGCAGCTCAAGGCCGCTCAGGCCAAAGCGTCGCTCACGCTCGATCGAAAGCGCGGCCGGCTCGAAGCGCTCGCGAACGCGCTCAATCAGGAGGGATATCTGTCGGGCGATGAGATCCGTTCGATCGTCTGCGTCACGCCTATCGACTTGAACGAAGCCGAAGAGGAATTTGCATGACCGATACCAACGACACCGCGCGCAAAGATCGGAAGTCCGCGTCTCTATCTGAGATCGAGAGCCACCTCCTGAAGGCCACGCACGACCTCGCCAGCACTCTCGGCGTTGAACCTCGACAGGCAATCCGTGCCCTTGCGTCCGTCGTCCAGCGCCGCGCTGACTTCGAGCGAATGCGACGCGAAGCGAACGTCCGTGAGCCTCTAGTCAGCCCCTGACAGTACCCCGCCGCACGAACGGATCGGTCCGGTCTCCGCCGGACGGGTCCTGCGTGCCTTTATAGCAGCGAAGGGTGAGGCCATGCAGGAACTGGTTGAACGCATCAAATTGGCTAGTGCCGATCTAGAGCGCCTGGAGCAGGGGTGGAGGCCTTCTGCCCGGGATCTGGCGGATGCGGTATTCCTCGACAAATGGATCATTGGCGTCCAGCCCAACACCAATCAAACCGTCTTCTGGGGTGAAGCTGTCGGGCATCCGATCCTGGGCAACAGACATATCGTCACGAGCCCAATCCTTTGGGTCAGCAAGGATCGTCAGATCGCTCGGACGCTGAGCCGCTGGTATCGCCTGGGCGAGCCGGCAGCGCTATCGCTTGACCCCTCATGTCAGTCTGACGACTCAAACCTCGACGATGCACTCAGACCCTGAAGCGCAGAGTGCATCGACGCGGTGCTATAGGTGGGGCGCATTCTAATAAGGCGCTGAGAGCCGGGTCGATGATTGCCACCCTGCAGCTCCCTTGTTTGAAAGATCCGGCTCTCAGTCCTTGGATGCGTTATGCATCCATCACCGGACGCCCTGATTTTTCCTACACTGGCCACGCTGCAGACCTGACGCGGTTGCGTGGTCTACCCGTATCGAGCCGCATCTGTAAGGAATGCGAAACGATACCTTTGAGTCGCGACGCTCTCTCGGAAGTTGCAGCGGCGCCATTAAGGATTCCGGCACTTTCGAGATGATAGGCAAATAACAATAGAACGGGAGCCGATCTTGAATACAAATGGCGCTCAACTCCGAAATGCAAGGCCGATTTCGGTCACTCGCACGCTGATACAAAATTTATCCGCTTCACGATGAACCGATAAGTCCAAAGATTGCTTTCAGCAATCAACTCCGATCAGTGATGACGTAGCGTCACTACGCTACAAACGGCGCGGGTGAAACGCGTGGCTAAAAAATCTTCTAAAAAAAGGAATGTCATTCCTTACAGCCGCGATGGATATCGCGGCGAGCATCCGGTCGGAAGATCGGGAGGCAAACTCGTGCAATGCGAGTCCTTGCTGGAACTCGATGCGCTGATGATGCTCGATGCGTTCGATCGGGCCATCACGAACGTCGAAAGCCAACCATTCAAAGTGGAGTATCGGCACGACGGCAAGTTCCGGAATTGGACGCCCGACTTTCTTGTCGAGCGAGCCGGCGTCCGGCCCGAGCTCGTCGAAGTGAAGACATTAGAACGCCTCTATCCTGCGGAACCGCTCGCCCGTGCTGATGCTATTCACCGCTTCAGAGCCCTCCAGGACGCCACGGAACGAAAGGGCTTCAAGTTTCGACTTCTGTCTGAGGCGGAGATTCGGGTTCAGCCAGCCCTCTACAACGCAAAATTGCTCTGCCGTCACTCGCCTCTTCGGAACAATCCGGCTCTCGTCCTGCGCGGACGGATGGCTCTGCTAAAACTCAATCAGCACACAATCGACGCCTTCCAGGAAGCAATCGGCCCGGATGTCGATGGCTTCGCCATGGCCGTCGCGATGGATTGGCTGGGCCATGCCCAGTTGGATCGGAGATCGCGCTTTTCTCGCGCATCGACGTTTCGTCCCCTCTGATTGCATGGGTGTATGATGGACATTGCACTGCGTATGCAGTCCGGCGCGCCTGTTCGGATCGATGGCCGCGCGTTCATCGTCGGGCCAATCGAGGAACATGGTCGCGTCTTTACCGAGAAAGCGACCGGTCACCAGATCAGGTTGCCCAACGCCGCGCAGCTGCGCATGGCGCGGGAGTCGCGCCTAACCAGCGAGGCTTCTTTCCGAGCGATCGAGGAAGGCCGTCGGGAACTCCTGGAGACGGATTGGGGAACCTTCACCGCTGCGGAGCGGCAAATCGCGGAAGAGCGCCAGCGGTTAGTCGCCGCTTTAGATAAGGTGGTCGAAAGAGACCGATCCAAAAAGGCCGTCATAAATGACGTCATCGCGGAGGTCGCCCTCACCAGGTCGTTCAACGGCGGGACTCCGTCGCCCAGAAGCGTCCGGGAATGGTACCGCAATTGGGTGACAGCGGGGCGGGACATCAGAGTGCTAGTTGCGCTCAACTTCAAGAAGGGCCGTCGGGAGCAACGCCGTCCGAAATGGATGGAAGAAGAGATCAATAGCGCGATCGACGAGGTCTATGCCGTAGGTACTCGTGGATCGGAAGCCGAAACGCGCCGGCGCGCCACCGATCGCATTCGGGCGCGTGCAACGCGCGACGGGCTTGTTGTTCCAGACCTCGGCCAGAAGAATATCGTCGGCAAGAATGCCATCAGCAAGGCGCTCAAGCGCCGGGAGCAATATGATCTGCTCAGCCGTCGGTATTCTCGCGAGGACGCTGATCGTATCCTTGCCGCAGTCGGCATAGGACCCCAAGGCGATTATCCGCTCGCCGAGGTCGAAATCGATCACACACCACTCGATGTTCAAGTCGTCGAGGACGAGGTCCTGCTCGGTCGACCTTGGTTAAGCGCTCTCATTGACCGATACAGCCGATGCATCCTCGGCTTTTCGCTGACCTTTCACCCGCCATCTTGGACCAGCACGATGATGGCCTTGCAACACGCCGTCATGCCTAAGGACCAGGCTCTCCAGGATTTGGGCGGCATCAACGAATCATGGGACTGCCAAGGCGTTCCTGACAAGCTGTTCACCGACGGCGGGAAGGATTTTCTCTCGGAATCAATGCGGGCCACCGAAGCCGCTCTGAATATGACCCTAGTACCGCTTCCTCGCAGGCGACCGCAGCTCAAGGGCAAGATCGAGCGTTGGTTCGGGAAGTTGGAGCATGAGGTTATCCATACACTTCCCGGGACGACATTTTCGAACGTCATCCAGCGCAAGGGATACAATTCCGGAGAAGAGGCAATCTTGACGCTAAACGAGGTCAATTGGATCGTGACCAAGTGGATCGTCGATATCTATCACCAGGAACAGCACTCAGCCACGGGTGAAGCTCCAATGGAGCGATGGAGACGCGGCATGAGTGTATGCGGCGTCAAGCTACCGCCACCACGCGAACTTCTCGCACCGCTAACAGGTGTTGTGGTTCCACGAACGCTGGATAGACAAGGCATCCGCTTCAAGAATCTGCGTTGGAACTCGAAGGAGTTCTCGGCCTTGCGCAACCGACTAGGCGCGAACCTCGATGTTCGGGTCAGGCTCGATCCGCTCGCCATCCGAGAGATCTACGTTTTTGATCCCATGAACCGAAAGTGGATCGCAGGTCAGCTCGACGCCGCTTATGACGACGACGTCACTCTCCATCAGTGGGAAGTTATCAAGAAGCGCGCGGATGAAATTCGCGAGCCCGATGAAAGGCAGCGAGATGCAATTTCGCGGGCGCGGCGCGAGCTTTTCGACTTCGTCAAAAAGCTGGTGAAAGAGAGAAAAAAGTCAAAAGCCACCAAAAACGTCGGCCGGTTCATGAAGGATGGCAGGAAGCCCTCAGCGCACCTTGCCCAGGAGCGGGTCGACTTAGACGCGAGCGAGCAGGGTATCGGTGGGCATATCCATGGGCAAGGCGCCCCTCCGCAGTCCAATCAGAAGCTTCCGCGAGCCCAGCGGCAATCCGCAGAGGATGCCCATAACGAGCAGTCAAACCGAGCGCTCCTCGCAGCATCGTCCATGGCTAGCACGAATGATCCAGATGAAGACACCACACGCAAATTAGTGGTGCGAACGCGAATTGCGGGAAAGTGAACGATGCAGAAATCTGATGCCTCGCGCGAAGAGCGTCTCTTGTCGATTAGCAACATGCTCGTAGTTACTAAGCCATTCCAAGAGGCGACCGATCTTATCAGTCGGACCTACAAAAACTGGAAAACGCGCCCCGAGGGAACTTGCGCGTTCGTAGTCGGAGAGTCTGGCGCGGGAAAGACCACGGTAGCGGACGATTTTCTTGCTGTCACAGCCCAGTATCTGGGGGCGGAATACATTGCGGAGACAAACCCCGACGAGAAGGGCCGGTGGGGCCTTATCAAGGAAACAGAGACCGGCTTCATACGTCCTGTTGTTAAAGTCTTTGCTGCCCCCCGTGTCACCCGCAAGGGGCTGTACTTCGATCTTCTTTTCGCCCTCGGCATAAGGCCTAAAAGGACCGCAACCGAAACCGAACTTATGGCGTTGGCCATGCGTCACCTCAACGCGCAGCACGTCAAGCTCATCATCTTTGACGAGACCCATCACATCATCGACGGTCACCGGAGCGCCACCGCGGGCGAGGCAGCGGACCTGCTGAAGATGCTCCTGATCAAGGCTAGAGTACAGGTTGTCTGCCTTGGATTGCCTCATACGACCGAAATTCTAACGTCCACGGAGCAGATCGGCCGACGTTGTATTGGGCAGTACGAAATCCCGCCGTTTCGCGATAACGTTCACACGCAAGCCGGCGATTTCATGCAGTTCTGCAAGGCATTGGAAGGTGCTTTGCCGTTCGATATAGCGTCAGAACTGGATCGACCCGAGATGGCACTGAGACTGCATGGCGCAGGGGCCGGTTATATCGGGCGGATCACACACATCGCTCTCACCGCCACGGAACTAGCCATCGACCGCGGCGTATCCCGTCTTACCCAAGCCCTGCTGGGCGAGGCGTACAAGAACATCAGCAAAATTACCGACGATGTGAATCCATTCTTCGTTGAAGAATTTAATCCAGAGCAATTCGCAATCATTCGAGCCAAGCTCGAAGCCAAGAACGCTCAGGATGCCATGGAAGCGCGCCGGCGGGGCCCGAGGATTCCTGAACCGGACTTCACGAAATGAACACAGCGGATACTGATGTTCTTGGCGTCCCCCTCTGGGACAGGCCAAAGCACGAAGAACCTGCCCACGGGCTATTCCTGCGCCTTATCGCGATTAATGGCTACGACGTTTCAAAGGCCTTGGGTTTCTCGCTTGCAAGCCTCAGACGTGGCGAAAACGTAGGTAGGCTGGCCGCCCTCATTCGCACGGACGAAGCGCAGCTCCTTGAGAATTCCTTCGCATTCTCAGCAGGTGAAAAAGTTACAATCCGCGGAGAGCATATTGGTCTTCGTGATCTGATGGCAGGCTCCCGCAGAGTTTGTCACCAGTGCATAAAATCGTCGCCCCATCATCGTTTCTGGTGGGACATCGATTTCATCGATTGCTGCCCGCACCACGAGGTAGTGCTGACCGACAGGTGCTCCTGCGCACATGGAGGGCGCCTGTCGTGGAGCGACAGCGCGGTCGGCAATTGCCTGCGCTGTGACGATCCCGACCCGGAGAATACGGTGGAGAAAATCGAGCCGCCAAACTCGTATGTGCTGCAGGCTAACCGATATTTCCTTGGTCGACTGGGAGTATGTCGAAAAGAGGTATCCCCGGTACTGGATGCGCTCCCGCTTGACGAAGCCGTGGACACGACCGTCAAGGTCGGAGCGCTAATTCTCAAAGGATATTCGGTCAATTGGCCTCAAATTTCGGCTGCTGAAACGCAGCATTGCCGAGCTATGGGATACTTTATTTTAAGAAACGGCATTTTAGACAAATGCCTTCATTTGATTTTTGATTCATTCATGGAATCGGCACCCGACAAGGATGCGTTCAACCCAAGCCGAGGGCGCTCATTTGGCTGGTTTTATCATTGGCTAAACGGAAAAGGCGGAGAGAAATACTCCCCTTCAATCGCAACGATTTTCGAGAAAGTCTCTCAAGAAACGGTTGACCGCATTTCTTGGGGCCCTCCGTCGCGGCAGAACGTCGAGATAGAGGATTTTTACATGAATTTGAGCGAAGCCGCACTCGAATGCCGCCAAGGAAAGACAACGATGCGGCGCATATTGAGGCAATTCGGCAAAGATCGGAGCCTGCCGCGAAAAGGAGTACCTTTTCGATTAGAGCCCGCAGTGATTTCAGACTTGCGCAGCGTGCTTGAGGAACGATGCAATTACGCCGAGGTCAGGGGTATTCTGGGCACTGGTCATCTGATGGTTAGACGCTTTACTGAGCGCGGGTTCTTCTCTCCTGTCGTCAAAGGTGGTTGTGACCGGCATGAGTACGCTTTCCGCCGCGAGGACGTTGAGAAATTTCTCGAACTGCTCGGAAGGGACACGCCGGAATTGGACGCCTGCCCTGACGATGCTCTTCCGCTACAACAGGCAGCTCGGACCTACGCCGCCCCCCTGGACATGTTGTGCATGAGCATCCTCATCGGCCATTCGCAACTAGCCGGACGCCTCCGAGGCAAGTCGGGGCTGGCACAGTTTGCGATCTCCCGCGATGCCACTCGAACATTCAGGCGTTGGTACGTCGAAGAGGGAGAGAGTTATCTCCTGCAGGGTATGTTCCAGTTTCAGCGCATGAGACAAATGAAAATCGATTTCGACGACAACGCCACCCAATCGGCTGCCTAGCTCGTTAAGGGGCGCGCGGAGCCGGAACATAGCTGGCACTTCAGCAGGTGAACGAGTGCTGCAGACGCAAATTCAGCCGCTATCTGCACGGTGGGGCGCCGAAGCCTCCATGCCTCCGTTAGAGACAGGAGACTCGCTTTCCAGCGGTCAGGTGTTAGCGTGAAGATGTTGGTTTCGTAGCGATGAGGTGTTGTGATGCCGAACGCCGACGCCGTGACGATTTCGTCGTATCCACAGAGGAAAGCTGCGGTTCTGCGAGCCGCTCAGCTCCTCACGTCCTCGCGGGGCTCAGACAGCGAGCGGGAGTTCGAGGAGCTAACCGAGGCTATCGCGAATTTCGATACCCGTCAGGAAGCGCTCGGCTACATTGAGATACCAAGAGCTTTCGCGCTGCTCCTCTCCAGCCACCATCATGGCGGGCTGTCGACCAGTTTACGCTAGGCCGGCTATCGTTTGAATGTCGCGTGCCGCTCTCTCCTCTTTCTGGCTGCACGGATCGGCGGCGGCGTGAGGTAACAGGAAATCGCTGCGTTACCTGTTACCCGCTACCCAACGTGCTGATACCCTTCCAGAAGCCTGAAAGCCGCGCGATCCGGCTCCTTCACAAAAAACCTCTTGTGCTTCGCCCTGGTCGTCATTCGACTGGAGAGAACGCTCGCGTTCAGTTTTTCATGACGTGCGACAGCCTCATCGAGAAGATGCTGCGGAAGATAAATCACCAGCTCAGCGGGGAGGAATGCCTCCTGCCTTTCCTGCGACAGACGTAGCATCAGAGCCTGAATCTCAATCATCACGCGATCCCAGAACTCGTTCGCCGCGCGACGCCTTGCGGCGAGATCAAGCGATTTGTGCTCGTGGGTGTTACCTTCCGCCGGTTCCTCGGTTGCCTTGCTGACTTCAGACACAACGTCGCGGTCGCTGAGCTGAAGCTTTGTAGGGCTACCGCCGGCAAAATCGTCTCGACGAGTTAGGTCGTCAATTTTTGCGCGGGCGACAGCCAAATCGCACGCCAACTGCTCAGCTCGACGCTCTGCATCCTGAATGCGCGCCTCGGCAAGATCCGCGATGACAAGGCCCTCATCCCGCAGCCGTTCGTTTTCTGACCGGATACCTTCGATGCGGCTTCGCTCGGAATCGAATTGCCGAGCCGCCTCCTTCACTGCCTCGTCCCAAAGTGTCTTGCCCAACGTCGCCAACTTACGTCGCAGGGCCTCCGGAAGCTCGGGGGTCTCCAGAGCTGGCTGATAGCAGCGCTCGATCTTCCAATCGGCAAGGTGCTCCCCGATTGAGCGGTAGGAGCCGCCGTTCGTCAGCCTCCTTCGAACACTTCGGATCGAAATCCTCACCGCTTCCTTTCGCATCTCATCGGCGACCCGGAAAACGTCTTCTCTTGTGGGCATAGGCTCCTCCAACGCCACCAATCGATGCCATCAAAGTGTGAAGGCGGGATTGATCGGCTGTGGAGCGGGCGCCGGCTTGTAGCGTGATCAGCAGCCCGTTTTCGTCGCGCTGAAGCGCTCGCTTCGAATTGAATCCGAGCTTACGCCTTATGGGGTGCAAATCCCTGTACGTTTCGCCTTTTTGGGGTGTGATGCGACAAAGTTATGCGGGTAAATGGCGACCAAATATCAATGACTTAGACGGTCACCGCTGCTCACTTTTGGGGTGCGGCACAGTCTTTTCTCGGAGACGTGTAGCCCGTCAGCCATGCCAGGAACTCGGCATGATCGATGAGCAGAACGTCCGCGCCGGCTTCCGCCATCGCGGCACGCGTCTTGGCGACCCGTCCCGCGAATTCCTCACGCGGAAAGGACGGGCTCACGCGACCTCGCAGATATCCAGGATCGTCAGCATGTAGATGCGGATCATGTCGAGGAAATCGCGGATCTCGACGCGCTCGTCGGGCATGGTGTTGTAGCGCCCGCCCGGACCGCAGACGATGCCTTCCATCCCGGCCTCGGCATAGAGATGGCCGGCATCGGTGCCGAAGAAGCCAGGCGGCTTGATCGCTCCCGTCGGCTGCTTTTCGCCGCGCACGGCCTCGTAAGCAGCATTGACGGTCTTCACGATGCGGGCATCCTTGGCGACCTCGAAGGCCGGCATCGACTGATGCCCTTCCTTCTTCTCGATGCGGATCGTCGTCTTCAATCCCGGAAAGCGCTGTTCCAGCGCGGCAAGCTCGCGCTTCATGTCGGCGAGCGCGCCTTCCTGGGTTTGGCCGGGCGCATAGCGGCCAGAGCCCTTGAGCTTGCAATAGTCCGCCACCTGCGGCGCGCGCCACTCATGCAGTTCCTTGCCGAGTGCGCCATGGAAGACGCCGACATGGACGCGGTTGATCGATTCATGCTCGGGCGACGGAGCTCCCGAGAAGGTCATCGCGTTGAGGCGCGGAACGAGATCGCAAGCGGCCATGATCGCGTCGACCGCCTGCTCGCGCTTGGAAAGGTGGCGCGTGTTACCGACGAGTTCGATGACGAAGGAGAAGGCGCAGGCGTGCATCGTCACGGCCTGCAGGTCGGTGGGCTCGCTATTGACGAAATAATCGGCGCGGATGCCGTTGCGGATCGCAGCGACCGTGCCGACGCCGCCCTGCAATTCTCCCACGACGAAAGTCAGGATCACGTCGCCCTTCAGCTTCACGCCGGCATCGATCAGCGTCTTGACCGCGCAGTAATAGGCGGCGTCGCCGGCTTTCATGTTGGAGACGCCGATGCCGTAGATGAATTCATCGTCGATGACGCCGCCCCAGGGGTCGACGGTCCATCCTTCGGTTGCCGGGTTGGTGTCGAGATGGCCGTTAAACAGCAGGCTCTTGCCGCCGCCGGTGCCCTTCCAGCGACCGATGGCGTTGGCGCGGCGCCCGTCGTCGAAAGGCTGCTCTTCCGCCTGAATGCCCATCGTCTTCATCTGGCCGACGACGTGCCGGACCAGCGCCTTCTCGCCTTCGGTTTCCGAATAGCTCTTATGCTTCACCCAGTCCGAGAGCAGCGCCAGGCAAGCCTTCTCGTCGAGCGAATGGATCAGGTCGCGCGGATTCATGCGTGTGGCCTCTGATGTCAGGCGGCGGCCGTGGCCGGGGCGGGCACGGCTTTGAGCAGCGATCGGGTGTAGGGATGGAGGGGGCCGGTCGAGAGCGTCGCGATATCGACGAGATCGACGAGGTCGCCGCGATACATCACCGCGATCCGATGGGCGATCTGGCGCACCAGGTTGAGATCATGGGTGATGAAGAGATAGGCCGTGCCGAAACGCTTCTGCAGGTCGACGAGCAATTCAATGACGGAAGCCTGAACTGACACGTCGAGCGCCGAGGTGATTTCGTCGCAGATCACGAGCTTCGGCTTTGAAGCGAAGGCACGGGCGATGGCAACACGCTGCTTCTCGCCGCCGGAGAGCTGGTGCGGGTAGCGATCGGCATAAGCGGCCGGCAAGCGCACCTGCTCCAGCAATTCTTCGATCGCCGCCGCGTCTCGCCGGGAGCCTGGCTCGCCATAGAGAGCGAGCGGCCGCGACAGGATCTCGCGGATGCGCTGGCGCGGATTGAGCGAGGAATCCGGATGCTGGAAGATGATCTGGACATCGCGGCGATAGGCCCGGTCCATATCGGAAAGGCCGGTGATGCAGCGGCCGGCGAAGCGGATCTCACCGTCGAAGCGGTTTAGGCCGGTCATCGCCTTGGCGAGCGTCGATTTGCCGGAACCGGATTCGCCGACGATGCCCAGGATTTCGCCTGGCATCACCGACAGGCTGACCTCGCGATTGCCGGTGAACTGCGTGTTGGCGCGACCAAGCAGGTTGCTGAGGAAGGGCTTGCGGCCGTAGAGCACGCTGACCTTCTCGACCTCGACCAGCGGCGCGGCCTTCTCGGGAGCCTCCGTCCCGACCAGTCGGTGGTCCGGCCGTGGCACGGCGGCGAGCAGCTTCTTCGTATAGGCATCCTTGGGGTGGGTGAAGACCTCGTCGACCGCCCCTTGCTCGACGATCCTGCCGCGATGGATCACCGCGACCTTGGTCGCGACCTGGGAGACCAGCGCGAGATCGTGCGAGATGTAGAGTGAGGCGACGCCGGTTTCCTCCTGCAACTCCTTGAACAGATCGAGGATCTGGCGGGCTGTGATCACGTCAAGCGCCGTGGTCGGCTCGTCGAAGATGATGCATTCCGGCTGGCAGGCGAAGGCGGTGGCGATGACGACGCGCTGCTTCTCGCCGCCGGAGGCTTCGTGCGGATAGCGCCGCATCATCTGCCGGGGCACCTTGAGCCCGACATGGGCGAGGCGCGCTTCGCCCTCTGCCCAGGCCTGCTTCCGCGTCAGGCCGCGGTGGCGCACCAGCACTTCCGCAAGTTGCTCGCCGAGCGGCAGCGTCGGGTTGAGCGAGGTGCTCGGGTCCTGGAAGACCATGCCGATGCGCTTGCCACGGATCGCATCGATCTCGGCTTCCGATGCCTTGAGGAGGTCCTGCCCGATCAACCGGATGCTGCCCGCCTGGCGAGCCGTCGCGGGCAGGTAGCGCATGATCGCCCAGGCGAGAGAGGTCTTGCCCGAGCCGGATTCGCCGACGAGGCCGAGCGCCTCGCCCTTGGCGATCGAAAGCGAGACATCGTCGAGGGCGCGGGTGAAGCCGGCCGGTGTTGCGTAGTCGAGGCTATAGTCGGCGATGTCGAGGATCGTGCTCATCGCTCAGGTCCTCGGGTTCAGCGCGTCGCGCAAGCCGTCGCCGAGCAGGTTGAAGCCGATCGCAACCAGCGCGACGGCAAGGCTCGGCCACAGGATCATCCAGGGGCTTAGATGCATGAAGCGGCGGGCCTCCGAGACCATCAGCCCCCATTCGGAAGCCGGCGGCTGGGCGCCCAACCCCAGGAAGGACAGCGTCGCGAACAGCATCACCGCGAAGGCGACGCGGATCGTCATCTCGACGATGATCGGCGCCACCACATTGGGCAGCATCTCGCGCCCGACGATGAAGCCGGCGCTCTCGCCGCGCGCGATCGCGGCGTTGACATAATCCTGCTTGCGCACCGCCAGCGCGACCGAGCGCGTGACGCGCGCCATGCCGGGCGCGAAGGCAAGCGCAATGGCGAGCAAGGCATTGACGCTGCTCTTGCCGAGCAGGTTCACGATGAGCAGCGCCAGCAGCAGGCTGGGGATCGACATGATCGCATCGACAGTGCGCATGATCGCCTCGTCGCTGCGCCCGCCCAGGAAGGCCGAAACCGTGCCGATCACCGCACCGACGAGCGTCCCGAGCACGGTAGCCAGCACGGCCAGAACCACGGTGGCTCGGGCGCCGTGCAAGAGGCGGCTCAGGATGTCGCGGCCGTACTGATCGGTGCCCAGCCAGAACTGTGCGCTTGGCGGCTTGTAGCGCATCAGCGGCGCCATCTTCTCGGGGTCGTAGGGCGCGAACCATGGCCCGACGATCACGACGAGCAGGATCAGGCCGACGATGATGAGCCCGAGCGCGCCTTGCGGCGAGCGCAGCATGCGCTTGAGGATCTCAATCATACTGGATCCTCCGGTCGAGCCAGGCATAGCAGATGTCGGCGAGGAAATTGGCGACCGCATAGGTCGTCGCCATGATCAGCGCGCCCGCCTGGATCGAGGGCAGGTCGCGCGCCTGGATCGCGACGATGAGCTGTCGCCCGATCCCCGGCAGGGCGAAGATTTCCTCGACCACGATCACGCCGCCCAAGAGATAGCCGACATCGAGTGCGACGATCGTGATGGTCGGCAGCAGAGCGTTGCGCAGCGCGTGCTTGAACAGCACCTGCCGCTTCGACAGCCCCTTGAGGCGCGCAGCACGGATATAGTCGGAATGCAGCACGTCGACGAGTTCGGACCGCACCATGCGCGAGACATGCGCGATCAAGATCATCGACACCGTCAGCACCGGAAGGACGAGGTGGCGCAAGCCCCGCAGCGGGTCTTCGGTCAGCGGGACATAGCCGGTCGCGGGCAACCATTGCAGCCAGTCAGCCAGCAGCAGCACGACCAGCGTCGCCGTGACAAATTCCGGCAGCGAGACGCCGATATAGGACAGGAAGCTGACGCCGAGATCGGCGGCCCTGCCGCGGCGCACCGCCGCGACGATGCCGAGCGGGATCGCGACCGCCAGCATCAGCACGATCGAGAACAGGGCGAGCAGCAGCGAGCGGCCGAGCGCCTCGATCATCGCCGGCGCGACCGGCTGGCCGGTGCGCATCGAGACGCCGAAATCGCCGCGCAGGACCCCGCTGAGCCAATGCAGATACTGCATCCAGATGGGATCGTTCAGTCCCATCTTGACTCGTAGCGCCGCCAGCGCATCCGGCGTCGCGTTCTCGCCCAGCATCATGACGGCGGCATCGGCCGGCAGGATCTGGGTGATCGCGAACACGATCAGCGACACGACCAGCAGCGTGTAGCCGATCAGCAGGATCCGCTTGAGGATATAGGCCGGCGACACGTCCGCTGCCCGTTTTCGCTCAGCCGCGCTTCGGCGCGTTGGCGCCGAGCGAGACGAAATCGAGCCGGTAGACTGAGCCGCGCGGGTGGAGCTCATAGCCCTCCACCCAATCGCGCTGCCCCGCCAGCAGATCGAAGAAGGCCGGGATGATCGAGGGCACCTCTTCGTACATCAGCTTCTGCGCCTCGGCGTAGAGCGCGCGGCGCTTGGCGTCGTCGACCGTGGTGCGAGCCTCGGAGACCAGCTTGTCGAAGGCCGCGTTGTTCCAGCGCGTCTCGTTCCAGGCGGCGTTGGAGGTGTAGAGCAGAGAGAAGATGGCGTCGGCCGTCGCCTGCATGTTGTAGAAGCCGACATAGAACGAGCCCTTCTTCCAGACCTGGTCCAGATAGGTCGCATGCGGCATGGTCTCGACCTTGATGTCGAAGCCGGCGGGCTTGGCCATCTCGCGCAGCGCGACCGCGAGCTGTGTGCGCTGTCCCGGCCGGTCGGAAGCGATCAGCGTGGCTTCCAGCCCCTTCGAATAGCCGGCCTCGGCGAGCAGCGCCTTGGCCTTGGCGATGTCGGCCTTCTTCGCCGGCAGATCGGCATAAAAGCGATAGGCGGGGTTGAGCGGCGTGTCGTTGCCGGCCGAGCCGAAGCCCTCGGTGACGAAATCGACCATCGCCGCGCGGTCGACCGTCAGCGCCAGCGCCTGGCGCACGCGAACATCGTTGAAGGGCTTCTGGTCGCAGCCGAAATTGACGTTGCAGAACTGACCGGACGGTACGCGCAGTGCTTTGAGACCGCTGGCCTTCTGCAAACGGCCGAACTCGGTCGGCGGCGTGGTCGAGATCAGGTCGGTGTCGCCGGCGATCAGCGCGGAAGCCTCGGCGCTGACATCAGGGAACACCAGAACCTCGATCCGGTCGAGATAGGGCCGCGCCTTGTCGTAGAAGGCGTCGTTGCGGGCGACCACGATCTGCCGCTCAGGCTCAAAGGACACGAGCTTGAACGGGCCGGTGCCGATCGCCTGCCGGTCGAGCTTCTCAAGTCCGCTCTTGATCACGGCCGCGGGGACGATTTTGGCGTTGGTATAGGCCAGCGTCACCGGCAGGTCGGCGAAGGGGGCCGAAAGGCTGAAGACGACGGTGATGTCGTCCTTCGCCGCGAGCTTCGCGATCGGCCCGACATTCTGGCGCGCGGGCGAAGCGGTCTTGGCATCGAGGATGGCCTCGAAGGTCGCGACCACGTCGGCCGCCGTGCAGGGCGAGCCGTCATGGAAGCTCAGGCCCTTGCGCAGGACGAAGGTCCACTCCTTGAGATCGTTCGAGCTCGTCCAGGATTCGGCGAGGTCGGGCTCGGCGCTCATGTCGACCTTGAGCCGTGTCAGGCCGGAATAAAGCAGCTCGGCGACGAGATATTCCGGGTTCACGCGCGTCAACAGCGGGTTGAGCTTGGAAACCGCCTGGTCGACGCTGACGCGCAGCGTACCGCCGCGACGCGGCGTCTGCGCGAAGGCTGGGATGCCGAACAGGGCAAGGCCGCTCAGGGCGGCGGAAGCGGCGAGGAAATCGCGACGATGGATGCTCGGCATGGAACGCTCCTTCAGCTCTGGGACGGATTCAGATCGGGGTTGATGTCGGGCCGGAAATCGGCAGCGAGGTAATTCAGCACGGTCTGCGCCAGCGAGACGATGTCGCCGGTCGTCGTGTGCTCGCCCGGCGCGTGGATATTACGAGAAGGCCGCCCGAGGCCGCCGAGCAGGACCTCCTTGTGCCCGGTGGCGCGCTGGACCCAGCCGAAGTCGGAGGCGCTCGCGGCTCCCCAGCGGCGGAATTCCTCAGGCGCATAGCCGAAGCCGGAGCCGATCGCCGCCTGCCAGCGCGGCCAGTGCGGGCCGTCTGGATCGTCCGTCGGGGCGAGATGGCCGACGAGCGCCGTCTCGACGGTCAAGCCCGGGACGGAGCCGATGGCGCGCCTGATGGTTTCCTCGATCTCGGCCCGAACGACCTCGAAGGATTCTTCCGGCGCGTAGCGGCGGTTCAGCGTCAGCTCGACAAGGGCGGGAACCTGGCCGCCGGAGGTGCCGCCCTTGATCGTGGCGATGTTGAGCTGCCCCGTGAGCGGCGGCTTGCCGGGCGGCGGCGGGAGGGCGGAAGCACGCGAGGCGATGCGTGCCTTCAGGGCGGCGAGCGCATTGAGCAGCGGCAGCGCCCCGTCCATCGCGTTGTGCCCGAGCCCGCGGCGGTTACCCTCTCCCGCATGAACCGCCTCGCCATGGATTCGCACCAGCAGGTTGAACAGCCCGAAGCAGCCGGCCCAGACCCGCGCCTCGGCGCTGCCGTTGAAGTTGAGAATGTGCTCGGGCAGGAGCCCCTCTTCGGCGAGGTAGCGGACGCCGGGATAGAGGCCACCCTCCTCATCCGTGCAGAACAACAGCACCGGGTCATAGGCGAGGTCGACCGCGAAGGCGCGGGCCGCACGCAGCGCCAGCAGGATCGCCGCCGCGCAGCCCTTCATGTCGGCGGCGCCCAGCCCGACCAAGCGATCGCCGTCTCGCTCCATCCGGAGCGGGTCGCCTGTCCAGCCGGCGGCGGCAGGCACGGTGTCGACATGGACATAGAGGCCGCAGGCCGGCCGCCCCCTGTCGCGACGGGCGATCAGGTTGGTGCGCGGACCGCTTGCCGGGCCGTTGGCCACTTGCCACAGGCTCTCGGGCACCGTCACGCGCTCGGTCGCGAAGCCGAGCGGAGTCACGAATTCCTCCATAAGCGCAGCAAAGTCGTCATAGCCGAGGCCGGGCGGGAAGGAGGTGTCGACCGCGATCATCCGATCGAGTTCAGCGACGGCGCCTTCAACGTTGGCAGCGATCCAACCATGCGCTTCGGTCAGCGGAGCCACGTCTTGTCTGAGTGGTGCGGAGTTGTTCACCGCTCGGCCCAGCAACGGCGCCCTTGTCCAGCGACGGCGTGATCTGCAATGGAGCGCTTGAATGCACTAGCTAGCAGCGCCATTTGCGGACTTCCCTCTTTCATATAAACTATATAGAAATAGGACTCATCGGTATGCCCCCTGTCAATGCTAAAAAAGCGGCGGTCGCTGCCGGCGGATCAGGCAAGGATACCGTGCCGATCCTGCCGAATTTCGGCGCTGGAGAAGCCGCGCCGCTTTATGAGCGGGTAAAACGGCATATGTCGGAGGCGATCCTGGTCGGCGAATGGCCGCCCGGCATGAGCCTTCCGAGCGAGACCTCGTTGGCCCAGAGCTTCGGCATTGCCGTCGGCACGGTCCGCCGAGCGATGAGCGACCTGGTCGCGGAAGGCCTCCTGACGCGCCGCCGCAAGACCGGCACGGTCGTAACTGGGCGCATGCCGCATCACTCGCTGCGCTTCTTCTTCCAGTATTTCCGTCTTCATCGCGCTGATGGCAGCCTGGTGAAATCGACCAGCCAGTTCCTGAGCGTGGAGGTACGGCCCGCGACGGCCGAGGAGGCCGAGCGCCTGCAGGTTTCGGCAGGTGGCGTGGTCGCCATTCACCGCATCAGGCATGCCGATGGGCACCCGGTCATGCACGACCGGCTATTGCTTGCCGAGGAGCGCGTTCCAGGGTTTCCGCGGGAAACGGAGGCGGTGCCCTCCCTGCTATACCTGCACCTCCTGGAGCGGTACGGGATTCGCATTTCAGCCGTGCGGGAGCAGATCACAGCCGATCTAGCTAGCGACGAGGACATGGCGCTGCTCGGTCTCCCGTCGCCGCAAGCCGTGCTCACCATCGACGAGGTCGCCTACGATCAGGCAGGCGTCCCCACGATTCTAGGATGGCATCGCGCGACGACGGCCTCGCACGCCTATGTGAACGAGGTCAGGTAGGGCCAGGGCCGAGCCGGTTTCTCTTGCCCGCCTCGCGACAGTCAGATCGATGCTGCGGTTTCGCGATGCTGCCGCAAATGGCTCGGGCGTCTATGTGGAGCGCGCGAGTTGGTGCGCATCCTATCAAGGGCAGCTCTGTGCTTTGCCTTGGCACGAGCCCGGACTCGAACCCGCCGACTGAGGGTTGGGCTCGGTTGGCACTTAGAGATACCACCGGCGAGATCGCAGGCGATCGTGAAACCTGAAGATTTAACCCGGAAGCGAGCTGGGCCGCGCTGACCGCGCCGAACCTCGCCCTCGCCCTCGGGACGCGCGTCGTTTAAGCGACCCATAATTTCGCGCAAAAGCCCTGGCTTCGAGCTTAATTCGGAGCTTTCGACTTATGGGGTTCACCCCCGCATGTTTCGGCTTTTTGGGGTGTAATGCGACAATGTTGCCAGGGTAAGCGGTGACTGAAAATCAATGACTTAGGCGGTCATCGGCATTCACTTTATGGGGTGCGGCACAGCCGTCTTGCCGCGCAGCAGCCCGAACACCGCAAGCAGGAAGAGCCCGGCGGACGCCAGAGCATTCCAGCCGGCGAGCGAGAGGCCGAGGAAGCGCCAGGCCGCCTCCGAGCAGGCGACGATCCGCGTCGTCTGCAATTGCTTCATGAAGTCCTGCATGCCCGTCGCCGCCGCGGCCGCGCCGCCGCAATCGTTCGGTCCCACGAACCAGCCCCATTCGACGCCGGCATGATAGACGCCGAGCCCCGCGCTCCACGCCATCAGTGCAGCAAGACCGAGCAGGACGAGCCACTGCAATCGCGGCGAGCGCGCCAGCAGCAATCCAGCGAGCGCCAGCCCGATTGCTGCGTAATGCGGCATGCGCTGCTCCAGGCAGAGCTTGCAAGGCCGCAGATGCAGCACGAGCTCGAAGAACCAGGCCCCCGCGATCAATGCCAGGCTCGCGACGCCGATGAGAGCGATCAGCTGCTGCGGGCTCGGCAGGCGGCGCGAAGCGGGAGAAGCGGCGAGGGAAGCGGTCATGGCGGGCTCAGCAGGAGAGAAGCTGGCCGGACCCTGCGACGGCCTTGAGGCCGAAATAAAGCAGGATCAGCCCGGCGGCCCCCCCCAGGGCGATCACTTTCAGGCGACGTTCGATGAAATGGCGGATCGTGTCGCCATAGCGCCTGAGCAGGAAGGCGAGTGCGAAGAAGCGCGCGCCACGAGCGAGCACGCAGGAGATGATGAAGAAGGTCAGGCCGATATGGACGGCGCCGGCCAGGATCGTGACCACCTTGATCGGCGGCAGATGGGCAAGGCCGGAGGTCGTCAGCAGGATCAGCGTCGTATCCGGCCCGGCGCAGGCGCGCAGCGTCTCGAAGGCGCCGAGCTTGCCGTAGAAGGCGAGAACCGGCTTCGCCAGTGCCTCGAAGGCGTAGTAGCCGAGCGCATAGCCGGCGATGCCGCCGAGCACCGAGAACAGCGTCGCGATGAAGGCCAATCGATAGGCCCTTCGCGGCCGGGCCAGCGCCATCGGCACGAACAGCACATCGGCGGGGATCAGGAAGAACGAGCTCTCGACGAACGCGACGACCGCCAGCCAGAGCTCCGCCCGCGGCCGGGCGGCGAGGGACATCGTCCATTCGTAGAGGCGCTTGAGCATGGCGCGCTCTAGAGCATGAGGCTGCCGGTGACGCAACGGCTTCGATCGGCCCGGATGGCACCGTGTCGCGCGTTTCCCCCTCGTTTCGGCCCAGGGTGACTAAATACCTTGGCGCCCCTCCGCCAAAACCTGCGGAATTGGCCGTGCCAGCGATTGACCGGCATCGGCCGATCGCTATAGTCCGCCCGCCTGCAAGGGCCCCTGTGGCGGAATTGGTAGACGCGCTCGACTCAAAATCGAGTTCCGCAAGGAGTGCTGGTTCGATCCCGGCCAGGGGCACCAAAGGTTCGTTCGCCGACCTTCGAAACATCCAATAAAGCTAGATATTTCAAGAGCTAGCCCTTCGCCGGCCTTCGCTCTAGTTCGTTGGCAGCTGCGGGATGTTGGCCTCCTCAGAACTGAAGGCCAACAAGCCAACTTTCGCAGTCCAATAACGCCGCTAACGGATATCGCAATCAGCCGACGACGCGCATTACATTGCAGCTCATGGCGCTACTGTAATCGAACGGGTCGAGCCCGCCCTAAGCCGCGGCTATGACCTCGGCAAAACGCCGCACGGCCGGAGCGATACGCTCGGGCGCAGTGTTGCCGAAGCCGAAGACGAAGCCCGCCGCCGTCTTGTCCTGCAAGCGGTAGCGTGAGAGCGCTGGCGCGTCGATGCCGCGCTGGCGGGCCGCGCGGGTCCTGGATATCGGCATCGTCACCGCGCGCGTCGAGAACCCCTTCATCGTCACCGAACCGCTGTTCGAGCACCCACTGCTCTGCATCATGCCGATCGGGCATCCGCTCGCCGAACGCAGCGTCATCCGGCCCGACGACCTGAACGGCGTTCCCTTCGTCGCCTTCAATACGGAAACCTATACGGGCCAAAAGGTTTCGACGATGTTCGATACGTATGACGTCCGCTCCAACATCGTCTTGACCGCCGACTCGAATTCCACGCTTTGCCATTTCGTCGCGGCCGGCCTCGGAGTCTCGCTTGTGCACCCACTCTTCGTCGCCGGCGTCGAAAAGCAGGTTGTCGTCAGGCCGTTCGAGCCGACCATATTGCTGGATTTCCTGGTCTGCTTCGGGCGCGATGCCCGAAACCTTCCGCTCATCTCGGAGTTCGCGAGCGAGGCAAAATCGATGGCCACGCGGTTTATCGACGACCTTGCAGCAAGCTGGCGCTGAACGGAACGGCAAGCGCGCGGAAACGTGCGATTACACGCGGAGCGTTTTGAGCTAGCCTTGTCTTACGCAAATTGGTGCCATTCGGCTCGGCTATGCCTGCACGCTGCGCTTCTATCAGTATCGCAAGGTTCTCGGTCTGGAAGAGCATGCGCTGACCCGCCGGTGCCTTGAACGGACGACAGCGCGGTTTCCGAACGACTCCACGGCATGGGCGATGCTGGCCTATCTCTATCTCGACGAGGAGCGGTTCGACCTCAACAGGCAACCGAACGGCCCCGCCGGACACCTTCGGGCAAGCGATGCCGCGGAGCACGCCATCACTCTCGACCCGGACGATGTCCGGGGCCTCCAGGCGCTGATGACAGGACGGGTTCCCGATCAGTGCCGGGTGCAATAACTAGAAGGTTCGCTCCACGAAGAGCTGCGCCGAGCTCTGCCGGCCGGAGAGGCTCGCCGCGCGCGCGTTTCCAGTGATGTCGAGCTTCTGCCAGGCGAGCGAGCCTTCGAGGCCGAGGCGCAGCCCGTCGACCGGCGCCCAGACGATATTCGCCGCCACACGGTCGATCTGGATTCGCCCCGCCAGCCCTGAAGGGTTCGGAATCGAAAGCCGGTAGCGGCTGACATAGGCGTTGGTCGACCATTCATCCGTCCATTCGCGCCCGATCGCGACCACGCCGGACCAGCCGCGCGTCGCCAGGTCGCCGGTCAGGACCGAAAAGGCGGTGCGCTGGTCGAGGCGCGAGCCGAGATAGGGCGCGGCATCCACGGCTCCGGCAATCTGGGCCGTCAGCGTCAGCGGCCGGTCGAAGAGGGTTTTCTCCCAGGTCGCGCCGAGAATGGCCGCCCGGCCGACACGGTGGGAGCTGCCGGCGCTCGGCACCTCCCGCACCGCGACGCCCCCATGCAGCGTCAAGCCGTCCTGCTCATAGAGCAAGCGCATCACCGCGTCGGGGTAGCGGTTTCCCGTCGTCGAGACGACGGTGCGGCGATCGGCGGCGACATCTTCGGCCGACAGCGACAGGCTGAGCTCATTGGTCAATTGCCGCTCGTAGCCGATCAACCCGACGGTACGGCTCGGAATCCTCCCGATGAAGGCGAAGTCGTCGCCGGCCCAGAAATCGAAGCGCGAGCCCGCCAGCCCGAAGACGAAGGCTCCGACGGTGACGCTGGCTTCGCCCATCGTCAGCGTCTGGTCCTCTGCGCCGGCCGTATCCATGGAGAACTCGAAAGCTGTCGCCAGATAGTGCCCGTCGGCGAGCATTTGCCCGGTCTCGATCCGGAAGGTCGCGCTCAGCGGGAAGCTGATGGCGGCCTGCGGCACCAGTCCGGTCGCCCGCGCCAGCGCATTCGCCTTGTAGCCGTCGTGCTGGATCCCGGCATTGACCGTGCCGGAGACCGCGATGCAGGTGCCGGATCCCGGCGAGAGGAAGCCACGCGGGCTTTCATCATCATCGTCTTTGTCCTCTCCCTCGTCGTCATCGTCAGCGCTTGCCGCGGCGGGCTTCGATGCGGCCGGAAACGAAAAGAGCGGGGTCGGGTCCGGAGGAGTGATCGTGCAGCTGCGCAGGAACACGGGCGGCTTGCTGGCGGCTTGTGCCTGGGAAGCCGCAAGCATGGCCGCGCAGACGGCAGCCAGCGCCGGCACGGCAAGCCGGGCCTGCGTGGCGTTTGGCGACGGGCCATGGCTTTCCAGCGCGATACCGCTCGGGATGACCATGGCGCCCGCGATCTAGCGCAGAGGCGGAGCGTAAAGGACGCCGCCCATGCTCCAGAGCTGGTTCAGTCCGCGCGGGATGCCAAGTTTCGAGCCGGTACCGAGATTGCGCTCGTAGATCTCGGCGTAGTTGCCGCCTGCCTTGACCGCGCGGACCGCCCAGTCGGCATCGAGGCCGAGCGCCTTGCCGAAACCGCCCTCTGCGCCGACGAAGCGGCGCACATCCGGCTTCGTCGATTTCAGCGCCTCATCGAGATTGGTACTGGAGACGCCGATCTCCTCGGCATTGACCAGCGCGAAATTGACCCATTTCACCAGGGTGAACCAGGGGAAGTCGTCGCTGCGCACCACCGGTCCGAGCGGTTCCTTCGAAATCACGTCTGGCAGCACGATCGCCTCGGCGGGCTTCGCCAGCCGGAGCCGGTCGCCATGCAGCGCCGACTGGTCGCGGGTCAGCGCATCGCATTGCCCGCTTTCGAAGGCGGCGAAGGCCTCCGCTGCGCTCGGATAGACCTTTTCCTCATAGGTCATGGAATTGGCCTTGAAGAAATCTGCGAGGTTGAGCTGGGTGGTGGTGCCGGCCTCGACGCAGATCTTCGCCTTGTCGAGCGAGAGCGCCGTATCGACCTTGAGCGAACGCTTCGCCAGGAAGCCCTGGCCGTCATGATAGGTGATGCCGGCAAAGGCGAGGCCGAGCTCGGCCTCGCGGCCCAGCGTCCAGGTCGAGTTGCGCGCCAGCAGGTCGACCTTGCCGCCCTTCAGCGCATCGAAGCGCTGGCTTGCCGAGAGTGGCGTGAAGGCGACCTTGCCGGCATCGCCGAGCACCGCGGCGGCGACGGCACGGCAGAAATCGACATCGAAACCGCGCCAGTTGCCTTGCGCGTCCTGTTCCGAGAAGCTGGCCACCCCTTCGCTCACGCCGCATTGCAGCGTGCCGCGCTGCTTCACGGTGTCGAGCGTGCCGGCTGCGGCCGGGAGGATGAAGCCGGCAAGGGCGGCAAGGCCGAGACCACTGCGGCGAATCCAGGAGGTCTTCGACATGTCTGCCTGTCCCTTGTTCAGATTCACGGAGATGGCGGGGCCGGTCACAGCGTCGCCTTGTGGCGGATGATCACCTTGGTGCCGACCGGCACGCGGTCATAGAGATCGGAAATGTCGCCATTGGCGAGCCGGAAGCAGCCCGACGAGATCGCCTGGCCGATCGTCTCCGGCTGGTTGGTGCCGTGGATGCGGAAGACGGTCGAGCCGAGATAGAGCGCGCGGGCGCCCATCGGGTTTCCCGGGCCGCCAGCCATGAAGCGCGGCAGATAGGGCTGGCGCTGCAGCATCTCCGGCGGCGGACGCCAGTCCGGCCACTCCGCCTTGCGGCTGACCTGGACCTGGCCGGACCAGGTGAAGCCCTCGCGGCCGACGCCGATGCCGTAGCGCAGCGCGCGGCCATTGCCCTGCACCACATAGAGGAAGCGCTCGGCCGAATGGATCACGACCGTGCCCGGCGCCTCGTTCGAGCGGAACAGCACCATCTGGCGGGCATAGGGTCCTTCGGTGATGCTGACTTCCTCGGTCGAGACGCGGCCGGGCTCGTCGCCGATCTCCATCGTCTCCTGGATCGCGGCGGGCGGGCGCGGCTGCGCAGAGGCCGCTCCCGGCAAGGCGACGAGCGAGCCCAGCCCGAAGCCGGACATGGCGAGGCCGCTGAGAGCGGTACGAAGAAGCTGGTTCATCTCATCGCCTCCCGTCAGCCGCATCGGCTGTAGATGAAGGTGCCGTAGCGGGTGCTGACATCGGGATCGACAAAGCGCATCACGACCTCCTTCGGCTTCACCGACAGCAATTCGCGATCCTGCGGATCGCCGGCCGGGGCCTCGAAGCCGAGATAGGTCTTGCCGCCGGGGCCGGCCTTCAGCCTGAGTTCGTAGAGCTTCGGATCATCCGCGACATGCATCATCACTCCATCACCGGCACCCTTGGCGATCACATAGGGCTGCTTGCATTGGCCCCGCGCCTCGGCCTCCGTGCGCTTGCGGTCCTTTTCAGTATGGAAGGATGCGACGCCCCAGCGCCCGATCAGGGCATCCCGCGACAAGCCTGCCGGAGCGGGCGCGCTCGCGGCGCCAGCGCTCGCGACAGGCGGCAGGCTCTCGCCGCCGCCACAGCCCGCCAGAACCAGAGGCAAGAGAAGGCCGCAAGCCAGGATGGCAAGGGCCGGACGCTGCGCGCTGAGCGGCTCGACAGGGGTCCGTATCATCTTTCCTCCAGATGGATTTGGGCGATGCGTGAAGCCTCGGGACGAATGAAACAGAGAGATCGGAGGCCGGTTGAAGGCTGGTCCTGAACGCCGAGAGGCAAGCCTGAACGACCTTTAACCAGCTCGTCAATGGGGTGGCGGGCGCCGCCTTCCCGGATAGCGGGCGCGACGATCATCCGAGACCGGTCGGCGCCGTGGATCGCATCCCTCCCGAATGCCGCCGCTGCGGCGCCGAGCCCAGCATAATCCGCCCCTGTCACGTGTTGTCCATAGGGACAAGCGTTGAGCTTTCGCGGTTTCTGGTACCTGTCTCGTCACTTCTTTCAGCGGATGTGCCGGGTTTTCGATCCATGTCGCTTGGACGAGCTCTGCGTCATGCCGGTGCGAGCGCGGAGCACCGCGAAGGACTACGCAAGCAGCATGCTACAGTTGGCTACGCCGGTCGGCCCCTTGCAATGCAGGCCTCGGCGCCGCGCACGCCAGTCGTGGTGGGACGGCATTTGGAATGCCGCGGCGGACAGGCGGCATACCGCCCCTACCTGCGGGGAATATCCGTCTCCCTGCAGGTCTTCCATGCCGGAAAGTCGGGCCTCCCGAGCAGGAAACGTGACATAAGATTCCAGAATCACGCTCGCACCCCATGCCGGCGGCCCAGGAGCAGACGTCGGAATGAGCCGTGTCATGGATGTGCGGAAGCCCGCGGCAGGTACCGGGCCGTTTGCGCCTCTCAACAACGTCACGTTCCGGGCGATCTGGCTCGCCGGCCTGATCTCCGGGCTCGGATGGCTGATCCAGACCATCGCCATGAGCTGGCTGATGGCGACCATCACCCCGTCCAGCGTGATGGTCGCGCTGGTTCAGGCCGCGACGAACCTGCCCGCCTTCATCCTGTCGATCTTCGCAGGCGCCATCGTCGACAACTTCAATCGCCGCAAGGTGATGCTGGCAGCCCGCACCCTGATGACTCTGACCGCCGTCGCGCTGACGATCCTCGTCGCGCTCGGCATGATCAATCCGTGGGTCATCTTGTTCTTCAGCTTTCTCGCCGGCTGCGGCATCGCCTTCAACGACCCCGCCTGGCAGGCCTCGGTCGGCGATATCGTCGACCGCAAGGACCTCGCGGCGGCGGTGACGCTGACCTCGGTCGGCTTCAACACCGTGCGCAGCGTCGGGCCGGCGCTCGGTGGCATCATCCTGGCAAGCTTCGGCCCGCTGACGGCGTTCTGCCTGTATACGCTCGGCCATCTCGCGCCGCTGTTCGTCGTCTGGCGCTCCCGATGGACGGTGCCGGTCTCGCGGCTGCCGCCCGAGGCAATGCTGACGGCGATCTCCGACGGCATCCGCTTCACCTCCCTGTCCTCGGAGATCAAGACGGCGCTGGGGCGCGGCTTCCTCTTCGGCTTCGCCGGCATCGCCATCCTCGCCCTGCTGCCCCTGGTGGTTCGCGACCAGCTCAAGCAGGGCGCGATCGCCTATGGCACGCTGATGGCGGGTTTCGGCGCAGGCGCGCTGCTGGCCGGCCTCTTCTCGACGACGCTCCGGCGCAAGCTGTCGGACGAGCAGATGCTGAAGCTGGCCTGCACCGCTTGCGCAACCTGCACGCTCTGTCTTTCGCTGACGCACATCCCGGCCGTCGCTGCCATCGCGCTGATGCTCGGCGGCGCGGGATGGGTCCTGGGCTGGTCAGGCCTCAGCATCAGCGTGCAATGGGCGAGCCCCCGCTGGGTCGTCGGCCGGACGATTTCGCTCTACTACGCTCTCACCTCCCTCGGGCTGGCCGTGGGCAGCTGGCTCTGGGGCATGGTCACCGAGAGCTATTCCCTGGGCTTCGCCCTGCAGGCGTCGACCGCGGCATCCCTTGGCGTCGCCCTTCTCGGCTTTCTCCTGCCGATCCATCAGCGCAAGGACTCCGATGTCTCGACGCCCGACAGCTTCGAGGCGCCGGCGCTCAGCCTCGATCTGAAGCCGCGCAGTGGGCCCATCGCGGTCAAGATCGAGTATCGGATCGCCCCCGATCAGGTCGAAGACTTTCTGGCCCTGATGCTGCAGCGCCGGCGCGCCCAGGGGCGAAACGGTGCGCGTCGCTGGATCCTGACGCGCAATCTCCACGACATCGCGGTGTGGACCGAGACCTTCCGCACGCCGACCTGGCACGACTATTTGCGCTTCAACTACCGCCGGACCGCGGCCGACAGGACACTGAATGACAGCCTCGCCGATCTGCATAGGGGCGATGGAGCCCCGGAGGTGACGCTCTCGATCGAACGGCCCACCGCCGTGTCGCGAAAGGCCAGCATCTTCAGGTCCGACACGCCCCACGCCTGAAGACCGCGCGTCCCCGAGCTCTCCGAATTCCTATAAAATTCCTATTCTGCGACGCCTCCGGCCGTCTCGAACGGCTATGCCGCCAGCACGATAATCCCCGCCATGGTCGATCTGCGCTTTCGCCTTCCGCAGGAAGGTAGGTCTGCGCGCTTCGACCCATCGGTAACGCCCGGTCGAAAGGACCACGGCAATGGATATCGCCATGCTCGCGCTCGCGCTCGGATTCTTCGCGGCTGCGCTCGCCTATGTCTCGGCCTGCAACGCGCTCTGAAGGAGCCCCCATGTTCGTCGATTACCTCCTCGGCGGCGCGGTAACCGCGGTCCTGCTCGTCTATCTCACCTATGCGCTGCTGCGCCCCGAGCGCTTCTGAGCGCCGGCGCAAAGCTCTGAAAGCAGTCCCATGACACTCTATGGCTGGATCCAGATCCTCGTCTTCTGCGCGATCGTGCTCGCTTTGGTGAAGCCGCTCGGCAGCTACATGACGCGCGTCTTCAATGGCGATCGCACTGTCCTATCGCCCGTGCTCGCACCGATCGAGCGCGGGCTGTATGCGCTTGCCGGTACGCATGAGCGCGAAGAGCAGCATTGGAGCGGTTACGCCGTCGCGCTGCTGTTGTTCAATCTCGCCGGCCTGCTGCTGCTCTACGGGCTGCAGCGCGTCCAGGGCCTGCTGCCGCTGAACCCGGACGGCATGGGCACCGTGGCGCCCGATCTCGCCTTCAACACGGCGGTGAGCTTCGTCACCAACACCAACTGGCAGGGCTATGGCGGCGAGAGCACCCTATCTTACCTGACGCAGATGCTCGGCCTGACCGTGCAGAACTTCGTCTCGGCCGCGACCGGCATCGCCATCGCGGTCGCGCTGATCCGCGGCTTCGCCCGCGCCTCGGCCAAATCGGTCGGCAGCTTCTGGGTCGATCTGACCCGCGCGACCCTCTACATCCTGCTGCCGCTTTGCATCCTGCTGACGCTGGCCTATGTGGCGCTCGGCATGCCGCAGACGCTCGACGCCGCGGTCACCGCGACGACGATCGAGGGCGCCCAGCAGACGATCGCGCGCGGCCCGGTCGCCTCGCAGGTCGCGATCAAGATGCTCGGCACCAACGGCGGCGGCTTCTTCAATGCCAATGCCGCTCATCCCTTCGAGAATCCCGACGCCACCTCGAACCTGATCCAAATGCTCTCGATCTTCGCGATCGGCGCGGCCCTCACCAATGTCTTCGGCCGGATGGTCGGCAACGAACGCCAGGGCTGGGCGATCCTCTCGGCAATGGGCGTCCTGTTCATCGCCGGCGTCGCCGTCTGCTACTGGGCCGAGGCCAACGGCAATCCACTGATTCAGGCGCTGGGTCTTGAGGGCGGCAATCTCGAGGGCAAGGAAATGCGTTTCGGCATCCCCCTTTCCGCCCTCTTCGCCACCATCACAACGGCGGCCTCTTGCGGCGCGGTCAACGCCATGCATGGCAGCTTCACGGCACTCGGCGGCATGATCCCGCTGATCAACATGGAGCTCGGTGAGATCATCGTCGGCGGCGTCGGCGCCGGCTTCTACGGCATCGTGCTCTTCGTCGTGCTGGCGATCTTCGTCGCCGGCCTGATGGTCGGCCGCACGCCGGAATATCTTGGCAAGAAGATCGAGGCCCGCGAGGTCAAGATGGCGATGCTCGCCATCCTCTGCCTGCCAGCCGGCATGCTGATCTTCACCGCGATCGCCGTGGTGCTGCCCGGCGCGGTCGCCTCCACCGGCAATAGCGGCCCGCACGGCTTCTCCGAGATCCTCTACGCCTATACCTCGGCGGCGGCGAATAACGGCTCGGCCTTCGCCAGCCTCTCGGCGAACACGCTCTGGTACAACACCACGCTCGGCATCACGATGCTGGTCGGCCGCTTCCTGGTCATCATCCCGGCGCTCGCCATCGCGGGATCGCTTGCCGCGAAGAAATCGGTGCCCGCCTCGGCCGGCACCTTCCCGACCGACGGCCCGCTCTTCGTCGGCCTGCTCGTCGGCGTCATCCTGATCGTCGGTGGCCTGACCTTCTTCCCGGCACTGGCCGTCGGCCCGATCGTCGAGCATCTCGCGATGCTCGCGAGCCAGAGCTTCTGAGGAGGCCGCCATGGCAAGCTGCCTGCGCCAAATGCGCCGCGACGCCGTCCACCGCGACGCGCCCTCGAGGGAACAGGACAGGGCGCCGCCGCGCCCTGCCACCCTCATCCTCGGTCTGACCGTCGCCCTTTTCCTCGTCCTGTTGCTCGTCCGGGCGCTCGCCGGCCTCGTCGCCTGAGCCGCGCCTTACACTTCTCCGCTGGAGTCTCTTATGAGCCAGTCCAAATCCGCGAGCCTGATCGACGCCCGGATCCTGCTGCCGGCCCTCGCCGACGCCTTTCGCAAGCTCGACCCGCGCAGCCTCGCCCGCAACCCGGTGATGTTCGTCGTCGCCGTGGTCTCGGCGCTGACCACCATCCTCTTCGTCAAGGACCTCGCCACCGGGGGCGCCAATCTCGGCTTCTCCTTCCAGATCGTGATCTGGCTCTGGTTCACCGTGCTCTTCGCCAATTTCGCGGAAGCGGTGGCCGAGGGGCGCGGCAAGGCCCAGGCCGACTCGCTGCGCAAGACCCGCTCCGAGACGGAAGCCAAGCTGCTCTCGGGCGATGACCGCAGCCAGTTCCGGCTGGTGCCCGGCACCTCGCTCAAGGTCGGCGATGTCGTGCTGGTCGAGGCCGGGGACATCATCCCCTCCGACGGCGAGGTCATCGAAGGCGTCGCCTCGGTCAACGAGGCCGCGATCACCGGCGAATCCGCCCCGGTCATCCGCGAATCCGGCGGCGACCGCTCGGCCGTGACCGGCGGCACGCAGGTGCTCTCCGACTGGATCCGCGTGCGCATCACTGCCGCGGCCGGCTCGACCTTCATCGACCGCATGATCGCGCTGGTCGAGGGCGCCGAGCGCCAGAAGACGCCGAATGAGATCGCACTCAACATCCTGCTCGCCGGGATGACGCTGATCTTCGTGCTGGCCACCGTGACGATCCCGAGCTTCGCCACCTATGCCGGCGGCTATATCCCGGTCGTCGTGCTGGTCGCGCTGTTCGTCACGCTGATCCCGACCACGATCGGCGCGTTGCTCTCGGCCATCGGCATCGCCGGCATGGATCGTCTGGTGCGCTTCAACGTGCTCGCCATGTCCGGCCGCGCCGTCGAGGCCGCCGGCGACGTCGATACGCTCCTCCTCGACAAGACCGGCACGATCACGCTCGGCAACCGCCAGGCGACCGAGTTCCGCCCGGTGCGCGGCGTCAGCGAGCAGCAACTGGCCGACGCTGCCCAGATCGCCTCGCTTGCCGACGAGACACCGGAAGGCCGCTCGATCGTCGTGCTCGCCAAGGAGAAATACGCCATCCGCGCCCGCGACATGGGCAGCCTGCACGCCACCTTCGTGCCCTTCACCGCGCAGAGCCGGATGAGCGGCGTCGATCTCGAGGGCTCGCAGATCCGCAAGGGCGCGGTCGATGCCGTCCTCAGATATGTCGAGGGTGCCGGCACCGAGGCCGTGCGCGAGACCCAGGCCATCGCCGCCGAGATCGCCAAGGCCGGCGGCACGCCGCTGGCCGTCGCCCGCGACGGACGCCTGCTCGGCGTCATCCACCTCAAGGACATCGTCAAGGGCGGCATTCGCGAGCGTTTCACGGAACTGCGCCGCATGGGCATCCGCACGGTGATGATCACCGGCGACAATCCGATGACCGCCGCCGCCATCGCGGCCGAGGCCGGTGTCGACGATTTCCTTGCCCAGGCCACTCCCGAGAACAAGCTCGCCCTGATCCGCGAGGAACAGGCCAAGGGCAAGCTCGTCGCCATGTGCGGCGACGGCACCAACGACGCTCCCGCCCTTGCGCAGGCCGATGTCGGGGTCGCCATGAACACCGGCACCGTCGCCGCCCGCGAGGCCGGCAACATGGTCGATCTCGACAGCGACCCGACCAAGCTCATCGAGATCGTCGAGATCGGCAAGCAGCTCCTGATGACGCGCGGCGCGCTGACGACCTTCTCGATCGCCAACGACGTCGCCAAGTATTTCGCCATCATCCCGGCGATGTTCCTGGCCTTCTATCCGCAGCTCGGCGCGCTCAACATCATGGGGTTGCAGACGCCGCAGAGCGCCATCCTCTCCGCGATCATCTTCAACGCGCTGATCATCGTCGCGCTGATCCCGCTCGCGCTGAAGGGCGTGAAATACCGCGCGGTCGGCGCCGGCGCCCTGCTGAGCCGCAACCTGCTGGTCTACGGGCTCGGCGGCATCATCGTCCCCTTCATCGGCATCAAGGCCATCGACATGGCCATTACCGCCATCGGCCTCGTCTAAGGAGCCGCAACCATGCTCAAGCAGATCCGCCCCGCCCTCGTGATGATCCTGGCGCTCTCAGCCATCACCGGCCTCGCCTACCCTCTCGCGATGACCGGCATCGCCCAGGCCGTCTTCCCGCGCCAGGCCAATGGCAGCCTGGTCGAGAAGGACGGCAAGATCATCGGCTCCAGCCTGATCGGCCAGAACTTCACCGGCGAGCGCTATTTCCACGGCCGCCCCTCGGCGACATCAGGCACCGACCCGAACGACAGCACGAAGACCGTCGACGCGCCCTATAACGCCGCCAATTCCGGTGGCTCCAATCTCGGCCCGACCAATCAGAAGCTGATCGTGCGCATCAAGGCCGAGACCGAGAAGCTCAAGGCCGAGAATCCGGATGCGCCGGTGCCGATGGAGCTGGTGACGACCTCCGGCAGCGGGCTCGACCCGCATATCTCGCCGGAGGCCGCCTATTTCCAGATCGCCCGCGTCGCCAAGGCCCGCAATGCCGACCCGGCGACGCTCAAGGCATTGGTCGATACCCTCGTCGAGAAGCGCAAGCTCGGCTTCATCGGCGAGCCCGTCGTCAACGTGCTTGCGCTGAACCTTGCTCTCGACGGCGCCGCCCGGCGCTGACACAAAGGCCCCGGCGGCGCGTGAGGCGCCGCCGCTTTCCCTGCGGACCGCATGACCATCGCCGACAGCCATCGCGAGACGAGAGGCAGGCCCTCCCCGGAGGCGCTGCTGGCCAGCGCCCAGCGCGAGGGCCGCGGCCGCCTGAAGATCTTCCTCGGCGCGGCGCCGGGCGTCGGCAAAACCTATGAGATGCTGACCTCCGGCCGCGCCCGCCGGGCCGAAGGCGTCGATGTCGTGATCGGCGTCGTCGAGACCCATGGGCGCAGCGAGACGCAGGCGTTGGTCGACGGCTTCGAGATCGTCCCGCGCCGGCTCGTCGACTACAAGGGCCGCGCCCTCGACGAGATGGACCTCGACGCGATCCTGGCGCGCCGGCCGGCCCTCGTCCTCGTCGACGAGCTCGCCCACACCAACGCCCCCGGCAGCCGCCATCCCAAGCGCTATCTCGATGTCGAGGAATTGCTGTCGCGCGGCATCGACGTCTACACCACGCTCAACATCCAGCATGTCGAGAGCCTGAACGACGTCGTCGCCCAGATCACCCGCATCCGCGTTCGCGAGACCGTGCCGGACTCGATCGTCGACCGCGCCGACGACATCGAGATCATCGACCTGACACCGGCCGACCTGATCAAGCGTCTCGATGAGGGCAAGGTCTATCTCGGCAAGACGGCGAAGCGCGCCGTCGCGAACTACTTCTCACCCGGCAACCTGACCGCGCTGCGCGAGCTCGCGCTGCGCCGCACCGCGCAACGGGTCGACGACCAGCTCCTCAGCCATATGCAGGAACACGCGATCTCCGGCCCCTGGGCGGCGGGCGAGCGCATCCTGGTCTGCATCGACGACAGCGTCGGGGCGCCCACCCTGATCCGCCATGCCAAGCGGCAGGCCGACCGCCTGCGCGCGCCCTGGAGCGCGCTCTATGTCGAGACGCCGCAGGCGGCGGCGCTGTCGGAGGAGGCCAAGACGCGCATCGCCAATGCGCTGAGGCTCGCAGCCCAGCTCGGCGGCGAGGCCGTCACCCTGCCCGGCCAGGACGTCGCCGGCGAAATCCTCAGGCACGCCACAGCCGGCAACGTCACCCAGATCATCGTCGGCAAGCCGGCCAAGCCGCGCTGGCGTGAATGGCTGAGCCCCTCCGTCTCGCATGAGCTGATCAACCGGGCCGGCGATATCGGCGTCCATGTCGTCGCCTTGCGGGAGCAGGCGGCGGACAAGGCGGGGGCCATATCGACCATAGGACGGCCCGGTTTCTCGCCCAGTCCATATCTGGCGGCGCTGGCCTATGTGGCCGTCGCGCTCGGCGCAGCCGAACTGCTCAGCCAGATCATGGATCTGCGCAATATCGCGCTGGTCTTCCTCACCGCCGTGCTTGCCTCGGCCGTGACGACGGGTCTGGGGCCGGCCCTCTTCGCCTCGTTCCTCAGTGCGCTCGCGCTGAATTTCTTCTTCATCCCGCCGCTCTATACGCTGACGATCAGCGATCCCGAGAATGTCGTCGCGCTCGGCTTCTTCCTGCTCGTCGCGCTGATCGCCTCGAACCTGACGGCTCGTGTCCAGCGCCAGGCCAATGCCGCACGCCAGCGCGCCCGCACCACCGAGGATCTCTATCTCTTCTCGAAGAAGCTCGCCGGTACCGGCACGCTCGACGACGTGCTCTGGGCGAGCGCCTTCCAGATCGCCTCGATGCTGCGCGTCCGCGTCGTCATCCTGATGCCGGACGAGGGCACGCTCGACGTTCGCGCCGGCTATCCGCCCGACGACACGCTGGTCGATGCCGACATCGCCGCCGCGCGCTGGGCCTGGGAGCATGATCGCCCGGCCGGACGCGGCGCCGACACCTTGCCCGGCGCGAAGCGGCTGTACCTGCCGCTGCGCACCGGCCGTACCGCCATTGGCGTGATCGGCCTCGACGACGACAAGGAAGGCCCGCTGCTGACGCCGGAGCAGCAGCGCCTGCTCGATGCGCTGGCCGATCAGGCCGCCGTCGCCATCGAGCGCATCCAGCTCGTCGCCGATGTCGACCGGGCCAAGCTCGCGGCCGAGGCCGACCGCCTGCGCTCGGCCCTCCTCACCTCGATCTCGCATGACCTCAAGACACCGCTGGCCTCGATCCTGGGCGCGGCCGGCACCTTGCGCGACTATCGCCAGGCCCTGCCGGAAGAGGACTATACGGCCCTGCTCGCGACCGTGATCGACGAATCCGAACGGCTCAACCGCTTCATCGCCAATCTCCTCGACATGACCCGGATCGAATCCGGCGCGATGGAGCCGAATGCCGCTTTGGTCGATGTCGCCGATGTCGTGGGGAGCGCGCTGCGTCGCGCCAGTAAGATCACCGCTGGCCACGGTGTCGAGACCGCCTTGCCCGGCGACCTGCCGATGCTCAGGCTCGATCCCGTCCTGTTCGAGCAGGTTCTGTTCAACCTGCTCGACAATGCCGCGAAATATGCGCCCGCTGGCAGCGCCATCACGATCCGCGCCCGGCAGGACGGCCGCGAGGTCCTGGTGACGGTGACCGACGAAGGCCCGGGCCTGCCGCCCGCCGATCTCGAACGCGTCTTCGACAGCTTCTACCGTGTCCGCAAGGGCGATCAGGTTCGCGCCGGAACCGGGCTCGGCCTCGCCATCTGCCGCGGCTTCGTCGAGGCGATGGGCGGCACGATCACGGCGGCCAACCGGACGGACCGCAGCGGCGCCGTCTTCACCATCCGCCTGCCGGCCGAGGCCCAGCCACCATTGGAACCGCAGACATGACGGCAACGGACATCAAGGTGCTGGTCGTGGACGACGAGCCGGCGATCCGCCGCCTGCTGCGCGTCGGCCTCTCCACCGAGGGCTATGCCATTCGCGAGGCCGCGACGGCGCGCGAGGCCATCGAGCGCATCGCCGAGGAATTGCCCGATCTCGTCATTCTCGATCTCGGCCTGCCCGACCTATCCGGGCAGGAGCTCCTGCAGAAATGGCGCGCCGAGGCACTTGCCTTGCCGATCGTCATCCTGTCGAGCCGCACCGACGAGGCCGGTATCGTCGACGCCTTGGAAAACGGCGCCGACGATTATGTCACCAAGCCTTTCGGCATGAAGGAATTGGCGGCGCGCCTGCGCGTGGCGCTGCGCCACAAGCTCCAGCAGCAGGGTGAAAAGCCGATCTTCCAGACCGGCGAGCTTTCGGTCGACCTGGTCAAGCGCATCGTCAGGCTGGGCGAGCAGGAGGTGAAGCTCTCGCCCAAGGAATACGACATCCTGCGCATCCTCGTGCAGCATGCCGGCAAGGTGCTGACCCACCAGTACCTGATGAAGCAGGTCTGGGGCGCCTCGGCCGATGTCCAGTATCTGCGCGTCTATGTCCGGCAGCTCAGGCAGAAGATCGAGCGCGTCCCCGACCAGCCGCAATACATCACCACCGAGACAGGCGTCGGTTATCGCCTCCGCGAAGCCGAGTAGCCCTGCCCCACGGCACAGACTGACCCATGATCCCATCCGACATCATCCGCCCGCGCTCGATCGTCAGGCTCTCTGCCGCGAACAAGACGGCCCTGTTCCGCGCCCTCGCGAAGAAGGCGGCGGAGCAGGTCGCCCTGCCCGAAGCCGCGATCCTCGATGCGCTGACCCGGCGCGAGGCGCTTGGCTCGACCGGCGTCGGCGGTGGGCTCGCGATGCCGCATGCTCCGGTCGAAGGCCTCGCCGAGCCTTTCGGCCTGCTGGCACGATTGGAGAAGCCCGTCGCCTATGAGGCGATCGACGGCGCGCCGGTCGATCTCGTCTGCCTCGTGCTGACGCCCGTGAACGGCGGCAAGGGCCGCCTCGACGCGCTCGCCTGCATCGCCAAGCGCCTGCGTCCCGCCGAGATTCGTGAGCGCATCCGCAACGCCGCAGGCGGAGAGGACATCTACGCGCTGCTGCTCGAAGAGAGCTGATCGGCCCTCTGTGGGATCGGCGTCAGCATCCCCGGCAGGAGCGAGGGCCTGCAACCGGCCGGGAAGCCAGCACCGCGCGACAGGACGAACTCGTCCCGCGCGAACAGCTCCGCCAGCCAGTCGACGAAGACGCGCACCTTGTTGCTGAGATGGCGGTTCGGCGGGTAGACGATGTGCAGTGGCTTCGGCGCCGCGCACCAGTCCAGCAGCAGCGGCACGAGCCGCCCATCCGCGATCGGCACACGGGCCATGAAGGTCGGCAATTGCATGATGCCGTGGCTGGCGAGCCCGGCCGCGAGATAGCCCATGCCGTCATTGAGCGCGATCGTGTAGCGCCCGCTGACCTCGATCGTCTCCGTGCGGTTCTGGTAGACCAGCGGCAGGACCCGCCCGCCGAGCGCCGGCCGATAGGCGACGATCTGGTGCCCGTTCTCGATATCGCGCGGATGCAGCGGCGTGCCGAAGCGCGCGAGATAATCCGGCGTCGCGCAGGTGATGAGCTGCATCTCGCCGATGCGCCGCGCGATCAGGCTCTGGTCGACGATCTCGCCCGCCCGCACGGCGCAATCGAGATTCTCGCCGATCAGGTCGGCCGGGCGGTCGCTCAAGCCGAGGTCGAGCTGGATATCGGGATAGCGCGCATGAAACTCGTGCAGCGCCGGGATAATCACCGAGACCGCCAGCGACGAGCTGCAATCGACGCGCAGCCGCCCGCTCGGCCGCGCTTGTGCCAGCGTGAGGCTCGCATCGAGCTCTGAGAGCTCGTCGAGCAGGCGCAGCGCCCGCTCGTAATAGGCGGCGCCGTCCATGGTCACGGTCACGCGCCGCGTCGTCCGGTTCAGCAGCTTGGCGCGCAGATGCGCCTCCAGTTGCTGGATCAGCTTGGTGACGGTTGGCTTCGGCATGTCCAGGAGATCGGCGGCGCGCGTGAAGGTCCCGGTCTCCACGACCCGCACGAAGGCCCGCATCGCGGCAAGCTGGTCCATATGGCCTCGGATTGTTTCTATACGTGAACAATGAATGAGCGGATAGCGTATTTATTCCAGAATGCCGATTCACTATCTCGTGCTGCAACGCAACAGCGAGAATGCGTCATGCCCGCGATCGCCGCGCAGAAACTGCAACCGGTCCTCTCCGTCTTTTGGCGGGAGGAAACCTTGAGCGCCCGTGGAGAGAGCTTCACAGGCCGGCTCTACGTTCCCGCCGAGGTTCCGGACAATGCCGGGCTGGTGCTGCACCTGCATGGCGGCCACTTCAACAGCGGCTCGCCGGCCGAGGGGCAGGCCGTCGCCACGGCCCTGACGGAAGCCGGCGCGGTCGTGTTCTCGCTCTCCTATCCGCTCGCACCGGTCCAGCGTTTCCCTGAGACGCTGGAGCGCATCTATGCAGCGCTCGAGGCTCTCGCCAGGGGGCGCAATCGCTGGGCGACACGCGGCGCGCCGCTCTACATCGCCGGCGAGGAAGCCGGCGGCAATCTCGCCGCGGCGCTCGCCATGATGGCGCGCGATCGGGGCGGCCCGGCGCTTGCCGGCCAGATCCTGTTCTCGCCGATGCTCGACGCCTGCCTCGGCACCGCCTCGCTGCGTAACGTGCAGGCGGGCCCGGTCGGCTGCCGCTGGGCCGATGGCTGGGCCGATTATCTCGGCACGCCCGAGCGCGCCGCTCACCCCTATGCGGCCCCGCTCCAGGCGACGCGCCTCGCCGGCCTGCCGCCGGCCCTGCTGATCAGCGGGCAGGACGATCCGATGCGCGACGAAGCCGCGCAATACGCTGATCGTCTCGGCCAGGCCGGCATCGCCGTCCGCCATGTCGAATTCACCGCCCCGACGCGCTGGCCGCAGGCCTATGCGGACGCGGCCGAGGAAGGCTCCTGTCTCTGCAAGAGCTGTGGCGAGATCGCCGCCTTCTATGAACGGACCGCGCCCTCCTAGCGCCCCCTCTTTCGCACACCCCAAGCATTTCCAAGGAAGGACCGACCCATGATTCCGGGAACGAACCGTCGCGGCCTTTTGGCCGGCCTCACCGCCTCCGTCGCACTGAGCGCCGTCGCGGTCTTCACCCTCTCCGGCACCCGCGCGCAGGGCGACACCGCCCCTGCCGCCCCGCCTGCCGTCCCAGTATCCGTCGCCACCGTCGAAGCCCGCGAGATCGTGCCCTGGGCCGAATTCTCCGGCCGGCTGGAGGCGATCGAGCGTGTCGAACTGCGCTCGCGCGTCGCCGGCGTCGTCGAGGCCGTGCATTTCCGCGAGGGCAATCTCGTCAAGCAGGGCGACCTGCTCGTCAGCATCGACCAGGCGCCCTACCTCGCCGATCTCCAGCGGGCCGAGGCGCAGGTGCAGGGCGCGAAGGCGCGGGTGGCGCTGGCCGAGAGCGAGAACGAGCGCGGCCAGCAATTGCTGGCGACCCGCAACCTCTCCCAGCGCGACATCGATACCCGCGTCAACAATCTGCGGGAGGCGCAGGCGAACCTCCAGGTCGCCGAGGCCGCCCGCCGCACGGCGCAGCTCAACCTCGACTACACCCAGATCCGTGCCCCGATCAGCGGCCGCATCGGCCGGCTCGACGTCACCATCGGCAACCTGATTGCGGCCGGCGGCCAGGTCCTGACCTCGCTGCTCTCGGTCGATCCGATCTATGCTGCCTTCAATGCCGACGAGCGCAGCGTGCTCGATGCGCTGGCCTCGCTGCCGGACGGCTCGCGCGCGCTGGAGCAGATCCCGGTCAGGATCACGACGGCGACGGCGCAGGCCGCGCAGTTCAGCGGCAAGCTGCATTTCGTCGATAACGGCATCGACGGCGCCAGCGGCACGGTCAGGGTACGAGCGCGGCTCGCCAATCCCGACGGCAAGCTGATGCCCGGCCAGTTCGTCCGGGTCCAGCTCGGGCAGGCCAAGGCGGAGCAGCAGCTCGTCATCAACGAGCGCGCCGTCGGCACTGATCAGAACAAGAAGTTCGTCTTCGTCGTCGGCGACGACGCCAAGGCCGCCTGGCGCGAGGTCTCGCTCGGTGCCGCCCATGACGGCCTGCGCATCGTCACGGCCGGCCTGAAGCCCGGCGAGCGCATCGTCGTCAACGGGCTCCAGCGCGTGCGGCCCGGCGCGACGGTCGCGCCCGAGGCGGTTCCGATGGCGCAGAAGAGCGAACTGAAGAAGCCCGCGACCGAACTCGCGCAACGCTGACATAAACGATCGGCTGCGGGCGCCGCGAGGCGGGCTCGCAGCCGCAAGCATAAGCCGCTCGAAAGGGGGCGCTATCCATGAACCTCTCGAAATTCTTCATCGACCGGCCGATCTTCGCGGCGGTCCTCTCCGTCCTGATTTTCCTGGCAGGGCTGCTCTCGATCAGGGCCCTGCCGATCTCGGAATATCCGGAAGTCGTCCCGCCGACGGTCGTCGTGCGGGCGCAATATCCGGGCGCCAGCCCGCGCGTGATCGCCGAGACGGTGGCGACGCCGATCGAGGAGCAGATCAACGGCGTCGAGGGCATGCTCTACATGTCGAGCCAGGCGACGACCGACGGCGTCATGACGCTGAACGTCACCTTCCGGCTCGGCACCGACCCGGACAAGGCCCAGCAGCTCGTGCAGAACCGCGTCAGCCAGGCCGAGCCGCGCCTGCCCGAGGAGGTGCGTCGCCTCGGCGTCACCACGGTCAAGAGCTCGCCGGACCTGACGATGGTGGTGCACATCACCTCGCCGAACGGCCGCTACGACATGACCTATCTGCGCAATTACGCGGTGCTGAACGTCAAGGACCGGCTCGCCCGCATCGACGGGGTCGGACAGGTCCAGCTCTTCGGCTCGGGCGACTATTCGATGCGCGTCTGGCTCGACCCGCAGAAGGTCGCCGAGCATGGACTTTCCCCCGGCGACGTCGTGCGCGAAATCCGCGCCCAGAACGTCCAGGCCGCGGCCGGTGTGATCGGCGCCTCGCCGAATGCGCCGGGCCTCGACCTCCAGCTTTCGGTGAACGCGCAAGGGCGCCTCCAGAACGAGGAGCAGTTCGGCGAGATCATCGTCAAGACCGCGGCCGACGGCGCGGTCGTCCGGCTGAAGGACGTGTCCCGCATCGAGCTCGGCGCGGCCGACTATGCCCTGCGCTCGCTGCTGAACGGCAAGTCGGCCGTTGCCGTACCCGTCTTCCAGGCGCCGGGCTCGAACGCCATCGCGATCGCCGACCGCGTCCAGGAGACGATGCGCGAGATCAAGCAGAACATGCCCGAGGGCGTGGACTACTCGATCGTCTACGACACCACCCAGTTCGTCCGCGCCTCGATCAAGGCGGTGATCTCGACGCTGCTGGAGGCGGTCGCGCTCGTCGTGCTCGTCGTCATCGTCTTCCTGCAGACCTGGCGCGCCTCGATCATCCCGCTCGTCGCGGTGCCGATCTCGGTCGTCGGCACTTTCGCTGTGATGTATCTCCTCGGCTTCTCGATCAATGCGCTGAGCCTGTTCGGGCTGGTTCTCGCCATCGGCATCGTCGTCGACGACGCGATCGTCGTGGTCGAGAACGTCGAGCGCAATATCGAGAACGGCCTCTCGCCGCGCGAAGCCACCTACAAGGCGATGCGCGAGGTCTCCGGCCCGATCATCGCGATCGCGCTGGTGCTGGTCGCGGTCTTCGTGCCGCTCGCCTTCATCTCGGGCCTCACCGGCCAGTTCTACCGCCAGTTCGCGCTGACCATCGCGATCTCGACGGTGATCTCGGCGATCAACTCGCTGACGCTGTCGCCGGCTCTCGCTGCCCTGCTCCTCAAGGGCCACCACGCCCCGAAGGACGCGCTGACCCGGGCCATGGACAAGCTGTTCGGCTGGTTCTTTCGCGCCTTCAACCGCTTCTTCAACCGCTCGTCGGAGGCCTATGGCGGCGGCGTGCGGCGGGTGATCTCGCATCGCGCGGTGATGCTCGCGGTCTATGTCGTCATGCTCGGCGCGACCGGCGTGCTGTTCAAGGCGGTGCCCTCTGGCTTCGTCCCCGGACAGGACAAGCAGTATCTCGTCGGCTTCGCCCAGTTGCCGGATGCCGCGACCCTCGACCGGACGGAGGATGTCATCCGCCGCATGGACGAGATCGCGCTGAAGCATCCGGGCGTCGAGAACGCGATCTCCTTCCCCGGCCTCTCGATCAACGGTTTCACCAACTCGTCGAATTCCGGCATCGTCTTCGTCGGCCTGAAGCCCTTCCATGACCGCAAGGACCCGTCCTTGAGCGGCAACGCCATCGCGATGCAGCTCAACAAGGAGTTCTCAGGGATCAAGGAGGCCTTCATCGCGATGTTCCCGCCGCCGCCCGTCCAGGGCCTCGGCACGATCGGCGGCTTCAAGCTGCAGATCGAGGATCGCGCTGGGCTGGGCTATGCCGCGCTCGACGAGGCGACCAAGGCCTTCATGGGCAAGGCCGCGACCGCGCCGGAGATCGCTGGCATGTTCTCGAGCTTCCAGGTCAACGTCCCGCAGCTCTATGCCGATATCGACCGCACCAAGGCCCGCCAGCTCGGCGTGCCCGTGACGGAGGTGTTCGACACGCTGCAGACCTATCTCGGCTCGACCTATGTCAACGACTTCAACCGCTTCGGCCGCACCTACACCGTGCGCGTCCAGGCCGATGCGCCCTTCCGCGCCCAGCCCGAGCATATCGGCCAGCTCAAGGTGCGCTCGAACAACGGCGAGATGATCCCGCTCAGCGCGGTGCTCAACGTCCGCACCGATTCCGGCCCGGAACGCGCCATGCGCTATAACGGCTTCCTCTCGGCCGACATCAATGCCGGCGCGGCTCCGGGCTTCTCCTCGGGCCAGGCGCAGGAGGCGGTGGAGCGCATCGCCAAGGAGACCCTGCCCAAGGGCTTCGCCTTCGAGTGGACCGAGCTGACCTATCAGGAGATCCTGGCCGGCAACTCGGCGGTGATCGTCTTCCCGGTGGCGATCCTGCTCGTCTTCCTGGTGCTGGCGGCCCAGTACGAGAGCATGACCCTGCCGATCGCGATCCTGCTGATCATCCCGATGGGGCTGCTCGCGGCGCTGACCGGCGTCTGGCTCTCGGGCGGAGACAACAACGTCTTCACCCAGATCGGCCTTGTCGTGCTGGTCGGACTATCCGCCAAGAACGCCATCCTGATCGTCGAATTCGCGAGGGAGCTCGAATTCGAGGGCAGGACCCCGGTCCAGGCCGCGATCGAGGCCAGCCGCTTGCGCCTGCGTCCGATCCTGATGACCTCGCTCGCCTTTGTCATGGGCGTGGTGCCGTTGGTGATCTCGACCGGGGCCGGCGCCGAGATGCGGCAGGCGATGGGTATCGCGGTCTTTTCCGGCATGATCGGCGTCACCGCCTTCGGCATCTTCCTGACGCCGGTCTTCTACGTGCTGATGCGGAAGCTCGCGGGCAACCGCCCCCTCGCCCGGCACGATATCGAGCCGCCGATCTTGCAGGCTGCCGAGTAAAGCCCGAACCAATGAGAAACCCGCCTCCGGCCAATGGCCGGAGGCAGTTTCGTTTCCGCCGTCTCAGCGATAGCGCCGCTGCACGGTGAGATGGGCGATCATGGTCAGCAGGATCGTCGCGGTCATCAGAATGAACGAGATCGCGCCGCCGAAGGGCCAGTTGTTCTGCTGCGCGAACTGGCCATAGACCAGCGGCCCCATCATCTGGAATTTCGGCCCGCCCAGCAGCACCGGCGTGGCATAGGCGTTCATCGCCAGGATGAAGGTCAGGATCGTGCCGGCGAGGATGCCGGGCAGCGCCAGCGGCCAGAGCACGCGGCGGAACATGGCCGCGGGGCCGGCGCCAAGGCTAAAGGCAGCCTCCTCGACATTGCGCGGAATGCCCTCGATCACGCTCTGCAGCGTCAGCACCATGAAGGGCAGGTTGACCGCGATGATGCCGATTAGCACGGCATTCTCGGTATACATGATCTCCAGCGGCTGATCGATCAGCCCAAGCCCCATCAGCGAGGCGTTGAACGCCCCCTTGCTGCCGAAGAGCGTCATCCAGCCGGCCGCGCGCACGGCATTGCCGACGAAGAGCGGCAGCACGACCGCGATCACCATCAGGTTCTTGAAGCGGCTCTGCGTCCGCGCCAGCACATAGGCCAGCGGAAAACCCATGATCAGGCAGGCCAGCGTGCAGATCACCGCGACGCGGACCGTGCGGACGAGCACATTGAGATAATAGGCGTCGGTGAAGAACTTGACGTAGTTCTCGATCACCAGCCCATCGACCATGAACTGGCCGGGCACGAACTTGTTGAGCGAGTAGCGGAACAGGATTGCCAGCGGCCCGATCAGCATGAGCGCGACGAAGAGCGTCGCCGGCATGACGAGCAGACCGGCGAGCCTGGTGCGGGCGCCGGCCACGGCTTCGGGAGCGGCCGTGCTCATGAGCCACTCCTCATAGAGACATCCCTGGCAGGGTTCGGCCGTTCGCTAGCGCGAGCCGAGTGGCGCGGCTTTCGAGAACCGGAGCGCAGCGGACATTGGTCCGTGAGCACCGGAAGCGCAGAAAGCCGCGTCAGACGGCTGCGATAGTAGAACGGACGAGCCATGTCAGCCCTTGAAGACCTTGTCCCACCACTCCTTCATGGCCGAATCGTTTTTGGCGAGAAAGGCGTAGTCGAGATCCTTGAGGGTCTTCTCCTCCTCGGGCGTGAAGCCGATGCGCTTGTGCAGCGCCGGGTCGACATTGAGGCCGGTGACCGTGCCGTTATAGCCCATGTCGACCGCGAAGGCCTCCTGCGGCGCCTTGGCCAGCATCGCGTCCATATAGGCGTAGGCGTTTGCCTTGTTCGGCGCGTTCTTCTGGATCACGAAGCCCGAGACATAGGTCGGGATGCCCTCGATCGGCGAAACCGCCTCGCAGGGGATGCCGGCATTCTGCCACTGCACCACGCGCGCCTTCCAGATCGCGCTGATCCCGACTTCCTCGTTCTTCATCGCCTGGGCGAAGGCCTCGTTGGTCGGATAGACGCGTGCGCCGGCCTTCTTGACCGCGAGCAGGATTTCCTTGGCCTTCTCGATGTCGTTCATGTCCTTGCCGCCGGTCGCGGCCATCGAGGCCGCGATGAAGATCGACTGGTACTGAATGTCGATGAAGCCGATCTTCGAGCCCCATTTCGGGTCGAGCCAGTCCTTGAAGCCCTTCGGCGCCGGCGAGATGATCTTGGGATTGTAGATGACGACGTTGCCGGAATAGATGTGCCCCATGCCGTAGGGGTATTTCATCGTCGGCAGCAGGTTCTTGGCGTTGGGCAGCTTGGAATAGTCGATCTGCTCGAGCACGCCGGCCTCGTTCATCTCGAACATGTTGGCGGCGGACAGGCCCTGGATATCGACCGTGCCGCGCGGCAGGCGCTTCTCCGCGACCATCTTGGCCCGGCGCGGCGCGTCGCCCGCCTGGTCCTGCACAACCTCTATGCCCTTGGGCTTGAGGATCGGGTCCTCGACGTTCTTGGTCAGAAGCCGCGCGTAGTCGCCGCCCCAGGTGCCGACGACCACGCGCCCGCCGGATTGCGCGAAGGCCGGCATGCCGGTCGCGGTGGCGAGCGCCGCCGCCCCTGCACCTTTCAGAAGGTCCCGCCTGTCGAATGAAGCCATGGTATTCCCCTCGTTTCTGGACGCCGATTGGGAGCGTTCAAGCCCCTTGCGGATAGACGAGCCCGGCGCTTTCGGCCCAGCCTATCGTGATGGTTTCGCCGACATGCGGCTCGGCGAGCCCGACCTTGTTCGGAATCTGCAGGAGCATGCGGTCCTGTTCGTTGAGCGCGACCTGCACGTCGAGCAGTGCGCCGAGATAGGAGGCATGCTCGATCCGGGCCGGAAAGTGGTTCGGCAACCCGTCCGCCTCAGCCCCGACCGCGATCCGCTCCGGCCGCAGCGCCAGTGTCGCCGGCCCCGAACCCGCAGCGGCGTGGCAGGCGATGTCGAGCCCGCCGCCCGTGCGGAAACGGCCCTGACCCGTGACCTGCCCCTCGATGAAGGCGCTGCGCCCGATGAAGCCGGCGACGAAGCGGTCGGCCGGCTTCTCGTAGAGCTCGCGCTGGGTGCCGATCTGGCGCACCTGCCCCTTTTCCATGACGACGAGGCGGTCCGCCATGGTCAGCGCCTCCTCCTGGTCATGGGTGACCATGATCGTGGTGAGGCCGAGCTTCTGCTGCAATTCGCGGATCTCGATCCTGACCTCCAGGCGCAGCTTGGCATCGAGATTGGAGAGAGGCTCGTCGAGCAGCAGCACCTGCGGCTCCATCGCCAGCGCGCGGGCGAGCGCAACGCGCTGCTGCTGGCCGCCGGAAAGCTGGCGTGGGTAGCGCTCGTCGAAGCCGCCGAGCCGCACGAGCCTGAGCGCCTCGGCGACGCGCGGGCCGCGCTCGGCCTGCGGCACCTTGTGCATCTCCAGCCCGAAGGCGACGTTCTGCGCGACGGTCATATGTGGAAACAACGCATAGCTCTGGAAGACCAGGCCGCAATGGCGCTTCCACGGCGGCAGGTTGGTGACGTCCTGCTCGCCGATCGTGATCGCGCCGGAGGTCGGCGCGATGAAGCCGGCGACCATGCGCAAGGTCGTGGTCTTGCCGCAGCCGGAAGGGCCGAGCAGCACGAGGAATTCGCCATCGGCGACGGCGATATCGACATCGTCGACGACCGTGAGCGCGCCATAGGTCTTTTTCAGATGCGAGATCGAGAGACGTGCCATCGTTAGGAACTTGCCATCCGTTCACACCACCCGGCTCAGTTTGACGTAACGATCGGTCACGATCATCGCGACGCCGATCAGGACGATCTGGATCAGCGAAGCCGCCGCCACCGTCGGGTCGATCTTCCATTCGAGATATTGGAGGATCGCGATCGGCAGCGTCGTGCGCCCCGGCCCCACCAGGAAGAGGCTCATCTCGAGATTGCCGAACGAGGTGACGAAGCCGAACAGCGCGGCGGCGACGATGCCCGGCCGGATGCTCGGCAGCGTCACCCGCCAGAAGGTCGTGACCGGGCCGGCGCCCAGATTCTGCGCGGCCTCCTCGATCGAGCGGTCGAAGCCGGCGAGGCTCGCCGTCACCAGACGAACCACCCAGGGGATCACGACCAGCGTATGCGCCGCGACGAGCCCGGCGAGCGAGCCCATCACCTGCCATTCCGTGGCGAGTTCGACCTCGATCTGGAAGACATAGGTTGCGGTGCCCAGAACGATGCCCGGCATCACCAGGGGCAGCAGCAGGAGCGTGCTGATGCCGCCCCCCAGAGGGATGCGGTGACGCACCAGAGCGAGGCTCGCCGGCACGCCGAGCAGGAGGCCGATCAGCGTCGAAGCGACGGCGACCTGAACGCTCAGCACGAAGCCGTCGATGAAGGACTTGTTGTTCGCCGCCCCGGCGAACCATTTCAGCGAGTAGCCCTCAGGAGGGAAGGAGGGGATTTCCTGCCGGAAGAAGGCGAGCCAGGTCACGAAGATCAGCGGCAGCAGGATGAAGCCGAGCGACAGCCCGGCGGCACCGTTCAGCGCATAGCGCCCGATTCGCGGCGAACGGCCGCTCATCCTGCTGTTCCCCTATGGCAGGCCGTTCCGGTTCCCTGCCGCCTGTTGTCCGCTCTGAAGGCCAAGATCATCCCCTCGTTCGAGCGGCAGTGTGCGACGCCACTTACAAACAGTGAAGCCTGCATTTCCGTCAGATCACGCCCCGTTGACGGGCAGGCTTTCAGTGCAGCGTGTTCTTGTGGAAGGCGCCGCCCTTCATGATCGCCGCCAGGTGCTTGCCCTGCTCCTGGAACAGCGCGAGGTCCTTCAGCGGGTCACCGTCGACGAGGATCAGGTCGGCGAAGGCGCCGGTCTGGACCGTGCCGAGCTTGCCTTCCATGCGCAGGATCTGGGCACCTACCGTCGTTGCCGAGCGGATGATCTCCAGTGGCGACAGCACCTCGCGACGCAGCAGGAACTCACGCGACTGCTCGCTCTGCAACTGGCCGAGCAGGTCCGAGCCATAGGCGACGGGCACGCCGGCACGCTTGCAGATTTCGAGGGAGCGCAGGCCGCCATCGATGACGAGATCGTTCTTGGCCAGCATGTCGCCGGTCATGCCGAACTCGGCCGCCCGCTCCTTCATCGCGTAATAGGCGACGAGATTGGCGGTGAGGAACATGTCGTTCTCCGCCATCAGCTTGGCGGAGGCCTCGTCGATCAGGTTGCCGTGCTCGATCGCGCGCACACCGCATTGTGCAGCCCGCGTGATCGCCTCCGGCGTATAGGCATGGGCGCAGACATAGCGGCCGAAGGCCTTCGCCTCCTCGACGGCAGCCTTCACCTCGTCGACGCTGAATTGCATCGAATCCAGCGGGTCATAGGGGCTGGCGACGCCGCCGGACATCATGATCTTGATATGGTCTGCGCCGAGCCGCATCTGCTCGCGCACCGATTTGCGCACCGAGGAGACGCCGTCGGAGACGTTCATCGTATAGGCCATCGCGTTGCAGCAATGGCAGCGCGCGCCGAAATCGGTGCGCCGGCGCGGATCGCTATGGCCGCCGGTCGGGCCGATCGCCGCGCCCGCGATGAACAGGCGCGGGCCCGCGACATCGCCCTTCTCGACCGCTTCCTTGATGCCCCAGTCGGCGCCGCCGGTGTCGCGCACGCTGGTGAAGCCCCGGTCGAGCATGCCCTTCATCAGCCGGACGGCGCGTGCCGTCATCAGCGTCAACGGCATGCTCTCCATCGTCCGGATATAGACCTCGGAGAGGAAGACATGGACATGGCTGTCGATCAGGCCGGGCATCAGCGTGCGGCCGCCGCAATCGATCACATCGGCCTTGGCGGACTTGATCGGCTTGTCGGAGAGCTCGCGGATGATGTCGCCCTCGACGACGAGCTCGTAGCCCTGTCGGAGCTCACCGAAACCGGGTTCGAGCAAAGCGAAGTTCTTGAAATGCAGCATCGTCATTCCCGCCTCCGAACATGCCTGCCGGGAAGCACCCGGCTCCGGACGGCAGCATGATATGCACGCAACATCCAACTTGTCGACAGACGAGAAGCGGTGTGCGCACGTTCGGAGATCATCCTTCGCACATCGTTTGAACTCGGCAGCCGCGACAGCGCACAGCGCCTTCAGGCGGGCGATACGACGATGCCCTTGCTGTCGGCGTGGCGGAATGCGAGAACGCCGTCCGGTGCGAACACGAGGCGGCCATGCCGGAATGGAAGTACTGTTTCTCCATTCCTTCGCTTGCGATCCGAACGGCAAATCTGCTTTTGATTTCAAACCGATGAGACATCGTTCGCTCCTGACAGCCACCGCATGGCTCTCGCCCGATCGGGCGATCGGCGAGGCGCCGCGGCTGGATCAAGGATTGTGAGGCCTCGCTTGCGCATTCTCCTGCTGAACCCCAACACGATGCCGGAGATGACGGCGCTGGTGACCCGCGTGGTCCAGCCCTATCTGCCGGCAGGGGCCGAGCTCGTGCCGGCGACCGGCCGCTTCGGTGCGCATTACATCGCCAGCCGCAGCTCCGGCGTCATCGCCGCCCATGCCGCACTCGAAGCCTTCGCCGAACATGGCCAGGATTGCGACGGCGTCTATCTCGCCTGCTTCGGCGACCCCGGTCTGCTCGCCCTTAAGGAGATGGCCCGGATCCCGGTCATCGGCATGGCCGAGGCCAGCAGCCGCTACGCTGCGGAACAGGCCGAGCGCTTTGCCATCGTCACCGGCGGTGAACGCTGGGGGCCGATGCTGCATGAATTCGTCGGCTCGATCGGGCTGGGCGATCGTCTCGCCGCCGTCGAGACCGTAGCCCCTACGGGCGCCGATATCGCCCGCGACCCCGACGGCTCGATCGCCATGCTCGCCGAGGCCTGCCGCCGCGTCGCCAAGCGCGACGGCGCCGGTGCCGTCATCCTCGGCGGCGCCGGGCTCGCAGGGCTTGCCCCGCGTGTTCAGCCGCATGTCGATGTGCCCGTGATCTGCTCGGCCGAAGCCGGCATCCGCATGCTGCTGGCCGAGCTCGACCAGCCCCGGGCAAAGCCGCAAGAGGGCGACCTCGCCTTCCCGGCACCGGTCGCCAGCACCGGGCTCTCCGATGGCCTGTCGCGGTTGCTGGCGCAGCCCGAACGAAGCTGATCAGGCCTTTTTGGCAAGCGATGTGCCGTTGAGGCCCGCGATCCAGTCCGAAAGCATCGGCACGTAATCCTCGCCCTTGCCGCTGGCGACGGCGGCGGCATAGCTGTTCTTCACGGCATTGCCGATCGGGTTGGCCACGCCCGCCTCGTTGGCCACGCTCTCCAGATAGCGCACATCCTTCAAGGCGTTAGTCAGCGTGAACTTGTGGGCGTCGCGGTCGCGCTCCAGCACGTATTTCATGAAGGTCTGGTAGAAGCCGCAATCCATGCGGCTACCGCGAATGACGCTGTCAAAGGTCTGCGGCGCGATCCCGATCTTCTCGCCGAGGGTGAGCGCCTCCGCATAGATCGCGGCATAGCCCAGCGACAGGAAGTTGTTGATCAGTTTCATCTTGTGGCCATCGCCGACCGGCCCGAGATGCACGATCTTCTGCGCCCAGGCCTCGCAGGCGGGCTTGATCCGGGCAAAGACTTCAGGCGACGCACCGACCATCGCCGAGAGCTGGCCGAGCGCGGCCTGCGCCGGCGTGCCGCCGAGTGGCGCATCGGCGAGATGCAGACCCTTCCCCTCAAGTTCCGCGGCAAGCTTCACCGTCACCGTCGGGTCCGAGGTCGAGCAGTCGACGATCACGGTGCCCGGCTTCGCCCCGGCCATGATGCCGTTCTCGCCCTTCAGAACGGCCTCGACCTGGGGAGAACCGGTCACGCACAGGAAGATGATCCCGGAGCGCGCCGCCAGTTCTTTCGGCGTCTTGGCCTCCACCGCGCCGGCCGCGACCAGCTCCTCCACCGGCTTGCGGTTGCGGTGCCCCATCACGGTCAGCGGGAAGCCCTTGTCGAGGAGATTGCGGGCCATGCCCTGCCCCATCAGGCCGACGCCGATGAAGCCGATGGACTCTTTGGTTGCAGTCATCTTCAAATTCTCCCGCTGATATGATTGAGATGGAGCCGGAAGTCGGCGAAATGGCCCGACCGGAAGCCGGCCTCCAGGCCCGCGCTCAGTGTGGACGAGTCATGACTGCCAGCGACCCGCCCGGGCCCCGCCAGACCATCAGCCCGCCGCCAGCCGGCCGCAGCCGCGTCACGCTCCAGGTCATCGCCGAGCGTCTTTCGGTTTCGACCGCGACGGTGTCGCTGGCTTTGCGTGGCTCTCAGCTCGTCGCGGAAGCGACGCGCAACCGCGTGCGCGAGATCGCCCGCGAGATGGGCTACAGCTACAACCGCAGCGCCGCATCGCTGCGCACCGACCGTACCAACATCATCGGCGTCGGCTTTCACGACATCACCAATCCCTATTTCGCGGAATTGCTGGCGGCGATCGAGGAAACAGCCGGCCGCTACGATCGCTCGATCCTGCTCGGAACCTATGCCGAGAACCTGGACCGGCAGCGGCGCGTGCTGGGCACACTTGCCGAATACCGGCCGGACGGCATGGTCCTGTGCTCGGCCGGCGGCAGCACGGCGGAAAGCCTCAGCCCCCTGATCGATGCCGGCGTCCCGATCGTCCAGCTTTCGCGCGAAATCCCCGAGCTCGATCTCGATTTCGTCGGCGCCGACGACCGGCACGGCGCCAATCTGGCCATGGAACACCTGATCGGGCTCGGCCATCGCCGCATCGCCTTCCTCTGCGCCAACGAGAACATCTCGACCGGCCGCAATCGCTATGCCGGCTATCGCGACGCGTTGGCCCGCCATGGCCTGCCCTTCGATCCGGACCTGGTCCATTTCGACTACGGCACCCGCGAAAATGGGCTGAAGGGCATCCAGAAGGTGCTCGACGCCCCTGATCCGCCAACCGCCGCCACCTGCATGAACGACCTCGCCGCCTTCGGTGCCATGCTCGGCCTGCGCCATCGCGGGCTGGAGGCCGGCAGCGATTTCTCGATCGTCGGCTGCGACGACGTGAAGGAGGCGGCGCAATGGTTCCCGGCGCTCACCACCATCTTCAACTTCCAGAACGACATGGGCGCCAAATCGGCCGAGTTCCTGCTGAACCGGATCGCCGACCCCATCGCGCCAACGCAGCGCCTGCTGCTGACGCCGGCGCTGATCGTGCGCGGAACGACCTGCCCGCCGCCGCGCTGAAGCGGCGTCAGGCATCGTTCGCGGGCTTGGCATTGAGCGCGCGATAGGCCCGCACGACCTGCGAATCGTCGCGCCCGCCATGGCCGAGGCCGGACGCCGACAGGAACATCTGGTGCGCCGCCGCCGCCAGCGGCAGCGCGGTCCTCGCGGCACGCCCGGCATCGAGCACGATGCCCAAGTCCTTGACGAAGATGTCGACGGCGCTCGCCACGACCGGATCGGGCTCGTGCATGCGCGGCCCGCGATCCCTGAGCATCCAGGACGAAGCGGCCGAGCCGCCCATGATCTCGAACAGCAGGCGCCCGTCGATTCCGGCCTTTTCCGCCAGCGACAGAGCCTCCGCCGCCACCGCGATATGCACCCCGGCGAGGAGCTGATTGACGGTCTTCACCGTCGCGCCCTGCCCGGCCTTCTCGCCGACATGGAAGACCTTGTCGCCGAGCGCGTCGAGCACCGGCTTGGCCCGCGCGAAGCTGTCATTGGGCGCGCCGACCATGATCGTCAGCGTCGCGTTGCGCGCGCCGTTCACGCCGCCCGAGACCGGCGCATCGATGAAATGCCGCCCGGTCTTGGTAACCTCAGCCGCGATCGCCTCGGCCTCGCCCGGCGGGCAGGTCGCCATCAGGATCACGATCGCTTCCGGCGCCAGAGCGTCCAGCGCCCCGGCCTCGAACAGGACCGCACGCGCCTGCGCGGCATTGACGACCATCAGCACCAGCGCCTCGGCGCCTGAGGCCGCCTCCTTCGCGCTCGCGGCGGCATGGCCACCGGCCGCGACGAGCGCATCACGCGCCGCCTCCCGCATGTCGAAGCCGGTCACGCGGAACTGCTTCTTGACGAGGTTCTCGGCCATCGGCGCGCCCATGGCGCCGAGCCCGACGAAGGCGATGGTGGAAATCGGTTTAGCGGACATGGAAGCAGGTACTCTTTGAACGAAAGCGGGCACGGCTCACGCCATGCCCGCGATGGGTGGCTCCGGCCGCGAAAGCCGGAACCGAAGCCGGATCACTCCTTCACCGCGCCCGTCATCGAGGCCACGTAGTAATCGACGAAGAAGGAATAGAGGATCGCGACCGGGATCGAGCCCAAGAGCGCACCGGCCATCAGCGAGCCCCAGTGATAGACGTCACCCTCGACGAGCTGGGTCAGCACTGCCACGGGCACCGTCTTCTTCTCCGCCGACTGGATGAAGGCGAGCGCATAGATGAACTCGTTCCAGGACAGGGTGAAGGCGAAGATGCCGGCCGAGATCAGGCCGGGCATGGCGAGCGGCAGCGTGATCCGCCACAGCGTCTGCAATCGCGTCGCCCCGTCGATCATCGCGCATTCCTCGAGCTCGTAGGGGATCGACTTGAAATAGCCGATCAGGAGCCAGGTGCAGAACGGGATCAGGAAGGTCGGATAGGTCAGGATCAGCGCCAGGGGCGAGTCGAACAACCCGAACTGGAAGATCAGCGTCGCCAGCGGGATGAACAGGATCGAGGGCGGCACGAGATAGGCGAGATAGATCGCCAGGCCCACATATTGCGAGCCCCTGAACCGCAGGCGCTGGATCGCATAGGCCGCCAGCACGCTGGAGAACAGCGAGAGCGCCGTCGCCACGGCCGCGACCATCATCGTGGTCCACAGCCATTGCGGATAATCGGTCTGGAAGAGCAGCTTGTGGATGTTTTCCAGCGTCGGCGACTTCACCCAGAACGGGTTGTTGTTCTTGTAGTCGAGCAGTTCCGCGTTCGGTTTGATCGCCGTGATCGCCATCCAGTAGAACGGGAACAGCAGCACCAGCACGAAGACCGACAGTGGCAGGTAGAGCGTGATGAAGCGCCGCGGGCCGGACGACCAGTCGATGACGCCTTCGCGCTCCTTGTCGGTTAGATGCGGGCGCGCTCCGAGGGTCTGGTCAGTCATTGTCTTCCCCCTGCTGCCATTTGCGCCGGGACAGGCCGTAATAGCTGAACAGCGTCGCCATCACGAGGAACGGGATCATCGCGACCGCGATCGCCGCCCCCTCGCCGAGCTGGCCGCCCGGAATGCCGCGCTGGAAGGCGAGCGTCGCCATCAGATGCGTGGCGTTGACCGGCCCACCTCGGGTGATCGCGTAGACCAGCTGGAAATCGGTGAAGGTGAACAGCACCGAGAAGGTCAGCACCACCGCCAGGATCGGCATCAGCATCGGCAGCGTGACATGCCGGAAGCGCTGCCAGGAATTGGCGCCGTCGAGCATCGCCGCCTCGTAGAGCGAGGGCGAGATCGTCTGCAGGCCAGCCAGCAGGCTGATCGCGACGAAGGGAATCCCGCGCCAGATATTCGCCGCCATCAGCGAGAACCGCGCCGGCCAGGGCTGGCCGAGGAAGTCGATATAGGTGTCGCGCCAGCCGAGTATGTCGACCAGCACATAGGAGATGATCGAGAACTGCGGATCGTAGATCCACCAGAAGGCGATCGCAGAGAGCACGGTCGGCACGATCCAGGGGATCAGGATGATCGCCCGGAGCAGCGACTTGAACGGCAGGTGGTTGTTGAGCAGCAGCGCCAGCCAGAGGCCGAGCGCGAATTTCCCGAACGTCGCCACGCCGGTATAGAGCAACGTGTTCCAGACCGAGGTGATGAACACCCGGTCGTGCCAGAGCGACACGAAATTCTCGAAGCCGATGAAATGCCCGACGCGGCCGATGCGCGTATCGGTGAAGGCGAGCCAGATGCCCAACCCCAGGGGATAGCTGAGGAAGACCAGCAGGAAGCCCGCCGCCGGCAGCAGGCACAGGAAGATCAGGAACGGCTTGTAGTCGAACAGACGCACCAGCCAGTTGTGTTGCAGGCTGTGGACGGTTCGCGATTCGGCGGCAGCAATGGCCATGGCGCCCTCGCGTTCGAGCAGGCTATCGTCGGCCGCCGGACGAACCGGCGGCCGCATGTGTCCGGATCAGCGCGATCAGCGCATCAGGTCCGGTAATAGCGCTTGGCGCGGCGCTCGGCCTCGGCAGCGGCCTCTTCCGGCGTCGCCTGGCCGGCGCAGACCGAAGCGACCATCTGGACGACGACGTATTCGGCGTTGACCGTGCCGGCCGCCTCGTTGATCGAGCCCTTGTAGCCGCTCCAGAGCGCGCGCTCCCAGGTGTCGCGATAGACGAGGATCTTGGGATCGCCCGACCAGACCTTGCTCTCGGCATAGCCCTTCAGCGGCTGGGTCCAGTAGCCGAAGCAGCCGGTCAGCCACTTGTCGTACTGCTCCTTCTCCATCATGAAGCGGAGATATTCCTTCGCCGCGTTCGGGAACTTGGTGTGCTTGAACGCCATGGCGTTGATGATCAGCGCCGGCTCCGACGGGCGCCCGAGCGGACCGACCGGCATGGTCGCGTGGTTCAGGTCCTTGCCGATCGCCGCGGTCTTCTCGTCCTTCGAGTTCTTGATCGAGAAGTAGAGCGAGACGCCGTTCTGGGTCAGGCCGATTTCGCCGGCCGACAGCGCCTTGTTGTTGCTGATGTCGAGCCAGGACAGCGTGCCCGGAATGAAAGTCTCGTAGAGCGCCTTGGCGTATTTCAGCGCCGCGATCGTCTCCTTCGAGTTGATCGCGACCTTGTTGTTCTCGTCGACCATGTAGCCGCCATGGGTCCAGACGAGCCAGTTGCAGAAGGCGTTGCCGTCGCCGACCGCATTGCCGAGCGCGAAGCCGGCGGGATGACCGTTCGCCTTGAGCTTGCGGCAGAGGTTGAGGAAGCCGTCGAGATCTTTCGGGAAGGTGTCGAAGCCCGCTTCCTTGACCCATGATTCGCGATAGACCGCCGGCGCGCCGGAGGCGCCCATCGGAATCGAGATCCACTGGTTGGTCTTGTCCTTCTTGCCGTATTTCTCGGCGATCGGATACCAGCCACCGTTCTTCTTGCCGAGTTCGTCGGCGATATCGGTGAGGTCGATCAGCTTGTCCGAGAAGATATGCGGATCATCGGCCCAGCCGACGACGATGTCGGGGCCGGCGCCGGTATTGGCGGTCACCGCGGTCTGCGGACGCAGGTCCTCCCAGCCGGCATAGTCGACGCGCACCGGCACGCCGGTCGCCTTGGTGAAGGCCTCGGTGTTCTCGTTGAAAATCGCCTGGTCGGGATCGACGAACTTGGTCGGGCGCAGCACGCGCAGCGTGGCGCCCGGCTCGATCTTGGCCTGCGCGATGGACGGCGCGAACGGCAGGGTCGCGCCCGCCGCGACCCCCGCGCCGCCGATCAGAACGTCTCTTCTGGAAATGCTCATGGAAACCGTCTCCTCCGTTGGTGCGGCGGCGGCCTGCATGGGACCGTCGTCCTGCATGATTTATGGGCGTTGACAGCGAACATCCGTCGCCCTGCCTGCAGGGCGGCGAATGACTTGGTACCGGGTCCGATCGATGGCGAGGAAGCCCGATCGGAAAGGCCGGTTCTGAACCCCACAGCGAGAACGCGCGTGGGCGGGGCCAGGTCGCTCTGCGATCCGGCCGGTCTAGGCTAGATGCGCTTGCCGGTCGCAGCGTCGAAGAGATGCGTCACGCTGGTATCGGGCGTGATGCCAATGGTCTCGCCGGGCTTGGCGGAGATACGCTCGCGGAAGACGCAGGTCAGGTCCTGCCCGCCGCAGCGGACCACGACCTGCGTTTCCGAGCCCATCGGCTCGACGACCGCGACCTCTGCCTTCAGGCCGCCCGGATCGAGCCGAAAATGCTCGGGCCGGATGCCCAGCACAGCGGCAAGCCCGTCGGAGCCGACCGGATGCTTGCCGATCGGCCAGACAGTGCCGCCCTCGGTCTCGAAGCCGCTGCCGACGATCTTGCCCTTGAGCAGGTTCATCGAGGGCGAGCCGATGAAGGCGGCGACGAACAGGTTCGCCGGATTGTCGTAGAGATCGAGCGGCGCGCCCATCTGCTCGACGATGCCGTCATGCATCACGACAATCTTGTCGGCCATCGTCATGGCCTCGATCTGGTCATGCGTGACATAGACCGTGGTGGTCTTGAGGCGCTGGTGCAGCTCCTTGATCTCGGTGCGCATCTGCACGCGCAGCTTGGCGTCGAGATTGGAGAGCGGCTCGTCGAACAGGAAGACCTGCGGATCGCGCACGATGGCGCGGCCCATCGCAACGCGCTGGCGCTGGCCGCCGGAGAGCTGGCGTGGGTAGCGGTCTAGCAGCTTGTCGAGGCCGAGAATGCCGGCCGCCTTGCCGACGCGCTGGTCAATCTCGGCCTTCGGCGCCTTCCGGAGCTTCATCGAGAAGGCCATGTTGTCGGCGACCGTCATATGCGGATAGAGCGCATAGTTCTGGAACACCATGGCGATGTCGCGCTCCTTCGGGGGCACGTCGTTCACCACACGCGGCCCGATCCGGATCTCGCCGCCCGAGATGTTCTCGAGTCCCGCGATCATCCGCAGCAGTGTCGACTTCCCGCAGCCCGAAGGGCCCACCAGGATGACGAACTCGCCGTCGTTGATGTCGATATCGACGCCGTGGATGACCTGCGTCGACCCATAGGCCTTGCGCACATCGGCAATCTGGACTGAGGCCATGCCGTCCTTCCCTGTTTCCGTTCCCGGGCCGCACACTCGCCTTTCAGGCGGCTTGCAACCACAATCGGCTTCTGGTGACCGAATGATGAAAGCGGGCACGCCTGTTCCCGGCGATTGTGTCCGTTCCAATCTGCGATAAAGTCATACGATAGAAGCGGCCCTGTCAAGCGCCGCCAGAACCTGCGGGATGCCGCAAATTCAGGCTGGCCGGAGGCGCCCGAGGGAGGGCTCAAGGGATGCGGGTACGCGACTTCTCGCGGCCGACGACACTCAATCCGGACCGGCTTTTCGGCCAGGTCGCCCAGAAGCTTGCCGTCGCGATCATCACCGGCCGCGTCAGGGCGGGCGAAGTCCTGCCGAACGAGGACGACCTGCGCTCCGAAATCTCGGTCTCGCGCACGGCCTATCGCGAGGCCGTGAAGATACTGACGGCGAAAGGACTGGTCGAGGCGCGCCCGAAGAGCGGCACCCGCGCCGCGCCGCGCGAACGCTGGAACCTGCTCGATCCCGACGTGCTGTCCTGGCATTTCGAGTCCGATCCCAATGAGAAATTCATCCGCGATCTCTTCGAGTTGCGCCGCTTCGTCGAGCCCAGCGCCGCCCGCCTCGCCGCACAGCGCCGGACCTCGGTCGACATCGCCCGCATCGAGGCCGCCTATCGCGGCATGGCCGATGGCGCGCCTTATGCCGAGGCCACGATCCGCGCCGACCTCGCCTTCCACGAGGCGATCTTCGCGGCGGCACAGAACGCCGCGCTGCAATGCCTCTCCAGCGCGGTCATCGCAACGCTGCAATGGTCATTGCTGCTGAAGACCGGGGATGAGGCCGCCTATATCGAGTCCCTGCCCGACCACGAGCATGTGCTGCTCGCCATCATCGACCGCGACGGCGATCTCGCCTCGGCGCGCATGGCCGGCCTCGTGATCGACAGCCTGAACACGACGCTGGCCTCGCTCGGCACCCATGTCGCCACGGAGACTGGGAAAATCGCCAGAATAAAGCATACTAAATGAACACCTCGCTCACATCGGCGAGGCGTGATCGGATAGCGCTCATGCGGCGGCGGGGCTATGCCTTTCCGGCAGGCCGCGCCATCTCAATTTAATCGATTCAGACAACCCGAATCAACGACCTTCGCCACCACAGACGGACAGCCCACGATGACAGCCTCCACCAAGCCCGAAATCGTCCAGACCGGCCCGCTGATGGCCTATGCGGCCGACCAGCTCAAGGCACGCTTCACCGTCCATGAATTGTGGAAGGCGGCCGATCGCGCCGCCCTGCTGCGCGAAATCGCCGACCGGGTGCGCGGCGTCGCCGCCGGCGGCGGCCACAACCGGGTCGACGGCGCCCTGTTCGACGCACTGCCCAAGCTCGAGGTCATCTCCAGCTTCGGCGTCGGCTACGACCATGTCGACGCGGCCGAAGCCGGCCGGCGCGGCCTCGTCGTCACCAACACGCCCGATGTACTGACCGACGAGGTCGCCGATCTCGCGCTCGGCCTGCTGATCGCCACGGTCCGCCAGTTGCCGCAGGTCGACCGCTACCTGCGCGAAGGCAAGTGGCTCAAGGGCAATTACCCGCTCACCACCTCGCTGCGCGGCCGCAAGGTCGGCATCGTCGGGCTCGGCCGCATCGGCAAGGCGGTGGCGCAGCGCGTCGAGGCCTTCGGCCTGCCGGTCGTCTATCACGGCCGCTCGCGCCAACCGGACGTGTCCTATCCCTACTACCCGTCGCTGGTCGACATGGCCGCCGATGTCGACACGCTGATCTCGGTCGCGCCGGGCGGAGCCTCGACCCATCACATCATCAATGCCGAGGTGCTGAAGGCGCTCGGGCCCAATGGCATCCTGGTCAATGTCGGCCGCGGCACGGTCGTCGACGAGCAGGCGCTGATCAAGGCGCTCAACGACAAGACCATTCTCTCCGCCGGCCTCGACGTCTTCGAGGACGAGCCGCGCGTGCCGGCCGAACTGATCGCGATCGAGCATGCCGTGCTGTTGCCCCATGTCGGCTCGGCCTCGGTCCATACCCGCGAGGCGATGGGCCAGCTTCTGGTCGACAACATGGTTTCATGGTTCGATGGCAAGGGGCCGCTGACGCCCGTGTCGGAGACACCATGGAAAAAGGCCTGATCCGCCGGCTGCTGCCGCTCCTGATCCTCGCTGCCGGCTCCCTGCCGGCGGCTGCCCAGACGGCGCCGCTGCCGCGTGGCGCCGACAAGGCACCCGAGCCGATCCGCCGCTGGCTCGGCGCCTGGGAGTTCGCGCTCGCCGACGCGTCGCGAAGCTGCACCGTCACGCTCGGCGCGGAGCTGGCCGGCAACAGGCGCCAGTTGCGCTTCCCGGCCACCTGCCGGCGCGCCCTGCCGATCCTCGACACCGCCGCGTCCTGGACGCTGAATGGGATCGGTCAGCCGCAGTTCATGGATGCCGGCGGCAATGAGGTAATCGGCTTCCAGAAGGGCTCGCCCGAAACCGGCCTCGACGGCAAGGGCAGCGACGGCAAGGCCTACAAGCTGTCGTCCGGAGCCCATCCCCGCGTCGCGTCGCAGGGCAATCAGAACCCCGCCGCGACGGCTGCCCAGCGCATCACGCCCGTCGACCCCGCGACCGCGCCGGCGCCCTCCTCCTTGCCGGGGCGCTACATCCTGATGCGCCAGCAGAACCGCGAGGCCTGCCGCCTCGTGCTCTCGCCCGCGGCAGCCGATGGTCGCCAGCCCGCAGCTTTCGAAGGGATGTGCCCCGATACCGGATTGACGATCTTCGATCCCGTCGCCTGGCGCTATGCCGGCGGCCGCTTGACACTCGTCGCGCGTCGCGGCCACGGCACCGATCTCGTCTTTGAGAATGGCCAATGGCGCAAGGACCCGGCGGTCGGTGCGCCATTGCTGATGCGCAAGCTCGCGCCGTAGTTCGCATGGCCGGCTGAGCCGGCCATGCGATTGATCGTTACTCCGCAGCCGCCGGGCTCAGGACGCCCCGGCGGATCTGGTCTTCCTCGATCGACTCGAACAGGGCGCGGAAATTGCCCTCGCCGAAGCCGTCATCGCCCTTGCGCTGGATGAACTCGAAGAAGATCGGGCCGACCACCGTGGCCGAGAAGATCTGCAGCAGCACCTTGCTCATCCGCCCCTCCTTCTCGCCGAGCGCGACCGCGCCCTCACCGTCGATCAGGATGCCGTTGGCCTTCAGCCGCTCGACCGGCTCGCCATGGTTGGGCACGCGGGCATCGACCTTCTCGTAATAGGTCGCGGGCGGCGACGGCATGAAGGGCAGGCCGTTGCCGCGCAGGGCCTCGACGCTGGCATAGATGTCGCGCGAGCCCATCGCGACATGCTGGATGCCCTCGCCCTTGTACTGGCGCAGGTATTCCTCGATCTGGCTCTTGTCGTCGAGCGACTCGTTGATCGGTATGCGGATCTTGCCGCAGGGCGAGGTCAGCGCCCGCGAGATCAGGCCGGTCAGCTTGCCCTCGATGTTGAAGAAGCGGATCTCGCGGAAGTTGAACAGCTTGCCGTACCAGCCGGCCCAATGGTCCATGCGCCCGCGGATGACGTTATGGGTAAGGTGGTCGAGATAATAGAGCCCGGCCTGCTCGGGATGCGGATCGCGCTCGCCGATCCATTCGAAATCGACATCCCAGATCGAGCCCTTCTCGCCGTAACGGTCGACGAAATAGAGCAGCGAGCCGCCAATGCCGCGCACGGCGGGGATCGCGAGCTCGCCCGGCCCGATCGCGCTCTCATAGGGTTCGGCGCCCAGCGACACCGCACGCTCGAAGGCATGCTTGGCATCGACGACACGGAAGGCCATGGCGCAGGCGCAGGGGCCGTGCTCGGCAGCGAAGGCCTGGGCGAAGGAAGCCGGCTCGGCATTGACGACGAAATTGACGTCGCCCTGCCTATAGAGCGTCACCTGCTTCGAGCGGTGGCGGGCGACCTTGGTGAAGCCCATCGTCTCGAAGAGAGCGCCGAGCTTCTCCGGCTCGGGATGAGCGAATTCGACGAACTCGAAACCGTCGGTCCCCATCGGGTTGGCGGCCGAGATCGCGGGCGGGGCGGTATCGTGCGGAAACGGACCCATTGGCATTCCTCCTGTCTGCTCTCTCCGGGACATCCCATCATCGCGCAGACATCAGGCAAATGGCGTGCAAACTTGCTTGCGATAAGTATTTCGATGCACGATCTGCGCATCATGGCTGCGAAGGATGCATCATATGGCCTCACTCGACGCACTCGACTGGCGCTTGTTGGACGCCCTGCAAAACGACGCGTCTCTCACCAATGCAGCCCTCGCCGAGAAGGTCGGCCTGTCGGCGAGTCAGGTTTCCCGCCGCCGGCAGCGCTTGGAGCAGGAAGGCGTGATCCGCGGCTATCGCGCGGCGCTTGAGCCATCCGCCGTTGGGCTCGGCGTGATCGTCTTCATCCATGTCGCGCTCGACACGCACACCCGCGACAATGCCCGGCGCTTCCGCGATCTCGTACGCCTGACGCCCGCGATCCTCGAGGCCCATGCCCTGACGGGCGAGGCGGATTACCTGCTGAAGGTCGCGGTCGGCGACCTCAAGGCGCTGGCCCGGCTGGTCAACGAGATCCTGATGCCGCATGAGAGCGTGGCCCGCGTCCGCTCCGAGATCGCACTGGAAACCCTGAAGGAGCCGGGGCTTCTGCCGCTGCCGATGACTTGAGCGCGAAGCTGTGCAAAGCCACGCCTTGGTCGCGCCGTTTTCATGCGGCTGATCGATCTCGACTGCGCGGCATGACGACCGCCAACAGGAGAAGACCCTATGTTCAACGCCAAATCCCTGCTCGATGCCCTGATCAGCGCCGGCAGCCAGGCTGGCGCACAGGCCGGGCAGCAGGGCGGCCTCGGCGGCATGCTCGGCGGGCTGGCCGATCAGGTCCAGCGTTCGGGCGGGCTCGGCGGCCTTGCCGGGCAGATCCTGACCCAGGCGACGCAAGGGTTGGGCGATGCCGCGCGCCAGACCGGCGTGCAGCAGGGCGCCGGCGATGCGCTCGGCCGCGTCACTGGCGGCAGGACGCCCGACCAGTTGATCGAGCAGGCCAAGGGCATGTTCAACAGCAATCCGGCCCTGGCAACCGCGGTTCTCGGCGGCCTCGGCGCGCTCGTCTTCGGCACCAGCACGGGCCGCGCGGTCGCAGGCTCCGCGGCCAAACTCGGTGGCCTCGCCCTGATCGGCGGCCTCGCCTACAAGGCCTATCAGAATTATCAGGCCGGCAAGCCGCTGCTCAACGCGAGCCAGCAGGAATTGCTGCCCGCGCCCGCCGGGACCGGCTTCGAGCCGCAGGCGGCGAGCGAGGCCACGACCCTGACCTTCATCCGCGCGATGATCGCGGCAGCGGCAGCCGACGGCCATATCGACGACGAGGAGCAGAGCGCCATCCTGGGCGGCCTCAAGGAAGCTGGCCTCGACCCGGAGGCCCATGACTGGCTGGCGAAGGAGATGGCGAACCCGGCCTCGATCGATACGCTGGTCGAGGCGGCCGAAAGCCCCGAGCTCGCGGCACAGATCTATACGGCGGCGCGCATCGCCATCAATCCGGACAACGCGGCCGAGAAGGATTTCCTGGCGGGCCTGGCCGGCTCGCTCGGCCTCGATGCGGAGCTCGTCGCGAATATCGACGCCGCCGCCAGCGCCGCCAAGGTCTGACGTCACTTCGGCGATCACGCGTGACGGTGCCGCCCACCGGCCCCGTCCGCCCCGGCTTTCGCGCAATGCGGAAGCCCGATGTTAAGCATGGCGTTGAAATCGCTGCCCGTTTCGACGCCATATGCACCCCGGCTTAGGACTTTGCCGTCGATAACGCCCGCGGGTTAAGCCGGCGGTCGCGTTCCGCGTCACGGATGGCGACCCGTGTCTTGGGGAAGACGGGCCGAACCATGTCTGTAACCGCGATGATCAGGGCGATGCGGCCGCATCACTGGCTCAAGAACGGCCTCGTCTTCGTCCCGATCCTGCTCAACCACGATGCCTTCGACCCGCATGCGCTCTGGCTCGGCCTGGTCGCCTTCGTCGCCTTCAGCCTGATCGCCTCGGCTGTCTATCTTCTCAACGACATCATGGATGTCGAGGCGGACCGGCGCCACCCGACCAAATGCAAGCGCCCGCTCGCGGCCGGTGAGATCACGGCGACGCAGGCCTGTGCCACCGCGCCGGTCCTGCTGATCGCCGCCTTCTCCACCGTCGCCCTCGTGCCGCAGCCGCAGCCTTTCCTGCTCTCGCTGCTGGCCTATCTCTTCCTGGCGCTAGCCTATCTGCTCTTCCTCAAGCGCAAGCTCCTGGTCGATGTCCTCGGGCTCGCCGCCATGCACACCTTGCGCATCCTCGCCGGCAATGCCGCCGCCGCGATTCCTATCTCCTCCTGGCTGCTCGCCTTCGCGATGTTCCTGTTCCTCAGCCTCGCGCTGGTGAAGCGCTATGCCGAATTGCGCCTGACCCAGGACCAGTCCGGCCTGAAGAAGGCGGGGCGTGGCTATCACGCAGAGGATATCGAGGCCCTGTCCCAGCTCGGCATGGCCTCGGGCTGCACCTGCGCACTCATCATGGCGCTCTACGTCGACAGCGCCAATGTGAAGCAGCTCTATAGCCAGCCGAAGCTGATCTGGCTGATCTGCCCGATCGTGCTCTACCAGATGGCGCGGATTTGGTTCCTGGCCCGGCGCGGCGACATGCCGGACGACCCGCTGATCTTCATGATCCGCGACTGGCGCAGCCTGTTCATGGGGCTCGTCGTCGTCCTCATCATGGTCGCGGCGACATTCGTGCCGTGACCGCACCCCTCGCCAGATATCGTTCCTGGGGCGGACTCGCCGCCCGCGACAGCGCGATCGTCGATGCCCGTGATTGGCTCGATGCGCCCCACCGCGCCCGCCGTCCCCTCCTCGCCTATGGCAACGGGCGCTCCTACGGGGATTCCTGCCTGAACGACGGCGGCACGCTGATCGACATGCGCGGGCTCGACGACATCCTCGCCTTCGACCGCGAGACGGGTCTCATCACCTGCGGCGCCGGCCTCATGCTCGACCGCCTGCTCGACATCGTCGTGCCGGCAGGCTGGTTCCCACCCGTGACGCCCGGCACCGCCTTCGTCACCATCGGCGGCGCGCTCGCCAACGACGTCCACGGCAAGAACCACCATGGCGCCGGCACCTTCGGCTGCCATGTCCGCGCCTTCGAACTCGTGCGCTCGGACGGTCAACGCCTGATCTGCGCGCCCGACCTCAATACCGAGCTCTTCACTGCCACCATCGGCGGCTTTGGCCTGACCGGGCTGGTGACGCAGGTGACGCTGCAGCTCATGCCGATCGCATCAGCCGAGATGGCGCAGGAGGTGCTGCATTTTGGCGATCTCGCCGGCTTCTTCGACATCGCCGCGGCTTCCGATGCCACGCATGACTACACCGTCGCCTGGATCGACTCGCTCGCCGGCGGCCGCCATCTCGGCCGTGGCGTCTTCTTTCGCGCCAATCACGCTCCCAGTTCGGATGCGCCGGCGCCGCGCGAGGCGCGCTCCCTGCCATTTCCGCTGAAGCCGCCTGTCCCGCTGATCAACCGCATGACGCTGAGCGCCTTCAACTGGCTCTACCGCAGCAGCCAGCCCCGCGACGGCCTTGAGCGCCGGGTGCCCTATCGGCCGTTCTTCTACCCGCTCGATCGTATCCACGACTGGAACCGTGCCTATGGCCCGAAGGGCTTGCGGCAGTTCCAATGCGCGGTCCCGATGGACAAGGCCCACGATGCCGTTGCCGAGATGCTACGGCAGACGCTCGCAGCGGGCGAAGCCTCCTTCCTGACAGTTCTGAAGCTCTTCGGCGAGCGGCCCTCGCCCGGCCTGATGTCTTTCCCCATGCCGGGCGCGACGCTGACGCTGGACTTCCCCAATCGCGGCGCACGGACCGAGCGGCTGCTCGCGGGTCTCGACGCCCTCGCGATTGCGGCCGGCGGGCGGATCAATCCCTACAAGGATGCCCGCATGTCATCAGCGAGTTTCGCAGCCTCCTTCCCGCGCTGGCGCGATTTCGCCGGGTATGTCGACCCCGGCTTCTCCTCGGATTTCTGGCAGCGCGTCACAGCCGTCTGAGCCCTGCGAAAATAATTGCCGTCCGCTTTGAACCTGCCCGCCACATCCCGCGACCAATGAGCATGAAGAGCGAAACCTTCGCTCTCGCAACGATCGGGAGAGACGAGCATGACCACGTTCCGCAAGACGCTGACCGCCACCCTCGCGGCCGTGACCCTGGCCACCACCCTGATCGCGTCCGGCGCCGAAGCCCGCCCGCGCTGGGGCTACGGCTACGGCCATGGCTACGGCCATCGCGGCTGGGGCGTCGGAGCCGGCGTGGTCGGCGCGCTCGCCGCGGGCGCCATCATCGCCGGCGCCACCCGCCCCGCCTATGGCTACTATGACGCCCCCGTCCGCTCCTGCGACATGGTCGAGCGCTTCGACCGCTGGGGCAATGTCATCGGCTACCGCCGCGTCTGCGGCTACTACTGAGTTTCCCTGGACGACCCCTGTTTCGAGACCCCTGACTCAAAAGGCCGGCTCACGCCGGCCTCTTTTTGTTGGGCGCGCGACGTGTCGCCGCCATGCTGGCAGTGGTCACGAATATACGCTCAGCCCGACATGGGCCGCGGCCTCGTCGCGGATCCATCTTCGGAACGCCGCGATCGCCGGCCGCTGCGCCGAAGCCTCCGGGCAGACCAGATAATACTGGTGCGGCCCCCTGACCTGATCCGGGAACGGCCGGACCAGGCGGCCGGCATCGAGATAGTCCCCGATCAGGACATTGGTGGCGAGAGCCACCCCCTGCCCCGACGCTGCCGCCTGCAAGGCCAGGAAGGTGTGCGAGAAGCGCGGGCCCCGGGTCGCATCGACCCCACTCACGCCGACCGCCGCGAGCCAGCGCGGCCAGGTGACGAAATCGGGAATGCCCTCCGGAATCTCGTGCAGCAGAATGTGATGGCGCAGATCCGCCGGCTCGCGCAGCGGCCGTTCGGGATCGTCGAGCAGCGCCGCGCTGCAGACGGGGAAGAAATTCTCTTCCATCAGCAGGTCGCTCTGCAGGCCGGGATAGCCGCCGCTGCCCGAGCGGATGGCGACATCGACATTCTCGCGGGCGAAATCGGTCAGGCTCACCGAGACCTCGACCCGCACCTCCAGATGGGGCGCGCGCTCCTTCAGATGTCCCAGCCGCGGAATCAGCCAGTTCAGGGCGAAGCTCGGCAAGGTGCTGACGGTGATGACGTTCGGCGTCTCCGGACGCAGGGCCCGGGCCGTGGCTTCGTTGAGCTGGTCGAGTACCTGCGAGATCGTCGCGGCATAGCGCTCGCCGATCTCGGTCAGGGCGACGCCCTTGCTCGGCAGCCGGATGAAAAGCGGACGCCTGAGCCAGGTCTCCAGCGAGCGCACATGCTGGCCGACGGCGCTGGCCGTGACTGCGAGTTCGTCTCCGGCCTTCTCGAAATTGCGGTGCCGGGCAGCGGCCTCGAAGGCGCGTAGGGAAGCCAGGGGCGGGAGGTGGCGGCGGCTCATGTCAGGCCAAGTCCAGCTTGGGCAATGCGAAGAACTTCGCATTTGCTTGGACCCTCGGCAAGGCGCAAATTACCCGGCAGTTAGATCACTCGTGAGGCGCGCCATGTTCGCCAGCCATGCCATAGCCGGACTTTCCTTTTCCGCCCCCCGCCGCAACGGCCGCGTGCTGGGATTGCTGCTTAAGCTCGAAGCCTGGCTCGATGCCCGCAGCAGCGCCCGTGCGCTCTATGCGATGGACGACCGGGGCCTGTCCGATCTCGCCCTGTCGCGCAGCGATGTCGAGCGCGTCAATGCGGACGCGACGCACGCTTCCCACACCGCCTGAGCCAAGCGGAACAGCATCGAAAGAAAAAGAGCCGGCGGTCGATAGCGACCGCCGGCTCTTTTGTTGTGTCGGCAGCCTGCGGGCTCAGCCCTTGGCGGCAGCGACTTTGCGCAGATAGCCGGTGACGATGCCGGTAACGCCGCGCGACAGGATGTCCTCGAAGGCTGCGAGGAACCGGTCGCACTGCTCGCGCGTGACGATCAAGGGCGGCTCAAGCCGGATGACGTTGCGGTTGTATTCGGTGAAGGCGACGAGCACGTCGTGTTCCTTCAGCAGGAGCGCGCCGACGAAGCCGCAGAGCGAGCCCTTCAGCTTGTCGTCGAGCAACGCGACCATGTGCTTGAGCCCGAAAGGCATGGTCTCGCTGATGTCCTGGAACTCGACGCCGATCATCAGGCCGCGCCCGCGGATCTCCTTGAGCAGCGTCGGGTACTTGGCGCGCAAGCCGTTCAGCTTCTCGATCAGGTAGTCTCCCTGGCGCTGGGCATTGCCCATCAGGTCCTCGTCATAGAGGACATTGAGGGCCTCGATGGCGGAGACGCAGGCCTCCCCCATGCCCCCGAAAGTCGCCTGCGCATGGATCAGCGCGCTCTTCGGCTTGCCATAGGCCTTCATGTAGATCTCGCGACGCGCGATCATTGCACCCATCGCGGCCTTGGAGCCGCCAAGCGCCTTGGCGAGCGCCGTCACGTCCGGCACGACGCCGTCGCGCTCGAAGGCGAAGAACTGGCCGGTCCGGCCGAGCCCGCACTGCACCTCGTCGGCGACCCAGAGCACGCCATGCTTGTCGCAGAGCGCACGCAGTTCACGCCAGAAGCCTTCCGGGGCCTCGACGATGCCGCCGCCCCCCTGGATCGTCTCCATCACGACGATGCCGATCGAGGGATCGCTCTCGAGCGCCTGCCGTACGGCGTTGATATCGCCGAAGGGCACCTTGACCCGGTTCTCGACCAGCTTGAACTGCGACTGATAGAGCGTCGAATCCGTGACCGAGAGCACGCCCTTGGTCTTGCCGTGGAACGAATTAGCGGCGTGCAGGATCTTGGACTTCTCCGGCCCTTGCGCCTGCTCGGCGACCTTCAGCGCCGCCTCCATCGCCTCCGAGCCGGTCGAGCCAAGGAAGACCATGTCGAGATCGCCCGGCGCGATGATGGCGAGGTTCTTCGCCAGCGCGGACGCATATTGCGACATGAAGGCCATGCAGATCTCATGGCGGTTCTCGCCCTGGAACTTCTGCCGGGCCGCAACGATGCGCGGATGGTTGTGGCCGAAGGCGACCGAACAGAAGCCACCGAAGAAATCGAGGATCTTCCGGCCGTCCTTGGTGATGTAGTGCATGCCCTCGGCACGATCGACGAGGATCTTGTCGAAGCCGAGCAGCTTCAGGAAGTGAAGCTGGCCGGGGTTGATATGGGCTGCGAAGAGCTCCTTCACCTGCGCGGCGTCGAGCTGCTTGGCAGCCTCGACGCTAATCAGCTGCGGCCGGGCATTGGTCACGGCGACGTCCTCGTTCCTGAAGGCGGGCATGCTCATGCGGCAAGGCTCCTCTCGGCCGTTTTAAGGCCATCCTTGGCCTTGCGGTATTCGGTATAGGCGGCGAGCAGCATGTCCTCGTCGCGATGTTGCGGCGCCCAGCCGAGCTCGCGCTTGGCCTTGGAGGTGTCGAGGATGCAGATCTCGTCGGCGATCTTGTACTGTTCGGGGTCCATGATCGGCAGGTTGATCGCGTCGAGCGTGTCGAGCGTCAGCTTCACCAGCGAGGCCGGGGTCGGCAGCAGGATCGATTTCGAGCCGGCATGCTTGATCAGGTCGCCAAGCAGCTTCTTGACCGGCGGCGGATCGTCGGAGCCGAGATTATAGGCCTCGTTCGGGAAGCCCGCCTTCCAGGCCGCGACGCAGGCGCTGGCGCAGTCGAAGACCGAGATGAACTGGTAGGGATTCTTGCCCGAGCCGATCATCGGCACCGGCAGGTTCATATCGATCAGTTTGAACAGCTTGACGAGGATGCCGAGGCGGCCCGGCCCGATGATCAGGCGCGGCCGGAAGATTGGAATGCGGAAACCCTTGGCGCGGTATTCGTCGGCGAGGCGTTCGGTCGCGAGCTTGCTCTCACCGTATTCGCCGAGCGGATGGGCCGGATGCGTCTCGTCCTGGGGCACCGTCACCGAGTGGCCGTAGATCATGTCGGTGGTGAAATGAACGAGCCGGTTGGCGCCGTTCTTCTCCATCCAGCTCAGGATGTTCTGCGTGCCGTGATAGTTCACCGGCCAGAAGAACTCGTGCCGCTCGGCCCGCGTCACGATCGGCGAGAGCATCTTGGCCGAGAGATTGTAGACGAGGTCGTCTGCCGTCAGCGGTATTGCGTCCACGCTCTCGGCCTTGGTCACGTCGACCGTTAGGAACGGCACCTTGGCGTAATGCGCATGGCCGCTCTGGTGGATGTCGGCGACCAGCACCTCCTCGCCCATGGCGACGAGATCGGCCGCCAGATGCGAGCCGACGAAACCGTCGCCGCCGATGATGATGTGCTTCATCAGGTCAGCCTCGACGGTCGACAGGCAAGCGCGGGCGACTGCGCACCGGAATCGGGATCGGCTGCGGGGCGACGGGTGGCTCGAGCAGGGCGCCGAGACGCAGGAACAGGCGTACAATCAGGTCCATGTTTCCCTCAGCTTTGTGCGATGAAGATGGTGCCGAGCACGATGAATCCGATGCCGGCGATCCGCATCGCGCCCAGATCCTCGTGGAAGACGAAATAGGCGTAAGCCGCGACCACGACATAGGCGAGGCTCAGGAACGGATAGGCGTAGCTGATCTGCACCTTCGACAGCACGACCAGATGCGAGGCCATGCTGACGACGAAAGTGCACAGGCCCGCGAAGACGAACGGATTGAACACGACGCGGAAGACGGTGGCGACGAGCCCGTCGCCCGCAAGGTTCAGCGAGCCGACCCCGGTCATGCCCCGCTTCAGCATCAGTTGCGCGGCGGCATTGGTCAGCACCGTGAACAGGATCAAGGGAAGATAGGTGTTCATCGTGGCGCTTGCCGGCTCCGCATGGCTTCGTCGCCATCGGAATGCAGCCGAAAATACTTCAAATGCCTTAGGGGCCGGCGCCGACTTGCTTCTAGTGTTAAGGCTCTGCTGACGGGATCGCAGAAAACGGTGGGGTTTTCGACGGCGCTCAGTTCTCGTGATGCCCGCGCCGGATGCGCCGGACCGCAAGCCACACCCCGATCAGCGCCACCGGCACGAACAGCGCCGTCGTGATGCCAATATCTGGCATCGGCCAGCCCGCTTCCTTCGCGCCCTTGGCCAGATAGCCGAACAGACTGACGACGTAATAGGCGATAGCCGCGACCGAGAGCCCCTCGACCGTATGCTGCAGCCGCAATTGCAGCCGCGTGCGCTCGTTCATCGCCGCGAGCAAATCGCGGTTCTGCTGCTCCAGGGCGACATCGACACGGGTACGCAACAGGTTGGAGGCGCGCCCGAGATTGCGCGAGAGATCGGCCAGGCGCCCGACCAGCATCTGGCAGGTCCGCATCGCCGGCGCCATCCGCCGCGACAGGAAGGCCGAGATCGTCGGCCAGCCCTCATGCGGCTGCTCGCCGATCGCGGCAAGCCGCTGTTGCACGATGTCGCTATAGGCGCGGCTCGCGCCGAAGCGATAGCCGGCGAGCGTCGCCTCGGCCTGGAGCCTGGCCGCGAGCGCCGTCATCTCGTCGAGCAGGGCATTGTCGGCGGCGAGCCCGTCGGTTCGCGTCATCGTGTTGGCGATGCGCACCAGCGCCTCCTCCGTCGACCGGACGAAGGGGCCGATACGATGGGCTTCCGGCAAGCCGAGCAGCGCCAGCGTCCGATAGGTCTCGATCTCCAGCAGCCGCTGCACCAGCGCGCCTGTCTGCGCTGGCGTCAGCGTGCGATCCCGCACCAGAATGCGGACGAACCCGTCGGCACAGGCCCGGAAATCGGTCGCGGCCATCGCCGCGCCGCCATCGACCAAGACGACGGCCAGACTGGACGCATCGAACAGCCGGTCGAAGGCTTCGGTCGGCCGCTCCACCACCAGATGCAGATCGACCGAGGCGAGATGCGGCCCCGGCTGTGGCAATTCCAGCATCGGCTGCGGCAGCATCGCAGGCGGCGGCTCGAAGGGCTGGCCGCCATTCGCCGGCAGGTCCCAGCTATAGGTGGTGAATTCGCTGTGCTGCTCCCAGCGCAGCCCGGTATCGTTGAGCCGGGCGCGATGATGCTTGGCCCCTTCCGGCGGTCCCGCGACGCCGCGCTCGGCGCAGAAGCGCGCAAGCGCCGCGCGGTCCGCAGCGGCCTGCTCGGCATCGGTCAGGAAGGCGAAATGCAGGACGCGGCTCGGCGTCGCCATCGGCGCGAAGGGACGGGCATGCACCTCGCCCAGGATCAAACCCCGGTCGGGATGCGCAATCAGCCGTGAAGGCGCCGGTTGCGACGCCTGAATCTCAGCCGCATTGCGCGTGTCGTCCATCGTCGCCCCCGGTTCGGACCAAACCAGCTTGCCTTAGGTCACCTGATGCGCCAACACGCCGCAACGTCGCAGGGCGGGGCACTGCTGCCATGACCTGTCGTCGCGGGCCAAGATGCTGGCGACGATCAAGCTCGGGTCAAAGTCCCATGCCCCTTCCGAACCGCGTCAGACCCGATGGCACGCTCTTCGCCGATCCGGCGCGCGGCACCTTCTACGGCAACCGCGGCGGCCGCTTTCACGACCCCACGGCGCATGAGGTCCCCACCCGCATCCAGGCGACGCGCCAGTGGCTCTGCTGCGTCCTCTCCTTCAAGGAACGCAAGCGCAAGGTCTGGGGCCACGGCTATACCGAACTGTTCTTCTGCGACGAGGTGACCGCGCTCGCGGCGGGCCACCGCCCCTGCATGGAATGCCGCCGCCCGGACGCGCTCGCCTATCGCGCGGCGCTGGTCCGGGGCCTCGGCCTTCCCGAGACGCCGCTCTTCCCCGAGATCGACCGCATCCTCGATGCCGATCGCCTGGACGGCCGGACGAAGCGCACGCACCGGCTCGCGGCAGAGTCATTGCCCGATGGTGCGATGCTGCTCACCGATGACGGAAAGGGTTTTCTGGCGCTGCGGGGAACATCCGCCCTGCTCTGGTCGCCCGGCGGTTATGTCGCCCGACGCGAGCGTCCGACGGGAACGGTCACCGTGCTGACGCCGCCTGCCACGCTCGCGGCCCTGGATCACGGCTACAACCCGCAATGGCACCCGAGCGCAGAGTCTTTCGGCGCAACCTGACTTGCCGCTGACAGGAACTTTCCCCTTCGGAAAAGCGTTGCCGCAGCATCATCGATCCAACGAGGGGCTGAACATGCGTTCCATCGTCCTGTGGCTTGTAGGCGTTCCGATTCCGATCATCATCCTGTTGTGGTTCTTCATGAAGTAGCGTTCGGTTGCGTCGCGTGAAGGCCGGGCCCTGCGCCCGGCCTTTTCGTTTCGCAGCCCTTCCCGCCATGAACTGACAGGTGATCATGCTTTTCCCGCATGACCGCGCCATCGCAACCACGCAACGGCTCCCCTATATGCCGCCCATGTCAGACACGACCCCGCCGATCATCTCCGTCTCCGGACTCTCCAAGACCTACGATTCTGGATTCAGCGCGCTGAAGTCGATCGATCTCGCCATCAGACGCGGAGAGATTTTTGCCCTACTCGGCCCCAACGGCGCCGGCAAGACGACGCTGATCAGCATCATCTGCGGCCTGGTCCGGCCGAGCACCGGCACCGTCACGGCCGACGGCCACGACATCCTCCGCGACTACCGCGCCGCCCGCTCGGCGATCGGCCTCGTGCCGCAGGAACTGACCACCGACGCCTTCGAGACGGTCTGGTCGACCGTCAATTTCAGCCGCGGCCTCTTCGGCAAGCCGCGCGACCCCGCCCTGATCGAACGCATCCTCAAGGACCTCTCGCTCTGGGAGAAGAAGGACAGCCAGATCCGCATGCTCTCGGGTGGCATGAAGCGGCGCGTGATGATCGCCAAGGCGCTCTCGCACGAGCCGCGCATCCTCTTCCTCGACGAGCCCACAGCCGGTGTCGATGTCGAACTCCGGCAGGACATGTGGCGGATGGTGCGTCGCCTTCGGGACGAGGGCGTCACCATCATCCTGACCACGCATTATATCGAGGAGGCCGAGGAGATGGCCGACCGCGTCGGCGTCATCTCCAAGGGCGAGATCATCCTGGTCGAGGAGAAAGCCGAGCTGATGCGCAAGCTCGGCAAGAAGCAGCTTTCCCTCCAGCTCCAGCAGCCGATCACGGCGGTGCCGGAGGCGTTGGCGAACTTCGACCTTAAGCTCTCGGCCGCGGGCGACGAGATCGTCTACATCTACGACACGCAAGGAGAGCGCACCGGCATCACCACCTTGCTGCAAGGCCTGGCCGAGGCCGGCATCCGCTTCCGCGACCTGAGCACCAGCCAGAGCTCGCTCGAGGATATTTTCGTGAGCCTGGTCAAGGAGCGCCGCTGATGACCGGTCTCAATCTTCACGCTATCGCTGCGATCTACCGCTTCGAGATGAACCGCACCTGGCGGACCCCGCTCCAGAGCATCGTCTCGCCCGTGCTCTCGACCTCGCTCTATTTCATCGTCTTCGGCGGCGCGATCGGTTCGCGCATGCAATCGGTCGAGGGCGTGCCCTACGGCGCCTTCATCGTGCCCGGCCTGATCATGCTGTCGCTGCTGACGCAGAGCATCGCCAACGCCTCCTTCGCGATCTACTTCCCGAAATTCACAGGCACCATCTACGAACTGCTCTCCGCCCCCGTCGCCTGGTGGGAAGCGGTGATCGCCTATGTCGGCGCCGCCGCGACCAAGTCGATCTTGCTCGGACTGATCATCCTCGCGACGGCCGCCTTCTTTGTGCCCCTGCGGATCGAGCATCCCGTGATGATGCTGCTCTTCCTGGTACTGACGGCGACGACCTTCAGCCTGTTCGGCTTCATCATCGGCATCTGGGCCGACGGTTTCGAGAAATTGCAGGTCATTCCCCTGCTGATCGTGACGCCGCTCGCCTTCTTGGGCGGCTCGTTCTACTCGATCAGCATGTTGCCGCCCTTCTGGCAGACGGTGACGCTGTTCAATCCTGTTGTCTATCTGATCAGCGGCTTCCGCTGGAGCTTCTACGGGCTCGCCGATGTCAGCCTGGGCGTCAGTCTCGGCATGACGCTGATCTTCCTGACGGCCTGCATCGCGACCGTCGGCTGGATCTTCAAGACGGGTTACCGGCTGAAGAACTGAACGCGGATCGTCGTTGACTTCCGCCCTCCTTCCGTCTTCATGCGCGCCATGACCGATCTTTCGACCCTTGAAGCGTCCGCGGCCTCCGCCGCGCCGCATGCGCGCCGGCGCACCTTCGCCATCATCTCGCACCCGGACGCGGGCAAGACGACGCTGACCGAGAAGCTGCTCTATTTCGGCGGCGCCATTCAGCTCGCCGGCGAGGTGCGCGCCAAGCAGGGTCGCCGCCAGACCTCCTCGGACTGGATGAAGATCGAGCGCCAGCGCGGCATCTCGGTCGTCACCTCGGTGATGACCTTCGAGTACGGCGACCATGTCTTCAACCTGTTGGACACGCCTGGCCACGAGGACTTCTCGGAAGACACCTATCGGACGCTGACCGCCGTCGACGCCGCCGTCATGGTGATCGACGCCGCCAAGGGCATCGAGGATCGCACCAAGAAGCTGTTCGAAGTCTGTCGGCTCCGCGACATCCCGATCGTCACCTTCATCAACAAGGTCGATCGCGAGACGCGCGACCCCTTCGACCTCATCAACGAGATCGAGACGACGCTGGCGCTCGATGTCGCGCCGATGACCTGGCCGGTCGGCCGCGGCCGCGAATTCACCGGCACCTACGATCTCAAGGCCAATACCTTCCGCCGCAACCAGAAGGGCGACGAGCGCGCCGAGGACCGCCAGGTCTCCGGCTGGGACGACCCGCTCTTCGACGAGTTGTTGCCGCATGGCGCCGCCGAGACCTGGCGCGAGGAGGTCTTCCTGGCCGCCGAAGGGTTGAAGCCCTTCGATCTCCAGGCTTTCCGCGAGGGCCATCTGACGCCGCTCTATTTCGGCGCGGCCTTGCGCGACTACGGCGTGCGCGACCTGATCGATGCGCTGGGCCGCTATGCCCCGAGCCCGCGCGCGCAAGCTTCCGACAAGCGCCCGATCGAGGCGGACGAGCCGAAGATGACCGGCTTCGTCTTCAAGATCCAGGCAAACATGGACCCGAACCACCGCGACCGTATCGCCTTCATGCGCATCTGCTCGGGCAAGCTGTCGCGCGGCATGAAGGCGAAGCTCGTCCGCACCGGCAAGCCGATGCCACTCAACGCGCCGCAATTCTTCTTCGCCCGCGACCGCTCGATCGCCGAGGAGGCCTTCGCCGGTGACATCGTCGGCCTGCCGAACCACGGCACGCTGCGCATCGGCGACACGCTGACCGAGGGCGAGGACATCGTCTTCAAGGGCGTGCCGAGCTTCGCCCCGGAAATCCTGCGCCGCGTCAAGCTCAAGGACGCGATGAAGGCCAAGAAGCTGCGCGAGGCCCTGCAGCAGATGGCCGAGGAAGGCGTCGTCCAGCTCTTTCTGCCGCATGACGGCGCGCCCGCCATCGTCGGTGTCGTCGGCGCCCTCCAGCTCGACGTGCTCAAGGAGCGCATGGACGCGGAATATTCGCTGCCCGTCGATTTCGAGCCCTGCCAGTTCTCGATCGCCCGCTGGGTCTCCTCGGAGGACAAGGTCGCGCTGGCCAAGTTCGTCGGCCACAAGCCTTCCGCCATGGCCGACGATCTCGACGGCGACCCGGTCTTCATGGCGTCCAGCCAGTTCACGCTGAAATACGATGCCGAGCGCGCGCCCGACATCACCTTCTCCGACGTGAAGGACTATCAGAAGGTCACGAAGGCCTGATCGGCAGCTGTAACTTGAAAGTCACAGCTGGCGACAGCCGCTGCCGTGGTTGATCCGCATCAATTCGCATCACGCGAAACAGGCGCTGATGGAGCCATGAGCTGGAGGTGCCGATAGGCAGCCCGGCTCGTCACTCCAGGGGCTGCCGCCATGACCTTTCGTTCGATCACCCTTTCACTTGCCGCCGCGCTGCTCGGCGCCACCGCCTTGACCAGCGCTCAGGCGGCCGACCTGCCTTCGACCAAGCTCGCCCCGATCGCGCCTGTCCTGACGCAGTGGAACCCGTGGATGATCCGCGGTCGCGCGCTTTTCGTCGTCCCACAGGAAAAGGCCAGTCTGAACATCGGCGGCGCGCCGATCGTTGGCGGCAAGGTCGACATCTCGAACTCGGTCGTTCCCGAACTCGACATCACCTATTTCTTCACGAAGAACATCGCGGCCGAGCTGGTCCTCGGCGTCACCCCGCATAACGTGAAGGGCGCGGGCAGCCTCGCCGGCGCGCGCATAGGATCGGCTTGGCTGCTGCCGCCGACCCTGATGCTGCAATACCACTTCACCGATCTCGGCGCCTTCAAGCCCTATCTCGGCGCGGGCGTGAACTACACCGTCTTCTTCAATGAGAAGGCTAAGGGCGGCTTCACCGATTTCGACCTGAAGGATTCCTTCGGCTTCGCCCTCCAGGCCGGCTTCGATTACATGATCGACCAACACTGGGGCTTCAATTTCGACGTCAAGAAGCTGTTCCTGGAACCGAAGGTGAAGGTGAACAACGGCCTCGTTGCCGGCAAGGTCAAGATCGACCCCTGGCTGATCGCCGCGGGCGTGACCTACCGCTTTTGAGCGCCAGCAGCCGGAATGACGAAGGGAGCGGCTGGCCGCTCCCTTTTCTCCCGATTTCGACGGCTAGCGCTCGGCAAACCCCAGCGGGATCGCCGAGGTCGATTTCAGCTCCTCCATCGCGAACATCGAGGTCACGTCGCTGAGGTCGATGCGCGAGATCAGCTTCTTGTAGAGCGCGTCATAGGCGGCGATGTCGGCGACATAGGCCTTGAGCAGGTAGTCGATCTCGCCGCTCATCCGGTAGAAATCGACGATCTCGGGCAGGTCGTGCACGGCCTGATGGAAGCGCTCCAGCCACTCCATCGAATGGCGCGCCGTCTTGACCGCGATGAAGACGGTGACGCCAGCCTTGAGCTTATCGCGGTCGAGCAGCGCCACGCGCCGCTTGATATAGCCGCCCTCCTCCAACTTCTGCACCCGCCGCCAGCAGGGCGAGGACGACAGCCCCACCGCCTCGGCGAGTTCGGCGAGCGGCAGGCTCGCATCCTCCTGCAAGCGCGCGAGAATGCGCAGGTCGAATGCATCGAGCTTAGCCACGGTACCTCGCCAAATCCAGAATCAACTACCCGCAGCAAGAAGGAAGCGGAGAATTATTTCCACATATCATCCCATATCAGGTACCTGATTCCAATCGGGGATAAAAATTCTCCAACTCTGCAAACTGCTGCCCGCCAGCGGCGCCTATCATTCCCGAAGTGATCCAGAGAGGAATGGCATGCAGGGTTTTCTGAGCGAGGAGCGGCGCGGGGCCGTGTTGCGCAACCTGCGGACCGACGCGGGCACGCTGACGCGCGACTATCTGAGCGCCGCCCGCGAGGTGCTGCAGGAGCTCGTCGCCATGCCGGACCTGATCCGGCGCCTGCCGCTGGAGCGCAAGGTGGGCTGCTACAGCCGCAACCTCCTCGCCGGTGACGAGAATGTCAGCGTCTGGGCGATCGTCTGGGGCGAAGGCTCGGCGACCTCGATCCACGATCACCATTGTTCCTGCTGCTTCGGCGTCGTCTCCGGCACCGTGACCGAAACCTGGTATCGCGCCATCGACGCCAGCCGCGCCGTGCAGACCGAGGAGCAGGAGCGCCAGCCCGGCTATGTCGCCTGCATGCTGCCTTCGGGCCCGAATATCCATCGCATGCGCAATTTCGGGCCGGGCGAGGCGATCTCGATCCATATCTACGGCTTCGACCACGAGGTCCACGCCTCCTCGATCGAAACCGAATACACCGCCGTCAGCGGGTGACCCCTTTCGGCCGGGCGATCTTATCCCCGGCCTCCGCGACAAGGCGATGATGCCCTCCTTCTCGGGAGGGCATTTTCATGTCGATGCGCGCTATCGGAACCTGGATCGGTCTCGGCCCCTCCGCCGAACCGGCCCTGACGGTCACCCGCGAGCGCCTGCTGCGCCTCGCGCCCTCGGCCAATGCGGCGATCGTCGCCGGGATTGCCGAGCGCTTCGATGCCCTCGCCGGCGAGCACGCGGTCGCGACGCGGTTGCGCATCTGTCATTTTCTGGCGCAGGCGGCCCATGAGACAGACGGCTTCCGCACGCTTGAGGAATATGGCGGGCCGGCCTATTTCATCCGCTATGAAGGCCGGCGCGATCTCGGCAACATCCAGGCCGGCGACGGCATCCGCTATCACGGCCGCGGCATCTTCCAGCTGACCGGTCGGGCGAATTACCGCCGCTTCGGCGGGGTCCTTGGCATCGACCTGGAGCGCGAACCCGAACGGGCGAAGGAGCCCGAGACCTCACTGCGTGTCGCCTTCGCCTATTGGAGCGAGCGCGCCATCAACGCAGCCGCCGATGCCGACGACGTCGAGCGGGTGACCAAACTGATCAATGGCGGCCGCAACGGGCTGGCGGAACGCAAGCGCTATCTGGAGAAGGCGAAGGAGATCTGGTCCTGAGAAGGCTTCCGCCGGCATGAGCGAACCGACGGCTCCCGGGCGCTTCGTCGGAAAGGTTCCATGAGAAGCGGGAATGTCGCTGCATGCCGGAAGCAGGCGCATCGCCTTGCGGGGCGCTCAATCGCTCTCCATGATCAAATCATGACGTCCCTGCCCCAGACCTCGACCGATAGCCGCCCTCCTCTCTGGGCGGCCCTGGCCATCGCCATCCTCCCCGTGGTGGCTGCCTCGGTTGCCGGCAGCGCTGTGACCGTGCCGCAGATCCCGACCTGGTATGCCGGGCTCATCAAGCCGTCCTTCAACCCGCCGAACTGGATCTTCGCGCCGGTCTGGACCGCGCTCTATGCGCTGATGGCGCTCGGCGTGTTCCGCATCCTGCGCCTACCGGTCGGCACGCCCGGGCGCCGGCGCGCGCTGCTGGTCTACCACTTGCAGCTTCTGTTCAATACCGGCTGGTCCTTCGCCTTCTTCGGCGCCAACAGCCCGGTCGCCGGCCTCGCGGTGATCCTGCCGCTGCTGGCCCTGATCGTCGCGACCATCGCAGCCTTCCGCCCGCTGGACCGGCTCGCGTCCAACCTGCTCTGGCCCTATCTCGCCTGGGTCGCCTTCGCGACGTTGCTCAACGCCTCGATCTGGTGGCTCAACCGCTAGGATCTGCGCTAACCGATCGAGCGCTCGATCACCTTCAGCACGGTCGCGCGCAGTTCCGCGATGGTGAAGGGCTTGGCCATCACCTCGGCGACGATCGACTCCAGGCTCTTGGCCCGCTCGCGCTGCTCGGCATAACCGGTCATCAGCATGATCGTCAGCTCCGGGAATTGCTGCTTGGCGGCCAGCGCCAGCGCGATCCCGTCCATCAGGGGCATGCGGATATCGGTCAGCAGCAGGTCGAAGCGGCCCTGCTCGGCTTCGAGGATATCGAGCGCCTCGGCCCCGTCGGAGGCCATCAGGCAGCTATGTCCGTCGAGACCAAGGCCGCGCGCAACCAGCAGGCGCAGCGGCTCCTCGTCATCGACGACCAGAATACGCGACATGAATGCTCCTCAGATGCCGGGCAACCCGGCCTGATCATCGGTCTCGACCACGCCGACGAAGGGCAGCTGCCGATAGGAATGCGCCACGTCCATGCCGTAGCCGACCACGAAATAGTCAGGGCATTCGAAGCCGACATAATCCGCCTGGATATTGACCGCGCGCTTGTGCGGCTTCTCCAGCAGCACGGCGGTCGAGACCTTGGCCGCCCCGCGCGCCGTGAGCAAATCCTTGGCGAAAGCCAGCGTCCGACCGGATTCGAGGATGTCGTCGACCAGAAGTACGTCGCGGCCGCGCACTTCACTCTGCACGTCGCGCAGGATCTCGACCTGGCCCGACGAGACGGTACCCGAGAGATAACTCGACAGATGGATGAACTCGACCTGCGGCGAGAGACTCACGCGATGCATCGCCCGGATCAGGTCTGCCGCGAACATGAAGCTGCCCTTCAGGACGGCGACGACGAGCAGATCCTTCGGGTTGCTGGCCGCGATGGCCTGCGCCATCTCCTCGTTGCGCCGCGCGATGGCCGCTTCGTCATAGAGAACCCTGATACGCCGTTCCGGCATGATGACTCCGTTTCGATAACCCGGCCGCGCCGCGCCTCGTGCGTTTCGGACGCGCCGATGAGCGATGCAGGCGGTTGTTCACGCATACCGTCCTGCTGTTGGTCCAGCCTGGTCGGCAAAGACCCGTCCTAGCAGCCTCAATGCTTGCTGGCGAGATTGGCCGCGGTCTGAGCCGAGGTGAAGCGCACCCTGACCGACTCCCCCTGTTCGGGCGGGGAGGCCAGCCGTGCCCTGAAGCGGATGAACTCCGCCGGCTCCAGGCTCGCGCGCGGCGGCTCCGTCGTCCAAGTGTAGAGTGTCGCGCCGCCGGCATCCTTGACCGCGACCTCGATCAGCGGCACCGCCGTCTTGCTCTTGGCGACATTGGTGACATCGCCCTCGACGACCAGGAAGCGGTTCTGCCCGTCATCGACCACACCGCTCTCAATCGCGCTCAGGCTCAGGCCCCGGACATTGACCGGCATGCCCATCGTCTCGAACAGGCCCGCCAGTTGCGGGGCTGCACGAACCGCGGCCTCACGCTGCCAGACGACGAGACCGAGCAGGACAAGGCCCGCGAGCGCGGCAGCGGCAGGCCGGCCGGCTCCGCCACGGCGCAGGAACGCCTCCGGCGCCTTGCTTGGCTTGGCCAGGCGCTTGCCGCGGCGCTTCGGCACGGCGGCCACGGGCGCCTCGACGGCAGGCTGCTCCTCCGAGCTGCCCTGCACGTCGGCCTCGGCAGCAAGAGCGCTGATTTCGGCATCGATCGCGGCGGCGCGCTCCAGCTCATCGGCGAGCAGCGCCTGGGTCTCGGCCTCGCTGGGCGGTTCGGGGAAGGCGGCGGGCTCGACATGCCATGACGTCTTGCAGCTGGCGCATCTGACCTTGCGCCCTTCCGGCCCCAGTTTGGCCGCGTCGAGTTCATATTGGCTCGCGCAGGATGGGCAGACGATCAGCATGGCCGCGAGCCAACTCCTTCAAGCCAGTTGTCGCAAGCGTTTCGAGCCTGCTGCCAGACGCGGCAGGGCGCCTGCCGATGCGCGCGTTTCCATTGGCGCGATTTATGGTTAACGCACCGTGAAGAATCTTCGGGGCAGATTGGCCCCATCACGATCTTTCCGCGCGCCTCGGCTTGCGGTGTAGGATCGGAAACGGATTCGTTCAGCGAGGAAGACCGCTTGGTTCGGTTCGAGAATGTCGGCCTGCGATACGGCATGGGCCCGGAGGTGTTGAAGGACATCAACTTCAACATCGAGCCGCGCTCGTTCCAGTATCTGACCGGTCCCTCCGGGGCCGGCAAGACGACGCTGATGCGCCTCATCCTGATGGCGCTGAAGCCGACGCGCGGACTGGTCAACCTGTTCGGCCAGGATGTCTCGCGCCTCGAGCCGGACACCCTCACTGCCTTCCGCCGCCGCATGGGCGTGGTCTTCCAGGATTTCCGCCTGCTCGACCACCTCACCGTCTACGAGAACGTCGCCTTGCCGCTGCGTGTCCTCGGCAAGGAGGAGGCGAGCTACCGTGCCGAGGTCGTCGAATTGCTGCGCTGGGTCGGGCTCGGCGAGCGCATGCATGCCGTGCCACCGGTGCTCTCCGGCGGCGAGAAGCAACGCGCCGCCATCGCACGCGCCCTGATCAGCCGGCCCGAACTCCTGCTCGCCGACGAGCCGACAGGCAATGTCGATCCCGGTCTGGGCCGGCGACTGCTGCGGCTGTTCATGGAGCTGCAATCGCTTGGGACTGCCGTCCTCATCGCGACCCATGACCTCAACCTGATGGAAATCTACGACGCCCCGCGTCTTGTGCTGGCCGACGGACATCTGCATGTCGACGCCTGAGACCAGCGACCGGGAGCCCGGGCGGAAGGAACGCGGCCTGCCCGCCAATCTCCGGCGAGACCAGCCGCTCGTCCCAGTAGACAATGTCGCGGGCCGGGCGTTGATGGCCGTGATCGCGATCCTGACCTTTCTCGCCTCGCTCAGCGCGGGCGCCGCCGTCCTTGCCGCGCGCGCCTCCGACCAATGGCGCGGCGCGATCTCAAACGAGATGACCATCCAGGTCCGGCCCGATTCGCACCGCAAGATCGACGACGATGTGGCGCGCGCCGTCATGCTCGCGAGCGGGCTGAAGGAGGTCGAGAGCGTCCGCGCCGTGCCCAAGGCCGAATCGGACAAGCTGCTCGAACCCTGGCTCGGCACGGGGCTCGACCTCGTCGAGTTGCCGGTGCCGCGCCTGATCGTGCTCAAGCTCAGGTCAGAGGCTGGCAGCGAGCTCGCCGGCTTCGGCGCCACGCTGCGCCGCGAAGTGCCGACCGCGATCCTCGACGATCACCGGCTCTGGGTCAGGCGCCTCTCCGCCATGGCCGGCACCATCATCGCCACGGGCTTCGCGATCGTGCTGCTCGTGCTGACGGCGGCGGCGCTGGCCGTCGCCTTCGCCACGCGCGGCGCCATGGCCGGCAGCCGCGACAGCGTCGAGGTCTTACATTTCGTCGGAGCGAACGATGATTTCATCGCCCGGGAATTCCAGAGCCGTTTCATCCGGCTGGGCCTTCGTGGCGGCCTTTTCGGCGGCCTTGCCGCGATCGCCACGATCGGCGTGCTCGGCTTCCTTGCTTCACGCTGGAGCGCCACGCCCGAGGCCGAGCAGTTGCAAGCCCTGTTCGGCGCCTTCGAGATCGGCTGGACGGGTTATGGCGCCGTCATCCTCGTCGCCCTGGTCGTGGCCGTGATCGCCGGCCTGGTCTCGCGCTTCACCGTGCGCCACCACCTGAGGATGCTGGCATGAGCATCGCTCCGGCCACGCAGCGTCAACCAAGCCTTAACCCCTGCGGCAGGATCGGACGCGAGGCCGCCGTCGTTATGCCCGATTGGCGCGCTACCACGGCGGCGTCATGGCCATGATCGGCAGCACAGACGACCATCTCACGATGGCCCATTCCGATTCCGCGCCCGGGAGCGGCAAGCCCGCCCGGTCGATTTCGCTGCGCCGCATTTTTGGGCTGGCGGTAGCCGCCATAGCCGGACTTGGCATGCTGCTCTTCGGCATCGGCTATGTCCGCTTCGCGGCGATGATCGACGGGCGCGAACGGACGGATACGCCGCGCACCGACGCGATCGTCGTCGTAACCGGTGGTGCCCAGCGCGTCGGCGATGCCATGGGTTTGCTCGGCGCCGATCGCGGGCAGCGCCTGCTGATCAGCGGCGTCAACGAGAAGACCGGCCGCGAGGAACTCGCCAAGCTGAACCCGGCCTCACGCGAGCTGCTCTCCTGCTGCGTCGACCTCGACTATCGCGCCCGCAACACGATCGGCAATGCGATCGAGGCGAGGCGCTGGGTGCGCCGCCACGGCTTCCGCTCTCTGCTCGTGGTGACCTCGAACTATCACATGCCCCGCACGCTCGCCGAGTTCGGGCATGCGATGCCGGGGGTCGAGCTCGTCGCCCATCCGGTCGTCACCGATCATATCGACACATCCGGCTGGTGGAATCGCTGGTCTGTCGTGAAGGTGCTCGCGCCGGAATATGCGAAATATCTCGTCGCGCGCCTGCGCAGCCTCGTCGAAACCGATCCCGAAACATCTCGCCTCTCGGTCATCATTGGAGGCCGAAAGCCGGTTTCGCCCAAACCCGCCGACACGCTCGGCCCCGCCGCCGAGAAGCGCACGCGCCTGCTCGGTCAGCACCGCCACGAAGGGTGATGCCGCAACGATGCGCTTGACCGGGACCGCGTCTCGGGCTCATTGCGCAGCATGCTCGTCCTGCGCTCTCTCGTCTTCAATGTCCTGTTTTATGCCAATCTCGTCATCTGGCTGATCTTCGTCGTCCTGCCGGCGATGCTTCTGCCGGGGCGGGCGCTGCTGGACGTCGCGATCGCTTGGGCGCGCTCCTCGCTCTGGTTGATGCGCATCGTCGCCGGCACGCGCTGCGAGATCACCGGCATCGAGAACATCCCGCAGGGCGGCCTGATGGTCGGCGCCAAGCACCAGTCCTTCCTCGAAACCTTCGCGCTGGTCACCGTCTTCCGGGATCCGGTCTTCATCCTGAAGCGCGAACTGACCTGGATCCCGGTTTTCGGCTGGGCCCTGACGAAGATGCGCATGATTCCGGTCAATCGCGGCGCCCGCGCCCGTGCTCTCTCCGACGTCACGCGCCGCGCCAAGATCGAGCTCGGCCAGAACGGCCGTCAACTCCTGATCTTCCCGGAAGGCACCCGCCGCGCACCCGGCGCCCCGCCGGCCTACAAGTTCGGCGCCGCCCATCTCTATGCCGAGCTGGGCGTGCCCTGCGTCCCAGTCGCCCTGAACACCGGGCTCTACTGGCCGCGCCGCAAGTTCCTGCGCCGCCCCGGCACGGTCCGCATCGAGATCCTGCCGCCGATCGAGCCGGGGCTCGACAAGGTCGCGTTCCAGAACCTGCTGCAGGAGCGCGTCGAGACCGCGAGCGATCGCCTTCTGGCCGAGGGCCGCGCCGAACTCGCCGCGCGCGGCATGGATCCACTCGCCAGCTCCTGACAAACCCTGACAGCAGTGCACCGGCCGAAGCGCGGTTTCGTGGTCGGTGGCGCTTGACTTATCTCCGGATCGTTCCCATTTTGTTCCTATCACAGGAGGAACGGACATGGCCGCTCTCGCCTATCGCTACACCCCCGATCTCTTCGACGAGGCGCCGGCCGCCCGCGAAATGCCCTTGCGCAGCACCGCCGCACTCAGCGAGCGCCGCTTCACCGCCTGGCGCGGCCGTTCGGGCCGGCGCTATGTCGCCTCGGTCTTCACAGTCGACGATACTCACGCCTTGAGCTTCACCGACGCTGTCTTGCTCGCCGTCTCCGCCGACCGGCGCGTCATCGCCGCTCGTGACTCCGGTCCCTTCGGCATCGAGGCGGCACTGGGCCGCTGGCAACGCTCCATCATGGCCGCGGGTGCCTGCGAGATCCATGTCCATCTGCTCGCCGAGGACGGCATGAGCCGTCGCGCCGCCCTGCTCGACCTGATGCCCGAAGCAAACCCGGAAGGCTGATCAGCCAGCAAGCGGCGGGTGCGGTGCGCCCAGCCCCGGCGCCAGTTGCTGCGCCAGCGCGGCGAGCACTGGATCGAAGATGCCCATCTTGCGCAGATGCTCATGCGTCTGCAGCACATAGTCCGGGTTCTCGCCGGACTGGCCCCTGCCCTCCCGGACGAGCTTGAGCAACTGTTCCGCCGGCAGCTTTCCGGCATATTGCAGGTGTTTTCGGTCGGCGACATAGACGAGCCCGCGCACCTGCCGGCCATCCTCCAGCTTCAGCGCGACATGGCGTTCGAGATAGACTGCCGTCGCCTGCTCGCGCGCGCGCAGATAGTCCACCGTCTCCCGCGCCCGCTCGGCTGCAACGCGGAAGGAAAGCCCGCGGCAGACCCCTCCGCGATCGAGCCCGAGCACCAGCCCCGGCCGCTCCGGCGTGCCGCGATGGACATGCGAGAACACGCAGAGCGAGCGGTGATAGCCGTGAAGCCGCGCCTGCACGCTTTCCTCGAAGGCGAAGCCCGGCCGCCAGATCAGCGAGCCGTAGCCAAAGACCCAGAGATCCGTTGCGCCGAATTCGGTCGTCATCCTCGTCCCATAATTTGGCCGCGCCGGCCTGCTTGCTGGGCCAGCCGGTTCGGTTGGGTCGCTTGCTCTGGCGCCTTCCCGTCCGGCGAGCTAAACCATCGGGCTGAAGAGCGTCATCCGCTTTTCGAGCAAATCCGGTGCCACCACAACGAGATAGACCGCCCGCGAAAGCAGTTCGGGCGATCTAGCGATCCGCCCGCCTCCGCGCAAGGAATGCCTGCCGCATGACCGCCCCCCTCCCGACGCGCCGCCGCAGCCGCTTCTGGCTCTACGGGCCTTTCATGCTGCTGGTCGTCCTCGCCGCCGGCTGGTCCGCCTTCTGGTTCTACGCACGCGGCCGCATCGCGACCGAGATCGACACCGCATTGGCCCGCGAGGTCGAACGCGGCCGCACCTGGACCTGCACTGACCGCAGCATCGGCGGTTTCCCCTTCCGCATCGAATTGCGCTGCAATGCCCTGAGCCTGACCTCGACCCGCTGGGGCGACGCTGTCCGCGTCGAGACCGGCCCCGCTATCGTCGTCGGCCAGGTCTATTCGCCCGGCCTCGTCATCCTCGAGGCTTCGAGCCCGGCAAAGGTCACGCTGCCCGAAGGCCGCGTGCTCGACCTGAACTGGAAGAATCTCGACGCCAGCTTCGCCTGGCGCAGCCCGGAGCGTTTCGCGCTCGTCGCCAGCGAGCCGCGCGGCGTGCTGACCACACCCGGTCTCACCACCGAGACCTGGGGTGCCGCCACCCTCGAAGCGCATTTGCGCCGCAACCCGACGCGCCCCGTCATCGATCAGGCTGTCGACATCGCCATCGCCGCCAAGGGCACGATCTTGCCGCCGATCGATGCCCTGCTCGGCAACACCGAGGCCGGCGAGATCGACCTGCAGGCGACGCTCACCCAGGCCGAGAACTTCCGCAAAGGCTTCAATCCCGACGCGCTCGAAAGCTGGCGCGCCGCCAACGGCACCTTCGAACTGACCCGCCTCGTCTCCACCAAGGGCAAGGCCCGCGTCGACGGCAGCGGCCAGCTCGCCCTTGACCCGCTGCACCGCGTCGCCGGCGATCTCCAGCTCGCGGCGGCCGGCATCGAGCAGATCGGCGGCCTGCGCATCGGCAACCTCTTGGGCGGCCTCGGCGGTATTTTGGGCGGACGCAGCAGCAATGCCGCAGCAGCGCCCGGCCTCACCACCTTGCCGCCAGTGTCGCTGCGCGAAGGCCGGGTCTTCATCGGCCCGTTCCGCCTGCCGCTCCAGCCGCTGCCGTCGCTGTACTGACAAACAAAAAGGGGCGCCTCGCGGCGCCCCTTGAACTGCTTGAAGAAACCCGAGCCCGGCTTACGCCGCCGGCAGGGCCGCGCGCGGCGCCTCGATGCGGGTGATCGCCTTCTTCACGGCTTCCTGCACCTTCTCGAAGGCGCGGACCTCGATCTGGCGCACGCGCTCGCGCGACACGCCAAACTCCTCGGAGAGCTGCTCCAGGGTGATCGGATCCTCGGCCAGGCGGCGCGCCTCGAAGATGCGCCGCTCGCGCGGGTTCAACACCTCCAGCGCCTCGCGCAGCGCCGAATGACGGTTATCCGCTTCCTCGGAATCGGCGAGGCGACGTTCCTGGCTCTCCGAATCGTCGACCAGCCAGTCCTGCCACTCGCCCTCGCCATCCTCGCGCAGCGGCGTGTTGAGCGAGGCGTCGCCACCGAGGCGGCGGTTCATGTCGACCACGTCCTGCTCGTTGACGCCGAGCTTGGTCGCAATCTGCTGGACCTGGTCGGGGCGCAGATCGCCCTCACCCAGAGCCGAGATCTTGCTCTTGGCCTTGCGCAGGTTGAAGAACAGCTTCTTCTGGTTCGCGGTGGTGCCCATCTTCACCAGCGACCACGAGCGCAGGATATATTCCTGGATTGAGGCCTTGATCCACCACATCGCATAGGTGGCCAGCCGAAAGCCCTTCTCGGGCTCGAACCGCTTCACCGCCTGCATCAGGCCGACATTGCCTTCCGATACGACCTCGCCGATCGGCAGACCGTAGCCGCGATAGCCCATGGCGATCTTGGCGACAAGGCGCAGATGCGAGGTGACGAGCTGGTGCGCCGCATCGCGGTCGCCATGCTCCCGCCAGCGCTTGGCCAGCATGTACTCCTGGCTCGGTTCCAGCATCGGGAACTTGCGGATTTCATCGAGATAACGTGACAGTCCGCCTTCCGCGGACAGGACGGGCAGCGAGGCACTCGCCATGCTCGTTCTCCTCATAGAGGCCCCCGCTTGGCGGCAGGCCCTCCGCGCGATCAACCTTCGCGCAGGCTTCGGATCCGGCAAAACGATCCAACGCGGGAACCTGTCATCGGTTCGGTCGGAACGCTCGCTTGCGGCGCCCCCTTGGCCATCCGCATCCGAACAACTCCAGTATATGCGAACTCACTCTGGCGGAAAGGTGGCAAAACCGCCCGGTTCGCTCACAGCCGCGCGAGCGCTGCTTGCAGATTCGCAAAATCCTCGGGCGGCTCGGATTCGAACAGCATCTCTTCGCCGCTCGCCGGATGCTCGAATCCAAGGATCGCCGCATGTAGCGCCTGCCGGCCCAAGGTCGCCAGTGCCACCTGCGCATCCGCAGGCAACCGGACCGCCTTGGTGGCGAAGCCCGAGCCATAGAGCTGATCGCCCAACAAGGGATGGCCGATATGGCTCATATGCACGCGGATCTGGTGGGTACGCCCCGTCTCCAGCCGGCATTCAACCAGGCTCGCGAGCGGCTCGGTCTCGTCCAGCCCCTTCAGCAGCGGCGGATAGCGCTCCAACAATTCGATATGGGTAATCGCCTCGCGCCCGCGCCCTTCCTTCACCACCGTCATCTTTTCGCGGTTGCGGGTCGAGCGCTCGATCGGCGCATCGATCGTGCCCTCGCGCAGGCGCGGCACGCCCCAGGCGATCGCGAGATAGGCGCGCTGCAGCGGCCCGGTCCGGCCATGATCGGCAAACTGCTTGGCGAGTTTCTGATGCGCCCGGTCGTTCTTGGCGACGACGAGGAGGCCGCTGGTATCCTTGTCGAGCCGGTGCACGATGCCCGGTCGCCGGACGCCACCGATGCCGGACAGGCTTTCCCCGCAATGGGCGATCAGCGCGTTGACCAGCGTGCCATCCTCATGCCCGCCGGCCGGATGGACGACGAGCCCCGCCGGCTTGTCGAGGACGATCAGGTGCTCGTCCTCATAGACGACGTCGAGCGGGATATCCTGCCCGACCGGATCGGCCGGTTTCGCCGCTGGCATGACCAGGGCGATCGTATCGCCCTCAACCACCTTGCGGCTGCCATCGCTGAAGACGGCGCCGTTGAGGCTGACCCCGCCTTCCTTGATGACCTGTTGTAGGCGTGCGCGCGAAATCTCGCCGGCAAGCAGGGCAAGCGCCTTGTCCAGGCGCTGGCCGGCCTGCTCGGGACCGACCGTCAGGGTGACGGCGGCATTTGGATCGAGAATGGATGTCATCGCGCCGCTATAAGGCGCATGGCCGCCGGCCGCACGCCTTTTCCGCTCAGCCGAACAGCCTGAAGCCGCTCTTTTTCGGCTCCGGCGGCGGTTCCTCTTCCGGCCCCGGATCATCCGGCGCATGCGAAACCGGGAAGATCACCGGCTTGGGCGGCGTTGTTTCGCGCGCAGTCGCAGGCTTGGCCTCGGCCGGCTTCGCTTCGGCGGGCTTCGCGGGTTCGGCAACCGCTTCCACCGATTTCGGTTCGACGACCGCCTTCGGCTCCTCCTTCGGAACTGGCGGCGTCGCGGCCACGACCGGCTCCGGTTTCTGCTCTTCCTTCGGCACGGGCGGAGGCGGAGGGGCCGGCGGCGCAACGGCCGCAGGCTCGATCGTCGTGACGCTCTCGGCCTTCACCTCGATCAGCTTGGTCGAATCGTCGAGATCGGCCAGCACGTCGTCGACGGCCTGCGCCTTGCTGCCGAGCGTCGCCGGCGGGACGGTCCAGACGAAGGCGTCGAGCCGGCCAGTGATCGGCGAGACCGGCATCCAATGGTCGGAGACTAGCCCGTCCGCGACCCAGGCGGCGTCGCGCGGCGCCCGCGTCGCCCGTGCCAGCCATTCGCGCACCCGGCCCGCAGCGCCGTGTTCGGCATCCTCCAGCTCGGCCATGAGCAGACAGGCGCGCACCGAGGCACCGCCCGCCAGCAAGGGTTTCAGCGTCTCGCGTGCCTTCTGGAATTCGCGCGCCTGGATCGCGGCCCCGGCCAGCGCCAGGACGCTTTCCGGATCGGACGGACGCAGCTTCGTCAGCGTGACCGCCCGGTTGAGGCGATCCAGCGCGCTGTCGCCTGGCCGCGCATCGAGATAGGCGGCGGCGATATCGGGATGGGGCGCATCCTTCCAGGCGGCTTCCAGCAGCTTCGACGCCTTGCGGACATCGCCGCGTTCGGCGAGCATCCGGCCGGCCAGAGCGGCAGCCGGCGTCAGGGCCGGCGCGAGCTTCACCGCTTCCAGTGCGGCGGCCAGCGCCTTCTCGGGCTCGTTGTCGCGCGCTTGCAAGGCTTCGGCAGCGAGCAACACCGCGCGCTGGCGACGCGCCTCGGCCTTGTCGGCGAGCCTGAGTGCGGCGCGGCGCTCGACGGCGGTGCGGGCAGCCGCCCAGTCGCCGGCCTGCGTATGGAAATCGAGCAGGGCGTCATTGGCCCAGGCCAGCGATGGCGAACGGCGCACCGCATCATCGGCGAAGGCTCGTGCCGCCGCGACATCACCACGCCGCTTGGCCTCGACGAAGAGCCCGCGCAGGCCCAGCACGCGCGTCTCGGATTTCTCAAGCATCGCCTTGAATGCGGCCTCGGCCTGTGCCCGGTCGCCGCTCAACTGCGCGGTCTGCGCTTCCAGCAGCAGGGTCAGCGGCTCGCCCGGCACGAAGCGGCGGGCTTCGCCCGTATAGCGCCCCGCGGCGATGGGATCGCCCGCGCCGATCGCGACCATGCCGCGCGACACGGCCTCGAAGCCGCGCGCCCGGCGCCGCGCCCGCGAGGACAGGCTGAAAGCCGAAGGCAGGCCGAAGACGAAACGGAAGATCGCCCAGACCAGCAGGACGAGAAAGGCGAGCGCGACGACGCCGATCGCCGCCAGCGCGACGCTGGTCTCGATGCGATAGCCCTGCCAGAGCACGGAAACCTCGCCCGGCCGGTCTGCGAGCCAGACGGCGCCGAAGGCAAGGCAGGCGAAGACGGCGAGGTAGACGAGAACGCGAACCATGGACCTCTCAAACCTCCGTCAGCCGGCCACGCCGAGCGCCGCGACCGCATCCTGCGCGATTTTGGCGATGGCCGCATCCGCTGCGGCACGCTTCTGCAGATCGGCGCCGAATTCCGCACTGGCACGGCGCGCCGGTTCCGGCAACTGGCCCCACAGGGCCGCAGCCTTGACGATGTCGCCAGCGGCGATGGCGCTGTCCAGCCGGATCGGCAGCGTTGCGGGATCGGTCGAGCCGCTGTCGCCGACCGGACGGACCGTGACGATGCGGCTCGTCAAAGCCAGCAACTTGTCGCTCCAGCTATCGGAAGCCGGCATGACCTCGCGCTGGAACATCGCCCCATGCTTGCGGAAGCCCGCTTGCAGGGCCTCGCGTGTCGGCGCGCCACCTGAAGAGACCGCCGCCAAGGCCGCGAGATCGGCCTGCGCCACGCCACTCTTGGTCAGCGCCGGAATATCGCCTGCGAAGGGCCGCCCGCTGGCGAGCGCCCGCTGCACCCGCTCGGCCAGCACGATCCGCGCCGCTGCCATCGCTTCCGGGCTCGCGCCCGAAGCCGCCTGCGCTTGCGTCTCGACGCTGCCGAGCCGCCCCGCGATCTGGTCGATACGCTGACCGACGGCTGCCGCCGCCGCCTCGGCGCGCTGGGCCTGGGCGGCAAAGGCGCTGGTATCTGCCGCGGGCGCATTGCCGAGCGAAGCGAGCTTGGCCGTCACCGCCTGCAAGTCGGAGCCCGCTTTCGCAGCCGCGTCGGTCGCGGCCGCCGCCTTGCGGTCTACAGCAGCCGCGCCCGCCTGCAAGGCTTCGACCCGGCTGCGCAGTTCCGAGATCGCCTCGGTGCTTCCTGCGGGAGCTCCTTTCGGGAGGACATAGGACACGAGCGCGCCGCCGATCACGCCGCCGACGAGCCCGGCTGCGGCGACTGCAAGCCAGGGGGTTCGGGCCGGCGCTTCACGTTCGATGGGCGCACGCGCCGGCTCGACGGGGGGCGGTACGAATTCTTTCGGCAATGCCTCGGTCGGCGCCACCGCTTCCGGCGATGGCTTCGAGGCAGTGTCATCCGCTGCCGGCTCTGTCGACGACGATACGACCTTGAGATCGACGGTCGGCGGCGTGCGCTGCAGGCTGCCGCGCGGCTCCGGGCGGGCGGCGTTCAGCAGATGCTCGCGCGCCGAGACCTGTTCCAGCGCCGCCAGCATCCCGGCTTCCTCCGGATGCTCGGCCACCAGTATGGTGCTGGCGCCGGCCGAGATCAGCGGCGCGGCGACATCGGCCGAGAGCGCGACATGGGTCAATTCGAGCGCCTCGTCGGCAACGCCGGCCGCTTGCGCCAGCGCGATGAAGGTTCGCGCCCCGCGCGCCGAATAATGCAGCGCCGCCCCGCCGCCGCCATGCCGCAACGCGGCCTGCGTATCCTCGGGCAGAACGGAGACCGGCTCGGCCGCATAGGCGGTCCAGAGCGTCACCGCGTAGCCGGCCTCGCGCAAACGATCCGGCACGTCCTCCTTGCGGTCGCGCCCGGCGATCATCAGGAGCTTTGCCGGCGCCGGCAGCGTCCGCTTGATCAATTCGATCAGGTCGTTGCGGTCGCCATCGGCACTGCGGGTATCGTCGAGCCCGGCCTCGCGCACCCTGGCGGCCGTCCGGCTGCCGACGGTGAAGACGGGCAGGTCCCGCCACGTCGCCGGCCCGTCCGACAGCGCCGGGACGCCGTTGCCGCTGGTCAGCACGATGGCGTCGAAGGCGCCCTCGGGCGCGGCGTCCGACAGGCGGACGACCTCGAAGAGCGGCGCGACCACCGGCTCGAAACCGTGCTCGGCGATCGCGCGCGCCGTCCGTTCGGCATCGGGGCGGGGTCTAAAGACGAAGACGCGCATTCACAGCTCCTGACAAAACCGGCGGCGATCGCAGGACGATCCGCGAACCGTGCAGCATTCCGCGATCACGCTGCCGATCACGCTGCATTGAGGCGGAACAATGATCCTGCGCATGCCGTCTCCTTTTCCCGTTCCTGCCGTCACGATGGTCAAGGCAGCTCTTGGCCTTGCACCCCCTCGCGCACTATACGAAGGAATTGCCGGCACGAAACCGCCGGACGCCGTTCCTTGATCCTGATCCCTCATTCCGCGAGACAAGTCGACCGATCATGCGTGTACTGGGGATAGAGACGACCTGCGACGAAACGGCAGCCGCGATCGTCTCCGTCGAGCGTTCCGGCGAGAGCAAGATCCTGTCGAACGAGGTGCTGAGCCAGATCGCCGCACATGCCGCCTATGGCGGCGTGGTGCCTGAGATCGCGGCGCGCGCCCATGTCGAGGCGATCGACCGCATCATCGCCCGCGCCTTCGCCAATGCCGACATGAAGCCGGGCGATATCGATGCGGTCGCCGCCGCGGCCGGCCCCGGCCTCGTCGGCGGCGTCATGGTGGGCCTGACCGCCGGCAAGGCGATCGCGCTCGCCACCGGCAAGCCCTTCATCGCGATCAACCATCTCGAGGCTCATGCGCTGACCGCCCGCCTCACCGACGATCTCGCCTTTCCCTATTTGCTGCTGCTCGTCTCGGGCGGTCACACCCAGTTGCTCGCCGTGCGCGGCGTCGGCGATTATCTCAAGCTCGGCGGCACGATCGACGATGCCGTCGGCGAGGCCTTCGACAAGATCGCCAAGATGCTCGCCCTGCCCTATCCCGGCGGGCCCTCGGTCGAGCGCGAGGCGGCAAAGGGCGATCCCGAGCGCTTCGATTTCCCCCGCCCGATGCAGGGCAGGCCGAGCCCGGATTTCTCGCTTTCCGGCCTCAAGACCGCCGTGCGCCTCGTCGCCGAGCGCATCGCGCCGCTCTCCGACAATGACGTCGCCGATCTCTGCGCCTCCTTCCAGGCCGCCGTCGTAGACGTGATGGTCGATCGCACCCGCGCCGGCCTACGCGCCTGCCGCGAGGCCGGCATCACACCCACGACCCTCGTCGTCGCCGGCGGCGTCGCCGCCAACCAGGCGATCCGCAGCGGGCTCAACCGTTTGGCCACCGAGGCCGGCCTGCCGATGGTCGCCCCGCCGCTCGCGCTCTGCGGCGACAATGGCGCGATGATCGCCTGGGCTGGCTTGGAACGGCTGCGGCTCGGTCTCGTCGACGACATGAGTGCGGTGGCCCGCCCGCGCTGGCCACTGGACGAACTCTCCGTTGCGCCGTCGACCGCTGCATGAACCCTCGCGCTGCCTATCAGAGCGTCGGCGTCGTTGGAGCAGGCTCTTACGGAACAGCCTTGGCGCTCGCCGCCGCCCGCGCTGGACGCGATGTCAGTCTCTGGGCACGCGATGTTCAGACCATCGACGTCATCGCGCAGACGCGACAGGCGCCGAAACTCCCCGGCGTCGACCTGCCTGAAAGCATCAAAGCAACAAGCTCGCTTGCTGACCTCGGCAATTGCGACGCCCTGATCGTCGCCGTGCCGACGCAGGCGCTTCGATCAGCCTGCGAAAATCTGGCCGAAACCTTGCCGCCCCGCGTGCCGGTGATCTCCGCCGCCAAGGGCATCGAGCAGGCGAGCGACCGTTTCGCGACCGAGGTCATCGAGCTGGCCTGGCCGGGCGCGACAGCCGCGATCCTCTCGGGTCCGAGCTTCGCTGCCGATATCGGACGCGGGCTGCCGACCGCGGTGACGCTCGCGGCCGGTAACCCCGATCTGGCGCAGGGACTGGCCGAGGCGCTGAGTTCCCCGGCCTTCCGCATCTACCATTCCGCCGACATCCGCGGCGTCGAAATCGGCGGCGCGGCCAAGAACGTGCTCGCCATCGCGGCAGGCATTGCGGTCGGGCTCGGGCTTGGCGAAAGCGCCCGCGCCGCGCTGGTGGCGCGCGGCTTCGCCGAATTGCGCCGCTTCGGCGAGGCCTATGGCGCCGATGCGGAAACCCTGATGGGCCTCTCCGGCCTCGGCGATGTCGTGCTGAGCTGCGCCTCGCCGCAATCGCGCAATTTCTCCTATGGTCTGGCTCTGGGCCAGGGCAAAAGCCCGGCCGAGGCTGCCGGCGGCAAGCTGGCCGAAGGCGCCTTCACCGCCCCGGCCCTCGTCGAGATGGCGCGGGCGAAAGCAGTCGAGACTCCGATCGCCGAGGCCGTGGCCGCGATCATTGCCGGCGATGTTGGCGTGCGCGATGCGGTCGCAGCGTTGCTGGCGCGGCCGATCCGGGCGGAGTGAGGGAGGAGAGCATGGCAGGAGACTGGTCCGACCTGAGCAAGCGCGTCGCGCGCGGCATCGCCGAGGTCAAGAAGACGACGGGCTCCGAGCTCGTCGCCGAGAGCGGCCCGGTGCCGCTCGCCGGCCGCATCGCCGGCCCGGTGATCCAGCATCGTCGGCGCAAGGCCGAGGGCACGCACCGCTTCGTGCTGATCCTGCCCTTCGGCGAGGGCGAGGTGCGCGTCGAACTCGACCCCAAGGATTATGCCGCGCTGACCCGAGAGATGGTGCGGTTCTGGAATGAACAGGGCGAAGCGGCCTCGCAGCCGCCGGTGCCGCTCAAGGAGGACGAGGCCTGATGGCTCACTGGCTGATCAAATCCGAACCATCCGTCTGGTCCTGGGATGACCAGGTCAAGGCCGGCGCCAAGGGCACGCATTGGGACGGGGTGAAGAACCACACGGCCAAGCTCAACCTGATGGCGATGAAGCAGGGCGACCAGGTCTTCTTCTACCATTCCAACGAGGGGCTCGAAGTCGTCGGCATCGTCGAGGTCATCAAGGAAGCCTATAACTGGATTCCCGGCGAGCCTTGGGTCCTCGTCGACTTCAAGGCGGTGAAACCCCTGCCGAAGCCGGTCACACTCGTCGCAGTCAAGGCCGAGCCGAAGCTCGCCAAGATGGCGCTGGTCACCTCCTTCCGCCTCTCTGTCCAACCGGTGACGGACGAGGAATGGAGCATCGTCTGCAAGATGGGCGGACTCTGAGCGTTCAGCCGCGATAATAGCACGGGAAAGGCGGGTAATCCGCCAGCGCGCGCGGCCGGTACGGCAGCATCTCGTCGAGGATCGGCACGCTCGCCGCCTGCAATCGCGGCTCGACGGCCATTGCCATCCGCGCCGGCTGCGGCTGGAAATCGTGCATCACGAAACCCTCCCGCGTGCCCTCACTCCAGGGCAGCCAGGAAGTCTTGCGCTCGTCATGCTGGCGGCCGAGCGCATCAGGCCGGAGTTCCGCGATCAGTCCAGGCTCGACGATGAGCGGATGCGCGATCGCCTGCGCCTCTGCGATCATCCAGCCGAGCGACAGGTCGGACAGCCCCATCTTCAGCCCGTAGCCGCCGCCGATATCGGTGTGCACGCCGGCAAACCAGACCTGCCTGATCTGTCCGGGCGATGCTGCGCTCTCATCCCAGAGCTCGGGCGCGAACACCTCCCGGTTCTCGTCGATGGCCAGCGCGTGGCGGCCATGGGCGACCTGCCGGTTGAGAATCGCATCATGGAACTTGTGGCGGCCGGGCAGGCTGCCGATCCCCGGTAACCCGAGCGCCCTGACCGTATCCCAGACACCGACGAAGAAGGGCGGCGCCGGCTGCGTGCCATGGCGCTGGCGGAATGCAGCCGCGGCCTCGGCCCGCGCGGCGGCGTCCTTGACCATGTAGACGTCCTTGACCGCGCTTACGGCCAGTGCCCGGATCTCCTCGGCCTTGATCGCGTCGCTGAACCCGTCCCAGCGCGTCACATCAGCGAAGCCTTCCGGCACGCCGCACAGCGCCAGCACCCCGCCGAGGCTGCGGACGGTATAGGCGCCGCGGCTGAAGCCGAACAGGAAGGCCCGGTCACCCGGCTTGTACGCGCAGAGCAGCGCGGCATAGCAGTCGATAATGTTGTCGGTGATGCCGTAGCCGGTCGCCTGCGCCAGCAGGTCCTTGAAGCGCCGGAACGGCCCGCGAATCTCGCCCTCGTCCGGATTGGAGCCGAGTCCGGGATCGTAGAAGCAGATTTGCCCCGCGCCGTCCGCATCGCGCGTCGCCATGAACAGGCGATAGACATTCGTCCAGTTGATCGGGTTGGCGCCGCCGGCCTGTCCCGTCCCATCCGAGAAGATGCCGATATTGCGCGCCATGACACCTCCCAGGGGCCTATCCTACCATTGGATGAGGCAAACCGGGGATGTTTTGGCCTTGTGCCATGCCCAAAACGCCGGTCCCTGCCACGAAAGTGCGATGCACAATGGGTTGCCGCGCCGCGCATGCATCCTATGATGCGTCGAAATCGAAGAAGCGACGTCCGCCATGCCTATCCCTGAGGCGGACCAGCGCAACACAGACGGTCCAAGTCTGGGGAGACGCCCGAATGTCCGAGATCATCTACGACGTCCCGACCTCCTGGGCGAAGAAGGCCTGGGCGACCGACGCCAAGTACAAGAAGATGTACGCGGCCTCGATCAAGGATCCCGACAAATTCTGGGGCGAGCAAGGCCTTCGCATCGACTGGTTCAAGCCGTTCACCAAGGTAAAGAACGTCAGCTACAAGCTGGGCAAGGTCTCGATCAAATGGTTCGAGGACGGCACCACCAACGTCGCCCATAACTGCATCGACCGGCATCTCGCGACCCGCGCCAAGCAGACCGCGATCATCTGGGAAGGCGACGACCCCAGCGAGTCCAAGAAGATCACCTATGGGCAGCTCTATACCGAGGTCTGCAAGTTCGCGAACGTCCTCAAGGCCAACGGCGTCAAGAAGGGCGACCGCGTCACCATCTACCTGCCGATGATCCCGGAGGCGGCCTATGCGATGCTTGCCTGCGCCCGCATCGGCGCGATCCATTCGGTGGTGTTCGGCGGCTTCTCGCCGGATTCGCTGGCGAGCCGCATCGAGGATTCCGATTCGAAGATCGTGATCACCGCTGATGAGGGCCTGCGCGGCGGCCGCGCCGTGCCGCTCAAGAAGAATGTCGACACTGCCGACGACAAGGTGAAGGGCGGCATCAGCACCGTCATCGTCGTCAAGCGCACCGGCGGCAACGTCACCATGAAGGAAGGCCGGGACCGTTGGTACGATGACGAGGCCGCCAAGGTCTCCGGCCACTGCCCCCCAGTCGAGATGAAGGCGGAGGACCCGCTCCTCCTGCTCTACACCTCGGGCTCGACCGGCAAGCCGAAGGGCGTGCTGCATACCTCGGCCGGCTATCTCGTCTACGCGGCGATCACCCACCAATATGTCTTCGACTACCATGACGGCGACATCTACTGGTGCACCGCCGATGTCGGCTGGGTCACCGGCCACAGCTACATCCTCTACGGGCCGCTCGCCAACGGTGCGACCACGCTGATGTTCGAGGGCATCCCGACCTATCCGACGATCTCGCGCTTCTGGGAGGTCATCGACAAGCACAAGGTCAACACCTTCTACACCGCGCCGACCGCGATCCGCTCGCTGATGGGCGCGGGCGAGGAGCCGGTGAAGAAGACCAAGCGCAAGTCGCTGCGCCTGCTCGGCTCGGTCGGCGAGCCGATCAATCCGGAAGCTTGGGAGTGGTATCACCGCGTCGTCGGCGAGCGCCGCTGCCCGATCGTCGACACCTGGTGGCAGACCGAGACCGGCGGCATCCTGATCTCGCCGTTGCCCGGCGCCACCCCGCTCAAGCCGGGTTCGGCGACGCGGCCCTTCTTCGGCGTCAAACCCGAAATCGTCGATGCCGAAGGCAAGGTTCTGGACGGCGCCTGCGAGGGCAATCTCGTCATCGCCGAGAGCTGGCCCGGCCAGATGCGCACGGTCTATGGCGACCACAAGCGCTTCGAGGAAACCTATTTCGCGACCTATCCGAACAAGTATTTCACCGGCGACGGCTGCCGGCGCGATGCCGACGGTTATTACTGGATCACCGGCCGCGTCGACGACGTCATCAACGTCTCCGGCCACCGCATGGGCACGGCCGAGGTCGAATCGGCGCTCGTCGCGCACCCGTCGGTCTCGGAGGCCGCGGTCGTCGGCTACCCGCACGACATCAAGGGCCAGGGCATCTATGCCTATGTCACGCTGATGAGCGGCGAGGAGCCGAGCGATTCGCTGCGCAAGGATCTCGTTGCCTATGTCCGTAAGGAGATCGGCCCGATCGCCTCGCCGGACCTGATCCAGTTCGCGCCGGGCCTGCCCAAGACCCGCTCCGGCAAGATCATGCGCCGCATCCTGCGCAAGATCGCCGAAGACGAGTATGGCGCGCTGGGCGACACCTCGACGCTCGCCGATCCCGCCGTGGTCGACGACCTCGTCGCCAACCGCCAGAACAAGCGCAAGGCAGGCTGACACGCTCTTTCAGGATGAAGCCGAAAATGGCCTGCTCGCACTCGCGCGCAGGCCATTTTCATGGGATTGAGCCGCGGAAGCGGGAACCGATGCGGATATCGAGGGTTCGCAACGCCGCAGGCCTGCGCTAGACCATGCTCATGCCGCGTTCATCGCATTTCCTGATAATGACGCAACGTTCGGCTGACCGAGATCGGAACCCGCGCCTGATGACGACGATCAAGACCGCATCGACCGCCACCCTGGCGCGCGCCGCCGCCCTGCTGCCCCTGCTGGCGCTGACCGCCTGCGCCGGCTCGCAGCGCTTCAGCGGGCCGGTGATGAATCAGCCCTCCTACAGCCAGCCCCTGCCATCCGCGCCGCCGGTGAGCTCGGCACCGATCACCTCGGAGCCCCTGCCGCCGCCGGGCGGCTATCCCGCAGCGCCGCCCCCGGCCGGGGGCTATCCTGTCGCCGGTGGCCCGCAGGGCGGCGGCCTGCCCCCGCCCCAGGATCCGTTCTTCGATCCCAATGCTGGCGCCGCGCCGCAGGGACAGCCGCAATCGCTGCCTCCGACCGGCCAGCCGGGCCAGGACCCCGGCCTGCGCGGCAGCAACAATCAGGTCGCCGGCCTCGGCTCGGCCCCGGCGGCCGCGCCGCGCCCCTCCGCCAGCCGCGACAGCATGGTTGGTGGCTGGACAGCGCGCGAGGCCACAGGAGGCTCCTGCCGTGTCCAGCTGTCGAGCAGCCCGACGCTCGATCTCTATCGCGCATCATCCTCCGGCTGCACGAACAAGGACCTGCAGAAGATTTCGGCCTGGGATTTCCGAGATGGCGAGGTCTATCTCTACCAGCAGGGCGGCACGGTCGCAGCCCGGCTGCGCAGCTCCGGCTCCGGCGCGCTCGACGGTGCCGTCACCAAATCCGGCGCCTCGCTGTCGCTCAATCGATAGACACGAAGCCGAGCGCGTCATGGTCGGGCTTGTCCCGACCATCCACGTCTTCAACCCGCCGCGCAGTGTCCAAGACATGGATGCTCGCCACAGGGGCGAGCAATGTCTGGGCCGGCACAGAGGCCGTGAGTTCTGGGCTCAAGCCCCGAAAGTCCGAGCAATCAACGTGCTCGGCCAAAAGCTCTTCTGGATCGACAAGGCCATCGTCGCGAAGCCCTTGGCGTTGTCGAGCGCTTCGTCGAGGATCGTGAAGGGCGTCGGAGCGCCGGTCGCGATAACGCCCTCGACATCGGCATAGCCGCTGACGAGATCGGCCTCGAACTTCGCCGCGAGACGGCGCATTGCCGTATTCTCCGGCAGGCAGGTCAGGTAGAGCGTGCGGACGCCGCGATTGCGCGCCGCCGTGATCAGCCGGCCGAACAATTGCGAACCGACGCCACGGCGCCGCCACGGCGTCTCCACGCTGAACGCAGCCTCGCCAGTCAGCGCGATGATGTCGTCGAGGCCGCGCAATTCGGCCGCGCCGCGCACCACGCCGTCGACCACATAGGCATAGACCAGGCCGCCGACGTTGAACGTCGTCCTGGCATAACTCTCGAGGAACTCATCATTCACCGCCGTGCCGAAGCGCTGATGGCGCGTGACGGGATCGAGCCTGAGCAGATGCTCTCTGAAAAGATCGCGCTCCGCCGGCCACAGCCGCCGGATCACGCCATCGCCGGCCCTTTTGCCGGATTGTCGCGAACGGACCAATTGTCATCTCCTGAACTGCGCTAGTGTCGCGCGAACCGACCAGGAGGCGTTGTCTTCCCTAACTTGAAACTCACATCGTACCGCCAGTGCCGGATTGCAAGAGCGGGATCTGCGGCATTTTCGCCGACCGCACGGGAAAATTGAGCAAAAAATACGCCACCCCATGCGCCAAACGCATGACAAGAGCCTTGAGTGACGTTTAGGAACGTAAGGCGAAAAAACACTATTGCGCCGTAAAATGACGTACAATAATTTCGCATTGACCCCGATGACGGCACGCCCGGCATGCGCTAAGTTGCGTGCTCCCGGTCACTCATATTTGAAGATCCATGTTCGATCGTCGCAAGCCTCCCGCTGCCCAGCCCTTCGTCACCCACGAAAACATCGAAGCCAAGGTCAAGTGGTTCGACCCCGAGAAGGGGTTCGGTTTCGCATCGCCCGCCGATGGTTCGGGCGATGTTTTCCTGCATGTCTCGGCCATCGGCCCGCTGGATCAGCAGGACCTGCTGCCCGGCGCCACGATCGTTGCCGATCTCGGTGAAGGCCGCCGCGGCCTCCAGGTCGTCGCGATCCATGAGATCGACGCCTCGACCGCAACGCAGACTGCGCCGGCACCCCGCGCCTTCTCGCCTCGTCCTCCGCGCGATGATTTCGGTGGCGGCTATGGCGATCGCGATCGTGGCGGCTTCGGCGGCGACCGCGGCGGCTATAACGACCGCGGTGATCGCGGCGGCTTCGGCGGCGGCGATCGCGGCCCGCGTGGCGGCGGTGGCTTCCAGGATCGCAACAGCGGCCCGGTCGAAGGCCCCTATGATGGCGCCGTGAAGTTCTTCAACTCGGATCGCGGCTTCGGCTTCATCGCGCCGGACAAGGGCGGCCCGGACGTGTTCCTGCACGTCTCGTCGCTCGGCCGCAGCGGCCTGCAGCCGCCGATGGACGGGCAGCGCGTTCGCTTCTCGATCCGCACCGGCCGCAAGGGCCCTGAAGCCGCCGACGTCAGCTTCATCTGATCCGGCCTAGCTTCGCTGAAAACATCAAAGGCCCGCCAACCGGCGGGCCTTTTCTTTTGGCGTGGCTGGATCGCCAGGAGACGCGCCGCCGGAGCGGCGCACCTCAATCCGACTCAATGGTCGTGGTCGTCGCCTTCCAGGCCGCCGATATGCTTCTGGCTATAGAGTTCGATGCCGACGCGGGCGATCAGGTCGAGCTGCGTCTCCAGGAAGTCGATATGGCCTTCCTCATCCTTCATCAGGGCCTTGAACAGGTCCTCGGACGGGTAATCGCCGACCTCGCGGCAATACTTCGCCGCTTCCTGATAGAGCGCGCGGGCCTCGACCTCGGCCTTGAGGTCGCACTCGATCACTTCCTTGACGTTCTCGCCGATGCGCAACTGGTCGAGCGTCTGGAGGTTCGGGAAACCCTCGAGGAAGAGGATGCGGTCGACGAAGCGGTCGGCGTGGACCATCTCCTCGATCGATTCCTTCTTCCAGGTCTTGGCCATGTCCTTCAGGCCCCAGTTGTCCAGCATGCGGTAATGCAGCCAGTACTGGTTGATGGCGGTGAGCTCCGAGCGCAGCCCCTTGTTGAGATATTCGATAACCTTCTTATCGCCCTTCATCGGGTGCACTCCGCAATCTACATTAGAATAATACTAATGTAGACGGGCTTCTTCCGGAAGTGAAGGGGTAAAAAGCAGTCCTACCGCTTTTGATCGAAGCGAAGGCGAAGCGCCGGCCTCAGGCAGCGACGCTCTCCTCGCCGAACTCGATACCGTCGAGCATGCGCCCGACAGAGACATGCACGGCGCATTCGATCTCGCGGCTGGCGCAACTGCCGCATTGCGTCGCGCAGACCGCGCGAGCCTCGGCCAGTAAGGCCCGGACCTCACGCGCGCAACGTCCGCAATCCGGGCTGCAGCCCAGACAGTCATAGACCTCGCCGGCCGTCCGGGGGCCGCTGCCATCGGCAGCGATCGTACCCTTGATCTGGCCGCAAGACAGGACGTTGCAGGAGCAGACGATCACGCGTGGTGGCCCACCACCCGCTTCGTCTCAATCTCCTCGCCATCGGCGCTGCGCAGGCGGACGATGACCTCGACCGAGGAGATCACCATGCCTTCTGGCGCGTCCGGCAGGCCGGCGACCTGGATCATCGAGCCCGGGATATCGGTGACGGTCTCGTCGTCCTCGTTGTAGAAATGGTGGTGCTCGGACACATTGGTGTCGAAGAAGGTCTTCGGACCGGAAACGGAGACCTGGCGCAGCAGGCCGGCTTCCGAGAACTGGCGCAGCGTGTTGTAGACGGTCGCGAGCGAGAGCGGCTCGCGGGCGCGCAGCGCCTCCTCGTAGAGCATCTCGGCGCTGACATGGCGGTCGCCCTTGGCGAAGAGCAGCCAGCCCAGAGCCATGCGCTGACGCGTCGGGCGCAGTCCCGCCGTCCGCAGGCGCGCCTTCACGGCGCTGATCGGACAGCTCGTCGGGTTTTTCTGCGGCCACGGGATATGATCGCCCGCCACGGGCTTGTGATCCTGAGCCTTGCTCGCCAGAACGCTCATCGTAACGCCTTCCACACGCCGAAACTCGGCAGCGTAGTTTAGAAAACATCTAAACTACTGATATTGTTACCATATTTGGCAAACCATCGGCCGAATGTCAATCTTCGCGCCTGCGACAACGGGCAGCGCCCACAGCACATCGCCGTGAATGCCGCGCTTTGCGATGCGTGGTGGATACATGAAAGCGCAGCCAAAACCGGCGAAGGCCGCGGCAAACGCAGGGCAAGCCTAGTGGCCGCCACCTCCGCCGCCCGCAACAGGCTTCGGCGGCTTGCTCAGGAACAGCGACATCAGGACCAGGCTCCCGAAGATCACGGTCAGCCCGATGAAGACGTCGCCGAACGCCATGACCAGCGCCTGCTTGTGGACACGCTGGTTGATCAAGGCCAGCGCCATGGTCTGCGCCGCATCGCCGTAGTCGATGAAGCGCTGCGCCGTGTTGGCGATCGCCTCCTCCGCCACCTGCCGCCCGGCCACGACCATCTCGTGCAGCCGGGTGATATGCAGGTCGGTGCGCGTGTTCAGCAGCGTGTTGATGATGGCGAGCCCGACGGCACCGCCGAGATTGCGCGTGAGATTGTAGAGGCCCGAGGCGTTCTTGAGCTGCTGCGGCGGCAAGGAGCCCAGCGCGACATTGTTGATCGGAACCATGCACAGCATCAGCGAGCAGCCGCGCAGGATCTGCGGAACGAGGAGCTCGTAGAAATCCCAGTCCGAGGTGATGCCGGAGGCGATCCAGGTCCCCAGCGCGAAGCCGCCGAAACCGATCATCATCATGATGCGCGGATCGAGCTTGGCCGAGAGCCGCCCGGCGATCGGCGCCGTGAAGAACATGCACAGGCCGGTGACGAACATCGTCTCGCCGATCATCAGCGCGTCATAGCCACGGATGCGCCCGAGATAGACCGGGTAGAGATAGGTCAGGCCGTAGAGGCCGATGCCCATGCAGAACGAGAACAGCGAACCAAAGGCGAAGTTGCGGTTCCTGAACGCATAGAGATCGACCAGCGGATCGTCGCGCGTCAGCGCCCGCCAGAAGAACAGCACCGCGCCGAAGACCATCACGACCGAGAAGAACACGATCTCGTGGCTCTGGAACCAGTCCAGCCGCGTCCCCTCCTCCAGCACATATTCGAGGCTGCCGAGGAAAGCGGCCATGCCGGCAAGCCCCAGCCAATCGAAGCGCTTGATCAGGCTGTGGTCCGGCTTGTCGAAATCGATCAGCGTCCAGGCGGCGATGGTCACGCCGATGCCGGGCACGACATTGACGAGGAACAGCCAGTGCCAGGAGAAGGCATGGCTGAGATAGCCGCCGACCGTCGGCCCGATCGTCGGCGCCAGCGTCGCGACGAGGCCGATCAAGGGCGAGACGATCGGCCGCTTCGACGGCGGGAAGATCGTGAAGGCCGCGGCGAAGACGCCGGGGATCATGCCGCCGCCGATGAAGCCCTGCACCGCCCGCCACAGGATCATCTCGTTGATCGAGGATGCCTGGGCGCAGAGCACGCTGGAGATGGTGAAGCCCGCCGCCGCGATCGAGAAGAACACCCGCGTCGACAGCGCCCGGCTGAGATAGCCCGACAGCGGGATCATGATGACTTCGGCGATCAGATAGGCCGTCTGGACCCAGGCGATCTCGTCCGAGGAGGCGGACAGGCCGGCCTGGATCTCGGCGAGCGAGGCCGAGACGATCTGGATGTCGAGGATCGCCATGAACATGCCGAAGACCATCGCCATGAAGGCGAAGATCCGGCGAAGCGGGATGGCGTCTTCGGCGGGCTTGGCGCCAGCGCCCGGATTTAGGGTCGCGGTGGCCATGGCGGCCTACCTTTCCTCGGGGTGTCATCCCATGTCTGCGCAGCGGCATGTGAATGCCGCTGCGCAGACATGGGACCGTCATCAGAAAGAGGCGCCCTCACAGCGGCGGGAGCCGGTAGCTTCTCGTCTCGCGGCCCGCATCTGCGCAGCAGCACGTCGTGCCGCAGCGCGTGCGGGATGACCCGCTTCATCAATAGCGCTTGATCAGCGCTGCGCAGCCGGTCGCGGGTCGATCGAAACCACGACAGACATGCCCGGCCGCAGCACATGCTTCGCCGTCGATTCGCGATCGAGCATGATGCGCACCGGCACGCGCTGCACGATCTTGGTGAAGTTGCCGGTCGCGTTGTCGGGCGGCAGCAGCGTGAACACCGAGCCCGTGCCGCCGGCGATGCCGCTGACCGTGCCATGGAAGACCTGGCCCGGCAGCGCATCGACGGTGATGCTCGCCTTGTCGCCGGTCTTCAGGGGCCCGACCTGCGTCTCCTTGAAATTGGCGTCGACATAGACCTGGTCGAGCGGGACGATCGACATCAGGCGCTTGCCGGCGCCGACGAGGTCGCCGATCTGCATGTTGGTGTTGGCGACGACGCCGTCGATCGGTGCGGCGATCTTCATGAAGGAGAGATCGCGCTCGGCCTTCTGCTCGGCGACCTTGAGCTCGTCGATCTGGCGGGCGGCCTCGATGCGCTGCGCCTCCAGCACCTTGATGTTCGCCTGCGCCTGCACGACGCCGGCCTTGGCGCTCGCAACCGCGGCGACGGCCTGGTCGCGGGCTGCGGTCGCCGCATCGAGCGTCGCCTGAGAGCCATAGGACTTGGCCGCCAGGCTGCTGGCACGCTCGAAATCGGCAGCCGTGCGCGTCACCGCCGCCTCGGCCGAATTCTGCTGCGCCTGAGCCTGCAACTGGGCGGCGCGCGCCGCCTCGACCTGGCTGTCGATGCGCGCCAGCGTCGCCTGCGCCGTCGCGGTCTTGGCGCGGGCGCTTTCGAGCGCGATCCGCCAATCACCGTCGTCGAGCGCGACGAGCGGCTGGCCGGCCTTGACCTCCTGGTTCTGGCTCACCGAGACGGTGGCGATATTGGCGGAAAGCTTGGCCGAAATCGTCGCCATCTCGGCGCCGACATACGCATCGTCGGTCGAGACGATGAAGCGGCCATTGCGCCACCAGTCGATGCCGTACCAGAGCCCGGCGCCGACGGCAGCCGCGGCCACCAGTAATAGCGCGCCACGCTTCAACGGGCTCTTTCCGGATTTGGCCTTGGCCTCTGCCGCCTCGGGCGGGGCGGTCTTCGCCTGCGCATCGCGGGCTATGGGTTCGGCCGGCTGGGCGGTCTCGGCCTTGGCGTCGACCAGCTTCAGCCGGTCGCGGCGGTGTTCGGATACGGTCTCAGCAGACATTGGGCGTCCTGCATGTCAATTCGAACCGCTCGGTTCGATTACGCTTGAAATAGCGCGGACAATGATGCATATCAAGTCAAATCGAACCGTTTGGTTCGATTCTTTTTCGCAGTCGCCATGCAGCGCCCGCAGAGCGGGCCGGAACGTAATGTCGGAAATCTCTGAAGCCCCGGTAAAGACCGGCCCCCGCAATCGCCGCATCGCCGGGACCGATCCCGACAAGCGCCGCCAGATTCTCGACGGCGCGCTGCAGGTGTTCACCTCGCGCGGCTTCGACGCCGCCAGCATGAGCGACATCGCCACCGCGGCGAACGTCTCGAAGGGCACGCTCTACGTCTATTTCGCGGACAAAGAGCATCTCTTCGTCGACCTGATCCAGCGTGAGCGCGAGATCCAGAAGCGCGGCGCGATCGAGGCACTGAACGAGGATTCCGATCCCGTGCGGGCCCTGAGCCGCTTCGGGCTCTGCATCGTCAGGATGATCAACGGCGATCTCGCTGTCAGCGCGCACCGCGTCGTCATCGGCGTGGCCGAGCGCATGCCCGATCTCGGCCGGGAGTTCTACGAGAACGGTCCGATGCTGGGCTCCAAGCTGATCGCGGGCTATCTCGATCGCATGGTGGCGGAAGGCAAGCTCGCGATCGAGGACACCTATCTCGCCGCCGTACAGTTCCTCGACCTCTGCCAGTCGACCCTGACGCGCCCGCGCCTGTTCAACGCCGTCCGCACGCCCCCGAGCGAGGATGAGATCAACCGCGTCGTCGGCGAGGCGATCGCGATGTTCATGGCGCGCTACGGCGTGAAGCCGCAGGGCTGAATCCCGGCGCCGTCAGCCGGCGACCCGTCTGGCGCGGATGCGCTCGCGATGCGCCGTATACAATCCCGAAGCAGCGATGATCGCCGCGCCGACATAGGTCCAGATATCCGGGATCGCCGCGAAAACCAGATAGCCGAAGATCGAGGACCAGAGCAGTTGTGAATAGGCGAAGGGCGCCAGCAGCGAGGCATCCGCGTAGCGGAAAGCCTGGATCAGGAAGATATGCCCGATCGTCGAGATGCTGCCGATGAAAAGGCCGATCAGGATCGCCTTGGGATCGAGTGCCTGCCAGCTGAACGGCACCACCAACGAGAGCAGGACGAAGCCGATCGAGGCGGAATAGGCCAGCGTCACCACCGGGATTTCGGTGCGGCTCATCATCCGGGTCACGATCAGCGAAAAGGCCCAGAAGAACGACGAGCCGAGCACGAAGAACGACGCACCGTGAAAGCCCTCGCCGCCGGGACGCACCACGACCAGCACGCCGATCAGCCCGACGATCGTAGCGAACCAACGCCGCCAGCCGACGATTTCGCCCAGGATCGGAATCGACAGCGCCGTCACGAAGAGCGGCGAGACGAACGAGGTGGCGGTCGCATCTGCCATCGGCAGGTCGTGCAGCCCGGCCACGAACAGGATCGAGGAGACCGTCACGCCCAGAGCCCGCAGCACCTGCAGGCCGGGCCGGCGCGTGCTCATCCTGCGGAAGCCGCCGGTGAAGCAGATGGTGACGAGCATGATCGCGGCAAAGGTGCCGTAGCGCATCCAGCTGATCTGCAACGCCGGCAAGGTGGTCGCGAGATATTTGGAGGCGATGTCGCCGCTGCACATGAAAATCGACGAGAGCAGCAGAAGCGCGATGCCACGCGCGGAATTGTCGATGCGCAGCGGCTTGCCTTCCTGCGGAGCGACGACCGGCGGTTCAGGAAGGGGAGCGTTGGGCAAGGGCTCGGTTCGCGCGCAAGGATGCTCAAGCCTTAGCCGTTTTGCCCTGTATATCCACACGCAAAGACGGTCACCCGCCCATGCGCATGGACGTTGCCGGTGACCCTGCCCGTTTCCGGACAGGGTCAGGCGGTATGATTTTGATTCAGGCCGCCTGCTTGCGCGGCTGGATCAGCTTGCGGTTGACCAGAACCTCGGCGATCTGCACCGCGTTCAGGGCAGCGCCCTTGCGCAGGTTGTCCGAGACGCACCAGAAGGCGAGGCCGTTCTCGACGGTCGCATCCTCGCGGATGCGCGAGATATAGGTCGCATCCTCGCCGGCTGCCTCATGCGGGGTGATGTAGCCGCCGGGCTCGTGCTTATCGATCACCAGAATGCCCGGCGCCGTGCGCAGCACCTCGCGCGCCTCCTCGGCGGTGATCGGCTTCTCGCACTCGATGTTGACGCTCTCGGAATGGCCGATGAAGACCGGCACGCGCACGCAGGTCGCGGTCAGCTTGATCTTCTTGTCGAGGATCTTCTTGGTCTCGACCACCATCTTCCACTCTTCCTTTGTGAAGCCGTCCTCCATGAAGACGTCGATCTGCGGGATGAGGTTGAAGGAGATGCGCTTCGGGAACTTCTTGGTAGTGACCTCGCCGGCCGAGAACACGGCGCGGGTCTGGTTGAACAATTCGTCCATGCCTTCCTTGCCGGCGCCGGAGACGGACTGATAGGTCGAGACGACGACGCGCTTGATGCCGAACTTGTCGTGCAACGGCTTCAGCGCCACGACGAGCTGCGCAGTCGAGCAGTTCGGGTTGGCGATGATGTTCATCTTGGTGAAGCCGGCAGCAGCCGCGGCGTTCACCTCGGGCACGATCAGCGGCACATCCGGGTGCATGCGGAAGGCCGAGGAATTGTCGATGACGACGCAGCCCTGCGCGCCGATCTTCGGCGACCAGGCCTTGGAGACGTCGCCGCCCGCCGACATCAGGCAGATATCTGTGTCGGAGAAGTCGTAATGCTCCAACGCCTTGCACTTCAGCGTCTTGTCGCCGAAGGAAACCTCGGTGCCGACCGAGCGGGACGAGGCGAGCGCCACGACCTCGCCGACGGGGAAGGCGCGCTCGGCGAGAATGTCCAGCATCTCGCGGCCTACATTGCCGGTTGCTCCGACGACTGCGACCTTGAAGCTCATGATGTGATCCTTTGCGGATAAGGCGGTTCGGGTCTCCCTTTGGGGGCCGCCCCGCACCGGTTTCGGGCGGGTTCGGCGATCTCTCCCCGCCGGGGGGAGATGGACCCGGAACCGAGGCGAAGCGTCAGCGCGACAGGCCGGTTTTCCCGGTCGTCGTTTTGGTCGTGAGTTTCGTCGTCGTCAGACGGACAGTCACAGAGCCAATCCCGAAGGGCTGAAAACGTCGCTAGGCGGCGCAACCTTGCACCACGCGCTGTCAGAACACCGGGAACGGCGAAAAGTCAATCTCTTCCTCATAGTCGTGCTCGGCGCCACCCATTAACCGTGATCGTTGATCTCCTGTTCACGCTGTCGGCCGATCGCCCCTGTCCGGTAACCCCACGGCGACTCCCGAAGTTCAGCCTGCCCTCCCGAGTGAGGATGGCGCGGCTCCTGTGTCGCCGTGCGGGAGTGATGGGTTGCGTTTGCGTTCCGATGAGATGATGTCGCGGCTTCGGCCGCCGCTTCTGCAGCTCCGGCACGGCTTGTCCCGCGCAGGCTTGCTCTGCGGCAGCGCATGGGCGCGTGCCGCCGCCATCGATCTCGTCCCCTTTCTCATCACCAGCGCCGACCGCATCGAGGCGGCCTTCCGGGTCGCCTGCCGTCTGGGTCGCCGCCTCGTGCCCCGCCGCGGCTTCGGCCTGCCGGGCGCTCTCGCCTGGCGCATCGCGGCCGCCCTTGGCGGCATCAGCCTGACGGCGGCGCTCGTCACCGGCCTCTCCGGGAACGGCGAAGGCCGGCCTCAACTGGGCAGCCTGGCATCACCCGTGGCAGCCGCCACGACCCAGACCATGGCGGCCGGACGCAGACCGCTCCTCGGCACGTCCGAGGCCGACTGGATCGCGATCACCCGCCCGATCGCGATCTTCAATCTGGAGGCGCCCGAGCTCGGCCGCGAGGCGCCAGCGATCGAAGCTCGGCGCAGCCAGGGCGGAGGCCAGCGCGAGGATCTCCTGAGCTTCGGCTCCTTCGCAGGCTCCGCGCCGCATCTCTCGCTGCGCCTGAGGACGGGTGACGGCATCGCGGCGAGCCCTAATTCCTTCACTGTCACGCTGGTTCACGCGGCGGCGCTCCGCAGCCTCGCCGTCGAGCGCGGCGGTACGCCGGCCGCGATCGAGACCCGCTTCGGCCCGCTCGAAACCGCCGATATCGTGCTCGGCGACGGCAACGAGAGCCGCGCCTGCCTCGCCTTCCGCACGGTCGGGTCCGAGGCTCCCTTCGCGATGAGCGGCTGGTGGTGCGCCGGCGCCAAGCCCAGCGACCGCAAGCAATTGACCTGCCTGATCGACCGGCTCGATCTCGCCAATGCCGGCGCCGAGCCGGAATTGCGTGCTGCCTTCGCCCGCAGCGAACTCCGGCGCCAGCCGGGCTGCGCCCAGCCGCGCTTGTCGGCAACCGGCCGCAAGGTGTCTTGGCTCGACGCGGACGGCACGATGCCGGCCCTGCGCATGAAGACGGCAGCCACGGACCCCGCGAAGCTCGCGGCCGAACCCAGGCAGCGCCGCGGAAAAAAGCCGCGCAATCAGCGCTGATCAAATGCGCTAACAAAGTTGTTAACGAGGTGGCGCTAGTCTTTGCGCCGGTTTTTCGATGCTTACATCGAGTGGATCAGTCCGCTCCCGGAGATTGCCGTCATGATGTCGTTCAAGCGCGTTGCCGCCATTCTCGCCGTCGCCGTGACGGCATCGACCGTCATGGCAGGCATTGCCGAAGCCCAGAACCGCCGCGGCCCGCTGCGCGTCACCGTGCAGAAGCGCAGCTATCTCGATCCCGGCAATGTCGTGCCGGTCGGCTCGCTGAACCGCTATGCCAGCCAGCACATGTCGGCCTCGCCGGTCTATGCCAGCACGGGCGAGCTCTACGGCGAAGGCACCCTGCCCGGCCGCATCGGCGCCGGCACGAACCCTTTCGCGAACACGTTTGCGACGCCGCGGTTCTGAGAGATTTGAAGGGCGCCTTGTTCAAGGGCGCCCGTCATCCCGTGCGCGCTGCAGCATGAAACGCTGCTGCGCAGACACGGGACCGCGTGACGAGAAGGCGCTTCTTTCTGAAGACGGTCCCGTGTCTGCGCAGCGGCATTCACATGCCGCGGCGCGCACGGGATGACACCCTTCATTGACGCCCCTTACTCCGGCAGCGCCTTGAGATAACGCACCGGCCGCCCCGGCGCCGCAGCGTTCGCCGCATGCACGATTGCGTTCGCGTCGATGCCGAAATGCCGGTAGAGATCGGCGACCGTGCCGGTCTGGCCGAAATGCTCGACGCCGAGCGCCTTCTGCTTGTGGCCATGGACGCTGCCGAGCCAGGCCAGCGTCGCCGGATGCCCATCCAGCACCGAGACGATGCCGCAATCGCGCGAGAGCTCGCCGAGCAATCGCTCGACATGGCTCGTCGCCGCGTGGTTGCCGCGTTGGCGCGCTCGCTCGGCCGCCTGCCAGCCGGCATTGAGCCGGTCCGCCGAGGTGATCGCCAGCAGGCCGACATCGCGCCGATCCTCGGATAGGAGCCCGACCGCCTCGATCGCCTCGGGCGCGACCGTGCCGGTATAGGCGATCACCACCGAAGCGTTCGGGCCGGGCTTCCTGAGCCAATAGGCGCCGTCGATGATGGCGCGCTCCAGCTCCGGCGTCATCGTCCGGCTCGGCTGCTCGACCTGCCGGGTCGAGAGGCGCAGATAGACCGAACCGCCGGTCTCGTCGCGCAGCCAGGTGCGCTCGTCAGGATCGCCCTCGCCGTCGCGCTGCATGTAGTCGAAGGACCAGCGCATCATCACTGCCAGCTCGTCGACGAAGGCCGGCTCGAAGGAACAGAGCCCGTCCTGGCTCATGCCGATCAAGGGCGTCGCGATCGACTGATGCGCGCCGCCCTCTGGCGCCAGGGTCACGCCGGACGGTGTCGCCACCACCATGAAGCGCGCATCCTGGTAGCAGGCATAGTTCAGCGCATCGAGCCCACGCGAGATGAAGGGGTCGTAGAGCGTGCCGATCGGGATTAGGCGCTCGCCGAAGATCGAGTGCGACAGGCCGAGCGCCGAGAGATTGATGAACAGGTTCATCTCGGCGATGCCGAGCTCGACATGCTGCCCCTTCGGCGAGAATTCCCATTTCTGCATCGAGGGAATGCGCTCGTCCTTGAAGGTGTCAGCCATCGACGCCTTGGCGAAGAGCCCACGCCGGTTCACCCAGGGCCCGAGATTGGTCGAGACAGTGACGTCCGGCGCCGTCGTGACGATGCGATCGGCCAGCGGGCCGCCCGTCCTAGCGAGATCGTCCAGCACCTTGCCGAAGCCCATCTGCGTCGACATCACCGGCTGGATGCCGGCCTCCAGCTTCTCCGGCACCGGCAGCTTGGCCGCCGAGAAGCGCCGCCGTCCCTGCGAGAAGAACGGCACCTTGTCGAGGAAGGCGCGGACCTCGCCTTCAGGCAGGTCGAGCCCTTCGAACAGGTCCCATTCATGGCCGGGACGGATGTTGTTCGCCTTGCGGAAGCCGTCGAGCTGCTCCTTGGTCATCAGCCCGGCATGGTTGTCCTTGTGCCCGGCGATCGGCAGTCCGAAGCCCTTGACCGTATAGGCGAGGAAGCAGACCGGCCGGTCATGATCGATCGCCTCGAAGGCTTCGAGGATCGACGGCAGGTCATGGCCGCCGAGATTGCACATCAGCTTCGACAGCTCGGCATCCGAGCGCTTCTCGATCAGCTTCGTCACCGGGCCCTGGTCGCCGAGATCGTCCATCAGGCGCTTGCGCCAGGCCGCGCCGCCCTGGAAGGTCAGCGCCGAATAGAGCTGGTTCGGGCACGAATCGATCCAGGCCTTCAGCCGCTCGCCACCCTTCTCCTTGAAGGCCGCCTGCTGCAGCGAGCCGTATTTCAGCGTGACCACGTCCCAGCCGAAATTGCGGAACATCGTCTCGAACCGGTCGTAGAGCCCCTCGCGGATCACGGCGTCGAGCGACTGGCGGTTATAGTCGATGATCCACCAGGTATTGCGCAGACCGTGCTTCCAGCCCTCCATCAGGGCCTCGAAGATGTTGCCCTCGTCGAGCTCGGCATCGCCGATCAGCGAGACCATGCGGCCTTCCGGCCGGTCCTTCGCCCAGCCATGCGCCTTCACATAATCCTGCGTCAGCGAGGAGAACAGCGTCTGCGCGACGCCAAGACCGACCGAGCCGGTCGAGAAATCGACGTCGTCGATATCCTTGGTGCGCGAGGGGTAGCTCTGCGCGCCCTTGTAGCCGCGGAAATTCTCGAGCTTTTCGCGGGTCTGCAGGCCCATCAGATAGTTGATGGCGTGGAAGATCGGCGAGGCATGCGGCTTTACCGCGACCCGATCCTGCGGCTTCAGCGCCGCCATATAGAGCGCCGTCATGATCGTCGCGAGCGAGGCCGAGGAGGCCTGGTGCCCGCCCACCTTCATCCCGTCCTCGTTCTGACGGATATGGTTGGCGTTGTGGATCGTCCACGAGGCCAGCCAGAGGATCTTCTTCTCCAGCTCGGCGAGAAACGGCAGGCGCGGATCTGTTGTCATGGATTTTGGCTCGAACTCCCCAGTGCAACCGATCATGCACGGAAGCACTGGCAGAACGAGCCAAATTTCTGTGCGACGGCAGCCGGCATTGGCGGTTTCCGCTACGGCGAGCCGGCAATGTGATGGAAACCACCAATCGCCTCATGGGCTCTGCTGGCGGAATCGCTAGCGCATGGATGACATGCGGCTCTGAGCCCGCACTGCTTGTGACCACCATCGCCCCATGCCAGAACCCCGGCACGGAATCGGGCCACACGACCCGCGCAGGAGGAGCCTACCATGAGCAACAGCAAGGATGTCTGGCGTCGGGTCGACGACAAGGCCCCGGCCTATTTCGGGCTCTCCGACCGCATCTGGCACATGCCGGAGTTGAACTATCAGGAGGTCCGCTCGGCCGCCGAGCACCGCGCCATGCTGGAAAGCGAGGGCTTTCGCGTGACGACCGGCGTCGCCGGCATTCCGACGGCGGTCGTCGGCGAGGCCGGCGATGGCGGCCCGGTCATCGCGATCATGGGCGAGTTCGACGCTCTGCCGGGCCTGAGCCAGGAGGCCGGCAACGCGGCCGAGACCCCGGTCGAGAAAGGCGGCAACGGCCATGGCTGCGGCCATAACATGCTGGGCTCGGCCTCGCTGCTCGCCGCCGCCGCGGTGAAGGACTATCTCGCCGCCAACGGGCTCAAGGGCCGCGTGCGCTATTATGGCTGTCCGGCGGAAGAAGGCGGCTCGGCCAAGGGCTTCATGGTCCGCGCCGGCGCCTTCGACGATGTCGATATCGCCTTGTGCTGGCACCCGGCCTCGTTCAACGGCGTCAACCGCGCCTTCTCGCTGGCCTGCGTCGAGATCGAGTTCACTTTCTCGGGCCGCGCCTCGCATGCCGCCGCCGCGCCGCATCTAGGCCGCTCGGCGCTCGATGCTGTCGAACTGATGCATATCGGCGTCAACTACATGCGCGAGCACATGCCTTCGACGGCGCGCGTGCATTACGCGATCATCAATGCCGGCGGCATCGCTCCCAATGTCGTGCAGGCCACGGCGACGACGCGCCAGCTCATCCGCGCCGCCACGCTCGGCGAGATGTGGGAGCTCGTCGCCCGCGTGAAGAAGATCGCCGAGGGCGCGGCCCTGATGAGCGAAACCACGGTCGCGATCAAGCAGCTCTCGGGCGATGCCAATCTCGTCGGCAACCGCCCGCTGGAAGAGGCGATGCAGGCCAATCTGCTAGCGCTCGGCGGCCCCGGCTTCGACGCGGCCGACCATGCCTTCGCCGCCAAATTCCAGCAGACGCTGAGCCCGCAGGACATCGCCGCCGCCTATGGCCGCTTTGACCTGAAGCCGAAGGAAGGCGAGGCGCTGAGCGACGAGATTTATCCGCTCGGCGCCGGCAACGACACCTCGGTCGGCTCGACCGATGTCGGCACGGTGAGCTGGGTCGTCCCGACCGTGCAGTGCCGCACCGCCTGCTACTCGATCGGCACGCCCGGCCATTCCTGGCAGCTCGTCGCACAAGGCCTGGCGCCAGCCGCACATAAGGGCCTCGCGCTCGCGGCGAAGGCCATGGCCGGCGTCGCCTCGGACGTGCTGAACAATCCTGCCTTGCTCAAGGCGGCCAAGGACGAGTTCGCGGCCTTCCGCGCCAAAAACCCCTTCGCCAATCCGATCACGGACGATGTCGAGCCGCCGCTCGACATGGCCGCGCATTGAGCGGGCGGACCAGAAACAACGAAGCTTGATCAGCCGGCCGGGCGCGGGTGAGCTCTCCGCGTCCGGCCGATTTGTTTGGGAGTATGGGTGGCGCTAACCGCCCTGCGGCCCGGACAACTCGACGCGGATCGCCGGGCGGGTCGCCTTGAACTCGGCGACGGCGGCGGAGGTGAGGTCAGAAACCGAGCCGGAAGCGTTCGACATCAGGCGCAGGATGATCCGCCCCAACCGGTCGCGGGCCTCAGTCTCCAGCTCGGCATCGAGCCTGCTGTCATGTCCGATTGCGGCCCAGGCCCTGGCCTGGACGGCTTCTGCGACGAGCAGTTCCTGGGAGTTCAGGACACCGGGAAAGCGGAAATTCGAAGTAGGCATCGGCGATTCAAACATGGCTGGGCAACGGATATAGGGCGGCGGCGGTTCCCGGCAAGGCGGAGAGAAAATCCGCAGCCGGACGGGCCGCATCCTCATCGTCGAAACTCCGTGTGACGAGCGCGCTACGAAACCGGACGCAGAGATGAGATAAACACAAAATCCAATTTGGACTTGTTGTCCAAATTTGCCTTGACCCGTTCCTCCCCCGGCTGCACAGATGGCTGGCACGGCCTTGCCGCCTCGCCGGCAAGCGACAGGCCGCAAGGCGGGAGGCTCGCGTGAAGTTCGACATTTTCCAAATGGAGCGGAACCAGACGCTCTTCGAGAACGACGTCGAGATCAACCTGACCGAGAGCGGCGTCCATCCCTGGTCGATCGAGGATATCCTCGGCGAACAGGCCGCGCGCGACCTGCTCAAGCAACCGCTCGGCTATGGCTGGACCGATGGCCGCCCCGAACTGCGCAACAATATCGCCTCCTGGTATCCCGGCGCGACCGCCGCGAACGTGCTCGTCACCAACGGCTCCTCCGAGGCGACGATGATCGCCCTGATGGCGCTGTTCGAGCCCGGCGACGCACTGGTCTTCGCCCTGCCGAACTTCATGCAGATCGATGGGCTCGGCCGCGCGCTCGGCTTCGACATCCGCCGGCTCGAACTCTCCGGCGAGAGCGACTGGCAGATCGATCCCGCCGCTCTCGCCAAGGTCGCGGCCGGCGCCAAGGCGATCGCCATCACAAACCCCGCGAACCCGACCGGCAGCGTCCTCTCGGCCGCGAGCCGCGCTGCCCTCGTCGAGGCCGCCCGGCGCAACGACGCCTGGCTGATGGTCGACGAGATCTATCGCGGCGGCGAGATCGACGGCGCCGAAACCGAGACGCTCTGGGGCAGCTACCCCAAGGTCGTGGTCACCTCGAGCCTGTCGAAATCCTTCGCCTGTCCCGGCCTGCGCCTCGGCTGGATCGTCGCGCCGCCCGAGGTCGTGGCATCGGCCGCCGAGCGGCAGGACTACACCACGATCGGCAGCGGCATCCTCAGCCAGATCCTCGCGGAAGAGGTGATGCGGCCGGAGACGCGCGGTCGCTTGCTCGCGCGCGGCCGCGATCTGCTGCGCAGCAATGCCGATCTCGTCGCGCAATGGATGGCGCAGCATAACGACTGGTCGTGGCGCCGCCCGCACGCCGGCGGCATGGCCTTCCTGCGCTATCCGCTCGACATGCCCTCCGAAGTCTTTTCGCAGAAGCTGCGCGAGGAGGAGAGCGTCTTCGTCGTCGCCGGCAGCTGGTTCGGTATCGAGAACCACATCCGCATCGGCATCGGCGTCCCGACCGAGGTGCTGCGCGACGGGCTGGCGCGGATGGATCGGTTTCTCGCGCGGTGCAAGGGCTGAGGAGCCTTACCGTCTCGCCGTCATGCTCGGGCTTGACCCGAGCATCTCATGCCGAAGGAGGCTCCTGTGCCTCGCTTTCCAGCGATTCTCGGGTCAAGCCCGAGCATGACGCCCTGTCCCGTCGAATGCCGGCGCTAACGACGCCCGATTCCGCCCAGCACCACCCGCGCGATTGCGATGTCCTGCACCGCGATCCCCGTGAGGTCGGCGATGGTGATGTCATCGTTCGAGCGCCGCGCCGGCACATCCCCGGCCAGTACGGCCCCGAGTTCGACGCAGTCACCCGCATCGATCAGCCCGACCTTGGCAGCGGCAGCGAATTCGCCGTGGTCGAGGCTCTGCTCCAGCGAATCCGCGATCCGTGTATCGGCAAGCGCCACCAGCGCGCTGTCCAGCTCCTGCTTGCCCAGGGCATCGGCACCGAGCGCGGTGATATGCGTCCCCGGCATGATCCAGCCGTCGCGGATGATCGGCGCAGCGGCCGGCGTCACGGTGATCAGCGCATCGGACTGCGCGCAGAGCGCTTCCAGCTCCGCCACCGGCTCGATGGCGATGCCCTCCCCTTCAAGGTCGCGCCGCAGCGCCTCCAGCTTCTCCGGCGAGCGCGCCCACACCGCGAAAAGCGGCTCGCGTTCACGCAGCAGATGCGCCGCGGCGCGAATTTGGAAACGCGCCTGCGTACCTGCGCCCACGATCCCGATCCGGCGCGCATCGGTCCGCATCCCGGCCCGCGTCGCGATGGCCCCGGCCAGCGCGGTCCGGAGATCGGTCAGCCAGCCCTCGTCGCGCAGCATGGCGACGACCGCGCCGGTTTCGGCCGAGAGCGCGATCATCATGCCGCTCGTCGTCGGCAGGCCCTTGGCCGGGTTGTCGTAGAACCCTGTCGCGATCTTCACAACGAAGATGGAATCCCCGGCGATATGGCCGAACTTGATATGGCAATCGCCGTTATGGGCGGGGAAGCCGAGATAGCCGACCGGCGGCATCTGCACCCGGCCGGCAGCCGCGGCCTTGAACCCCTCCTCCAGCGCGACGAAGGCCCGGTCGAGATCGACGGCGGCCTCGATTTCCGCACGCGACAGGTCAATCATCCGGGGTCTCGTTGGCCTGGTTGAGGTAGTTATAGACGGTCGCGCGGGCGAGTCCGAGGATGCGCGAGATATAGGCGGCGGCATTGCGCCCGCCGAAGGCGCCGTTGGCGGCAAGGTCCGCCACCAGCTCGCGCTTCTCGGCGCGGCTGAGGCTTGTCACCGCAAGCCCGCGGCTTTGCGTCCATTGCTGCACGAACTCGTTGATGCGCTCGTGCCAATCTTCCTTGAACAAGGCCTGCGGCTTCTCGACACCGGCCGGCACGGTTGCGAAGGCCTGGAGCGTCTGCATCAGCGCATGGAACTGCGAGACGTCGGCATTGATGCAGAGCACGCCGATCGCCTTGGACCCGGCCGAGAGCACGATGCTGATCGATTTCAGCCGCCGTCCGTCCCAGTTCACCTTCTCATAGGGGCCGATGATCGTCTCGTTCGGGTCAAAGCCGATCTCGTCGAGCAAAGACGGCTCGCCCAGCACGCGCTGCGAGAAGTTGCCGGCGATATGCACGACGCTCTGCGAGCCCAAATCGTGCAGCACGACCTCGGCATGCGGCCGGAACAGCAGCGCCACCGCATCGCAGACCGGCAAGTAGGGGGCGAGTTCCGGCGTCATGCGCGACCTTTGAAAAGCCTGCGATCGGACCACACCGTCATTGCAAGCATAGCGAAGCAATCCAGGGGCGGCAGCGCTCTACGTCCCCCTGGATTGCTTCGTCGCTGCGCTCCTCGCAATGACGGGTTCTGCTTCTGCAAAAGCATTCTGGCGACCTCTAGGCTGTCAGCGCGGCTGCGACTTGAGATAGTCGCTCAGGCGCTCCAGCCCCGCCGAAAGATGCTCGCCCGGCGCGCCAATGCCGATGCGGATATAGCCGTCCATCCCATAGACATCGCCCGGCAGCAGCATGATCCCGCGCTCCTCGCGCAAGCGGTGCACGAGCTCGGTCGAATTCATCGAGTGGCTGTACCTGATGAAGGCCATGCCGCCGGCCTTGGGCGGCACGAAGGAGAAGAACTCGTCGTTGGCCTTCACCCAGTTTGCGAGCAGCGCGAGGTTCTCCCGCAGGATGGTCTTGCTCCGCTGCAGGATCTCGGCTCGTTTCGCCGGCTGGATGACGATCCGGGCGATGTGCTCGCTCAGTGCGCTCGTCGTGATCGAGGTGTAGTCCTTGTTCTGCCAGGCCGTGTAGATGTCCTTGGCCGGCCCGACCAGCCAGCCGATGCGCAGGCCGGGCAGCGCCATCGCTTTGGACAAGCCGCTGGTGATGATCGCCTTCTCGTAAAGGTCGGCGAAGCTGGGCGGCTCGTCGGTTTCGAGCTCCGCGCCCTTGTAGACCTCGTCGGCATGGAGGTAGCAGCCCTGCGCCCGGGCGATCTCGACCAGCGCATCCATCGTCTCGCGCGATAGCAGGCTGCCGGTCGGGTTGTTCGGGTTGCAGATCGTCATCAGCTTGGTGCGCGGCGTGATCGCCTTGCGGACCTCGTCGAGATCGGGCGTCCAGCCCAGCTCCTCGCGCAGCTTCACTTCCTTGACGGTTGAGCCGATCGCCCGCGCCCAGCCCCAGATCTGCAGGTAATTCGGCACGAAGACGACGATCTCGTCGCCCGGCTCGATCAGCGACATCACCATCAGGAAATTGGCTTCGGCCGAACCATTGGTGACGATCACCTCGTCGGAAGTCCGCTTCCGATAGAGCTTGGCGATATCCTCGCGCAATTCGACCGCGCCATTGGTCCAGCCATAGCCGAGCTCGACCTCCATCAGCTTGGCGCGCTCCTCTGCGCTGAGCAATTCGTTCAGCGAATAGGGATGGACGCCGCTATCCGAGAGATTGAACTCGACAGTGTTCTCGTAGAGCGACTGGATGCGCTCCAGGGTGAATTCTTCGATCTTCATGCTGCCCGTCCCGCAGCGGCCGATCCGCCGCACCTGCCTGCGAGTATGATGAGCATGATTTAGACGTCAAGGTCGATTTTGGAATTTACAGTCCAAATCGCGATTGCTATCCATGTCCGCGACGTCAAAGCCGCTCCCGGAGAGCCCATCATGTCCGACCAGAACCCCGGTGCCAACAAGATGTGGGGCGGCCGCTTCACCACGGCTCCGGCCGATGTGATGCGCAAGATCAATCCCTCGATCGGCTTCGATTACCGGCTTTACCGGCAGGATATCGCCGCGTCCAAGACCCATGCCGCGATGCTCGCCCGCCAGGGCATCATCGCCAGCGCCGACAACGAGCGCATCCAGGCCGGGCTTGACCAGATCCGCGGCGAGATCGACCGCGGCGAGCTGCAATTCAGCATCGACCTCGAGGACATCCACATGAACGTGGAAGCGCGCCTCAAGGAGATCATCGGCGAGCCGGCCGGGCGCCTGCACACCGCCCGCAGCCGCAACGACCAGGCCGTCACCGATGTCCGCCTCTGGATGCGCGACGCGATCGACGCCCTCGACGGCGCCATCCGCGACATGCAGCAGGCGCTGATCGAGCGCGCCAGCGAGCATGCCGAAACGATCATGCCCGGCTTCACCCATATGCAGGTCGCGCAGCCCGTGACCTTCGGCCATCATCTCATGGCCTATGTCGAGATGTTCGGCCGCGACCGGGAGCGCTTGGCCGGCGCGCGCCAGCGCGCCAATGTCTCGCCGCTCGGCGCCGCCGCGCTCGCCGGTACCGCCTTCCCGATCGACCGGCAGTTCACGGCAGCCGAGCTTGGCTTCGCCCGGCCGACCGAGAACTCGATGGATTCGGTCGGCGCGCGCGACCACATCTGCGAATTGCTGTTCTGCTGCTCGATGCTGGCCGTGCATCTCTCGCGCCTCAACGAGGAGATCACGCTCTGGTGCAGCGACGGCTTCCGCTTCATCGCGCTGTCGGACGCCTTCACCACCGGTTCCTCGATCATGCCGCAGAAGCGCAACCCGGACGCCGCCGAGCTGGTGCGCGGCAAGACCGGCCGCGTCGTCGGCTCGCTCACCGCCATGCTGGTGATGGTCAAGGGCCTGCCCATGACCTTCATGAAGGACATGCAGGAGGACAAGGAGCCGATGTTCGACGCGCTGGAGACGGTCGAGCTCTGCGTCGCCGCCACCACCGGCATGGTCCGCGACCTCACCGTGCGCCCCGAGGGCATGCGCGCCTTCCTCGATCGCGGCTTCCCGACCGCGACCGACCTCGCCGACTGGCTGGTGCGCGAGGCCGGGATCCCCTTCCGCGACGCCCATCACATCACCGCCCGCGTCGTCGCGCTGGCCGAGGCCAAGGGCTGCACCTTGCAGGCGCTCGACCTCGCCGCCATGCGCTCGGTCGATGCGCGCATCAATGAAGCGGTCTTCGAGGTGCTGGCGCCGGAGCACTCCGTGCGCAGCCGCCGCAGCTATGGCGGCACAGCCCCAGACACCGTCCGCGAGGCGATCGAGCGGGCGAAGCAGCGCTGGCTGTCCGGCAAGCCGATCCAGGGCTGATCCCTACCCTCGCCCCACGCAATCCGGCGGCCGCTGCCCCGCAAACTTTGCGGGATCAAACCGGCCGCCTTTCTGGCTATGGATGACGGCGTCGGTCGATTCGACCGGGCCTGAGGAAACGAGCGCGGAGCCATGCAGCTCCGCGGCGGGGGAGAGACGATGGAACACGTCTGGTTGCGTGGTGTGGCCGAGCAGTTCGGCATCGATGGCGGGCTGCGGCAGCTCGGCGGCGAATACGACCTCAACTTCCGCGGCCGGACCAGCGAGGGCGACGTCATCGTCAAGGCGATGCGCCCGCAGGGCGAGCCCGCCCTCGTCGACCAGCAATGCGCCGCGATCAGTCATGCGCTCGCCGCCGATCCGACACTGCCGCTGCCGCGCCTCCTCCCGGCCGAAGGCAACCGCTTCTGGCAGCACGTGCCGGATGCCCAGGGCCAGCAGCGCATGGTCTGGGTCCAGCGCGCCTTCACGGGCATCCCGATGGGCGAAGCCGGGCCGCAGCCGCCAGCCGTCCTCGCCGAGCTCGGCGCGCTGACAGCGCGGCTCGACCTTGCGCTCCGCGATTTCAAGGTCACGGCAGCACCGGATGCGGCGAAATGGGACCTGACCCAGGCCGGCTGGATAAAGCCGCATCTCGATGTGCTGGAAGGCTCGCGCCGCGCGCTCGTGGCAGAGATCGTCGCCGGTTTCGAGGCCCTCAAGCCCGCGCTCGACAAGCTGCCGCGCCAGACCATCCATAACGACCTCAACGACTTCAATATCCTCGTCGAGCCGCGCCTCGGCGAACCGGCCCGCATCAGCGGCCTGATCGATTTCGGCGACATGACCAATGGCCCGCGCGTCTGCGAGATCGCGATCGCCTCGGCCTATGCCATCCTCGACCACGAGACGCCGGAAGCGGCGCTCGCGGCCTTCGTCGCCGGCTATCACGGCGTCTCAGCCCTGAGCGCCGAGGAGATCGGCCTGATCTGGCCCCTCGTTCGGATACGCCTCGCGGTGAGCGTCGTGAACTCGACGATCGAGGCCAAGGGCCGCCCGAACGACCCCTATGTGACGATCTCGCAGGCTCCCGCCTGGCGCCTCCTCGAAAATCCGGCCATCGACGGCGATTTGATGGGCGCGCGCCTGCGCAATGCCTGCGGCCTGCCCGTCACCGATGCCGCCGGCCGCATCGCGAGCTGGATCGCCGGACAGCGCGGCAGCTTCGCACCCGTACTCGGCCGCGCGCTCGACGGCCTGCCGGTCGGCTCGCTCGGCGTCGCCGAAGCGACGATCCCGCAGAACCCGTTCGAACTGCGCGCCGACGAGGCGCGCAATCTCGGCACCGGGCTCGGCATCACCTCGCAGTGGTGGCTCGGCCAATATGGCGAGCCGCGGCTGGTCTATACCGACAAGGCTTTCCGCAAGGGCCGCTGGCTCGCCTCGAATCGCCGCACCATCCATATGGCCGTCGATGTCTTCGGCCCGGCCGACGAGCCCGTCCGCGCGCCTCTCGCCGGGCGTGTCGCGCTGGCGGAGAACCGCAAGGGCCATCTCGACTATGGCGGCGTCGTCATCCTCGAACACCGCACGCCCGCGGGCGACGTCTTCCACACGCTCTACGGCCATCTCGCAGCGGACGGCGCGGCCAAGCTGAAGCAGGGTCAGGAGATCGCCGCAGGCGAGGCCTTCGCGAAGCTCGGCCCGGCCGAGGAGAATGGCGGCTGGGAGCCGCACCTGCATTTCCAGCTCGCGCTGACGCTCGACGGCATGGGCCATGACTGGCCGGGGGTCGCCGATCCCGACGACTGGGCGCTCTGGCAGGCGATCTGCCCGAACCCCGCCGCCCTGCTCAACCTGCCCGACGAGACCGTCGCCTATCAGGCAATCGACGAGGCCGCGCTGCTGGCCGAGCGCAAGGCCCGCTTCGGCGCGAACCTGAAGCTCAGCTACAAGCGGCCGATCACCTTCCTGCGCGGCTGGCGCCATCATCTCTTCGACGCGATGGGTCGGCCCTATCTCGACGCCTATAACAACGTGCCGCATGTCGGCCACGCCCACCCGCGCATCCGCAAGGTCGCGATGGACCAGCTCGCGCGGATGAACTCGAACACGCGCTATCTGCACCCGGCCCCGATGGCGCTGGCCGAGCGCCTGACGGCGAAGCTCCCTCGGGAGCTGGAGGTCTGCTTCTTCGTCAATTCCGGCTCGGAAGCGAACGAGCTGGCTTTGCGCCTCGCTCGTGCGGCGAGCGGCGGCTACGATATCGTCACACCCGATCACGGCTATCACGGCAACACCACCGGCGCGATCGACATCTCCGCCTACAAGTTCAACAAGCCGAACATGTGCGGCCGCAAGCCCTGGGTGCAGCTCGTCGATGTCGCCGACGATTATCGCGGCCGCTTCCGCCGTGACGACCCCGACCGGGCGCTCCACTACGCCGAGCAGGTCGACGGCGCGCTCGCGGCCATCGCTGCGCGCGGCGGCAAGGTCGCAGGCTTCATCGCCGAGACCTTCCCGAGCGTCGGCGGCCAGATCATCCCGCCGGCCGGCTATCTCGCCGCGGTCTACGAACGCATCCGTGCCGCCGGCGGCATCTGCATCGCAGACGAGGTCCAGACCGGGCTGGGGCGCCTCGGCGACTATTATTTCGGCTTCGAGCAGCAGGATGTGCAGCCGGATATCGTCGTGCTCGGCAAGCCGCTCGGCAACGGCCACCCGATCGGCGCGGTCATCACCACCCGCGCCATCGCCGAGCGCTTCGCCGAGGGGCCTGAGTATTTCTCGACCTTCGGCGGTTCGAACCTGTCCTGCCGCATCGCCGCCGAGGTGCTCGACATCGTCGAGGAGGAAGGACTTTCGACCAATGCCAAGGCGATGGGCGACAAGCTGCTCGCCGGCATGCGCGCGCTGATGGCGGACTATCCTTGCGTCGGCGACGTGCGCGGCATCGGCCTCTTCCTCGGGCTGGAGCTGGTCACGGATCGCGAGACGCTGGAGCCCGCGACCGATGCGGCCGCCCATGTCATGAACCGCCTGCGCGACATGCGCATCCTCGTCGGGCGCGAGGGACCGGCCGACAACATCCTCAAGATCCGTCCGCCGCTGACGGTCGGGGCCGACGATGTAGAGATGATCCTCGACCGGCTCAGGATCTGCCTGCGCGAGGTCGAAGCCGCGCGCTAGCGCGGCCTTTCAAGCTCCGGCCCGCTTCTGGCGTGGCCGAAGCGCCCATGCCATCCTGCGCGCGGAGGAACGGCGATGGAGTTGAAATGGCTGGAGGACATGCTGAGCCTGTCGACCACGCTCAGCTTCTCGCGCGCGGCCCGTGAACGGAACATCACGCAATCGGCGCTCAGCCGGCGGATCAAGCAGCTCGAGGACTGGCTCGGCTCACCGCTGTTCGATCGCAGCAGCTACCCGATCCGCCTCACCGAAGCCGGCCGGACCTTCCTGCCGCGTGCGCAGGAAATCCTGAGGCAGGTGCAGGGCGCGCGGCAGGAGCTGCGCCGGCAGCACGAGGATGCCGCGGAGACGCTGGTCTTCTCCACGCTCAACACCCTATCGCTGACATATTTCCCCAGCCTGATCCGCCGCCTGGAAGAGACGCTCGGCCCGCTGAAAACACGCTTCTGCGACCAGCGCTCGTCCTTCGACGGCAATGTCGCGCTGCTGGACTGCGGCGAATGCGATTTCCTGCTGACCTATGCGCATGAAGCGGTGTCGCCGGAGCTCGACCCCGAACGCTTCGTCTATCGCCGGCTCGGCAGCGAGCGGGCGATTCCCGTCTCGATTCCCGACGGCAATGGCGCGCCGCTTCATGCCTTCCGCTGTGGCGATGCGCCGGTGCGCTTGCTGAGCTATGGCAGCTCGACCTTCTTCGCGCGGCGGCTCGCCCTGCTCTTCGCAGAGCGGCCGACGCCGCTGGTCACCGTCTATGAGAACCCGATGTCGGTCGGCCTCAAGGCCATGGTGCTCGCCGGGCGCGGCGTCGCCTGGGTGCCGGAAAGCCTTGTCGTCGAGGAATTGCGCAGCGGGCAGCTCGTGCCGGCGGCCGACACGTCCTGGTACGTCTCCGCCGAAATCCGGCTCTACCGGGCCAGGCAGCAGGGTCGCCTCCCCCTCGAGCAGTTCTGGGCCGCACTCACAGAAGGCACTCAAGTGGCTCGCGTGGAAGACTCCGCTCGCCCTGCGCTCGCACGTCGCAGCCATGCACGAAAAGCCCCGGCGGCCTCCGACAACCGGAAGCGCGGCGTAGCCGCAATCGCCTGACGCCACGTCAGCCTTGCCGACGCGCTTCGAGGATCAGGCGCAGCAGGCGGCCGAAGGCGAAGCGGCTCACCTCCGTGCCCTTGATGTCGGTGTCGACGCGGTGGGTGATCACGAGGTCGAGCGAGGGAATGACGAGACAGGTCTGTCCGCCGACGCCCTGCGCGCTGTAGCTGCCGGCCGGCAGCACCACGCCCGGAAACCCCGTGCCGGAGCGCTCGGTCCACCACATATAGCCGTAGCCGCCGCGCGGCCCGGCATCGGAGAGCGGCAGGACACTGGTCGCGACCCAGTTGGCCGGCACGATCTGCTCCCCCTGCCAGCAGCCCTGCCGCAGGAATAGCAGGCCGAAGCGGGCGAGATCGCGCGTCGACATTCGGAACGGGTAGGCCGGATGAACGGAGCAGTCGTCCGGCTGCAGCCAGCCGTCGCGCCGCTCGCCGTCGAGCCGGAAATCCTCCATGCCGAGCGGGCGGGCGATCCGCGCCAGGAAGTCGTCATGAATGCCGTCGCCGGTCAGTGCCGTGAAGATCGTGCCGAGCGCGTTGAAATCCCAGTTGTTGTAGAGCCAGAAGGTGCCCGGCGGCTGCGAATGGCGCGGCGGCTTGATCGACTTCATCCAGGGCGATTCATAGCCGGCTGGATGGAAGATGCCGGAGCGGGCCGTCAGCAGATCGTAGATCGTCGCGGCCTTCTCCAGGGCGCTGAGGCCTTCCTTGTCGTCGATGCCGAGATCGGCAAGCGTCCGCGACAGGTCGATCCGGCCCGCCTCCTCATGGATGCCGATCAGGGCGCTGAGGAAGCTCTTGCGGACGGAATGGCACTGGTAGCGATGGGCGAGGTCGCCGCGGCTCGCGACCACGCGCCCGCCCTGCACGATCATCAGCGTCGACGTCGAGATGGTATCGGCGAAGCGCCAGGCCCGATCGAGCCCCTCGCGCGACCAGCCGGCCGCTTCGGGCGCGACGCTCTCCCAACCGTTCGCCGGCCAATGCTCCGCACCCACGGCTTCGCCCGTCATCACTGCCTTATCCATCATCTGATCCTCCGTAGCCCGTCCGCTCACGCAATCGGGCGATAGCCGACGCTCGCTTCGAGGAATTCGCGCGTATAGGGCTCATGCGCCCGGCCGGCCCTCACATCCCCCGCGCTCATCTCCTCGAGAATGCGGCCCTCGCTCATCATCGCGACGCGCTCGCAGAGATGCGTCACGACGGCGAGATCATGGCTGACCATGAGATAGGTCAGGTCGCGGTCGCGCCTGAGCTGCTTCAGCAGGTTGAGGATTTCCGCCTGCACCGAAACGTCCAGCGCTGAGGTCGGTTCGTCCAGCAGCAGCAGCTCCGGCTCGATGATCAGGGCCCGGGCGATCGCCACGCGCTGGCGCTGCCCGCCCGAAAGCTCGTGCGGGAAGCGATAGCGGAAGGAGGGCCCGAGGCCGACGGCGGTCAGGATCTCGTCGATGCGCTCCTGCGGCCGGTCGAAACCGTGAATCTTCAGCGGCTCTGCGAGCACGTTCTGCACCATCTTGCGCGGATGCAGCGAGGAATAGGGATCCTGGAACACCATCTGAACGCGCCGGAAGAAGGCCTTGTCGCGCTTGTACGGCACCTCGCGATCCTGGAAGGCGATAGAACCGCCATACTCGCTGTTGAGGCCGGCAAGCGCGCGCAGCACGGTCGACTTGCCGCAGCCGGATTCGCCGATCAGGCCGAAGGCCTCGCCATGGCCGAGCGTGAAGGAGACATCGTCCACCGCCTTCAGCATCGAGCTGCCACGGCCGAAGACGACCGAGAGATGGCTGACCGTCAGCGCGGCCGGGCGGTTCGCCGCCGGAGCGGGATCGACAGCGCTCATGCCCGGCTCCCGCTCTGCAGCGTCGGCCCGTCCAGCCAGGCCGGATCGCGGCTCGGCACTTGCAGCATGTCTGTCTGCAGGTCGAGGCGCGGCAGGCTGTCGAGCAGCGCGCGCGTATAGGGATGCCGCGCATTGCGGAGTTCCCGCGCCGGGATGTCCTCCATGATCCGACCGGCATACATCACCAGCACGCGGTCGCAGAAATCCGCGACCAGATTGAGATCGTGGCTGATGAAGATCAGCCCGGCGCCGCGCCGCGTCACCAGCTCGTCGAGGATGCTCAGCACCTGCCGCCGGATGGTGACGTCGAGCGCCGAGGTCGGCTCGTCCGCGATGATCAGGTCGGGCTCCGGGATCAGCATCATCGCGATCATGATGCGCTGGCCCATGCCGCCCGAAACCTCGTGCGGATAGAGCCTGAAGACGCGCGCGGGGTCGCGGATCTTCACCGCCTCCAGCATCGCGAGCGCCCTCGCTTCGGCCTCCTTGCCGCCCACCTTGTGGTGCAGGCGATAGGCCTCGGTGATCTGCTCGCCGACCCGCATCAGCGGATTGAGCGAGAATTTCGGGTCCTGCAGGATCATCGAGATGCGGTTGCCGCGGATGGTCCGCATCTGCCGCTCGCTCGCGGCGAGCAGGTCGATTCCGTCGAAGGTCAAGCGCTTGGCGGAGATCGTCGCCGCCTTCGGCGTCAGCTTCAGGATCGTGCGCCCGGTCAGCGACTTGCCCGAACCGGATTCGCCGACGATGCCGACCTTCTCGCGGCCGACGCTGAAGGAGATGCCACGCACCGCCTGCACCGAGCGATGCGCGCCCTTGAAGGTGACGGAGAGGTCCTCGACCTCGAGCAGCGGCTTATCCATGGCGCGGATCCAGGATGTCGCGCAGCCCGTCGCCGAAAAGGTTGAAGGCCAGGCTGGTGACGAGGATGGCGAGCCCGGGAATGCCGGCGATCCAGCCATTGGTCAGGATGAACTCGCGCCCCGATGCCAGCATCGCCCCCCATTCCGGGCTCGGCGGCTGCGCACCCAGGCCGAGGAAGCCAAGCCCCGCTGCGGTCAGGATGATCGACGCCATGCTGAGCGTGATGCGCACCACCACGGAGGGGATGCACATCGGCACGACATGGCCGAGGATGATCCGCAGCGGCGAGGCGCCCTGAAGCCGCACCGCCGCGATATAGTCGGATTTGCGGATCGACAGCGTCTCGGCCCGCGCCAATCGCGCGATCGGCGGCCAGGCGGCGAGCGCGATCGCGATGATCGCGTGGTCGATGCCAGGTCCCAACGCTGCCACGAAGGCGAGCGCCAGCACCAGGCTCGGGAAGGCCAGGAAGATGTCGACGATGCGCATCAGAACGGTATCGACCCAGCCGCCGAGATAGCCCGAGGTCGTGCCGACGATCAGCCCGAGCGGCGCCGCGATCACAGCCGTCAGCAGGGCGATGTAGAGCGTGATCCGCGCGCCGAAGACCAGCCGACTGAAGATGTCGCGGCCGAGCTCGTCGGTGCCGAACCAATGCGCGGCGGAGGGCCGCTGCAGGCGCATCGTCAGGTCCTGCGCGTAGATGTCATGGGTCGCGATCAAGGGCGCGAACAGCGCCGTGAGCGCGATCAGCACGATGATGGCGAGGCCGAACAGGGCGGCGGGGTTGGCCTTGAGCCGCCACCATTTCAGCGACAATTGCTGCATCCGCGCCTGGAAGGGCGAGGACGGGACGGGGGCAGCGAGCCAGGCTCGGAGCCCTTGCGCGCCGGCCTGGTCGATGGGTTGTGGTGCCATGGCCATGCCTCAGCGGGTCCGCGGGTCGAAGACCCGGTAGAGCAGGTCGCACAACAGGTTGAGCGTGACGAAGATGACGCCGACGAGCAGCGTGCAGCCGACGACCGCGTTCATGTCGCCGGCGAGCAGCGCATTGGTCAGGTAGCGGCCGAAGCCCGGCCAGGCGAAGACCGTCTCGGTCAAGACCGCGCCTTCGAGCAGGAAGGCGTAGGAGAGCGCGACCACCGTCACCACCTGCACGGCGATGTTGCGGAAGGCGTGGCCCCAGACGGTCCGCGCCCAGGACAGGCCCTTCACCCGCGCCGTCACGACATATTCCTGGCTGAGCTGCTCCATCATGAAGCTGCGGGTCATCCGGCTGATATAGGCGAGTGAGCTGAAGGCCAGGATCGAGGCCGGCAGGATGATGTGCGACACGGCATTGCCGAACATCTCCCAGTTGCCGGCAAGCAGACTGTCGATCAGCAGGAAGCCGGTGACCGGCTCGAGGTCGAACTCATAGGTGAAGTCGATGCGGCCAGGGCCGCCGACCCAGCCCAGCGTCGCGTAGAACAGCACCAGCCCCATCAGGCCGAGCCAGAAATTCGGCGCGGAATAGCCGATCAGCCCGACAACGCGGACGATCTGGTCAAGCCAGGAGCCGCGATACATCGCCGAGAGCACGCCGAGCGGAATGCCCAAGCTCGTGCCGATCACGATCGCCACGCTGGCGAGCTCGATCGTCGCCGGGAAGACGCGGGCGATGTCGGCCATCACCGGCTTGCCGGTGGTCAGCGCCATCCCGAAATCGAGATGCAGCACGCCCCAGATATAGCGGCCGAACTGGATGTAGAGCGGCTGGTCGAGGCCGAGCTGCTTGTACATCGCCTGATAGGCTTCCTGGGTCACGTTGTCGCCGAGCACGGCGACGACGGGATCGAGCGGCAGCAGGCGGCCGATGAAGAAGGTCAGCGCCGCCAGCCCGAGCAGGGTGACGGCAAAGGAGGCAAGCGTTCGGCCGGAAGCCTTGAGCCAGGACGGAAACATGGTCCGTCCCGGATCGGAGCCCAGGCCGGGCGCCGCTGCGGCGGTCCGGGACATCGCGGCGGCCTTACTTGGCCGCCAGCTCGTAATAGGTCCGGAAGCCGTTCCAGGTCCACGACTTCAGGTCCTTGCGCACGCCCGCGACGCTGTTCATCTGGAACATGAAGGCCATCGGTCCCTTCTCCATGACCTCCTTCTGGATCAAGGCATAAAGCGCGTCGCGCTTGGCCGTATCCGGCTCCAGCAGGGCCGCGTCGATCTGCTTGTTGAGTTCGAGATCCTGATAGGCGGAGCGCCAGCTCGGATACTGCGTCTGCTTGGCTTCCAGCCGGTTGTCTGGGTTGAAGACGAGCCGCGAAGCGTTGCCATGGGCATCCGGCACGCCGGTCTGCCAGGCGAGCATCGCCGACTGGTATTCACGCCCGCGCACCTTGCTGAAGAGCTGGGCATTGGCCATGCGTTCGAGCGAGAGCTTGACGCCGACCTTGGCGGCGTTCTGCTGCACGCTCTGGGCGATCGGGTTCGCATGCGGCAGCGTTCCGAAGAGCACGCTCGCCTCGAAGCCATTGGGATAGCCCGCTTCGGTCAGGAGTTGCTTGGCCTTGTCGAGATCGAGCTTGAAGGGCTGCCCCTCCTTCGCGTCAAGCGCGCCGACCGCGCCGAGCTGGGCGAAGCTGGCCCGCGGAACGCCGAGATGGGTCATAACCGTCTTGCCGAGGCCGTCATAGTCGATGAGGTAGCGCATCGCGAGGCGCACCTTCTCCTTGGCGAACGGGCCGTCCGCCACGTTGAAGCCCCAGTAGAACAATTGCGGCCGCAGGACCTTCTCGATCGCGATGTCCTTTGAGCTTTCGAGGTCGCGCAGGTCCTCGGGCGTCAGGTCGCGCGCCACGTCGACATCGCCCTGACTCAGCAGCAGGCGCTGCGTGCCGGGCTCGGCGACATGCCGGATCAGCACGCGCTTCAGCGCCGGCGCCTTGCCCCAGTAGTTCTCGTTCGCCTCCAGCACGATCGACTCGCCGGCATTCCAGCGCGTCAGCTTGTAGGGGCCGACGCAGGCCGTGCGCGTCGCGAGATACTTGTTGCCGAGATCGCTGCCCTGCTCGTTCGCCATCAGCGTCTTCTTGTCCATGATCATGGACACCCGGTTGGCGCCGATCGCCTGCAGCACCAGTGTCGTCGGATAGGGCTTGTCGAGCTTGAGCGTGACCGTGTCGTTACCCGCGACGATGGTCTGCTCGACATTGTCCTTGGTGAAACCGTACTCGGTCAGCGTCGCGGCGTTGCCGAAATTGAGCTTGACGACACGGTGCATCGACCAGGCGACGTCCTCGGCAGTCACGGGATTGCCGGATGGGAACTTGGCGCCCTTCTGCAGATGGAAGGTGATCTCCCTGCGATCCGGCGAGACGTCCCAGCGCGAGGCGAAGCTCGGCACGACCTTGCGCTCGTCGGTCGGGTCGAAATCGACCAGCGTGTCGCAGGTGTTCTGCAGGATTTCGTTGGTGACGACCTCGCCGACCTGGGCAGGGTCGAAGGTGCTGATCGCGTCGACATTCCAGGCCATCACCAGCGCATTCTTCGGTGTCGCGGCAAAGGCCGCTCCCGCGCCGGCGCAAAGCGCGGCAACCGCCGCGGCGGAGAGGAGCCTGCGCCCGGCGGAGCGTCGCTTGGTTCCGATCACGTCGTTTCGGTTCGTCATGCTCTCGATCCCGCTCTTTGATTATCGTTGGATTGGAAATGCATCGGTCGCCGGGAGCAGCCCACGTGGCCGCTCCCGGATGATGCCGGCTCAGGCGGCCTGCGGCCGCGGCTTGATCGGCGGCTTCACCTCGGCCGGGATCGGGCAGACATAGGGCGTCCGCGTCACCCGCTCCTGATGGTCCTTCTTGGCGCGCGCCAGCAGCGTCTCGTCGCTGATCACGTCGACCGCGGTCGCCGCCATGATCTTGGCGGCATGGACCATGCCCTTATGCGCGGCCGGGGCCTTGCCCTGCGCCGTGATCTGCCAGGAATGGCCGGGCGTGCCGATCGCATGGGTTGCGACCCGCGCCTGGATGGTCGGCACCTTCCAGCTGACATCGGCGACATCGGTCGAGCCGATCATCGGCACGCCGCGGGTGCCCTGCGGCACGACGAAATCGCAAAGCGGCGTGTCCTCGCGCGGCGCGATGCCGGTCTTGCGATAATCGTTGAGGATATCGGCCGGGCCGAGCGTCGCCTGGATCTTGGCGGCATAAGCCTTGTCGGCGGCGTCGAACGGCACGGGGCCGAGCCGGTCGATGTTCTTGAACATCGCGTCTTCCAGCGGCGTGTTCCCGAGCATGTTGGAGACCGCGCTCATGATCGAGATCGAGACCGTGGTCTCGGTCATCAGCGCCGCGCCTTCGGCGATCTTCTTCACGCGCTCGTTGAGTTCCAGCATACCGGCGAGATCACGCGCGCGGATGGCGTAGCGCACCTTGGCCGAAGCCTGCACGACGTTGGGCGCGATGCCGCCGGCATCGAGATAGGCGTAGTGGATGCGCGCATCCGACGGCATGTGCTCGCGCATGTAATTGACGCCGACATTCATCAGTTCCACCGCATCGAGCGCCGAGCGGCCGAGATGCGGCGCAGCCGCAGCATGCGAGGCGCGGCCGGTGAATTGGAAATCCATCCGGGTATTGGCCAGCGACAAGGCATCGTCGACCTTGGTCATCGTCGCCGGGTGCCAGGATATCGCGACATCGACATCGTCGAAGGCGCCGGCCCGCACCATGAAGGCCTTGGCCGCGCCGCCCTCTTCCGCCGGGCAGCCGAAATAACGCACGCGCCCCGGCCGCCCGGTCCTGGCGAGCCAGTCCTTCACCGCCGTCGCCGCCAGCAGCGCGGCCGAGCCCAGCATGTTGTGGCCGCAGCCATGACCGTGCCCGCCGGCCTCGACCGGCTTCGGCTCGGCGATACCAGCCTCCTGGCTCAGGCCGGGCAGCGCGTCATACTCGCCGAGGATGGCGATGACCGGGCCGCCCTCACCCGCCTCGCCCATCACCGCGGTCGGAATGCCCGCCACGTTTTCGGTGATGCGGAAGCCCTGCTCCTTGAGCATCGCGATATGCTCGCCGACCGAGCGATACTCGGTATAGGCGATCTCGGGCATGCCCCAGACCCGGTCGCTCAGCGCCTCGAAAGGCTGCCGCTTGGCATCGACCAGCTCCCAGATGATCTCGGAATTCTGCATGGCTGGTATCCTTTCTACAGATGCTCTCGCAGGAAACGGGCCACCCCGCCGAAGACGGTGCGCCGGTTCTCGATCCGGGCGAAGCCGTGGCCCTCATGCGGGATGCGCAGATACTCGACCGGCCGGCCGAGCCCGCGCAAAACGGAATAGATCATCTCGCTCTCGCCCGGCGGCACGCGGGGATCGTCGAGCCCCTGCGCGATGAACAGCGGCACGCGGATGCGATCGAGCTTATGGATCGGCGAGAAGCGGATCAGGTTCTCGCGATCGGCGACCGGATCGCCATATTCCACCGCGCGCAGATAGCGCCGCCACGGCCCGGTCGTCTCCAGCAGCGTCAGGAAATTGGCGATGCCGTAGAATTCGATGCCGACCTTCCACAGATCCGGCTGCTCGGTCAGCGCCGCCAGCACCATGAAGCCGCCATAGGAGCGGCCATAGACCGCGACGCGGTCGTCGTTCACGTCGGATTGCTCGCGCAACCAGAGCCTCACAGCCTTGAGGTCGGCCACGCTGTCCATGCGCAGATGCTTGTCGTCGAGATGGTGGTAGCTGCGACCATAGCCGGTCGAGCCGCGCACGTTCGGCGCGATCACCATGATGCCCTGGCTCAGGAAGAATTGGAGGTCGGCCCGGAAGATCGGGGTCCACTGCGCCTCCGGCCCGCCATGCACGACGACGACAGCGGGATAGCCGCCTTCCGGCACCTTGCCACGCGGCCGGTAAACGAAGAACGGCACCTCAAGCCCGTCGAAGCTTTTCGTGCTCGCCACCGTCGGCTCGACGAACCCGGCCGGATCGAGCCCGGCCTTCGAGGCATCGGTCAGGCGCTTGACCTGCTTCGTCGCACTATCGAAGCGCCAGATATCCGGCGGCGAGGTCGAACCGTCGAGCGGGAAGACCAGCCCCGAACCATCCGGCAGCCAGGCGACGGAGCCGATCGAGCCGGCCGGAAATCCCTCGACCTCGAACTCGGCACCACCGGCGATGTCGCGCACGAAGATGCGGTTCCAGCCGCGGTCATTCGCGACATAGGCGAGGCGGTTCTGGTCCGGCGCCAGGGCCACCGCCTCGATATCCTGCCCGTCGCGCTCGACGATCCAGTTCAGCGCGCCGTCGGTCGCCGAGCGGAAGGCGACGGTGAGAAATTCCCGGCCCTGGTCGGTGATCGTGAAGAAGCCGCTGCCGTCCTTCTTCATCCGGTTGGCGGCGTAGCGGGCGCGGCCCTCATGCGGCAGCAAGGCCTCGCGCGCCCCGCTTTCGAGATCGAGCCGGTAGAGGTCCTGGTCGTTCATCGCATGGGTGGCATCGGCGACGAGAAGCGAGCGCCCATCCGGGAAGAAGGCCACGGCCTCACGATAGCCATTGCCTTCGAAGACGCGCCGCGCCGCCCGCGTCGTCATGTCCATCAGATAGATGTCCATATGCTCGCGATCGCGCGCGTTCGAGGCGAAGGCGATGCGCTGCCCATCCGGCGCCCAGCAGCCCCAGACATGGACTACCGTCGGATCGTCGGTCAGTGGCTGCGGCACGCCCGACGCGCCCGGCACGAGCCAGAGCTGGTGCCGCTCGTCGCCGCCGCAATCCATCGTGAAGAGCAGGTCGCGGCTCTTCGGGTTGAAGGCGATCGCGCCGACCGGCTCCGGCATGTCGGTCAGGCGCCAGGGTGCCCCGCCGGCGAGCGGCCGGAGCCAGATCTGGTGCGTACCGCTCTCGTCGCTGAGATAGGCGAGAAGCTCGCCATCCGGCGCGACCGCCGGGTTCTTGGCGCTGCGGATTTCGAGATAGGGCTCGATGCCCAGGCGAATCTGGCTGGCGGCTTCGTACATCGTCGTTCCTTCAGGCCGCGATGGCCAACATCGAATCGCGCAAGCGATCGGTCGCGTCGCGCAGCGCCAGCGACAGGGCCGGCGCGCTCGGCGTCGCCGCGTGATTGGCTTCCGTCACGATGGTGAAGCGCGCCTCGGGCCAGGCCGTCTTCAGGCGCCAGGCCGTGCACATCGGCGTCACGATGTCGTAGCGCCCCTGCACGATCTCCGCCGGCAGATGCCGGATGCGCGAGACGTCGCGCAGCAGCTGGCCGGGGTCGAGGAAGGCGCCGTTGACGCAGTAATGCGTGAAAATCCGGGCGAGCGCGAGCGCGGCCTCCGGCTCGGTCAGAGCCGCGACATGCTCGGCATCGGGCAGGAAGGTCTGCGTCTTCCCCGAGAAGGTGCGCAAGGCAATGGCAGCGGCCAGCTGTTGCTCGCGGTCCTGGCCTGTCAGGCGACGATAATAGGCGCCGAGCAGGTCGCCGCGCTCCGCTTCCGGAACGAAATTGGCGAAGACCTCCCAATGATCCGGGAAGATCGTGCGCGAGCCGTGGAACCACCAGTCGATCTCGGCACGCTCGGCCATGAAGATGCCATGCAGGCGGAAACCGAGGCAGCGCGCGGGATGGGCCTGTCCATAGGCAAGGCCGAGGCAGCTGCCCCAGGAGCCGCCCGTGACCAGCCAGCGCGCGATGCCGAGATGCTGCCGGATGCGTTCGAGATCGGCGATCAGCGCCTGCGTGGTATTGCCGGCGAGCTCCGCCAGGGGGCTGGAGCGCCCGGCCCCGCGCTGATCGAAGGTCACGATCCGGAAGGCGGAGGGGTCGAAGGTTTTGCGCTGCGCCGGCTTGGTGCCGCCGCCCGGCCCGCCATGCAGGAAGACCACGGGAATCCCGTCAGGATTGCCGCTGAGATCGACATGGAGCTCATGCCCATCGCCTACCGGCAGGCGCAGAGACTGATAAGGTTCAACCGCCTCATAGAGAGCGCTCTGATCGTCTGGCACGCCGGGCTCCGCCGAACCGGAGCGCCGCGACGCTCCCCTGATGACGGGAGGATGGCATGCCCGAAGCGCCGCTGGCTAATGCATTCGCCGCGCATTGTTATGACGATCTGGAATAGATAGCGGCAAACAGCCCGCTGCCGATGCCCCTTTTCCACGGCCCGCATTCCGCTTCGCCGCTCCACGCTGGAGGTACGAACATCACCTCGCACGAAGACAATACGGCCGTTAGGATGGCTTGCTGCCCACTCCCTGGAGGATTGTTTGCATAGCCCGGCGCCTTCCGTTTCCCGCCTCGATCTGCCCGGTTTCGCCGGCGCGCTCCTGCTCGGCCCCTGCCCCGGCCGGCGCAAGGAGACGCTCGACGATGCCGCATCGCGAGTGGCGCTGACCGAGGATCTGTCGCGGCTCGCTGCCTTGGGCGCGCGCGGCCTGCTCAGCCTCGTGGAAGCCAGCGAATTTCCGGAAGGCTTCGCCAACGCCATCGACGCGGCCGGGCTGGAATGGACTCATCTCCCGATCCCCGATTACGGCGTGCCGGATGCGGGCTTCATGGCCGGCTGGCGCAAGCTCGATCTGGCGCATCGCCTCAGCGAAGGCGAGAGCTGGGCGATCCATTGCCGCGCCGGCCTCGGCCGCACCGGCACCATCGCCGCGCTGCTACTGGTCGAGAACGGGGCAAGTGCGGCAAACGCCATCGCAGTGATCCGCCGCGAGCATAACGCGGCCGCGGTCGAGACCGAGGCTCAAGTTGCGTTCCTGATCGCGCAGGAACGAGACGCAATCCGGCCTGCTGCCGCAGAAGCTTCCCGGTGACGGGCGCGACAAGCCGGCGCGACGCCGCTTGCAGCAGCGGCAAAGCTGCTTAGGCTGCCCCGAACGATCAGCCGAATCTGATGAAGGACTGAAGCCGTGCCGATGCCGACCCGACCGACTTGCCCGGGCGAAACACGATCGCCGAGGCTGTGATGGAGGATTGCGTCAACGCCTTCGTGCCCGGCCCGCGCATCCGCATCCCCGGTCGGCCGGGCGGGCCGCTCTCGGGCCTGACCTTCGCGGTCAAGGACCTGTTCGACGTCGCGGGCACGCCGACCGGCGGCGGCAATCACGACTGGGCCAGGGCCAACCCCATCCCGGAGCAGCATGCCTGGGCGGTGCAAACCCTGCTCGATGCCGGCGCCGAGCTCGTCGGAAAGACCATCACCGACGAGGTCTCGCTCGGCATCCTCGGCGAGAACGCCTTCGACGGCACGCCCCTGAACACGGCCGCGCCCGATCGCGTGCCGGGCGGCTCCTCCTCGGGTTCGGCCGCGGCCGTCGCCGCCGGCCTCTGCGACACCGCCTTGGGCACCGATACCGGCGGCTCGATGCGCGTGCCCGGCAGCTTCTGCGGGCTCTACAGCATCCGGCCGACCCATGGCCGGCTTGACCTGACCGGCCTGATGCCGCAGGCGCCGAGTTCGGACACCGCCGGCTGGTTCACCCGCGACGCCGCGACCTTCGCCCGCGTCGGCGAGGCAATGCTCGGCGAGAGCCCCGGCCCGCTGCCGACGAAACTGCTCGTCGCTGTCGATGCCTTCGGCTTCGCCGACACCGAGGTGGCGGCGGCCTTGCAGCCGATGGTCGAGCGGCTCACCCGCGTGCTCGGCGCGACGCCGCGCGACGAGATCATGGCGCCGCAGGGCCTGTCCGTCTGGGCGCGGGCGCAGCGCAGCCTGCAGCCGGTCGAGGCCTGGCAGACCTTCCGTCCCTGGATCGAGCGCGACAACCCGCGCATGGCCTTCACCGTCGCGGCCGGGCTGATCGCGGGCTCGCAGGTTCCGGTATCCGAGCAGAACTGGGCCGCCCTGATGCGCGAAGAGGCGCGCGCCCGTCTGCGCTACCTGCTGCCATCCGGCACCATCCTGTGCCTGCCGACGACGCCCTTCCCAGCCCCCTTGCGCGGTCTGCCGATGCCGGTTCTCCGGCCGATGCGGGACCGCATCACCTGCCTCTGCGCGCAGGGCGGGCTTGCCGGCCATCCGCAGGTCAACCTGCCCGGCGCTCTCGTCGACGGCGCGCCCGTCGGCCTGTCCATCATCGGAGCGCGCGGCAGCGACGCCAGCCTCATTGCCGTCGCACAGGCCATGGAGGCCGCATCATGACCGACCTGACCCCGAACCTTCCCGAAGTCGTGGCCGAGATCGGCGCCCTGTTCGAGGCTTACGAGCAGGCGCTGATCGACAAGGATGTCGACGTCCTCGACGCCTCGTTCTGGAACAGCCCCTACACGATCCGCTACGCCCTGCACGAGAACGGCTACGGCTTCCAGGAAATCCACGGCCATCGCGTCGCGCGCCCACCGGGGCCGGGCATCAAGGAGAAACGGATCCGGCTGGAAATACTGACCTTGGGGCGCGACATCGCGACCGTGAACCTTGAGTTCAAGGTGCGTGGGCGCGACGTCATCGGCCGGCAGAGCCAAAGCTGGGTGCGCTTTCCCGATCTGGGCTGGAAGGTCGTCTCCGCCCATGTCTCGACGATGGAGGGGCCGCGCCTCTGGTAGGCCCGGCCCGAGGCATCAACGCTTGCGGACGAACTCCGTCCGCAGCACGAGCCCCTTGATCGTGTCGTGGCGACAGTCGATTTCCTCGACATTCTCGGTCAGGCGGATCGAGCGGATGACCGTGCCCTGCTTGATCGTCTGGTTGGCGCCCTTAACCTTGAGATCCTTGACCAGCACAACGGAATCGCCGTCGGCGAGCACGTTGCCGGCGGCATCGCGCACCACTGGCGCGGCGGCCGCAGCCGCCTGCTTCACGTCCGAGGCCGGGCGCCATTCCCCGGTCGCCTCGTCATAGATGTAATCGTCGTCGGACATGTCGTTCCCGTGTTGCGGCCGGGCACTCGCGTTCGGCCCGGTCAGGCGGGGTTACACGATGCCCGCCTGCTTCGCCAAATCGACGGCTAGGCGGAGCCCAGCGGCCGCTCCGCCATTTCCCTGGCGATCGTATCGTCGATCGGCGTCTCATAGGTCATCAGCATGTAGCCGAGCACCGAATAGAAGCCGACCGTCGCCATCAGGTCGAACACCGCCTCGCGCCCGATCACCGCGGCAAGCTCGGCTTCGAGCGCAAGCGACAGACGCTTGTCGTCGAAGAGCGCATCGACCGCCCGGACGATCAGCCCATCCTCGCCCTGCGGCTCGCCGCGTAGGGACGCGATGCGCTGATCGCTCATGCCGAGCACCCGCGCGCGGCTGACATGATGCGCCCATTCATAGGGCGAGCCCATACGGTGCGCCGCGCGCAGGATCACCACCTCCGAGCGCACCGGCCCAAGCGCGCTGTCCTTGACGACATGCTGGCGTAACGGTGCCCAGGCCTTCAGCAGCGCCGGATGATGCGCCATCGTCCGGTAGACATTGAGGGCGCCGGCGAAGCCGGTCTTCATCTCGGCGATCGCCTCGGGCCAATCGGCATCGCCGATCGGCGGGCAGGGAGAGGTCGTCATCGGCTGTCTCGCGGGGCTCAAGGCGTCAGGTACTTCGCGTAGAGGGCAGGCGTCCGGTCGGCCCAGATGCCCGTGAAGCTGCGATAGCGCGCGACCTCGGCGAGGTCGATCTCGACCCGCAGCACGTCCTCGCGATCATGGTCGAGCGCACCGAGCACGCGGCCATCCGGCGCCACCGCGCAGGAACGGCCGAAGAAGCGCTGCCCGCCCCGGCTGCCGCTGCGGTTGCAGCTCAGGAAGAAGACGCCGTTCTCGGTCGCCCGCGTATAGGCGCGGTGGATGAAGAGGCCCTCATCCGTCACCGCAGCATTCTCTGCCCCAAAGGAGGCCCAGACCGAGGTGACGATGCTCGCGCCCTGCAGGGCGAGGATGCGGGTGATCTCGGGGAAGCGGATGTCGTAGCAGATCTGCATGCCGAGCCGCGTGCCGAAGACCGGATAGGTGTCGATGCTGTCACCGCCGGTGAAGAACAGCTTCTCGTTCTGCCACTGGTGGATCTTGGTGTAGTCGCCGATCACGCCCTCCGGCCCGATCAGCAGCGAGGCGTTACGCATCACGCCGGCGCGCAGGCGGTCGCGCAGGCCGAGCCCGATCACGAGATGCACGCGGTGTTTTGCGGCGAGCGCGACGAGCGCCTTGATCTCCTCGCCATCCGGCGCGGCGCAGGCTTCGTAGAGCGCCGCGCCAAAATGCGGAACGTCGCTGACCATGGCGCCACCCGGCACCAGCGGCTCGACATAGCCGGTATTGGCCAGCTCCGGGAACAGGATGAGCTGCGCTCCCTTCGCCGCCTCGCCTGCGACGAAATCGTGGATGCGCCGGAAATTCTCGGCCGGCGCCAGGGACTGGACGTCCATCTGGACGAGGCTGGCGGAAATCATGCGGTGGCTCCAGCGATGCGGCGCCCGGCCGCGAAATCCCAATCCCGGCCCGGCGCCGCGTTGATCAGGGCACGAGTGTATTCGTGTGTCGGCTTGCCCAAAACCTCGGCGGCCGGCCCCATCTCGACGACGCTGCCGCGCTGCATCACCATCACCTCGTCGCAGATCTGCGCGGCGACGCGCAGATCATGGGTGATGAACAGCACGGCGAGATTACGTCGCTCCTGAATCTCGGCCAGGAGGTCGAGCACCTGCGCCTGCACGGACACGTCGAGCGCCGAAACCGCCTCGTCGGCGACGATCACCTCCGGCTCCATCATCAGGGCGCGCGCGATCGCGATGCGCTGGCGCTGGCCGCCGGAGAACTGGTGCGGGAAGCGTTCGAGGCTGGAGCAGGGCAGGCCGACCACCTCCATCAATTCGCCCGCACGCTTCAGGGCGGTCTCGCGGTCCTCGCCGAGATTCAACGGCCCTTCGATCAGACTCTCGCCGATGCGCAGGCGCGGATTGAGCGAACGGTTCGGGTCCTGGAACACCATCTGCACGCGGCGCCGCGCCGGCGCCAAGGCCTGCTGTCCCTGAAGGTTCGCGATGTCCTGCCCGTTGACGCGGATCTCGCCGCCGGTCGGATGCTCCAATCGCATCAGGCAGCGTGCGACCGTCGACTTGCCCGAGCCGCTTTCGCCGACGATGCCGAGCGTGCGCCCGCGCGCCAGCCCGAAGCTGACATCCTTCACCGCGCGCACGCTGCGGCTCTCGCGGCCCATCAGCTTTCCGAGCAGCGAGCCGAAGCTGAAGGTCTTCTCGAGATTGTTGATCTCCAGCACCGTCTCGCCCCCGGCCGATGCGCGCGGCGCGCGCGGGGTCAGCGAGGGCACGGATTGCAGCAGGTCGCGCGTGTAGTCCTCGCGCGGCCGACTCAGCACCTGTTCGACCGGGCCGGTCTCGACGATCTCGCCGCGGCGCATGACACAGACACGGTCCGCGATGTCGACGACCACGCCCATGTCATGGGTGATGAACAGGACGGCGGTGTTCTGCTCCTCCTGCAATTCGCGGATCAGGCTGAGAATCTGCTTCTGCGTGGTGACGTCGAGCGCGGTCGTCGGCTCGTCGGCGATCAGCAGCTTCGGCTTCAAGGCGAGCGCCATCGCGATCATCACGCGCTGGCGCTGCCCGCCCGAGAGCTGGTGCGGATAGCTGTCATAGATGCGCCGGGGATCAGGCAGATGCACCGCGGCGAACGCGGCGAGCGCCGCTTCGCGACGCTCCTTCGGCCGCATCTTCGTGTGCGCCCAATAAACCTCGTCCATCTGCAATCCGATGGTCAGAACCGGATTCAGAGCCGTCATCGGCTCCTGGAAGATCATCGCCATCTCGGCGCCGCGCAGCGCCTTGGTGCGGGATGGCGTCGCGGTGAGAATATCTTCGCCGTTGAGCCGGACGGTGCCGGCCGTCGCCCGCAACTCGTCGCGCGGCAGCAGGTCCATCGCAACCAGCGAGGTCACCGACTTGCCGGAGCCGGATTCGCCAACAAGGCACAGCGTCTCGCCGGGGTGGATGTCGAAGCTGATTCCCTTCAGGATTTCGGAGGGCTGGCGCCCCCGCGTCGCGACCTTGAGATCGCGGACGGAGAGGACGGGCTGGGTCGCGGCGGTCGCCATCACGGAGCCCTCCCCTGCATCTTCGGATCGAGCCGGTCGCGCAGTGCATCGCCGAGCAGGTTGATCGAGAGGATGCAGAGCGACAGCACGATCGCCGGCCAGAACACCAGCCAGGGATTGATCGCGAAATAGAGCCGCCCCTCGGCCATGATGTTGCCCCAGCTCGGAACCTCCGTGCCGATGCCGACGCCGAGGAAGGACAAGGCCGCCTCGGTCAGGATGGCGGAGGCGTACATATAGGTGCCCTGCACGATCAGCGGCGCGATCGTCGTCGGCAGCAGATGCTTGCGGATCAGCTTGCCCGGACGGGTGCCGAGCAGCACGGCGGCGTCGACATAGGTCTCCTCGCGCGCCGCGATCACCCGCGCCCTCACGAGGCGCACCACCTGCGGGATCGCCGGGATCATGATCGCGATGATCACGGTGAGAAGCCCGCCCCGGACCAGCGCGACGATGGCGATGGCGAGCAGGATGCCGGGGATCGCCATCAACCCGTCCATCATCCGCATCAGCACGCCATCGATGCCGCGATACCAGCCGGCGATCAGGCCGAGCGGCAGGCCGATCACGATCGCACCGATGGCGACACCGGCGCCGACCAGGAGCGAGACCCGCGCCCCATAGACCACGCGCGAATAGAGGTCGCGGCCGAAGGAATCCGTGCCCAGCCAATAGGTGTCGGAGGCCGGCTTCAGGCGCATCGCGGCATTGAGCCTGGTCGGCTCGAAATTGGCGAGCAGTGGCGCGAACACCGCCATCACGATCACGGCGACGAGGACGATGACCGCGAGCACCGTCGTCCAGTGCGGCGGGTTGTCGAGCAGACGGCGGCGCGGAAGCGCGCCCTGCGCGGGATTCGACGAAGCGCTCATTGGTAGCGGATCCTCGGGTCGGTCAGGGCATAGGAGAGATCGATCAAGAGGTTGATCAGCACATAGGTACCGGCCGTCAGCAGGATGATCGCCTGGATCAGCGGATAGTCGCGGGCGAGCACGCCATCGACCACGAGCCGGCCGAGACCGGGAATGTTGAACACGGTTTCGGTGACGACGACGCCGGAGACCATCATGGCGAAGCCCGTGCCGACCACGGTGAGGATCGGGATCGCCGCATTGCGCAGCGCATGGCGGAACAGGACGATCCGCTCGCCCAACCCCTTGGCGCGGGCCGTCCTCACATAGTCCTCGCGCAGCACCTCCAGCATCGAGGCCCGCGTCATCCGCGAGACCAGCGCGATATAGAAGAAGGAGAGCGCCAGGCCGGGCATCACGATGCGATGGAAGAACGGGCCGAAGCCATCGGCCAGCGCCTTGTAGCCCTGCACCGGGAACCATTTCAGGTTCACCGCGAAGACCGCGATCAGCACGTAGCCGATCACGAAGATCGGCACGGAGAAGCCGACGACCGAGAGCGCCATGACGAAGCGGTCGACCATGCCGCCATGGCGCCAGGCGGCAAGCACGCCGAGCGGCAGCGAGATCACCACCGTGAAGATCATCGCCATGACCGCGAGCGCCAGCGTCGGGCCGATGCGCTGGCCGATCATCTCCAGAACCGGGCGCTGCGAGATCAGCGACGAACCGAAATCGCCCTCGGCCATATTGGCGATCCAGGCGAAGAACTGGCCGGCGATCGGCTTGTCGAGACCCAGATTTTCGCGGATGGCGGCAAGCTGCGCCGGCGTCGCCTGGTCGCCGGCGATCGCCTGGGCCGGATCGCCCGGCGTCAGGCGCAGCAAGAGGAAGACGAACAGCGCCACGAAGAACATGACGGGGATCGCCATCGCGAGCCTGCGCAGGAAATAGGAAGCCATGGAGTTCTCCACGCACCTGGGCATTCGCCGCACAGGCGATGCCGGAAACCGGGCCGATCAAGCCGGGCGGTGGATCACCGCCGCCGGGCCTTGCTGGGATTACTTGCTCACGCCCCAGAACAGGGTGAGCGGGCCGGGCTGGAGGTTCTTCAGCTTGGCGTTCCAGGCGGCGACGGACTGGAACTCGCCGGCATTGAAGTAGAACCCGTCGTCGAAGGCGATCTGCTGGATCTCCCGGGCGATCTTCTTCTGCTCGTCGAGTGTCGCGGCCGTGATGTAGGCGCTGCGCAGTTCCTCGACACGGGCGCTTTTCGGCCAGCCCGACCAGGCGGTATCCGTGCCGGAAGCGTCGAGCAGCGCATGCACAGTCGGGTTCCAGATGCCCGCCACGCCCCAATAGGTGAAGAACATGTTCCAGCCGCCCTGCGCCACCGGCTGCCAGCCGTTCTTGCGCGACTGCAGCGTGGCCCAATCCATCGAGGCGACATCGACCTTGAAACCGGCCTCGCGCAGGCGCTCGGCCGCGACGATCGGCTGGGTCGAGAGGATGGTCAGGTCCGTCGGCTGCATCATCAGCACCGGCGTGCCGTTGTAGCCGGAGGTCTTGAGCAGTTCCTTGGCCTTGGCCATGCGCTCCTTGGCGCTGCCCTTCAGGTATTCGGAGCCGGCATTGGAGGCGAGCGGCACGTCGCAGCCATAGACCGAGGCGCAGAGCTTGTAATACTGGCTGTCGCCGATCGCGGTCTGCATCAGCTGGTCCTGGTCCAGCGCATACATCGCCGCCTGGCGGACCTTCGGATTGTCGAAGGGCGGCAGGCGATGGTTGAAGCGGCCGGTGACCTGGCTGCCCAGCGCATTGATCGCGCCGGTCTTGATCTCGTCATTCGCCTTGAGCAGCGGCAGAAGATCGATCGTCACCTGCTCGATCAGGTCGACATCGCCGGACTGGAGCGCGTTGATCGAGGTCTGCATGTCCGGCATCGCCTTCCACACGACCTTGTCGACATTGATCACCTTGCCGCCGGCGGTCCAGCTCATCGGCTCGGAGCGCGGCTTGTAATCCTTGTTCTTGACATAGACGGCCTGGTCGCCCGGCCGGTACTGCTCCGCTACGAAGCGGAACGGGCCGGAGCCGACCATCTCGGTGACCTGCTTGCCCGCGGGCGTCTCGGCGAGACGCTTCGGCATCATGAAGGGCGGCACCGGCGAGGGCTTGGCCAGCAGTTCCAGAACCTGCCCGAAGGGCTTCGCCAGCTTGATGACGAGCACCTTGTCGGAGGTCGCCTCGATCGAAGCGACATGCGCCATCATCGTGCGGGCGGCGCCATCATTCTCGCCCCAGCGCTTCAGCGATGCCACGCAGTCGGTGGCGGTCACCGGCGTGCCGTCATGCCATTTGAGGCCATCGCGCAGCGTCAGCGTATAGGTCAGCTTGTCGGCCGAGACGGCGTAGTCCGCCATCTGCGGCTGGGGATTGTACTTGGCGTCCATGCCGAGCAGCGTGTCGAACACCATGAAGCCGTGGGTGCGCACGATCTGGGCGGTGCTCAGGATCGGATCGAGCGTCCTGAGCGGCGCCTGCATGACGACGTTGAGCGTCGTCTCGGCAAAGGCCGGCATCGCGGACAGGGAGCCTGCGACCAGCGCGGCAGCCCCGACAATCTTGAACCGAAACGTCATTGTTATCCCCTCGTTTTTGGTTGCTTGGATGGGTTGAGCGTCGTCAGGCGGGAGCGTCGCTCCACGGATAAGCCCTGGCCGTATCGAGCTGCCGATATGGGATGAGGCGCACATCGGCCGGGCCGAGATCGGGCGTGTCGACCACGAGGATCCGGTCGGCCATCGGCTCGTAATAGTCGCGGAAATGCGTCTTCGAACGCAGCAGGATGACGTCGTAATCCTCCGGCTGCTCGCCGAAGATGAAGAACGGGTCGCCATCGACCGCGAAGGCGAAATGCGAGACCACGGAGATGCGGATCGCGCCGATCTGGATGAGCGCCGTCAGTCCGAGATCGATGAAGCTGCCACGCTGGTAGCGCCCGGAAACGGTGAAGGATTTCGGCCCAGACCAGATCACCCGCGCCACGGCCTCGATCGGCCCGCCTGTCTCGGGCGCAGTCTTGCCGGCGAGCGAGACGTTGATCTCGGCGCCTTCGCCTGCTGCATGGGCCTGCGCCGCGGTTTCGGGATCGAGCAGGAAGGGCACATTGACCCGCCCGACATCGCGGTCCAGCAGTGCCCGCAGCAGATGGGTCGAGTCGTTCATCCGATCGGCATGTTCAAGCAGCACGATCGGCCGGCCCTGCGCGGGCTTGCGCGCGACATCGGCCAGCGCCTCCTCGACGCTCAGGATCGGGATGGCGTTCGCGATGGCCTTCCGCGCCGCGCGCAGCCGGTCTGAGAAGGCCTGTGCCTTGGCTTCGGCCGCGTCCTGCCCGTCCCAGTCCAGGCAGATCACCGACATGCCGGTATTGGCGCTGTCGGCATAGGAGAAGCCGGCCATGATCGAGATGTCGCAATCGCCGCCCTGCTCGGCGGCGCGGGCATCGGCGATGATCGAGGCCAGCGGCTCCAGCGCCGTCGCCGACATGATCGAGGGAATGACGACATCCGGCCGCGCGACCGCAAGACCGGGCCGGCGTCCCTCGCGCAGGAACCGGAGCAGGGCGCGGGCGGCCCGCTCACCGGTCTCGCCCATGTCGATATGCGGGGAATGGCGATAGGCGACGGCGATATCGGCGCCGCGCAAAGTCTCGCTGTCGATATTGCCGTGATAGTCGAGCGCGACCGCAATCGGCAGCGACGGCGCAGCCGCGCGCACCGCGTCGATGACATGCCGCTCGACATCGGCATAGCCGGGCGCCCAGCAGGCGCCGTGCAGGAACAGGATGGCGCCGTCGAGCGGGCCGCTGCGGGCAAGCCCGGATATGATCTCGCCGGTGTAATGCGCGACAGCGGCATCCGCCGTCGGACCGAGAGCGCCGAGCAGCGTGTGGAACAGCGGCACGAATTCCGCGCCTTCCGCCTCGCAGATCTTCAGGCAGCCGCCCGGCACGGTGTTGGTGCCGCGGAACCGCGCCGTCAGTTCCCGCCCGCGCACGCAGACGCGCTCGAACTCCGCCAGCTCCACGATCTGCGGAACGGCCGTGACCGATTCGAGATTGAAGCCGGCGAAGGCGATGCGGAGCGTCATGCCGGCCTCAGCCTTTGACCGCCGCGCCGATGGCGCCGGCGATCCGCTCGACGATCTGGTCGATCTCGTCGGGGCTGACGATATAGGGCGGTGCCAGCAGCACATGATCGCCCTGGCGCCCGTCGATCGTGCCGCCCATCGGGTAGCACAGCAGGCCGCGCGCCATCGCTTCCTTCTTGATCCGGGCGTGGATCTTCAGCGCCGGATCGAAGGGCGCCTTGGTCTCCTTGTCGGCGACGATCTCGACGCCGCGGAACAGGCCGCGCCCGCGGATATCGCCGACATGGGGATGCTGGCCAAGCCGCGCATCGAGCCCGGCCTGCAGGCGCTCGCCCATCAGGCGGACGTTTTCCAGCATCTCCGGCTGCGAGATCAGCTCGACGACCTTCAGCGCCGCCGCCGCCGCCATCGGATGGCAGATATAGGTATGGCCGTGCTGGAACAGCCCGGAGCCTTCGGCGAAGGCGCGGTAGATCTGCTCCGAGAGCAGCACGGCGCCGATCGGCTGGTAGCCGCCGCCGAGCCCCTTGGCGATGGTCACGAGATCGGGCGAGATGCCCTCCTGCTCGCAGGCGAACACCGTGCCGGTGCGGCCCATGCCGCACATCACCTCGTCGAGGATCAGCAGGACGCCGTACGTGTCACAGATGCGGCGGATGCGGGCGAAGTAATCCGCGACGGGGCCGACGGCGCCGAGCGTTGCGCCGACCACCGGCTCGGCGATGAAGGCGATGACCTCGTCCGCACCGAGCTCCAGGATCTTGGCTTCCAACTCGTCGGCGAGGCGGGCGGCATAGGCTTCCGGCGTCTCGCCGTCCTTCTGGTCGCGATAGGCGTAGCAGGGCGAGACATGATGGGTCTCGGGCAGGATCGGCTGGAACTGCGCCCGCCGCCAGGCATTGCCGCCGGCCGCCAGCGCGCCCAGCGTGTTGCCGTGATAGCTCTGCCGGCGCGCAATGAAATGGCGGCGCTGCGGCTGGCCGATCTCGACGAAATATTGCCGCGCCATCTTCATGGCGGCCTCGACGGCCTCGGAGCCACCTGAGACGAGATAGACGTAATCGAGCCCCTCCGGCGCCAGATCGACCAGCTTGTCGGCCAGCTCCTCGGCGACATCGGTGGTGAAGAAGGAGGTATGCGCGTAGGCGATGCGGTCCATCTGCGCGCGCATCGCGGCCATGACTTCGGGATGCCCGTGTCCGAGGCAGGAGACGGCGGCGCCGCCCGAACCGTCGATATAGCTGCGCCCGTCCGCGTCGGTGATGAAGACACCCTGTCCCGCAACGGCTTGCGGCAGGCTGCCGCCGATCGAGCGATGGAGAATCCTGGTCATCTCGACATTCCCGGACTGGCGCGGACAGAGCGCCGCAGCGCGCAGCCTCATGACACGTCACAAGAAGCAATGCAACATTTGTTTTACATGATACAAATCTGAAACGATTGACTTCTAAATTGTTTCAACGAAACATTGCGCCGCAACACCCCGGAAGCTGAGGGAAAGCGGAAAAACCGTTTGAAATCCGTCTTCCGCGCGAGGATGGTCGCCATCGGACAGAGAGGGCCCGATTCAAATGTTGCAGGCCGACCCCTTGCGCGATCGCATCGTCAGCCTCTTCGACGGCATGTCCCCGCAATTGCGGCAGGCGGCGCGCTACATCATCGAGCATCCGCAGGAGGTGGCGCTGGTCTCGATGCGGGAGCTGGCGCGCAATGCCGGCGTGCAGCCTTCGACGATGACGCGGCTCGCCAAGTTCCTCGGGCTCGCCGGCTATGACGACATCCGCGCCCATCATGCCGAGGCGATCCGCTTCCGCGTCGACGGCTTCGCGGCGCGTGCCATGCAGACCGAGGAGAGCGAGCAGGACATGGCGGCGGCACAATTGTCGCGCCGCATGTTGCAGGGCCTCGCCGCCCAGATCGCGCGCCTGACGGAGCCGGCCTCGCTGGAGCGCCTCGCCGCCGCGGCCGACCGGCTGGCACAAGCCCGCCGCATCTTCGTGCTCGGCCTGCGCTCATGCCATTCGGTGGCCTGGCACTTCCATTACGTGATGACGCTGCTCGGCGAGAAGACGACTCATCTCGACGGCCCGGCCGACACGGTGGGCGACGGACTGATACGAGCGGGCGCGGAGGACGTCCTCCTCGCGATTTCGATCAACCCCTATGCGCTGCACAGCCTGGAGCTGGCACAGCTCGCACGCGAGAAGGGCCTCGGCGTCGTCGCGATCACCGATAGCGAGGTCTCGCCACTGGTCGGCCTCGCCGATATCGCGATCCTCTGCTCGACCGAAAGCCAGAGCTTCTTCCACACGCTGGCGCCGGCGCTCGCGATCTCCGAGGTGCTCTGCGGGCTGCTCGCCAACAAGGACCGCACGGCGGCGCTCGCCGCGCTCCAGCGCGCCGACCGCCATCTGCTCTCGCTCAACACCTATGCGACGGCGATCCCACGCCGCCGCATCTGAGTGCCCTTAGGCCACGCGCTTCAATGCGCCGCGCAGCGTCTCGACCATCTCGCCGATCTGGTCCTCCTCGACGATCAGCGGCGGCGACAGCGCGATGATGTCGCCGGTCACGCGGATCAGGAGCCCCTTTTCGAAGCAGTCAACGAAGACCTCGTAGGCGCGGGCGCCGGCGGCACCGTCGCGTGGGGAAAGCTCGATGCCGGCGACGAGGCCGAGATTGCGGATGTCGATCACATGCGGCGCGTCGCGCAGGGAATGCATCGCGTTCTCCCAGGCCGCCGCCAACGTCGCCGCCCGCGTGAGCAACCCCTCGCCCGCATAGATGTCCAGCGTGGCAAGGCCCGCCGCGCAGGCGACCGGATGGCCCGAGTAGGTATAGCCGTGGAACAGCTCGATCATCCCCTCCGGTCCGTGCATCAGGCCGTCATGCACCTTGCGGCTGGCGAAGACCGCGCCCATCGGCACGGCGCCGTTGGTCAGGCCCTTTGCGGTGGTCATCAGGTCCGGCATCACCCCGAAATAATCGGCGGCGAAGGGCGTGCCGAGACGCCCGAAGCCGGTGATGACCTCGTCGAAGATCAGCAGGATGCCGTGCTTCGTCGCGATCTCGCGCAGGCACTGCAGATAGCCCTTCGGCGGCAGCAGCACGCCGGTGGAGCCCGCCATCGGCTCGACGATGACGGCCGCGATCGTCTCCGCGCCGTGCAGCGCGACCAGCCGCTCGAGATCGTCGGCAAGCTCCGCGCCATGCTCCGGCAGGCCGCGGGTGAAGGCGTTGCGGGCGGGATCATGGGTATGACGCAGATGGTCGGTGCCCGGAAGCTGCGGGAAGACGCGGCGGTTGTTGACGAGGCCGCCGACCGAGATGCCGCCGAAGCCGACGCCATGATAGCCGCGCTCGCGTCCGATCAGACGGGTCCGCGTGCCCTGGCCGATGGCGCGCTGATAGGCGACCGCGATCTTGAGCGCGGTATCGACCGATTCCGAACCCGAGCCGGTGAAGAACACGCGGTCGAGCTTCGCCGCACCCTCGCCCGGCGCGATGGCGGCGAGCCGCTCGGCGAAATCGAACACGATGGGGTGGCCCATCTGGAAGGCCGGCGCGAAATCGAGCTCGGCGATCTGGTGCGAGACGGCTTCGCTGATCTGGCGGCGGCCATGGCCAGCATTGCAGCACCACAGCCCGGCGGTGCCGTCCATGACCTTGCGGCCGTCCTCGGTAGCGTAATGCATGCCGCTGGCGCTGGCGAGCAGGCGCGGCGCCTGCTTGAACTGCCGGTTTGCGGTGAACGGCATCCAGAAAGCATCGAGCGAGCGGGCGTTCTGCAGCGTGGACGGCTTGGTGTTGACGGTCATGACGGCCTCCCTTTGTGGCTCGTCAGTGCTCATGTTTTCCTCAGCGCAACAAGTCTGTTTCAGTGTTGGCCTAATCCCTTGAAAAAGCTTGCTCGATCTGGATATCGTTCAAGATCGAGAACAGCAGGAACAGGCCGGCGATGAATATCGATGTCGGAGCCCGGCTCAGATATGTCCGGATGCAGCGCGGGTTGTCACAGCGTGCGCTCGCCAAGCAGGCCGGCGTGACCAATTCCTCGATCTCGCTGATCGAGGCGAACGAGGTGAACCCCTCGGTCGGTGTGCTCAAGCGCATCCTCGACGGCATCCCGATCAGCCTGTCGGAGTTCTTCGCCTTCGAGCCGGAGAAGCCGCGGCAGGTTTTCTACCAGGCCGAAGAACTGGTCGAGATCGGCAAGGGCGGCATCTCCTTCCGCCAGGTTGGCGAGAACCTGTTCGGCCGGGCGCTGCAGATCCTCAGGGAGCGCTACGAGCCGGGCGCCGATACCGGCCGCGTGCTGCTGACCCACGAAGGCGAGGAAGGCGGCATCGTGCTCGCCGGCCGGATCGAGCTCACCGTCGGCGAGGAGCGCCGCATCCTCGGCCCAGGCGACGCCTATTATTTCGAGAGCAATCGCCCGCACCGGTTCCGCTGCATCGGCCCGGTCCCCTGCGAGATCGTCAGTGCCTGCACGCCACCGACATTTTAGGGTCATCGCGCCACTCCATTCGATTCCTGCATGATAATAATTGTATGATTTAATTTGAAAATCTCAAAGACCGCCCCATCATAACACCCGAACAATACAACAATTCCGGGACATAATACTTCGACTCTCCTTGACGATGCGCATGACATCGGCAGTCGAAACTGCCGAAACATGGCCTCGCCAGCATGATCGAAACCAAAATTAATCTCCCGAAAACACCAGGGACGAAACATGAATAGGCGCGATTTCCTAAAGCTCGCCGCGCAGTCGGCTGTCTTTACGCAGTTGACTCCGTTCTTTACTGCGCCGGCGCATGCGGCCGATAAGAAGGAACTCCGCTACATTCCCGAGGCGGACCTGAACATCCTAGACCCCGTCTGGAGCACCTCGACCATCGTCCAGGTCTACGGCCACCTGGTGTTCGACACGCTCTACGGCTTCGACAAGGACTACAATGTCCACCCGCAGATGGCCGAGGGGCACACGATCTCCGACGACAAGCTGCAATGGACGATCAGGCTGCGCGACGGCCTGCAGTTCCATGACGGGACGCCGGTTCTCGCCAAGGATTGCGTCGCCAGTATCACCCGCTGGGGCAAGCGCGACTTCATGGGCGCGGCCCTGCTGGGCGTCGTCGATACGATGACCGAAGTCGACGACCGCACGCTCCAGTTCAAGCTCAAGAAGCCCTTCCCGCTGCTGCCGATGACGCTGGCCACCAGCGGCTCGAACATGCCCGCGATCATGCCGGAACGCATCGCCATGACCTCGCCGACCGAGCAGATCCGCGAGAGCATCGGCTCGGGCCCCTATCGCTTCGCGAAGGAGCAATGGGTCTCCGGTTCGAAGGCGGTGTTCGAGAAATTTGCCGGCTACAAGCCGCGCAGCGATTCCTTCCCGCCGACCTATACCGCCGGCCCGAAGGTCGCGCATTTCGAGCGCATCGTCTGGAACATCATCCCGGATGCCTCGACCGCCGCCGCCGCTCTCCAGGCCGGCGAGATCGACATGATCGAGATGGTCGGCGCCGATTTCCTGCCCGTGCTCAAGGCCGATCCCAATATCAGGCTGATGCCGCGCACGACGCCGAATTTCGCGGTGATGCGCTTCAACCATCTGCAGCCGCCCTTCAACAACCCAGTGATCCGGCGCGCGCTGCTCAAAGCCTTCGACCAGAAGGCGATCATGTCCGGCACCTTCGGCGAGGAGAACAAGGAGTTCTGGCGGTCCGGCGTCGGCTTCTTCAGCCCGGATTCGCCGATGGCGACCGATGTCGGGCTCGATGTCTTCACCAGCCCCCGCGACGTCAAGAAGGCGGCCGAGGAGATCAAGGCCGCCGGCTATAACGGCGAGCGCGTCGTGGTGCTCGATCCCGTCGATTATCCCTGGACGCATCCCTGCACGCTGCTCGCCGCCGATACGCTGAAGAAGGTCGGCCTCAACGTCGATATTCAGGCGATGGACTGGGGCACGCTGATGCAGCGCCGCCTCAGCAAGGAGCCCGCGGACAAGGGCGGCTGGAACGTCTTCCTCACCGCTCTCTCCGGCATGAGCAACTTCAATCCCGTCGGCCATATCGGCCTGCGCGGCAACGGCAACGACGCCTGGGTCGGCTGGCCGACGGCGCCGCGCCTCGAGGAGCTGCGCCAGCAATGGCTCGATGCGCCCGACGTCGCCACGCAGAAGAAGATCTGCGAGGAGATCCAGAAGCAGGCGTTGATCGACGTGCCCTATATTCCGCTCGGCGGCTTCGCCACCGTCAGCGGCTACCGGAGCAACGTCACGGATATCCAGCTCCAGCGGCCGCTCTTCTTCACGATGACCGCCAAGGGCTGAGACACAGCCCCATGCTCTCTCATATCGCACGCCGGCTGCTCGCAGCGCTGCCGGTCATGACCTTCGTCGCGCTTTTCGTCTTCGGCCTGCTCTATCTCGCGCCGGGTGATCCCGCCGCGATCATGGCTGGGGACCAGGCGACGGCGGCCGACATCGCCCGCATCCGCATCGCCCTGAAGCTCGACGACCCGTTCCCGATCCGCTTCGGGAACTGGGTCTGGAGCCTGCTCCACGGCGATCTCGGCCTCTCGCTCTTCACCAATCAGCCGGTCGCGGGGATGATCGCGCAGCGCCTGGAGCCAACCTATCTGCTGATGCTGATGACCCTGGTCATCTCGGTCGCCATGGCACTGCCGATCGGCGTGGTCGCCGCCTGGAAGCACAACACGACGAGCGACCGCGCCGTCATGGTCTTCGCCGTGCTCAGCTTCTCGCTGCCCTCCTTCGTCGTCGGCTATCTCCTGGCCTTCGTCTTCGGCCTGCAGCTGCGCTGGCTACCGGTGCAGGGTTATGTGCCACTTTCGAACGGCCTCTGGCCGGCAATCCGGAGCCTGCTCCTGCCGGCGATCGCCTTGGGCAGCGTCTATATCGGCCTGCTCGCCCGCATCACCCGCGCCACCATGCTGGAAGTGCTGGCGCAGGACTATGTCCGCACCGCCCGCGCCAAGGGCGTCGAGGATCGCAAGGTGCTGTTCAAGCACGCGCTGAAGAACTGCTCGGTCCCGATCATCACCACCATCGGCAGCGGCGTCGCGCTGCTGATCGGCGGCGCCATCGTCACCGAAACCGTCTTCGCCATTCCCGGCCTCGGACGCCTGACCGTCGATGCCATCCTGCGCCGCGACTACCCCGTCATCCAGGGCGTCATCCTGCTGTTCAGCTTCACGTACGTGCTCGTGAACCTGCTGGTCGACATGCTCTACACCGTCTTCGATCCGAGGATCCGCTATTGACCGCCATCATCTCCGACGTCGCGCCGCGCGCCGGGCAGAGCCGGTTCGGGCAGCTCATCCGCAATCCGAACATCGCCTGCGGCGCCGCCGTCCTCGCCCTGCTCGTGCTGATCGCGCTGCTCGCGCCCGTTCTCGGGACGCGTGATCCGACGGCGATCTCGGCCTTCGACCGCGCCAAGCTGCCCTCGGGCGCGTTCTGGTTCGGCACCGACATGCTCGGCCGCGACCTTTATTCCCGCGTGCTCTACGGCACGCGCGTCTCGCTCATCGTCGGCTTCTCGGTCGCGATCGGCGCGACCATCCTCGGCGTGCTGATCGGCGTCTTCGCCGGCTTTCTGCCCCGCTTCGACGCCTTCGTCATGCGGGTCATGGACGGGCTGATGGCGATCCCCTCGATCCTGCTCGCCATTGCGCTGATCGCGCTCAACCGCGCCTCGATCTGGAACGTCATACTCGCGGTCACCATCGCCGAGACGCCGCGCGTGGTGCGCCTGATCCGTGGCGTCGTGCTCTTCCTGCGCGAGGAGCCCTATGTCGAGGCCGCCCGCTCCTGCGGCGCCAGCGTGCCCTGGCTCGTCTTCCGCCACATCCTGCCCAACACCTTCGCGCCGATCGCGGTGCAAGCGACCTATATCTGCGCGGTCGCGATCCTGGCAGAGGCCGCCCTCTCCTTCATCGGCGCCGGCGTGCCGCCCTCGACCCCGTCCTGGGGCAACATCATGGCCGAGGGCCGGGCGCTCTGGCAGATCAAGCCCTACATCATCTTCTTCCCCGCGCTGTTCCTCTCGATCACCGTCCTCGCCATCAACATGCTCGGCGACGGCCTGCGCGACGCCCTCGATCCGCGCCTGCGCAAGCGGGTGTGAGCCTCGAATGCCTCCACTGGGAGCCAAGCTCGGTACGCCCCACTCCCCGTGGATAACTCGCCCCGCCGCGCGACACCGGCGGGGCGCCTTTTATGCCGACGGCTGCAGCGCTCTGACCCTATGATCGGACAGGCCAAGGCCGTCATCGACGTTGAGCAGCCGGCATCGGCCGGTCTGGAAGAAGGAGATGCCTCGTGTCCGATACCCTCTTGATCCGGAATGTCCGCCCGGCCGGCAGGCCGGCGACGGATGTGCTGGTCCGTGACGGACGCATCGCCGCGATCGGCGCCGGCGCGACCGGAGGCGACGCGACCTTCGATGCCGGCGGCCGGCTGATGATCCCCGGCCTCGTCGAGGCCCATACCCATCTCGACAAGAGCTTCTGGGGCATGGGCTGGCACAAGCACACCGCCGGCCCCGCCCTGATCGACAAGATCGAGACCGAGCGCCGCAACCGCCGCGAATTCGGCATCGACGCCGACCGCCAGTCCGGCCGGCTCGTCGCGCAGATGGTCAAGCTCGGCACCACCCATATCCGCAGCCATGTCGACGTCGACACGGAAGTCGGCCTCGCCGGCATCGAAGGCGTCATGGCCATGCGCGAGCGCCTCAAGGACGTGATTGATGTCGAGATCGTCGCCTTCGCGCAATCCGGCATGCTGATCCGGCCCGGCACGCTCGAACTGCTCGACCGGGCGATGGCGATGGGCGCCGATGTCGTCGGCGGCCTCGATCCCTGCACCCTCGACCGCGACCCCAAGGGCCATCTCGACGCCATCTTCGGCCTCGCCCAGAAATACGGCCGCCCGCTCGACATCCATCTGCACGAGCGCGGTGAGGTCGGCGCCTTCTCGATGGAACTCATCATCGAACGCACCCGCGCGCTCGGCATGCAGGGCAAGGTCGCGATCAGCCACGCCTTCTGCCTGGGCATGCCCGATGCGGACCATGTCCGCCGCCTGATCGACGAGCTGGCGAAGGAGCGCGTCACACTGGTCACGACGGCTCCGGCCTCCTCGCCGGCCCCCTCGGTCATGGCCTGCCTCAAGGCCGGCGTCGTCATCGCCGGTGGCTCGGACGGCGTACGCGACAGCTGGAACCCCTATGGCATGGGCGACATGCTGGAGCGCGCGACGCTGGTCGGCCTGCGCAACAATTTCCGCCGCGATGAGGAGATGGAGCTGGCGCTCGACGTCTGCACCTATCAGGGCGCCAAGGTGATGGGCATCGAGAACTACGGTCTTGAGGTCGGCTGCACCGCCGATTTCGTGATCCTGCCCGGCGAGACCGTCTGCGAAGCGATCGTCGAGCGCCCGGCCGACCGCACCGTCGTCAAGCGCGGCAGGATCGTCGCCCGCCACGGCGAGTTGACCCAGCCGATCGCCTGACGGGTCGATCCCCTGTCATCAGCGGCGTCGCGAGGCTTCTGGCTTCGCGGCGCCGTTTTCGTCTGTCAGCCTCGTTGACACCTAAGCGCAGCAAAAAAGGGGCGCCGGTCATCCCGGCGGCCCGCGTCAGTTCCCCCGATCGAAGGCTGATCATCGCCCTTAGAACCGCGCTGTCATCCCGGACAAGCGGCGGAGCCCCGCCGATCCGGGATTCATGCCGGAGCGCAGCGGCGAGGGGACGACATGGCGGTAGCCGCGGCCGGAATCCTCCTTCATCGGCCAGGCAGGCGATGTTTACCGCCCGCCGGAAGGCGCTGTGGACGACGCCCGAGAAGGCCGCCCCGTTCACGCGCGCAAGGAAGGCGCCGTCGCCGGACCTTGCCTGCATGGTGGCATGGGGGCGCATCGGGGCGGGACCGGCCAAGTTCAACTGGCCCGGGCGAGCGTCGCCTGCGCCTCGGCCTCACGGCCGAGCAGCCGGAGCGACTGCGCCTTGTGCTGTTGGTAGAGCGGGTTGCCGGGATCGGACGCGATGGCGATCTCGATCGCGGCGATCGCCTCCTCATGACGGCCGAGCGAGCGCAGGCTGTTGCCCTTGTGGAAAGCGAAGTCGTAGCGGCCGGGATCGCGCGCGAGCAAATCGTCCATCACGGCGACAGCAGCCTCGTGGCGGCCGAGTTCGCGCAGGTAGTTCGACTTGTGATAGCGCAAGAACAGAGCTTCGGGCTTCTTCGCGATGCCCGTGTCGAAGGCCGCCAGCGCCGCCTCCGGCTGCTTTATCGCCCGATGGGCATAAGCGATGTAGAAATGGAACTCGATCGCGTCGGGGGTCGCGGCGAGTACCGCCTCGAAGGCGCGGATCGCCTCCTCGTTGCGGCCGAGCTCGTAGAGATAATAGCCTTTGTAATAGGTCAGGTCGGTATCGCCGGGATGCTGCGCGAGCGCAGCCTCGATGAGGGCGAGCGCCTCCTCGTAGCGCTCCGCCTTCTCCGCCTGCTTCGCCTGCCGGATCGCGGCTGCGCCCGGTCCGGACACGACCGCCTCGCTGCGGAGGGTCTTCAGGACGCGTTCCTGCCCGAGCACTTGCGCATGCTCCAGCGAGGACTTGCCGTCGCGGTCCTTGAGATGCTGATCGGCACCCGCTTCGACCAGAGCCTCGATCACGTCGCCATAGAGCCTTCCGCCATCGCCGAGGATCACGGCCTCCAGCAGCGCCGACCAGCCGAGATCATTGGCGCGGTCCACCGGAATCCCGGCCGCCAGGCAGACCCGCACCGTGCGCAGAAAACCCTTCTCGCTCGACGGCAGCAGCGGCGTGCCGCCAAAGCGGTTGACGCTGTTGCGATCGGCGCCCGAGGCGATGGCGAGCTTGAAGATTTCGTTGAAGCCGTTCGCCCCGGCGCAAAGATAGGGCGAGAGCATGGTGATGTCGCGGGCATTGACGTCGCTGCCCGCCGCGATCAGCCTCCGCGCCAGCAGCAGGTTGTTCTTCTGTGTCGCCGCCATCAGCGCGGTGCGGCCGATTTCGTCCTTGGCATCCACCTTGGCGCCTTCCGCGAGAAGGCGCTCGATCGTGGCCAGATCGCCCTTGTCGGCGGCAGCGATCAGAGGCGGGTTGGCGGACGGGGCGTTCATCGGGTCTTCCTGCGGATCGGTGCTGCAGCGCCTGGGCGGATGCTGCGAAGGGCATGAGGGGCAATGGCGGCGCGAGTCCACCCCGTGCAAGCGGGCTCGTGTCGCGGATTCATGCCTTGCTGGCTTGGGCGACCGGCTTCAACGCGCCGGCAGACCCGGACGATATCGCGCCGTCAGCCTCACGCAGATTGAGGTAGTGCTTGAGCACGAAGACGCCGGCGATCATGCAATAGGCATAGGCCAGCGTCTCGAAGGACTGGAGCATCAGGTTCATGGCGAGCAGCAGCAGGCCGAGCCCGGCCAGGCAGGAGAGCAGTACGGTGCGCGGGATCGTCTTGCGGATCGTCTCGCCGAGGAAGGAGCCGCCGGCCAGGATCATCGCCTCGACGAAGCACCAGACCAGCGCGATCTGCAGCGCGAATTCGGCGTCCTTGGTCCGGAGATAGACCGGCAGGATGACGAGGAAGGACACCGTGAAGATCGAGGGCGCGCTCGGGCCGGAGGGCAGCGCGGTCAAGTCCGTGCAGCCGGTTTCCTTCACGAGCTTATAGGCGAAATAGGTGTACCACAGGCTCGCGGCGCAGACGGCAAGGCCGAAGGCCGGGGCGATCCGGCCATAAACCATCTCCTTGGGAAAGCCGACGACGAAGAGCAGCAGACCGATCATCGTCAGGAGATTGGTTAGATTGTTGGCAAGCAGGCCGAAATAGCCGCCCCAGTCGCCTTTTCGCCAGATAGACGATCTATCCATCGATGGTCCCCATCCTCGCGGGCGCGCTCCAGTCGCACGGGATCCCGCCGTCGAACGATCTTCTTTTGGGGTGAGCCTAGTGAGCCGGCGGCGGCGGAACCATCGCCAACCCGCCTAAATTGACCGATCAGATTTTATCCCTCATGGATAAAATCTGATCGGCATCGGGATGAACTACCTTGTGGCGCCAGACCGCCGCCTTGGGGAGCCCTGACCATGGCCCATCAACTGAAGATCTCCGAGCTGCTCCAGTTCGCGCCCTTCAGGCAGGCCCGCCTCATCTGCGGCGAGGAAAGCCTCTCCAATCCGGTCCAGGGCGTCAACGTCATCGAAGCGCCCGACGTGACGGACTGGGTCCAGCCGGGCGACGTGCTCCTCACTAATTTCTATTCGCTCGACCGCCTGCGCCCGCTCGATGCCTTCATCGAGAAGGTCGCAGCCCGCAAGCTGAGTGCGCTCATCGTCAAGACCGGGTTGTTCGTGCAGGAGGTTCCGGAGGAGATCGTCGAGGCCGCCCGCAAGCACCGGCTCCCCGTCATCGAGATCCCGCGCAATGTGCTGTACCGGACCATCGTCCTGTGCATCTCCGAGCATCTCCTCAGCGAGCGGCTCGGCGTCCTCGAACGCTTCAAGGAGATCAGCGACCATTTCCTCAGCGCCTCCTTGGCGAACCAGGGCGCCTTCCGCATCTTGAAATCGCTGGAGACCTTCATCGGCAATCCGGTCGGCCTCTATGACGAGCAACTGCAATGCCTCGCCGGGACCACCGGCAGCTCCGTCACTCTCGCACCGCCCCAAGGCCATCAGGAGGGCGCGCCCTATTACATCCAGACCATCATCGCGCCCGAGGCCGACGATCGCATCTGCAACCGCTACGTCTTCTCGGTCCGCGTCGGCGACGAGGTCAGGCTCTACCTCACCGTCCTCGAACTGAACGGCGAGCTGGAGGATGTCCAGTCCATCGCCATCGAAAGCGCCATCAACGCGCTCGCGCTCGACTTCCTCAGGCAGCAAGCGGTCATCGAGGTCGAGAAGCAGTTCCGCTTCGACCTGATCGGCGACCTGCTCGGCGGGAGCACCCTGCCCTCCAGCGAGCTGCATCGGCGCGCCGGGCTGATCCAGTGGGACCTCCGGCGCAAGCATGCGGTCGTCGTGCTCGGCCTCAAGGCCCGGCAGAAATCACCCGGCGCGAGCGAAGGCAAAAGCCTGGAGCGCCTGTCGCAGCTCCTCGCCGATGTGTTCGACAATGCCCATGCCCAGGTCAGGGGTGGCCATATCGTGCTGTTCTGGCCCACCGGCGATGGGCCGGAATGGCGCGTTCAGCTCGAACGCCGCTTCGCCGAGCTGAACACACTCTGGGCGTGCTCCGAGGAGCGCGCGGCCTTGCGTGCCGGCGTCGGCGAGGTCGCGGCCGATCTCGAGGCCCTGCCCCGGAGCTATCGCCAGGCGCAGGATGCGCTCAATATCGGCATCCGCGCGCGCTTCGAGAAAAGCCTCGTCTTCTTCCACGAGCTCGGCATCTACCGCATGCTTTGCCGGCTTGTTCCACAGCATGAGCTCAGGGACATGGTGCCACCCTCGCTACAAAAGCTGGTCTCGGTCAGGACACGGGCGCGCACCGATCTCGTCGAGACGCTGGAGGCCTATATCGCCTGCAGCGGTAACGCGCTCGAAACCTCGCGGCGCCTCGACGTCCACCCGAAGACGGTCCTCTACCGGCTCGACAAGATCCGCTCCGAGGCCGGCATCGATCTCGGCGACGCCGAGGAGATGCTGATGGTCCAGATCGGCCTCAAGATCCTTAAGATGGAAGGCGCGACGGAAGCCGCCTGACTCGGCGGTTTCCTTCTCCCCTCTGGCGGAAACCTGGAATTCCCTGCGATTGACCCAGCTCGGGTATGGGAGCGATCCGGTCGCGGGATTTGTCGGAGCAGCTTGCGCCGCGTCAACAACGCTAAAAGCACCACGCGCTAACGTGGGCTCCCCAGATGGCGACACGTGCGTGGTCTATGCTCTGCCCATCAACGGCCTGCCGCGGCTATTCGCGTTCCTGCGCTGGACGCGGACTGGTTGAGGCACCGGAGATGACTACCTAGGCCACGTCGTGGCCATGCGTGACCGCACGAAGCTCGACATAGCGCAGGCGCGTTTCGGCGGTGTTGGGCAGCCCGGTTTCCTTGAGCCAGGCGAAGAATTCAGCCGGCTTGATCGTGACGATCTCCAGTGCCCGGCCCCGCGCGAGCCAGGCATTCATCACCGCGACCGCATTGCGATGCCAGGTCTCGTAATCGGAGGGCATCCGGTCGCGATCATGGGCGAGCTCCCACAGCTGCTGGAAGTCCTCGCGCTCGTACCACGGCATGGCGACCGTGTACGCCTCGACGGTCGGTTTCACGTTGGGACCCATCCCCCGCGCGTGGCGCGGAAACTGAGAACGCCAGCACTCCAATCGGGCGCCATCGGCTTGCAGGAATTTGCCGCCGATCAGCTTTGGAAGTCAATCGCAGCGGAGCCCGATGCGGCTCATCCATGGAGCGGCTCGCCCTCGGCACCCAGGCTGTCGAATCCCGATCCGCAGGGCACCGTCAGAACCGGTAGAACCGCCGGGCCATCTGTCCGAAAACAGCATCCGCCCCCGTGCTCCCGACCAGCTCGCACGCGGCGCCCAGCCAGTCGTCATGGCTGCCATTGCGTTCGAGCACCGGCGCTCGCCCACATCAGGCGCTCGGGGCCGAAAGCGCCGAGCAGAACATCGGCATAGGGCCTGAAGGCTTCGACGGTCCATCCTGGCGCCGCCCGCGTCGGCATCGCCGAGAACTTGCAGAAGGCCGTGCTGTTGCGCGCCAACCAGTTCATCCCGTCAGCCCAGTTGCGGAAATCGGCATCGCCCGGCGCCCAGTCCCGGATTTCCGGCTTGCCGCAATGATTAATGACCAATCGCAGATCGGGGCGACGTGTCACCAATTCGATCAGGTGCGGCAGATGCCGTGGCTGGATCAGCTCATCGAAGCTGAGATCGAGCGCGACGAGGTTCCGGAAGGTATGAGTAAGCTCCTCGCGCAGCATCCAGGCATCCTCGGCGATGTCCTGGATCATCGGCCGCACGCCGCGGAAAGGTGGCAGCTCCTTCAGCCTTTCGAGATCGACGCGCGAGGCCGGATCGGCGAAATCAACCGAGCCGACCACCGCGGCGATGAACGGATTGTCGCGGGCAAGCTCGCAAACAAACACCCTCTCCGCCACCGTCGGCGCCGCCTGGATCAGGACACTGCGGTCGATGCCGTTGCGCGCAAGACAAGGCGCGAAATCAGCCGGCTCGACATCGCGGTAGAGCGCGCCGGCCTCAGGCGTCAGCCAGCCATAATCGCCGCGCGACAGCCGCCAGAAATGGTGATGCGCATCGACGCGCAGGGCTCGCTCCTGTGTCATGTTTGGCTCGTCCTGTCGGCAGGTGCGAGATCGCTGCGCAGACGGACCTCGCCGAGCAGCCGGCCCTTCAAAGCGCAGCAGGTTCGGCAGCTCGCTTCGTCAACCTGCCGGTTCCTACCTTTGAATTGTTCCATGTATGCAGAGCATGGCAGCTGCGCAGGCTTTGCGATTGCCCCCGGCCGATCCAAGGCAGAGCCTGCCAATGGCGGCCGGCTCCTCCCGGTGCGCGACGATCGAAAAGGCCGCCCGATGCCGCCCACCGCCTCGTTCACCCGGCGCCGCTTTCTCTCCTCCACCGGCCTGTTCGTCCTGATCGCCTCGGTTCCCGGCGCCCGCGCCGCCGAACATTCCGGCACCCTCCCCTGGAAGCCCTTTGCCGCCTTGCCGCCAGAGCCCTTGCCCGGCGGGCGCTGGTATGTCCTGACGCCGGACGAAGCCCGCACCGTCGAGGCGATCGTCGACCGCCTGATCCCGGCCGACGAGCTCAGCATCGGCGGCAAGGACGCGGGCTGCGCCAGCTTCATCGACCGCCAGCTCGCCGGCAGCTACGGCACCTCCGACAGGCTCTATACGCAAGGCCCCTTCGCCACCGGCCTGCCGACACAAGGCTATCAGGGCGCCGATGCGCCGGTCGCGCGCTACAAAGCCGGCCTCGCCGCGTTGAACAAGCACGTGCAGGCACAATTCGCCGGCAAGAACTTCTTCGACCTCGCCGCCGCCGAGCAGGACCAGGTCCTCAAGGATTTCGAGGCCGGCAAGGTCGAGTACAAGCCGGCCGCCGGCTTCTTCAACCTCGTGCTGCAGAACACGATGGAAGGCTTCTTCGCCGACCCGATCTATGGCGGCAACAAGGACATGGCAGGCTGGAAATTCATCGGCTTCCCGGGCGCCCGCTACGATTACCGCGACTACATCACGGCCCATAACAAGCCCTTCCCCTTGCCGCCCCTGTCGATCGCCGGGCGGCCGGAATGGAAGAGCGGCGACAAGACGAGCGGGAACTGAGACATGGCCCGGAAACTCCCTCGCAAGGACGTCGTCATCGTCGGGCTCGGCTGGACCGGCTCGATCCTGGCGCATGAACTCACCGATGCCGGCCTCGACGTCGTCGCGATCGAGCGCGGCCCCTGGCGCGATACGGCGACCGATTTCAACGTCGCCTATGCCCCCGACGAGTTGCGCTATGCCGTGCGCAAGGACCTGTTCCTGCAGCCGGCGCAGGAAGCGATGACGATGCGCAACAATGTCTCGCAGACGGCGCTGCCGATGCGCGATTACGGCTCCTTCCTGCCCGGTACCGGCGTCGGCGGCGCCGGCACGCACTGGAACGGCCATACCTGGCGCTTCTTCCCGAGCGATTTTGTGCTGAAGACCCATCTCACCGAGCGCTATGGCGCGGATCGTCTCTCCGATCTCCAGGTCCAGGACTGGGGCGTCACCTATGACGAGCTGGAGGGCGCCTTCGACCGTTTCGAATATCTCTGCGGCATCTCCGGCAAGGCCGGGAACCTGAACGGCGCGATCCAAGCTGGCGGCAACCCGTTCGAGGGGTCGCGCAAACGCGAATACCCGCTGCCGGCGATGCAGATGACCTATGCGCCGACGCTCTTCGCGGAAGCGGCGCGCTCGAAGGGCCTGCATCCATTCCCGACGCCTTCGGCCAATCTTTCCGGTCCTTACGTCAATCCACTGGGCATCGCGATGGGCCAATGCACGGCCTGCGGCTTCTGCGAGCGCTTCGGCTGCGCCAACTATTCGAAGTCGAGCGCACATACGACCGTGCTGCCGGTCCTGATGCGCAAGTCGAATTTCGAGGCGCGCACCGAATGCGAGGTGCTGAAGATCAACCTCGCGGCCGACGGCAAGACCGCCTCCGGCGTCACCTATATCGACGTGAACGGCGAGATCTTCGAGCAGCCGGCCGATCTCGTCCTGCTCAACGCCTACGGCCTGTTCAATGTCCGGCTGATGCTGCTCTCCGGCATCGGCAAGCCCTATGATCCGTCGAGCGGCGAAGGCGTCGTCGGGCGCAACTACTGCTACCAGACCAATGCAGGCGCGCAGGTCTTCTTCGAGGGCAAGTCGATGAACCCGTTCATCGCGGCCGGCGCGCTCGGCCAGACGGTGGACGATTACAATGGCGATGCCTTCGACCATGGTCCGCTGAACTTCGTCGGCGGCGCCGGCATCAACTGCATCCCGACCAACGGCCGCCCAATCCAGTACCGGCCGGTGCCGCCAGGCACGCCGCGCTGGGGCGCCGCCTGGAAGAAGGCGACGAAGCAGTATTACAATAACACGCTGGCCTTCTCGTCGCAGGGATCCTCCTACGCGACGCGCGGCAACTATCTCGACCTCGACCCGACCTACAAGGACCGCTTCGGCCGGCCGCTGCTGCGCGTCACCTTCGATTTCCCGGACAACGACATCCGCATGTCGAACTGGGTCAGCGACCGGATGAAGGAGATCGCCGACGCGCTCGGCGGCAAGCAGGTCGTGGTCGGCAAGCAGCAGAAGGGCTGGAACTCCGTGCCCTACCAGAGCACGCATAATACCGGCGGCGCGATCATGGGCACGGACCCCAAGACCAGCGCCGTCAACCGCCACCTCCAGGCCTGGGACGTGCCCAACGTCTTCGTCATCGGCGCCTCCGCCTTCCCGCAGAATGCCGGCAAGAACCCGACCGGACCGGTCGGCGCCCTCGCCTACTGGGCAGCGGATTCGATCCGCAACCACTACCTGAAGAATCCCGGCAAGCTGGTGGAAGCATGAAGAAGGCAGCGCTCCTCGCCGGCCTTGCGGCCGCCACCATCTTCGGAGCGAAGGGCTTCGCTTCCGACCTGTTCAACCGTATCGAGGCCGGCCGCTACCAGGCGGTCCTCGCCGATTGCTCCGCCTGCCACACCAGGCCGGGCGGCAAGCCCTTCGCCGGCGGCCTGCCGCTGCAGACGCCCTTCGGCGCGCTGGTGCCCTCCAACATCACGCCCGATCCCGAAACCGGCATCGGGACCTGGAGCTATGCCGATTTCCGCAGCGCGCTGAAGACCGGCATCGGCAAGAACGGCAAGCGCCTCTACCCGGCCATGCCCTATCCCGCCTATGCGACGCTGAAGGAAGCGGACATCGCCGATCTCTGGGCCTATTTCCAGAAGGTCGAGCCCGTCTCGAACCGGGTCGTCTCGAACCAGTTGCCCTTCCCATTCAGCATCCGCACCTCGATGATCGGCTGGAACTGGCTCAATTTCTCGCCGAAGGAATTCCAGCCTGATCCCGCTAAATCGGCCGCCTGGAACCGCGGCGCCTATCTCGTCAACGGCGCCGGCCATTGCGGCACCTGCCATACGCCGAAAAGCCTGACCGGCGCCGATAAATCAGGCGAATTCCTGCGCGGCGGCAATCTCCAGAGCTGGTACGCGCCGAATATCACCAGCGACCCGCACAAGGGCATTGGAAGCTGGGCGGCTGACGACATTGTCGCCTATCTCAAGACCGGCGCGAACCGCTTCGACATCGCCTCGGGCCCGATGGCCGAGGCCATCAACCACTCGACACGCCTGTGGACCGATACCGACCTCACGGCCGTCGCGACCTACCTCAAGGACGTCAAGGGCGACGGCGCGCCTGCTCCCACCCCAGTCGCGGCGACCGACGCCGCCATGGCCGCGGGCAAGGCGATCTATCTCGACCGATGCTCGGCCTGCCACATCTCCACCGGCGCAGGACAAGCCTCGCTGTTCCCGACGCTGGCCAAGGCGCCGGTGATCAACAGCACCGACCCAACCTCGCTGATCCGCGTCGTGCTGCAGGGCAGCCAGGCAGCCTCCACAGCCGCCCGGCCGACGACGCCGGCCATGCCGTCCTTCGGCTGGAACCTCGGCGACGCCGATGTCGCGAACGTGCTGACTTATGTCCGCAACAGCTGGGGCAATGCCGCACCACCCGTGACGGAGGGACAGGTCAAGGACCTGCGATCGGCGTTGAAGCGGTAGGAGGCCGGCGCAGGAGCACTTCTGCTGACCGGTTCGTAGCCCGCGGTAGCGCGATGGCACGATGCCCAAACGACCGGTTTCCGGCAGACCGGCAGCCGCGCGGCAATGCCCCCCGCAAACATGAAGAGAAATTCACTTTCTCTCCGCCGACGTTCACTCTAGAAGCGGCTCTGTCGCGTCGGATTCCGCGGTCTTTCGAATCGAGGCTGGAGAAGGCGGAATGGTGCCGGGCTACAAGCGTGATCTTGCGGGACACGCGGTCGGACATTCCCTCCTTCGTCTCTCATCGGCTGCGGCTCTCGCGCTGGGCCTCGGCGCCTGCCTGCCGGCCGACCAGCGCCCCGATCTGGGCGTCGCCGTCACCCGCAGCTTCGCCGCCGGCGAGCGCCGCGCCGCGCCGGCCGTGTCCGCAGACTGGCCGCGGCTGTTCCGCTCGAGCGAGCTCAACCGGCTGGTCGAGCGGACGAGCGGCGCCAATTTCGACATCGCCATCGCCATGACGCGCATCCGGCAGGCCGATGCGCAGTCGCGCATCGCGGCCGCGTCGCTCTATCCGACGCTGAGCGGCTCGACCGACGCTTCGCGCAGCCTCAGGCCGGGAACGCTGGGCTCCAAGCGCGGCCCGTTCAGCGAAAGCGTCGGCAATACATTCAGCCTCGGCCTCTCCGCCAGCTACGAACTCGATTTCTGGGGCAAGAACCGCGCGAGCGCCGATGCCGGACGCTTCGCAGCCGAGGCCACGCGCTTCGACCGCGAGGTGGTGGCGCTCACCGCCGTCTCCAGCGTGACGACAACCTATTTCCAGGTCCTGGCGGCGCAGGACCGGCTGCGCATCGCCCGGGAGAACATCGCGGTGGCCGAGCGCACGCTCAAGGTCATCCAGGCGAGGCTTTCGGTGGGCACCGCGACCCAGCTCGACATCGCGCAGCAGGAAAGCGTCGTCGCGCAGCAGAAGGCGTCCGTGCCGGCCCTCGAACTCTCGCTGCGCCAAGCCAAGGTCACGCTTGCCGTGCTCGTCGGCGAGACGCCGGCCGCGATCACGATCAAGGGCGGCAGCCTGAACGCGATCGCCGTGCCCGGCGTGCGCGCCGGCCTGCCCTCGCAATTGCTGCAGCGCCGGCCCGACATCGCCGAGGCCGAGGCGCGCCTCACGGCGCAGGAAGCGACGCTCTACGCCGCCCGCGCGGCGCTCTATCCGAGCATCACGCTCACCGGCCAGGGCGGGCTCGAAAGCGCGCTTCTCAAGAATCTGTTGCGGCCCGATGCCGCCTTCGCTTCGGCGGCGGCCGGCCTCGTCCAGCCGATTCTCAACGGCGGCAATCTCCGCGCCCGGGTCGAGCTGGAACGCGGCACGACCGACGAACTGATCGCGACCTATCGCAACACGATCGTCAGCGCCTTCGCCGATGTCGAGAACGCGCTGATCGCGATCCAGGAGAACACCCGCCATGAACGCTTGCAGGCGGAAGTGGTAAGCTCCGCGCGGCGGGCCTATTCCATCACCGAGCAAAGGCTGCGCGAGGGCACCATCGACATCGTGACGCTGCTCAACACCCAGCAGACCCTGTTCCAGGCGCAGGACCAGCTCTCGCAGATCAAGCTGCAGAAGTTGGCCGCCTATGTCGACCTGTTCAAGGCACTGGGCGGCGGCTGGTCGGACGCGGATCGCCGCGCCGCCATCACCGCGACCGAGGCGGCGGAATGAAGCGTCTTCTCATCCTGCTCGTGTTGATCGGCGCCGCTGCCTGGGGCTGGCACAGCTATAATGGCGGCTGGATGCCCTCCAGCGGGGAGAACGTATCGGCCGGCGGCCAGCAGGGCGGCGCACGCGGCGGCCGGCGTGCGCGCTTTGGCGGCGGCGAGGGCCCGATCCCGGTGATCGCGACTCCCGCGCGCTTCGACGACGTCCCGGTCACGGCCGATGCCGTCGGCACGATCCAGGCGCTCAACACGGTCACCGTGCGCACGCAGGCTGATGGCCGGCTGCTGGAGATCGCCTTCAAGGACGGGCAGGACGTCAGGAAGGGCGATATCCTCGCCAAGATCGACCCCGCGACCTATCAAGCGCAATACGATCAGGCGACGGCCAAAAAAGCGCAGGACGAGGCTCAACTCGCCAATGCCCGCGCCGACCTCGAACGCTATGCCAAGCTCGCCCAGACCGATTACGGCTCGCGCCAGCAGGCCGATACCCAGCGCTCCACGGTCGCGCAGTTGGAGGCACAGGTCCGTGCCGACCAGGGCGCGATCGACAACGCCAAGGCCATCCTCGACTACACCACGGTGCGCGCGCCGATCGACGGCCGGCTCGGCATCCGGCAGGTCGACCAGGGCAATATCGTCCGTGCCTCCGACTCGAACGGCCTCGTCGTCATCACCCAGCTCAAGCCGATCGCGATGATCTTCAACCTGCCGCAGCAGCAACTGCGCGCGGTGAGCGCTGCGGTCGCGCGCGGGCCGGTCGAGGTCGATGCGCTCGATTCCGACGGCACGACGATCATCGACAAGGGCGTCGTCGAGGTCATCGACAATGTCGTCGACCAGACCACCGGCACGATCAAGGTCAAGGCCCGCTTCCCGAACGAGCGGCTCCAGCTCTGGCCGGGTCAATTCGTCAATGTCCGCGTCTTCGTCGACATCCTCCGGCATGTCGTCGTGGCACCGACCGCCGCGATCCAGCGCGGGCCGAACGGGGCCTATGTCTTCGCCGTCAACGAGGACGAGACGGTCCGGCAGGTTCCCGTCACCGTCGGCCAGCAGGACGAGACCACAGCCGTGATCACGGCGGGCGTCGAGCCCCCGGCGAAGCTCGTCACCACCGGCTTCGCCCGCCTGACCGACAAGGCGAAAGTGCGCGTCACCACGCCGGAGGAGGCCGCCCGGCCGCCGGCCGCCGCCGCGCCCGGCCGCCGCGGCACGCGCGAGCCCGGCCAGGGGCCGGGCCGCCGCCGCGACCAGCAGGGCGGCGGCAACGCCCCGGCCGCAGGCTCCACGGCCCCGGCGCAGGACGCACCCGCCGCGCCGCCGGCCGGAACCGACGCCAATCGCCAGAACCGGCCGCGTCGCAACGGCGGCGCCTCCCCCGAAGGGACGCCTCCCGGCGGACAGGGTTCCCGCGCCGGCGGATCGGGTGCACAAAGACCGCAAGCGCAGCCATGACGGGGCAGCCGCGATGAGCGTGTCCGCGCCTTTCATCAGCCGGCCCATCGCGACCTCCCTGCTCGGCGTCGCGGTGCTGCTCTGCGGCATCCTCGGCTATCTGCGCCTGCCGGTCTCGGCGCTGCCGCAGGTCGATTTCCCGACGATCCAGATCACCACGCAGTTGCCCGGCGCGAACCCGGAGACGATCGCCTCGCTGTTGACGGCGCCGCTGGAGCGGCAGTTCGGCCAGATCCAGGCGCTCTCGACGATGTATTCGCAGAGCTCCTTCGGGCTCAGCCAGATCACGCTGCAATTCGATCTCGACCGCGATATCGACGCGGCCGCGCAGGACGTGCAATCGGCGATCAATGCTGCCGGATCGACGCTGCCGCGCACGCTGCCCTATCCGCCGACCTACGCGAAGATCAACCCGGCCGATGCGCCGATCATGGTGCTGGCGCTGACCTCCGACACGGTCTCGCTGCGCCAGCTCAGCGACCTCGCGGACACGCTGCTCTCGCCGCGCCTGTCCGAGGTTTCCGGCGTCGGCCATGTCTCGCTCGAAGGCGGCGTCCGGCCCGCGATCCGCATCCAGGCCGATCTCGCACGGCTCGCCGCCTATGGGCTCGGCATGGAGGATCTGCGCAACGCCATCGTCGCCGCCAATGTCGCGGGCTCCAAGGGCGCGCTCGACGGCAACCACCAAGCCTACACCATCAGCGCCAATGACCAAATCGGCAGCGCGTCGGCCTATCGCGACATCGTCGTCGCCTATCGCAGCGGCGCGCCTGTCTTCCTGCGCGATGTCGCGGTGGTTCTGGAGGATCTGGAGAACAGCCGCGTCGGCGCCTGGTACAGGGGCAAGACCGCGGTCGTCCTCGACGTGATGCGCCAGCCCGGCGCCAATATCGTCACCACGGTCGCACAGGTGAAGGAGGAGATCCCGCGCCTGAAGAACGGCATGCCGGCCGGCATCGAATTGCAGGTGGTCAGCGACCGCACCGAGACGATCCGCGCCTCGATCGCGGATGTCCAGTTCACGCTGATCCTGGCCTGCGCGTTGGTCGTGCTGGTCGTGCTGCTGTTCCTGCGCACGGTGCGGGCCACGATCATCGCCGGCGTCGCGCTGCCGCTCTCGCTGATCGCGACCTTCGCAGTGATGTGGCTTGCCGGCTTCAGCCTCGATAATCTCTCGCTGATGGCGCTGACGATCGGCACCGGCTTCGTGGTCGACGATGCGATCGTGATGATCGAGAACATCGTGCGCAACATGGAGCAGGGCAAGAAGCCGCTGCGCGCAGCCTATGACGGCGCCCGCGAGATCGGCTTCACCGTGATCTCGCTGACGGTCTCGCTGGTCGCGGTCTTCATCCCGCTGCTGTTCATGACCGGGCTCGTCGGCCGGATGTTCCGCGAATTCGCGCTGACGCTGACCATCGCGGTCGTGGTCTCGGCGATAGTCTCGTTGACGCTGACGCCGATGATGTGCGCGCGCCTGCTGCGCCATCACGACGGCAAGCGCGAGAACCCGCTGATGCGCCTGGCGGATTGGCCGATCTCGGCGATGGCGCAGCTCTACGAGGTCACGCTCGGCTGGGCGCTGAAGGTGCGCGGGCTCGTGCTGCTCGCGACCTTTGCCACACTGGTGCTGACCGTGTGGATGTATGTCGTCATCCCCAAGGGCTTCCTGCCGAGCCAGGATACCGGCCTGCTCAATGTCGTGCTGGAATCCTCGCCGGATGTCTCCTTCAACGAGATGAAGCGCCTGCAGGAGAAGGCAACGCAGGCCTTCGAGGGGGATCACGACGTCACCGGCGTCGTCGGCGTGCTCGGCATCGGCCAGGCCAACGCGACGCTCAATACCGCCCGCCTGACGGTGACCTTGCGACCGAAGGACGAGCGCCGGGATGACGCGGTCGTCATCGCCGAACGGCTGCGTGCGCTCGCCGCCACGATCCCCGGCATCGTGGCCTATGTCCAGCCGGTGCAGGACATCCAGATCACGACCCGCGCCAGCCGCTCGCAATACCAGTACACCCTGACCGGCGCCGACCAGGCGCAGGTGATGGAATGGGCGCGCAAGCTCTCGGAGGCGCTGCGGCGCGAGGCGATCGTGCGCAACGTCGCCAACGAGACGCAGGACGGCGGCCTTCGCGCCCGCGTCGAGATCGACCGGGCCAAAGCCGGACGGCTCGGCATCTCCATCCAGGCCGTCGACGACACGCTCTACGACGCCTTCGGCCAGCGCCAGATCGCGACGATCTACGAGCAGTCTAACCAGTATCGCGTCATCCTGGAGGCGGCGCCGCAATATCTGCGCGATCCCAGCGCGCTCTCGAAGCTCTATGTCACCGGCAACACCAATACGCAGGGCCAGACCAATTCCGCCGGTACCACGACGGTGACGCAGAACAGCGTGCAGGTGCCGCTCTCCTCCTTCACTCGCCTGATCCGCGAGACCGCGCCGCTCTCCATCGCCCATCAGGAGCAGTTCCCGGCCGCGACCGTCTCCTTCGACCTCGCGCCGGGCGAGGCGCTGGGCGATGCCGTCAAGATGATCGCGGCTGTCGAGCGTGAGATCGGCATGCCCGACGCGATCTCCGGTTCGTTCAGCGCCGATGCGGCGGAGTTCAACCGCTCACTCGCCAACCAGCCCTGGCTGATCCTCGCGGCGATCGTGACGATCTATCTCGTGCTCGGCATCCTCTACGAGAGCTATGTCCACCCGTTCACGATCCTGACGACGCTGCCTTCTGCTGGCGTCGGCGCGCTGCTCGCCCTGGTCCTGACCGGCCGCGAGCTCTCGATCGTGGCGCTGATCGGCATCATCCTGCTGATGGGCATCGTCAAGAAGAACGCGATCATGATGATCGACTTCGCGCTGGAGGCCGAACGGCATGAGGGCCTCTCGCCGGAGGAGGCCATCGTCAAGGCCTGCCTGCTGCGCTTCCGGCCGATCATGATGACGACGCTGGCAGCTCTCCTCGGCGCCTTGCCGCTGGCGCTGGCGACCGGCACGGGCAGCGAACTGCGCCAGCCGCTCGGCATCACCATCGTCGGCGGCCTGCTGCTCAGCCAGTTGCTGACGCTCTACACCACGCCGGTAATCTATCTCGCGCTGGAGAACCTGCGCCGACGCCTCGGCGGCGGCCCGGACGGCGTCGTGCCCTATCCCGATCCGGAGGCGGCCGAATGAGCGCCGCCCCGGGCCAGGACGACGAGGACAAGGGCTGGAAATCGGTCCGGGGCCTCTCGGACGCCTTCATCCTGCGCCCCGTCGGCACGACGCTGATGGCGATCGGCCTCTTCCTCGTCGGCATGGTCGCCTACATCTTCCTGCCGGTGGCGAGCCTGCCGAGCGTCGACTTCCCGACGATCCGCGTCTTCGCCAGCCGACCGGGCGCCGATCCCGCGACCATGGCCGGCAGCGTCGCCGCGCCGCTGGAGCGCAGGCTGGGCTCGATCCCCGGCGTCACCGAGATCACCTCGACGAGTTCGCTCGGCTCGACCTCGATCGTGCTGCAATTCGACCTGACGCGGAACACCGACAGCGCTGCCCGCGACGTCCAGGCCGCGCTCAACGCCGCCGCGACCGACCTGCCCGGCGACCTGCCGACCCTGCCGCAGTTCCGCAAGGCCAACCCCAACGCCGCGCCGATCCTGATCCTCGCCCTGACCTCGGACACGATGACGCCGAGCGCGATGTATGACGCGGCCGACACCGTCATCGCCCAGCGCATTGCCCAGGTGGAGGGCGTCGGCGAGGTTAGCGTCGCCGGCGCCGAGCAGCCGGCGATCCGCGTGCGGGTAGACCCCGCCCAGCTCGCGGCGATGGGCCTGAGCCTCGATACGATCCGTACCGCCATCGTCGGCGCCAACACCGTCTCGGCGGTCGGTTCCTTCGACGGCGGCAGGCTCAGCGAGACGCTCTCCGCCAACAACCAGATCCGCGATCCCGCCGATTACGGCAACATCGTCGTGCGCTCGGCCAAGGGCACGGTGGTCAGGCTCGCCGATGTCGCGACCGTCGAGCGCGGCGTGCGCAACAGCCGCGCCGCCGGCTGGTACAACGGCAAGCCAGCGATCCTGATCACCATCACCAAGCAGTCCGACGCCAACGTCATCGACACCGTCGACCGGGTGAAGGCACTGCTACCTGAGATCCAGCGCTGGGTGCCGGCCGGCATCGTCGTCTCGATCATGTCGGACCGCACGGTGACGATCCGCGCCTCGATCACCGACATTCAGCATACGTTGTTGATCTCCATTGCCCTGGTGATGCTGGTCGTCTTCCTGTTCCTGCGGCGCACGACCCTCACCATCGCGGCTGGCGTCACCGTGCCGCTCTCGATCGCCGGCACGTTCTGCGCGATGTGGGCGGCCGGCTTCACGCTCGACAATCTCTCGCTGATGGCGGTGACGATCTCGGTCGGCTTCGTCGTCGACGACGCCATCGTCATGATCGAGAACATCGAGCGCAACGTCGCCCGGGGCATGTCGCCGCTGCGTGCCGCCCTGCTCGGCGCCGGCCAGATCGGCTTCACCGTGGTCTCGATCAGCCTGTCCCTGATAGCGGCCTTCATCCCACTCTTCTTCATGGACGGGGTCGCCGGCCGCTTCTTCCGCGAGTTCACGCTGACGCTGACCTTCGCGATCCTCGTCTCGACCGTGGTCTCGCTCAGCGTCACGCCGATGGTCTGTGCGCATTTCCTCAAGGCCGGCCCGCATAGCGAGAACCGCTTCGACCGGGTCGTCGAGCGCGTGCTCTCGGCGATGACGGGCTTTTATGGCCGCACGCTCACGGTCGTCCTGCGCCATAGCTGGCTGATGCTCGTCGTGATGCTCGCGACGGTCGGGCTGACCGTGCAGATGTTTCGCAGCGCGCCAAAGGGCTATTTCCCGCAGGACGATACCGGCCTGATCATCGGCTTCACCCAGGCCTCAACCGACATCTCCTTCCCGGCGATGGCGCAGCTCCAGCAGCAGGGCGCGGCCATCGTCGCGGCCGACCCTGCCGTCTTCGGCGTCGCCTCCTTCATCGGCGGCGGCGGCTCGGTGAACACGGGCCGCTTCTTCGTCAGCCTGAAACCGCTGGAGGAACGCGGCCTGAGTTCCGCCCAGGTGGTCAACCGCCTGCGCGGGCGCCTCTCCTCGATCCCGGGCCTGCGCATCTTCCTGACGCCGATTCAGGATGTCCGCGCCGGCGGGCGGCAGGGCCGCTCGCAATACCAGTTCACGCTCTGGGACCCGAACCTGCCCGAGCTGGAGGAATGGGTGCCCAAGGTGCTGGAGAAACTGCGCACTTTGCCCGAGCTCGTCGATGTTTCGACCGACCGCGAACAGGGCGGCCTGCAGGCCGATGTCGTGATCGACCGCAACAAGGCCTCGCAGCTCGGCGTCGCGATCCAGGCCATCGACAACGTGCTGTCCGATGCCTTCAGCCAGCGCCAGATCTCGACGATCTACGGCGCACGCAACCAGTATCGCGTCGTGCTCGAAGTCGCGCCCTCGCGCAGCCGCGACCCCGGCGACATCCTCGATCTCTATGTGCCCGGCCGCAACGGCGCTCAGGTACCCATGCGCAGCCTGGTCAAGGTCGAGCGCGGCACGGCCCCGCTCGTGATCAATCACCAGGGCCAGTTCCCGGCCGTGACGATCACGTACGATCTCGCGCCCGGCGTCGGCATCCAGGAGGCGAGCGATGCCGTCGTCGCGGCGGTCGAAGGGCTACACATGCCGGCATCGCTCAGGGCGGAATTCGCGGGCGACGCCAAGGCCTTCTCGCAAGGAGCCGGCAGCCAGGGCGTGATGATCCTCGTCGCGATCCTCGCCGTCTACATCATCCTCGGCGTGCTCTACGAGAGCCTGATCCACCCGGTGACGATCCTCTCGACCCTGCCATCGGCCGGCCTCGGCGCACTGATCGCACTGCGGATCGCCGGCGCTGACCTCACGATCATCGCCTTCATCGGCATCATCCTGCTGATCGGCATCGTCAAGAAGAACGGCATCATGATGGTCGACTTCGCCATCGGCGCCGAGCGACAGCGCGCCCTGCCCTCGCGCGAGGCGATCTTCGAGGCCTGCCTGGAGCGCTTCCGGCCGATCCTGATGACGACGCTTTCGGCCATGCTCGGTGCCGTCCCGCTGATGATCGCGACCGGCCCGGGCGCGGAACTGCGCCGCCCGCTCGGCATCACCATCGTCGGCGGCCTGATCCTCAGCCAGATCCTGACGCTCTACACCACGCCCGTCATCTATCTCTGGATGAGCAGGCTGGGCCTGCGGCGCCGGACGGCTCCGCCCGAGCCGATCGGTACCACCCCGCTGCAAGGCGACGCCGGCCGGAGCTGACCGGGGGATGGCGGGCGGTTGCAAGATCGTCGACCGCCCCAGAACCCCGAAAACGTCAGGCCGCGCCGACACCTCCGAAGACCATCCGGCCGCGATGGAAGGTCGCGCTGCGCTCCGGCAGGCGGGCCACGGCCTCGGCCGAGCAGCTCGCCGGAACCAGCGTGAAGTCGGCGGCATCGCCGGCCTTCGGCCAGGCCAACTCGCCCTTGTCGGTGAGCGGCAGCACGCCGCCGGTCGCGATGGCCAGCGAACGGGACAGGCGGAACTCGTCGCTGCCGCGATAGAGCTGCGCGTAGAGATTGGCCTTTTCGAGCATGTCGGCGCGGCCGAAGGGCGACCAGTGATCGGTGACGCTGTCGGTGCCGGTCATCACGAACACGCCCTTTGCGCTGAGCTGCGGCAGCGGCATCGTCGAAGCGCCGAGCGGCACGGTCGAGGCGATCGTGATACCCTGCGCGGCCATGCGCGTGGCCGCTTCATCGAGCGCGCCCGGCGACATCGTGGCGAGCGCGAAGCCGTGGCTGATCGTGACCTTGCCGCGCAAGGCCGGATTCTTCTCGACGGTCGCGATCATGTAGAGGATCGCGGCGACGCCGGCCGGGCTCGTCTCGTGCAGGTGGATATCGACGCCCTTGCCCGTGTCGAGCGCGATCTGGAACATCGCGTCGAGCGACTTCTCCATCGCGCCGTCGACATTGGTCGGGTCGAGCCCGCCGACATAGGCGACGCCCAGCCCCATCGCCTCGCGCATCAGCGTGTCGACCTTCGAGAGCAGCAGGCCATGCTGCGGGAAGGCGACGATCTCGCAGCTGAAATCGTCGCGATGGTTCTCCAGCGCGCGCTTCAGATGCTCAAGGCTCTTCAGCCCGCTGACCGGATCGATATTGCAATGGCTGCGGGCAACCGTGGTGCCCTTCGACTGCAAGAGGGCGATGAGCTGCTCGGCATGCTCCTGCGAGTCCGGCAGCAATTGCGGGATCAGCTTCTCCTCGCGGGCGATCATGTCGAGGATCGTCTTGCCCTGCCGCGGCAGCGGCGCCTGCCAGGCGCGGCCATAGAAGGTCTTGTCGAGATGGATGTGCATGTCGCGCATCGCAGGCAGGGCGAGCTCGCCATTGGCCTCGTAGTTCGGCACGCCCGCCGGCAGCGTGGCACCCGCCGCATGGATCGCGGCGATCTTGCCGGCTTTGATCTCCAGGGTGTGGAGGCCTGAACGCGTGCCCGTGACGATGTCACCGTCATAGACGAAGCCTTCTTCGAGCCGAACGTTGCTCAGGAGATAGTGCTGCTCGGTCGGGATGCGCTTGCCGGCGTCGGCCGCCGGCTTGGCGGAGGCGGGCCTGGCCGCCGCCGGCTGAGCCTTCGCGGCCCCGCCGGGAAGCCCTGCCATAACGGCGCAGGCGGTGGCGAGGCCACCCGTCCGGCCAATGAACGAACGCCTGCTCTGATGATGTGCCAGTTCCATGGTCGCCGCCTCCTTGTGATTGTTGCGGACGCCATAAGCCTGAACCCGGCGATTTGGCAGCGATATTTGGCAATGCTGGCGATTGCGGTCGACAATGCTGCCACCGTTCACTCCTCAAGATGGCAATAGGCAACCAGCCGTTCGGCCAGGATCGTGGTCGAGGCCGGCGCCTCGTCGCGGTAGTAGAGCGCGAGCTCGAAATCGGTGATCTCATCGAACCCCTCGGCGGCGCCGAGAACCCTGTGACCGGTCAGGCGGCAGCCGGCGGGAAGCAGGGTCATGCCGAGCCCGGCGGCCGAGGCGGCGGCGAGCGCGGCGAGGCTGCCACTGCAATAGCCGATGCGCCAGCGCATCCTGAGCCTATCGAGGGCCTGGCACAATTCGTCGCGATAGAGCCCGCCGAGAGGGAACATCGCCAGCGACACCGGCGCGCGCTCGATCGCCGGATGGGCCAGGCTGTCGAGCCAGAGCAGCGGCTCACGCCTTGCCGCGCGCGGCGGCTGCCCGCGCCGCTGCTTCACCAGCACGAGGTCGAGCTCCTCGCGCTCATAGGCACTGCGCAGGTCGGCGCTAAGGCCGCTGCTGACATCGAGCCGCAGATGCGGGTGCTGCCGGCTGAAATCGGCCAGCAGGTCGATGGTCGGCACGGCGAAATCCTCGGGCATGCCCAGCCGCAGCACGCCGTCTCGCCAGACTCCGGTCAGGGCGTCATGGGCCTCCTCGTTGAGGGCGATGATCCGCCGCGCATAGCTCAGCAGCCGCTCGCCCTCCTCTGTGAGCTGAACCTGATGCGACGAGCGCTCCAGCAGCGGGCAGCCGAGCAGGTCCTCAAGGCGCTTGATCTGCAGGCTGACGGTGGATTGCGACAGCGAGACCCGGTCGGCCCCGCGCGTGAAGCTCAATGTCTCGCAGACCGCGACGAAGCTGATCAGCACCTGCGGGTTGAACATCGGATAGCGGTTCATGCGCTCGTCGCTCCCGGCTCCGCGAACCCAGTGGTTACCCCGACACCCGGTCGTCCGGCAACGCGATGCATGGTTTTTGAGAGGCTGGCTTTCATTCTTTCCGGCTGCCGCCTACCGCCACGGACTTCTAGCTTCCTCGACGTCAGGCGCCGCCGTACCCGGGGCGCCACGAACCGATAAGGAAAGCGAACATGTCCGACACATTGGGAACTGCCGTCGTGACCGGCGCATCGAGCGGCATCGGCGCGGTCTATGCCGACCGCCTGGCCGCGCGGGGCTACGACCTCGTCCTGGTCGCGCGCAGCGCCGACAAGCTGGCCGCTGTTGCGGAGCGGATCGGCGCCAAGACCGGCCGCAAGGTCGATATCCTGCCGGCCGATCTCGGCGATACAGCCGACCTCGCCCGCGTCGAAGCCTTCCTGCGGGAGACCCCTGACATCACCTTGCTGGTCAACAATGCCGGCCTCGGCGGCGCACTGAAGCTGGTCGACTCCGATATCGATCAGATGACCGCGCTGATCGCGCTCAACGTCACCGCGCTGACCCGCCTGACCTATGCGATCGTTCCGCAGTTCATCGCACGCGGCGCCGGGACGATCGTCAACATCGCCTCGATCGTCGCGATCAATCCGGAAGCGCTGAACGGCGTCTACGGTGGCAGCAAGGCCTTCGTCCTCGCCTTCAGCCAGAACCTGCGTTCCGAACTCGCCGGCACCGGCGTCACCGTGCAGGTCGTGCTCCCCGGCGCCACCGCGACCGAGTTCTGGGCGATCGCGGGCCGCCCGGTCGAGCATCTCCCGACCGAGATCGTGATGCGCAGCGAAGACCTCGTCGATGCCGCCCTCACCGGCCTCGACCGTGGCGAGTTCGCTTCGATCCCTCCTCTGCAGGACGGCGCGCTCTTCGACGCCTACGAGACCGCCCGGCAGGCAATGATCGGCAAGCTCTCGACCGCCACCCCCGCCCCTCGCTATCGCGCCGCGGCCTGATCGGCGGCAGATCGGGCTCAGACGTGACAGGATCACTCGGTCCCGTAGAAATCGTCCTCCCGCGCATTGAGCATGCCGGCGAGCGTCCGCAAGGCGGCGTCGAGCTGCTCCATCGCCGGGGCCGCCAGCGCCAGCCTGACGGCGTTCGGCGCATGACCGGGCGAGACCGCGAAGGTGGTCGAGGGCGTGAGCGCGATGTCGCGCCTGGCCGCCGCCGCAACGAAGCTCTGCGAGCGCCAATGCGGCGGCAGCGTCAGCCACAGGTGATAGCATTTGTCATTGGCTTGAACCTCGAAGCCTGAGAGCCGGTCGGCCGCCAGCTTCTGGCGCGTCTGGGCGTCGCGACGCTTCAATCGCGTGAGCTCGGCGAGCGTGCCGTCCGCCATCATCTGCTGAGCGGCGGCGAAGGCGAAGCCCGACGCTGCCCACCCGCCCGAGCGCACCGCGGCTGCCAGGCCTTCGCGCAGGTGCGGTGGCGGCACGGCGAAGCCCAGCGTCAGGCCGGGCGCAGCCTTCTTCGACAGGCTGTCAAGGACGATGCAGCGTTCGGGGGCCAGCGCCGCGAGCGGCGGTGCATCGTCGAGGAAACCATAGACATTGTCCTCGATGATCGGGAGATCGAGCGCCTCGACGACGCGCAGGAGATCGGTCCGGCGCGCCGCCGTCATCGTCATGCCCAGCGGATTCTGCACCGCCGGCTGGATATAGATCGCCGATAGATGGGCCTCGCGATGCGCCTTCTCCACGGCATCCGGCCGCACGCCGCCTTCGTCCATCGCGAGCGGCACCAGCCCGATGCCGAGCCGGGCGGCGATGCCCTTGATGAAGGGATAGGTCAGGGCCTCGACGCCGCAGCGCCCTCCTGTCGGCACGGTCGCTGCGAGAGCCGCGGCGATCGACTGGCGCCCGTTGCCGGTGAAGACCAGCTGCTCGGGCGCTGGAGACCAGGCCCCTTGCGACAGATAGGCGGCCGCAATGCTCCGAGCCGCCGGCGTTCCGACGCTGGTCCCCTGCTTCAGCGCCGCATCGAGCACCGCCGGCTGGTCGAGCCCGGCCAGGCTTCTGGCGATGAGCGTCGTCTGGTCGGACAGCAGCGGATAGTTGAATTCGAGATCGATCCGGGCGCCGTGCGGCTCGCCGGGTGCCGCCACGCCGCGCCGCGCCTCGCCCGAGATGAAGGTTCCGCGTCCGACCTCGCCGACCACCAGCCCGCGGCGCAGCAATTCGGCATAGACGCGGCTTGCGGTGGACACGGCGATATTGCGCTCATAGGCGAAGCTGCGCTGCGGCGGCAGGCGCTCCCCCGGCTTGAGACGGCCGTCTGCGATCTCCGCGGCGATGGCGTCGGCGAGCTTCAGGTAATCGGCTTTCGGCATAATTGCACCGAGATCAATGTTTCGATTGCTCCGAGTACCGTATCGGATCATTCTCCTCACATCAACCCATTGCTCCGGAAACGACGTCACCGACGCCGGCCAGAGCGGAGGCGGCCCGATCGGGGCGCCTGCGTTCACGCCACAGCCTTATTCGGAGCAAGCAACAGGAGAACGGATATGACTGCGCTCCTTTCCATGCTCGCCCAGCCCCTGCTCGCAGGAGAACTGGGCAACGCCCTGCGCCTGCTCGGTGCCTGCCGCGGCGCGATCGCCCGCTATTTCGCTCGCCGCGAGGCGCTCGCCCAGCTGATCGAGTTCGATGATGCCCTGCTGCAGGATATCGGGCTGACCCGCGCTCAGATCGAGCCGGCGGTCCGTGGCCGCGGCCGTCGCGGCTGACCTGGAGATCGTGTCATGGAGCTGACACTCGCAACCATCCTGGTCGCCTTTGCCGGCGTCTTCCTGGTCTGTTTCATGAAGGGCGCCTTCGGGGGCGGCTTCGCCATCGTCGGCATTCCGCTCCTGTCCTTCGTGATGGACCCGGTCACGGCCGGCGGCCTGCTCGCACCGCTATTCGTCGCGATGGACCTCTATTCGCTGCGCTACTGGAAGGCCTCGACCTGGTCGAAGCCCGATCTCGTCCTGCTCGTGCCCGGCCTCGTGATCGGGATCGGCTTCGGCTACCTGGTCTTCCGCTTCCTCGACCATCGCGCCATCGCCATCGTCATGGCCGTGATCACGCTGATCTTCGTCGGGCTCTGGTTCCTGCGCGGCGCGGAGGTGAAGGCGCGCCCGCGCTCGGCGCCGAAGGCGGTCGCGGCCGGATTCGCCTCAGGCGTCACCACCATGGTGGCGCATTCCGGCGGGCCGCCGCTGGCGATGTACCTGCTGCCCCTCGGACTGAGCAAGGAGGTCTATGCCGGCACGACCAGCCTGTTCTTCACCGTCGGCAATCTCCTGAAGGCGGGCCCATGGCTGCTCGTGGCGCCTCCGACTCATCAGGTCTGGATGCTGATGGCGATCTGCCTGCTCGCGATCCCGTCCGGGGTCTGGCTGGGCTGGCGGCTCCATGCCGCCCTGGACCAGCGCCAGATCTACCGCGCCTGCTACGGCCTGCTGGTCGTCACCGCGCTGAAGCTGCTCTGGGACGGCGTTTCGGGCTATCTGTGAACGCAGCGACGAAGCGAAGGCCTCGCCAGCCTTGGGCCTGCCTGCCGGCTCAGGCCTCCCAGTAGGGCGGAGTGCCGAAGGCCTGGCGCAGGCAATCGGCGAAGGCGCGCAGCTTGGCCGATGGCCTACGGCCCTCGGGATGCGCAAGATAGATGGCTTCCACCTCCGGCTGAACGCCGATATCGACGATGCCGAGCCGGCCGCTGCGGATGTCGGCTCCAGCGATGAACAGGGGCAGCAGGGCAATGCCCAGCCCCGTCAGCGCCGCATCCCGCATCATGTCGCCGTTGTTGACCCGTAAGCTCGGGCGCCCGCGCACGCTGACCGTCCCCTCCGGACCATGGAAGCGCCAGTCGCCGCTGCCCCGGTTGGTATAGAAGATGCCGTCATGCCCATCGAGTTCGGCCGCGGAGGCCGGGCTGCCGCGCCGCTCCAGGTAATCCGGGGCAGCGACCAGCACCCTGCGGCTCGGAGCCAGCGTCCAGGCGACGAGGCGTGAATCCGCGATCGGTCCATGGCGCAGTACGGCGTCGTAGCTGTCCGCGCCCGCCTCGACCCGCCGGTCGTCAAGATCGAGCGTCAGCGCTATCTCGGGATGCCGTGCGAGAAACGGGTAGATCGCGGGGCCGAGATGCATGCGGCCGAAGGTGACGGGCGCCGAGATCAGGAGCGGCCCGGCCAGCGTGCCGCGGCGCTCGGCCATGTCGACCGCCGCCTCCTCGACCTCGCGGGTGATGCGCGTGGCGCGTTCGAGAAAGGCCGCGCCGTCCTCGGTGAGCGTCAGCCGGCGGGCGCTGCGGTGCAGGAGCGTAGCGCCAAGACTGTGCTCCAGTTCGGCCAGGCGATCGCTCACCACCGATTTCGACAGGCGCAGGCGACGCGCGGCTTCGCTCAGCGAGCCGGCTTCCGCGATGGCGACGAAGGTCGCGATGCCGTCGAGCTTCAACATCGTTCGGTTTTTCCGGACCTGAATTTCGCCAATGCGATGCTAATCCGAACGGGAAGCGAATGCTACGTTGCGTCATGCCAAACGGGGCTGACAGAGACGGTCGTGGTCGACCGCCCTCCCGGCAGGCGGGAGATCGATCATGTTGAAAATCGCCTTGACGCTCAGTGCCCTCGCCTTCGCGGCCCCCGCGGTCGCGCAGGTTCCCCACTTCCCGAGCACCTTCAAGACGCAAGAGATCGCCACCAACGGCGCCACGATCCATGTCCGCGTTGGCGGCCAGGGTCCCGCGGTCGTGCTGCTGCACGGTTACGGCGAGACCGGGGACATGTGGGCGCCGATGGCGGCCGATCTGGCGAAGAACTACACGATCGTCGTGCCGGACCTGCGCGGGCTCGGCCTGTCGTCCAAGCCGGCCTCCGGCTTCGACAAGAAGACCCAGGCTGGGGATGTCGCCGGCGTACTCGACGCACTCAAGATCGAGCGGGCGGATCTGGTGACTCATGACATCGGCAACATGGTCGGCTTCGCCTTCGCCGCGCAGCATCCGCAGCGCGTGCGCCGCTTCGCGCTGATCGACGCCCCGGTGCCCGGTGTCGGCCCCTGGGAAGAGATTCTGAAGAACCCGCTGCTCTGGCATTTCCGCTTTGGCGGGCCTGACATGGAGCGGCTCGTGGCGGGACGCGAGCGCATCTATCTCGACCGCTTCTGGAACGAATTCTCGGCGACGCCCGCCCGCTTCTCCGAGGCCTCGCGCGAGCATTATGCCAAGCTCTACGCCCTGCCCGGCGCGATGCATTCGGGCTTCGCCCAGTTCGCCGCCTTCGACCAGGACGCCATCGACAACCGCGCCTATCTCGCGGCCGGCGGCAAGCTGACCATGCCCGTGCTCGCGATCGGCGGCGAGAAGTCGTTCGGTGCCGGGATGGCGGCGGTGATGCGGGCGGCCGCGAGCGACGTCACCGAAGGCGTCATCCCCGATTCCGGTCACTGGATCATGGAGGAGAATCCGGCGGCGACCGTCACCATGGTTCGCGCCTTCCTCGACAAGGCACGCTGACCGATTCCGCAAGGCTCCGGAAAAGGGGAGGCACTGGACACCTCCCCTTTTTTTGCCGCCGCAGCCACCGCATGTCCCGAAGCGGCGGCTCTTCAAAAGCCGGACTTCGCGCCTCATAAACGGAGGTCATGCGAAGGGAATCAGGAATGAAGACGATCAAGGGACCGGCGATCTTCCTCGCCCAGTTCGCGGGCGATACCGCACCATTCGACAGCCTCTCCGGCATCGCCCGCTGGGCCGCCGGACACGGCTACAAGGGCGTCCAGCTCCCGAGCTGGGACGCAAGGCTTTTCGACCTGCGCAAGGCGGCCGAAAGCAAGACCTATTGCGACGAGGTCAAGGGCATCCTCGGCGAGGCCGGCGTGGAGCTGACCGAGCTCTCGACCCATCTCCAGGGCCAGCTCGTTGCGGTGCATCCGGCCTATGACCTCGCCTTCGACGGCTTCGCCGCGCCAGAGGTGCGGGGCAATCCGCAGGCCCGACAGGCATGGGCCGTCGAGCAGTTGATGTTGGCGGCGCGGGCCTCGCGCAACCTTGGCCTCAAAGCGCATGCTACCTTCTCCGGTGCCCTCGCCTGGCCCTTCGTCTATCCCTGGCCGCAGCGCCCGGCCGGCCTGGTCGAGACTGCCTTCGGAGAGCTGGCGAAGCGCTGGCGCCCGATCCTCGACGCCTTCGACGACGCCGGCGTCGATCTCTGCTACGAGATCCATCCCGGCGAGGACCTGCATGACGGCGTCACCTTCGAGATGTTCTTGGAGCGCGTCGGCAACCATCCACGCTGCAAAATCCTCTACGATCCCAGCCATTTCCTGCTGCAGCAGCTCGACTATCTCGCCTTCATCGACATCTATCGCGACCGAATTCGGATGTTCCATGTGAAGGATGCCGAGTTCAACCCGAGCGGACGGCAGGGCGTCTATTCCGGCTTTCAGCCCTGGGCGGAGCGCGCCGGGCGCTTCCGGTCGCTTGGCGATGGTCAGGTCGATTTTGGCGGAATCTTCTCGAAGCTGACCCAATACGGCTTCGACGGCTGGGCCGTTCTCGAATGGGAATGCTGCATCAAGGATTCCGAGCAGGGCGCGGCGGAAGGCGCGCCCTTCATCGCCAGCCACCTGATCAAGGCGGTGGAACGCGCCTTCGACGATTTCGCCGCGAGCGGCATCGACGAGGCCGCCAATCGCGTGCTGCTGGGCCTGAGCTGAGGACGATCGCAGGCAAGCTGCGCCGCCGACTGCAGCGCAGCGTCGTCGGTAGCAAATACTCTCAATAAGGGTCTGGTAGCTTTGCAGCGTGAGATTTTGCATTTATAGAACACAATATGCAATCAAGCCTGCCGGATGGCCTTTTCCCGACAGTCGATCTCGCCGGCACGCCAAGGCGTGTCGCGCTCGCCGCCGCCGCTTTCGACGAAGGTTTCGCGCGCCTGCCCCATGTCTTTCGGATCTGGGCGGAAAACCTGCTGCGGCAGCCTCTCGGTATCGCGGAACAGACGCGAGCACTGGAAGCGATGCGGGGCTGGTTGGAAACCGGGACGAGCACGGCCGAGGTGAGCTTCTCGCCGGCCCGGCTGATGATGCATGACACGACCTGCACGCCTGCGCTCGTCGACATCGCGGCGATGCGGGACGTGATCGCGCAGGCGGGCGGCGACCCGGCCTCGCTGGTCCCGCTCCTGCCCGTCGACGTGTCGGTCGATCACTCCATCGGTGTCGATGTATCAGGCCGTCCGGATGCGGTGCGGATCAACCAGGCCCGCGACTACGAACGCAACAGCGAGCGCTACCGCTTCCTGAAATGGGCGACGCTTGCCCTGCCAGGCGTGCGCGTCCATCCGCCGGGAACCGGCATCATGCACACGATCAATCTGGAGCAGTTGGCGACCGTCGTCACAGCCCGCGAGATCGAGGGCGAAAGTTGGGCCGTTCCGGACACGCTGATCGGCACGGACAGCCATACCCCGATGGTCAACGGTATCGGCGTGCTCGGCTGGGGCGTCGGAGGCCCCGAGGCGGAAAGTGTGATGTTCGGCATCCCCGTGACGATGCGCCTGCCGGAGGTGGTCGGGGTGCGGCTGCGCAATCGGCTGCGCGACGGCGCCACCGCGACCGATCTCGCCCTCGCCGTGACCCATCGGCTGCGCCGTCACAACGTGGCCGGCGCCTTCGTCGAGTTCTTCGGGCCGGGCGTGAGCACCTTGTCCGGCGGGGAGCGGGCCGTCATCGCCAATATGGCCCCGGAATTCGGCGCCTCGACCGCCTATTTCCCGATCGACGAGCGCACGCTCCTGTATCTAGCGGCGACCGGGCGCGCGCCCGAACACATCGCCCTCGTCGAGGCCTATGCCAGATTGCAGGGCTTCTGGTTCGAGCCGGACGCCACGCCGCGCTACACCGGCGTCCTCGACATAGACTTGGGCGATATCGCCCTCAGCCTCGCTGGCCCGCGTCGCCCCCAGGACCTCGTCGCGCCGGCGCAGGTGAGGCCAAGCCTCGCTGCTCTCGCGCCATCCGCTGCGGCGACTTCGGCCTTGCCGCGCTATCCCATCGCCATCGCCGCGATCACCAGCTGCACCAACACCACCGACGCTCGGCTCCTGATCGCCGCCGGGCTGCTGGCCCGCAAGGCGCGCCAGCTTGGACTGACGCCGCCGGCCTGGACGAAGACCTCGCTGGCTCCGGGCTCACCGGCCGCCGCCCTATACTTGGCACGATCGGGGCTGCTCGCTGATCTCGAAGCGCTGGGCTTCGGGATCGTCGGCTACGGCTGCACCACCTGCATCGGCCAATCGGGGCCCCTGCTGCCGGCAATGGACAACGCGTTGGCGGAAGACGTCCTGCCGGTCGCCGTCATTTCCGGCAACCGCAACTTCCCCGGCCGCATCCATGGCCAGATCGATGCGGGCTTCCTCGCCTCGCCGCCGCTGGTCGTCGCCTATGCGCTGGCGGGAGACGCCGACCGCGACATCGTCGCGGACCCTATCGGAAAGACTGCGGACGGACGCGATATCCGGCTCACCGATATCTGGCCGACGGGCGCGGAGATCGATGCCGCACTGTCGGCGGCGGTCCGGCCGGGCGATTTCGCCAGCGCCTTCGCCACAGCAAGCGCCGATGCGATGTGGGCTACGCTCGATGCCCCGGCGACGGCGCGCTTTCCCTGGGACCCGGCCTCGACCTATCTGCGAGCCCCGCCCTTCGCCATCCCCGATCAGCCTGCAAGACTGGGCGACCTGCGTGCCCGAGCGCTGCTTGTGCTCGGCGACGACATCACCACCGATCACATCTCACCAGCCGGCCAAACGCCAACGCAGAGTGAGGCCGGCCGTTGGCTCGTCGCGCATAGCGAGGACCCGGCCGATCTCAACGTCTATGCCTCCCGCCGGGGTAATTGGGAGGTGATGCTGCGCGGTCTCTTCACCAACCGGACGGTGGTGAACCGGCTCGGCAGAGACATCCCGCCCGGTGCGTCGATCGACGCTGGAACCGGCGAGGTGCTCCCGCTCTACCAGCTCGCCCGGCGCTACACGCAAGCCGGCGTTCCGCGGGTCATCGTGGCCGGCGAACGCTACGGTACGGGCTCGTCGCGCGATTGGGCCGCGAAGGGCGTGGCTTTGCTGGGCGTGAACGCCATCCTGGCCAAAAGCTTCGAGCGCATCCACCGCTCGAACCTGATCGGCATGGGCATCGTGCCGCTGATCTTTGCGGAGCCGTTCGATCTCGCAACGCTTTCACTGACGGCACGAGACATCATCGAGCTTCCCCTCCGCGCCGAGACTCTGGCGCCGCGCGGCGCGATCACGGCGACCATTACCGGGAAGCGCGGCCGGCAGCCGATCGTCATGCAGCTGGCAGTCGAAACCGAATTCGAATGCGCGATCCTGCGGGCTGGCGGGGTTATCCCCCTCGTCTTGCAGGAGCGGCTGTCTCGATCGCCGGCGCATGCCGTATCGTAAGCCGTCACGCCAACAGCCCGGCTGGATGCAGCCCTTGGACAGCGTCCGGTCTTGCCCGTAAGACGTCGAGGGAAGCTGGCAATCACGGGTCTCGGGCGGAATGACGCGACATCAGCGCAAGGAGCTGGCCACGTCGCTCGCGGAACGCATCCTCGATTATCTCCGCTATGCCGGCCTGCCTCCCGGAACCCATCTGCGTGCGCAGGACGTCGCCACGCGGCTTTCGGTGTCGCGCTTTCCCGTCGGCCAGGCCCTGCATCTTCTCGCTGCAAAGGGGGTCGTCGAGCACCGGCCCAATCGCGGCTATTTCCTTGCGGCAGGTAGATTGCCGGCTACTGAGACCCTCGGGTTTGTACCCACGCAGGACAAGGCCTCGGACATCTATTTCCGGATCGCCGAGGATCATCTGCAAGGGCGCCTACCCGCCCAGGCGACCGAGAGCTTCCTGCGCGAGACCTATGGTCTGACGCGGGCCGAATCGTCGGATGTGCTGCGCCGCATGGCGGAGGAAGGCTGGGCTGCGCGCCGCGCGGGCTATGGCTGGAGCTTCCTGCCGATGCTGAGGACGCCTGAAAGCCTGGAGCAGACCTACCGTCTGCGCCTGGCCCTGGAGCCGGCGGCGCTGCTCGAGCCCGACTACCATCTCGGCGCCGTGGCCATCGCCGCCTGCCGCGCCGCGGAAGAGCGGCTTCTGGCCGGCGCCATCGACACCGACAGTGCCGATGCGCTGCACGAGCGCGGCGTCCGCTTCCACGAAACACTCGTCGCCGCCTCGGGCAATCCGTTTTTTCTCGACACGGTCCGCAGGCTGAACCGGGTCCGGCGGCTACTCTCCTACCGCTCGATGCTCGACCGCCGGCGTTACCGCCAGCAATGCGAGGAGCATCTCGCCATCCTCGACTGCCTCGCGATTCAGGATCAGGAAGAAGCGGCCAGACTGATGCGGCTCCATCTTGGCCGGACGATCGCCCGTCTCGCGGAAATCAGCCCTCTCCTGTCTCAGCCCCCGACATCCGGACCGAGCTGAAGCGCTCTTTGGCCGGAGGGAGGTGGTCGCGACCCTCGAGCCGAGGGTGGTCCAAACTCCGCCATTTCATTCCTTGCCGGGTACCGCTTGTCTTGCAGCGTCCGCCCTGTTAAACGTTTTTCTGTAAAACGTTTAACAGGTACCTTTGATGGACGCCGGACGCGTTACGATTCGAGAAGTGGCCGCCCGCGCAGGCGTGTCGATCGCCACCGTCTCAAACGTTTTCAGCGGCAACAAGCCGGTGAATGCCGATCTGCGCGAGCGCGTGCTGAAAGCCGCCGAAGAGCTCGCCTATCAGGTAGATCGTGCCGCCTCGCAATTGCGCTCGGGCCAGGCCCGCGTCGTCGGCGTCCTTGTGCCCGATCTCGACGACGTCTTCTTCACCTCGCTGGTCTCGCAGCTCGAAGTGCTCGCGCAGAAGGACGGCTACGACATCCTCGTCGCCAGCTCCCGCGACGATCTCGGGCTGGAGCAGTCGCGACTGCGCACCTTGCTGGCCTGGCGCCCGTCCGGCCTGATCGCCGTGCCCTGTTCCGACGCCGTCCCGGAAGCGCTGCGCAACGAGATGGGGCGCTTGCCGATCGTCTTCGCCGACCGGGTGCCGCCCGAGGGCTCGCTCGTCGACACCGTGGCGATCGACAACCGCGAGGCCGGCGAGATCGCGGCCCGGCACCTCCTCGCCAAGGGCCATCGCCACATCCTCGTCGCGGCTTCAAGCCTCGCGATCTCGCCCATCCGCGAGCGCATCCGCGGCGCCTGCGAATTGATCCGCAGCATGCTCGACCTTGAGCCGACCGTGATCGAGCTCGGCTCCAATGCGGACCGCGGCGCGGCGACCTTCCTGCATTGGCTCGAACGCCATCCGCAGCCGAGCGCGGTGATCGCGCTCACCAACGTCACCACCCTGAGCACGCTCTCGGCATTGGCCCGGATGCGGATCGACATCCCGGATCCGGTCTCGGTCGTCGGCTTCGACGATTATCCCTGGATGAGCGCCCGCAAGACCGGCCTGACCGCGATCCGCCAGCCGATCGCCGCGATCGCCGAAGCCGCCTGGACGCGCCTGCGCGCCCGCATGGCCGGAGACGCGGCCCCGCCCACGCATTCCGTGCTGCAGGCCAGCCTGCAGGCCCGCGATTCCGTGCGCGATCTCGCCGTCATGGCGGAGCACGCCAGCAGCCACGATCCACATCCCGATCTGGACATGCCGACCGCCTCAGCCAAGGCGGTGCACTGACGAAGACCGACTGCGGACGCCCAAGCGTCCGAGCCACCGGGCCGACAGAGCCCGGAGCGAAGAAGCCCTGGAGGAAGCGCGTGCAACTTCAACGAACGGCACGGTTATTGCCGCTGCTTGCGCCGGTGCATCTGCTCATCCTGAGCGTGATCGTGCTGCCGTCGCTCTATGTTGTTTGGCTGAGCCTGAACATGTCGAGCTTCGGCCAGGCCCCGAGCTTCGTCGGCCTGCAGAACTACTGGCGTGTCCTGACCGATCCCGCCTTCCACAGCGCGCTCTGGAACACTGTCGTCCTCGTTGTTGTCGCCGTGCATCTGGAGCTGGCTGTGGGCCTCGGCATGGCTCTGCTCTTCGCCAGCGGCCTGCCCTTCCGGCGTTTCCTGCTCGTCGCCGTGCTCGCGCCCTATGCGGTCAGCGAGGTCACGGCCGTGGTGATGTGGCGCTTCCTGTTCGATCCCGATGCCGGGCCGATCACGCTGGCTCTCCGGGCGCTCCACCTGCCGACGCTCGATTGGTCCTTCGAGCCTTCGCACGCGATGATCCTGATCGGCCTGCTGACGATCTGGCTGCACCTGCCCTTTACCTTCGTCATCGTCTACGCAGCCCGCCTCGCGATCCCCGCCGAGCTTTACGAAGCCGCTCGGATCGATGGCGCAACGCGCTGGCAGGCTTTCCGGCAGGTGACGCTGCCGCTGCTGGCACCGGCCATGCTGATCGCCCTGCTCTTCCGCTACATCTTCGCCTTCCGCCTGTTCTCGGAGGCCTGGCTTCTGACCAAGGGCGGCCCGGCCCGCTCGACCGAGGTCGTGGCGATCTATCTCTATCAGGAGGCCTTCAGCTTCAACGCGTTCGGCCCGGCCGCAGCAACCGCCTGGATCATGGTGCTGGCCTCGCTGCTGCTCGCCGGCGCCTATGTCTTCCTGCTCAGGCGCGGAGGTGTCGCCCATGCGCACTGAGCGCCTCCTGACCGGGCTCGGCAAGGCGATCGCCGTCGCAGCGATCCTGTTCTGGTCGCTGTTCCCGATCCTGTTCATCGCGATGTCATCGCTCAAACCCGGCCAGGACATCTTCGCGGTGCCGCCGAAATGGCTGTTCACCCCGACCTTCAAGCACTACGCCGAGCTCTGGCGCTCGTGGGGCGTGTTCTTCGAAGGGCTGCTCAACAGCCTGCTGATCACGGTCGGCGCGACGCTCCTCGCCATCGTCGCCAGCGCCTGTGCCGGCTATGTCTATTCGCGCAATTCCGGCCGCTGGCTGGGCGCGAGCCTGCTCGGGCTCATCATCGTCCGCCTGATCCCGCCGATCGTGGTGACGCTACCGCTCTTTCCGATCGTGAACTGGCTCGGGCTCAGCGACACGCATCTCGTGCTGATCCTGCTCTACGCCACCTTCTTCGTCTCGCTGGGCACCGTGCTGATGCGCACCTTCATGGACCAGATCCCGCGCGAGCTCGACGAGGCCGCCGCGATGGACGGGGCGAGCCGCATGACCATCCTGCGCAAGGTGATCGCGCCATTGGCGATGCCCGGCGTGCTCGCAGTCGCGGTCTTCGTGATCGTCTTCTCCTGGAACGAGTTCCTCTTCGCCTTCATCTTCACCGCGACCAAGGCGAAGACAGCCCCGCTCGTGATCTCCGAAATGATCGGCTCCATCGACGGCGTCGATTGGGGGATTCTCTTCGCCGCCGCGACGGTGCAGCTCGTGCCCGTCCTTCTCTTCGTCGTCTTCATGAACCGCTACCTCGTGGCCGGCCTCACCGCCGGTTCGACGAAGGGGTAGCCAACCACAAGGAAAGAGGGAGGAAGACCATGTCGAACAAGCCTGAAACCAAGCTCACCCGCCGCGCCTTCGTCGCCGGCTCCGCCGGTGTCGCCGCCACGCTTGCGATCAGCCCGACACTTGCCGCGGGCAAGACGCTGAACGTGCTCAGCCACAAGGTCCACCAGACCGTGCTCGGCAGCGGCGAGGGCGACCTGATGGCCGGCTGGCGCAAGGCCAACGATGCCGAGATCGCCTTCACCACCTTCGACTCCAATCCTTTGCAGGATCGACTCTTCCGCGAGGCCAGCCTCAAGGAAACCGAGTACGGCGTCGGCTATCTCATCGACAACCGGCCGACCTCGCAGATCGCCGCCCTGTTCGAGCCGCTCGGCCCCTATCAGGACAAGGACGCGATCGAGGACTTCGGCGATATCGCGCCCGGCCTTGTCCAGGGCATGACCGTCGACGGCAAGCTGATCGGAATCCCGGTCCGCCACGCGACGCAAGGCCTGTTCTACAACGAGGCGCTGCTGGAGGAGGCCGGCATCTCTGCCCCGCCGGCGACACTGGAAGAGCTGATCGAGCAGGCGAAGAAGACGACTTTCACCTCGAAGGCCGGCACGCCGGTTACCGGCATGGTGCTGGCGAGCGACCTCGCGGTCTTCCCGGTGATGTTCGCCCGCGCCTATGGCGGCGATTTCATCAGCCCCGATCTCAAGCTGGTGGCGAACCGCGAAGCGCTGGAGCAGGGGCTGGCGGCGCTGCGGGGCATGTTCGAGGCGGGCAGCCTGCCGCGCAGCTACGCCACGACCAAGAACGACGATCAGGTCACCTGGCTCCAGCAGGGCCGCGCCGCCTTCACCGTGCTGCCCTTCGCGCGGGGCGCGCAGCTCAACAATGCCGAGCAGAGCAAGTTCCCCGGCAAGATCAAGGCCGTCCCCTTCCCCGGTTCGAAGGCGATCCAGGGCAAGATGCCGATGGCCTCCGTCGTCGAGGCCTGGGCGATGTCGATCCCGAAGAACGCCAAGGACAAGGCGCTGGCCTGGAGCTTCATCAAGGAGGTCTCCAGCAAGCGGGTGACGCTCGGCATGGCGCTCAACGGCAACGGCCCGGTTCGCGTCTCGACCTATGCCGACGAGAAGCTGAAGGCCGGCAATGCGCTCGCTGCCGTCGAGGCAAAAGTTCTGGCCACCGCGCGCGGCGCCTTCCCGCCCTTCCCGGAAGCGGCGCGCGCTCAGGCGACCTTCCTCGAGGAAGTCCAGCTCGCCGTGCTCGGCCGCAAGCCGGTCAAGGACGCCGTCTCCGCCATCATCGAACGCGTCAAGCCGATGATGCCGGCCTGATCGCCTCTCGGCCTGCGGGGCCAAGCCGCTCCGCAGGCGCTCGCTCCATTCGTTGCACCCTGAAGGAACTCCGCCATGTCGACCGCCGCGACCCGCTTCATCGAGGAGCCGGCCCGCTCCATCCCCGTCTCCGCCGAATATGACGTGCTCGTCGTCGGCGGCGGTCCCTCGGGCCTCACAGCCGCGCTGGCGGCGGCCGAAGACGGCCTGCGCGTCGGGCTGATCGAGAGCCGCAGCTTCGTCGGCGGCAACATGACGATCGGCCTGCCGGTGCTCGGCTTCCTCGGCCAGAAGGGCAACCAGATCATCGACGGTCTCCCGCAGAAATTCATCGAGCGTCTGCGCCGCGAACGTCAGGGCGCGAGCGAGCACCGCCCCTGCCCGCTCCACATGGGCATCACCCTGGTCGAGCCCGAGGCGGTGAAAACGGTCGCGCTGGAGATGCTGACCGAGGCCGGCGTCGACGTGCTGTTCTATACCTTCTTCGCTGGCGCATTGGTCGAGAACGACACGATCCGGGGGGTCATCACCGAGAGCAAGAGCGGCCGCAGCGCGATCCTCGCCAAGGTCGTGATCGATTGTAGCGGCGATGCCGATGTCGCCTACAGCGCCGGGGTGCCGACCGAGAAGGGCAATGCCGAGGGCGGCATGCAGCCGCCGACGCTGATGTTCTGCCTCGCCGGCGTCGACACCGATGCGCTCAGGCTCTCCATCGCCAATGCCCCGCCGGCCGCGCGGACCTATCTCACCGACTTCATTCCCGCCGAGTATTTCGGCCAGAACCACCAGTTCATCGTCGTCGGCATGCGCGAATTGATGGCCAAGGCCAAGGCCGAGCGCGGCCTGCAGATCCCGAACGAGCGCACCATCATCATCACCGGCCTCAAGAAGGGCGAGGTCTGGATCAACATGACCCGCGTCAAGGGCACCGATGGCACGGACGCCCGCAGCCTGACCAAGGGCGAGATCGAGGGCCGCGCCCAGATCGACGACATCGTCACCTATCTGGTCAATTACGTGCCGGGCTTCGAGAAGGCCTATTTCACCAAAACCGCGCCCTTCCTCGGTATCCGCGAGACGCGCCGCATCCGCGGCCAATACGTGATGACGCAGGAGGACGTGTTGGCCTGCACGCATTTCGACGACGCCATAGCGGTGGCGAGCTACCCGATCGACATCCACCGCCCGTCCGATGACGGCTGCACGCTGATCTGGTGCGGCGATTGCTACGACATCCCCTATCGATCGCTGGTGCCGCAGAAGATCGGCAACCTGCTCGTCGCCGGGCGCAGCATCTCCGCGACCCATGAGGCGATGGGTGCGATCCGCGTCATGGCGACCTGCATGGCTATGGGCGAAGCCGCCGGACGCGCCGCCAAGATCTCGGTGCGCGGCAACCGCCCGCCGGCCGATATCGATGTCGGGGAATTGCGCCGCCAGCAGCTCGAACGCGGCGTCTACCTGCGCAATCCCGACGGCACCCGCGCCGGGCCGCCCAGCCGCGCCGCCGCCTGACATGGCCGGGCATTTCATCGGCATCGATGTCGGCACCGGCAGCGCCCGGGCCGGCATCTTCGACCAGGCCGGGCGCATGCTCGCGGCGGCCAAGCGAGACATCGCGCTCTATCGCGACGGGCCTGATATCGCCGAGCAGTCGAGCGCCGATATCTGGCAGGCGGTCTGTGCCAGCGTGCGCGAGGCGATTGCGGCAGCCGGGCTGGCGCCGGACGACATCGCCGGCCTCGGCTTCGACGCGACCTGTTCGCTGGTCGTGCTCGGGCCGGGCGGCAAACCGCTCCCCGTTGGCTCGCATGGCGATGCGAACCGCGACATCATCGTCTGGATGGATCACCGCGCCATCGAGCAGGCCGAGCGCATCAACACGACCGGGCATCCGGTGTTGGCCTATGTCGGCGGCACGATCTCGCCGGAGATGGAGACGCCGAAGCTGCTTTGGCTCAAGGAGAACCTGCCGGCGACCTACGATGCCGCTTGGCAGTTCTTCGACCTGCCAGATTTCCTGACCTGGCGCGCGACCAGCTCGCTGGCCCGCTCGACCTGCACGGTCACCTGCAAATGGACCTATCTCGCCCATGAAGGGCGCTGGGATGCGAGCTATTTCCGCCGGATCGGCCTGGGCGATCTGGCCGATGAGAGCTTCTCCCGTATCGGCACCGAGATCGCCCCAGGCGGCACCGCGCTTGGGCAGGGGCTGACCGAAAAGGCCGCTGCCGAGCTCGGCCTGAAGCCGGGCACCGCCGTCGCCGCCGCGCTGATCGACGCTCATGCCGGCGGAGTCGGCTCGGTCGGCGTGCACTCGTCGCATGGCACTGCGCTGACCCGCATGGCCTATGTCTTCGGCACCTCGGCCTGCACCATGGCGAGCAGCGCCGAGCCGATCTTCATCCCCGGCATCTGGGGTCCATATTTTGCGGCGATGGCGCCTGGCCTCTGGCTCAGCGAGGGCGGGCAATCCGGCGCAGGCGCCGCCATCGAGCAGCTCATCGGTTTTCACCCTGCCACGCCGGAAGCACAAGGCCGCGCCGAAACGCAAGGTGTCTCGCTCCCCGATTGGCTCGCCGCCCGTGTCGCGCAGCATGCCGCCGATCCCTGGGAGGCCGTGCATCTCGCCGAAAGCATCGTCGTCGTGCCCGACTTCCTCGGCAACCGCTCGCCCCATGCCGACCCGCAGGCGCGTGCCGTGATCGCCGGGCTCGGCATGGAACGCGGCCTCGACAACCTCGTGGCATTCTATGTCGCCGGGCTGACCGGGATCGGCTACGGCCTGCGCCAGATCATCGAGGCCAGCCGCGAAAAAGGCGCCATGATCGAAGCGATCGTGCTTAGCGGCGGCGCCGGGCGCCATCGCCTGATCCGGCAATTGCTGGCGGATTGCTGCGGGTTGCCGCTATTGGCGCCCGACGAGGTCGACCCAGTCCTGCTCGGCTCGGCCATGCTCGCTGCCACCGCCGCCGGGGCGTTTCCAGATCTGACCGCCGCCATGACCGGAATGGCACCGGGCGCCGCAACCTTCACACCCGCTGGCGGCGAGATCGCTCGCCTCCATGACCGGCGCTTCACCGCATTCGAAACGCTGCAGACGGCCGCACGCACAGCTCGCGAGATGATGCGGCCCGCGCGGAATCACGCCGTATCGGAGACCCCGACGTGACCCAGGGCCTGACCGGAAAAACCGCCGCGATCACCGGCGCAGCCTCGGGGATCGGCCTCGCCTGTGCGAAGCGGCTGGTCGCCGCCGGGGCGCGCGTGTTCCTCATCGACCGTGACGGCGAAGCCCTTGCGCGCGCCTGCGCACCGCTCGGCACTTCAGCGCTTCCGCTCGTCGTCGACCTGACCGATCCCGCTTCCGTCGCCGACATGCTGCCCGCGATTCTCGACAAGGTCGGTCCGCTCGACATCTTCCACGCCAATGCCGGCGCCTATGTCGGCGGACCGGTGAGCGAAGGCGATCCCGCCGCCTGGGACCGGATGCTGAACCTCAACGTCAACGCCGTCTTCCGCAGCATCCATGCCGTGCTGCCGCATATGATCGCGCGCAAGACCGGCGACATCCTCGTCACCAGCTCGGTCGCCGGCGTCGTTCCGGTAGTATGGGAGCCCGTCTACACCGCCTCGAAACATGCCGTGCAGGCTTTCGTCCACACGCTGCGCCGTCAGGTCATCCCGCATGGCCTGCGTGTCGGTGCGGTGCTGCCCGGCCCCGTCGTGACCGCGTTGATTGCCGACTGGCCGCAAGAGAAGCTCGACGCCGAGCGCGCCCGCGGCGGCCTGATCGAGGCGGAGGAAGTGGCGGAAGCCGTGCATTTCATGCTGACCCGCCCGCGCAACGTCACGATCCGCGACCTCGTGATCCTGCCGCAGAGCACGGACCTTTGATCGACGGCGGGATCGCCGGAGCATCAAGCGGCGCTGGCCCGGCCTATCCAGGCCTGCGGGATCAAGCCCCGCGCGCGTTCAGGACGGCGCGTGCGGCAGCAAGGCCGGTCTGAAGGGCGCCATGCGCCGTCGAGAAATCCTGCATCGAGCAGGCCTCGCCGGCGAAGAAGAGCCTGCCGTCGACATCCCCGGCGAGGGTCGCCCGCGCCTCGGCATGGCCGGGCAGCGCGTGGCTGTATGAGCCTCGCGCAAAGGGCTGACGCCCCCAGCGGGATTGCGCGATCGGCTCCAGCCGGCTCCTGATCCCGGAGCCGAACAGCCCGGCCAGCTCGTCACGCGCGAACGCGGCAAAGGCATCGCCATCGGCTTCGAACTCGCGCGCAGCCTCGCCGCCCACGAAGCCTTCGATCAACGGCCGGCCGAGCGGCCGCAGATGGTAGCTCGCCGTTCGCTTCACGGACGGATTGCCCAGGACCTGCGTATCCGGCTCGAAGCCGTCGCAATCGGACAGCTTGAAGATGATCTTGTCCGCCAGCCCCAGCGGAAGTGCGCCCGCGGCATCGACATGATCCGAGGCCCGAGGTGGCAGGCGAATCGCGCCGGAGGCCAGCACATCGGTCGGGACCGTGACGATGACGCGCTCAGCCTCGATCTCGCCTCGCGCGCTGGTCAATCGCAAGACGCGGCCCGATGCGTCGATGCCGGTGACCGCCATGTTCAACGCGACCGGCACGTCCTTCGCCGCCGCGGCAACGAGGCTGCCATAGCCCTCGGTCACGCGCCAGTTCACGCCGGTTTCGGCATCGGCATAGGCGAGATAGTCGCGGATCGAGAGCTGCTCCAGCTCCGTGCCGTTGATATAGGTGCTGAGCGCCTCGAGATAGGGCGTCCAGCGGTCGCTCGGATCGAGAATGTCGGAGGCGCGGTCGCTCCCGGGAGGGAACTCGCGCAGGCGCTGCTCGAAACGGGCGAAGGCGGCCCGCGCAGCACGCTGGTCGGTTACTGGAAAGCCGAGATCGCGAAACTGGACGCCCCATGGCGGCGTGGTCCGGTCGATATGAAAGCCGAGCTCGGGGGCAAGCGCAGCCCAGCCGTTGCGATCCGCCGAGTGGAGCCAGCCGCAGCCGAGGTCGAAAGGCAGGCCACCGTGGAAGGCGGTGTAAGCCCGCCCGCCGATCCTGTCCGTCGCCTCGATCAGAAGCACGTCGAGCCCGGACGCGGCGAGATGCCGGCCCGCCGCAACGCCGGCAGCTCCGGCCCCGACGATCGCGACATCGAGCTGCTTCATGCGCTGCCCTCCCGCGGCGCGGCGCCGAGTTCCAGCCAATCGAGCTCTTCCTCGAGCCGGTGGAAGGCGTCGTCGCCGATGGTGCCGCGCTTGCGCAGCTCGAATGCGGTCCTGCGCGCGACCGCGAGCGCGGTTCGCCGCAAGGCGTTATGGTCGGTATCGAGCTGCGCGGCCCGTCCGGTCTGCTCCAGCATGTCGCGATATTCCTGCCGGATCGCCGCCGCAGCCGCCGGCTGTGCGCCTTCGAGCGATCCGATCGCGGCCTCGAGCGCGGCCTTCCGCGCGAGCGCGAACTCGCGGTCGACGGGGTGATCGTCGCTGATCGCGAGATAGCGCAGCAGCGGCGCCAGCGTCAGCCCCTGGATCAGCAGCGTGCCGACCACGACGGTGAAGGCGCAGAGGAGAATGAGATCGCGATAGGGAAAATCGGCGGGAAGGGCGAAGGCGGCCGCGAGCGTGACGATGCCGCGCATGCCGCACCAGGCGACGACGACGCTGCCCTTGGCGTTCTGGAGAGAAGTCGCCCTTTCCCCCGCATCCGCGGAGCGGCCCGAAACCAGAAAAGCGAGCCCCCGATAGGTCGCGACCCATGTCAGCCGCACCAGGATGACGGTCGCGAGGACGGCGAGCGCGATCCAGGCGTAACCGACGCGCTGCGCGGCGTCGAACCCTTCGAGGATCGGCCGCAACTGCAGCCCGACCAGCACGAAGGCGAGAACCTGGAGCACGAAGACGGTCGTTTCCCAGACCGCGTAGGACGGGATGCGCAACCGCGCACTGGTCACGGCCGGGGCCGTCCGCGCGAGCACGATGCCGTAGACGACGACGGTGATGATCCCGGACAGATGCAGCCGCTCCGCCAGGATCCAGACGCCGAAGGTCGTGATGAACTGCACGATGATCGCGCTTGAGATATCCCGGAACAGCACGAGCAGCCGTACCGCGGCGAGGCCGAGGAGCGCGCCCAGAACGATGCTGCCGACCGTGACGAGCGCGAAGGCCGGAAACGCGCTCGTCGAGCTGAAGCTTCCGGCTGCGACCGCACTCACAGCCAGGCGGTAGATCAGAAGCGCGGTCGCATCGTTCAGCAGGCTCTCGCCCTCGAGGATCACGACGATGCGATGGGGCGGCCGCATCTTGCGTAGGATCGCCGTGGCAGCGACTGCGTCGGGCGGCGCAACGATCGCCCCAAGTGCGATCGCGGCGGCCCAGGGCAGGTCCGGCACGAACCAGCGCGCTACGATCGCAACGACGGCCGTCGTCACGCCGACAGCGATGAAAACCAGACTGGATACCGGCAGCCAGTTCCGGCGCAGGTCGCGCGGCGAGCTGTCGAAGGCCGCATCGAGCAGGATCGGCGCGACGAAGAGGGCCAGCACCAGCTCGGGGTCCAGCGTGATGCGCGGCGCATTCGGAATGAACGCGAGAGCCGTCCCGCCGATGGCGAGCACGACTGGATACGGGATGCCGGCCCGTCGCGACCCCGCCGCGAGGATGACAGCCCCGAACATGATGGCGAGGAGCGACTCGAACAGGACCATGCCCAGCGAGTGTATCGCCGATTGCCGTGGTGTCGACAGCTGTCGGCCACGGCAATGACAGACCGACGCGTGCAGGCGGAGACCGGATACATCCGGTTACAGATCGGCCCGCCGGGAAAACATCCGGGATACGTCCAAGAGGTTGAGTGCAGGCATAGCGGTGGCGAGCGCGACAAGCAGCGGTCCCACCTTCCAGAGGACCTGCCATGACCTTGTTCGTCGCCTCCTATCTCGCTGGCGTGCTGACCATTCTCAGCCCCTGCATCCTTCCGATCCTGCCCTTCGTCTTCTCTCGCGCCGGACAACCCTTTCGCCGAAGCGCGCTGCCGATGCTGGTTGCGATGGCCTTGACGTTTGCGGCCATCGCCAGCCTCGCAGCGATCGGAGGGAGCTGGGTGGTGCAGGCCAACGAGGCCGGGCGCTACGCGGCACTCCTGCTGCTGGGCGTCTTCGGCGTGACCCTGATCTCGCCGCGCGCTGCGGCCTTCCTGAACCGCCCCCTCGTCGCGCTCGGACAGCGGCTGTCCGGTGAAAGCGTCGACGGGCCGCAATCCATCGGAGGCTCCTTGCTGCTCGGCGTCGCGACTGGCCTGCTCTGGGCACCTTGTGCCGGCCCGATCCTCGGCCTCGTGCTGACCGGCGCCGCCTTGCACGGCGCCAATGCCGGCACGGTCCTGCTCCTGGCTGCCTATGCGGCGGGAGCTGCGACCTCGCTCGCACTCGCTCTGCGGGCCGGCGGTCAGGCCCTGGCGGCGATGAAGCGCGCATTGGGGTTGGGCGGGCGCGTCCGCCGAGGCGTCGGCGTCGCGGTCTTGGCGAGCGTGCTGGCGATCGGTTTTGGGCTCGACGCCGGCTTGCTCACCAGGCTCTCCTTCGCCGCCACGACCGGCATCGAGCAAAGCCTTCTGAATGGGCTTGGCCGTGATGGCGCGCCGGCCTTGCGCGTCGCCGAGAACGTTGCGCCCGATGGCATCGGAATGTCCGCCCAGCCCTATCGCAGCAGGCTGCCCGATCTCGGCGCGGCGCCGAGCTTCGACGGCGCGGTGAATTGGCTCAATACAGCCCCGCTGAAGGCGGATGAGCTGCGGGGCAAGGTCGTCCTGGTCAATTTCTGGACCTATTCCTGCATCAACTGCATCCGCACCCTGCCCTATGTCCGCGCCTGGGCGGAGAAGTACCGGGATCAAGGCCTCGTGGTGGTCGGCGTCCACACCCCGGAATTCGCCTTCGAGAAGAAGGTCGAGAACATCCGGCAGGCGACTGCCCGGTTTGGGATCGGCTATCCCGTCGCCATCGACAATGATTTCCGGATCTGGCGCGCCTTCCGCAACAGCTACTGGCCGGCGATCTATCTCGTCGATGCGCAGGGCCGGATCCGCCACACCCAGTTCGGCGAGGGCGGCGAGGCACTCTCGGATCGGGCCATCCAGGATCTCCTCGCCGAGGGCGCCGGCCATCGCAAGGCAGCGGCAGGCTTCGTGACGCCGCAGGCATCGGGCGCCCAGGCTGCGCCGGACCTGGCCAATATCCGCTCGGGCGAAGCCTATCTCGGCTACTCCAAGGCATCCGGCTTCGCCTCGCCGGAAGGCATCACGAGCGATCGGCCGCTGGACTACAGCATCCGCAAGCTGAAGCTCAATCAATGGGGGCTCGACGGCAACTGGACGATTGGCGCGGAAAGCGCCCGGCTCTCCCGCGCCGGTGGCGGCATCGCCTTCCGCTTCAGCGCGCGCGACCTGCATCTCGTGCTCGGGCCCGGTCCGGCGGGGCAGCCGATCCGCTTCGAGGTCACGGTCGATGGAGCCCCGCCCGCCGCCGACCACGGAGCCGATATCGACGCAGCCGGGAACGGTATGGTCTCGGAAACCCGGCTCTATCAGCTTGTTCGCCAATCCGGGCAGGTTCGGGAGCGCGTCTTCGAGATCCGCTTCCTCGATGCGGGCGCCGAAGCTTATGCGTTCACCTTCGGGTGAACGCGCTGTCCCCGCAGCATGATCGGCCATGAAAAAGGCGCCCGAGCGAGGGCCCGGGCGCCTTTTCTGTCGTATCGGGGCTTCAGAGCCTGTCGGCGTCGATGACAGCCTGCGCGAATTCCCGCGGCGCCTCCTGCGGCGGGTTGTGGCCGATGCCCCCCTTGAACAGCCGGTGCTCGTACTTGCCGGTGAAGCGCCTGGCATAGACCGCCGGATCCGGATGGGGCGCGCCGTTGGCATCGCCCTCGATGGTGATGGTGGGCACGCCGATGCTCGGGAAGGCCGCGAGCTTCTGCTCCAGCGCGTCGAATTGCCGCTCGCCCTGCGCCAGGCCGAGGCGCCAGCGGTAGTTATGGATCGAGATCGCGACATGGTCGGGATTGTCGAGGGCGACGGCCGAACGGGCGAAGGTCGCATCGTCGAACTTCCATTGCGGCGAGGCCAGCTCCCAGATCAGCCGGGCGAAGTCATGGGTGTACTTGGCATAGCCGGCCGCACCCCGTTCGGTGGCGAAATAGAACTGGTACCACCACTGTAATTCGGCCTTGGGCGGCAGCGGCGGCTTGTTCGCATCCTGGCTGCCGATGAGGTAGCCGCTGACCGAGACCAGCGCCTTGACGCGCTCGGGCCAGAGCGCGGCGATGATATCGGCGGTTCGCGCGCCCCAGTCATAGCCGCCAATGACGGCTTTCTCGATCTTCAGCGCATCCATGAAAGCGATGATGTCGGTGGCGAGCGCCCCCTGCTGGCCATTGCGCGGGGTATCCGCGGAGAGGAAGCGGGTGGTGCCGTAACCACGCAGATGCGGCACGAGCACGCGGTAACCGGCCTTGGCCAGGATCGGCGCGACATCGACATAGCTATGGATGTCATAGGGCCAGCCATGCAGCAGCAGCACCGGCGGACCATCGGCCGGGCCGTCTTCGGCATAGCCGATATCGAGCACGCCGGCTTTCACCTGCTTGAGCGCGGCAAAACCTGCGTGACCGCCCTGCCCTGCCGCTGGCGAGGCTGCCGAAGACGGCGAGCGCGCCTGGGCATGGGCAACACCGATTCCCGCGAAAGGCGCCAGCGTTGCTCCCAATGCGAAGGCGCTCAGGAGGCTGCGGCGGGGCTGGTCGATCTGTTCTGACATGATTGTTGTCCCTGGTTGCGAGAGATCGCAACGAGCCCGCCGGCTGTGTCCCCGCTGTTTCGGCAACGGCGGGAATTGTAAGCGTTCCCTCGCCCGGAGGGCCGACGATACAAGCCGATACAATCCGCTTGCCTTAGGCGGATTGCCTCGCGCCCCGACCCACACTGCGAACGCCTGCTCGTGGTGCAACATGTCGAAACGCCCTGGACATACGCTGCGATACAAATCGGCCGGTTCGCAAAACAATCCCGATACCTCGGCTTGGGAAACGCTTCATCACCCGCCGCCGCTCATGGCGGCGCCAGAAGAGATGGAGCATTCCATGACCAAGATCGACAAGGTTCTCTATACCGGCCGCACCCACACCACCGGCGGCCGCGACGGCGCCTCGCGCAGCTCAGACGGGCGGCTCGACCTCAAGCTCTCGCCTCCCGGCAGCGCCGGCGCCGGCACAAATCCCGAGCAGCTTTTCGCCGCCGGCTGGTCGGCCTGCTTCATCGGCGCGATCGGCTTGGCCGCCGGCAAGCGCAAGGTTGCGCTACCGGCCGACCTGGCCGTCGATACCGAGGTCGATCTCGGCACGACCGATGGTGCCTATTTCCTGCAGGCGCGCCTGCGCGTCAGCCTGCCCGGCCTCGACCGCGCGCTGGCGCAGAGCCTCGTCGACGAAGCCCACCAGACCTGTCCCTATTCCAAGGCCACGCGCGGCAACATCAACGTGGACCTGAGCGTCGCCTGAACAAGCCGCCAGCAAGGAGGCGATGACATGACCACCATCCGCAAACGCAAGATCGCCTTCATCCTGCTGGCGATCACCGCCTTGGCAGCCGTGCCCTGCGCCTGGGATGCCAGCGATCCCAATATCGCATCCTGGCTTCCGGCCGTGGTCTCGACGCTGGCCGGCTCATAGAACGGCCGGCCGTTGCGGGGCGCCCCTCAGGCGCCCGGCATCACCCAGGACGGCTTTCGGGGCTTCGCCGGAGCCCGTCCGCCAGCTATGAGAAACGCCTGTCGCGAAGCGCCCCTCGGTGGAAGCGGAAAGTTCTGTCATGGAGCATGTCGACCACGTCCTGATCGTCGATGACGACCGTGAAATCCGCGACCTCGTCTCGAGCTATCTCACGAAGAACGGGTTGCGGACTTCGACGGCCGCTGACGGCCGTCAGATGCGCAGCTTCCTCGACGCCAACACCGTCGACCTGATCGTGCTCGACGTGATGATGCCGGGCCAGGACGGGCTCGCGCTCTGCCGCGAGTTGCGCGCCGGCAAGCACAAGGCGACGCCTATCCTGATGCTGACGGCCCGCAGCGACGAGATGGATCGTGTCATCGGGCTGGAGATGGGTGCGGACGACTATCTCTCGAAACCCTTCGCCGCCCGTGAATTGCTGGCGCGGATCAATGCCGTGCTGCGGCGCACCCGCATGCTGCCACCGAACCTGCAGATCAGCGAAGTCGGCCAGATCCTGACCTTCGGCACCTGGCGGCTCGATACGGTGCGGCGCCATCTCCTCGATGCGCAGGGCACGGAAGTGGCGCTGAGCGGCGCCGAATACCGGCTCCTGCGCGTCTTCATCGACCACCCCCAGCGCGTGCTCAATCGCGACCAGCTCCTGAACCTGACGCAGGGGCGCGATGCCGAATTGTTCGACCGCTCGATCGACCTGCTGGTCAGCCGCCTGCGCCAGCGGCTCGGCGACGATGCGCGCGAGCCGACCTATATCAAGACGGTGCGCAGCGAAGGCTATGTCCTCGCGGTCCCCGTCGAGATCACGGAGCCCAGGTCGTGACCGCGAACACCGCGTTCCGCTTTCGCTTGCTGCCACGGACCTTGCGCGCCCGCCTGTTCCTGATCCTGCTCGCAGGGCTGACGATCGCTTATGGGCTCTCCTTCGGCGTCCTCTATGCCGAGCGCACGATGTCGGCGACAGCGGTGATGTTCCGCACGCTGGAGAACGATGTCGCGACCTCGATCGCGGTTCTCGACCGGACGCCGGCAGCCGAGCGGCCCGAACTGCTCGAATGGCTCAGTCGCGGCAATTACACGCTCGCCCTGGGGCCGGGTCTTGCCGGTGTGCCCAACACGTCGCGTCACGGCCAGGAGATCGCGGCCAGGCTGGAAAGCGCAGCCGGATCGCGTTTTCCCCTTCGGATCGAAGCGGTTCCGGGCGAAGAAGGCCGGTTGCAAGCTCATCTGACCCTGAGCGACGGCAGCCCCCTGACCATTGAGATCACCCCGCGCGGCATCATGCCGGTCGCAGACTGGCTGCCCTATGTTCTGGTGGCGCAGATGGTCCTGCTGCTGGCTTGCGCCGGGTTCGCGGTCAGGCAGGCTGTCCGCCCGCTCGGCGAACTCGCAGCCGCAGCCGATGCGCTCGACCCCAACGCCAAGAGCGCTCCGCTCAGCGAGGCCGGCCCCAGCGAGGTCGCCCATGCCGCCCGGGCCTTCAATGCGATGCGGGACCGGATCGCGCATTATCTGGAGGAGCGCGTGCAGATCCTCGCGGCGATCTCCCACGATCTCCAGACCCCGATCACCCGCATGCGGCTGCGCGCCGACATGGCCGACGACTCGCCGGAGAGGGACAAGCTCGTCAACGATCTCCGCGAGATCGAGCGACTGGTGCAGGACGGCATCGCCTACGCGCGCAGCGCCCACAGCAACGGCGAGAAGAAGACGCGGATCGACCTAGCGTCCTTCGTCGACAGCATCGCATACGACTATCAGGACACTGGCAAGGCGGTCGCAGTTGCCAACCGAATCGACGGCATCGCCTCCACCAAGCCGCACGCATTGCGGCGCATCCTGTCGAACTTCATCGACAATGCCCTGAAATTCGCAGGCGCCGCGGAAATCGTGGTGGAGCGCAGAGACGGCGGCGCGATCGCTATCACCGTGCTGGATCGCGGCCCCGGCATTCCGGAGGAGATGCTGGCCGCCGCCATGCAGCCCTTCTTCCGTCTGGAGCAGTCGCGCAACCGCGAGACCGGCGGTACCGGGCTCGGCCTCGCCATCGCCCAGCAACTGGCCGCGACCATCGGCGGCTCGGTCAGGCTGGAAAACAGGGCCGGCGGCGGACTGGCGGCGGCGGTGATCATTCCCTGAGCCCTCGCGGACGGCCCGGCTTCGGTACGAAACACGAGCCGTGGCATTCTGCGTCAGCTGGCTTCTCTGTGCCGGGATCGGGACGCACGAAGCGATGGCTCGAGAGAGAGATTGCGCTGCGGGGGCTGCCGAGCGAAAACGAGAAGCCGGATACGGAATCGTTTTACAGGGCTGCCGCGTGCTGCCTGGAAGGTCAGATGGTTACACGCGCCGAATTGGCATCGGGGGTGGAACGGGCGTTCCTCGATCACGGCTATCAATATCTGACAATGTCCGCGCTCGCCGATGCCATCGATGTGACGCGGCGGACGGTATACAACTATTTCGGCTCGAAGGAGGAAGCGTTCCGGTTCCTGATCGAGGATGCCAATGCCCGCGCGGTAGCCGCCGGGCTGGCAGCCGGCCGGGCCTGTCTCGACCAGGGACAGGATGTTGTCGAGATTTTTGCCACGATCCTCGATGTCCGCTACGGCGATAATCGCCGCCGCCTCGGCAAGTCGCCGCATGCCGTCGAGATCAACGACCAGGCCTTCCGCCGCTGCCGCGATCTCATGATTGCCTCTGCGATCGCCTTCCAGGCAGAGCTCGCCGCTTTCATCACGGAGCTGGACGTTCATCGGAGGCTTCGGCTACAGCCGGAGGTCGATGCCGATAGTCTGGCGCAGCTGCTCGCCGATGGCGCGCGCGGGACCAATCAGAGCTTGCCGCCCGCCGACCCCGAGACACTCAAGCTGCGCTACCGCGCGATGGTCGGCGCGATCCTGTATGGGGTCGCGGCTCAGCCCTGACGCTGGCCTGCGGCCGCCTTCCAGCTTGGATATCAAGCCTCGGCCCCAAACGGTGGCCCGCTCATGCCCTTGTCACAGCATCGGATTCTCATGACCGGAAACTCCGCGTTAGGAACGATTTCCAGCACCCCGGCGTGACCGCTCCCGCACTTCTCAAATTTCTCGAAATTGTGCAATCTGTTCTTGTAGACTCACATGGCGGACAAGCCGCGTGTCGTTGGAGGGAGGCGCGCATGACGACAATGGAAGACCGGGTTGCGCATCTGCTCGCGATTCCGGGCTTCGACCATGTCGCCCGCGGGCTGGCCAGCGGCTTCCTTGCCGTGCAGGGAGCCGCACCGCGATTGGCCTCGCTGTTTTCCACGCAACAGCGCTGGCTGATGTCGCATGTGGCTCTGGCGCGCTACTTCCATGCGGTTCGCTCGGGCAGACCGGGCCTGTCCCGGCGTGGATTCCTCGAAGACCTCCAGCCTTTCGGGCTGTCGAGCCGCAATACGGCGGCGGCCTTCTTCGACGAAGTTCTCCACTACGGCATCGTCCAACCCGTCACGGCAGCCGGCCGGGCAAGCGATCTGGTTATTCCCGCGCCCGCGACGCTATCGGCGCTGACGGAATGGTTCGCACTCCATCTCGGCGCACTCGACAGCCTCGATGGCGGCAGCAGGCTCGCAGGCTTGCGCCAGGGCCAGGAGCGATTGCTCGCCACCATGCAGCCGCTGGTCGCGTCCGCGCTGCTCGGCAACCCCACGATCCGGACGCCCCCGCCAAGCTATGCGGTCTTCGCCTCCATCGATGACGGCGGCAGCCTGATGGACCGCCTTGTCGCCGGACTCGATGTCGACGCGCCGTCGCAGGAGGCGCGCGCGCCGACCCATATCACCTCGGTCTCGGCGCTGGCCCGGGGGCTCGATCTCTCGCGTACCCATACCGGCAGAACGATCGCGGCCGCCGCAGCGATCGGTGCGCTCGGCTGGGATGGAACGCCCGGCCGGTCCAGGCTCTGGCTCTCCCGGTCATTCCGCGCCGAATACGCACGGATGCAGGCCACCAAGCTGGCCATCATCGACGACGCCTTCAGCGCCGCGACCGAGAGAGACGAGTCCGAGATCGCGCCGGACATGCACGGCCGGAGAGCCAATGATGCCTGCGTCAGCCTGCCTCGCTGACGGCGATAGCTCGCCGCCGCCGCGCCTTGTCAGGGACGCTCGCCGAGCAAGGCGAAATTCGCCAGGCTGATCAGATGGGCGTGGATCGGCACGAGATAGCCCTTGCGCCTCAGGTCGAGCCAGGTCTCGTCCGGCAGCGCGTTGAGCCGGTCTTCGGCGATCGCGGAAAAGCCGCTATAGCTCGAAGTCGCGCCGTCGGCGGCGCGGATATCGATATTGATCGTCTGGAACAGGTCGAGCGCCTTCAGCTCGGCAGTGAAGGCTGCCGTCGCCTCCGCCGCTTCCGCATATTCGGCGACGAAGCCGATGACGCGCTGCAAGGCTTCCGCCGGTTCGCCGTCTTCCCCGAAGAGTCGCTCTCCGGCATCGTTCTGGAGCCCCGCATAGCCGCCATCGACACAGATGATCTGCTGCTCGGCGGAAACGTCGCCACCGATGAAGGGATAGCGCCGCAGATAGGCCGGCGCGTGACGGCCGCGCCAACGCCCCTCGCCGTCGACGAAGCGGCTTTCGCCCGGCCGCATCCCGACCATGAAGAGCGGCGAGAAGGTGCCGCCCTCGTCCAGGAACAGGATCGGCATGTCGCGGCAGCCGGGCACGAATTCCGCCGTCAGAGCCGGCAGGACATGGGCCTGGGCCGCGAAAGCATAGGGTTTGTCGACGGGCAGCAGGCGGGCTTCGCGATGCGTGTTGCGGTCGAGTGCGGCAATGCTGGAATAGAAAAGCGGCAGAGCGGCCATGATGCTGTCCTGATAACGATGACTTGATGTCAGATGGTCTTGCGCAGCGTCAGGCGGAAATAGAGCTCCGCGTCGCGCTGGACGGCCGAAACCCGCTCGAGCGGCCGCCCTATGCCACCCTCCAGCGTCGCCCAGTCCAGCGGACGCCAGATCAGCCCGGCACCGATGGATGTGGCACGCATCGTGAGGTTGGGATTGGCATAGGTTCGGCCGTGGTCGAGGAACGCGAAGGCTTCGAACTGCTTCAGGACATCCGGCAAGGTGTAGTGAAGTTCGGCCTGGCCGTAAAAGCCGGAATTGCCGAAGGCGGCGCCGATCGGATAGCCGCGCACCGTCGTCGGCCCACCGATCTGGAAGATCTGGTCACCCGGAAGCTGAGTCTCGCCGGTATATTGCCAGGCGCCGACCAGCGTGCCGTAGACGTCGTCGCCGATGCGCCAGGCCGAAGCCGTGTTGCCGGTCCAGACCGTGTAGTTCCGTCGCGTATCGGCCAGCATGTCGTGGTGGGCGATCTGCCCCCAGTTCACTGTGGAGGAATGGTTCAGACTGGCGAGGTTGACGTTCAGCGCCGCGCCGACGCTGGCCCGGGTGTAGCGGGTATCGACGGTGGTGAAGTCGAGCTGCTTGCTGCGCCCCGCTCCGAAGCCTGCGGCGCCCGTCGCCTGCAGGAGCACCGACTCGGTCGCGAAAATCGGCTGCGACAGAGTGAGCGAGGCGCTTTCCGATACGCCTTCCGGCCGCAATTCGCGGATCGCGCCATTGACGATGTGATAGGCCGAGCGCGTGAAGCTGACGCCGAGCCTTGTGCCCCAGGGCGAGACCGGCAGCGTATAGCTGCCGGTGCCGACGATGCTGCCGCGGGCGCGGGAGCCGTAGAAGACCAGGCGATCATCGATGCCGAGCAGGTTGCTGTGCTTCAGGAAGAGCGTGCCCTGGTAGCGGCCCGTCGAGAGCACGCCCTGATTGTCGAACGAGATCTGGGCGAGGTTCCGCGGCGCTTCCGTCAAGACGAGATCGAGATCGGTTAGGCCGAAGCTGGCGCCGGCATTGAGCTGCGCCCGGACCTGCGCCTCGTTGAGCCGGTTGAAGATCGAGACGCCGCGGTTGAGCTCCGGCGTGTCGACCACCTCCCCTTCGGTGACGGGAACCTGCGAACGGACATACCAGGGCCAGCTCTGGACCGTGCCCGAGACCGAGACCTTGCCGACGCGCCCCTCTACGAGGTTGATCTTGAGCACGCCGCCGGTCAGCTTCTGCGGGGGCAGCACGGCGCTGGCCGTGATCTGGCCCTTCCCGGCATAGAGATCGTTGACCGCCTGCAGGATTTTGCCGATCTCCGCGAGATCGACCTTGCGGCCGACATAGCGCGCCCGGATGGCATCGAGCTCGGCCGCATCGAGAAAGCGCGAGGCATCGAAATCGATGCGCGTCAGCACGACGCTCGCGCCCCCGGCCGGAAATTCGAGCCGTGGACCGGCCGGCGCCGCGACGACGCCGGAGCCGCTCTGGCGCTGCGGCGCGGTGCGGCGCTCGATCTCCAGCCGCTGGCGCTCGGCTTCGTTCTCGATGGTGCGCGAGACGATCTGGGCGGACGCGGAGCCGGCGGCGCAACCCAGCAGAAGACCCCAACCGAAGCGCCAGGCAGCGCGCCGTGCCCGCCTCAAGGCCGATCCTCCGTCTCATCCAGATTGACCGGCGGCTGGCCGGGCTTCATCGAAGCCACGAAATCGAGCGGCTGCCCCGAGGGAACGCCGCGCCAGCCGCCCGTCCCGGCCCAGAAGCTGCGCCAGTTTCCGCCCGTGCCGAAGCTGAAGCCGCTGCCGGCGACATCCCCCGCGGCATCGTTCAATAGGGCACCCAGCCGTGGCAGGTCGCGCGTCAGCGAGGTTCCGGCCGAGGGCGGGATATCGACCGCGTCGGCGTCGAAGCGAATGATATAGGCGTTCGTCATCAGCTTCGCCCCGTTCAGGTCGAGGTAGAACGGGCGCCCTCTCGCATAGAGCTGCACGTCATAGGCGAAGTCCGGCGCCAGCGTGCGGTTGTTGGTGAGGACCGTCATCGCCGGTGTCTCGACCACGAACGCTCCCGGAATGAAGGCCTCCGCAATCCCGAGCTTGCCCGCGGTCGTGGTCAGAGTGCCATCAGCCGCAGCGATACGGCTCGCGAGAATCTCGCTTGCCTGGACGTTCAGATCGACCCGATCGGCGCTGCGGTCGCGGAAGCCGGTGATATCGAGCGCGAGCGGCAAGCCGCCCGGCAGGTGAACGATATCGGCCGCGATCTGCGTGCCGGTGATGACGATGCTATCGCCGGCGCTGAAACGGCCGAGCCGAACCGTATCCGGAGCGCCCGCGACGAGCCGGCGCGACGCGCCGTCGACGACCCTGATCGAGCCCTGGCCGCTGCGCCCCGCCAGAAAGGCAAGGGTATCGCGCGCCGTGATCGTCCTGCCCTCGATGTCGCCTGCAGCCATGATCACAGCCGAGCCGCCGGCATCGATGCTCGACGCGACCACGCCTGCCTGGTTCGAGAGCAGGCGGATATCCCCGCCGGCCAGAAGCGTTCCGATCGTCACGGCCCCGGCCGCTTCGGCATCGACATTCCCAGCGCTCGTCAGGGCTGTCACGGAGATCGTGTCCGCCGCCGACCGGATGGCAAGATCTCCGGCGGCACGGGCCGTGCCGAGATGGATCGCCCCCGAAGCGCGCAACCCAAGCGTTCCGCCGACCGTCACACTGGCAAGGTCGAGCGTGCCGGCCGTCGTGGTGACCTCCGCCGCCCCGCCGGCCGTCAGGCTGGCCGAGACCGAGATCGACCCTGCCGCCCTCAGCGTGGCCGCGCCCACCGCGTCGATCGTGCCAGCCGTGATCCCGGCCGCGCTGGAGACCCCCGAGAACGCGCCCGACGTCGTCGTCGCGCTGGTCAGGCTGATCAGCCCGGTCGCTGCGAGCGAGGTCGCACCGCCTGCAGTCAGGTTCGCCAAGGTGAGGGTACCATTCTGCGCCGTCACCTCGGCCGTGCCCCCAACGAGGGCCGTGCCGGTGACCTCGATCGAGGTCGCGGCGGTGAGGCTCAGGTTGCCTGCGATATCAAGGCCGGCCAGCGACAGGTTCGCGCCCGTCGAGGTCACGCTGAGGTCGCCAGCGGTCGTCCTGGCGTCGCCCAACGTGATCGCCCCGGTAGCCGAGAGCGTCGAGCTCGCACCGGCCGTCAGGCGGGCGATGTCGAGCGTGCCCGCCGTCGTGGTGACCTCCGCTGCCCCGGCGGCCGTCAGGCCGGTCGCTGCCAAGATCGGTCCTGCCGCCGTCAGCGTGGCTGCGCCCGCCGCGTCGATCGTTCCAGCCGTGATGCCGGCCGCGCTGGAGATAGCCGAGAACGCGCCCGCCGTCGTCGTTGCGCTGGTCAGGCTGATCAGGCCGGTCGCTTCGAGCGAGGTCGCGCCGCCTGCGGTCAGGCTGGTCAGCGTCAGCGTGCCGGCGGTGGTCGACAGAACGGCACCGCCGGCCGTCGTTGAGGTATCGACAGCCAGGTTGCCGCCAGCGACGAGATTGGCTGCACCGGCATCGGCCAGCAGGCTCGTGACATGCGTCGCCCCCGAGGTGGCGAGATGGATGTCGCCGCCGAGGCTGTGGGCCGAGAGGGCCGGGGCCGCGAAGGTCAGGGCTCCGGTCGTGCTGCCGAGGTCGCCCCCGGCCTGAAGAGCGACCACGCCGCCGGTACCGCCAGCGTCCAGCAGCGTTCCTGTATCGCCGTTGGCGAGGATCGCGCCCGCAGCCGTGATCATGATCGAGGCCGTGCCTGCCGGCGCGGCGAGCGCGCTCGCGACGTGGCCGAGCGTGATATCGCCGCCCGAAGCGAGGCTCGCGCGGCCCGCCGCCTGGATGTCGATGCCGTTGCTCATGACGATCCTGGCACCGCTCAGCGCGATCGCACCGGCCGAGGAGCGCAACGCGCCGAGGACATCGATCTCGCCATCGGCGGTGGCGGTCAGACCATTCACGGCGCTGATGGCGCCAAGCCGCAACCCGCTCGGCGACTGGCCGGAAATCGTCGGCGCCGCCAGCCAGGCCTCGCCGCCGATCTGGCCCGTGACGGATCCGGTGGCTGCGGTCTGCAGGCCGAGGGCCGCGGAAGCCGAGCCGACATTGCCGGTGGCGTTGAGCTGGACGGAACTCGCCGAGATCGCGATGCCCGGCAGATAGCCCTGGATGCCGCCGCTCCTGGCGGTGAGCGACGCCGTACCGGAGGCAAAGATGCGGCCGATCTCGGCATTGCCGGCATTGGCGACGAGATAGGCATCGCCCGCCGCCGCCGAGGCGGAGACCAGCCTGCCGCCGATCTGGTAGGTCAAAGGCGTCCCCGCCGAACCGATGCCGCCGCCGCCAGCGGCCAGCACGAGATCGCCGCCGGTCTGGATCTGGACGGGGTTGCGCGGCGTCGTTCCGTCGGCCTGCGTGCCGACGACGATACCTTGCGGCGCCTGGAGGTTGATCGTGCCGGTCGCCGAGATCTGGCCGATCGTCAGCGTTCCGCCGGCCGCGCGCGGCGTGCCGGACGACTGCACGTTCGTTGTCGCCTGGACATAGGCATCGCCCTGTGCCGAGGCCGAGAAGGTGCCGGTCGCATTGATGAAGAGCGGCGCGGTCTGCTTCACGTCGACTCGGGTGAGCGTGACCCCGGCGGGCACGTTGCCGAGATCGGTCACCTCGACGAGGCTGCCATCCTGCCTCTGCCCCATGATCTTGACGCTGCCGGCCGTGGTCGCGACCGAGAGCGCGGCAAGCTGTGCATCGGTGACCGAACCGTTGCGGATCGCATCGAGCGCCACCTGCATGTCCGGCGCGAGCGAGCCGATGCTGCCGGCGATGTTGAGAGTCACGTCATGACCGACGACCAGCGCCGTGCCGTTGCCGACAACGCCGGACGCCGGCTGCAAGGCGGATTTGTTGATCGCCGAGATCAGCTGCCGATCGGTCCAGACGGCATCCCCGGCGATACGGGTCGTGAGGCCGGGAGCAGCGTCGGACGCGGCAGCGCTGAAGCTGAAACCGTTATCCGCCGTGGCCGGATTGAAGCGGGTCTGGCTGGTCCAGCCGCTGCCATAGGCCATCTCGAAGACGCCGGAATAAGCCGCATAGCGCGAAGCCGCGTAGTCCTTCACCTCCTGCGCGCTCGCCGCATGGCCGAGCGCGGCATCGGCGAAGGCCTGATAGAGCGGGATCACGCTCTCGCTCAGGGTGAAGACCTTCTGGCTGACTCCACCAACGGTTTGGGTGCTGACGCTGCCATTGCGAACCAGCGCGATGTAAAGCCCATAGCTCTGCGTCACCTGCTTCTCGAAGCTGGCGACGCTGGCCAGGGCGGCGGCATCCGCGCCATCGGCCGAGGTCAGCTTGAGCGAGCGGGAGACCTGTGAGAGCTGGTCGGCGCTAAGCGCCTGCGCGGCGGTCTGGCCGGTCGCGGAGACCAGCCTGCCGGCACTGACGTCGATGCGGACATTGCCCGTCTCGCTTGCGATCTCGCCGACGCGCAGGTCGCCCGAGACCTGCGCGATGCCGATATCGCCGAGGGCGCTGACATTGACGACGCCGTCGACATAGCTGCCGTTCGGCAGCAGCGTCGCGACCGCGCGCATCTTCAGGGGATTGGCGATCGAGCCGATGCCGCCGGTATCGCTGGACAGCGTGATGTTGCGGCCGATGACATTGGCCGAGGCCGTCACCACCGAGTCCAGGCTGCCGGTGGCGTGCACCCGGATGTCGCCATAGGTGCCGGGCGTGCCATCGGCGCGCAAGGCGGCGATACGCGCGCTGCCGGTGATGTCGAGATTGATGCCGCCACTCCCGGTGACCGCGCTGAGCTGCGCGCCCGAGGTCAGGGTCGTCGTGATCGCCTGCGAAGCGGTGCCGATGGAATCGCGGGCGTTCAGCGTCAGGTTGTTGCTGAGGAGCGAGACGTTCGGCGCCTGGGTGATGCTGCCGGCCGAGGCGGTGATCGTCGTCGAGCCGCTGGGGTTGACGATGTTGCCCTGGAGCAGGACCGAGCTGTTCGAGGAGATATTGACGGTGCCGGCGGCATTGCCGGCGAAGCTGATCCCGAAGCGGTTGTCCGCCTTGACCGAGGCGGTGACCTGCACGAAGGCGCGGGTCACCATCTGGTAGTTCCAGATCGCCTGCCCGGCCCCGGGCTGCGCGACGAAATCACGATCGCAATGATTGATCGCCTGCCCGTTGCAGCCGCTGTAATGCGCTTCGTTGTTGATGAAATCGAGCTGGCCGCCGGTGATCTCCTGCGTCAGTCCGACGCCGGTCAGGCCGGGTTTGTTGGTGATGCGGCCCGACACGCCCCCGCTCGGGGCCTGCGCATTGCGCGACCACCAGTACATCCAGTCCGCGCCGGGATTGGTGCTCGGCGACTGGGCGTCGACATAGACCCAGGGGTTGCCCGAGGTACCGGAATCGTAGCGCCAGTAGGAGACAAGGTCGCGCACCTGCGTGGTCTGCGGGGTCAGGCCCTCCTTCTGGAGCAGGGCTTGCTGCGTCCACTCGTAGCGCGTGCCGGCGACGGGGTCGTAGCTTGCCGTGGCTCCGGCGATGAACTCGACCGGGCCGGAGGTCGGCTGGGCGCCGTTCATGGTCTTGTAGACGGCGATGCCGACGCCCGGCGTATAAGCGTAGATCTTCGTGTTCAGGCCGGAGGTGATCAGCCTGTCGATGATCGTGATCTTGCTGGTGCTGGCGTTCACGCCGGCGGCGGTGCCGGTATTGATGCGGTTGGTGACGAGATCGAGCCCCGATTGGTTGTTCACGCTGACATTGCCGAAGCCGCCATTGACCTTGATGTTGCCGAGCGTGTTCGTGCTGATGATCTGGCCGTCGAGCAACACCGAGCCGCCGCCCGAGGACGCGTTGACATCAGCCATGACCAGGCGATCGTTCACGACGTCGTAGGAGATCGGCACGGCGTTCGGTGCCGACCAGCCGCCGCCGAAGATGCTGGAGAAGCTGAGCGTCGTGTTGCCGTCGCTGAGCCATTGCTGGCGGTTGCTGCGCAGGATGCTGCCGACATTCCCGCCGATCGTGCCCTGCCAGTCGGTGATCCGGCCGGCCTCGATCGAGGCGTTGATGTTGATCGTGGTCGCCTTGATCGCGACCTGGGAGCCGTAGATCTTGGTGCCGCCGCCGGCGGCGGCCGGGTTGCTCTCCCGGTAGACCTGCCGGTCCGGGATGACCATGAAGCGAATATCGTTGCCCATGTCGTAGCCGCCGGTGCAGGCATAGCCGGCATCGCCGATATAGCCGATGCAGTTGCCGTAGAACTGCATCGAGAAATTGCGCCGCGTGCCCTCGTCCTGCTTGCCGTAGAGGAAATAATTCAGGTTGTTCGCGCCCTGACCCGCAGCAAGCGCGTTGGCGGCGGCAAAGATCGCCTCGTCGGCATTGAGCGCATCGCCCGGGCCTCCGCCGGGATAGAAGATCGCGCCTTCATACTCCGCCTGCGGCGCCGCGCCGGCATTGTACATGCCGTTCGGCCCATTCGATGAGACCACGACCGCGCCGTTCGGCACGGTCGTGTTGAACTGCAGCGCGTCGATGCGCTGGCCGGAGAAACCAAAAGACCCTTGCGTGTTGTTGAGCGAGACCACGCCGGCGAGATTGGTGATGTCGCCTGATATCAGCAGCCCCGGCCCTTTGCCGCTGGCATCGAGCGCGCCGGTATAGCTGTTGTCGATGGTGATGACCGGTGTCGCATCGGGATTGGTGTGGCGAGTCAGCGAACCGCTGGAGCCGATGATCTGGCCGCCGGTCGTCTCGGGGATATAGGCGCCGCCATCGAGGATGAGATAGGCGTTGCTGCGGTTGATGACGGTGATCGAAGGGCCGCCATTCGCCGTCAGCGTGCCGTTGCCCTCGACCCGGCTGCCGTTGACGCGGACATTGCCGCCTGCGGCATAGAGCTGGCTGAGACGCACCGCCTTGACCGGCGACGCATTGACGCCGGAGATCAGCGTGCCAGCGACCGTGGGGTCGTAGTTCGCATTGATATAGGCGATCGTGTCGAAGGCCGGGCTGTAGCCGGCGGTGACGGGCGCGCCGCTGATGAAGCGGATGGTCGGCGTGTCGTTGGGGCCGCATTGCACGGACGCCGTGGGTCCGCAGCCGATCTCGATGCGCTGGGTGTTGTAGATGCCGGCCGTCGCCGTGCCGTTCATCACCAGCGTCGAACTCGACGAGAAGCCCGGGCTGCTCGTCCCGGAGGTCACCGGGATGAAATAGAGCTGGTAGCCATGGCCGGTGCCGTCGGCCTGGGCATTGAGCAGCCCGTCATAGGCGCCGAGGCCGACATTCTGGGCGCTGGAGATCGTCGCGCCGGAATCGATCTGGACCTTGGCGTGGTTCTGCAGATCGGTCGAGGCATCGGCGTCCGGGACGGCGATGATGCCGCGGACATAGCCGAGCGCGGTCGCGACGCCGGTGAGGCTGTTGAGGCGCAGGCCCGAACCGTCGCGGCCGGCCACGACATTGACGTCGGCAAGTCCGATCAGGGACGAGTTCGCACCCACGTTGACGTTATTGTTGGTGATGATCGTGACATCGGCATCGGCGAGGCCGACGCTGGCCAGCCCGTAGGTATTCACATAGGCGTTCGCGCGCACCATGGCGGTCGTGTAGGTGCCGATATTGATCGCGCCGAACGAGCTCAGGGCGTCGTTGCTGCCGAGCGTGACCTCGTTGTCGACATGGGCGCGGTAATGCGCGGTGACGCCGGCTCCCTGCAGGAGGCCGCCCGTGGTCAGCGAGGCGGTGTCGTCGGCGCTAAGCTCGGTCCAAGACTGAATCAGCATCGGCCCCGGCGCGCCCGTCGGGCTCATGCCCGAGGCGATCCCGACATTGTCCCCAAAAATGACTTTCGACGTGCCGGTGATGTCGGTGATCGAGGTCGCGCCGGCCCCGTTGATGCCGCCGCCGGCTGCCGCCTGCACGGTGTCGCCGAGATCGAGCTGCGTGAAGGCATTGCGGCTGGTGATCGCGACCGCCTGGAGGCAGCTCGACAGATAGCAGCCAGCCGTATTCGGGCCGGATGCAGTGATGCGGCTGCCCGCGCCCAGCGAGGTGAGCACGTCGACGACCGCGTCATGGCGCCCAAGCGCCGCGCTGGCGCCCACGGCCGAGGCCTGCAGGCTGTCGATCAGCGCCGCATAGCGATCGTCATGGTTCGCCGCGATCGTAACACGGCCGGTGTTGATCACGGCGTTTTCGCCAACCGAGGTCGTCACGGTGGCGGTGTTCCCGGTCTTCCCCACCACGCCCGAACCGGCATAGAGGCCGCCACTGCCCGCCTTGGCGTGGACGATCTGCGTGTCGTTGCCGGTCGCCGAAAGCGAGAAGCTGCCGGCGCCGCTCGCCGCCATGGTGGCGCCATTGCCGAGCGAGGCCAGGGTGGTGGTGCCGCTATCGGCCTTGGCATTGACCGAGCCTATGGCTGCGGTGCCGGCGGCGGTGATGCCGGTCGCGGTCGCCGTCTGGATCGTGGTGTTGCTGGCGGTGACCGTGACGGTCCCCGTCGGCAGGCGGACATAGTTGCCGACCGACGCCGTCACCGAGGCCGTGTTGTGGGCCTGCGCATCGGTGCCGGTCGCGGCGACGTAATAGGCGCCGGAACCGGCGATCGCCGAGGCAGCGGCGGAGGTGCCGCCGCGGCCGAAATCGCCGGTCGTATCCGGCAAGTCCGAAGCATCGCCGGCCGGCGTGCCGAAGACTGAGCCCGTCCCCAGGACGGAAAGCGTGCCGGCCGTGAACTGGCTCGCCGGCAGGCTGGCATTGTCCTCGATGGCGGCGCGCACCGTCGGGGCCGCACTGGCATTGGCGACCGCAACGCCAACGGCGAGACCGCCGGCCACCGCGGCGCCCTTGGCGAAGGCCTTGGCGTCCGGCGAGGCCGTAGCCGCGACGGTGATGGTTCCCGTCCCGACATTCGCGCGGGCGCCGGCACCGATCGTGGCGGAAACGCTCGTATTGTCATCGGCGTCCGCATCGGCACCTGCGCCGGCCGCGAGCAGGCCGCCCACGCCGGCCACGGCTGCGGCATGGGCAGCGCCCCTGCTGGTCGCGTTGATCGACAGTCCCGTGCCGGTGAAGCTTGAGCCCGCCAGATAATTCGCGGCGACCGTGCTCGCGGCCGCGCTCTTCGCCAGGGAGACGCCAAGCGCGAGCCCGCCGGCAACCGTCGCGCCGAAGGCGTCCGAACGCCCGGTCTGGCTGTTGAGGGCGGTGACGGTGGTCGCGCCGGTCGTGGTCAGCGCACCGCCGAGCGTCGCAGTCACCTGGTTGGACAGCGTGCCCTTGGCGACGGCGGCCCCGGCCGCGGCAGCGAGAGCGCCCGCCCCGGCCGTGGCCTCGACGCGCGCGGCGGAACCCGTGCCGTCGGCCGAGGTCGCGGTCACGCTGATCGCGCCGGTCGTGGCGGTCGTCGGAGCGAGGCTCGCGACGACGTTATCGCCGATGTCGGTATAGGCCGTTGCAGCGCCGCCGCCGGCTGCGCCACCGGCACCGACGCCGCTCGCGATATTGCTGGTCGTCGTGCGCGACAGCGAGGAGATGGCGATAGAGCCGCTCGCGATGCTGCCGCCGGACACCGTCGTCGCCGTCCGCGAGCCCTGGGAATCGAGCAGCGCCGATGCGCTCTGCGCGGCGGGCGCGACGATGCGGCTGCGGTTGGCGTTGAAGAAGCTGTATTGCTCCGCCGCATAGGCCCGTACCTCCGCATCGCTTGCGGCATGACCGAGACTGGCTGTGGCGTCCGCGCGATAGGCAGCGAGCCCGGCGCCGCTCAGCGTCAGCACGCCGTTGCTGACGGTGCCGTTGGCGAGGAGGCGCGCATAGGCATCGTTTGCGGCGCTGCGGATCTGGTCCGCGCTGGCATCCGGCGTGGTGGCGGTCACCGTCGCGCGATAGGCGCTGACGCCGGCATCGCTCATCAGGTAGGACACCGCGCCGCCGCTCAGAGCCGTGTAGCGCTGCGCCGCCCAGTCCCGAACCTGCGTATCGGTCGGGCTGGCGATGCCGAGCGCCGTCGCGGCAGCACTGCGCAGGGCAGCGACGCCCGAGCTGGTCAAGGTCAGCGCTCCGTTGGCGACGCTGCCGTTGGCGAGAAGCTGGTTGTAGTCGGCCTGCGCCGCGTCGCGCAGCGCGGCATCGCTCATCCCGGCGCCGACCGTGCCGCGATAACTGCGATAGGCGGAGAGCCCGCTCGCGCTCAGCACGAGCGAGGCATTGCCGGCCGTGAGCTGGTCGACACGCGCGAGGGTGCCATTGCCGCCGGCATTGAGCTCGGCGCCCGCGCCGGAGGGCGTGCCGGTGCCGACCGCGATCATCGCGACCGCCGCGCCGATGCCGACCGAGCCGCCCACGCCATAGGTCATGGTGTTGGCATCGACGGTGCGATCGGAGGTCGCCGAAGCCGAGACGGCACCGGGAGCGGACAAGACCGAGCCGGTGATGTCGGCGAGCACGCGGCTGTCCAGGCTCGCGATATTGGCAGCCGCACCGGCGCCGAAGGAGCCGTTGGCACCCGCCGCCGTGGTCGCGTCGATGGAGGTGGTTTCGTTGGCGGTGACGCTGATGCCGGCGGCGCTGGCCGGCCGCAGCGTCGCGGTAACGCCATAGAGCCCGGCGCGGGTCTCGTTCTCGACATCGACGAGGGAGACCATGCCGGCCACGCCGGCGAAGCCGCCCGCCGCGCCACCGGCGGAGAGCGTGGTGAAGGCGTTGACGCTACGCGCCCCGGCCGCGAGCGCGCCATTCAGGTTGAGCACGGTCTGGCCGGCGCCGCCGCCGATGGTCGCGAGCGTGGTGTTGCGGCTGGTGCCGACCACGAAGGACGAACCCATGCCGACGCCGCCGGCCGCCCCGGTCACCGCCTGGGCATGGAAGCCGTTGCGGCTCTCGGCATTGACGCCGACGCGGCCGGCCGTGACGAGGCCCTGGTCGAGGGTCGCGGTGGTCGTCGCCGCGAAGCTGTTGACGACGCCGGAGGCCGCCGCGCCGCCGATGCCGATCGCGAAGCCCAGCACATTGCTCGCCGCCGATTGCGAGGCGTTGGCGGCGATGTCGAGCGCGGTGACGCCGGCGCCGGTGAAGCCAGGCGTGGTCGTTCCGAGCGTGGAATTCGTCAGCCCGGCATGGGTGGTGCGGCCCATGATCGTGTTGGCATCGGCACCCGCAGCCGCGGCACCGCCGATCGAGCCGACCGTGATGAAGGTCGCCGCATAGGAATGGCTCGCGGCCTCCACCGCCACAGCCGTCGCATCCGTGCCGGTGAGGCGCGTGTTGACGCGGCTGTCGTCGATGGTGGCGCTGGTGCTGCCGGCCAGCACGTTGCGGATCGGTACGATCGCGATCGCAGCCGAGATGGGGAAGATCGCCACGCCGCCGGTCACGGCATTGGCCAGCACCGATTGCTGCGAGGTCGCGACGACGCCGAGCCCGTGGATGCTGCGGGCCGCCATGGCGAGCGAGGGCTGGGCGGAGCTGGGACCGTTGGCCGTCGAGAGATCGAAGGCGGTGACGAGCTGGCCGGCATTGTAGCTCAGCGAACCCGAGCCGCCGGCGCGCGCATCGACGGTGCTGTCCTCGCCGATCGCGGCGCTTGTCGTGCCGCCGATCGTGTTGTTGACGACGGAGAGCCCGCCCGCGACGCTGGGGGCACCGGCGGTGACGCCGAGCGCGCCGGCCGAGACGGTGATCTGGTCGGTATTGGCGGCGAACACGCCGAGATTGTTGCCGGCGACGATATCGGCGCCGGTGATCGCCGCGCCGATATCGGTCGCGACGCTGTTATTCGCGATCGAGCCGGCGAGGCCGACATTGCGCGACATGGCGATGCCGATGGCCAGCGTATCGATGGTAGCCGTCGAATTGGCGCGCAGAACGAGATCGCTGGACGCGGTGAGTTGCGCGCCGTCGATCTCGGCCTTGATCTCGTTGGCGATGTTGTTCTCGACGACGGAAAGCCCAAGCGCGGCCGCCCCGAAACCGAGCCCGAGCGAGCCGGCGCTGCCGCGGATCGCGGAGCTGCCGGTGCTGGTGACCTCGACGATCCCGCCGGAGATGCTGGTGCCGGCCCCGCCGATATGCGCGCGCGCGACGTTCTCGATCGACTGCAGGACGACCGAAGCTGTGCCGGCGAACTGACCGGTCGCCGCACCGAGCCCGATGGCGACGCCGGTCAGCGTCGCGCCGTCCTGCGCGACGACGCTGACCCGGCCCGAGGCCGAAACGGTGGCAAAATCGATCGAAGCGAGATGCGATTGCGCGATCGTGTTGTCGAGCAGCGCGACGCCGGCATTGTTGCGGCCGGCCTGGACCACGCCGGCGATCGCGAGAACGGCGGCCCCGGCCGGATTGGCCGTGCCGTTATTGGCGGCCCGGCCCGAGAAATCGACCTGCGAGGCGTCGGTCGAAGACAGGCTCTGCCGGCCGGCGATCAGGTCGTCATATTCCGAGACCCGGCTGCCATCGGCGAGCACCGTGACCGTGCCACCCCAGACAGAGACGGTCGCCAGCGCACCGCTCGCGCCCGTGATCGCCGCGCTCGTCGTCGGCGTGACCCGGTTGATGACGAAAGCCCCGCCAAGCCCGTTGCCGCCCAGCCCGCCCGTCGCTGCCGAGGAGGCGATGCGGCTGGCATTGGTGGCGCGCACCTGCAGCGAGTCGATGCCCGTCAGGCTCGAGCGCAGCACCTTGGCGCTGACGGCGTCCTGGCCGTCGGGATCGCGGATATCGGCATAGGTCAGGGCCATGCCGACACCGACCTGGCCGCCGGCATACGCCGCGCCGCCGCCGATGCCGATATCAGTGGTCTGATAGGCGTTCACCCGCACGGCTTGCGAGGCGGAGAGGCCCTGCGTGGCCGACAGGCTGGAATCCGCGATGCTGGCCGCGACCCGGTTGGTCACGAGGCCGAGCGCTACCGACATGGCGATGGCGCCGCCATTCGAGCTCGCGCCGGCGACGCCGAGCCCGACGACGGTCATGCGCCCGCCGGCAACCGCCTGCACCGTCGTGTCGTAGACGCCTGTGAGCTGCGAGCCGGCGATGCGCGCATCGGTGCTGTTGTCGAACTGGCCGATCGCGACCGCGCCCGCCAGAGCGCCACTGAGCGGACTGCTGTTGCCCGCGAGATTGATCGCCGCCGAGCCGGCCCCCACCTCGGCAATCGTGGAATTCAGGGCCGTGACGGTCGTCGTCAATCCGTCGACACCCTTGGCGGCGAGCACCGCATTGTCGATCCAGGCCGAGGTGCCGAGCGTTGTCAGCGCCACGGAGGAGGCGCCGGAGCCGGTCAGGCTGACCGAGGAGGAGGTCTTGCGGTTGGAGGCCGCGATCGCGTCCTTGACGAAATCGGGCGTGCCCGGCGGCAGGAAGTTCTCCAGCCCGCCGCCACCGACGCCGGCGGCCGCGCCGGCTGCGGAGGCGACCGTGATGCGGCCTTCGGTCGTCGCCGCGACATCGACGGTGTTCGCGGTGATCAACCCTTGCGTGGCAGTGCCGGCCAGGCGGCCATCCGACAGATCGCCGCTATTGTCGCCGATATAGGCGCGGGTGATGGTGCCGGCATCGAGCACCGCGACCGCAGCGCCGATCGCATTCGAGCCGCCCGCGACCAGCGCGCCGCTGAGCCCGAAGACCGAGACGACTTGGTCCGCCTTCACCGCGACGCTCGCGGCGGTGATGATCGCCTGGTTGCTGATCGAGGCGAGCGTGCGGTTGCTCAGACCCGAGAGCGAGACGGTGCCGTTGAGCCCGATCGTCCCGGCGGATTCGCCCGAGGTCGTGGCGATCACGAACATCTTGTCGATGGTCGTCGCGGTGACCGCGACGCCGGTGGCCTCGATGGTCACGCCAGCTGCGATCGCAGCGACGGTCTCGCTGTCGCGGCCGATGCTGAGCAGCGAGCCGCCGACGGCCGAGCCTCCGCCCGTCGTGCCGCCGAGGAAAGCGAAATTACCGCCGACATCGATGCTGTGCGTCACCGTGTCGGCCGCGACATGGACGGCCTGATCCCAGTTCTGCGTGTAGCTGTAGTCGAGATCGGTCGACCAGGCACCGGTGGCTCCGGTCTGCTTCAGGCGGGCGCCGCTCGCGATATAGGCGGAGCTGTTGTTCTCGACGCGGAAATAGTTGATCGCGCCGGCAAGCCCGAGCTGCTGTGCCTGGCTGGAGGCGTTGGCATAGGTCGTCAGGATATTGTTGACGACGCCCATATTGCCGTTGATGTGCGAGAAGGTCTCGCCGAGCCCGCCCCAGTTCTGCCAGGTGTTGGCGATCGGCATCTCGTTGAGCGCGGCGACGCCGATATGCCGCGCCTCGATGGAGACGCCCTCCCCAATCGAAGCCGTCGCGTCGTGCTTGAATTCGCCGACGCCGATGCCGAAGGAGACCGAGACCTGCGCGCTCGGGTTCGCCGCGGTCGGATCCTTGGAGTTCGAATTGGTCGAGCTGTCGGCGATGACGCGCACGCCGAAATCGCGCTGCCGCGCCGCTACGGCCACGTCTCCGGAAGCATAGATCGACGGCGGGGCCGCAGCCGAGTCGGCCGCAATGGTGGCGCTGGCGCTCAGGTCGCTGTTGGCGACGGCGATCGCGCTGCCGACCTTGGCCGGAACGCTCGAACTGCCGGTCTTCAGCTTGCCGAAGATCTGGGCCAGGATGTTCGAGACCGTCGAGCCTTGCGGGCCGGCATTGAAGAACGTGTTGTCGCCGACGGTGGTCGAAGCGCTGGTGGCATTCTTGTCGGTGTCGGAGGTCGCCTGGACCTTCAGGCTACCGATCTTGGCGCCGCTGTTGCCGAGATCGGCACCGAACTGCGCCTCCGCGCTCGCCTTGTAGTCGGAATAGGCAAAGGCTATGCCGCCGACGCTCCCGGCCGAGGCCATTGCCGTGGCGGAGGTCGAAAGGGTGTTGGAGTTGCCGGCGGAGACGTTGATGTTGCTGGTGGAGCCGCCGGTGATGACGGCACCCGAATGCACCTTGGCGGAGGTGGTGATATCAAGCGCGCCATAGGCGACCGTCGCGGCGACCAGGCTCTGGCCCGTCGTCAGCGTCAGCGCCGTCGCCATCAGGTTGACGTCATTGAAAGCGTTAACGTCGAGATTACGGCCGACGGTGATCCTGGCGCCGGAGGCGACATCCGCCTTCACCTCGCCGGTGATCTCCGCGATCGAGACGGCGGCTCCCCAGCCGAAATTCCCGGATATCGTGATGGCCGGCAGCGAGGCTTCCTGCACGCCGTTGGCCAGGATCTTCACGTCGCGCGTCGCCGTGATCTGGGCGCCGTCCTCGATCTCGACCTTGGCGCTGACGGTGCTGCCGACATAGCCCCCGTTCAACCCGAACATGATCCCGCCGACAGTCTGGGCCGCGAGCACGGCCAGCGGGCCGGCACTCGCATCGGCGTATGAGGATTTCGCCCGCGCATCCGCGGTCATCTTGATGTCGCGGCCGGTAATGGTGCCGGAGACCTTGATGCCGGCGCTGGCGCTGGCCGCCCCGGCGATCAGCGTCTGCGACTGGGTGGCATTGAGCGTGACATCGCCGGCCGAATAGGCGGAGCCCGCGCTCACATCGGCGAGCAACTTGCCGCGGATCGCGATATTCGGCGCGGTCAGCGTGATGTTGCCGGAATTGCCGAGCGAGGGATTGGCCGCCGCGAGCACGCCGCCATTGGCCGAGCGGTTGAAATTCCGGGTATCGATGATGCCGTCGCCGACGACGGTGATCTGGTTCGTCGCCTCCAGCACCACATCGGTGCCGTTGGTGATCATGTTGGCGCTGCCGCCGGTGCCGATGACGATATTGGTCGGGTCGATATAGAGCAGGCCGGCCTTGCCGCTGCGAGCCGAGAGATCAACATCGATGGCGCCGAGCGTCACGGTGTCCCTGGCACTGAGCTCGAGGAAACCGCCATCGCCGATGCTGCCCGCCGTGCCGCGGAAGACCGCGCCGCTCTCCACATCGAGATTGGTGCCGGCGAAGATCCGGGCCGAACCGGCCTTGGCCGCGACGCCCTTGGCGCCGCTGACATCGATCAGCGCGCCGCGCGCGATCGCGATGCCGCCATCCGAGACGATCGAGACCGTGCCGCCATCGGCGACATTGACGGAGGGCGAACCGGAAGCACCTGCGGACGGAGTTGCACCGCTCGCCTTGATCCGCGCCGTCGCGGCGATGGTCGCGCCCTTGCCGGAGCGGATGGCGATCGAGCCGGCGGAGCGGCGTCCTGCCGCGGCTGTGTTCAACGAACCGGAGATGGAGGCGGTGCCAGCCGCCACGATCTCGATGCCGCCTCCCCGCCGTGCGACCATGGCGGCGCCCTGGCGCATCCCGTTGGTATTGACGCTCTGGGCAAAAGCCGCGCCGTGCCGACGACGCCGCTCGCCGATGTCGACGAGCGCGGCATTCGCGGCGATCTGGCCGGCGACGCTGACCGAATGGCCGTTGAGGCTGACGCCGCGGCGAGCATTGATACGGCCATCGATGGTGATAGTGCCATCCGGTGAGATCGGCACGTCGTTGGCACGCAGGCGTGCGGCAAGCGCCTCGTTCACCACGCCGTTCGGGCCGATCACCTGATCGATGAACTCGCGGGTGGGCGTGTTGACCGTCAGCTGGCCGGTATTGATCACGCCGCTCGGCCCGACGGTGAAGCCGGCCGAATCCGAGAAATAGATATGGCCGCCGATCTGGCCGTTCCGGTAGGAATTCAGGATGCCGTTGATGACGACGGGGCCGTTGCGGACGATGTTGACCAGGGCGCCGGTGTTCTGCGGCAGGTGCATGTTGACCGTCGTGCCCGCCGCCTGCTCGAAACGCGAGAACGAGTTGTAGCCGGCGCCGCCGGAGACGGTCTGCGTGGTGATCGTCGTCGTGGTGCCGTTGACCGAGACGCTGGTCTGGGTGCGGCCGTCGGGCGTGATCAGGTTCTGCGCGAAGGCCGGCGCATTCCACAGCGCCAGCGCCATCGCCTGGCCGACAAGGCAGCGCTGCCGCCAGGAGGCCAGGATCGAGCGCGGTCTCGACGCGACAGCATCGTTCTGCCGGATGCCGGTCATATCGGGCACGAAGGCCTTGGCCGGTCGGGACGAACGACGCTTGGACATGTCAGAGGCGCTCCTTCGCGAGCGCGTCGAGCGCCTGATCGAGGCCGCGGGCGGAGAGCGGCAGGGCGAGATCCCGGCCGGCCGCATCCCTGAACAGGATCCGCCCCGGCTCGCTCGCCTTGCGCCATTGCTTCAGCACGTCATCGCCAGGGGCGGTCTCCGCGAAGCAGCCTGTCGGCAGGCAGCGCCGCCAGGGCAGTTCGAGCGGCTTGGCATCCTTCTCGCCCATCGCGATCTGCACGCTGCTCGGGAAGGTGACGCTGACCGGCATGACAGCGGTGACGCGTACCGGCTCACCATTCGCGAGGCGCCCGAGCGCGATCTGGGCGATCGGCGCCTGCTGGCCCTGGGCCTGAAGCACCTGCGCGACCTCGCAGATGCGCATGGTCTTGCCGGCATCGGCGATGCGCTGGCAGCGCAGGGTCCAGTCGCCGAAGCTCGCTGTCGTGCTGCTGGGTTCGGGCGAAATCGGCGCGGCCGGTGCCAGCGCGGCGGCCGGGGGACTGGCCGGCTTCGACGCTGCTGGCTGAGCCGCAGCGGGGCCGGCCAAGGCGACCATGCCGAGCCCGAGCAGCGCCCAGGCCAAGTTCGTTCTGCTTGCCTTCACGTCCCCACCCCGCCTCGAGTCCCGCTGCGTGCGCCCTCACGCCAGCCAGCGGTACGGGAGACATCCCGTCTCTCGATGGAGCGGCGCGCTGCCCGGGACCGGGCTCACCACGCGTGCAGGCTCGCATCGAGGCGACGGCTCGCCCGATGAATATCGAAAGATTTCTCAGATTGCTCGATATTGTGCAATACGCGTTTCAAAAATGGTCACATCACGGGACCATCGAAACACCGGGCCTTTACCAACGTTTCCGAGGTCGGCCTCAGGCGACCGGACGCCGGCTCCGTCCTTGCGGGCCGACAGTGATCACGAGCAAGGCACTGAGCCCGACGGCGGCCGCGATCAGGCCGAACATCGCCCAGGGGCCGAACAGGTGGAGCAAGGGAAAGAACACCAGCGGCACGAAGATCGAAACGAAGCGGCCGATCCCCCAGGCCAGGGCTGTGCGTGACGAGCGCAACGCTGTCGGAATGATCTCCGCGGCGTAGATGCCGAGGACGCTGGCATAGATCGCGCTGCAAAAGGCGAAGGCGACGCCGATCGTGACCAGCGGCAGGAAATCGGTAGCGGCAGCGAAGCTCAGCCCCAGCACGGTCATTGCGAGAGCGGTGGCGACGAGGCTCGCCTTGCGGTCGATCCGGTCGATCACGAAGGCCATGAGCAGGTTTCCGATCACCGGACCAAACATGATCAGGCCGGCCGCGACGACGGAATCGCCGACGCTGAAATGCTTCTTCAGCATCACCGCCCCGCTCATCAGCAGAAAGCCTATCGTCGCCCAGGGCGAAAGCGCATAGAGCGTGCAGAGCAGGAGAAACCGGCGGCGCACGCTTGTCGGGTCGCTGTCATCGGGTCTTGCGGCCTGGAGCGGCGACGCGGCTGAAGCCATAGCCGCACCACTGCGGGCGCCCCGGAAGCGCAGCAAAGCCGCCTCAGCCTCCGCGATACGGCCGGCCGCAGCCAGCCAACGGGGCGATTCGGGCAGCAATTGCAGCAATCCGGCGGCAATGACGGCGAGCACGGACCCGCTGCCGAGGGCCCAGCGCCAGCCCTCCAGTCCGAGGAAGCTCGGCGACGTCGCCCGCATCAGGAAGATGATTCCGGGCGCCCCGAGAAAAGCCAGACCGGCACAGACGCAGATGATCGCGCCGCGCCAGCGCGGCGGCATGACATCCGCGAGATAGGCGGCGATCAATGGCGGGCAAGCGCCGATGCCGAGCCCCGACAGGAAGCGAAAGGCGATCAGCACCACCGGGCTGTCGCTCGCCGCTGCGCCGAGCGAGCCGCCCGCGATGACGAGAAGGGCAAGCTGGAGAGCGAGGCGTCGACCCGTCCGGTCACCCAGCAGGCCGAAGAAAGGGGCCCCGGCCGCACCGCCGGCGAAGATCGCCGCGAGGAATACCGAGAGTTCGGTTCGCGTCATGCTCTGCGGCGGCGCCTGGAACACCGCGCCGAGCGCGTTGCCGAGGGCCACCTCGGCGATGTCCGCGAAGAGCGCCAATGTCACGACACAGAGGATCGCGAGCCGCAAACGGCAGAATGGTGCTGCATCCAGACGCTCGGCGATCGTCGCGGCAGCCGGATCAGCGGAAGAAAATCCCTTCTCCTCCGCTCTCCTCAGCATACCGCGCTTTCCCGGCCCTGATCGGACAGTTGCCGAACACCGGCCATCATCCCGGCACGCGCCTGCCCGGATGACGGCTCTGGACCTCGTCGCGATTCCAACCCGTTCATGAAACGGCGCCCCCACCTGCCGGGGCGAATACAGCATAGATCGAGGCAGGTCGATATAATCAGCCCGAGATTACCGGAAGGCGAACGGCACTGGAGGCGAACCGCGCAACGAGAGGTGGAACTCTCAAAGCAGATCGTGATGGCGCGAAGGCCCCGCTCGATTGAACCCACGCCATCGAACGCCTGCCCTCCAGCGGATCATGGCGTCGCCGAGGCACTGGACGACATAACCGAGGTTCCGATCCGTCGAGGTGTTGAACACCTTTCCTCTCCCAGCGCCCTTCAGGCGTCGATACAGAGCCCCGGCATCAGAAAGCCTGATCGAGGTCGCTGTGGGAGCTATCGCGGTCACTACAGGGGAACGCGGCGCGACAGGGACGCAACGAAGCACCTTCTCCAGTCGCATCTGAGCCCAAACCACCTCCAATTGCGCGGACAGCGCGCCGGCAGCTTTCCGAGCCTGGGGCAAAGACCGCGTGTGGAGGCAGGTGACGATTCGAGGCTTATCGAAGCGATCGAGAAGCGACTCGGGACCCGGCGGGAGAAGTAGAACCCCCCGCATTTGGTGAAGGTAAATTTCGCTTTTTGGTCTACCACACGGTACACTCTGAGCATGATCAAACGTTAGGAACGCTTGCACGCCAGATACTCAGAGACCGTTTTGAGATAGTGCCGTGGCGCTCCCTAGGGGACTCGAACCCCTGTTTTCGCCGTGAGAGGGCGACGTCCTAGACCGCTAGACGAAGGGAGCAGCGCTGGCCAAGGGCGCCTATGTAGTCGGACAACCGCTTGGCCGCAACAGCTTTTTGCATCGTCCCCGCATAAACATGCCGGACCTCTGGATATCCCGGGAAAACCCCCGCTTTTCGCGGATAATCAGCGGGATTGGCAGGAAGGCTCGCCAGTTGTGCCGCTTGTGGAAGCCAACCGACGCCTCCGACGATGTCCATCTCGCCGAAAACGCGGCCCCGCCCAACGCCAGCAGTTGTCCTTGTCTGCTGGAAGCCCGATGCTGGAATCGTCCCCGCCGACATATGTCGGCAAGCGATTGGATGGCAGCGCAGCCATGGCGGAGTGGCGGATCGACAGCCCGGACGGGAGAACCGTACCCGATGGAAGAGACTCGCCAGCGATGGCCGGCTCGGCGCGCGACGCCCCGGCCATCGCTGCGGGCTGGCTTGCATCCGCCATGCGCGCGCGCTGCTTCCTGTCGAGTGGCCTGCGCGGGTTGGTCGGTATCGTCTATCCGCCGACATGCATTGCCTGCCAGGCGGCCACCGGCGAAGCCCAGGCGCTGTGCCCGGCCTGCTGGCGCGGTATCGGCTTCATCGAGCGCCCCTATTGCGAGCGCCTGGGCACGCCTTTTCCCGTCGATCTCGGCGCCGGCCTGCTCTCCCCGGCGGCGATCGCCGATCCGCCGGTCTTCGCCCGGGCGCGAGCCGTCTGCCGCTTCGACGGCACGGCGCGCGAACTGGTGCATCGCCTGAAATACGGCGACCGCGTCGAGCTCTCGCTGACGCTGGGCCGGATGATGGCTCAGGCGGGCCGCGAGCTCGCGGCCGACGCCGATCTGGTTCTGCCGGTGCCTCTCCACCGGACCCGGCTCTGGCGCCGACGCTTCAACCAGGCTGCGGCGCTCGCCGGCATCGTCTCCCGCGAAACCGGGCTGCCGCTGACGACGACGGCTCTGACCCGGATCAGACGCACCCGCCAGCAGGTCGGGCTGACACGCGCCCAGCGCGCCGAGAACCTGCAAGGCGCCTTCCATGTGTCCGCGGCGGCACGCGGCCTCGTCGAGGGCCGGCGCATCCTGCTGGTCGATGACGTGCTGACCACCGGTGCCACGGTCAACGCCGCCACGCGCGCCCTGCTCCGGGCCGGCGCGAGTGCGGTCGATGTGCTGACCTTCGCGCGGGTCGTGACGGACGGCCGGGAAATCACTACACGAGGGGCATCGCAACGAGAGACGCCTCATCATGCCGCCGGTCACGATCTACACCACGTCCTGGTGCCCCTATTGCAAGTCGGCCAAGACCCTGCTGACACGCAAGGGCGTGGCCTTCACCGAGATCGACGTCGACGGCAAGCCGGAGCTGCGCCAGGCGATGACGGCGCGCGCCGGCGGGCGCACCTCGGTGCCGCAGATCTTCATCGGCGAGCAGCATGTAGGCGGCTCCGACGATATTCACGCCCTCGAAGCCCGCGGCGAGCTCGACAAGCTCCTGGCGGCCTGAGGCCCGCGGCAGACCCGATTGCTTTGGTAGTCTCGCGCCACCATCTATGACGACATGATCCGTTACGCCCTCATCTGCGACAGCGCCCACGAATTCGAGAGCTGGTTCGCCTCCTCGGCCAGCTTCGAGGACCAGGCGAGGCGCGGCTTCGTCACCTGCCCGATCTGCAACAGTGCGAAGGTCGAGCGCGCCATCATGGCGCCGAATGTCGCGCGGACCGATCTCGGCCCCACGCTGCCGGGCCCGGCAGCGGAGGCTCCCGCCCCGGCCGCCGCGGCGCCTGCATCGGCTCCTGCCCCTGCGCCGGTCGCTCTGATGAGCGAGAAGGAACAAGCCTTTCGCGAGATGGTGGCGGCCCTGCACCGGCATGTCAGCGAGAATGCCGAGCATGTCGGCAAGCGCTTCGCCGACGAGGCGCTGAAGATCCATCACGGCGAGACGGAAGAGCGCGCGATCTACGGCGAGGCCACGCCGGACGATGCTCGGATGCTGCATGAGGAAGGCGTCGAGTTCCTGCCGCTGCCGCGCCTGCCGGGCTCGGGGAACTGAAGCGCGCCTTCGTCGGTTCTGATCACGAAACCGCGCTCGCACCGACTTTCATCGGTGCCGACATGACGGTTTTGATAGCTTGTGCGAGACCGCCCGGATGAAAATTTTCGGCGCGGCACCTTGGCTTTTTTCGTTTTGGAACAAGGCGCTACCAGCCAAGCACCTCCCAGCCGGAGGCGCTCCGATGCCATCTGCGCCTCCTGCCCCCTTCCGTCCCGGATGAACTTTCTGTTAAGGAATTCGCGGTTCCTTGCCGGCAACCCCGGTTCGCCGCCCTCGGCGATCACGGGTCCGGAACTCAGGAGGTTGCCGCATGAAGCGGACCGCGATCGCTGCTCATGGTCTTCGTTCCGGTGAGACATCCCGGCATGGCAGCAAGGCGATCCCGCTTCTGATTGCGCTGGCAGCCCCCGCTCTCGGCGCCTGCAGCATGTCCCCCGTCGAGACAGCAGCGACCTCCGCTGCCGCCCCCGCCGTGAAGGAGCCCGCCAAGGCCCGCAAGCATGCTGTGGCGCTGGCCAAGGCCGATCCGCGCGAGAAGGACTGCCTCGTCCGCGCAATGTATTTCGAATCGAACCGATCAAGTGAGTCGGGCCTGCTCGGCGTCGGTACGGTCGTGATGAACCGGGTCGAATCGGCGAAATACCCCGAGACGATCTGCGGCGTGGTCGGCGCCCCCCGCCAGTTTGCCGCCGGCGTGCTCAGCCGTCCGATGACCGACAAGGTCCTGCCGCGAGTCGAGGCCATCGCCGAGGACATCCTCAACGGCCGCCGCAACGAAGCGGTTGGCGCGGCCAAGCACTTCCACATGGCCGGGATGCGCTTCGGCTACAACAACATGCATTACGTGACCGTGGCTGGCGGCAACGCCTTCTACGTCAAGGGCGAGCGTCCCGAGCGCCGCCGCATCGAGGAGCCGGCGATCCAGCTCGCTTCGGCCTCGACCACCGCGATCCCGCTCACGACGGCGTCCTCGTCGGCAACCACCGCGACCTCCTTCGCCTCGGCGCCGCTGGCCTTTGCGCCTGAGGCTCCCGCGCCGAAGCTGCCGGCGCTCGAGAGCCCGATCGCGACGCTGATCAAGAATGCGCCGCTACCGCCCGGCCGGCCGCTCGATCTCGACCTGCCCAAGGCGCATCTCCGCGCCTTCGTCGCGCCGCCCAAGGACGATCGCCGTGTGGCACTGCTGTCGACGGCCGATATCCGGGGCAGCCTCTCCTCGCGTTCGCGCTGAGTCTTCCTATCCGCTAGCGATCCACGTAGCTCTCATCCTGAGAAGCAGCCGCAAGGCTGTATCTCGACGGGTGCTTCGGAACCGTCGGGACCATCCTTCGAGACGCCGCTTCGCGGCTCCTTCGGATGAGGGCTGAACGAAAATCGCGTCAGCCTAACGTCGGACGCGACATCGCCGAAGCTCTGGCGTTATCTTCGCCGCAGTGCAACATTCAGATTGCTCTGCAATACGGGGAGACGCCATGACCGCGACGGAACGAGGCGGCCGGGAAACGGCCCAGCGCGACAAGCCGTGGATCTTCCGCACCTATGCGGGCCATTCGGACGCGGCCGAATCCAACAAGCTCTATCGCGGCAATCTCGCCAAGGGCCAGACCGGTCTCTCCGTCGCCTTCGACCTGCCGACCCAGACCGGCTACGACCCGGATCACGTCCTGGCACGCGGCGAGGTCGGCAAGGTCGGCGTGCCGATCACCCATCTCGGCGACATGCGGGCTCTGTTCGACCAGATCCCGCTGGCGCAGATGAACACCTCGATGACGATCAACGCGACGGCGGCCTGGCTGCTCTCGCTCTATATCGCCGTCGCCGACGAGCAGGGTGCCGACCGCAAGCTTTTGCAGGGCACGACCCAGAACGACCTCGTCAAGGAATACCTGTCGCGCGGGACCTATGTCTTCCCGCCGCGCCCCTCGATGCAGCTCACCACCGACATCGTCGTGTTCACGGCCAGCGAATTGCCGAAATGGAACCCGACGAATGTCTGCTCCTACCATCTGCAGGAGGCCGGCGCCTCGCCGGTGCAGGAGCTCTCCTTCGCGCTGGCGACGGCCATCGCCCTGCTCGATTCCATCCGCGCCCGCCCGGAAGTGAGCGCCGAGGAGTTCCCGGGCACGGTCGGCCGCATCTCCTTCTTCGTGAACGCCGGGATGCGCTTCGTCACCGAGCTCTGCAAGATGCGGGCTTTCGTCGAACTCTGGGACGAGATCACGCTCGGCCGCTATGGCATTGCCGATGAGGCGATGCGGCGCTTCCGCTATGGCGTTCAGGTCAATTCGCTGGGGCTGACCGAGCCGCAGCCCGAGAACAACGTCTACCGCATCCTGATCGAGATGCTGGCGGTGACGCTGTCCAAGAAAGCCCGTGCCCGCGCCGTGCAGCTCCCGGCCTGGAACGAGGCGTTGGGCCTGCCGCGCCCCTTCGACCAGCAATGGTCCCTGCGCATGCAGCAGGTCCTTGCCTATGAGACCGACCTGCTTGAATTCGGCGACATCTTCGACGGTTCGACCGTGGTCGATGCCAAGGTCCGCGAGCTCAAGGCCGCTGCGCTGGAGGAGCTCGCCAAGATCGACGACATGGGCGGCGCGCTCGCCGCCGTCGAGAGCGGCTACATGAAGATGGCGCTGGTCGAGAACGGCGCCCGCCGCATCGAGGCGATCGAGCGTGGCGAACAGGTCGTCGTCGGCGTCAACAAATTCACCAACAGCGAGCCCTCCCCGCTTTCGGCCGGCGACGGCAACGTCGTCACCGTGCCGGATTCGGTCGAGACCGAGGCGATCGCCCGGCTCAAGGCCTGGCGCTCCGCTCGCGCCACGAAGGCAGCGGAAGCGGCCTTGGCCGAGCTTGCCGCCAGCGCCCGCGAGAACCGCAATGTCATGCCGGCCTCGATCGCCTGCGCCAAGGCCGGCGTCACCACCGGCGAATGGGCCCAGACCCTGCGTGAGATATTCGGCGAGTACCGCGCCCCCACCGGCGTCGACACCAAGAAGCTGGGCGACGCAACCGGTCTCGCCACTGCCAGGGCGGCCGTTGAGAAGGCGACGGAGCGGCTCGGCCGTGCGCCGCGCTTCCTCGTCGGCAAGCCCGGCCTCGACGGCCATTCCAACGGCGCCGAGCAGATCGCCGTGCGCGCCCGCGATGCCGGGATGAACGTCAGCTATGGCGGCATCCGGCAGACACCGGAGGAGATCGTCAGCGAGGCGCGTGAGCAGCAGGCCGACATCATCGGGCTCTCGATTCTGTCGGGCTCGCATCTGCCGCTGGTCCGCGACGTCACGGCGCGCCTGCGCGTCGCCGGCATGAACGTTCCCGTCGTGGTCGGCGGCATCATTCCGCCCGACGACGAGAACGCGCTGCGCAACATGGGCGTGGCGCGGGTCTACACGCCCAAGGATTTCGCGCTGGACGGCATCATCGCCGATGTGGCGGGGCTGGCGGCGAAGGGGGGATAAGCTGCTGTCATCCCGTGCGCGCTGCGGCGTGGAACGCCGCTGCGCAGACGCGAGACTGCTGGCAGGAAAAGGCGCCCTATTGTCGTATGGTCCCGCATCTGCGCAGCAGCACTAACGTGCCGCAGCGCGTGCGGGATGACAGCGCCCTTCCCCGCTCAGACCATCCCCACGCTCTTCAGCTGCTGATAGGCCTTCAGGATCTCCTGGAGCGTGCCCTCCCGCGAGCGGTCGCCGCCATTGGCGTCCGGATGGAAGCGCTTCACCAATTCCTTGTAGCGGGCCTTGATCGCGGCCGAATCGGCGGTGTCGTCGAGCCCCAGCGTATCCAGCGCCTTGCGCGCGACGATCCCGACACGCGATTCCGGCTGGGCCGCCTGCTGCTTGTTGCGGGCGCCGAACAGGTTGAAGGCGTCGTGCATGTCGGCAGCCTCGGCGTCGCCCTTCGCCTTGCGTCCGCGCTGCGCCATCCGCGCGGCCTTCGAGTTGACCCCGAGCTTCCAGGTCGGCCGGTGGCCGATCTCCTCCTGCTTGGCGTAGGCGGCGAGCGCGTCGTCATCCATGCCGGCGAAATAATTGTAGGTCGCGTTATAGGCCTTCACATGATCCATGCAGAACAGGAAGAACTGGCCTTCGCGGCCACGCCCCTTCGGCGCGCGGAATTCGCCGGCGCGCTTGCAGCCGGGATGGTCGCAGCGTGGCGCGTCGCTCTCCAACGGCGCTTCCGCCTCGGAAGCGCCGATCCTGATGCTGTCGAAAAGGCGTGAGTTGATGTTCATCGTCGACGGGTTATGAGACGCAGGAGCTAGGGTCGGCAAGTGCGATGCGACACATCGCCGAACCGACGAACAATCATGGCAACGGTGGCACGATCATGACCTCAATCAGCGAAAGAATCACGCGAAAGCTGACAGAGGCCTTTGCGCCACAGGCGCTCAGGATCATCGATGAATCGCACCAGCATCAGGGCCATGGCGGCTGGCGCGAGGGCGGCGAGACTCATTTCAGGGTGGATATCGTGTCGGAAGCCTTTTCCGGCAAGTCCCGGCTGGAGCGTCACCGCCTCGTCAACGCCACGCTGGCGCAGGAACTCGCTGACCGGGTGCACGCCTTGGCGATCGCGGCGAAGGCGCCGGGCGAAGGCTGAGCTAGGTCGGCGTGGAAGCGGCAGGCTTCGGCTCCGCCGGCGCGGCGATGTAGATGGCGAGTGCTACGGCGAGCATGACACCCATGAAGACGAACAGCCAGCCGAAGGTCGTCGGCGCGTCGTAACCCTGTCCACCGAGCGTGTTCACGAGGCGCCCCGAAAGCCACTGCATCACACCCGCTCCGCCCATGAAGACGAAATTCATGAAGGTGACGCCGCGGCCGATCTCCTGCGGCGTCATGAAGGCGCGGGCATGGGCCATCACAACGGCATAGGTGACGCCGAACAGCCCGATCGCGAGCAGCAGCCCAACCGCGAGGCGAGACGATGCATCGCCCCACAGTGCCAGCGCGAAGCAGGCCAGGATGACGGCCACCGCAAAAGCGATAACCGTCGGCTTGGCGCCGATCCGCCGATAGAGCGGCAGCACCAGCAGCGCTCCCACGGCGATGATGCCGCCCATGGCCATCGCCGCATAGCTCGTCGCGGCGAGATCGAAGTCATGCACTTTCTGGAGATACGGCGCGATCCACAAGCCGCGGATCGAGATCGTGACGCCGTAGCTGACGAAGGTGATGGGGAAGATCAGCCAGAGCGGCCGTTTCGCCACGATCTGCTTGATTCCGCCCAGCAGCGAGACATGCCGTTGCGGCGCGTCGGACAGCGGCGGCGGGTCCTTCAGCAGCACCATCACCAGCAGGGCTATGAACGCCACGATGCCGGAGAGCCCGAACACGGTCGCGCGCCAGCCATAGGCCGACAGGAAATAGGCGAGCGGCGCGCCGCTCAAGGGATCGCCGATCGAGCCGAAGCCGATCAGGAAAGACGACATCGTCGCGAAATGCCGTGGCGAATAGAGCCGCGCTGCCAGATAGAATCCGGACATCAGGATAGGCGCGCAGCCGACGCCGATCAGCGCGAGCGCCGTCAGGGCAGTGAGATAGTTGCGCGACAGGCCGAAGATCACCGTCCCGGCCAACGCGACCAGCAGGAAGCCGGCCAGCGTGCGCCGCGGGCCGATCCGGTCGAGCGCATAGCCGACGGGGAATTGCGAGAGCGCGAACGCAATGAGCCAGGCCGCCTGCAGGCTGCCGAGCTGGCCTTGGTCGAGGCCGAGATCCCGGGTGAGATCTCCCGAGATCACGGCCAGGAAAGCGCGGAAGAACTGGCTCAGGATATAGGCCAGCAGCAGGACGACGAAGCTCGTCACGACAACCCGCTTTCACCAGGCAGACTGTGTGGCAAGTCCGTCCTCCGCACACGCCTTGCCCGGGAAGCCCGCCTCACTTGATCCGTTCGAGCACGGAAACGTAATTGGCGACCGCCGCCCCGCCCATGTTGAAGATGCCGCCGAGGCGCGGGCTGTCGAGCTGCATGCCCTCCGGCGCTTCCCCGGTGAGCTGCATGGCAGAGAGCACATGCATCGAGACGCCGGTTGCGCCGATCGGGTGGCCCTTGGCCTTGAGGCCGCCGGAGACGTTGACCGGCAGCTTGCCGTCCTTCTGCGTCCAGCCTTCCTTGATGGCGCGCGCCCCGTCGCCTTCCTTGGTCAGGCCCATCGCCTCGTATTCGATGAGTTCGGCGACGGTGAAGCAGTCATGCGTCTCGACGAAGGAGAGATCGTCGAGCTTGACGTTCGCCCTGGCGAGCGCCTGCTTCCAGGCGAGCGCACCCCCCTCGAATTTCAGGATGTCGCGCTTCGACATCGGCAGGAAATCCTGGACATGGGCCATGCCGCGGAAGCCGACGGCGCGGCGCATCCTGAGCGCAGTCTCCTCGTCGGCCAGCACCAGCGCGGCGGCGCCGTCCGAGACCAGCGAGCAGTCGGTGCGCTTCAGCGGCCCGGCGACATAAGGGTTCTTTTCGCTCTCCTCGCGGCAGAAGGCGTAGCCGAGATCCTTGCGCATCTGTGCATAGGGATTCGCGACGCCGTTCTTGTGATTCTTCGCCGCAATCATCGCGAGCGCATCCGACTGGTCGCCGTGGCGCTGGAAATAGGCCGCCGCGATCTTGCCGAAGACGCCGGCGAAGCCGCCCTGCACCTCGCTATCCTCAGGCAGATAGGAGGCCTTCAGCAGGTTCTTGCCGATCTCGGGACCGGGCGTCTTGGTCATCTGCTCGACGCCGACGACGAGCACGACCTTGGCGTCGCCCGCCTTGATCGCCCGCACGCCCTGATGCACCGCGGCCGTACCGGTGGCGCAGGCGTTCTCGACGCGGGTCGTCGGCTTGAAGCGCAGCGCCGGATCGGCCTGCAGCACCAGCGAAGCAGTGAAGTCCTGGGCCGAGAAGCCGGCGTTGTAATGGCCGAGCACGATCTCGTCGACCTCGTCGGCGGTGATGCCGGCATCGACCAGGGCCTCGGTCGCCACCCGCACGATCAGGCTTTCGACGGTCTCGGCATCCTGCTTGCCGAACGGTGTATGGGCCCAGCCGACGATCGCAGCGCTCATGGCGAAATCTCCCTTAATGTGCAGCTACACGTTATCTTGGCAGCCTTGTGCCGCCCGGCAAGCCGGTATCCGCGCATGGTGGCCGTGCACGGATCGGCTGGCGGGCTCGGCTTTCAGAACTAGCCGCCCCGCCCGCTCACCGCAACGCCAGCGAGAGCAGCAGCCCGACCCCGCCGACGATCATCGCCATGCCCAGCATTTCGCGCCGGCTCGTGCCTTCCGCAAAGAGCTTGCGCGAGGCGATCTGCGCCAGCGGCACCTCGATCAGCGCGAGCGTGCGAACATTCGCGGCCGTCGTCAGCGAGAAGCCGATGAACCAGAATTGCGAGGCGGCCGCGCCTAGGAAACCAGCCGAGAGCGAGCGGCGCCAGCTCATCAGGCTGAGCATCAGCGCCTGCCGGTCGGCGATGAGCATATAGATCACCAGCAGCAGCGTCTGGAGCCCGAGGCCGAGCACGAGGATCGTGGAGGCGCGGATCAGGAACTCGCCCTCCGGCAGGGCCTGGATGCCGCCGCGGAAGCCGATCGCCGACAGCGCGAAGAAGGCGCCGGAGACGATGCCGAGCACGGCCGGGCGCAGGCCGGCGCGGGTCAGTTTCTCGCCGGGCTTCCACGACACCACAATCACGCCGGCTGTGGCGATGGCGATCGCCAGGAACTTCATCGGCGTCAGCGCGTCCCCGAGCAGCGCCGCGCCGAACAGCGCGACCTGTACCGGCTCGGTCTTGGTATAGGCTGTGGTCACCGCGAAGGAGCGTTCGCGCATCGCCGCCAGCATCAGCGCCGTGGCCGCGATCTGCGTCAGCGCGCCCCAGAGCGTATAGCCGAGCGAGGCCATGCCGATGGCCGGCGGCAGGCGCTGCAGGCCGAGGCAGGCCAGCGCCAGGAATAGCATGGCGAAGGGCAGCCCGAACAGGAAGCGCACCTGTGTCGCGCCGACGACGCCGATGGTCCCGGTGAGCGAGCGCTGCGCCAGGTTGCGCGCGGTCTGCAAGAGCGAGGCGGCGATGGTCGCCGGTATCCAGAGAAGGCCGAAAGCCACGCGACAAGCCCTAGAAAAGCGGAAGGTGCCTTCGCTTGTGGACCGCCCGCCGCAGCTAGGCAAATCGCTCTGCAAGGGGTAGGTATGCGTTCAAGGGCCGACGAATGTGGCGGCCGTCTCGAAATTGCCGCATCCGTCGCGTTGAACCCTGCGCCGTCGTTACCGGCCAAGCTACCTGCAAGACCGTCATCCGACCGCCGTTCCGAGCAAGACAGGTTCAGACCCGCCCGATGATCGCTTCCCGCCTCGCTGCCGCTCTCGTCCTCGGTGCCGCTCTGACCGGAACGGCTCATGCCGGAACCAGCGTCGTCATCGACGCTTCGAGCGGCGCCGTGCTGTCGAGCGAGAACGCGACGCAGGCCTGGCGCCCGGCCTCCACGACCAAGATGATGACGATCTATCTCGCGCTGAAGGCAGTGCGGGAAGGACGCCTTGGGCTCGAAACCGCGATTCCCGTCTCAAAGCTCGCCGCCAGCCAGCCGCGGGTGAAGGTCTATGCCCGGCCGGGTTCGGAGATCACGCTCGACAATGCGCTGCGCATCATGATGGTGAAATCGGCCAACGACATCGCCTATGTCGTGGCCGAGGGCGTCGGCGGCGACGTCCCGACCTTCGTCGCGATGATGAACGCGGAAGCGCAGCGCCTCGGCATGCGCGACACCCGCTTCGTCAACCCCAATGGCTGGGACAATCCGGACCAGCAATCCAGTGCCCGCGACCTCGCCGTGCTCGCCATGGCGCTGATGCACGATTTCTCCGATTATTCCGACTACTGGAACACCTCGGCCGTGCAGCTCGGCAAGCAGGTGATGCACAACACCAATGGGCTGGTCGGGCGCTATTCCGGCATCGGTGGCATGAAGACCGGCTTCACCTGCGCGTCCGGCTTCAACGTGGTCGCGACGGCGAGCCGCGGCGGGCGCACGCTGATCGCCGTCGTCATGGGCTCGCTCTCGGGCACCGACCGGACGGTCAAGGCCGCCCAGCTCCTCGACCAGGGTTTCGCCTCCTGGGGCGGCACCGGCTACAGCATCGCCTCGATGCCGCCGAGCGGCACCCGCGCGCCCAATATCTGCGACGACGTGCGCCATCGTGGCGGCGGCACCGCGCTGGCCGACGATGCCGATGCAGCGGGTCCGATCGCAGCCCCGCCGATCCCCAGCCGCGATGCCGATGACGGCCGCCTCCCGGTCTATACGACCCAGTCGGCCGGCACGCTCGCAACGCGCTCGCCGCGCGGGCGTATCACGCTCGGCCCGCGCGCCGAGGTAACGCCGGTGCAGGTTTCCTTCGGCCGCACCGCCGGCTCGGCCGGGGCGCCGCTCGCGGCCAATGCCACGGCGCAGCCTGCCTCGCGCGTCGCACGCGGCACGCCGACGATCGAGCCGGAAGCGCCGGTCGCCGCCGGTCTCGCCCTGCCGCCCACCCGCCGCACGGCTTCGAGCAACGGCGCGATCCCGCGCGGCACGACGGCCTTCGCGCCGGCCAATACGCCGGTCCAGCCCTCCAGCGATGCCTTCGAAGGCGGGCCGCTGCGCCTCCAGGGCTCCGTCCAGGCCGGCGCGGCCAATGCCGCGAGCCTGCGCCCCGGCGCGGCCGCCGGCATCAAGCCGGCCGCCCGCAATGCCAAGCCCGATAAGGCGCAAGCCGCCGCCAAAGCCCAGCCGGCGAAGGCCGTGCCGCTGAAGACCCCTCCGGTTCGCACCGCGCCGGCCAAGCCCAAGCCTGCCGAAGCCGCCGTGAAACCTTCTACGGGCAAGCCCGGCGCCAAGGCCAAGCCCGCCAACGACGCCTGAGGCCCGCTTGAACCCAGGCAACCCCGATCGGGACCGCGCCAGCGAGAGACAGGGCATCACCCTGGCACTGGCTTCGGCTGCTGCCTTCGGCACCAATATCGTCAGCGCCCAGATCGCCGGCCAGGCTGGGCTCAGCGGCCCGCTGCTGGTCTTCTATCGCGTGCTGCTGATGCTCGTTCTGGTCGGCGGCGCCGCGCTTCTCTGGCGCGGCTCGCTTGTCCTGCGGCGCGACGAACGCCAGCCCGTCCTGCTCTTCGGCCTGATGACGGCGCTGGTCGGCATCGCCTATCTCTCCTCGGTCGCCTTCGTGCCCGTCTCGGTCGCTGCGGTGGTGTTCTACACCTTTCCGGTCCTGATCGTGCTGGCCGAGCCGGTGCTGACGCCCGCTCCTTTCCGGGCCGACAGGCTGGCGATCGCACTCGCGGCCTTTCTCGGCATTGCCCTCGTGGTCGGGCCCGATCTGCATGGCCTCGATCCTCGCGGCCTCGCGCTCGCCATGCTGGCAAGCGTCAGCGCCGCCGCGCAGTTCTTTGCGGCCGCCCGCTGTGCCGAGACGCCGACCTTGCCCAAGCTGTTCTGGTCGCATGTCGTCATCCTGCCGGTGACGGCCCTGGTGCTGCTGGCGACGGGCGGCTTCCTGCCGCCCCAGACCTTCCTGCTCGCCCCCGCCGCGGTCGCCATCACCTATGGCGGCTATATCATCGGCTTCCTCTTCCAGATCCTGGCGCTGGCCCGCGTCGCGCCGGGCCCCGCCGGCCTCGCCTTCTGTGCCGAGCCCGTCTTTGCCGTCATCATCGCTGCCGTCGTCCTCGCCGAGCGACTGGGCCCGCTGCAATATGCCGGCTGCGCCCTTGTCATCGCGGCCATCGTCACTAATGTAACACTAGAACAAAAGCGGCGGAGCGTCGTGCCCGCCTGAAGGCTCTGCGATCGATCCATGACCGGCGACCCCGCCCGCCCCCTCCCCGTCCCGCTGACCCTGCTGACCGGCTTCCTCGGCGCCGGCAAGACCACCTTGCTGAACCACCTGCTGAAGGACCCGGCGCTCGCCGGCACGCTCGTGCTCGTCAACGAGTTCGGCGAGATCGGCCTCGATCACCTGATGATCGAGGGCGTCGAGGAGAACATGATCCTCCTCGAGTCGGGTTGCCTCTGCTGCACCATCCGCGACGACCTCATCGTCACGCTGGAGGACCTGCTGCGCCGGCGCGACAACGGCCGCATCGCTCCCTTCTCGCGCCTCGTCATCGAGACAACCGGCCTCGCCGATCCCGCGCCGATCCTCAACGTCCTGATCAACCACCCCTATCTCGCCATGCGCTTCCGGCTCGACGGCGTCGTGACGCTGGTCGACGCGGTCAACGGCATGGCGACGCTCGACGCGCATGAGGAAGCCCGCCGCCAGGTCGTGGCCGCCGACCGCCTCGTCCTGACCAAGACCGAGCTCGCCACACCCGAAACTGTAACCGCCCTGCGCGAACGCCTCGACAGGCTCAATCCAGGCATCGCGATCCTCGCGCCTGACACGCCCGCTGCGGACCTGATCGGCGCCGGCCTCTACGATCTCGCGAAACAGCCCCACGCCCTGCGTCACTGGCTGGCGGAAGATGCGCTGCCCGGCCATCACCATCATGGCGATCACCGTCATCAACTCGACCACCACCATCATGGGCACGATCACGATCAGGGCCCGCATGACGTCAACCGCCATGATGCCTCGATCCGCGCCTTCGCCCTGACCGCCGATCAACCGGTGGCGCGCTCCACCTTCGAGCTGTTCTGGACCCTGCTGCGCTCCATCCACGGCCCGCGCCTGCTAAGGCTGAAAGGGCTGGTGGACATCGCCAGCGAGCCCGGCCGGCCTCTGCTCGTTCACGCCGTCCAGCAGATCCTGCATCCGCCGATCCAGCTCGATTCCTGGCCGGATGCCGACCACCGGTCCCGCCTCGTCCTGATCGTGAGGGATATCGAGGAGGACACCGTGCGTAAGCTCTGGTCGGCCTTCCTCGGCCAGGCATCCGCGCAGCCGCAAACCGTCTGAACCTGCGGCCCGTTTCTTGAACCCAACCCTGCAAGCCGCAAGGCGCGCCTGCGCGCCTTGCCATTCCGGCACAGCCATGCGCCGGAACGATCCAGGAAGGGTACGGGCAGATGAGCGTGATCACGGCTCTGGCGGCGACCGACGGCAGCGCGACGGCAGCCCTGCCGCCCCTGCCCCCTCCCCATCTGGATGCTGCAATCTACAGCGAGCTGCGCGCGCTCGGCGCCTGCGAATCCATCCGCCAGGAATGGGTCGATCTCGCAAGCCGCGCTCTTGAAGCCAATCCTTGCCTCGAACCGGGCTTTGCGTTGGCGGCGGCGCAGCACCTCGTTTCCTTCCGCGATGCCGAAGTGATGCTGCTCTGGCAGGGCGACCCGCAATCGGAGCGGCGCCGCCTCGTCGGGCTCGTTCCCTGCCGCACGCGCCGCCTCCTACTCGCACCCGATACGCTGGAAGGCTTCGCCGATCCGCGCCTGCTGAACGGCACGCCATTGCTTGACCGTACCTTCGCCGCTCCTGCCCTCGCTGCCTTCCTGCGCAGTTGGCGCGGGCGCAGCCATGCGGCCGAGGCCTTCTCCCTGTCGGGAATCGATCCTGCGGGCGCCTTCGCGACCACGCTCGCGCGCGTCGCCGACGGGCACGGTGTCGCGGTCGGCTGGCGGCCTCTGGTCGGGCGCCGGCTCGAACTGCCGCCCACCGCCCGCTTCGCCGTCTCCGACGAAGTCCTGCGCGACAAGGGCCGTCTCATCCTCGCCGAAGCCACGAACCAAGCGGACCGGCGCGATGCCGTCGAAATCATGCTGGCGATCGAGGCTTCCGGCTCGCGCGGAAAGGCCGGCAAGGCGACGCTGCAGAACACCCGAGAGGTCGGCTTCCTGCGCTGCATGAGCCGCGACCTCGGCCGGCAGAAGCTCTGCCGCATCGCCGTGCTGGTTCTCGACGACAGGCCGATCGCGGCTGCGCTCACCCTCGGCAAGGGCGCCTCGTGCTGGCTTTATCATGGCGTCGGCGACGAGACCTTCGCTGCGCTGGAGCCCTTACCGATGCTTCTCGCCATGATGCGCAAGGCGCAACCTTCGCGGGAGATCCTGCTACCCGGCGGCCTGCCGCTGTTCGGAGCCCGCAACGAAGCCTTTGGCACGATCAGGTTGACCCGGCGCCCGCAGCAACGCGTGCGCCGGCCAGCCGACCTTGCAGCCCGCATGCGCGAACGCATCGCGGGCGCGCTGTTCAGGCCTCGGCCCGCAGCAGTCGACGGATGATCTTGCCGGTCGTCGTCAGCGGCAGCTCGTCGCGGAACGCGATCTCGCGCGGATATTCATGGGCCGAGAGCCGCGCCCGCACGAAGCTCTGCAGCTCCGAGACCAGAGCCTGCGAGCCGTCATGCCCCGGCTTCAGCACGACGAAGGCCTTGACGATCTCGGTGCGCAGCGGATCGGGCTTGCCGACCGCCGCCGCCAGCGCTACCGCCGGATGGCGCAGCAGGCAATCCTCGATCTCGCCGGGCCCGATGCGATAGCCCGAGGAGGTGATCACGTCGTCGTCGCGGCCGATGAAGCGGACATAGCCCTCCTCGTCCTGGACGCCTTCGTCGCCGGTCGTCATCCAGTCGCCGACGAACTTCGCCGCCGTTGCCTCCGGGTTGCGCCAGTATTCCAGGAACATCACCGGATCGGGCCGGCGCACCGCGATCTGGCCCTCCTCGCCGGCCGCGCAGACCGTGCCATCCGGCCGGATGATCGCGACCTTATGGCCGGGCACCGCCTTGCCGATCGCGCCGGGACGGCTGACGCCGAGTGCGGCGCTCGACGCCAGCACGAGATTGCACTCGGTCTGGCCATAGGCCTCGTTGATGGTGAGGCCGAGCGCCTCGCGCCCCCATTCCAGCGTCTCGGCGCCGAGTGCTTCGCCCGCCGCCGCGACCGTGCGCAGGTTCAGGCGCCAGCGTCCCTGCGGGCTGCCGGCACCGCGCATCATCCTGAGCGCAGTCGGCGGCACGAAGGCGTTGCGGATGCCGAGGTCCTGGATCAGCCGATAGGCCTCCTCCGGCTCGAACCGCGTCACCGGCCGCGCCACCACCGCGACGCCGAAATGCAGCGCCGGCAAGAGCATGTTGAGCAGACCGCCGGCCCAGGCCCAGTCGGCCGGCGTCCAGGCGAGATCGCCCGGCCGCGGCATGAATTCATGCGGCATCTGCACGCCCGGCAGATGGCCGGGCAGCACGCGATGGCCGTGCAGCGCGCCCTTGGGATTGCCGGTCGTGCCGGAGGTGTAGATCATCAGGGCCGGATCATCCGGCGTGGTGTCGACCGGGGTGAAATCCGGGCTGCCCCCCGCCAGCAACGCGTCCCAGCCTTCCACCGAACCATCGGCACCGTCGGTGGAGATGCGTAAGCCGAGCTCCGGCAGGGGCTGCACGATCTGGCCGAGCTTCGCCAACCCGCCGGCATTGGTCACGACGACCTTCGCGCCGGAATCGGCGAACCGATAGGCCAGGGCATCGACCCCGAACAAGGCCGCCAGCGGCACTGCGATCGCGCCAAGCTTGTAGGCCGCGAGATGCGCCGTCAGCACCGCCCGCCCCTGCGGCAGCAGGATCGCGATGCGGTCGCCACGGCCGACGCCGCGCGCCCGCAGCGCATTGGCCAAGCGGTTGGAATGTTCGCGCAGCCAGCCGAAGCTGACCGGGCTGACTTGCCAGTCCGTGGAGACCTCAATGATGGCGGGCCGGTCAGGCTCGACCGCAGCCCAGCGGTCGCAGACGTCGGTAGCGATATTGTAGCGTTCCGGAATGCGCCAGCGGAAGCGCTCGCGCAGCGCGGCGTAATCGGTCAGGTCTGGCAGGATCAAGATAGGTGTCCGATGGGAGGCGCGGCACGATAGGCAGGCCTTTCCCCCCTGTCACCCGCCTCTTGCGTATCATCTCCCAGCGTAACGATGCGCTCAGAACATGCGTTCGCCGGCTGGCGGCAGGTAGGCATCGGTGAACGCATCGCCCGCCCGCGCCTTGTCACGGAAGCTGCCCGCCAAGGCGAGTTGGTCCAGCGCCTGCGCCCAGCGCTCGCGATCGATCCCACCCAGCCCATGCGCCCGCACATAGGACGTCAGGATGTTGCGCTCGACGACAGCGGTGAGCTTGTCGCGCTCGACTTCGATTTGCGCGCTCTCGTTGCGGCGCAGGACGAGTTGCGCGCAGGCGCCGGGGTTGACGACGGCATCGCGCGTACCGCGCATGACGGCGCGCACGAGCCCGCGCACGGCATCCGGCTTGCTCGCGATAAGCTTGCCGGAAACGATCACCGCGCTGCCATAAAGGACGAGGCCGTGATCGGCCATTTCCATCAGCACGATGTCCTCGCCCGGCACGCCGCGCGCCCTCAAGGAGACGGCGGTCGAGGGGCCAAAGGCGAAGAGGGCATCGATCTCGCCCGAGGCCAGCATCGGCTCCCGCACCGGCAGGCCGATCGTCTCGATCTTGATCTTGCTGTCGTCGATCTTGTTGAGGTTCTTGAAGAGCGGCCATTGCGCGAAGCTGGCATCGATGCTGGCCGTTCCGAGCTTGCGCCCTTCGAGGCTCGCCGGCGCCGTCGTGACGCCCCGGCTCTTCCGACCGATCAGGGCATAGCCCGGCCGGTCATGGATGATCATCACCGCCTTGAGGTCGGCACCCGGGTTCTCGTCGCGGAAGCGGACGAGCGCGTTGATGTCGCCGAAGCCCGCATCCTGTGCGCCGGCCGCGATGCGCTGCAGCATGGCGCGCGCGCCATTGCCCGGCTCGATCACGACATCGAGCCCCTCGGCGCCGAAATAACCCTTGTCCTGCGCCGCCAGAAACGGCGCCGCCAGCGCGTCGAAACGACGGTCCAGGGCGAAGCGGATCGCGGTGCTCCCCTGCGCGCTCGCCCTGCCGACACCTCCGGCACAGGCCACCACTGCTCCCATCGCCAGCTGTCCGAACCTGCGTCGGCACAGCATCGAGGAATGAGAGGGCGAAGCGATCGGCATGTCCAGCCTCCGGGCGTCTGGCTGTCTGAAGCACGGCATATCCGTGCGTCCCGTCTTCCTGACATCATAAAATGTTGAAATGCCGTCAACATGACGGTGGTTCCGTTACGATTTGATATCGTGACCGGTCCTTGCCTCGTCCGTCACCGGGAAGCCCGTGCCAGTCTCGCAGCGGATCAGCGCTGATTCCTCCTGCAAACGAATGAGGGGCCGAAAGGCCCCTTGTCGTATCGCTCCATTTTCGGGCGAAACGCCCTCAGGCGGCGCGATAGCGCGCCAGCCAATGCGCATAAGGCGCGGGCAAGGTCGCCCAGGCCGGGTTCTCGACGCCGAGCGCCTGCGCCGCCGCATAGGGCCAGTGGGGATCGGCCAGCAGCGGCCGGCCCAGCGTCACCAGATCGACCTTACCCTCGCGGATCAACGCGTCGGCCTGCTCGGGCTTGCTGATGTACCAGCTCGTCGAGGCCGGCAGGCCGGTCTCGCGGCGCACCCGCTCGGCGACGGGCGCCAGGAAAGCCGGACCCCACGGGATCTTCGCCTCGTTGGTCGAGAAGCCGACGCTGACATCGATGAAGTCGAGCCCCTCGTCCTTCAGGCGCTTCACCAGTTCGATCGCCTCGGCGAGCGTCTCCTCGTCGCGCCCGTCATACTCGATCACGCCGAGCCGGGCGGAGAGCGGCCGGTTCTCCGGCCAGACCTTGCGCACGGCAGCCAGCGTCTCGATCAGGAAGCGGCTGCGATTCTCGAAGCTGCCGCCATAGGAATCCTCGCGCTTGTTGGCATGGGTCGAGAGGAAGCTCTGCGCGAGGTAGCCATGGGCGAAATGCAGCTTGAGCCACTCGATGCCGATATCGCGGGCACGCTCGGCCGCCGCAACGAAATCGTTGCGCACGCGCTCGATATCGGCTGTCGTCATCGCGCGCGGCACACGCGGGAGGCCACCGCCCTGCGCCACCGCAGACGGCGCGATCGTCTCCCAGCCGCGCGCGTCATTGGCTGGGATATGGTCGTCGCCTTCCCAGGGCAGGTTGGCGCTGGCCTTGCGCCCGGCATGGCCGATCTGGATGCCGGTGACGGCGCCGGCCTTGCGCATCTCGGCGACGATCGGCGCCAGCGCCTGCGCCTGCCCATCGTTCCACAGCCCGAGGCAGCCGGGCGTGATCCGGCCTTCCGGCGAAACGCCCGTCGCCTCGATCACCACAAGGCCGGTGCCGCCGCGCGCTAGGCCGGCGAGATGCGCCCGGTGCCATTCATTGGCGACACCATCCTGCGCCATGTACTGGCACATCGGCGAGGCGATGATGCGATTGCGAAGGGTAACGTCCTTCAGGCTGAAGGGATCGAACAGGCCAGGCATGATGCAGCTCCACGCGGGTGGGTTCCTATGCTTCGATAGTTCGATATTTTTCGAACTTTGGCAAGTTCAAAATCCTGTGATAGATTGTCGTCCATGCGCCATGCCCGCCTGCCCGCCTCCGAAGAGATCGCGCTCGAAGACGTCTTCCATGCGCTGAGCGACCCGTTCCGGCTCGAAGTCGTCCGCCGGCTCGCGACCGAGGGCGAGCAGAGCTGCCAGGCGCTTGAAGGCGACCGGCCGAAATCCAGCGTTTCCCATCATTTCCGCGTGCTGCGCGAGGCCGGGCTGATCCGCACCCGCAACGAGGGCGTGACCCGGATGAACGCGCTGCGCCGCGACGATATCGAGCAGCGCTTCCCCGGCCTGCTCGCCTGCGTCGTCCCCAAGCCGAACGAATGATCCGGCGCCGGTTCCGCTTGGCTAATCGCCGCCCTATGCTCGCGTCATGATCCTCCCCTACCGCCCCAATGTCGGCATCGCCCTGTTCAACGCGCAGGGTCTCGTCTTCGCTGGCCGCTCGCACAGCGCCGGCCCCGAGATCGTCCTGCCGGGCTTCGACTGGCAGATGCCGCAGGGCGGTATCGACCCCGACGAGGACATCGTCGCCGCCGCCCGCCGCGAGCTGGAGGAGGAGACCGGCGTCACGCAGGCCGAATTGCTGGCCGTGACCGACGAGTGGTGGAGCTATGATTTCCCGCCCTATGACGGCCCCTGGCACAAGCTCACCGCCTTCCGCGGCCAGCGCCAGCGCTGGGTCGCCTTCCGCTTTACCGGCAGCGAAGAGGCGATGGATATCGGCAAGCCGAATGGCGACGAACCGCCGGAATTCAGCGAATGGCGCTGGCGCCCGCTCGCCGAGATGCCGGGGCTGATCATGCCGTTCAAGCGAGCGGTCTACGAGAAGGTCGCCGAGGCCTTCGCCGCCTTCGCTTCCCCCGTTATCGGAGAAGGAGGATCGAGATGAGCCTCGTCGAGCTCGACCATTGCGTCATCCATGTCTCGGACTGGGAACGCTCCAACGCGTTCTACCATGACGTCATCGGCGCCGAGATCGTGGCGAACGGCAACGGCTTCGCCTATCGCATCGGACGAGCGCAACTGAACTGCCACGGGCCTGGCCTCGACCCGACGCCGGTGGCGCGCCTGCCCGTCCCGCCGGGAGGCAGCGATCTCTGCTTCGCCTGGCCGGGGCCGATCGGCGAAGCGATCACCCATCTGCAGCGGCAGAAGATCGCGATCGAGCTCGGGCCGGTGCAGCGCTTCGGCCGGGGCGGCCACGGCACCAGCGTCTATTTCCGCGACCCCGACGGGTCGCTGCTGGAATTCATCAGCTACGCGTGAAAAAGGGCCGCTCGCGCGGCCCTTTCCATAGTCCGAAGCTGAGAGGCGGATCAGGCCGCCTTGCGCTGCTCGAAGACGTGCTTGAACTCGCGCAGCTGCACCAGCGTATCTTGCAGGCGCTTCTTCTCGTCGTCGTTGTGAGAACCCGCGAGACGGGTCTCGGCGGTCAGGATCTCGGCGTCGAGCACGGCGGTGTCGACATCCTCGAGGAAGCGGCCCTGCTCGGCCAGGATCGTCGTCGTGGCCTGGTTGACCTCGACGAGGCCGCCATTGACGAAGAATTCCTTGCCGTTGCTCTCGGTCGTCTGGACGAAGACGATGCCGGCCTTGAGCGTCGCGACCAGCGGCGCATGGCCCGCGAGCACGGTCATCTCGCCCTCGACCGAGGGGATGATGACGCTGACAACATCGCCCGAGAACAGGATGCGCTCCGGCGAGACGAGTTCGAACTTGAAGGTGGCCATCGTGTCACTCTCCCCGGCTCGTCATGGCCGGGCTTGACCCGGCCATCTCGGAAACCAGCGGTTTCTGGTCATGAGATGCTCAGGGCTCAAGCCCCGAGCATGACGTGTTCGGTCAACCTTACGCGGCCTCGGCGGCCAGGCGCTGGGCCTTCTCGACGGCTTCTTCGATCGAGCCGACCATGTAGAACGCCGCTTCCGGCAGATGGTCGTACTTGCCCTCGACCAGGCCCTTGAAGCCCTTGATCGTGTCTTCGAGCGGGACGAGCTTGCCCGGCGAGCCGGTGAAGACTTCCGCGACGAAGAACGGCTGCGACATGAAGCGCTCGATCTTGCGGGCGCGCGCCACCGTCAGCTTGTCGTCTTCCGAGAGCTCGTCCATGCCGAGGATCGCGATGATGTCCTGCAGCGACTTGTAGCGCTGCAGCGTCTGCTGGACCGCCGTGGCGACAGCGTAGTGCTCCTCGCCGACGATATCGGCCGAAAGCATGCGCGAGGTCGAGTCGAGCGGGTCCACCGCCGGGTAGATGCCCTTTTCCGCGATCGAACGCGACAGCACAGTACGGGCGTCCAGGTGGGCGAACGAGGTCGCGGGCGCCGGGTCGGTCAGGTCGTCCGCCGGGACATAGATCGCCTGCACCGAGGTGATCGAGCCCTTGTTCGTGGTGGTGATGCGCTCCTGCAGGTTGCCCATGTCGGTCGCCAGCGTCGGCTGATAGCCCACCGCCGACGGAATGCGGCCGAGCAGCGCGGACACTTCCGAGCCGGCCTGCGTGAAGCGGAAGATGTTGTCGACGAAGAACAGAACGTCCTGGCCCTTGTCGCGGAAGTCCTCGGCGATGGTCAGGCCGGCGAGAGCGACGCGCATGCGGGCGCCCGGGGGCTCGTTCATCTGGCCGTAGACCAGCGCGCACTTGGAGCCGGCGGTCGAACCGTTGTTCTCCTTCGGGTCCTTGTTGACGTTGGACTCGATCATCTCGTGATAGAGATCGTTGCCCTCGCGGGTGCGCTCGCCGACACCGGCGAACACCGAGTAACCGCCGTGCGCCTTCGCGACGTTGTTGATCAGCTCCATGATCAGCACGGTCTTGCCGACGCCGGCGCCGCCGAACAGGCCGACCTTGCCGCCCTTGGCGTAGGGCGCCAGCAGGTCGACGACCTTGATGCCGGTGACGAGGATCTGCGCCTCGGTCGACTGCTCGGAATAGGCCGGTGCCGGCTGGTGGATGCCGCGGGTGGCGGTGGTCAGGATCGGGCCGGCTTCGTCGACCGGCTCGCCGATGACGTTCATGATGCGGCCGAGCGTCTCGTCGCCGACCGGAACCGCGATCGGGGCGCCGGTATCGGTCACCGACTGGCCGCGGACCAGACCTTCCGTCGAGTCCATCGCGATGGTGCGGACGGTGTTCTCGCCGAGATGCTGGGCGACCTCGAGGACGAGGCGGTTGCCGAGGTTATCGGTCTCGAGCGCGTTCAGGATCTCCGGCAGGGCGCCGTCGAACTGCACGTCGACGACGGCGCCGATGACCTGGGCAACGCGGCCGGTGCCGGTGTTGGCGGGCTTCTCGGCGGTCTTCGTCTTGGTGGTCTTGGTAGCGGCTTTGGCCATGGTGGAACCTCGGGACTAGCGCATTCGGATGTAGCGGCTGCCGGCGGCTCGCGCCACCGGCGAAGATTAGGCGGTTAGAGCGCTTCCGCGCCGGAGATGATCTCGATCAGTTCCTTCGTGATCATCGCCTGGCGCGAGCGGTTGTAGATCTGCGTCTGCTTCTTGATCATCTCGCCGGCGTTGCGCGTGGCGGAATCCATGGCCGACATGCGCGCGCCCTGTTCGGAAGCGGCGTTCTCGAGCAGCCCGCGCAGGACCTGGACGGTCAGGTTGCGCGGCAGCAGCGCTTCCAGGATCTCGCCCTCGTCCGGCTCGTAGTCGTAGGCCGCGTCGGCCTGCTTCGTCCCTTCCGGGATCTCGGCCGGGATGATGCGCTGCGCGGTCGGGATCTGGGCAATAACCGAGCGGAAGCGGGAGAAGAACAGCGTCGCGACGTCGAACTCGCCATTGGCGAAGCGGGCCAGCACGTTCTGGGCGATCGCCTCGGCATTGACGAAGCCGACCTGCTTGAACTCGCGCAGGTCGATGAACTCGATGATCTCCGCCGCGAACTGGCGACGCAGGATATCGTAGCCCTTCTTGCCGACGCAGATGATCTTGACCGTCTTGCCCTCGGCCTTCAACGCATTCGCCTTGTCGCGGGCAAGCCGCGCGATCGAGGAGTTGAAGGCGCCGCACAGGCCGCGCTCCGCGGTCAGCACCAGCAGCAGATGCACCTTGTCGGCGCCCGTGCCGGCGATGAGGCGCGGCGCGCTCGAACCGGTGACGCCGGAAGCGAGGTTCGACAGCACCGTCTCCATGCGCTCGGCATAGGGGCGCGCGGCCTCGGCGGCCATCTGCGCCCGGCGCAGCTTTGCAGCCGCGACCATCTGCATGGCCTTGGTGATCTTCTGCGTCGACTTCACCGAAGCGATGCGGTTTCTAAGGTCCTTCAAAGAAGGCATGTGGCGCTCTCACCCCGTCATGGTCGACCTTGCGTCGACCATCTACGTCTTGAACCTCGGTCTCATCTCCCACGCTCGCCGCATGCGCGGCGAAGACGTGGATGGTCGGGACAAGCCCGACCATGACGCCTGCGGATCAGGCGAAGGACTTCGCGTAGCCCGCGACGATGTCCTTGAGCTTGGCGGCGTTGGCGTCCGACAGGTCCTTCGACGTGCCGATCTCGTTCAGCATGTCGGCATGCTTGCCGCGCACCAGCGAGAGCAGGCCGTCCTCGAAGGCGCGGACCTTGCTGACCGGCAGCGCGTCGAGATAGCCGTTCACGCCGGCATAGATCACGACGACCTGCTCTTCCATCTTCAGCGGCGAGAACTGCGGCTGCTTCAGGAGCTCGGTCAGGCGGGCGCCGCGGTTGAGCAGGCGCTGCGTGACCGCGTCGAGGTCCGAACCGAACTGGGCGAAGGCCGCCATCTCGCGATACTGGGCCAGCTCGCCCTTGATCTTGCCCGCGACCTTCTTGGTGGCCTTGGTCTGCGCCGACGAGCCGACGCGCGACACCGAGAGACCGACGTTCACGGCCGGGCGGATGCCCTGGTAGAACAGGTCCGTCTCCAGGAAGATCTGGCCGTCGGTGATCGAGATCACGTTGGTCGGGATGTAGGCGGAGACGTCGTTCGCCTGCGTCTCGATCACCGGCAGAGCGGTCAGCGAGCCAAGGCCGGCGGCCTCGCCCATCTTCGCCGCGCGCTCGAGCAGGCGGGAGTGGAGATAGAACACGTCGCCCGGATAGGCTTCGCGGCCAGGCGGGCGGCGCAGCAGCAGCGACATCTGGCGGTAGGCGACGGCCTGCTTCGAGAGGTCGTCATAGATGATGACGGCGTGCATGCCATTGTCGCGGAAGAACTCGCCCATCGAGCAGCCGGCGAACGGAGCCAGGAACTGCATCGGAGCCGGGTCGGAGGCGGTGGCCGCCACGACGATGGAATATTCCATCGCGCCGCGCTCCTCGAGCACCTTCACGAGCTGGGCGACGGTCGAGCGCTTCTGGCCGACGGCGACGTAGACGCAGTAGAGCTTCTGGCTCTCGGGAGCGCCTTCGACGTTCAGCGGCTTCTGGTTCAGGATCGTGTCGAGCGCGATCGCGGTCTTGCCGGTCTGGCGGTCGCCGATGATGAGCTCGCGCTGGCCGCGGCCGATCGGGATCAGGGCGTCGACCGCCTTGAGGCCGGTCGCCATCGGCTCGTGCACCGACTTGCGCGGGATGATGCCGGGCGCCTTGACGTCGACGCGGCGGCGCTCCTTGGCCTTGATCGGGCCCTTGCCGTCGATCGGGTTGCCGAGAGCGTCGACGACGCGGCCGAGCAGCTCCTTGCCGACGGGAACGTCGACGATGGCGCCGGTGCGCTTGACGGTCTGGCCTTCCTTGATCTCGCGGTCGTTACCGAAGATCACGACGCCGACATTGTCGCTCTCGAGGTTGAGCGCCATGCCGCGCACACCGGACTCGAACTCGACCATCTCACCGGCCTGGACCTTGTCGAGGCCGTAGACGCGGGCGATGCCGTCACCGACGGAGAGAACCTGGCCGACTTCGGTGACCGAAGCTTCCGAGCCGAAATTCGAGATCTGAGCCTTCAGGATGGCGGAGATTTCAGCGGGGCGGATGTCCATCAGCCGACCTCTTTCATGGCAAGACGAATTGAATTGAGTTTGGTTTTCAGCGAGGCGTCGACCATGCGGGAGCCCATCTTGACGATGAGCCCGCCGATCAGGGCCGGGTCGATCTTGATCGAGACGTCGACATCCTTGCCGGCGACGCCCTTCAGCGCCGCGCGGATCTCGTCGACGCGCTTGGCCGTGGGCTCCTCAGCGACCGTCACCTCGGCGGAGACGATGCCCTTGGCCTCGGCGACCAGACGCTTGTAGCCGGCGATCATGCCCGGCAGCGCGAAGAGGCGACGCTTGCTGGCGACGAGGCCGATGAAATTGGCGGCGAGGCCGGTGATGCCGGCCTTGGCGAGCACGGCCTTGATCGCCGCGACCTGCTCCTCGGCGGTGAAGGCCGGGCTCTCGATCAGGCGGGTCAGATCCTCGCTCTCGGCGAGCAGGCCGTTGAAGCTGTCCAGAGCGGCCGCGACGGTGTCGATCGCACCGCTCTCCTCAGCCAGCTCGAACAGAGCGGTGGCATAGCGCTGAGCTACGCCCGACACCAATGTCCCCTGCGATCCGCCTTCAGCCACGCTTCCCGTCTCTCGTTTCAAGGGACCACACCAGCGACCTTCCTGACGAAGGTGGAGTGTATGCTCCCGACACTGCGAGTATCATAGGCGCAAAGCCGGCAAGACGACTTCGCGACCGAAATGTGGCGGTGCACTAGCATGCGGTTCCGGGCCGCGCAATCGCTGATTGCCCTTCATAAGCGGGGTTTTCGCCGCGCCTTTCAGCTCTTCAAAGGAAGCTCTGCGGATCGACGTCGACCGCGACCCGAACGGAGCCCTTGGGCCGGGGTGCCCGTTTCAGCCAGGCGCGCAGGTAATCCTGAAGGTTGATCTCGCGCCCCGTCTTGACGATCAGGCGCATGCGATGGCGCCCGCGCAGCACCGCAAGCGGCGCTTCCGCCGGCCCCAGCACCATGATTCCGTCGCTCGCCTCCGCGCAGCGCGCCAGTGCCCGCGCATGGCTCTCGGCCTCCGCCTGGCTGTTCGCGGAGACGATCAGGGCCGCCAGCCGGCCGAACGGCGGCAGGCCGGCAGCCTCCCGCGAAGCTTCCTCTGCGGCATAAAACCGCTCCGGGTCACCCGAGATCAGGGCCTTGAGCACGGGATGCTCGGGGTCATGCGTCTGAAGCAGGGCGCGACCGGGTTTTTCGCCCCGTCCCGCGCGACCCGTGACCTGCCTGAGCGCCTGGAACGTTCGCTCGGCCGCACGCGGATCGCCGGACGTGAGGCCCAGATCGGCATCGATCACGCCGACCAGCGTCATGCCCGGGAAATTATGACCTTTGGCGACGAGCTGCGTGCCGATGACGATGTCGAACGCGCCCTCGGCCACCGCCATCAGCTCCGTCTTCAGGCGCTCCGTCCCACCCGGGAAATCGCTGGAGAGCACGATCGAACGCGCCTGTGGAAAAAGCGTCGCGACCTCCTCGGCGAGACGCTCGACACCCGGCCCACAGGCGACGAGGCTCTCCGGCTTGTGGCAGGCCGGGCATTCATGCGGCCGCCGCTCGACATGGCCGCAATGGTGGCAGACCAGCGCCCGCCGGAAGCGATGGTCGACCAGCCAGGCCGAGCAGTTCGGGCACTGGAAGCGGTGGCCGCAATCCCGGCACAGCGTTAGCGGCGCATAGCCGCGCCGGTTGAGGAAGAGCAGCGACTGTTCCTTGGCCTCCAGATTGACCTCGACCGCCCTGATCAGCGCACCCGAGAGCCAGCGTCCGCGCTCCGGCTTGTCGCGGCGCAGGTCGACGAGGCCGAGCTGCGGCAGTTCGCGTCCACCGAAGCGCTCGGGCAGCTTGAGATGGGCATAGCGCCCGCGCTCGGCATTGACGCGAGTCTCCAGGGAAGGCGTCGCCGAAGCGAGAACCACCGGCGCATTCTCGATCCGGCCCCGTACCACCGCCATGTCGCGGGCATGATAGGAGACGCCGTCCTCCTGCTTGTAGGCGCTCTCATGCTCCTCATCGACAACGATGAGGCCGAGATCGCTATAGGGCAGGAACAGGGCCGAGCGCGCGCCAGCCACGACCTTGGCCTCGCCCGATGCGATCGCCGCCTGCAAACGCTCGCGCTTGCGGCCGGTCACGGCCGAATGCCAGAGGCCCGGCCTGACCCCGAAGCGGGCCTCGAACCGGTCGATGAACTGCGCGGTCAGCGCGATTTCCGGCATCAGGATCAGGCTCTGCCGGCCGAGCCGGATCGCCTCCGCCACCGCTTCGAAATAGACCTCGGTCTTGCCGGAGCCGGTGACGCCTTCGAGCAGCGAGACGCCGAAAGCCTTCGCCTGCACTGATTTGACCAGCGCCTGCGCGACATCGCCCTGCCCGTCCGAAAGCTCCGGCACGGCATGATCGGGATCGGGCGAGGCCGCGATCGCCTCGCGCGGCAGGGGCTCGACGATGAACGTTCCGGCGTCGACGAGGGAATCGATCACCGCCGCACTGACCGACGCCGCCTCGGCCAGCGCCGATTTCGCGATCAGCAGGCCGCCCTCGGCCGCCGCGATGGCGCGAGCCCGCGCCGGAGTCATCCGGCCGGGCGGCGCGCCGGCCAGCCTGACGCCGAGCTTCGGCCGCTCCGGCGTATCGTCCGGCTGCCGCCGCAGCGCCAGCGCCAGCACCGAGCCCTTCGGCGCCAGCGTGTACCAGGCGACCCAATCGACCAGCTTACGCAAGGCCGGATCGAGCGGCGGCATGTCGTATTTGCCGGCGACCTTCTTGAGATTGCCGCCACGCCCGCTGCCGACCGCCCAGACCACGCCGACGGTCTCGCGCGGGCCGAGCGGCACCTGGACGACATCGCCGGGCTTGAGCACGAGCCCGGCCGGCACGGCATAGCTATAGGCCTGGTCGAGCCCGAGCGGGATCAGCACGTCGACCGTGCCGCCGGTTTCCGCAGAAAGGTGGGCGTGCGAATCCATCCGGCACCATCTAGCATTCTTCCGACCAGCAGGCATGGACGATGCAGAAACAGAAATTGACCACGGCGGAACACAAGGTCATCACGCTAGACAGCACCTATCGGCGGGTGCTGGAGGCGGTGGAGCACGTCTATGCGGCATTCGCCCATTACCGCGCCCCACATAAGTCCGATGCATCTCCACTGAAGGATACCGGTGCGATAGGCGCCAAGATCCTCGGCAGGCCCTTGCGCGACCTGTCGGCCGATGATCTCGGCAGCTACGCGGGCTCGGCGGTCACGACAGTCGGTACCGACCTCGACTATCGACATTTCCTTCCGCGAATACTCGAACTCTCGATCCAGCCGAGCGTGCATCAGGGGCTGGAGCTGGCCGTAATCGGCGGGCGATTGGCTTATTGCGGCTGGCGGGCTTGGCCGGTAAAGGAGGTTGCGGCAGTCGAAGCGATGTTTGTATCCGGCTTCGCCTTCACGCTTACCGGCGATCCTGCCTGGCGCAATGCCGGCGATGCTCTGGCCGGCATTGCGCGGGCTGGCATCGCTATCGGACCGGCGCTGCACCTCTGGCAGGCGGCGGAAACGAAAGCCGCGTGGTTCCAACTCGCCGATTTCGTCCAACATCGGTCCAAGCGACTTGCCCGAGACGGCCTCGTCAGTGGTCCCTATTGGAGCGACGTCCCTACCGAGACCGTTACAGAAGTCAGCCGCTGGCTGCTCGATCCCGCGATCGCGGCGTCGCTCATGGCGATGGCGATCGATGGCGAATGGGAGGACGACGCCGAGCGGGAAAGCCTCGCTATCGCCGCCGACCTGCTCGACGCCGCCAGAGCGACCGCACCGCAATGACGACGAGCGTTTCGTTAAGCCGCCGCCGCTAGCCTGCTGGATCGACCCCGCAGGACCAAGCCATGGCCGATTTCGACTCCTTCCGACGCGACTGGCTTTCGCACCTCTCGGCCGAGCGGCGCCTGTCGCCGAAGACGCTGGAGGCCTATGCGCGCGATCTCGGCCAGTTCCATGCTTTCCTGACCGAGCATCTCGGCGGCGCGCCCGCCCTGTCCGACATCGCCGCACTGAAGCCCGTCGACCTGCGCGCCTTCCTCGGCCAGCGCCGGCGGGACGGCGTCGGCAACCGCACGCTGATGCGCCAGCTCGCGGCGCTGCGCTCCTTCGCCCGTTTCGGCGAGCGCCAGGGCAGGCTCGCCGCCGCCGCCTTCGCCGCGACGCGCGGCCCGCGCCTCGGCAAATCGCTGCCGCGCCCGCTCGAACCCTCCGCCGCCAAAGCCGTCACCCAGGCAGATACCCGCGCCGGCGAGGAGCGCGAGCAGTGGGTCCTTGCGCGCGATGCCGCCGTGCTCGGCCTGCTCTATGGCAGCGGCCTGCGTATCTCGGAGGCGCTGTCGCTTGCCCGCGCCCAGGCCCCGCTCCAGGCCGGCGATACGCTCACCGTCATCGGCAAGGGCAGCAAGACGCGAATGGTCCCGGTGCTGCCCGTCGTGATCACCGCGATCTCGGAATACCTGAAGCTCTGCCCCTGGCGGCTCCCGCCGGAGGGGCCGCTCTTCGTCGGTGCCAAGGGCGGGCCGCTCTCGCCCCGCATCATCCAGCTCGCGGTCGAAGGCTTGCGCGGCGCGCTAGGCCTACCCTCCTCGGCCACGCCGCATTCCCTGCGCCATTCCTTCGCCACGCACCTGCTCGGCCGCGGCGGCGATCTCCGCGCCATCCAGGAGCTGCTCGGCCACGCCTCGCTCTCGACGACGCAGATCTATACCCGCATCGATTCGGCCCGCCTGATGGCGGCCTATGACGCCGCCCATCCGCGCGCCGGCCGCTGAACCCTGGAAAACGCGTTTGCTGCCCAAACGGAAAGCCTTAAACAGCCTCGCCACTCTGGCGTGCAAGGTGATTCGATGGCGGACGGTGTCGAGATTCCGGAAGGCAGCAACAAGCGCATCGCGCTGCTGATCGCACTGCTCGCGCTCGCGCTCGCCTTCTCCGAGATCGGCGGCAAGAACGCCGAGCAGGAGGCCGTCGCCAAGAATATCGAGGCCTCCAATCTCTGGGCCTTCTTCCAGGCCAAGACGATCCGCGGCACAACCGTGCGCACCGCGGCCGAGGCGATGGAAGTCGAGCTCGCCGGCATCACCGATACCGCCACGCGCGAGCGCCTGACCAAGCGCATCGAGAGCTGGAAGCAGACCGTCGCGCGCTATGATTCCGAGCCCGAGACCAACGAGGGCCGCAAGGAGCTCGCCGCCCGCGCCAAGGCGGCCGAGGCGCAGCGCGACATCGCCGCCGCACGCGACGACAAGTTCGACATCGCGTCGGGCCTGATCCAGATCGCGATCGTCATCTCCTCGGCCGCGATCATCACCGGTGTCGGCCTGCTCGCCGTTACCGGCGGGCTGCTGGGGATCGCCGGCATCGCGCTGATGGCGCTCGCCCAGTTCGCGCCGACCGCGCTGTTCTGAACGCCGCGCGCTTCAATAGTGGATCGCCCCGCGGATGCCGCCGCCGCAAGCGATGGCATCGCCGTTGATCGCGACGCTGCGCGGCGAGGCCAGGAAGGCGACGATATCGGCGACCTCCGCTGCATCGACCAGCCGCCCGATGGTGACGTTCGAGACCATGCCGGCCTCGATCTGCGCTTCGCTCTTGCCGCTTGCCGCCGCCTTGGCTGCGATCAGCGGTACCGTCTTTTCCGTCCGCGTCAGGCCGGGATGGACGACCGTCACGTTGATGCCCCGGGGCCCAAGCTCGTCGGCGAGGTTCTTGGTCAGTGCCGCCACCGCCACATTGCGCATCGAGCCAATGGTCGAGCCGGTCGAGCGTGCCGCGAGCCCGCTGATATTGATGATCCGGCCCCAGCCATTGGCCGCGAGATGCGGCGCAGCCTCCCGCGCTACCCGCAGATAGCCCATCACCTTGACGTTCACATCGTCCCAGAACAGGGCGTCCGTGATCTCAGCGAGCTTCGGCGGCGCTCCCTGGCCACCCGGCTTGCCGGCCGCGTTCACGAGGATGTCGAGCCCGCCGAGCGCGGCGACGGCCCCCGCGACGAGATGCTTCACCGAATCGTCGCTGGCGGTATCCGCGACGATGCCCGTGACCTTCCGGCCAGTCTCGGCGGCGAGCGCAGCAGCCGCGGCATCGAGCTCGCCCTTATTGCGGGCGGCGATGACGAGATCGACACCTTCCCGTGCGAGTTGCCGCGCAACGGCGAGGCCGATGCCTTTGCTGCCGCCGGTCACCAGCGCGCGCTTGCCTTCGAGCTGCAGATCCATGGCCTGCCCTTCCCTGTGATGTTCGCTACCGAGCCCGCCGCAGTCGCGGGTCGACCGCATCGCGCAAACCGTCGCCGAGCAGGTTGAAACCCAGCACGGTCAGCGCGATCGCCGCACCCGGAAAGATCGCAAGCCAGGGCTGCGCCGCCATGAAGGTCTGCGCCTCGTTGAGCGTCCGCCCCCAGGACGGGTTCGGCGGCTGCGTGCCCAATCCGAGATAGGACAACCCCGCCTCGGCCAGCACCGCAAGCGCGAACTGGATCGTCGCCTGCACGACCAGGATGCCTGCGATGTTCGGCAGGACATGGCGCAGGGTGATTTGCCGATTGTTCAGCCCGGCCGCCCGCGCCGCGTGGATGAAGTCCTGCGCCCAGATCTGCAAGGCCGCCCCGCGCGAGAGCCGCGCGAAATAGGGCAGGTTCAGAACGGCGATGGCGACGATCGCGTTGAGCATGCCCGGCCCCGCGATCGCGGTCATCATGATCGCGGTCAGCACGGCCGGGAAGGCATGGGTGAAATCGGCCGTGCGCATGATGATATGGTCGAGGATGCCGTCGCGACGCACCGATGCCGCAAGCCCCAGCGCGGTGCCTGCGACCATGCCGATGCCGACCGCGCCAAGCCCCACCGCCAGCGAATTGCGCGCGCCGACCATGATCATCGAGAAGACGTCACGGCCGAACTGGTCGGTACCGAACCAGTTCACGGCCGAGGGTCCCTTCAACCGGTTCAGGATCATCATCTGCGTCGGCTGGTAGGGCGTCCAGACGTAAGAGATCAGCGCCGCGGCGACGACGAGCATGGCCAACACCACGCCGATCACGAAGGACGGCGCGAGCCACCAGTGCCGCTTGCCGCCGGGCGCTTTGTCCTCGACCGCGCTCATGACTGCCTCAGGCGCGGGTCGATCAGCCCGTAGAGCAGTTCGACCGCGAAATTGATCAGGATGGCCAGCCCGGCGAAGAGCATGACGAGGTCCTTGACCACGATCAGGTCGTGCTGGGCGATAGCCTGGAAGACGAGCCGCCCCAGCCCCGGCAGCGCGAAGACGTTCTCGATGATGATGGCGCCGGCGATCAGCACCGAGAACTGGAGCCCGAGAATGGTGACGACCGGGATCAGCGCGTTGCGCAGCGCATGCCGGCGCATCGTCGTGCCTTCGCTCAGCCCCTTGGCACGGGCAGTGCGGACGAAATCCTCCTGCAGCGTGTCGAGCATCGAGGAGCGCGTCACCCGCGCGATGATCGCGGCCTGCGGCAGCGCCAAGGCCAGCGCCGGCATCAACAGCGCCTTCAGCGAGACGCCGATCCCCGCCTGCCAGCCCGGAAAGCCGCCGGCCGGCAGCCAGCCGAGCCCGACCGCGAAGACGAGCACGAGCAGCAGGCCGAACCAGAAATTCGGGATCGCAAGCCCGGCCTGCGCGAAGGCCATCACCCCGGCATCGGCCAGCCTGCCATGGCGCGAGGCCGCGAGCATGCCGAGCGGAATGCCGATCGCGGTGGCCAGCGCGATGGCCATCAGCGCCAGAGGCAGGGTCACCGCCATGCGCTCGGCGATGAGCTGCAGCACCGGCACGCGATAGGTATAACTCTGGCCGAGATCGCCGGTGACGAGCCCGCGCAGCCAGAGGAAGAAGCGCAGCACCGCCGGCTTGTCGAGCCCCATCTCGGCATGCAGCGCGGCCAGCGCCTCGGGCGCCGCATTGAGGCCGAGCGTCACCGCCGCCGGGTCGCCCGGCAGGATTTCGAGCACGACGAAGATCACTACCGCCGCCGCGAGCAGGGTCAGGCCCAGCGCGACGAGCCGGCGCAGGATATAGCCGATCACGCCCCGTCCCTCTCCGCGCCGTCATCCCGGACAAGCCGCGCAGCGGCGCCGATCCGGGATCCATGCCGGAGCGCTTCCGATTGGGGTTCAGGCATGGATCCCGGGTCTCCCTCCGGTCGCCCGGGATGACCCGGTTGAATCCATGACGCTGGGGTCACCGCCAGCGCAATTCCGCCAGCGGCGTCACCGGCAGCGGCCAGTCGGTCCACATGCCCTCCAGCGCAGCGTTCGACACCGTGATCTTGGGCAGGATGAACAGGAAGCCGTTGACCGCGTCCTGCGCCAGCTTGCGCTGCGCCTGCTTGTAGAGCTCGTTGCGGGCGCCCTCGTCCAGCGTCTCCGAAATCTTGGCGACCAGCGCCTTGAACTCGGGATTCTTGTACTGGAAGTAGTAGCCGTCGCGCGCGTAGATATCGATGTCGAGCGGCTCGGTATGGGCGATGATGCTGAGATCGTAATCCTTGTTGCGGAAGACGCGCTCCAGCCATTGCGGGAACTCGAGCGGCTCGATCGCCGCGTTGATGCCGACCTGGGACAGCAGCGCCGCCACGATCTCGCCGGAGCGGCGGGCATAGGACGGCGGCGGCAGCTTCAGCGTGCAATTGAAGCCGTTCGGGAAGCCGGCCTCCGCCAGCAGCGCCTTGGCCTTGGCGGGGTCGTAAGGGTAGGTGCCGGTGAGGTCGATATAGGCCGGATGCAGCGGCGAGAAATGGCTGCCGATCAGCGGCACGTCGAAGCCGTAGACGCCGAGCGCGATGGTCTTGCGGTCGAGCGCATGCGCAATGGCCTGTCGCACCTTGAGATTGTCGAAAGGCGGCTTGGCATTGTTGGTGGCAAGCACCGTCTCGCCCTCGGTGCCGCCGATCGTGACCTTGAGCTTGGGATCGGCCTTCAGCTGCGGCACGGCCTCCGGCGCCGAGAGATTGGTATGGGCATCGACATCGCCGGCCCGGAGAGCCGCGACCTGCGCCTGCGGGTCGGACATGAAGCGGAAGATCGCCTTGGCCAAAGCCGGCTTCTCGCCCCAGTAGCCGTCGAAACGGGCAAGCTCGAGCCGGTCGCCGCGATTCCAGCGCACGAACTTGAACGGGCCGGTGCCGACCGGCTCGGTCTTGTTGTTGGCGGCTGTCGCCGGCGCCACGATCACGGCATCGCCCCAGGCGAGGCCGAAGAGGAAATTCGCCGTCGGCTGCTTGAGCTTGATCACCACGGTCGCCGGATCCGGCGTCGTGATCTCGGCGATCGGCGTGAAGAGCTGGCGCTGGGCGTTGGTGGAATCGGGCGCCACCGCGCGCTCGAAGGAGAACTTCACCTGCTCGGCGGTGAACGGCGTGCCGTCATGGAATTTCGCGCCCTGCCGCAGCTTGAAGCGGTAGGTCACGTTGTCGTCCGCGATCTGCCAGCTCTCGGCGAGGCAGGGCTGGATCTTGCCGGTGCGGTCGATCTTGACCAAGCCCTCGAAGATGTTCTGCAGCGTCACCTCGCGGATCGCCTGTGCGGCACCGGAGGTCGGATCGAGCGTCGGCGGCTCCAGCGTCTGGGCGATGGTGACGCTGTCCTTCGCCTGCGCCAGCGCGACGACGGGAAGCTGCGCCGCCAGCGCTGCCAGTCCCGCCCCCGCCAGGAGTTCACGCCGCGTCGTCATATCCATCGCTCCGATGCCGTTGCGGCGTGAAGATGGCGCGGGAAAGCCGACGAAGGCAAGCCCGCTTCCGGCGCAATCCCCGATGGGCAGAAGTCGCTGTCTGGCGCACTAGTATACCAGGCGATTGACCCCTGCCGCAGCCGGCTCTAGAGATCGGTGCGACCGATGGAGATGCCCCATGCTGTTGCACGATGATCGCCTCTTCCCCGCCGATCCGGTGACGCGCGGCATCGCGCGCCGGCTCTTCGCAACGGTCCGCGACCTGCCGATCATCTCGCCCCACGGCCACACCGATCCGCGCTGGTATGCCGAGGACAACGCCTTTCCCGATCCGGCGACCCTCTTCGTCAAGCCGGACCATTATATCTTCCGCATGCTCTATTCGCAGGGCGTCCGGCTGGAACAGCTCGGCATCACCAGAAAGGATGGCGGGCCGGTCGAGAGCGATCCGCGCAAGATCTGGAAGCTTTTCGCCGATCACTGGCACCTGTTCCGGGGCACCCCGACGCGGCTCTGGTTCGAGCATGCCGCCTCGACCGTCTTCGGCATCAACGAGCGCCTGACGCCGGACAACGCCGACAAGATCTACGACCGCATCGCCGCCAAGCTGGAAGAGCCTGAACTGCGTCCCCGCGCGCTGTTCGAGCGCTTCAATATCGAGGCGATCAGCACGACCGAAGGCGCGCTCGACGATCTGCGCTGGCACGACTTGGTCCGCGAATCCGGTTGGGGCGGCAAGGTCGTCACCGCCTACCGGCCTGACAGCGTCGTCGATCCGGAATTCGAGGGCTTCGCCGACAATCTCGAAAAATTCGGCGAGTTGACCGGCGAAGATATCGGCAGCTGGACCGGCTATCTCGCCGCCCATCGCAAGCGGCGCGCCTATTTCAAGCAGCGCGGCGCCACCTCCTCCGACCACGGCCACGCCACCGCCCGCACCGCCAATCTCTCGGATGCCGACGCCGAGAAGCTCTACGCCAAGATCCTGAAGGGCAAGGTCTCGGCCAAGGACGCCGACCTGTTCCGCGGCCAGATGCTGACCGAGATGGCCAAAATGAGCCTCGATGACGGGCTCGTCCTCCAGATTCATCCGGGCTCCCATCGCAACCACAATGCCGCGCTGTTCGAGCATTTCGGCCGCGACATGGGATGCGATATCCCGACCGAGACCAATTACGTGGAAGCGCTGAAGCCGCTGCTTGATGCCGTCGGCAACGAGCCGGGTCTCACCGTCATCGCCTTCACCCTCGACGAAACAGCCTATTCGCGCGAGCTCGCCCCGCTCGCCGGCCATTATCCGGCGCTCAGGCTCGGCCCCGGCTGGTGGTTCCTCGATGCGCCGGAAGCGATGTTGCGCTTCCGCGAGCTGACGACCGAGACGGCCGGCTTCTACAACACCGTCGGTTTCAACGACGACACCCGGGCCTATCTCTCGATCCCGGCTCGGCACGATGTCGCGCGGCGCGTCGACTGCGCCTATCTCGCCAAGCTCGTCGCCGAGCACCGGCTGGAAGAGGATGAGGCGGCCGAGGTCGCCCATGACCTCGCCTATCGCCTCGCCAAGGAGGCCTACAAGCTGTGACCCGCCTCTCCGCCGCCACGCTCGCCGGCCTGCCGGCTACCGTACACCGCCCGGCCTATGACCGCACCGCGCTGAAAGCCGGCATCGTCCATCTCGGCCTCGGCGCCTTCGCCCGCGGGCACCTCGCCGAATATACCGAGGACGCGCTGGAAAAGCGCTTCGGCGCCTGGGGCGTCGTGGGCGCCAGCCTCCAGCGCCCCGACCAGCGCGACAGGCTGAAGCCGCAGGACGGGCTCTACACCCTGCTCAAGCTCGCGCCCACGGGGCCGGAACTGCGCGTCATCGGCTCGGTGCTCGACGTCCTCGTCGCGCCGGAAAGCCCCTCCGCTCTCATCGCAAGGCTGGCTTCTCCCGAGACCCGCATCGTCTCGCTCACCGTCACCGAGAAGGGCTATTGCCACGATCCGGCGACCGGCCGGCTCAAGGCCGATCATCCCGACATCGTCCACGATCTCGCCAATCCGCAGGCGCCGCGCTCGGCCGTCGGCATCCTCGTCGCCGGGCTGAAGGCCCGCCGCGATGCCGGGCTCGGCCCCTTTACCGCGCTCTGCTGCGACAATCTCCCCTCCAACGGCCATGTCCTACGCGGCCTCGTCCGCGACTTCGCGGCGCTGACCGACGACAAGCTCGCCGCCTGGATCGAGGCCAACGGCGCCTTTCCGGCGACGATGGTCGACCGCATTGTGCCAGCCACGACCGAGGCCGATATCGCCGAAGTCGCCCGGCTGATCGGACTTGAGGACGCCGCCCCCGTGATCGGCGAGCCCTTCCGGCAGTGGGCGATCGAGGATGTCTTCGTTGCCGGCCGACCGGATTGGGATCAGGTCGGCGCGCAGATGGTCTCCGAGGTCGCGCCCTTCGAGTTCATGAAGCTGCGCATGCTCAACGGCGCGCATTCCTCGCTCGCCTATCTCGGCTATCTCGCCGGCCACGAGACGGTGGCCGAGGCCAGCGGTGATCCCGTCCTCGCCCGCTTTCTCCAGGGTCTTTGGGCTGAGATCGTCCCGACGGTGCCGGCGCCGCAGGGTGTCGTGCTCGGAGACTATGCCAAGGCGCTGCTCACCCGCTTCCAGAACCCAGCGATCCGCCACCGCACCTGGCAGATCGCCATGGACGGCTCGCAGAAGCTGCCGCAGCGCCTGCTCGGCACGATCCGCGAGCGCCTGAGAGCGGGAGCGCCGATCGATCATCTCGCGCTCGGCGTCGCCGCCTGGATGCGCTATGTCACCGGCACCGACGAGAAGGGCGGCGCCATCGACGTCCGCGACCCGCTGGTGGCCGAGCTGAAGCGCCGCACCGAAGCCGCTGGGCGGGATGCAAGCGCGCTGGTCGAAGCCCTTACTGGCATCGAGGCAATCTTCGGCAGCGACCTGCCGGGCGACCTTCGGTTTACAAAACCGGTGACCGCGCACCTCGCCTCCCTCTTCGACAAGGGCGCGAAGGCGACGGCGGCAAGCCTCGGCTGACGCGGCTCCGTCATTCTCGGGCGAAGTGCAGCTTCGACCCGAGAATCTCAGGACCAGCAGGCGCAGGGAGCCACATCCGGCAGGAGATGCTCGGGTCAAGCCCGAGCATGACGGCCTTTTTGGGCCCTTGATCCGTGTTCGCATCCCACGCCACATAGGCGCGATGCTTCGCGCGCTCGCCCTCGCCGTCTCGCTCCTCACCGCCGCCACGGCTCTGGCGCAGGAGCCCGCACGCATCGCCATTCCCAATCTCTGGGACCCGCGCATCCGGCTCGACCGGCCGGAGCCCGGCCCACCGCGCGTCGTGCGCTTCCTCGCCGATGACGATTACCCGCCCTTCCATTTCGCCGGGCCGGACGGGGCGCTGACCGGCTTCTCGATCGAGCTCGCACGCGCCGTCTGCGAGAAGCTCGCCTGGACCTGCACGATCCAGCCCCGCCGCTTCGACACCCTCGCGGACTCGCTGGCCGAAGGCCGCGGCGACGTGCTCGCCGCAGCGATGAACCTGACGCCGGCCCTGCGCGAGCGCTTCGCCGCCAGCCATCTCTATTTCCGCGCCCCCGCCCGCTTCATGACCACGCGCGGCAACGCCCGGGCAGCGCTCGACGGAACCACTTTGCAGGGAAGGCGCGTCGCGGTCGTATCCGGAACGGCCCATCAGGCCTTCCTCGAACAGCTCATGCCCTTCGTGCAGCGCCGCGAGAGCGCCAATCTGAATGCCGCGATCGCGGCGCTCCGCAGCGGCGATGCGGAGTACGTCTTCGGCGACGGCGTGGCTTTGTCGCTGGCGCTCGCCGGCAGCGGCGGCGAGTTCGCCTTCTCGGGCGGGCCTTATCTGGAAAGCCGTTATTTCGGCGAGGGTGTCGCCTTCTTGTTGCGCAAGGACGATCCCGCTCTGAAGCGCGCGATCGACTACGCGCTCCAGAGCTTGTGGGACAACGGAACCTATGCCCGCCTCTATCTGCGCTTCTTTCCGGTCAGCCCTTATTGACCGTCACGGCGCGTTGCTGGCTAGCGCCTGCTTCGCCACCGCCGCGAGCCAGCCGGACGCCGCAGGCAGGATCGCGTCATTGAAATCGTAGCGATCATTGTGCAAGGCACCGCCGTTCACCGCGGGGCCATTGCCCATCCAGATATAGCAGCCCGGGCGCTTCTCCAGGAAATAGGCGAAATCCTCGCCGGTCGTGCTCGCCTTCATGTCGCGCCGAACGGGCAGTCCCGCGGCCTCGCCGCCGGCGGCGGCCATGTCCTCTTCCGCAGGCGTGTTGATCGTGGCGACGCCATAATTGTATTCCACCGCCGCCGTCATCTCGAAGGTCGCGGCGATGTTCTCGGCGATGCCCTTGAGGCGCGCCAGCAAACGATCGCGCACTGCCGGCACGAAGGTGCGGAACGTGCCCTCGATGAAGACATGGGTCGGGATCTGATTGGAGGCGAGCCCGCCATGGACCTGGCCGATCGAGACCACCGCCGATTCCATCGGGTCGACATTGCGGGAGACGATCGTCTGCAGCGCGACGATGAGATGACCCATCGCCACGATCGGGTCATGGCTCTGCTCCGGCAGGGCGGCGTGTCCCGCCTTGCCTGTCAGCGTGATCTTGAAGCGCCCGGGCTCGGACATCACCGGCCCGCGATGCACCGCGACGGTGCCGGCCTCCAGCCCCGGCCAGTTATGCAGCGCGAAGACGCGCTCCATCGGGAAACGCTCCAGCACGCCGTCCTCGAGCATCGCGAGCGCGCCGCCCGTCCCCTCTTCCGCCGGCTGGAAGACGAACTGCACCGTGCCGCTCCAGCCGTCATCGGCCTTGAGCAGCGCGGCCGCGCCAAGCAGCGAGGTGGTGTGCCCGTCATGGCCGCAGGCATGCATCACGTTCGGCGTCTTGGACTTGTAGGGGAGGTCGTTGACCTCCTGGATCGGCAGCGCGTCCATATCGGCGCGCAAGCCCACTGTACGCTCGGACGAGCCCTTCCTCAGCGTCGCCACCACGCCATAGCCGCCGACATTGGCCACGAAGGGCACGCCGAGCTCGGTCAGCTTCTCCTGCACGAAGGCGCTGGTCATCTTCTCGTGCCGTCCGAGCTCGGGATGGGCGTGGAGATGTCGTCGCCAGGCGGTCAGCTTGTCGAGCAGGTCGCGGTCCAAGGCGGGCATCCTTTCGAAGGCATAGTCGAACTGGAAAAAGGCGAGTGCCAACCTATACGCCCACAGGAAGCCGGCAAGGCGCTTTGCGCGAGGGCCGCACCCTCGTTTGCCGCATTTCAACCGCCTTCTCGCATTGACGGCGCCCTTCGCAATCTGCGAAAGCGCTTCTTCGCTCTTGCGATATTGTTGTCTCACTCAGGAGAGGACACCGTCCCTCATGCCCGCCTTCGACGCAGCCCTCGTTGACGCCGCCCAGCGTTCGGCCGCCTGGCCGTTCGAGGAGGCGCGCAAGCTCGTGGCCCGCATCGAGAAATCCGGCAAGAAAACGGTGATCTTCGAAACCGGCTACGGCCCCTCGGGCCTGCCGCATATCGGCACCTTCGGCGAGGTCGCGCGCACCTCGATGGTCCGTCACGCCTTCCAGGTGCTGACCGGCAACACGATCCCGACCCGGCTCGTCGCCTTTTCCGACGACATGGACGGCCTGCGCAAGGTGCCGGACAACGTGCCGAACAAGGAACTGCTCGCCGCCAATCTCGGCAAGCCCTTGACCGAGGTGCCGGACCCGTTCGGCACGCACGCCTCGTTCGGCCGCCACAACAATGCGCGGCTCTGCGCCTTCCTCGACAGCTTCGGCTTCGACTACGAGTTCAAGTCCTCAACCGACTCGTACCGCGCCGGAGAGTTCGACGAGACCCTGCTCAAGATGCTCGCGCGCTACGACGCCATGATGAAGATCATGCTGCCGACTTTGCGCGAGGAGCGGGCCGCAACCTACTCGCCCTTCCTGCCGATCCACCCGAAGACGCGCATCGTCATGCAGGTGCCGATCGACGAGGTCGACGTCGAGGCCGGCACCATCGCCTGGACCGATCCGCAGACGAAGGAGCGCTTCGTCTCCCCCGTCACGGGCGGCCATGTGAAGCTGCAGTGGAAGCCGGACTGGGCGATGCGCTGGGTCGCGCTCGGCGTCGACTACGAGATGGCCGGGAAGGACCTGATCGACTCGGTCAAGGTCTCCTCGCAGATCGCCCGCGCGCTCGACGGCACGCCGCCCGAGGGCTTCAACTACGAGCTCTTCCTCGACGAGCAGGGCCAGAAGATCTCGAAGTCGAAGGGCAACGGCCTGACCATCGAGGACTGGCTGACCTATGGCCCGCCGGAGAGCCTGGCGCTCTACATGTTCCAGCGCCCGCGCGAGGCCAAGAAGCTCCACTTCGACGTGATCCCGCGCGCTGTCGACGAATATCTCCAGTTCCTCAATGGCTACGAGAAGCAGGACTGGAAGAACCGGCTCGGCAACCCGGTCTGGCACATCCATGCCGGCAATCCCCCGGCGCCGGAGGTCATCGCCTCCGGCGAAGGCGACAACGCAGTGAGGACTCAGGTCACCTTCGGCCTGCTGATGAACCTCGTCGCCGTCGCGAATTCCGAGAACAAGGCCGTGCTCTGGGGCTTCCTCCAGCGCTATGCGCCGGGCATGTCGCCGCAGACGCATCCGCGGCTCGATGCGCTGGTCGGCTACGCGATCGCCTATTTCCGCGATTTCGTGAAGCCGGCGAAAAGCTACCGCCCGGCCGACGAGGTCGAGCGCGACGCCTTCATCCAGCTCGACGCCGCGCTGGCCGCCCTGCCGGCCGATCCGACGCCCGAGATGGTGCAGGACACCGCGCTCGATGTCGCCCGCGCCATCCCGCGCTACCAGAACCTCACCGCCAAGAACGCGACGCCAGAACGGCCTGGCGTATCCGGCGACTGGTGGAAGGCGATCTACCAAGTGATGTTCGGCGAGGATCAGGGCCCGCGCTTCGGCTCCTTCGCCGCGATCTACGGGCTGCCCAACACCCGCGCCCTGATCGCCAAGGCGCTGGCCGGCGATCTCGTCCGCGAACACGCGGCCTTCCTCGATGCGCGCAAGGCGGGCTAGCGAGCGATGACCGGGGCCGAAGCCGTCGAACGCGCGATCCGCTCGCGCCGGGCCGTTCGCGCCTTCCTGCCCGACCCGGTCGCCCCCGAACTGCTGCGCCGCCTGATCGATCTGGCGGCGCAGGCCCCTTCCGGCACCAATATGCAGCCCTGGAAGCTCAGGGTGGTCGGCCCGCAGACGCGGGCGCGGCTCGAAACCGCGCTGCTCGCCGCCGTCGAAGCCGGCGAGCGCCCGGGCGTCGAGGAATACCGCTACTATCCCGCGCAGTTCCGCGAGCCCTATCTGGCGCGCCGCCGCAAGGTCGGCTGGGACCTTTACGGCCTCCTTGGCGTCGCCAAGGGCGATACCGAGGGCATGAAGCGCCAGACGGCCGCAAATCTGCGCTTCTTCGACGCGCCGGTCGCGCTGATGCTGACCATCGATCGCGATCTGGAGATCGGCTCCTGGCTCGATCTCGGCATGTTCATCCAGACCCTGCTGATCGCCGCGCAGGGTCATGGCCTCGATTCCTGCCCGCAGGCGATCTTCGCGCAGTTCCACCCGATCGTCCGGCGCGAACTCGCGATTCCCGAGGACGAGGTCCTGGTCTGCGGCATCGCCATCGGCAAGGCCGATCCCGATGCGCCGGCCAACCGCCTCGTGCCGGAGCGCGAGCCGGTCGAGGGCTTTACGACCTGGCTGGATTGAGGCCGAACGGCCTCACCCCTTCAGACTGGCAAACCCCTTGCCCTCGGCCGCGAGCCGCCTGAGCAGCGGCGCCGGCTCCAGCGCCTTATCGCCAGTCTCGGCTGCCAGCGCTTCCAGCCGCTTCACGATCACATCGAGCCCGACGCTGTCGGCCCAGAACATCGGCCCGCCCCGCCAGGCGGGCCAGTTATAGCCGTTGATCCAGACGATATCGATGTCGCCCGGCCGCGCCGCGATACCCGCTTCCAGGATGCGCGCCCCCTCGTTCACCATCGGATCGAGCAGGCGCGCCAGGATTTCCTCCTGCGTGAAGGGGCGCCGCGTCACGCCCTGCTCGGCCGAGATGCGGGCGATAAGCGCCTCGACCTCCGGGCAGCGCTGCCCGGCGCGGGCACCTTGCGGATAGATGTAATAGCCGCGCCCGGTCTTCTGGCCGAACCAGCCGGCCTCGCAGATCGCATCGGCCACGGCGGCCTTCAGGCCGCGCGCCTTGCGCGAGCGCCAGCCGATATCGTTGCCGGCGAGATCGGCCATGGCGAAGGGCCCCATCTTGAAGCCGAAGCCGACCAGCGCCGCGTCGACCTCATGCGGCAGGGCGCCCGCGACCAGCAGGCGTTCGGCGGCGCGGGTGCGCTGCTCCAGCATGCGGTTGCCGACGAAGCCGAAGCCGTTGCCGACCACGACCGGCACCTTGCCGAGCTTGCGGCCGAGCGCGACGGCGGTCGCGATCGCATCGTCGGCCGAACCAGCCGGCCGGACGATCTCCAGGAGCTTCATGACATTGGCCGGGCTGAAGAAATGCATGCCGATCACGTCCTGCGGACGCTTCGTCGCCGCCGCGATCGTGGGCACGTCGAGATAGGAGGTGTTGCTGGCGAGGATCGCACCGGGCTTCGCCACCCGGTCGAGCTCGCCGAAGATCTGCTGCTTGACGCCCATTTCCTCGAAGGCGGCCTCGACCACGATATCGGCGCCGGCCGCAGCCGCGAGCCCGACCGCCGGCTTGATCAGCGCCATGCGCTTCGCCTTCGCCTCCGGCGTCAGCGACCCCCGCTGGACGGAGATGTCGTAGATCGCGCCGATGCGGTTGACGCCATTGTCGAGCGCGGCCTGCGCCGTCTCGATCAGCGTCACCGGGATGCCGGCATTGGCGAAGCTCATGGCGATGCCGCCGCCCATCGTGCCGGCGCCGATCACGGCCGCGCTGGCGATCTCGCGCGGCTTCACCTCCGGGCCGATGCCCGGCACCTTCGCGACCTCGCGCTCGGCGAAGAAGACATGGCGCAGCGCCTTGGAACGCTCGTCGGCGATGAGCGACAGGAACAGCTTGCGCTCGACCGCTACGCCTTCCTTGAACGGCAACGCGGTCGCGCGCACCGCCTCGACCAGCGCCAGCACGTTCGGCATGCCTTCGGCCTTCTTCAGGGCATCCTTGGCCAGGGCCTCGAAGGCCTCGCGATCGGCCTCGGTCAAGGCGCCGACGGCTTCACTGGTCACAGGACAGCGCCCTTCAGCCTCCAGCGCCCTGGCCAGCCGGACCGCGGCGGTGACGACATCGCTGGAAACGACCTCGTCGAGCAGACCATATTCGAGCGCGAGCCCCGCCGGGATCGGCTCGCCCGAGAGCATCATCGGGAAGGCCTTGGCGGCGCCGATCAGGCGCGGCAGGCGCTGCGTGCCGCCGGCGCCGGGGATCAGCCCGAGCTTGACCTCGGGCAGGCCGAGCTTGGCTCCCGGCAGCGCCACTCTGGCATGACAGGCCAGCGCGACCTCGAGCCCGCCGCCAAGCGCCACGCCCTGGATCGCCGCGACGACCGGCTTGTTCGAGGCTTCGATCGCATCGAGCAGGTCGGGCAGCAGCGGCGGGGCCGGCGGCTTGCCGAACTCGCTGATATCGGCCCCGGCGATGAAGGCCTTGCCGGCGGAAGCGATCACGATCGCGGCGACGGCGGCATCGGCATTGGCCTGCGCGATCGCCTTGGCCAGCCCCTCGCGTACGGCGGCGCCGAGCGCATTGACGGGGGGATTGTCGATGGTGGCGACCGCAACCCGGCCGTGAACCTCAAGCTGAACCTTCGTCATCGACGTCTCCGCAATCCCTGTCTCGCGCCCGACTCGCAACAGGGCGGTGAAGGCGTCCAGGCAGGCAAGGGAGAATCCGCACCGCGCGATGTCAAGCAGGGCGCGGCGACGAAAGGCGCATCCGGCCTCGCTTGACCCCTGACGAAAGCCCATGCGATCCGAGCAGGAGAATCAGGAGCGGACCGATGAGCGAAATGCTGAGCGAAACCATCGCGGCCGGCGTGGTGCAGATCACCATGAATCGACCGGACCGCAAGAACGCGCTCGACCGTGCGAGCTATGCCGGGCTGATCGCCGCAATCGGAGCCGCCGAGGCCGATGCATCGATCCGCGCCATCCTGCTGACGGGCGCCGGCGGCACCTTCACCAGCGGCAATGACCTCAAGGATTTCGCTGCCGCCGCCGCATCCGGCGAGGGTCCCAAGATCGCGATCGACTTCCTCGAAGTGATCTCGACGGCGAAGAAGCCGATCGTCGCGGCGGTCGAGGGCTTCGCGGTCGGCATCGGTACGACGATGCTGCTGCATTGCGACCTCGCCTTCGCCGCCCGCTCCGCCACCTTCCGTTTGCCCTTCGTGACGCTGGGCTTAAGCCCCGAGGGCGGATCGAGCTATCTCCTGCCGCTGGTTGCAGGCTCGAAGAAGGCGGCGGAACTGCTGATGCTGGGTGAGGCCTTCAATGCCGAGACGGCCGCCGCGGCCGGCCTCGTCAACGCCGTCACCGAGGACGGCACCGCGCTAGAAGCCGGCCTCGCCAAGGCGAAGGCGCTGGCGGCCCTGCCGCCGGAATCGCTGGCGCTGACCAAGATGCTGCTGAAGCGCGGCGCGGCCCAGGCCGTGGCCGAGACCATCGCCACCGAGGCGCGCCATTTCGGAGAGCGCCTCAAGTCACCGGAAGCGATGGCCGCCTTCATGGCCTTCCTGAAGAAGTGAGCGTGGCAAGAAGTGAGCGTGGCGGCCCTCAGGCCGCCACCGCCCGGCCCCTGCCCTTCAGCCAGTCGCGCGTCCAGGAGAACACCGGCCAGAGCAGCGCGGCGAAGGTCATCGCCGCCAGCACTGACGAGACCGGCCGATCGAAGAAGGGCAGGACCGACCCGTCCGACTTGATCAGCGAGGTCACGAAGTTCTGTTCCACCATCGTGCCCATGACGATGCCGAGCACCATCGCCGCGACTGGGTAGCCGTTCTTCTCCATCACGAAGCCGAACACGCCGAAGAAGGCGACGCACCAGACCGCGAAGAGGTTGTTGCCCGCCGTTGCGAAGGCGCCGACCGCGCAAAAGATCATGATCACCGGCATCACCGCCGAACGGGGCGCCCCGACCACCTTGCTCGCCAGCCGGATCATCACGATGCCGAAGGGGATCATGATGATGTTGCCGAGAATGAAGATGATATAGAGCGCATACATGCTCTCGGCCTGGGTGGTGAACAGCGACGGGCCGGGGTTCAGCCCCTTCATGTAGAGCACGCCGATGGCGATCGCGGTGATCGTGTCGCCGGGGATGCCGAAGAGCAGCGCCGGCACCCAGCCCGAGGCGAGAGAGGCGTTGTTGGAGGCGCCGGCCTCGATCAGCCCCTCGGGGTGGCCGGTGCCGAATTTCTCCGGCGTCTTCGAGAAGCGCTTCGACATCGCGTAGCTGACCCAGGCCGCCATGTCGGCGCCGGCACCCGGCAGGACGCCGATGATGATGCCGACGATGTTCCCGCGCGTCTGCTGCTTCGGATATTCCTTGGTGAGCTGCCATTGCCCCTTCAGGATCGAGCCGAGCTTGCGGTTCTCGATCTTCGGCGGATCGCGCTCGGTCAGCGAACGCATCACCTCGGCCAGCGCGAAGACGCCGACAAGGGCCGGAATGACCTCGATGCCGCCCAAAAGATTGGTCGAGCCGAAGGTGAAGCGCGGCACGCCGCCGGGATTGTCGATGCCGATGCAGGTGATCAGCAGGCCGAGCAGCATCGACGCGATCGCCTTGATCGGCGACGAGCGCGCGACCAGCGTCGAGCACATCAAGCCCAGCATCGCGAGCCAGAAATTCTCGTAGGTCGAGAAGGAGAGCGCCATCTCGGCCAGAAGCGGCGCGATCAGCATCAGCGAGAGCGTGCCGGCGATGCCGCCAAGCGCCGAGAACCACAGGCAGATGCCGAGCGCGGTCTCCGCTTGGCCCTTGCGCGTCATCGCATAGGCCTCGTCGGTATAGGCAGCCGAGGCCGGCGTGCCGGGGATGCGCAGCAGGCAGCCCGGAATGTCGCCGGAGAAGATCGCCATGGCCGAGGCCGTGATGATCGTCGCGATCGCCGCGATCGGCGAGAGATAGAAGGTGACCGGCACGAGCAGCGCCGTCGCCATGGTGGCCGAGAGGCCGGGCAGCGCCCCGACCGTCAGCCCGTAGAAGGCCGACGCGACGACTGCGATCATCACGTCGAATTGGAAGACAAGCCCGAAGGCCTTGATGACGGTGTCCATCGTCAGGCCTCGCTCACCAGGGGAAGGGCAGGATGCCGCCGGGCAGCGGCACCCGCAGCAGCTTCAGGAAGATCAGGTTGATCATGAAGGGCGCGATGATCGCGAGCGGCACGGCCAGCTTCGGCTTCGCGCCGAAGGCAAGGCTGGTGAGGAGCACCATGATCGCGGTGGTCGGCAGGAAGCCGAGCGGCTCCGAGGCCAGCGCATAGAAGGCCAGCAGCGCCGGCGGCAGCAGCGCCAGCCAGTTGCGCCAGGCCGGCAACGGCACGAGTTCCTCCGGCGTCGCATGGCTAACGACATCGGCCTCGGCAACCTCCTCGAAATGGCGGCCGATCCCGAAGACAATCAGGCCGCCGCAGATGACGAGCCCGGCGCCGACGACCATCGGAAACGCGGAGGGACCAACCTGCTGGCCGGGTACGGGGGGCAGTTTCGAGCCGTAGATGAAGGCGGCGGCGCCAAGCGCGGCAAGCGTTGAGCCGGAAATGCGGTCGGATAGTTGCAAGAGGCAACCTCCCTGGACGATCAGGTCATGAGATCAGACGAAAACGCCGGGAGCCTTTGCTCCCGGCGCTCAGCGCTCCCGGCCGCCTAGCCCTTGGCGAGGCCTGCCGCCTTCATGGCGGAGGCCATGGAGGTGTCGCTGGCGGCCATGAAGTCGGCGAAGCCCTTGCCATCCGCGAACTTCATTCCGAAGCCCCGCGCATTCATGAAGTCCTGATAGTCCTTCGAGTCGAAGGCCTTCTTCAGCGCGGCCGTCAGCTTCGCCGCGATCTCGGGCGGCAGCCCCTTCGGCGCGCCGATGCCGCGCCAGGCGCCGATCGAGTAGTTGATGCCGAGCGTCTCGTTGAGCGTTGGCACGTCCTTGAACTGCGGGTTGCGCTCGCTCGCCATGATCGCCAGCGATTTGGCCTTGCCGGCATCGATCATCGCGCGTGCTTCGGGCACCGAGCAGGTCACGATATCGATGCCGCCGGCCGCCAGATCCTGCATGCCCGGCGCCGCGCCGTTCGACGGCACCCAGGCGACATGGTCCGGCTTCAGGCCCATGGCGACGAGCCAGCCAATCAGCGCGAGATGCCAGATGCCGCCCTGGCCGGTGCCGGAGGCCTTGAGCTTGCCGGGAGGGGCCGCCTTGATCGCATCGGCCAGCGCCTTGATGTCCTTGTAAGGACCCGCGGTCGAGACCTGCACGCCCGGCGGGTCTTCGTTCATCAGCGCGAGCGAGGTGTAACTTGTCGATTTCAGGTCGGTCAGGCCCTGATGATGCATCATGGCGATCTCGACCGTCAGCATGCCGATATTGTAGCCGTCCGGCGCCGCCGTCGCGATGGCCGAATGGCCAACCACGCCGGAACCGCCAGTGCGGTTCACGACGTTGACCGGCTGGCCGAGGTCCTTTTCCAGGAGCTGCGCGACGATGCGCGCGGTCGCGTCCGTGCCGCCGCCGGCGCCCCATGGGCAGACCATGGTGATCGGCCGCGACGGATAATTCGCCTGCGCGATGGCAGGCGCCGCGATCAGGCCAGCGCCGGCCGCAGCCGCGCCCTTGAGCACGGTTCGCCTGTCGATGAAATCGGTCATTCCCCAGTTCCTCCGCTAAATCGATTTAGTGTCCGGGCGCTCCTCGTCCACGACGGGGCTCCCTTGATGAGACGGGCGTCATCTGAGCCGATCGCGCGGCCAGTGACAACCTCTCATTTTGGCTGGTATGGCAGTCGTCCAGATCAGCCTCACCCGTTATTGCGAGCGCAGCGAAGCAATCCAGCAGGACGGGGTTGAACGCTGCAGCCCAGTCCTGATGGGTTGCTTCGTCGCTTCGCTCTTCGCAATGAAGGCTTGACTACAGTCCGCAGACGATGGGCTGGACCGCGCCGGAAACCCGTTCGACCACCGCGCCTGTGCTGAGTTCGGAGCCCGCCGTTGCAGCCGGCAGGACGACGCCGGCCCTGCCCAGCATCGCCTGGATCACAGCTCCATCGGCGAAGGCATAGCTGCGCTGCGGCGCGACGCCGGCGATTAGGATCTTGTCGGACGGGTTGTCGGTGACGATGCCGACGAGCCGCCCTTGCCGGTCGAAGGCCGGCGCACCCGCCTGCCCCGGCTGGAGCGGCGCACTGAGCGCCGGCTTGCCGCCGGCCTGAACGCTCTGTCCGGGCAGGGCGACGGCGGCCCGCTTGCCGGCATCGTTGCCGTAGGCGACCAGCACCAGTGCCTCGGAAGCGCCCGCGGCTTCGCCGCGCAGACCCGGCGGCTTCGCGGCGCCCGAGCCCTCCAGGTCAAGCAGGGCAAGCCCGGTCGCATCGTCCTTGAGACGCAGCTTGGCGTTGCGACTGCCCACACGCAAGGTCCGGCAGTTATCGACAGCCGCCGCAACGCTCAGCGAGATCCGCTCGTCGAGGGCGAGCGCCACGCCATAGCGCTCGTTGCTACGCGCTCCGAAGGGCATCGGCACGGCCGGCTGTGCCGGCGCTGCAGATGGCGAGATCGTACCGTCGCTCGATACGCGGACGGTGGCGACCATCCGCGGCACGGGTCCGGTCGGGAACGGCTCGAAGCTCGCGGCGATCGCGATGACCAGCTTGTCGACGGTCGGCGCCAGCGCCTTGTCATAGCCGATCGAGAAGCCGCGCAGCCCCTGCGGCCCGGCCGAAAGCCTGCGATAGAACCGCCCTGTCGGCGTCTCACCCGTGACGACGAAGAAATCCGGCCGCAGCAGCTTGTAGGTGATCTTGCGCGGGCTGTTCGGGCTGACGGTGATCGCCTTCTCGAAGATCGCCGCGAGGTCATCCCCGCCCGGCGGCGTGGTCGAGGTATCGAGCGTCACCTTCTGGTCGGCGCTCTGCCAGCGACTGCCGCCCGAAGGCGTGACGTCGCGCTTCGGCAACAGCTTCATCGGGATGCCGATCTGCACGCCGGTCTTGTCGTCGGCCAGCACCTTGAACCCGGCCGCATCGCGCGCCGCCTGCGCGGCCTTCGCGAGCGCCGCCCGCTCGGCCGGCGGCAGCAACCCGTCGGCCGACCCCCGCGCGCCCTTGAAGGCATTGATCGCCCGGAAGGTCAGCGGGCCATAGGAGCCGGAGACCGCGCCGTTGAACTGCCCGGCCCAGATCAGGTCGGTCTGGATCGCCTTGCGCTCGGCCTCGGGCAAGGCCTCGAACCCGGCCTGCGCCGCCGCCATCTGGGGCGAAGGGCCCGGCGCGGGGGCCTGCGCGCCGGCAAGCGTCGGCACCAGCAGCGCGAGCGCCAGGGCGGCACTTCGGAGCAACGTGATTCGCAGGGGATTGAGAAGGGCGCGCGGCATGGGTCTCGTCCTTGAGAACGGGCGAAGCGGCTGCATTGAGCGTCAGAACGCGCCGCGCCGCAACCATGGCGAACGACTCCGATAGCGGGATACCCCGTTGCCGCGCGCCCTGCATTCGCATGACTTGAACGCGCGCGGCACGGTGATAGCCTGCCGGCCCCGTCTCACGCCGTCATCGGCCTGAAGCCATGTCCGCCGATCCTGGCCGGGCCGACCGACGAAGAGGACCGACGATGACCTTGCTTTCCCGTCTCGCGCTCGCCCTCTCACTCACGCTCGTGGCAGCCCCTGCCTTCGCCCAGAAGGCCTATGTCCGCAACGACCTGCAGGCCGACGGGCAGCGTCTTGAGGAGCGCCTCAAGCGCGAGGTCGCGACCGGGAGTCGCTCGGCGGCGGACGCCATCCGCGCCGGCGAGATCGCGCTCGGCCGTGGCGATGCCCGCTCCGCCCTGCCCCAGGCCAATGCCGCGATCGTCGCCGATTCCGCCAATGCCGCCGGCTGGCGCCTGATGGCGCGCGCCGCAAACGCGATCGAGCCGCGCGACTATCGCGAGCGCTGGGAATTGCGCGAGCGCGCCGTCGCCGCCGCCTATCTCGCCTATCAGCGCTCGACCAACCGCAATGATGAGGCGGCCTCGCTCGGCGTGCTCGCCCGCACCTTCGAGAAGAACGAGTTGTGGCGCCCGGCGCTGACCACCTATCGCCTGAGCCTCGACCTTGCCGCCAATTCCGCCCTGCAAAGCTCTTATGAGAGCCTGCGCGAGAAGCGCGGCTTCCGCTTGATCTCCAACAAGACCGATTCGGACGCCGCCTCGCCCCGTGCCTGCTTCGAATTCTCGGAGGCGCTCGCACGCGGCCGCGTCGATTTCGCGCCTTACGTCGCAATCTCAGGCGGCAAGGGCGATTTCGCCGTCAGCGCCGAGGACCGCCAGATCTGCGTCGACGGGCTCAAGCATGGCGAGCGCTACGCCATCGTCATCCGCCAGGGCGTGCCCTCCGCTATCCCCGACGAGACCCTGCTGAAATCGGCCGATTACGAGATCTATGTCCGCGACCGCACCCCCTCGGTGCGCTTCACCGGCAAGAACTACGTGCTGCCGCGCACCGGCCAGCAGGGCATTCCGGTCGTCTCGGTCAATTCCGGCAAGCTCGATCTCGAAGTCATGCGGATCGGCGACCGCAACCTGATCAACTCGGTTCATTCCGAGGATTTCCTCAGCCAGATCGGCTCCTATTCCGCCAAGCAGATCGCCAGCGACAAGGGCCAGACCGTCTGGTCCGGCACGATGGACGTGAAGTCCGAGCTGAACCAGGACGTGATCACCGCCTTCCCGGTGACCGAAGCTGTCGGCAGCCTCAAGCCCGGCGTCTACGTCATGTTCGCCAAGCCCTCGGGCGGTCCAGCCGCCGCGCCCGCCAGCGACGACGGCGATTCCTACGATGACGGCTCGACGCGGGCGACGCAGTGGTTCGTGGTCTCCGATCTCGGCCTGACCTCCTTCACCGGCCCGGACGGCGTGCATGTGCTCGCCCGCTCGCTCGCCGATGCCAAGCCGATCGCCAACGCGGAACTGCGTCTGATCGCCCGCAATAACGAGGTGCTCGGCACCGCGAAGACCGATGGCAACGGCTATGCCCGCTTCGATGCCGGCCTCGGCAAGGGCCAGGGCGGCAATGCGCCCGGCCTCGTCACCGCCTCGCTCGCGGAGGATTATGGCTTCCTCGATCTCAAGCAGACCGCCTTCGATCTCTCCGATCGCGGCGTGAAGGGTCGCGTCGCCCCCGCCGGGCTCGACGCCTACCTATACACCGAGCGCGGCGTCTATCGCTCGGGCGAGACGGTCTATCTGACGTCTCTGCTACGCGACGCCAAGGGCGCCGCCGTCACCGGCCTGCCGCTGACCATCGTCGTCAAGCGCCCGGATGGCGTCGAATATCGCCGCCGGCAGGTCGAGGACCAGGGCGCGGGCGGCCGCGCCCATTCGATCCAGCTCGTCTCCGGTTCCGCGACCGGCACCTGGCGCGTCCTCGCCTATTCCGACCCGAAGGGCCAGGCGATCGGCGAGACCTCCTTCCTCGTCGAGGACTATGTCCCCGAGCGGCTGGAGCTGACGCTGACGCCGAAGGCGCCGCTGCTCCAGGCCGGCCAGCCGGCGGAGCTCGATGTCGCCGCCCGCTATCTCTACGGCGCGCCGGGCTCCGAGCTTGACGTCACCGGCTCGATGACGATCCGCGCGGCCGATGCCAGCGCCATCCCCGGCTTCAAGGACTATCAGGTCGGCCTCACCGACGAGGCTTTCGAGCCGGTCCAGAGCGAATTCGAGGAAAGCACCACGACCGACGCCGCCGGCAAGGCGACGATCTCCAACCCCGTCCAGCAGGCGGATACCAACCGCCCGCTCGAGGTCGAGATGACCGTGCGCGTGGGCGAGCCCGGCGGGCGCGCCATCGCACGCTCGGTCACGATGCCGATCGTGCCCAAAGGCGCCGCGATCGGCGTGAAGAAGCTGTTCCGCGACGGCGATCTCGGCAACGGCCAGACCGCCAATTTCGAAGTGATCATGGCGACCGGCGACGGCAAGCGCCTCGCTCGGCCCGGCGTCAAATGGGTGCTGTCCAAGGTCCGACGCAATTACCAGTGGTTCTTCCAGGACGGCCGCTGGAACTATGAGGGCGTCAAGACCACCCGCCGCGTCGCCGATGGCGAGATCGCAGTGGCGGAGGCCGCTGGCGCCAAGATCGCCGCGCCCGTCGAATGGGGCAATTACCGGCTCGACGTGACCTCTGACGGCAATGAGGCGGCCGAGACCTCGGTCTCCTTCAGCGTCGGCTATGAGAGCGACAAGACGGCCGACACGCCGGATGTGCTCGACGTCGCCCTCGACAAGGCTGCTTATGCCGATGGCGAGAGCCTGCAGGTTCGTCTCTCGCCGCGCTTCGCCGGCAAGGCGACGCTTGCCGTCGTCACCGACAAGGTTGCTGATATCCGCACCATCGACATCACGGAAGGCGGCACCAGCGCCAGCATTCCGGTGAAGGCGGAGTGGGGCGCCAGCGCCTATCTCGTCGTGCTCGCGCACCGGCCGATGGACGCCTCTGCCAAGCGCCTGCCCGGCCGGGCCATCGGCCTCTCCTGGTTCCAGATCGGCAAGGAGACGCGCACGCTGGCGCTCGATCTCGGTGCGCCCAAGCTGGTGCGCCCGCTCACGACGCTGTCGCTGCCGGTCAAGGTCACCGGCATGAAGGCCGGCGAAGAGGCCTATGTCACGCTGGCCGCCGTCGATATCGGCATCCTCAACCTCACCCGCTACGAGAGCCCGGACCCGAGCAAGTTCTTCTTCGGCCAGCGCCAGCTCGGCCACGACCTGCGCGATCTCTACGGCTACCTGATCGACGGCATGCAGGGCACGCGCGGCGCGATCCGCACCGGCGGCGACGCCGCGCCTAGGATGGATGGCGAGAAGCCGACGCAGGAGCCACTCGCCCGCTATTCCGGCGTGGTCAAGGTCGGGGCCGACGGCACGGCGAAGATCGATTTCGACCTGCCGGCCTTCAACGGCTCGGTGCGTGTCATGGGCGTCGCCTGGTCGGCCGGCCGCACCGGCCAGGCCAGCGCCGACGTGATCGTGCGCGACCAGATCGTCGCCCAGGCGACGCTGCCGCGCTTCCTCGCTATCGGCGACCAGTCGCGCTTCCATCTCCAGGTCGACAATGTCGAGGGTCCGGCCGGCGCCTATACCGTCGATCTCGACGTGAAGGGACCAGTGCTGGTCGCGGCCGACGCCACCCGCCGCACCATGCAGATGGGTGCCGGCGCCAAGACGCAGATGACGATCCCCGTCACCGCAGCCGGCCTCGGTCGCGCCGAGTTCGATGTCCGTGTCTCCGGCCCGAACGGGCTCAGTACGGTGCAGAACCTCGCCGTGAGGGTCCAGCCCTCGGCCGCCACGATCGCGCGCCGCATCGTCCGCGCCATCCCCGGCAATGGCGGGGCTATCACTGTCTCCTCCGACCTGCTCGCCGATCTCGTGCCGAATTCCGGCCAGGTCTCGGTGACGGTCTCGCCCTTCGGCTCGCTCGACGTGCCGGCCCTGCTCAAGGCGCTCGACCGCTACCCCTATGGCTGTACCGAGCAGACCGTCTCGCGCGCCCTGCCGCTGCTGGCGGTCAACCAGCTCGCCTCGCTGGAACAGCTCGCGCTCGACGACAAGGCCGACGAGCGGGTCGTCAATGCGATCGAGCGCGTGCTCGCCCGCCAGGGCGGCAACGGCTCCTTCGGCCTCTGGGGCGTCGGCGGCGACGATCTCTGGCTCGATGCCTTCGTCACCGACTTCTTGACCCGGGCCCGCGAGAAGCAGTTCGCGGTGCCGCAGATCGCCTTCAATCTCGCGCTCGACCGCCTGCGTAACCAGGTCGTCAACACCAGCGAGATCAACAAGGAAGAGGCCGCCGGCATCGCCTATGCGCTCTATGTGCTCGCCCGCAACGGCCGGCCGGTGATGGGCGACCTGCGCTATCTCGCCGACAACAAGCTCGGCGATTTCGCGACGCCGCTCGCCCGCGCCCAGATCGGCGCCGCGCTCTCGGCGCTGGGTGATCGCGGACGCGGACGCGGCGCCTTCGGCAGCGCGCTCGGGCTGTTGCAGCAGGCGAGTGACGATGGCCTGTCGCGGCCCGATTACGGCTCCCGCCTGCGCGACGGCGCCGGCGTACTCGCCCTGATCGCGGAAGCCAATGGCGAGCGTGCCGATATCAGCCGCGCGGTTTCGATCGTCGACGCCACCCGCAGCAACGCCCGCTACAGCTACACCTCGACGCAGGAGCAGATGTGGATGGTGCTGGCGGCGCAGGCCATGGCTAAGGACGCCGAGGGCATGACGCTGACGGTCGACGGCACCGCCCGCAAGGGCGCGCTCTACCGCACGCTCTCCGCCGAGGCGCTGGAGGCGAAGTCGCTCACCATCGCCAATCCCGGCGCCGGCAATGCCCAGGCGGTCATCACCGTCGCCGGAATCCCGACCGCGCCGGAGCCGGCCCTGAACCAGGGCTTCGGCCTGGAGCGCGTCATCTACACGATGAAGGGCGAGAAGGCCGATCCGGCGCGCCTGCGCCAGAACGAGCGCTATGTCGTGGCGCTGACCGTGACGGAGGCCACGCCGCGCTATGGCCGGCTGCTGCTGGTCGATCCCGTTCCGGCCGGGCTGGAAATCGAGAACGCCAACCTGACGGAAGGCGCCTCGGTCGCGGGCCTCGATTGGCTGAAGCAGGACGTCTACCCGGTCCATACCGAGTCGCGCGATGACCGCTATGTCGCCGCCTTCGAGCGATCGGGCTCGAAGAACGACAAGCTCTCCTACACCGTCGCCTATATCGCGCGAGCCGTCTCGCCCGGCCGCTATGTCTCGCCTGCCGCCGTGATCGAGGACATGTACCGGCCGGATCGCTTCGGCCGCACGGGCTTCGGCGCGGTGGAGATCACCTCGGCGCGGTAATATGAGCGAGAATGGGCAAACACGGCCGTCATTCTCGGGCGAAGCGCAGCGCAGACCCGAGAATCTCGATCAGAAGATGCTCGGGTCAAGCCCGAGCATGACGGCCGATGCTGCCGTCATCGCGAGCGCAGCGAAGCGATCCAAGGGCAACCGTGTGGCACGCTGGATTGCTTCGTCGCTGACGCTCCTCGCAATGACGGGAGCGCTTGCCCTCGCCCTCTATGCCCGCTCGTTACCCCCGCTCGACCTCGCGGCCGCGGCCGATCGCTCGACCGTGGTGCTCGATCGCGAAGGCAAGCTGCTGCGCCCCTTCCTCACAGCGGATGGGCGCTGGAAACTCCCCGTCACCAGCGAGGATGTCGACCCGCGCTATCTCGCCATGCTCAAGGCCTTCGAGGACAAGCGCTTCGACGGCCATCGCGGCATCGATCCGTTGGGCATGCTGCGCGCCGCCGGCCAGATGCTGATCAATGGCCGCGTCGTCTCAGGCGGCTCGACCTTGACCATGCAGGTCGCCCGCCTGCTCGAACCGCGGGAAGAGCGCACGCTCTCCGCCAAGCTAAGGCAGGCCGTGCGCGCAGTCGAATTGGAACGGCACTTCGACAAGGCGCGCATTCTCGACCTCTACCTCACGCTCGCGCCCTTCGGCGGCAATCTCGAGGGCGTGCGCGCCGCGAGCTTCGCCTATTTCGGCAAGGAGCCGAAGCGGCTCTCGACCGCCGAGGCCGCCCTGCTCGTCGCCCTCCCGCAATCCCCCGAGACGCGCCGGCCGGACCGCTTCGTCGAGGCCGCGCGCAAGGCGCGCGAGCGCGTGCTGGAACGGGTCGAGCAGGCGGGCCTGGCCACGCGAGACGAGGTCGCCGCCGGCCGCAACGAGCCGATCCCGACGGCACGCCGCCCCTTCCCGAACCTGAGCCCCCATATCGCCGAGCAGGCGGTGGCGGAAGCCCCAGTCGAGCGCGTCCAGAAGCTCTCGCTCGATGCCCGCTTACAAACCGCGCTCGAAGGGCTCGCGCGTGAACGCAGCCTCGGCCTCGCCCCGCAGGTTTCGATCGCGATCCTCGCCGTCGACAACGAGACCGGCGAGATTCGCGCCTCCGTGGGCGGCGTCGATTACTTCGCAACGGAACGGGCGGGCGCGCTCGATCTGACACGGGCCTTGCGCTCGCCCGGCTCGGCGCTGAAGCCCTTCATCTACGCACTCGCCTTCGACAACGGCATCGCCCATCCCGAGACCATGCTCGAGGACCGGCCGGCGCGCTACGGCATCTATATTCCCGAGAATTTCGATATGACCTTCCAGGGCATGGTCAGCGCGCGCAAGGCGCTCCAGCTCTCGCTCAACGTGCCCGCGGTCGAGCTGCTCTCGGCGCTCGGCCCGCAGCGCTTCCTGTCGCGCCTGCGCGATGCCGGCGTCGCCATCGCCATGCCCAAGGATAGCGGCGCGCCCGGCCTCGCGGTCGGTCTCGGCGGTCTCGGCATCACCTTGCAGGACCTGACCCGCGCCTATGTCGGCCTGGCGCGTGGCGGCGAGATGCTGCCGTTGAGATTCCGGCCACAGGCAGTACAAGCCGGCCCGGCCCCTCGCCTCGTCGATCCCGTGGCAGCCTGGTATGTCGCCGACACCCTTCTCGGCGCGCCGCCGCCCCTCAATGCCGTGCCCGGCCGCATCGCCTACAAGACCGGCACGTCATACGGCTATCGCGATGCCTGGGCCGTCGGCTTCGACCGCAAGCACACGATCGGCGTCTGGGTCGGGCGCGCCGATAACGGCGCCGTCCCCGGCCTCGTCGGGCGCACGGTCGCCGCACCGATCCTGTTCGACGCCTTCGCCCGGCTCGGCATCGACCCACGTCCCTTCCCGCAGCCGGCCGACGCGATCGTCGCCAGCACCGGCCATCTGCCGCCGCCGCTGCGCCATCTTCGGCAGGACGTGCCCAAAACCGTGACGGCGATGACGACGCCGACGCTGAAGCTCGCCTTCCCGCCGGACGGCGCCCGCATCGACCTCTCGGCCGCCGCCCTCGACGGCAATGCCCGGCTCAACCTCAAGGCCGCCGGCGGCTCGCCGCCCTATACCTGGCTGGTCGACGGCACGCCGGTGACCGAGCCGCAGCGCCGTCGCGAGACGCAATGGCAGCCGCCCGGCAAGGGCTTCATGCGGATTTCGGTGATCGACGCGACCGGAGCGAGCGAGAGCGTCTCGGTCAGGCTGCAGTAGCGCTCCGCGCGTCATCCCGCAGGCGCTGCGGCACGTCAGTGCTGCTGCGCAGATGCGGGACCGTTGTCAGGATAGGGCGCCTTCTCTTCAAGCGGTCCCGTGTCTGCGCAGCAGCGTTGCGCGCTGCAGCGCGCACGGGATGACGGCGGGGGCGGCCCCTTGACCTACTCCGCTGGCACCGGATGCGCCCCGTGAGCGCCATGCGCCTCGTCATGCGCGCCATGGCGCGAGCCATGGACCTTGCGGGCGAGGTAGCTATAGGCGACCGGCACGACATAGAGCGTCAGCAGCGTGCCGAAGGTCATGCCGCCGACGATGACCCAGCCGATCTGCGAGCGGCTTTCCGCGCCGGCGCCATGGGCGATGGCGAGCGGCACCGCTCCGAGCACCATGGCGCCCGTCGTCATCAGGATCGGCCGCAGGCGCAATTCGGCGGCTTCGACGAGGGCGTCGATCATCTCCCGGCCCTCCTCGCGGAGCTGGTTGGTGAATTCCAGGATCAAGATGCCGTGCTTGGTGATGAGGCCGACCAGCGTGATCAGGCCGATCTGGCTGTACACGTTCATCGTCCCGCCCGTGAAATAGAGCGCGGCGAGCGCACCGGTCAGCGAGAGCGGCACCGAGACCATGATCACAACCGGGTCGACGAAGCTCTCGAACTGCGCCGCCAGCACCAGATAGATGAAGCCCAGCGCCAGCAGGAAGACGATGAAGATGCTCGCGCCCGACTGCTTGAACTCGCGGCTCTGGCCGGAATAGTCGATCTGCACGCTATTGGGCAGCACGCGCGCCGCGCCCTCCTCCAGCACCTTGAGCGCGTCGCCGAGCGAATAGCCCGGCGCCGGGATCGCGGTGATCGTCGCCGAGCGCAGCTGGTTGAAACGCACCAGCTCCTTCGGCGCCACCGTCTCCTCGACCTGGACGAGGCTGGAAAGCTGCACCACGGCGCCGCCGCGGCCCATCAGGTAGATCGATTGCAGCGCCTGCGGCGTGTTGCGCTCGGCGCCCTCGACCTGCAGCACGACATCGTACTGTTTGCTGTTCATGTTGAAGCGGGTCACCTGCCGGCCGCCAAGCAACGTCTCCATGGTGCGGCCGATGATGTCGACATTGACGCCGAGATCGGCGGCGCGCTGCCGGTCGATCGAAACCTTGAACTGCGGCTTGTCGAGGATGAGATTGCTCTCGACATTCGTCAGGACCGGCGAGTTCGCGACCTCTGCCATCAGTTGGTCGACATAGGACTTGATCTGGGCATAGGGCTCCGACGAGCGCAGCACGAACTCGACCGGCTTGCTGTTGGCATTGCCCTGCCCGAGCGAGGCCGGGTTAGTCGCGAAAAGGCGGATTCCGGGAATCTGCGACAGGCCTCGGTTGATCTCGGCGACGATATCCTGCTGCTTGCGATGACGCTCTTCCCAAGGCTTCAGGCGCGCGAAGGCGATCGCACGCGTCACGTCGGGGAAGCCGACAATGACGAGGTAGCTGTCGACCTCCTGGATATTCTTGAAATAGTTCTCGACCTGCCTGGCGTAATCGGCGGTAAAGGAAAGCGTTGCGCCCTCCGGCGATACGCCGATGGCGTTGATCGTGCCGCGATCTTCGACCGGGGACAGCTCCGCCCGAAGATGGGTGAAGAAGAAATAGCCCCCGCCTGCGACGCCGAGCGCCAGCAGGACGACGAGCGGACGCACCGACAAAGCGGCCCGCAGTGAGGCCTTGTAGCCGCGCGACAGCGCGTTGAAGCCGCCTTCCAGCAGATTGTACAGCCAGCTATGCTTCTCGTGATGACGCAGGAGCTTTGCGCACATCATCGGCGTCAGCGTCAGCGCGACGAAGCCCGAGACCAGCACCGCACCGGCCAGCGTCAGCGCGAACTCGATGAAAAGCTTGCCGGTCCGCCCCGTCGAGAATGCCATCGGCGCATAGACCGCGACCAGCGTCAGCGTCATCGCCACCACCGCGAAGGCGATCTCGTTGATGCCGCGGATCGCCGCCGGGGTCGGCTTCATGCCGTCCTCGATATGGCGGTGCACGTTCTCCAGCACGACGATGGCGTCGTCGACGACGAGGCCGATGGCGAGCACCATCGAGAGCAGCGTCAGCGTGTTCACGGTGAAGCCGAGCGCATACATCAGCGCAAACGAGCCGATCAGCGAGACGGGGATCGTCACCAGCGGGATCAGGGTCGCGCGCACCGAGCGCAGGAAGATGAAGATGATCAGCACGACGAGCACGATCGCCTCGAAGATCGTCTGGAACACCGCCTTGATCGAACGGTCGATAAAGACCGAGGTGTCGTAGGACTTGGCGATCGACATGCCCTGTGGCAGATCCTCGATGATGCCGGGCAGCGCTTCCTCGATGCCGGCCGAGACGTCGAGCGGGTTGGCCGTCGCCTGCTTGACGATGCCGATCGTGACCGAGGGCGTGCCACGGAACCACGCGGCGTTGCGCTCCTCGCGGGCGCCGAGCTCGACCTTGGCGATGTCCTTGACCTTGACCGGGAAGCCGTTGGCGTCCTTGACGACGATCTCGCGGAACTCCGCCGGCGACGTCATGCTGGTCTGCGAGAGCACCGTGAATTCGCGGTCGTTGCTCTCGATGCGGCCCGAGGGAATCTCGATGTTCTGCGCCCGGACCGCGGCCTCGACCTCCTGGACGCTGACGCCATAGGCCGACATGCGGGCGCGATCGAGCCAGAGACGCATCGCATATTGGCGCTGCCCGAGGATGCGAACCTCCGCAACGCCGGTGACGTTCTGGACGCGGTCGGAGATGAAGCGGTCGGCGAAATCGGTCAGCTCCAGCGGCCCGTGCCGCGAGCTGGTCAGCGAGAGATAGAGGATCGGCTGCGAGTCCGCCTCGACCTTGGCGATGACCGGCTCGTCGATCTCGTCGGGCATGCGGCTGCGCACGCGGCTGACACGGTCGCGCACGTCGGAAGCCGCGACGTCGGGGTCGACATCCGGGCGGAAGCGCACCTGGATGAAGCTGCGCTCCTGGCGGCTGGTCGAGGACAGGATCTCGATGCCCTCGATGCCGGCGATCGAGTTCTCCAGGATTTGCGTTACCTGCGTCTCGATGATCTCGGCGGAGGCGCCGCGGTAGTCGGTGCGGACCGAGACAATCGGCTCGTCGATATTCGGGTATTCACGGACGGTCAGGCGGCCATAGGAGACGATGCCGATCAGCATCACCAGAAGGCTCAGCACCGTCGAGAGAACGGGCCGGCGGACGAAGAGTTCGAAGAGGCTCATGAGTCAGTCCTAGAGCTGGCTCGTCTGGACTACCTTGTCCTTGATCGCGATGATCGCACCGTCGCGCAGCCGCATCTGGCCAGCGGTGATGACCTGCATGTCGGCTTTAAGCCCGCTGACGATCTCGACTTTGCCCGGCAGCCGCTTGCCCAGTTCGACGGTGACGCGCTTGGCCTTACCCTTGTCGACAACATAGACCATCTTGCCGACGGCATCCGGCACCACGGCCATTTCCGGCACCAGGATCGCGTTCTCGCGCTGGTCGACGGTGATGGCGAGGCGGGCGAAAAGGCCGGGCTTCAGTGCGAGATCGGCATTGGGGATATTGGCGCGCAGGCGGATCGCCCGGCCGTTCACATCGACCACCGGGTCGATCGCGTAGATCTGCCCCTGGAACTTGCGGTCCGGCACCGCATCGACGCGCATCTGCACGGGCTGGCCGACCTTCAGGCGGCTGAGATAGATCTCGGGCACGCGGAAATCGATCTTGATCGGGTCGATGCTGGTCAGCGTGATCAATTGCTTGCCGACCGAGACATAGTCGCCGACGCCGACCGAGCGCAGGCCGACCACGCCGGTGAACGGCGCCACGATGGTGGACTGGGCGAGCTTGGCCTTGGCGAGCTGCACGCGGGCCTCGCTGGAAGCGAGCTTCGCCGCGGATTCGTCGAGCGCGACCTGCGTTCCCGAGCCGCGCGAGACAAGCCCCCTGAGCCGGTCGTTGGTGTCGCGGGCGAGACCGAGATCCGCCATCGCCTGCTTGAGCTCGGCATCGAGGATAGCCGTATCGAGCTTGACCAGCTCCTGGCCGGCCTTGACGGGCTCGCCCTCCTTGAAACCGAGGAAGACGACGCGGCCGGCGATCTCCGGCGCGATCACCACGGATTCATCGGCAGCGAGCGTGCCGAGTGCCTCGACCTCCTCGCTGACGGTCGCCAGCTCGATCGACGCGACCTCGACCGGCACGGCGCGCGGACCCGAGACCGCGCTGGCCTGTGCCTGCTGGGTGCCGGCGCGCTGGTTGCGGTAGGCATAATAGCCGCCGCCCGCGACCACGGCGACGAGAACAAGAAGGACGAACCGCTTCATCAGGCTGGAGGCTCCGTTGCCGCCCATTAGTCTTAAATGGAACGAAAGGCGTTGCTAAGATGCCGGCGTGCCACAGCGGCACAAAAACAGCAGTTTCCGCGCCGATGCCGCATCGATCCGGCCTCCCAGCCATCGATGCAAGATGCTTGCCGATGAGAAGCCCACGATCACAGGCGTCTCCGCCGCACACAACCATCCACCCTCATCCTGCCGGCAAGCCGCGGATCGTCCAAGCGCATTCTGGAGACATCACGAAACGTTGACCGGCTCGCGAAGGCGCAATCGCTGCTTTCGAGGCTTTCCACCTGCTGTCACGCCGCTGTCATCCGTGGCCGCTAGGCCTCGCGGCGATCGAGACGCCTGACCCTCTGGCTTTGGCCGGACGGGGACGCGCTCATGCCCGCATCGTGCCCGAGAACCATTTCATGCTGCGTATCGAAGGCCTCACCAAGCGCTTTGGCGACAGGAACGCGGTCGACGCCGTGACCCTGACCGTGCCGAAGGGAGAGATGGTCGGCGTCATCGGCCCCTCCGGCGCCGGCAAGTCGACGCTGCTGCGCATGCTGAACCGCCTGACCGAGCCGACCTCCGGCCAGATAGTCTGCGAGGAGCAGAACGTCACCGGCCTGAAGGGAGCCTCGCTGCGGCGCTGGCGCCGCGACACGGCGATGATCTTCCAGCAGTTCAACCTCGTCGGCCGCTTGGACGTGCTGACCAATGTCCTGCTCGGCCGGTTGAACCATCGCTCCGCCGCGCTGACGCTGGTCAAGAGCTTTTCCGAGGACGACAAGATCCGCGCCATCGCGGCGCTCGAGCGTCTCGATATGGGCCATCTCCTGGCGCAGCGCGCCGAGACCCTCTCCGGCGGCCAGCAGCAGCGCGTCGCCATCGCCCGGGCCCTCGTCCAGGAGCCGCGCATCATCCTCGCCGACGAGCCGATCGCCTCGCTCGACCCGCGCAACACCCAGGTCGTCATGGACGCGCTGTTTCGCATCAATCGCGAGGACGGCATCACCGTGATGTGCAACCTGCACGATCTCGACATCGCCGCGAAATACTGTGACCGCCTGATCGGCATGTCCGCCGGCAAGGTCGTGTTCGACGACGTGCCGCAGGCGCTGACCCGCGAGATCGCGGCCGAACTCTACGGCATCGAGGCCAAGGATGCCGGCGCCGAGGCGCTGGATGCGCTCGACGCCATCGCCGCTTCCGAGGCGAAGCGCGCCCGCCAGAAGACCGCCTGATTTCCTGAGATCGCCGGACCGGCCCGAAGGCCGTCGCCGCGAGAAGACCATCCCGCCTAAGACTACAACCAGGAGCATATCGATGCTGACCCGTCGTCACACCCTCAAGCTTGCCGTCGCCGGCCTGGCGCTCGCCGCCGCGGCTCCGGCCTTGGCCCAGGACTGGAAGGCGAAATATCCCGAGCTCGTCTTCGCGATCATCCCATCCGAGAACGCCTCGGGCGTGGTCGAGCGCTACACCCCCTTCGTGAACTATCTCGCGAAGGAGCTCGGCACCAAGGTGACCCTGCGCATCGCCAACGACTATGCCGCGATCATCGAGGGCCAGCGCGCCGGCAACATCCATATCGGCATGTACGGCCCGGCCTCCTTCGCCCGTGCCCGCATGACCGGCGCCAAGGTCGACGCCTTCGCGATCGAGACCAACCTGGACGGCACCAAGGGCTATCACTCGGTCTTCTACGTGAAGAAGGATTCGCCCTACCAGAAGGTCGAGGACCTCAAGGGCAAGAATCTCGGCCTCGTCGATCCGAACTCGACCTCCGGCAACAACGTCCCGCGCTTCGTCCTCAACGGCATGAAGATCGAGCCGGAAACGTTCTTCTCGAAGGTCGTCTATACCGGCAGCCACGAGAACGCGATCATCGCGCTCCAGCAGGGCACGGTCGACATCGCCGCCAACTGGTGGAACGACGAGCAGGAATCCAACTTGCAGCGCATGGCCCGCAAGAACATGGCCAAGGCCGAGGATTTTCGGATCATCTACAAGTCCGAGCAGATCGTAAACTCGCCGATGGCCTATCTCACCGACCTGCCGGAAGAGCTGAAGGCCAAGATCCGCGACGCCGTCCTGAACCTCGCCACCAAGGACAAGGTCGCTTTCGACAAGATCTATGAAGGCAAGCAGGGCCCGCTCGTCGCCGTCGACAACAAGGCTTACGACCCGATCATCGAGCTGAACAAGTTCGTCGACGACCTCCGCAAGAAGAAGTCGTCGTAAGCAGCACGCCTGCTCTCGCCGTCATGGTCGGGCTTGTCCCGACCATCCACGCCTTCGTTTCGTTGATCGAATGCGGTGTTCAAGACGTGGATGCTCGCCACAAGGGCGGGCATGACGGCTGCGGCGCTGGCTAGCGCCCTCTCCGGCAACGGACACAGAATTCCATGACCCTCGCGATCGACCGCAACGACCCAGCCATCCGGGCCCATGCCGAGACCTATCGGCAGGCTTCCTCGGCCAAGCGCCGGCAGGCCCTGATCGGCATCGCCGTCTTCATCGCCTGCGTGCTGCTCTCGGCGCGCGGCGCCGAGGTCGATCTCGTCAAGTTCTTCGAGAACATCCACCGCTTCCCGAAATACATCTACGAAACGCTGCCGACGCTCCGGCTCGGCAGCGTCGGCACCGACCTCGCCGAATGGTACTGGGGCCTGAAGGGCTGGCTGAAGCTGCTCTGGCAGACCGTGCTCATCGCCTATGTCGGGACGATCCTCGGCGCCGCCGGCGCCTTCCTGTTCTGCTTCGCCGCCGCCGCCAATCTCGGCCGCGCCACCTGGCTGCGCTTCGCGGTGCGCCGCTATCTCGAATTCTGCCGCACCGTTCCCGAGATCGTCTTCGCGCTGATCTTCGTCATCGCCTTCGGTCTCGGCCCGCTGCCCGGCGTGCTCGCCATCGCGATCCACACCATGGGCGCGCTCGGCAAGCTCTTCTCGGAAGTCGTCGAGAATATCGACCTGAAGCCGGTCGACGGCGTCACCGCCGCCGGTGGCAGTTGGTGGCAGATCGTCCGCTTCGCGGTGGTGCCGCAGGTGCTCTCCAACTTTGCGAGCTATGCGCTGCTGCGCTTCGAGATCAATGTCCGCGGCGCCTCCATCATGGGCTTCGTTGGCGCCGGCGGCATCGGCCAGGACCTGATCGAAGCGATCCGCAAGTTCTACTTCACCGATGTCAGCGCCATCCTGCTGCTGATCATCATCGCGGTGATGCTGATCGACTACGGCACCGAGCGGCTGCGCCACGCCCTCCTCAGTCTGGAGCACGGCCGATGAGCCTCGCCCTCTCGACGACCGAGCGCGCCGACATCCTCAATCGCCACGAGGCCGCGATCCGCGGCTCGCTCAAGACGAAGCTCGCGACGATCGGCGCTATCGCCGCCCTCGCCGGCCTCTTCCTCTACGGGCTGACGACGCTCGAGACCTCGCTCTGGAAGCTCATTTCCGGCCTCGGCAATCTCGGCACCTTCGTCGTGCTGATGCTGCCGCCCGATCCCGGCTCCTTCGCCCGCGCGATCATCTTCGTGAAAGCGTTGTTCGAGACGATCGCGATCGCCTTCCTCGGCACCGTGCTCGCCGCCATCCTGGCGCTGCCGCTCGGCTTCATCGCCGCGCGCAACGTCATCGCCAACCGCGTCGTACATTTCCTCGCCCGCCGCTCGCTCGACACGGTGCGCGGCGTCGATGCCCTGATCTGGGCGCTGATCTGGGTCAATGTCGTGGGTTTGGGCCCCTTCGCCGGCATGCTCGCGATCATGACCAGCGATCTCGGCGCCTTCGGCAAGCTCTATTCGGAAGCGATCGAGGCAGCCGACCGCAAACCGGTCGAGGGCGTCTCCTCCGTCGGCGGCGGAAAGGCCCATGAGATCCGCTTCGGCCTGCTGCCTCAGGTGCTGCCGGTGATCGCGAGCCAGGTGCTCTACTACATCGAGTCGAACACCCGCTCCTCAACCATCATCGGCATCGTCGGCGCCGGCGGCATCGGACTCTATCTCGCCGAGACGATCCGCACGCTGGAATGGCAGCAGGTCTCCTTCCTGATCCTGCTGGTCCTCGCCGCGGTCTCCGCCATCGACTTCCTGTCGAGCAAGCTGCGCTTCGCCATCATCGGCCGCCGGGCGCGCTGAAGCCCAGCCGTCATTCTCGGGCGGAGCGCAGCGCAGACCCGAGAATCTCATGCAGGAAGGGGCGCCTCGCTTTCCTGAGATGCTCGGGTCAAGCCCGAGCATGACGGAGCCCTTCAATCCCCGAACGGCTCGATCACCATCTCCACGCGCTCGGCGGCGAAGACGCTGCTCACGAGATGCACCGGCGTCAGGTCCGGCAATGCATCGACCGCCGTCGAGATCATCACCGCAGCCTCGGGCGCGATCTCCAGCAGCTCCGCCTCGCGCTCGTCCGCAAGCCGCGCCGTCAGTCGTGTCGACAGGCGCACGTAATCCGTGATGCCATAGATCGTGAAGGCGGCCGTGATCGAGCCCGCCGCCTCACGATAGGCCTTGTCGAAATCCGGGAAGCGCTCGAGCGAGAGCCAATGCGTTCCGGTTCCCATCGGCACGCCATCGGCGAGACTCACGCCCCGCACGCACCAGAGCGGCGTCCCGGTCTTGAGTTTGAGCGCGGTACAGGCCGCGGCCTCGCCCACCACCACCTCCGCCGAGAGCATGCGGCTCGTGCCAGTGATGCCGAGCTTGCCCATATTGGTGCGCATGCTGACGCGCCGGCCGATCGGATAGGGCAGGCGCGGCGCCGTCACCTGCGTGCCGCGTCCGCGTGAGACCGTGACTAGCCCCTGTTCCGCGAGATGGCGAAAGGCCTGCCGCACCGTATGGCGATGCACGCCGAAGCGCTCGGCCAGCGCGACCGAGGCCGGCAGCGTGTCGCCGAGCTTGTACTCGCCGCGCCCGATCGCCTCGGCCAGTTCGTCGGCGATGCGCCGCCAGGCCGTTCCCCCGTCGCGCTCCGCTAGTGCCGGATCCGTCATCAAAATTTCATCCAAAAAGTATAGACCTTTGCCATCAACCCCCCTAGCATAGTCTAGACATTCGGAACTGACCAGCGAGCCCGCGCCGATGACGCAGAAAACCCCGAGGCAAAGCTGGATGGCGACGCTGGCGCGCGCCTCCCGCAGCGAGATCGAAACCCTGCTCGGTGATCCGCCGGACCATGACCTGTTGAAGGCACCGGAGACCGGCACCGTGATGGTCGAGGGCCGCGCCGGTGGCGCAGGCCGCCGCTTTAACCTTGGCGAGGCCACCGTGACGCGCTGCGTCGTGCGCCTCTCCAACGGACGGATGGGCTTCTCCTATGCGCTCGGCCGCGACGGCCGGAAGGCGCGGCTCGCCGCCCTGCTCGACGCCCGCCTCCAGGACGAGGCCGAGGGCAGTGGCCTGCATCGGGGCATCGCCACGCTCGCCGCGCAGCAGGCATCGGCCCGCGACCTCGCCTCGCGCAAGGCGGCGGCGACCAAGGTCGATTTCTTCACGCTGGTCAGGGGCTCGTGATGCCGGCTGAAACCATGATCGCTCCCGCCTTCTCCGATCCGGTCTTCCAATCGCAGGCCGCCTTCCGCGCCCTGCTCGCCGCCCTCTCCGAGCCCGGGACGCTGCAGCAGGTCGCCAGCGAGATCGCGCCGCCGGAAGGTCTTGCGACCGCGACGGCCACGGCCTTGCTGACGCTCGCCGATTACGAAACCCCCGTCTGGCTGCCGCAAACCCTGCGCAACGGCCCCGCCGGCGCCTGGCTGCGCTTTCATTGCGGCGCCGCGCTCGTCGATAATCCCTCTGAGGCCGCCTTCGCGGTCATCGATGGCGCGGCCGGTGCGCCGAGGCTCTCCGCCTTCAATCTCGGCACCGACCAGTTCCCGGATCGCTCGACGACCGTGATCGTGCAGGTCACCGGCTTGGAAGGTGGCCCCGGCATCACCCTCGCCGGCCCCGGCATCCTCGGCTCGCGCGATATCGCGCCGCAGGGTCTGCGCTCCGGCTTCACCGATGAAATGCGCGAGAACGGCGCGCTTTACCCGCTCGGCGTCGATGTTCTGCTCGCGCATGGCGAGGGCCTGATCGGCCTGCCGCGCTCGACGCAAGTTGAGGAAGCCCGCTAATGTATGTCGCAGTGAAGGGCGGCGAGGCCGCCATCCTCGCCACGCATGATCTCGTCGCTGAGGCCCGCCGGGGCGACCCGGCCGTGCCGGAAATCACGGTCGCCCAGATCCGCGAGCAGCAGGCTCTGGCCTGCGCCCGCGTGATGAACGAGGGCTCACTCTACGATCAGGACCTCGCCGCGCTCGCACTGAAGCAGTCGCAGGGTGACGTGATCGAAGCGGCGTTCCTGATGCGCGCCTATCGCACGACGCTGCCGCGCTTCGGTTCCTCCGAACCGCTCGACACCGCCGCGATGGCGATCCGCCGCCGCGTCTCGGCCACTTACAAGGATCTGCCCGGCGGCCAGGTGCTGGGCCCAACCTATGATTACACGCATCGGCTCTTCAACTTCGCTCTGATGAACGAAGGCGGCGAGGCCGCGCCCCGCTCGGCTCCCGTCCCGCTCGACGCCACCATGCCGCGCGTGCCCGACATCCTTGGCGCCGAGGGCCTGATGGAAGCCGAGGAGCCGCCGGAAGGCGATCCGCGCCCCTTCGACCTCACCCGTGATCCCGTCTCCTTCCCGGCCGATCGCGATGTGCGCCTGCAATCGATGGCGCGTGGTGACGAAGGCTTCCTGCTCGGCCTCGGCTATTCCGTGCAGCGCGGCTTCGGCGGCACGCATCCCTTCGTCGGCGAGGTCCGCGTCGGCGAGGTCGCGGTCGAATTCGTGCCGGAGGAGCTCGGTTTCGCGGTCGATCTCGGCGACGTCACCCTGACCGAGTGCCAGATGGTCAACCAGTTCCAGGGCTCGAAGGACGTGCCGCCGCAATTCACGCGCGGCTACGGCCTCGTCTTCGGCCATAGCGAGCGCAAGGCGATGTCGATGTCGCTGGTCGACCGCGCCCTGAAGGCGCGCGATTTCGGCGAGGCCACCAACTACCCGGCGCAGCAGGACGAGTTCGTCCTCTACCACGCCGACAATGTCGAGGCGGCCGGCTTCGTCGAGCATCTCAAGCTGCCGCACTACGTCGATTTCCAGGGCGAGCTCGAACTGATCCGCCGCATCCGTCGCGAGCGCGAGGAGAGATTGGCCCAGGAGCAGAACACCAAAGAGCCCGATACGATGCCGGAGGCTGCGGAATGACTATCCATCAGATGCCGGCGGACGATACCAAACCGGCTTACAACTACGCCTATCTCGACGAGCAGACCAAGCGGATGATCCGCCGCGCCCTGCTCAAGGCCGTCGCGGTTCCCGGCTATCAGGTGCCCTTCGGCTCGCGCGAGATGCCCTTGGCCCGCGGCTGGGGCACCGGCGGCATACAGATCACCGCCGCGATCATCGGCCCGGCCGATACGTTGAAGGTGATCGACCAGGGCGCCGACGACACTACAAACGCAGTTTCGATTCGCAGGTTCTTCGAACGCACGGCGGACGCCCGCACCTGCGAGGCGACGGAGGAGGCGACAATCATCCAGACCCGCCACCGCATTCCCGAAGCACCGCTGAAGCCCGGACAGGTGATGGTCTATCAGGTGCCAACGCCGGAACCCTTGCGCCGTCTGGAACCGCGCGAGGCCGAGACCCGCAAGATGCACGCCTGGGCCGAATACGGGCTGATGCAGGTCAAGCTCTACGAGGACATCGCCCGCTATGGCGAGATCACCAAGACCTATGACTATCCGGTCATGGTCAACGGCCGCTACGTGATGGCGCCCTCGCCCATCCCGAAATTCGACAACCCGAAGATGCACATGTCGCCCGCGCTGCAATTGTTCGGCGCCGGTCGCGAGAAGCGCATCTACGCATTGCCGCCCTATACCAGCGTGCGCAGCCTCGATTTCGAGGATCATCCCTTCCGCATCCAGAGCTGGTCGCAACCCTGCGGGCTCTGCGGCGCGGGCGACAGCTATCTCGACGAGGTCGTGATCGACGACCAGGGCGGGCGCATGTTCGTCTGCTCCGACAGCCATTATTGCGAGACCCGCCGGGCGGAAGGCCATCGCGGCACGATGCTGGGCGACGCGGCCGCGAGCGGCCTGGTCGAGGAGACCACCCCATGACCCTGCATGTCGCAGCGGCCGAGCTCGCGCTCGAACCCGCCCCTCTTCTCTCCGTCGACGGCGTCAGCCGCTTCTATGGCGAGCGCATCGGCTGCGCCGATGTCTCCTTCGATCTATGGCCGGGCGAGGTGCTCGGCATCGTCGGCGAATCCGGCTCGGGCAAGTCGACCCTGCTGCGTTGCCTCGCCGGCATCGACAAGCCGGACGAGGGCGAGGTGCTGTTCCGCGGCGGGCCCGCACCGCTCGACATCTACTCGGTCTCCGAGCAGGAGCGCCGCCGCCTGATGCGCACGGCCTGGGGCATCGTCCACCAGAACCCGCGCGACGGCCTGCGCATGGACGTCACCGCCGGCGGCAATGTCGGCGAGCGCCTGATGGATCGCGGCGACCGGCATTACGGCCGGATCCGCGAGCGCGCCCTCGACTGGCTAAGCCGCGTCGAGATCGCCGGCGCCCGCATCGACGACCGGCCGCGCCAGTTCTCGGGCGGCATGCAGCAGCGCCTGCAGATCGCCCGCGTGCTGGTCTCTGAACCGCGCCTCGTCTTCATGGACGAGCCGACCGGCGGCCTCGACGTCTCCGTGCAGGCCCGCCTGCTCGACCTCCTGCGCGTGCTGGTGCGCGATCTCGGCCTCGCCGCGATCATCGTCACCCACGACCTCGCGGTGGCGCGGCTCCTGACCGACCGGCTGATGGTGATGAAAGACGGCCGCGTCGTCGAGCAGGGCCTGACCGATCAGGTCCTCGACGATCCGCACCACGCCTATACGCAGCTTCTCACCTCGGCGGTGCTGAGTGTGTGACTCGTCACACCCTCGTCACCTCGCCGGCACAAGGCACTGACCCCATGACCACGATGATTCAGGTCGAGAACGTCGCCAAGACCTTCACCCTGCACAACCAGGGCGGAGCGCGTCTGCCCGTCTTCGACAACATCAATTTCCATGTCGAGGCCGGCGAGGCGCTGGTGCTGGCCGGCGCATCCGGCGCCGGCAAATCGAGCCTGCTGCGCATCCTCTACGGCAACTACAGACCCACGAGCGGCGCGATCCGCATCACCCATGCCGGCCGGCCCGTCGACATCGTCGCCGCCGTCCCGCGCACCGTGCTCGACATCCGCCGCCGCACGCTCGGCTTCGTCTCGCAGTTCCTGCGCGTGATCCCGCGCGTCTCCACGCTCGACATCGTGCGCGACCCGCTGCTGGCGCGCGGCGCCACGCCGGAGACCGCGACCGAGCGCGCCAAGGCCATGCTCGCCCGGCTCAACCTGCCCGAGCGCCTCTGGAACCTCGCGCCCGCAACCTTCTCCGGCGGCGAGCAGCAGCGCGTCAACATCGCCCGCTCCTTCGTCGACCCCTCGGCGATCATGCTGATCGACGAGCCCACCGCCTCGCTCGACGCCGCCAATCGCGACGTCGTCGTCGAGCTCATTGCCGAGGCGCGCGCCGCCGGCTCCGCGATCGTCGGCATTTTCCATGACGAGGCGGTTCGCGAACGCGTCGCGACGCGCTATCTCGACATCACCGCTTTCCGGAAGGCCTGACGATGCAGACCGTTCTCACCAATGCCAAACTCATCCTCGAGAACGAGGTCGTCACCGGCACCATCGCCTTCGACGCGAACGGCATCACCGCCATCGACCAGGGGAATTCGTCCCTGCCTGGCGCGATTGATGTCGGCGGCGACTATGTCGCGCCCGGCCTCGTCGAGATGCACACCGACAACATGGAAAAGCATTTCATGCCGCGCCCGAAGGTCTTCTGGCCGAACGGGCTCGCGGCGGCGCTGGTCCATGACGCGCAGATGGCTGCGGCCGGCGTCACCACGGTCTACGACGCCGTCTGCGCCGGCACGCCGTTCTCGGCCAAGGACTATCGCAAGGACATCTTCGCCGACGTGATGAAGTCGCTGGCCTATGGCAAGAGCGAGAACGTCTTTCGCATCGACCACCGCATCCACATGCGCTGCGAGCTGACCAGCCCTGGCCTGCTCGAGGACATCGCGCCCTATCAGGACGACGAACTGGTCCAGCTCGTCTCGCTGATGGACCACACCCCCGGCCAGCGCCAGTGGCGCGATCTCCAGCACCTCAAGACCTATGCCGTCGGCAACGGCAAAACGGTCGCGGAGTTCGAGGAGGACGTCGAGGTCCGGCAGCGCGAGGGCGCCGCGAATGTCGCCAAGAACTGGCAGGCCGTGGTCGACATTTTTCGCGCGCGCGGCATCCCGCTCGCGACCCATGACGACACGATCCCCGAGCATGTCGAGGAAGGCGTCGCCTCCGGCGCGGTGATCTCGGAATTCCCGACCACGGTCGAGGCCGCCGCCGCCGCCAAGCAGGCCGGCCTCGCCACGGTTGCCGGCGCGCCGAACGTCGTACGCGGCGGCTCGCATTCCGGCGGCGTCTCGGTCTCCGAGTTGGCCGAGAAGGGCCTGCTCGATGGCCTCTCCTCCGACTACGTGCCGGCAAGCCTGCTGCAGGCCGTGGTCAAGCTCAATGCCGACCATGGCATCGCGCTTCCCGAGGCGATGGGCATGGTGACCTGGAAGGTCGCCGATATCCTCGGCCTCCGGGACCGCGGCCATCTCAAGACCGGCCTGCGGGCCGATCTCGTGCGCTTCAAGGTACTGGGCGCGACGCCGGTGCTTTCCGCCGTCTGGTCGCAGGGCGAGCGCGCATTTTGAGCAAGCCGCGCTACGCCGTCTATTACGCCCCCGCCGCCGGCAGCGCCCTTTGGCGCTTCGGTTCGGCGGTGCTCGGCTATGATGCGCTGACCGGCGAAGACCTGCCCTTCGCCGTTCCGCCCGGATGCGATCCGGCCCAGTGGCCTGCCTTCACCGAAGAGCCCCGCCGCTACGGTTTCCACGCCACGCTGAAGGCGCCTTTCGAGCTCGCCGATGGCCGCAGCGAGGAGCAGTTGCGCGCCTTCGCCCGCAACCATGCCGCCGGGCTCGACGCTGTCGAACTGGCGGGCCTGAGCGTCACCGCGCTCGGTTCCTTCGTGGCGCTGACGCCGTCCGAGCCGAGCGAGGCCTTGCAGCGTTTCGCCTTCTCGGCCGTGCAGGCCTTCGAGCTGTTCCGCGCGCCGCTCTCCGAAGCAGATAAGGCGCGTCGCCTCAAGAGCCCGCTGACCCCAGCCCAGCACGCCTATCTCGAAGCCTATGGCTATCCTTATGTCGGCGACGCCTTCCGCTTCCACATGACGCTGACCGGCTCCCTGCCGAGCGAGCAGGCGGCACCGGTGAAACAGGCGCTTGAGACCGCCTATGCGGAGGCGCTTCCGGCCGACCCGGTCAGGATCGACCGCTTCGCGCTGTTCAAGCAGGACGACCGAGCCGGCCGCTTCCGCCTGCTCGATTCCTACGCTTTCGGGTGAGCTCTCCTTGCCGAACCGGGGCGTCATTCTCGGGCGAAGCGTAGCGCAGACCCGAGAATCTCTTTCAGGAGATGCTCGGGTCAAGCCCGAGCAGGACGGCGGAGAAATCCCCGCGATGCGGCATTCACGGCTACTACCGCCCCAACCCTCGCAGCACCGCCAGCAACTCCTCCGCCGCCTCGGCGACGCTGCGGTCGTTCAGGATCGTGACGATCTCGGCACGCTCCGCCGTCAGGGGCGCCTCGCGCTTCAGGCGGGCCGCGATATCGGCCTCGGTCTCGCGCCCGCGCGCCGCCAGCCGCTGCGCCAGCACCGCAACCGGCGCGGTGATGTTGAGCACGACCACCCGCTCAGCCAGCAGCTCGGCCACCCCAATGGCTGCGCGCGAGACGTTGACGATTACCACGCCACCCGTGCCGATGCCGGAAAGCTCTGCCGCCGGAATGCCGTAGCTCAGCCCATGCGCCTGCCAGCTCAACGCCAGCCCGCCATCGGCCTCGATCGCGCGAAAAGCGGCCTCGTCGCAGGAATCGTGATCCTCGGCACCTGCCATGGCCGGCCGGGTGATCAGGCGCCGCGCGAAGCGATAGCCGGGATCGCCAGCCAGCCCCACCCGCGCCGCGTCCATCAGCGTGTCCTTCCCCGCTCCGGATGGACCGACCACGAGAACGAGCACGCCCGTCTGCACGGCGGGGATCGCGACATCAGGAGAGGATAAGGACATGGCTGCGAAGAAGCTGGGACTGGAACCGCTGATCGACCCGACCGCCCAGGTGAGGCAGGCGACGCTCGGCCGCTACACCGCCATCGGTGCGCGCACCATCTTCGCCGAGTCGACGATGGGTGACTACTCTTATGTCGTGAACGACGCGAATGTCATTTACACGACAATCGGCAAGTTCTGCTCGATCGCGGCGATGACCCGGATCAACCCCGGCAACCACCCGATGCATCGCGCCAGCCAGTCGCATTTCACCTATCGCGCCGCCGCCTATTTCGACGATGCCGAGGATGACGACGCCTTCTTCGACTGGCGCCGCAGGCATGCCGTCACCATCGGCCACGATGTCTGGATCGGCCACGGCGCGATCGTGCTCGCCGGCCGTTCGATCGGCACCGGCGCGGTGGTCGCGGGCGGCGCCATCGTCACCAAGGATGTGGCACCTTACACCATCGTCGCCGGCAACCCGGCCCGGCCGGTGCGGCGGCGGTTTGCTGAGGATATCGCGGAAAGATTGCAGAACCTCGCCTGGTGGGACTGGGAGCACACGCGCCTGCGCGCCGCCCTCGATGATTTCCGCAACCTCTCAGTCGAGGATTTCGTAGAACGATACGAAACTGAATGAGAGGACAGCCATCCCATTGGTATGACTACATTATTCAGATCAGATAACAATTACGGAAGGTTCAAATTTTGAGATAATACGGCTCGGCCTTGTAGAACTTGACCCAGATCAAGACACACCCTCATAGGTTGTTAACCTTGTGGGCCCATGGTCGGCCTCCGGCGGAAACGGGTTCCGCCCGAGGCTGGGGACCTCTTGATGTCGGCTATGGATCATCTCGGCAAGCGGCTTGCCTTCATGCAGCTCGGCCCGGAGGCGCAGGCGCGCATTCGCGATGTCGGCGATGCTTTGGGCCCGTCCATTCCAGCCGCGCTCGACGCTTTCTACGCGCAGTTGCGCGCCTTCCCGGAAACGAAGGCGTTCTTCAGCAACGAGCAGCATATCGAGGGCGCCAAGCAGCGCCAGGCCAGGCACTGGGGCGGCATCGCCACCGGCAAGTTCGACGAGAATTATATCGGCGCCGTTACCCAGGTCGGCAAGGTCCATGCCCGCATCGGCCTGGAGCCGCGCTGGTATATCGGCGGCTACGCGCTGATCCTCGAGAAGTTGCTCGCCGGCGTACTTGAAGCGCGCTGGCCGAAGAACGCCCTGGGCAAGCGCATGGCCGGCGCGGCCGAACGCTCGGCCGAGATCGGCGCCATCGTCAAGGCGGCGCTGCTCGACATGGACTACGCGATCACCGTCTATCTCGAAGCCTCCGAGGAAGCCCGGCTGAAGGCCGAGGCCGAGGCCCGCGCGATCGAGCAGGCCAAGGCGGCCGAGCGCGACCAGGCCATCGCCTGCGTCAGCCAGAGCATGGCCGCGCTCGCCGAGGGCGACCTGACCTATCGCATGAGCGCCGAGATCCCGGCCGAGTACGCGGAGATCCGCGACCATTTCAACGGCGCGATGGCGCGTCTCCAGGAGATGGTCGGCACGATCAAGGCGACCTCGGCCGCGATCGCCTCCTCCTCGCAGGAGATCAGCACCGGCGCGCAGGACCTCTCGATGCGCACCGAGCAGCAGGCCTCGGCCCTTGAGGAGAGCGCCGCGACGACCGAGCAGCTCGCGGCCTCCGTCAAGACCTCGACCCAAGCCTCGCGCGAATCCGTCTCGCTGGCCGACGAAGCCGCGAATGTCGCCCGCACCGGCGGCGATATCGTCCGCGAGGCCGTCGCGGCGATGGCACGTATCGAAGACGCCTCGAAGCGCATCTCGGAGATCACCGACGTGATCGACGGCATCGCCTTCCAGACCAACCTGCTGGCGCTCAATGCCGCCGTCGAGGCGGCCCGTGCCGGCGATGCCGGGCGCGGCTTCGCCGTCGTCGCCGCCGAGGTCCGGGCATTGGCCCAGCGCTCGGCCGGCGCCGCCAAGGACATCACCGGCCTGATCTCGTCCTCGGACGCCGAGGTTGCCGACGGCGTCAAGCTCGTCCGTCAGGCCGGCGAGACGCTGGACCGCATCGTCGCCGCCTCCGCCAAGGTCTCCAGCACCGTCGAGGAGATTGCCTCTGCCTCCAGCGAGCAGGCCAACGGCATCGACGAGATGAGCCAGACCGTCAGCCACATGGACGAGATCACCCAGCAGAACGCGGCCTTGGCCGAGGAAAGCGCGGCTTCAGCCCGCGTGCTGCTCGACCAGATCGGGCAGCTCAACCGGCTGGTCGCGGCCTTCCGGACCGAGCAGGGCGGAGCTATGGCCACCGGTGCGATCAGGCGGCGAGCCGCCTGAGCCTCCCAATCTGGCGGCGTGCCTATCCGGCGAGCCGCCAGACCGAGCTGCACTTGATCTCGGCATCCTCCAGCGCGCGCGTCACCGGCACTTCATAGGTTGCGACCGCTTCCAGCTTGCCGCGCGGCAGATAGCTGCGGCCGGGATCGCCGATCAGCACCGTCGCGCCCCGCGCCGACAGCGCGAACAGCCAGTCGATGACCCGCTCGGCCATCGCGCGCTCGTAGCAGACGTCGCCGGCGCAGATCACGTTCCAGCCCTCGTCGCGCCCGATCAGATCCTCGCAGCGCGCCACGACATCAACGCCGTTGGCCGCGGCGTTGATGTCGATCGCAGCCGCTGCGAAGCCGTCGATATCGCAAGCCTCGACCGGCGCCGCGCCAACCTTCGCCGCCGCGATCGCCACGAGCCCCGAGCCGGAGGCAAAATCCAGCATCCGTCGCCCGGCGACGATCTCGGGATTGTCCAGCAGGTAACGTGCCAGCGCCTGCCCTCCGGCCCAGGCGAAGGCCCAGAACGGCGGCGGCAGGCCGATCAAGGCCAACTCGTCCTCGGTCTTCTGCCAGAGCTCCGTCGCCTCCTCCGCGACATGCAGTGCGATCTCCGGTGCATGCGGCACCGGCAAGAGCCGTGTATGGGCGCGGATGAAGGCCTCGCGATCGAGAGCGACCGGGCCGCTCATGCTGCGGCATCCGGCGTGGCGCGGCCGAGCAGGCTGAGATAGAGCGCCTTCACGCCGTTCATCACGTCGCGCTCGGTATGGCCGTCGAGCAGGCGCGCGCGCGCATTCTCGCCCATGCGCTCGGCAAGGCGCGGCGTACCGGCAAGCGCGACCAGCGCCTTGGCCAGCGCCGCAGCATCATCGGCCGGAACCAACATGCCGTCCTGTCCGTCGCGGACGAAGCTGCGGCAGCCCGGCACATCCGTGGTCAGGATCGCGCGGCCGCAGGCCGCCGCTTCCAGGATCGTGCGCGGCAGGCCCTCGCCGCCGCGCGAGGGCAGGATGCAGAGATGATGCGCCTTCCAGACGCCCTCGATATCGCGCGTCGGCCCGGCCCAAGCGATCCCCGGCCGCGCCGCCCATTCCTTCAGCGTTGTCTCGGGGATGGCCTTGGGGTTGGACGGGTCGGGCGCGCCATGGATGGTGAGCGTGACCTTCGCCCCCTCGGCCCGCGCCAGCCTCACCGCCTCCACCGCGAGGTCGACGCCTTTGGACCAGAGCATGCGCGCGACCAGCGCGACCTTGAGCGGCGGCGCCGACGGCATGGGCGAGGGCATCAGGATCAACGGATCGACGCCGGCCCCGCCGACGATCGCGACCTTGGTGGCATCCTGAGGATCGAGACCAAGCGTTACGGGATCGTCGGGATTCTCGAACAGGAACCGCACCTGCGGCCCGTCGATCGCACCGCGCAGCCAACTGATCGCCGCGAAGCGCGCAGCCGCCGCGAGCGCGCCCTGCTTCGCGCCGAGAAAGCCGAGCCCGGTCAGCGCATAGACGCGGCGTTCGACACCCGCCAGCTTGCCCGCGAGCCCGGCGAGCGCGATCGGTTTCAGCGCGATGCAATGCAGGATATCGGGCTTCTCCGCCGCGATCAGGCGTTTCAACGCCGCGACCTGCCTAAACAACGCGCGCGGATCGAGGCTGCGCCGCTCCGCTTCCAGTCCGATCAGCCTGGCGCCCGTCGCCTCGATCGCATGCCGATGGTTACGCTCGCGCGCGATCACCGCGACATCGAAGCCGAGTTCGCGCGCAGCCCTTGCCATCGGCAGGAAATGCGAGGCGAAGAACCAGTCCTCGGTGGCGATGAACAGAAGCTTCGGGCGCGGCATGGCGCCATCAGGCCGATGCGGCGGCCAAGGTCAAGCCCGCTTGCGCCTCAGGGGCGCGCCGTCGCGACCGGCAGCACCCGCGCCAGGGCGCCGGCCGGATCGATCCGGCCGGCGCCATAGACTGGATCGCGCCCGCGCGAGCCGAGGTCGATCGCGCTTTCGGCGAGCACCCGGCGGGCACTGTCGGTATCGAGCTCCGGCTGCTTTTCGAGCAGGAGGGCGACCAGCGCCGTGACATGGGCGGCGGCGATCGAGGTACCGGAGGTGAAGGCATAACGCCCGCCGGGCTCGGCCGTGAGTACGTCGACGCCCGGCGCCGCGATCGCGACGTAACTGCCGCGATTGGCCTCGCTGAAGACCTTGTCCTCGGCATCGGTCGCCGTCACCGCGATCACGCTCGGGTCGGCCCCGGGATAGAGCGGGGCCGAGCGGGGACCGCCATTGCCGGCGGCCGCGACGGTGATGACGCCACGCTCCTTCGCACCGGCCAGCGCTTTGGAGAGCAGACGGTCCTGCGGGCCGGCGAAGCTCAGGTTGATCACCTTGGCGCGCTGCTCGACGATCCATTCGAGCGCGGTCAGGATCTGGAACGACTTGCCGTTGGCGGAGACCGCCTGCGGCCCGCCGAAGGCACGGGCGACGATGAGGCGCGCCGCAGGCGCAATACCCTGCAATTCGCCATGCGCGACGATCGCCGTCGCCATCGAGGTGCCGTGGGCATGTGGCGTCGCCAACCCGTCGATCGCGTCGAGATAGCCGACGACCGAGCCCCGGATTTCCGGGTGCTCCATGTCGACACCGGAATCGATGATGCCGACCCGGATGTTGCGGCCCTGCGCGAGCTTGCGCGCCTCGCTCAGGCGCAGCTTGTCGACCACATATTGCGGCGGCAGCACGCGCCGGACCATGCCGGTGTCGCGCGCCGCGGTCGCGGGATCTGCCAGCCGCAGGCTCGGCGGCGTCTGTGCCGAGGTCGTCGAATCGGACGAGGCGGTGGTCGCCCCTCCCGGCTTGCCGGCGGGAGCCATCGAATCCTGTTGCAACTCGAAGAGGAAATTCGGCTGTGCCCCGGCGATGTTGGTGTCATCGGCCATCTCGGTCAGCACGGCACGCAGGTCGCGCCCCGCCTCGAGCTTGGCCCGGATGATGGTGACGCCTGCGAGATCGAAGCGCTGGCGCGCGATCAACGTCGCTCCATAGCGGCGCAGCACGGTCTCCGCCTCGACATTGGGTGCGAGTTCGAACAGCACCTCGTCGGGAACGAAGCGGGTCTCCTCGAGCGCCGGCACGATGCTGCGCTGGGTCCGCGTCTGCAGCCAGGAACCGGGCGGCACGCGCATCGACCGGTTGGTCCCACCGGCTGAAGGCTGCTGCGGGCTCGTCGTCGGCGCGACGCGCCTGCCGTCGCCGGTCCCCCCTGCGGGCTGGGCGAAGACCGATCCAGGCACGAGCGCGAGCGCGCATGCGAGAAGGCCGGCGCCGGCGAGGCACCGAACCTTGGATTTCCGGCGGGCGAACGGGGACGGCAGCATGGCCGGATCCTCCTGCGACGACGACATCATGCCATGGCGCCGGGCGGCCGCGCCAGCCGGAGTCACGGCGCCGGTGCGACGAAGCTGACGATGGCGCTCTCGCCCTTCATCCGCGCCGCGATCGCATCGACCTGGGCGGTGGAGAGCGAAGCATCGCCGACGCGCACCTTGAAGAAGCCGTTGGCGCGGGGGCCGTCGACCACCGAGGCGTCGAAGCGCTTGAAGAAGGAGGCGATCTCGCCGGCCTTCGCCTCGGGCGAGAAGCTCAGCAGCACATAGCTTTCCGACGCGCGCGTGCCCGGCGCGGAGGCCGTCTGGAAGCCGGGCCCGCCGTCGCGCAGTGCAAGTCCGGTGATCGCGACGCCCTGCAGAACGATCAGCGCGAGCGCGGCGGCGCCGGCATAGGCCAGGCGGCGCGGCGTCTGCGCGGCCAGGAGGCCACCGAGCCACCCCAGCAGCCCACGGCCATTCTCCTGAGCGCGGGCTAGAAGAGGCACCGGGCGGGCTTCGGCCTCGATGCCGGCCATCAGCTTTTCGAGCGCGTTGTGGGAGGGAGCGCCGAGGCTCTCGTTGAGCAGGACCGTCTCGGCCATGTCGTCGCGGATGAGGTCGAGCCGGGCGGCAAGCTCGGCATCGGCGGCGAGCGCCGTCTCGACGCGGCGCTTGTCGGCATCCGAGATGCGGCCATTGGCATAGAAGGGCAGCAGCTCCTCGAGCTCGCGGCGCTTCGGATCGCTGGCGATGCTGTCGTTCATCACGCCACTCCCTGCGCAGCCGGGCCGCGCCTTATAAAAACGGAAATCCTACGGCCAGCCGCGGTCGATGCCGGCGGCCTTGAGCAACTCGCCCAGCTTCTTTCGGGCATGAAAAAGCCGGGTCTTGACGGTGTTCTCGGGGATACCGACGATCCGCGCGACCTCCTCGACGGAGGTCTCGTGGTAATAGACGAGGTCGACGACCTCGCGATGCTCGGCCGAAAGACGTCCGAGGCAGGCACGGATGGCGAGACCCTTGTCCTGCTTCTGCAGCACGACTTCCGGGCCGTCGGCCTCATCCTCGATGCTTTCGGCATAATCCTCGTCCAGCTCGGCATCGCGGCGCTTGCGCAAGAGCGACCAGGCCTTGTTCCGGGCGATGGCGAGCAGCCAGGTCGAGACCGAGGCACGCGCCTCGAACCGATCAGCCTGTCGCCACAGATCCATGAACACGTCACTGATCACATCCTCGGCAAGCGTCTCGTCGCGGACAAGCCGCAGCACGAAACGGTAGACCCGCACCTGATGCCGCGAAAACAGCACCTTCATCGCGAGCCGGTCACCAGAGGCGATCCGTTTGACGAGATCCTCGTCCGATTCCGTATGCATTGCCCCTCGAAGGCCAGGCATCCCGGCTCGCATCAGGTTGTCGCGGCGAGCGGGGAAAAGGTTCAACCCGGCGCGCACATTAATCTGCACGTTCGGATTTGCCGATAGGCGGATACGAAACGGATAGGTGTTTTTTGCCCGAAAATCAGCCTTTGGCCGGAGCGGGCGCTGCCATCGCGGTTAAGCGGATATGAAAAGGGGCGCTCGCGGCGCCCCAAATCGCATTCTCAGGAGATGCGGAAAGTCCTGGCACCCGGCCTCTATCGGCCGAACTGCAAAGGCGTCAGCGGCGCTTGCCGGCCGTGCGCATCTGCATGTACTGCACGGCTTCGAGCAGCACCTTGCGCGGGCGCTCGGCGTCGCGCTTGGCCTGCTCCGCCTTGCGGGCGACCTCGCGGGCGATCTCTTCCAGGCGCTTCTCTTCTTCGATGCGCGCACGTTCGATCGCTTCCAGGCGTTCGTTCTCCGCCCGGATCTTCGCCTTCTCGGCTTCGCGCTCGGCGCGCGCCCGGGCGATGGCTTCCCGCTCCTCGCGTCGCTGCACCATAACCGGGTCGTCGGCCTTCGGCCGGGCCTGGAAACGCTCAAGCAGCGCCTTCTTGGCATTGGCGGAATTGGACTGGCGGTCGGTAAAGCTGCGGTCGTTCGGGTTCTTCAAGGGTGATCTTCTCTCGGGTTGTTACGGACATTCATCAGCCCGCGCGGGCGAGATAATCCAGATCGCGTTGGATTGGTATCGAAATCGACGCGCGGCAGCCCCGCTTCCAGCGCTTAACGAGCGGCAAATCCTGTATGCTGCACGCCGAAAACGCATGAGAACGGCAGGATCGGCACCCGATAAGACGGGCGGGCCGGCCCTTGCATATGGGCGGCATGCCCCATCCTGTCAATGCGCTGAGGCCTTTCCAGCCCGCCCGACGCCCCGGAAAACACCTCTATGCTTTACAAGCGTGGCATTTTCGCCAACAGGCAGGATAACCGCCGCAACAACGCCGTGCTCCCGTGAAGACGCCCCTGCTTTCCGATTTCCGCCGCATCGTCGTCAAGGTCGGCTCCAGCCTGCTGGTCGACCGCGAGCGCGGCCGCCTGCGCCATGCCTGGCTCGCGGCATTGGCCGAGGACCTCGCCGACCTGCACCAGCGCGGCGCCGATGTGCTCGTCGTCTCCTCCGGTGCGATCGCCTTGGGGCGCACCGTGCTCGGCCTGCCCTCCGGCCCCCTGAGGCTCGAGGAGAGCCAGGCCGCCGCCGCCGTCGGCCAGATCGCGCTCGCCCGCAACTGGGCAGAGGCGTTGGGCGCCCATGGCCTCACCGCCGGCCAGGTGCTGCTGACGCTCGCCGATACCGAGCAGCGCCGCCGCTATCTCAACGCGCGCGCGACGCTCGGCCGCCTGCTTGACCTGCGCGCCATACCCGTCATCAACGAGAACGACACCGTCGCCACCACCGAGATCCGCTATGGCGACAACGACCGGCTCGCCGCCCGCGTCGCCACCATGGCTGGCGCCGACCTGCTGGTGCTGTTCTCCGATATCGACGGGCTCTATACGGCGCCGCCCGCGAAGGACCCGAGCGCGCAGCATATCCCCGTGGTCGAGCGCATCACGCCGGAGATCGACGCGATGGCCGGCGGCGCGGCTTCCGAGCTCTCGCGCGGCGGCATGCGCACCAAGATCGAGGCCGGCAAGATCGCCGCGGCCGGCGGCACCCACATGCTGATCGCCGACGGGCGCGCCAAGAACCCGCTCGCGAGCGTCGCCGGCGGCGGCCGCTGCACCTGGTTCCTCACCGCTTCGACCCCCGCCACCGCCCGCAAGACCTGGATCGCCGGCTCGCTGGAGCCGCGCGGCACGCTGCATCTTGATGCCGGCGCGGCTCGTGCCTTGCGCGGTGGGGCGAGCTTGCTTCCGGTCGGAGTCACCCGGATCGAGGGCGAGTTCGCGCGCGGCGATGCCGTGCTGATCCGCGATCCCGAGGGCCAGCTCCTCGGCCGCGGCCTCGTCGCCTACGATGCTTCCGAGGCGGTGCTGGTGCTCGGCAAGGCCTCCCGCGATATCGAAAGCGCGCTGGGCTATCCCGGCCGCGCCGAGATGATCCACCGGGACGACATGGCGCTCGGGCTGGGCTAAGCTTTCTCACGGGCCGGCTTTCCGGCGACGATCGGACTGAACGAGATGACCAGCGACAGCGCATTGCGCATCATCGCGACAAACGAGACGGCCGATATTGGCAGCGTCATGCAGGATGTCGGCCGCCGCGCCCGCGCCGCCGCGCGCAAGGTCGCGCTGAGCTCTGCTGCGCAGCGCGACGCCGCCCTCCTTGCCATGGCCGAAGCGTTGCGCGCCCGCAGTGCCAGGATTCTCGCCGCCAATGACCAGGACCTTGCCGACGGCAAGGCCGCCGGCCTGAGCGGCTCCTTCATCGATCGCCTCGCCCTCGACGAGAAACGCCTTGCCGCTATCGCCGATGCCGTCGCCGAGGTCGCCGACCTGCCCGATCCGCTCGGCCGCGTGCTGGCGGAATGGACCCGGCCTAACGGCCTCCGCTTCGAGCGCGTCGCGACCCCGCTCGGTGTCATCGCCGTGATCTTCGAGAGCCGCCCCAATGTCACGGCCGATGCCGGCGCGCTCTGCCTCAAGAGCGGCAATGCCGCGATCCTGCGCGCCGGCTCCGATTCCTTCCGCTCCTCGACCGAGATCGCCGCCGCCATGCGCGAGGGCCTCGAAGCCGCCGGCCTGCCCGGCGACGCGATCCAGCTCGTGCCGACGCGCGACCGCGCCGCCGTCGGCGAAATCCTCTCGGGGCTCAACGGCAATATCGACGTCGTCGTGCCGCGTGGCGGGAAAAGCCTCGTCGCCCGCGTCCAGAGCGAGGCGCGCGTGCCGGTCTTCGCCCATCTCGACGGCAACTGCCATGTCTATGTCGACGCCAAGGCCGATCTCGCCATGGCCCGTGACATTCTGCTCAACGCCAAGCTCCGCCGCACCGGCGTCTGCGGCGCCGCCGAGACGCTGCTCGTCGACGGTGCTTGCGCCGCGACCCATCTCGCTCCGCTCGTCACCGCCCTGATCGACGCCGGCTGCGCCGTACGTGGCGATGAAGCCGCAAGAGCCGCCGACGCGCGCGTCACGGCCGCCACCGAAGAGGACTGGGCAACCGAATATCTCGACCGGATCATCGCGGTGAAGACAGTTGATGGCCTCGATGCCGCGATCGACCATATCGAGCGCTACGGCTCGCACCACACCGACGCGATCGTCACCGCGGACGAAGCCGCCGCCGCCCGTTTCCTGGCCGAGGTCGATTCGGCCATCGTCATCCATAATGCTTCGACCCAGTTCGCCGATGGCGGCGAATTCGGCTTCGGCGCCGAGATCGGAATTGCCACCGGCCGCATGCATGCGCGCGGCCCTGTCGGCGTCGAGCAGCTCTGCTCCTTCAAATACCGCGTCCATGGCGCGGGCCAGACCCGGCCCTGAGGCAAAGCCCGGCCTATGACGAGCGAGTTGCAGCGCGTGCCTTCCCGGCTGCCCCCCTTCGCGCCCGGCCTGTGCGTCGGCCTGTTCGGCGGCAGCTTCAACCCGGCCCATGACGGGCACCGGCTGGCGAGCCTCACAGCGCTCCGCCGCCTCCAGCTCGATCGCGTCTGGTGGCTGGTCACGCCCGGCAACCCGCTGAAGGACAACGCCGGGCTCCCATCCCTCGCCGAGCGCATCCGCCAGGCCAGGAGGATCGCCGGTCATGCCCGCATCGACGTCACCGGCGTCGAGGCGATGCTGCGCACCCGCTACACCGCCGACACGCTCCGCGCGCTGAAGCGGCGCTGCCCCGGCGTGAACTTCGTCTGGATCATGGGTTCCGACAATCTCGCCGGCTTCCATCGCTGGAACGAATGGCGCACTATTGCCCGGATGATGCCGATCGCGATCATCGACCGGCCGGGCTCGACGCACAGCGCCATGGCCTCGCCCGCCGCGAACTGGCTCTCGCGCTGGCGCCTGCCCGAGAACCGGGCCGCGAGCCTGCCGCGCATGAAGCCTCCCGCCTGGGTCTTCCTGCACGGCAAGCGCTCGACGTTATCCTCCACGATGCTGCGCAAGCGGGCCGGCCGCGATTGAATTCCGGGGCTTCCCGGCTTATTTTGGGGCCATCGCGCCAACGCGCATCAGGATCGAGAGGATACGTCACTGACCCGTCAAACCCTTGGTGAAGCCGAGCCGAAGCCGCTTCCCCAGGCTGCCGTCGCGGAGAATCCTTCTGCCGACAGCATCGCCCTCGCCCAGCGTGTCCTCGAGGACATGAAGGCCGAGGACATCACGGTGATCGACCTCGTTGGCAAGACGTCTCTCGCCGACGCGATGATTATCGCCTCGGGCAACGTCAACCGCCATGTCGCCGCCATTTCGGACGCCCTGATCGAAGCCCTGAAGGCTTCCGGACTGCCGACACCCAACGTCGAGGGCATGCCTGCCTGCGACTGGGTGCTGATCGATACCGGCGACATCATCATCCACGTCTTCCGGCCCGAGGTCCGCCAGTTCTACAATCTCGAGAAGATGTGGGGCACCGACCGGCCGAACGAACGTCTCGATAGCTGACGCTCGCACCCCATGCGGCTCGCGGTCATCGCCGTCGGCCGGCTCAAGGACGGGCCGGAGCGGGAGCTCTGCGAGCGCTATCGCGAGCGCGGAGTCGCGCTCGGTCGCGGCATCGGCTTCAGCGGTCCCGATATCGTCGAGATCGCGGAGAGTCGGGGCCGCCGCTCAGAGGAGCGTAAGCGCGAGGAGGCGCAAGCCATCCTCGCGAAAGCCCAGCCGGGCCTGATCATCGCGCTGGACGAGCGTGGCCGCGCCCTCGGCAGCGAAACCTTTGCCGCTCGCCTCGCCACCGCCCGCGATTCCGGCACCGGCCATGCCAGCCTGATCATCGGGGGCGCCGACGGCCTGAGCGAGGAGATCCGCGACAAGGCCGACATCACGCTCGCCTTCGGCGCCCTGACCATCCCGCACCAGATCGTGCGGGCGCTCGTGCTCGAACAGCTCTATCGCGCGATGACGATCATCTCCGGCCACCCCTATCATCGCGTATGAGCTCGCTGATTCGCCCCGGACTGCGCGGCCTGTGCCTTGCCGCCCTGTTGGCGACCTCGTTCGGCGCGCCCGCCCAGACGCCCCAGCCCGACCCGGAAGCCCTGCAGCGCGAGGCGATGCAGAAGCTCGTCGAGAAGCAGGCGCGCGAGAGCGAGCTCAAGGCGATCGAGCAGCGCCTCTCGGGAAACACCGAAGCCCGCGCGGCGCTCGAGAAGGAAATCGCGGCGATCCGGGCCGATCGCGCCGCACTCAACAAGGCCCTGCTCGACACCACCGCGAAAACCCAGGCCGCCGAAGAGCGGCTCGGCGGGCTGGAGACGCGGCTTGCCCTGCTGCAATCCAGCGAGGCTGCGATTCGCCGCTCGCTGGACGGCCGGCGCAACCTGATCGCCGAGGTCTTGGCAGCCTTGCAGCGCATCGGCCGGCGCCCGCCGCCTGCCGTGCTGGTCCGCCCCGAGGACATCCTGGAAGCTGTGCGCGCCTCGATGCTGCTCGGCGCTGTCGTCCCCGATCTCCGGCAGGAGGTCGAGATTCTCAGCACCGACCTCGCCGAACTTGTCCGGCTGCGCGACGGCATCGCCACCGAAAAGGGCAAGATCGGCTCCGAGATGGAGCAGATCGCGGCCGAGCGCCAGCGCCTGGCCTCCCTGATCGAGGCGCGGCGGGAGCGCGAGGCAAGCGCCGCCAGGGATGTCGAATCACAGGCTGCGCTCGGCAAGGAACTCGCCGGCCAGGCCCGCTCGATGCGGGATTTCGTCGAGAGGATCGAGAAGGAAATCTCCGTCGCCAACAAGGCGGCCGATGCCGCGCGCCAGGCGATCGAGCAGGAGACACGAGATCAGCGCGAGCGCATGACGGCGCTCGCTTTCAAGGACCCGGCTCGGCTTGCCCCCAAAATCGCCTTCGCCGAGGCCCGGGGCCTGCTCTCACTGCCGGTGGCCGGATCACGATTGCGTGGTTTTGGCGATCCCGACGGCGCCGGCGGCACGATTCGCGGGATTTCTCTGGAAACCCGCGCCAACGCCCTAGTTTCGGCGCCTTCCGACGCTTGGGTGGTGTATGCAGGGCCGTTCCGTTCGTTCGGGCAACTCTTGATCCTGAACGCGGGCGGAGGATACTACATCCTGCTGGCCGGCATGCAGCGGATCGATGTCGCGCTCAATCAGTTCGTGCTGGCTGGAGAGCCGGTTGCGGTGATGGGCGAAACATCGGAAGCTGCCGCGACGACGGTAGGGGTGGGAACCGGGCAGCCGGTTCTGTATATCGAATTCAGGAAAGACGGCGTCTCGATTGATCCGACGCCGTGGTGGACGAAATCGCAAGGCGAAAAGGTTCGCGGATGATGCGCAAGGTTTCCCTCGTTCTCGCCGGCGCCATCATGGGCGCGGGCTTGACCGGTCTCGCCACCCAGACACGGCTGCTGAGTTCGACCAGTGCGGCGGCCGCCTCCGCGGAGGTCTACCGCAGCCTCAACCTGTTCGGTGACATCTTCGAGAAGATCCGCACCGACTATGTCGACAAGCCCGACGAGCAGAAGCTGATCGAGGCCGCTATCAACGGCATGGTCTCCTCGCTCGATCCGCACTCCTCCTATCTCGACTCCAAGTCCTTCCGCGACATGGATACCGACATGCGCGGCCAGTTCGGCGGCCTCGGCATCGAGGTGACGATGGAGGACGGCGTCCTCAAGGTCGCCAAGCCGATCAAGGACACACCCGCCTCCAAGGCCGGCATCCTCGCCAACGACATCATCCGCCAGATCGACGGCGCCGAGGTGAAGGGCCTGTCCCTGACCCAGGCCGTCGAAAAGATGCGCGGGCTGATCAACACCCAGGTCACGCTCAAGATCGACCGTCCGGGCAAGACCGAGCCACTGGAATTCACCCTGACCCGCTCGACCATCGTCGTGCCGGCCGTCGAGGAGCGCGTCGAGGGCGATATCGGCTATATCCGCATCGGCACCTTCTCCGAGCAGACCTATGACGGCTTGCGCAAGGCGATCGAGAAGACCACGAGCGAGATCGGCGCCGACAAGCTCAAGGGCTTCGTCATCGACCTCCGAAACAATCGCGGCGGGCGCCTCGACCAGTCCGTGCTGGTCTCCGACGCCTTCCTGGAGCGCGGCAAGATCGTCTCGACCCGCGGCCGCAACGCCGAGGAGACCCAGGTCTTCAACGCCAAGTCGGGCGACCTGACCAAGGGCAAGCCGGTCGTGGTGCTGATCAACGGCTCCTCGGCCTCCGCCGCCGAAATCGTCGCTGGCGCTCTGCAGGACCACAAGCGCGCGACGCTCATCGGCACGCGCTCCTTCGGCAAGGGCTCGGTCCAGACCGTGATTCCGCTCGGCGCGAACGGTGGCCTGCGCCTGACCACGGCGCGCTACTACACGCCGTCGGGCAACTCGATCCAGGCCAAGGGCATCACGCCGGATATCGAGGTCCAGCAGGACATCCCGCAGGAGATCAAGGACAAGCTGGTCGAGAACAAGGGCGAAGCCGCGCTCAAGGGCCATCTCAAGGCCGGTGAGGGCGAGGAGCAGTCCGGCTCGAGCTCCTATGTTCCCTCCGATCCGACCAAGGATACCCAGCTCATCGCCGCGTTGAACCAGCTCCGCGGCGTCAAGACGGGTGCCGCGGCCCCCGCGGAGAAGCCAGCCGCTCCGGCGGCGCCCGCCACGCCCGAGGCACCCAAGCAGCCGAACTGAGCCTGCAGGCTCGACGCCGGGCTTCTTAGGCGCCAAGACTAGCGCGCGGGCTGCTGATTCGGGCTCGCGTCGCAACCTCGAGGACGGCCTCTTTCGGCCGGAACGCCGCTGACGGAGCTCAATCGACCGCTCGGCCAGGATCGCAAGGCAGCCTCTGGCAGGCCCTGGGGACGCTGGCTCGCGACGGCAGCGGCCGGCTGCGTCGGCGCGGCCCTTTTGGGCATTCTGCTGACGGTGGCGCTGCGCCGCGACCCCGATGGCGGCGAGCCGATGGCCGTCGCCTCGATCGAGAAGCGCGCCGCTCCCGCCCCCTCCGTTCCCGTCACGCCTGGTGCCGCGCCGGCTACGCCGCAAGGACCGGCCAGCGCCGCCCAGCTCGAACACAGCGCAGGGGTGACCGTGACCCGCGCCGGCGAGGATGCGCCGGAGGCGATCGTCATCACCATTCCCGACGAGGCCCGCACCATCAAGCTGGCAACGGCGCCCGATAATCGCCTCGTCGAACGCTCGCGCTACGGATTGCTGCCGAAGATCGGCCCCGACGGCGCGACGCCGGCCAAGATTTATGCCCGCCCGCTCGGCGCCGAACCTTCGACCAAGCCGGCCGGGCGCATCGCGCTGCTCGTCGGCGGGCTCGGCATCAGCCAGAGCGGCACGGCCGACGCGATCGCGAAATTGCCGCCGCCAGTCTCGCTCGCCTTCGCCCCCTATGGCACCGAGCTCGAACGCACCGTCCAGCGCGCGCGCGGCGAAGGCCATGAGGTCTTCCTGCAATTGCCGATGGAACCCTTCGACTATCCCGACAACGACCCCGGCCCGCATACGCTGCTGACCGGCCCGAAGGCGCCGGACAATATCGACAAGCTCCATTGGGCACTGGGCCGCTTCACCGGCTATGTCGGTATCGTCAATTTCCTCGGCGGACGCTTCACGGCTGACGAAGGCGCATTGTCCCCGGTGCTGCGGGAGCTCGCCGGCCGCGGCCTGATGGTCATCGACGACGGCTCCTCCCCGCGCAGCCTGCTTGCCGGCTCGGCCGATCGCGCCCGCATCCCCTCCCTGAAGATCGATCGCGTCATCGACGGCATCACCCGCGCCGACGCGATCGACAAGGAACTGGCCGCGCTCGAAAACCTCGCCCGTGAGCAGGGCATCGTGGTCGCCTCGGCCAGCGCCTTGCCCGTCTCAATCGAGCGGATCAACCGCTGGGCGCAGTCGCTGGAAGCCAAGAAGATCGTGATCGTCCCGGTGAGTGCCGCCCGCGGCTTCCGCTCGCCCAAGAGCACCGGGTCGATCCCGACCGGATCGATCAAGTCCACCGGATCGCTGCAATGACCGACAAGGCTCCCGAAGGCTATCGCCCCTGCGTGGGCCTGGCCCTGTTCAATCCGCAAGGCCTCGTCTTCGTCGGGCGCCGCGCCGACAAGACCAAGCGCGAGCATGTCGCGCCCGGTCATGCCTGGCAGATGCCACAGGGCGGCATCGACGAGGGCGAAACGCCATTGGAAGCCGCGCGCCGCGAACTTGCCGAGGAAACCAGCGTCACCTCGGTCGAACTCCTCGGCGAGGCACCCGGCTGGCTCGCCTACGAACTGCCGGTCGATATCGGCAAGGAAGCCTGGAAGGGCCGCTGGCGCGGCCAGGCGCAAAGATGGTTCGCCTTCCGCCTGACCGGCTCGGAGGATGAGATCGACATCCTCAACCCGGCCGGTGGCCACAAGGCCGAGTTCGATGCCTGGCGCTGGGCGCGGCTCGACGAGACGCCGGACCTGATCATCCCCTTCAAGCGGGACGTCTACCGGCAGGTCGTGAACTATTTCACCCCCTTCGCGGGCAGCACTGACCGGAAGGGCTGAGCCGCTTCAGCCCATCGTGTAGACGACGCGGCCGATCCAGTAGCACTGGTAGAGGATGTGCACGCTGGCGAGCGAGAGATGCACCCAGCGTCGCGCCGAGACATAGGCGATCAGGCATAGCGCCAGTCCGATCGGCACCTGCACGAGATAGTCGCCACTCAGCTGGGTCCAGTGTTCGCTCCCCTTGATCAGGGTATCGATGATATCGAGCAGGAAGGCTGCCGCGAGCAGGCCGAAGAACCAGCGCCGGCGCCGGATGAAGAAATCCTCATAACCGGCATATTCGGCGATATTGTCCGGAAAGAGCAACGCCGAGATCAGGTAGAGCACGACGGCATAGCCGATCAGGAAGAGATAGACGCCGAAGCTCCAGACCGGGATGCGCGACAGCCCGAACTCCCACCACCAGAACAGCACGAGTTCGAGCAGGATCGAGCCGACCCAGAGCATATGGAGCAGCGAGATGCGGTGGCGGCCGGGATGCTGAATGAAGCCGGCGATACCGGCCAGCATGCGCGTGATGCCGAGGCCGACGACCATGCCCAGGACGATGCGGACATGCGTGAAGATATCGTGGGGCGAGACGGTCTCCATGCTCCGTGCTTAAAGCATCGGGCAGGCCGGTGACCATCGATTTCAGGGAACACTGCCTCGCGATGGTCGCGAGAAGGCGAGCTGGCGTCCCGGAAGGGATTCGAACCCCTGACCTACGGTTTAGGAAACCGTTGCTCTATCCTGCTGAGCTACCGGGACGCACGAAACTCCGTGTAGCATAATCGGGATGCGGGTGAAGTCCCTTCTTGCCATCGTCATATTTGCCGCCTGCGCGGGAGCGTCAGCGCGGGCAGCATCCGGCTGCGCGCCCGACGAGGCCGCCGCGACGACGGTGCAACTGAACGGGCTCGATCCGGCGGGGGACCCGCTTCTTGGTGACGGGCGCCGGTTGCGGCTCATCGGCCTGGCGCCGCGCCAGAGCCCGGAGGAGGCCACGCGCTTCGACGCTGGCCTGCGCAGCTTCCGCGATCGTCTGCTCGGCCTGACCATCCATGGCGAGCCGGACCGTTGGGGCCGCCTGCCCGCGCGGCTCTCGATCCCGCCGGCATCGCCGGGGGAGCCCGCGCAGGATCTCGCCCAGCTCCTGCTGCGGCAAGGCTCCGCCTTGCCCTTGCCCGAACCGGGCGCGTCCCCTTGCGAAGCGCCGCAAAAACCCGCCATTCAGAAAACGGTAACATCTGAGACGCAAGTTTCGCCGCAAGTGGCGGTTGATGGCCATGATCTCGCCGCGGTAAAGGCGCAGGAAGGGCGATACGTCATGCTGGAAGGCCGGATCGCCTCGGTGGGCGAGCGCTCCCAGCGGACCTATCTGAATTTCTCCCGCCGTCCCAAGGAGGCCGCCTCGATCGTCCTGTCGCGCAGCCTCTGGCGCGAACTGAAGAGCGCCGGCTGGACCGCGAGCCATCTCGGCGGTAAACGGCTGCGCGCCTATGGCGTTCTGTCCGGGCGCGACGGCCTCCTGCTCGAGGTCGCATCCCGCGCAGCGCTGGAACTGATCGACTGAGGACATGCTGGAGCTCTGGCGAGCATCGCTTTCGCGACCTTCGAAGCGGCTGGCAGCCATCGTGCTGCCCGGCCTGCTGCTTGTCGGCTGCCTTGGCGACCAGAGCCCGATCCTGCCGGCGAGCAACAATTCCGAAGGCGAGATCGCACCACGGATCAACACGGTCCAGCGCGCTTCCGATCAGGAGCATCAGCGCCTGCTGACCGCCTTCGGCGGCGAGTATCGCGCGCCACGCGCCCGCGCCGCGCTCGACGAGATCGTCCAGCGGCTCGCCAAGGCCGGTGAGGGCCAGATCGGCCATTATGAGATCACCATCCTGAATTCGCCGGTAGTCAATGCCTTCGCCCTGCCCAATGGCCGGCTCTATGTCACGCGCGGCCTGCTCGCCTTGGCCAACGACACCTCCGAGATCGCCTCGGTGCTGGCGCATGAGATCGCCCATGTCACCGCGCAGCACGCCGTCGAACGCGCCGAGAAGGAAGCCGAATCGGCCCTGGTCAGCCAGGTCGTCTCGCAGGTCCTGAACGATCCGACCCGCAGCGCCGCCGTGCGCGCCGGCTCGAAGCTGTCGCTGGCGAAGTTCTCGCGCCAGCAGGAGTTCATCGCCGACCAGATCAGCGTCCGCAACATCTCTCGCGCCGGCTACGACCCCTATGGCGCCGGCCGCTTCCTCGCGACGCTCGGCCGCAACACCGCCTTCCGCAGCAGCGGCCAGAACCAGAGCGCCGACGACAAGCGGCTCGACATCCTCTCCAGCCACCCGCAGACGCCGGAGCGCATCGCCGCGGTCACCGCCGCCGCCCGCCAGATCGCCGCGCCCGGCATCGGCGAGCACGACGCCAATCGCTGGCTCAATGCGATCGAGGGGCTGGCCTATGGCGACGACCCGCGCGACGGCGTGGTTCGCGGCCGGCGCTATCTCAACAGCGCCCTACGCATCGCCTTCGCCGCGCCCGACGGCTTCAGCCTGGAAGCGGCCCAGGACATGGTCATCGGCGTCAGCGCCAATGGAGCCCAGGCCCTGCGCTTTGATTCAGTGACGCTGAAGAGCGGCCAGACGCTGGAATCCTATGTCGCCGCCGGCTGGATCGACGGCGTCGAGACGACCGGGATCGAGAAGACCGAGATCGGCGGCCAACCGGCGGTGCGCGCCCATGGCCGCGGCACCGACTGGACCTTCAGCCTCGCCGCCGTGCAGATCGGCGACCGGGTCTATCGTTTCATCCTGGCGGCGCGCGGCGGCAGCGACCCGGAGCGGCAGATGCGCGCCATCGCCGACACCTTCCGGGTAATGACGCCGGCAGAAGCGCAGGCCGTCCGCCCGATGCAGATCCGTCTGGTCGCGGCCGAGACCGGCGACACCATCGCCAGCATGGCCGAGCGCATGCCCGAGCAGGACCGTCCGGGCGAGCTCTTCCAGCTCCTCAACGGGCTCGATCGCAATGCCGCGCTGACGCCCGGCCAGCGCTACAAGGTCGTCGCCGAGTAGCCCTTAGGGCATCGGCCCGAAAAGTGGCGCGCGGTTTTCGGGAATAGCCGATGCAAAAGCAAAAGCTGGAGCGGCGGACTGAATACTATTCAGCCCGCCGCTCCAGCCTTCACAAGGCCGCGAGACCGGCCATAGCCATCCTGCATCGCCCGCGCCGGCGGCTATGATCCGCGGAAGGCCATGTTCAAGGGAGGCAAGGATGGCGCTCGATCGCCGGATCGTCGAACTCTACGACGAATACACGCATAAGCCGCTCGACCGCCGCGTCTTCATGAACCGGCTGCTCGCCATCGCCGGCACCACGGCGGCGGCGGAAGCGGCACTCGCCCTGCTGGAGCCCAATTACGCGCAGGCCCAGCAAGTCGCGCCGGACGATGCCCGCATCACCACGACCCGGTTCGCCCAAACCGTCGATGGCGTAGCCTTGAAGGGCTATCTGGTCACGCCCAAAACCGAGGCGAAGCGCGGCGGCGTCCTCGTCATCCACGAGAACCGCGGCCTCAACCCCCATATCGAGGACATCACCCGCCGCATGGCGCTGGAGGGCTTCACCGCGCTCGGGCTCGACTTCCTCACCCCGCTCGGCGGCACGCCTGCCGATCCCGACGCAGCCCGCGCTCTCTTCCCCCAGCTCTCCGTGGAGAGCGTCGTCACCCAAGGCCGCGCCGCGCTGAAATACCTGGCCGCGCGGCCCGATGCGAATGGCAAGACCGGCGCGGTCGGCTTCTGCTGGGGCGGCGGTGCGGTCAACGACCTCGCCGTCTCCGTTCCCGAGCTTGCGGCCGGCGTCGTCTTCTATGGCCGCCCGCCGGATCTCGCCAAGGTGCCGCAGATCAAGGCTCGCCTGCTGATCCAACAGGCCGGACGCGACACCCGCCTCGTCCAGATGCTTCCCGACTACGAGAAGGCGCTGAAGACCGCCCACATTCAGTATGAGGCGATCGTCTATCCCGATGTCGACCACGCCTTCATGAACGACACCAGCGCCGAGCGCTACAATGCCGCGACTGCAAAGCAAGCCTGGGCAAAGACAGTGGCTTTCCTCAAGGCGGGGACCGGGACGGCGTAGCTGTCCTGCGATCCGACAACAAAAAACCCGGCGGTCGCCCGCCGGGTTTCTCGAAACAATAAGGCAGGAACCGCTCAGGCGGCCTCTTCCGCCAGATCGTCGTTGTCGCCTTCCATCTCCGCTTCCGCCTCGGCTTCCGCCTTGCCGACGCGACGCGGCGACTTGGCGAGCTGGCCCTCGATCTTCTTGAGCGCCTCGGTCTCCGTGACGTCGTCGACGACGGCGATCTCACGGGTCATCCGGTCGAGAGCGGCCTCATAGAGCTGACGCTCGGAATAGGACTGCTCGGGCTGAGCCTCGGACCGGTAGAGGTCGCGCACCACTTCGGCGATGGCGACGAGATCGCCGGAATTGATCTTCGCTTCGTATTCCTGCGCGCGGCGCGACCACATGGTGCGCTTGACGCGGGCGCGGCCGGTGAGCGTGGTCAGCGCCTTGGCGACGGCATCGGCATCGGCGAGCTTGCGCAGGCCGACGCTGGCGGCCTTGGCAGTCGGGACCCGCAGCGTCATCTTGTCCTTGGCGAAGCTGACGACGAACAATTCCAGCTTGAAACCCGCGACTTCCTGCTCTTCGATCGCCGTGATCTGACCGACACCATGGGACGGATAGACGACGTGCTCGCCCGTCTTGAAACCCTGGCGCACAACAGCTTTCTTCGCAGTGGACATGCCGTTACGACTCCTGACCGGCCCGCTTGACGCGAGCGCGTGATGATTTAGCCCCCGGCCGGCTGGCAGGGGGCTTCCGCCTGATGCGACGCTATGAGAAACGCACCGCCTCACGCTCCCTAGTCGACTGTTTCATTGGGCCCCGACGAGAACGACGATCAAAGCCCCGGCACGAAGCCGGCTCTTGCATCATCTGTGTTCTCTTGGGGGCGCCCCGATTGCAGGAACCTCGCAGGGGCATGCGGAACGACTTCGACTAGGACTGGCTTGTAACACAAAAAACACGCCGAATCAAAGGTAAACGCCGGACGGCGCTCCCCTGCGGCAGCATGGCAAGGTCGTGGTTAACGCAGCGCGACGGCAGAAATCCCGCCAGATCAGTCGCCTTCGCCGGGCTCCGGAGACAGCATTTCCAGCTTCCCCGCGACCCCGTCGAAAGCCTTGGCGTCCGCCGGCGGATCCTTCTTCTGCGTGATATTTGGCCAGCTCGCCGCGAACTGGCCGTTGAGCTGGAGCCAGCTTTCCAGGCCGGGCTCGGTGTCGGGCTTGATCGCCTCGGCCGGGCATTCCGGCTCGCAGACGCCACAGTCGATGCACTCGTCGGGATGGATGACGAGCATGTTCTCGCCTTCATAGAAGCAGTCGACCGGGCAAACCTCGACGCAATCCATGTACTTGCACTTGATGCAGTTCTCGGTGACCACATAGGTCATGGGCCGGCCCTTCCAACACTTCTAAACAGCCCCATAAACCCTTGCCCGACGCAGGTTTCAAGGTCGTTTTCGTGATCACTTGTAGAACGATCTATCATTGCGGCGGCACTGCGGGGAAGATTTCCCTCCCCGGCCCTATTTCAGCACCGGCCGCAGGCAAGGCGCGGATTTAGTCCTCGTCTTCCGCCGCCGCAAGCGACGCATCGCCGCTGCCGCCGTCTAGGCGCTCATAGAGCTGCTGGGCGACCGTGAAGGAACCGCGGCGCTCGGCGAAGCCGAGGATCCTGACCACGACTGTCGCATGCGGCAAGGCGAGCGTCAGCACGGCCCCGAGCTTGATGCCTTGCGCCGGGTTGTCGCATCGGCGCCCCTCGATACGGACATGGCCGTCCTCCACCAGGCGCACAGCCGCCGGGCGGTTGCGGACGAAGCGCGCAAACCAGAGCCATTTGTCGAGGCGCTGACGATCGTCCTGCAAACCACCCGCGCCCTTCTAAAGCATTTTCAAGCGAACTGGGCACCGGTTCGCGTGAAGAACCGAAAGGTCCGCGTCAGCGAACATACGATAACACGAGGAGCTGGTGCCATTCCGCGGTTCGGAGAAACGCGGAATGGCACCGCGTCAGTTCTTGCCGCGTTCGAGCTGGGCTTTGAGGGCCGCGAGCTTGGCGAAGGGCGAATCCGGATCCGGCTCGCGATTGGCCGCACGCGGACGCGGCGCCTGCTGGAAGCGCTCGGCACCGCTCCGCTCCTCACGGCGTGGGCCGCCGGGGCGGCCGTCGCGCTTGAAGTCGGGACGCGGACCGCGATTGCCCTCCGGACGATCCTGCCGCTGCGGCCGGTCATCGCGGCGCGGACGCTCGTCCTGACGCGGACGCGCATCCTGGCGCTCCTGACGTTGCGCCGGAGCGCCCTCGCCCGCGGCAGCCGCAGGTCGGTTGTCGGGCCGCCCGTCGCGACGCGGACCGCCGGGGCGGCCCTCGCGCTGCGGGCGATCCCCGCCACGGCGCTCGCCACCCTCGCGGCGTTCACCGCCTTCGCGACGGCCACGCGGATTGCCATGCTCGGGCCGGCGCCCGCCCTGGTGACGATGCGGCCGCCAGACTTCGATCAAATCGGGCTCGGCAGGCGCGGCCTCGGCAACAGGAGCTTCGTCGACAACGGCTTCGGCGGACGTGGCTTCTTCGGCAGCGGCGGCCGGGAGCGCGACCATCGCGTCCGCCGGCACAGGCTCGCGCACCGCATCGAGCTCCGTCTCGGTCAGGATCGGCGTATCCACCGTCTCGACCGCCGGCGGCTCGACGGCAGGGGTCTCGCCCTCGGCCAGCCCCTCCTCGTTGAGCGCGGTCGCAGGCTCGCTCGGGCCTTCGGCTTCGGCGGTGGCTTCGACGGCTTCGCCTTCAACGGCAGTCTCTTCCGCTTCACCAGCCACGACAGTCTTGGCCGGTTCGGTCGCGGCCGGGGGCGGCGCCAGTGGCACGGTGATCGCAGGCCCCGGACGCTTGACCGAGACATAGCCGAGCGAACGCAGGATCGAGGCGAAATCCTCGCCGGCGCAGCCGACGAGCGAGGTCATCGCGCCGGTGGCGACGAAGCCGTCCTGGTCGGCGGCCCCGGTCGGCGGCGTGCCCTGCGTGACACCGGGGCGATAGGCGATCGCCGGGCGGATGAGGTCGGCCAGGCGTTCGAGAATGTCGACGCGCACGGCCCGCTCGCCGCAGACGCGGTAGCCGGCAGCGCGGTAGAGCCCCTTCGGCACGGCCTTGTCGACCGGGAAGGAGGTGCGGCCGGACGCCGCGAGATGGGCGATATCGTCGAGCCCGGCTGTCTCCGGCCCGCCATGTTTCAGCGCCCAGAGCTGGGCGGCAAGCGCGCGCGGCGCCGGCTTCAGCAGCGCCGGCATGTAGATGTGAAAGGCGCCGAAGCGGATGCCGAGCTGGCGGAGCGCCGCGCGGCCTTCCTGGTCGAGGGCCTTCATCTCGTCGCCTACCTTGGAGCGCTCGAGCACACCGAGTGCCTCGGCCGCCTGATAGGCGATGCCGCGCGCGATGCCGGTGACGTTCTCGGCCGCTTCGAGGATCTGCACGGCGCCGAGCAGGCGGGTGATGTGATTCTTCACCCAGAGCGTGAGCCGGCCCTCGACCTGCTCGCGCGCGGGACCGGTGAGGTGCTCCTCGACCAGCAGGCGCAGCCGAGGCTCCAGAACCTTCTCGCCGGCAGTCAGGCGCGCCACCGGCTCGCCGGTCCAGCGCACCAGCCCGTCATGCGACAGCACGAAGGCATCGTCGCCCGCCAGCACGACGCGCGCCGCCCTCGCCTCGATCTCGGAGCCGAGTGCCTTCATCGCCGCCAGGTTCAGCGCCTTGACCTCGGAACCGCCGGCCTTCGGATCCGCCGTGAAGCGGAAGCCCTGCAGCATTCCCACATGCTGGCCCTCGACGAGCACGTCGCCCGTCGCAGTGACCTCAGCCTCCAACATCGCATTCTCCCGCAAGCGGCGCATCAACACGCTGGTGCGCCGATCGACAAATCTATGGGTCAGCCGCTCATGCAGAGCGTCCGACAGCTTGTCCTCTACAAGACGCGCCATGCCCTGCCAATGCTCTGGATCAGGCAACCAGTCAGGACGGTTCGCGACATAAGTCCAAGTCCGGACCTGCGCGATCCGCGCCGAGAGCGTGTCGATCTCGCCATCGGTGCGATCGAGAGAGGCCAGTTGAGCGGCATACCAGTCGCTGTCGAGCCGTCCATGACGCATCAGCCTGAGATAGAGCGTGGTCGCGAGATCGGCGTGTTGCATCGGCGATATCTTGCGATAATCCGGCAGCCCGCAGACCTCCCAGAGCCGCTCGACCGCCGCGCGTCCCTGCGCGAGCTTCGCGATATCCGGGTCCCGCGCCAGCACTTCCAGCGTCGTCATGTCCTCGGCGATCAGCGCCCGCGTCAGGCCCTGTTCCGAAGGTTGCATGTTCAGCGTGTCGAGCAAACCGCCGACCGAGCGCAGGTCGAGATCGGAATTGCGCCACTGCATCTGACGGATCGGCTCGAAGCGATGATTCTCGATCGCCTCGACCAGCTCCGCGTCGAAAGGCGGGCAGCGCCCGCTGGTACCGAAGGTGCCGTCGCGCAGATGCCGCCCGGCGCGGCCCGCGATCTGGCCGAACTCGGCCGGGTTGAGCTTGCGATAGTGATGCCCGTCGAACTTCTTGTCCGCGGCGAAGGCGATATGATTGACGTCGAGATTGAGCCCCATGCCGATCGCGTCGGTCGCGACGAGATAGTCGACATCGCCTGACTGGTAGATTTCGACCTGGGCATTGCGCGTCCGGGGCGAGAGCGCGCCGAGCACCACGGCCGCCCCGCCCTTCTGCCGGCGGATCAGTTCGGCGATCGCATACACCTCCTCGACCGAGAAGGCGACGATGGCCGAGCGTGGCGCCAGGCGCGTGATCTTGCGGTCGCCGGCGAAGGTGAGCTGCGACAGGCGCGGGCGCGTGACCACGTTCACGCCCGGCATGAGCTGCTCGATCAGCGGCTTCATCGTGCCGGCGCCGATCAGCATGGTCTCGGCCCGGCCACGCCGGTTCAGCAGGCGATCGGTAAAGACATGGCCGCGGTCAAGATCGGAGGCGAGCTGGATCTCGTCGATCGCGACGAAATCGACCGCCAGGTCGCGCGGCATCGCCTCGACCGTGCAGACCCAGAAGCGCGGCCGCTGAGGCTTGATCTTTTCTTCGCCGGTGACGAGGGCGACAGCCTCGGGGCCGACCCTATCGACGACGCGCTGATAGACTTCGCGCGCGAGCAGCCGCAGCGGCAGGCCGATCATCCCGGTGGGATGGGCGACCATGCGCTCGATGGCGAGATGGGTCTTGCCGGTATTGGTCGGGCCCAGCACGGCCGTGACGCTATTGGCGCGGGCGGCGGGCGGCAGCGAACGGAAAGGAAGCAAGGCGAAGGAGCCGATCTTCTCGCCCGCCCATGCGGGCGGGAGCGTGGACGGGGTTTATGCAGGTCTCAAACAGAAACCCGACAAGAACGAGTCTGGAACGAAGCGGGCCCGAATCGCTGACTCCGACAGAATCGGGTTTTGTTCCCTTTTCGGAGTCCATCCTCCAGCGGTATGGGCCATCTCGTCATCGCGCCCTCCCGGAATGGCGTGGCTGGGCAGCTTTCAAGACCGCCCGGCAGAACCCTATTTAAGCCTTTTCGCCTCGGAGACGAGAGGCGAGACAGATTTCGGGCCTGCGCCACTGCTTCAATGATGGGCGTGATCGCACTGTCCGTGATCGGCGAGCGCCTCGATGATGGCGCAGTCGCAGGCCGCGACCCCGCCCGAGCAGGTCGTCGCGATCCGCTCAAGCTCCTTCTCCAGCGAGCGCAATTTCGCGATCTTGTCGCGGACTTCGTCGAGATGCGCGACCGAGATCGCATGCGCCTCGTCGCAGGCCATACCCGGCGTGTCGGAGAGTTTCAGCAGCGTGCGGATATTCTCGACCGCGAAGCCGAGATCGCGCGCATGCTTGATGAAAGCGAGCCGCTCGGCATGGCGCCGGCCATAGCGGCGCTGGTTGCCCTCGGAGCGTTCCGGCGGCGGCAGGAGGCCGACCTGCTCGTAATAACGGATGGTCTCGACCTTGACCCCGGTGCGATCGGCGAGCGCGCCGATCGGCATCACGCGTTCGAGCCTGGCAGTCGCGGTCATGGCGCCCTCCAAAAGCTATAGCTTTTGGAGCTTTAGATAATCCTACCCGACCCGTTTGCAAGCGCGATCAGGCGACGCCCATCGCCAGCAGATCATGGACATGGACGAGCCCGGCCGGGCGATCTTCGGCATCGACCACGATCAGCGCCGTGATCCGGCTGCGATTGACCAGCTCCAGCGCCTCGACCGCGAGCGTATCGAGACCGACGCGGCGCGGGTTCGGGGACATGATGTCGCGCGCCCTGAGCGAGGCACCGCCGCCCATCGCCGTCTGGCGGCGCAAGTCGCCATCGGTGACGACACCGGCGAGCCTGCCGTCCAGGTCCATCACCACGGCGCAGCCGAAACCCTTGTCGGAGATCATCGCGATGACGTCCGGCAGCAGCGTGTCGAGGCCGATCAACGGCAGGTCGGCGCCGCGATGCATGATGCTCTCGACGGTCTTGAGCTGGGCACCCAGCTTGCCGCCGGGGTGGTAGACGAAGAAATCCTGCCGCGAGAAGCCGCGCGCCTCCAGCAAGGCGACGGCCAGCGCATCACCGAGCGCCATCTGCATCGTCGTCGAGGTCGTCGGCGCGAGCCCGTTCGGACAGGCCTCCGTCGCCTTGGGCAAGACGAGCGCGATATCGGCTTCCTTGCCGAGCGTGCTCTCGGCATTGGCGGTGATCGCGATCAAGCCGACGCGGAAGCGACGCGTGTAGCCGACGAGCGCGGCGAGCTCGACCGCCTCGCCCGACCAGGACAGAGCGATCACCACATCCTCAGGCTGCACCATGCCGAGATCGCCATGGCTCGCCTCGGCCGGATGGACGAAATGCGCGGGCGTGCCGGTGGAGGCCAGTGTCGCCGTGAGCTTGCGCCCGACATGGCCGGATTTGCCCATGCCGGAGACGATCACGCGCCCGCTCGAAGCACGGATCATCGCCACGGCCTCGGCGAAAGGCCCGCCCAGCCCGTTCGCCAGAGCGGCGTGGAGCGCATCGAGCCCGGCGCGCTCGGTGGCAATGGTGCGAAGGGCGGAGTCGCGAATGTCTTCGGTCATGGCCGGCGCTGTAGCACGGCGCCCGCGGGTATTTCCACCGCCTGCCCACAGGCTCGCCCGGCGTTGACGGCTCCTTAACCCTATTCGTTCTAACTCCATTAACCATGCGCGCCACCCGCGCGCCCCGCCTTCTGGAGCCCTGCGACGCCCGTGTCCGGCCGCGCGACGATCCTGCTTCTGTCCGGCACGGCCTTGGCCGGGCTCGCGCTCGCCTGTACGGCGGCGCAGGCACAGCAGATGCCGCGCGGCAATCTGCGGACGGGCACGCCGACCTATGTGGCGCAGCAGCCGGCGACGCCCGAGCCCGCCCTCACGCCGGCCACCCCTGAGGCCGAAGCCGTCCGCGATCCGGCCGGGCTGGTCCAGCGGCAGGGCTCGGCCGTCTCGGGGCGCCAGCCGCCGCGCGCCAGCCAACCAACCCAAGCGCCGGCGCTGCGCGGCGTCACGCAGCGCCAGTTTCGGGCACCGCCGCCCACGGTCGCGGTCATGCCGCCGCCCCCCCCCGCCCCTCCGCCGCCACGGCGGCGCGCTGCGGCCGAAGAGGATCCCTATGCCCCGCTCGGCATCCGGCTCGGCTCGATCACCTTGCGCCCCTCGGTCACCAATTCGGTCGGCTACGACACCAATCCGCAGCGGACCTCCGCGAGCGGCACCAAGGGCTCGGGCTTCAGCCGCCACGAGGGCGAACTGGAGATCCAGTCCGACTGGAACGTCCATGAGCTCAAGGGCAAGATCAGCGGCGGCTATCTCGATTTCTTCCGTAACAAGGACGCCTCGCGCCCCGATGCCGACGGCAGTCTGGACCTGCGGCTCGATGCCACCCGCGACACCCGCATCCTCCTGGAATCGCGGCTGAAGCTCGACACGCAGCGGCCGGGCTCGCCCGACCTGACGGCCAACGTGACCGGGCGCCCGCAGATTTTCCAGTATGGCGGATCGGCCGGCGTCACCCACGACATCAACCGGCTGCAACTGACGCTGCGCGGCTCGGTCGACCGCAGCGACTACGAGGATGCCCATCTGTCCAACGGCGCGATGCTGTCGCAGAAGGATCGCAACCTCACGCAATACGGCCTGCGCCTGCGCGCCGCCTACGAGGTCACGCCCGGCATCAAGCCCTTTGTCCAGGCCGAGATCGACCAGCGCGATTTCGACGAGAAGAGCGATTCCAGCGGTTATATGCGTTCCTCGAAGGGGATTACGGGCCGTGTCGGCTCGAGTTTCGAGATCAGCCGACAGCTCACCGGCGAGATTTCCGGCGGCTATCAGGACCGCAAATACGACGATACGCGCCTGAAGAACCTGCGCGGCTTCGTCGGCGATGCCTCGATCCTGTGGTCGCCGACGCCGCTGACCACGGTGACTTTGCGCGGCACCGCCGAACTCGGCGACACCACGATCGCCGGCTCGTCCGGCACCACGGTGCGGCGCGCCACGCTGGAAGTGGCCCATGCTCTGCGCCGCAACCTCACCGTCACCGGCTTCACCAATTTCAGCCGGACCGAGTACGACGGACAGGGCCTGCGTGAGGATTACATGAATGTCGGCGCGCGGCTCGAATACAAGCTGACGCGAACCTTCGCCGTGCGTGCGAGCTTCACTCATGAGCGCCTAAACTCCACGGCGCAGGGCTCGGACTACACGGCGAACGTCTCGCTGGTGGGTCTCAGGGTGCAGTTTTGACGCTGTGCGTCATGCTCGCCCTCGTGGCGAACATCCACGCCTTGAACACCACCCTCGATCGATGAAGGTGCAGATGGTCGGGACAAGCCCGACCATGACGGGGTAGCTTATTCCATCCCTTCCAGCTCGATGATCATCCCCTCGATCATCCTGAGCCCGATCTGCCAGAAGCCCGGGTCCTTCGCGTCGAGCCCGAAGGGCGCCAGCAGCTCGCCGTAAGGCTTGCTGCCGCCGGCTGAGAGCAGCGCGAAATAGCGCTCCTGGAAGCCCTCGGCGGCGTTCTGGTAGACGCCGTAGAGCGAATTCACCAGGCAGTCCCCGAAGGCATAGGCGTAGACGTAGAAGGGTGAATGGATGAAGTGCGGGATGTAGCACCAATAGGGCTCGTATCCGCTCGACAACCGAATCGCCGGACCGAGACTCTCCGCCTGCACGCTCATCCAGATCTCGCAGAGTGCTTCCGGCGTCAGCTCACCCTCGCGGCGGGCTTCATGGACCTTGCGCTCGAATGTGTAGAAGGCGATCTGACGCACGACCGTGTTGATCATGTCCTCGACCTTGGCCGCCAGCATCGCCTTGCGCTGCTTCTTGTCGTTGGTCGAATCGAGCAGCTTGCGGAAGGTCAGCATCTCCCCGAAGACGCTCGCCGTCTCGGCCAGCGTCAGCGGCGTCGGCGCCATCAGCGCCCCGTTCGGCGCAGCCAGCACCTGATGCACGCCATGGCCGAGCTCATGCGCCAGCGTCATCACGTCGCGCGGCTTGCCCTGGTAGTTCAGCAGCACGTAGGGGTGCGCGGATGGCACGGTCGGATGCGCGAAGGCGCCGGGCGCCTTGCCGGGGCGCGGCGGCGCGTCGATCCAGCGCTCGTCGAAGAAGCGCCTGGCGATCGCCGCCATCTCCGGCGAGAACGCGTCATAGGCGGAGAGCACGGTCTCGCGCGCCTCGGTCCAGGGAATCGTGCGCTGTTCGACCTGCGGCAGCGGCGCGTTGCGGTCCCAGAAATCCAGCTCCTCGCGGCCGAACCATTTCGCCTTCAAGCGGTAATAGCGGTGCGACAGGCGCGGATAGGCTTCGCGCACGGCGGCGACGAGAGCGTCGACCACTTCACGTTCGACACGATTGGCGAGATGCCGGGAATCCGCGACATCCTCGAATTTCCGCCAGCGGTCGGAGATTTCCTTGTCCTTGGCGAGCGTGTTGGTGATCAGCGCGAAGATGCGGAGCTCCTTGCGGAACACCGTGCTCAGCGCCTCTGCCGCCTTGCGCCTGATCTCGCCGTCGCTGTCCTGCAGCTTGTTGAGCGTCAGCTCCAGCGTCAGCTCCGTGCCGTCGACGATGAAGCGCAGCGAGGCGATGGTCTCGTCGAAGAGCCGGTTCCAGGCGGCCGCGCCGGTCATCGACTTCTCGTGGAACAAGGCCTCGATCCGGTCGTCGAGCTGGTGTGGCTTGTCCTTGGCGAGATCATCGAGCCAGGGCTTCCAATGCGAGAGCGGCGCCTGGCTTGCGACCTTCGCCAGCAATCCCGGCTCGATCCGGTTCAGCTCCAGCTCGAAGAACAGCAGTTCGGTGATCGCGGCGTTCAGCTTGTCCTGCGTGTCGCCATAGAACTTGGCGCGCTGCGGATCGGTGGTGTCGCCGGAATAGACGAGGCCGGCATAGGCACCGATCCGGCCGAGCCGATCGCTCAAGCCCTCATAGCTCTTCACCGCAGCCGCCAGCGTCTCGCTGCCATCAGGCGCGGCGGCGAGATCGGCGAGCTTGCCGCGATAGCGCTCGGCCAAGGTCTGCGCCTCAGCGAGGCCGCGCTCCAGATCGCTCTTGAACTCCGGCGATTCGATGCCGGGGTAAAGATGGCTGAGGTCCCATTCAGGCAGGTCTCCGGTCCCCTGCGCCGGCTTCGCCGCCCCCGCTTTTATGGCGGAACGCAGGACGGTGTCATGAAAACCCATTCGCTCGATACCTCGCGCTGAAACGTGCCCTTCCATAAAGCCTGCGCTGCCGCTTGGCCACGCCGGATCACGTTTCCCGCCGTCATTGCGAGCGCAGCGGCGGCTAAGCCCTCCGGCGCACAACAGGCGCCCGCCACCGGCCCCGGCTTAAACCCCGCTTAACCCTTCTGGCCGACCATGCCCCAGAACGGAACAGGTGATTCCGCCGGCAGCCAAGATTTCTTTCGGGCTGCACGGGCTTTCGAGGTGCCATGACCGATACCGTCCTCATCGTCGATGACGATCCCGTCCAGCGCCGCCTGCTCGACGCGATGCTGAAGCGCTTCGGCTATGACGTGCTGAGCGCCGAGAACGGCGAGGCGGCTCTTGCTCTGCTCGGCGTGCCGGAGGGTGAGCGGTTCAGCGCGATCGTCCTCGACCTCAACATGCCCGGCGTCGACGGCATGGGTGTGCTGGCGGCTTTGCGCGAACGCGGCATCGAGATCCCCGTCATCGTCCAGACCGCCAACGGCTCGATCGAGACCGTCGTCTCGGCGATGCGGGCCGGCGCCGTCGATTTCGTGGTGAAGCCCGTCGGCGCCGAGCGTCTGCAGGTCTCGCTACGCAACGCCCTCAAGCTCGGCGCACTCGAACACGAATTGCGCCATATCAAGCGCCGCGCCTCGAACACGCTGGGCTTCCGCGATCTCGCGACCAAGAGCCCGGACATGGCCCGCGTCGTCCGGCTGGCCGAGCGCGCCGCGAAATCGAACATCCCGATCCTGATCGAAGGCGAATCGGGCGTCGGCAAGGAGGTGCTGGCCCGCGCGATCCAGGGTTCCAGCGACCGCAAGGGCAAGCCCTTCGTCACCGTGAATTGCGGCGCGATCCCCCACAACCTCGTCGAATCCATCCTGTTCGGCCATGAAAAGGGCGCCTTCACCGGCGCGACCGAGCGCCATCTCGGCAAGTTCGTCGAGGCCAATGGCGGCACGCTCTTCCTCGACGAGGTCGGCGAATTGCCGCTCGATGCGCAGGTCAAATTGCTCCGCGCCATCCAGGAGGGCGAGGTCGACCCCGTCGGCGGCAAGAAATCGGTGCGGGTCGACATCCGCCTGATCTCGGCCACCAACAAGAGCCTGCTCGACCAGGTGAAGCGCGGCGAATTCCGCGAGGACCTTTACTATCGCCTCAACGTCTTCCCGATCACGCTGCCGCCCTTGCGCCAGCGCCGCGAGGACATCGCCGATCTCGCGCGCGGCTTCCTCGCCCGCTTCGCCGCAGAGGAAGGCCGCAAGCTCTCGGGGCTCACGGCAGAGGCAGCCGCGCTGATCACCGGCTATGACTGGCCCGGCAATGTCCGCCAGCTTGAGAACGCCGTGTTCCGCGCCGTGGTCCTCGCCGACGGCCCCGAGCTCGACGTCACCGAATTCCCGCAGATCGCCGCGCAGATGGATGGCTACGAGGTCCGGATACCGCCGGCCCCCGCCCCCCTGTCTCGTCCCGAGGGGCAAGGCGAGCCGCCCCCGCGCATCATCCAGATGCCGGTGCGCGATCCCAATGCGCTCGACCTCGTCGCCGGCTCCGACATGCGCAAGCTCGACGATCTCGAACGCGAGATCATCACCTTCGCGCTCGCGCATTACCGCGGCCACATGTCCGAGGTCTCGCGCAAGCTCGGGATCGGCCGCTCGACGCTCTACCGCAAGCTCAAGGATTACGGGCTGATCGAGAGCGAATCGAACGGCGACGAAACCGACGCGGCATGAGCTGCGACCAATCGAATGCGGTGGTCTGTTGCACCGCCGCATCTTGTCTCAACCAGCCGAGTCACGCAGGAATGGCGGGGTTCGGCAGCAATCGGGATAGCGACCATGCGTCCTCGCCATTGGGCGAAACTGACCTCGGCATCTGCCCTGGCCATCATTCTGGGTTGCCTCCCGCTCCGCGCCGAGACCCCTCTCAATACCGATGCGACGCTCGGCATTCCGCTGCCGGAGCAGCAGGAACTCCGCCTGTCCGACGTCGCGCCGCAGGCCGCCCCGGTGCAGGCCGTGGCCGCGCCGGAACACTCCGCCGATGCCGAAATTGTCACCGGCACCGTCACGACTGGAAGCCGCCCGCTGGATCCGGCGAAGCAGGACGCCGCCGCGCCGCTCGACGTGACCGAGGAACCGGTCACGCTCGACATTCCGGCCGTCGAGATGCCGGCGGCCGACCCGGCCCTGACGCCCGTCGTCAAACCGCCGGAACCGGCCGAGGCAGCCCCCCAGGCCGGGCCGCTGCGCACCGTCGAGCCGCTGGTGCCGCTGCCGGACGTGCCGAAGGTCGTCATCGCGCTGCCGCCGGGCTCCGAATTCTCCGCCGCGATCGTCGCCGCGCTGCCTGAAGCCCTTGCGGTACGCCGCCTCGGCGAGCGTGAGCGCAACGAGATCATCGCCGCCTATCAGGCCAATGAGAACCGGCCCTTCTGGGTCGGCTCAAAGGGCTGGAACGAGGCCGGCAAGCGCATCGCGACGCAGCTCGGTCGCGCCGGCGAGGACGGTCTGCGCCCCAACGACTATGCGCTGCCGGTCTTCGAGGCGAGCGACAAGGCCAGGCTCGCCGAGGCCGATATCCGCCTCTCGGCCATCGCCGTGCTCTATGCCCGCGATGCCCGCGGCGGTCGGCTCAACCCGCGCCAGCTCTCGAAGCTGATCACGCCGACGCTTTACCTGCCCTCCGCGACCGAGGTGCTCTCGGAAATGGCCGGCGCGCCCGACGCCGGCGCCGTGCTCGCCGCCTATAACCCGCCGCATCAGGGCTATCGTCGCCTCAAGGCCAAGCTCGCGGAGATGCGCGAGCATCTCGACGACACCCCGCTGGTCCGCATCCCCGCCGGCCCGCCGCTCAAGCTCGGCATGCGCGACGAGCGCGTGCCGCTGGTGCGCGCCCGACTCGGCCTCGGGCCCAGCGAGGAGCCGGTCTTCGACCGCTCGACCGCGCTTGCTTTGGCCGATTTCCAGAAGAAGGCCGGCCTGCCGGCCAACGGCATCCTCAGCGAGCGGACGCTGGCCGCGCTCGGCAAGCCGGCAAGCGCCCGCGGCGAGGAAGACATCATCGCCCAGATGGAACGCTGGCGCTGGCTGCCGCCCGATCTCGGCACCGACCACATCATGGCCAATATCCCGGAGATGCGGGTGCGCGTCATCCGCTCCGGCAAGGTCGTGCACGAGACCCGCGCCATCGTCGGCAAGCCGGACTCGGCGACGCCCATCTTCTCGCACAAGATGGACCACGTCATCGTCAACCCGTCCTGGTACGTGCCGCCTTCGATCCTGAAGAAGGAATTCCTGCCCGGCCTCGCCGCCGATCCGGAATATGCCGCCAAGCGCGGCTATGTCGTGACCCGCACCAAGGGCGGCGGCATCTCGGTGCGCCAGCCGCCGGGCGAGCGCAACGCGCTCGGCTGGATCAAGTTCATGTTCCCGAACGAGCATGCGGTCTATCTGCACGACACGCCGAATCGCCGCCTCTTCGCCGGCGAGCGTCGCGCGCTCAGCCACGGCTGCGTCCGCGTCGAGAACCCCTTCGCGCTGGCCGACCAGGTGCTCGGCCCGGAATGGACCCATGAGCGGCTGAGGCGCCTGATCGGCCAGGGCGAGCGCCGCATCAACCTGCCGCAGCCCCTGCCGATCCACCTCGTCTACAACACCATCGTCGTCGGCGAGGACGGCCAGATCACCCGCTTCGACGACGTCTACGGCTTCCACAGGCTGGTCCGGCAGGCACTGGAGCAGCAGGGCGGCTGAGACCTGCTTGGCGAGGTTGCCCTCCCCTATGGGCACCTTTTCGCCATGATCCCACTTTAGCCACGTTCCGCAGGAATTTCTTGGCGTGGCGATTGCCGGCTCGCTAACGAGACGTTAACGCTTCTCCGCAACTGTTCGTTCACGTTTATCGCACCGCTTCGGCGGGGGCACCGAGACGGGTCAGACAGATTGGGCAGGATCACCGCCACGCTTGCAGGATGCGCGCCGTCCGGCACGAAGCCGACCGCGCGACAGGCGCTGGTACTCGGCCTGGCTCTGGTCGCATCGCTGGTCGGCATCCGCGGCACGCAGGACGCCGCCGCCAATGGCGATACCCGCACCATCACCATCCGGCACATGCACACGAAGGAAGAAACGACCGTCACCTTCAAGCGGGACGGCCGCTATGATTCGTCCGGGCTGGAAAAACTGAACTGGGCCTTGCGCGACTGGCGCACCGACGAGCCGACCCGCATGGACCCCCGGCTCTTCGACGTGATCTGGGAGGTCCAGCGCCAGCTCGGTTCCGAGCAGCCCTTCCACGTCGTCTCCTCCTATCGCGCCCCCGGCACCAACGCGATGCTGCGCCGCCGCTCACGCGCCGTCGCCAAGCACAGCCAGCACATGCTCGGCAAGGCGATGGATTTCTACCTGCCCGACGTGCCGACCGCCCGCATCCGCGAGATCGGCATGCGGCTCCAGCGCGGCGGCGTCGGCTTCTACCCGAACGCGCACACCCCCTTCGTCCATCTCGATGTCGGCTCGGTCCGCTCCTGGCCGCGCATGACGCGCGATCAGCTCGTGCGGCTGTTCCCGGACCAGAAGACCGTTCATATCCCCGCCGACGGCCAGCCGCTCGCCGGCTACGAGCTCGCCAGAGCCGAAATCCTCTCGGGCGGTGGCTCGGTCGCCGGCTATGCCGTGGCCGATGCGGATGAGGGCGCCGTCGCCTCCTCCGGCCGCAAGAGCCTGTGGGCGACGCTGTTCGGCGGCGACGACGAGGAGGCCGATGCCCGGCCGACGGCACGGCGCGGCAGCCCGCGCCAGCAGCCGACCGTCATGGCCTATGCCGCACCCAATGCCGGCTATACCGGCAGCAACGGCAACGACGACGGCCGCGTCCTGGTCCAGCCTATCCAGGAATCCAGCACCAGCGCCATCACCCGCGAGCGCTCGCGGCGTCTCGCGCCGCAACCGGCCGCTGAGGAAGCGCCCGCCCCGGCACCTGCCGTGGCCGCTCCGGCGCCTGCGGCTCCACCCCCACAGATCGCGCGCGACACGCGCCCGCTGCTCGTCGACGTGCCCTTGCCGCTGGCTCGGCCGCGTGGCCTGTCGGTGCCGGCGGAGGACGGCGCACCCGTCCAGGTTGCCGCCCTGCCGTCGGCCGGCGGCGCACTCGCCTTCGCGCCGCAGCCCGACCAGAAGCTCGTCCTCGCCTCGCTGCCGCCGCGCCGCCCCGGCGAGGTCGCGAGCCCCAGCGAGATCGTCGTCGCCGGCCAGCCGACCAATGCGCCGCTACCGCCGATCCGGCCGACCGCGCTCGCCGACGCCGCGATCGCCTCGCTGCGCGGCACCGGCGCGGCCGAGATTCCGCTCGCCCAGGCCTCGGAAGGTCGCCTCGTCACCGCCTCTCTGCCGCCGGTGCGGCCACGCGAGGGCGGCGTCAGCTTCGCGACGGCGACCCAGCGCTCCGTCCCGGTTCCGGAAGAGCCGGAGGACACTGCCGAGATGGATCGCGGCGGTTTGAATTCCCTGTTCGCGGCCGTATCGCGCACCGGCGGCACGCCGGGCAAGCCGGTCAATGTCGCGACCGCACGCGCCAAGGCAGCCGGTCCGTCCGGCGCGCCGATCGCCGGCCCGAGCCCGGCTGCGGCGCTGGGCTTCAGCCATGCCGACCCTGTCGACGCCAAGCCCGGCACCTTCACCGGCCCGGCCGTCCGTCCGCTGCCGACGAATTTCGTCCAGAACTGACAGTTACTCCCGGTCGATCGGCCAGGCCTTGAACACGTCGAGCGCCTCGCAGGCGCGCGCCTGTTCCGCAAGCGCTGGCCAGCGCTCCTCGGGCGCGAATTCCGGGATCACGAAGCGGCAGAAGCCCCAGGCGATGGCCGCGGCGATATCGCTCGGCAGCAATTCCGGCCCGGCCGTCAACTCGCCCTCCTTCGCGGCTGTGTCGAGCAGGTCGAGCGCGGTGTGGAGCTGGGTGACGATGCGTTCCTGCCAGGGCGCGTAGCGCTGTGCTTCCGGACGCTTGCGCTCGTATTCGATCGAGACCGCCTTGTCGGCCGCGACGATGCCGATCCCGGTCAGGGCCAGGTCGCGCCTGCGCGCCACGCCTTCGATCGGGCGCAGCGAACGTCCCGCGACATCCTCGAAATGCTGGATGATCAGCAGGGATTCGCTGATGGCGATGCCGTCATCGGTGACCAGCGTCGGCGCCTTGATCAGCGGGTTGATCGCCCGGAATTCATCCATATGCCGGAAGACCGAGACCGAGCGATGCTCGAACGGCACCTCCAGCAAGGTCCCCGTGATCGCCGCACGGCGGACATAGGGGCTATCCAGCATTCCGACGAGCAGCATCGCGACCTCCGTTTCAACCCGGCGCGAGAGTGCCGAAACCCGGCCGCAAAGCCACGCGAATTCCCGTGATGCGCGGGATCACGCCGCTTGATGCTCAGGGCCGGCGACAGGCGTGAGCTGGCCGCTCAACGGCTCGTCGAGCCTCAAGCCGCGCTGATGCGCCTCCATCTGGCAGGGGTCCCAATAGGGCGTGCCGCCGAAACGCTCGACCAGCAGATCGATCAGCACGCGGACCTTGCCGGGCACGTAGGCGCCGGGCGGTCGCACGACATAAAGCGCTCGCGTCGGCATCGGATAGTCCAGCAGGATCGGTTCGACCGCGCCGGAGCGGATCGCATCCGAGGCGATGAAGGTCGGGAGAACGGTCAGCCCCAGTCCTGCCACAGCCCAGGAGAGCAGCGTGTCGCCACTATCCGAGTGCATCCGGCCGGGCGGGCGCACCGTGATCCAGCGCTTGCCTGTGCGGAAAACCCAGTCCTGATCGTTCGTGCCGCTATAGAGCAGGCAGTCGTGGTCGTTGAGATCGGCGGGGATCGCGGGTCGCCCGCGCCGTTCGAGATAGGCCGGGCTGCCAACGACCGTGGCATGGACCGGCGCGATCTTCCGGGCGATCAGGCTGGAATCCTTGAGCGAGCCGATCCGGATCGCGGCATCGAAACGCTCGCCGATCAGGTCGACATAGCGGTCGCTCGCCTGCACGTCGATTTCGAGACGGGGGTAGAGTTGCGCGAGCTCGCCCAGCACAGGCGCGACATGTCGGTTGCCGAAGGTCATCGGCATGGCCAGTCGCAAGCGCCCGGCGACACCGCCCGCGCGCTGCGCCACTGCCTCGCGTGCCTCCTCCAGCTCGGCCAGGATGCGCTCGCTGCGCGCCTTGAACTCGAGCCCGGCCTCGGTCGCGGCCACGCCCCGCGTGGTACGGCTGAGCAGGCGCGTGCCGAGTTCCTCCTCCAGCCGGCTCACCCGCCGGCTGACGATCGACTTCGCCAGCCCCAGCGTCTGTGCCGCCCGCCCGAACCCGCCCGCCTCGACCACGGCGATGAAGCTTCGGATATCGTCCAGCTCCGCCATCGGCGTTCCTTCCGCAGCAACAGTCTGGTTCCGATTATGGCGGTTCTAGCGCCGTTCGTGAACCACTACCTTCCTGGTCATCGAAATCATCCCGCCACAGGAACCATCGTCATGGCCTCCGTCCTCGTCCTCAATAGCAGCGCTTCCGGCCCAAATTCGGTCTCGAAGCTCCTCGTCCAGAGCACCGTCGAGCGGTTGCGCGCCCAGAACCCCGGCGTGCATGTTCTCGAACGCGATCTCGACGCCAACCCGATCCCGCATCTCAACGCCGAGACCACGGCGGCGGTCCGCGCCGGCATCACCGAAAGCCAGGCGCAGCAGGATGCGCTCGCCCTCTCCAACGCCCTGGTCGAGGAGCTGAAGGCGGCCGACACCATCGTCATTGGCGCGCCGATGTACAATTTCGGCATCCCCTCGACGCTGAAGAGCTGGTTCGACTACGTGCTGCGCGCCGGCGTCACCTTCCGCTACAGCGAGGCTGGCCCCGAGGGCCTGCTCAAGGGCAAGCGCGCCATCGTCGTCGAGAGCCGCGGCGGCCTCTACAGCAGCGGCCCGGCCCAGTCGCTGGATTCGCAGGAACCGCATCTGCGCACGATGCTGGGCTTCGCGGGGATCACCGACGTGACCTTCATCCGCGCCGAGAAGCTGGGCTACGGCCCCGAGGCGCGCGAAGAGGCGATCCGCAACGCCAATGCCGAGCTCGCCCTCGTCGCCTGAGGCTCCGGCCAACAAAAAGCCCCGCATCGGGAGACCGATGCGGGGCTTTTTCATGCCTGCGTGAAAGACGACTTACGCAGTCTCGCCAACGGCCTGGAGATACAGGTCGAGGATCGCTTCCTCTTCCTTGCGCTCGTCGAGATCGCGCTTGCGCAGCGCCACGACCTTGCGCAGCACCTTGACATCGTAGCCGTTGCCCTTGGCCTCGGCATAGACCTCCTTGATGTCGTCGGCGATCGTCTTCTTCTCTTCCTCGAGCCGCTCGATGCGCTCGACGATGCTCTTGAGCTGGTCGCCAGCAACCGGATCGTCCATCTGATAACCTTCCCGGATACGAAATTGGCCGGCAGCGTTCGCCCGGATCGGGGGCGCCCGTCAAGACAGAACTGGCCGATGCCCCGTCGCCCATCAACAGTCCTGATGCCGCATATCGAGTTCACGGCCGAAGGCTGACCGCGATCATCGCAAAAAGTATGACTAGATCGCCAGACGGCAGATGACGCCGCTGCCAAGCCCCCCTACAACGATGATAAGGAGAGCGCCGCATGGCGGCCGAGACCAGGGGAGCCGCGCGGCGTGCCGCAGTCCAACACCACCATCGCAGCCATGCGCGCGACCGCCCGCGCGATCTTCGACGCCGCCGTCGCCCGCGCCCATCCCGCCGGCTGCCTGCCCCAGCATTTGCCCGCAGCGCCCACCAACGGACGCCTGATCCTCCTCGCCGCCGGCAAGGCCGCCGGCAGTATGGCCGCGCTGGCCGAGGCGCATTATCTCGACCAGGGTTTTCCGCCCGAGCGCCTGCTCGGCCATGCCGTCGCCCGGCACGGCTATACGGCGCCGACCCGGCACATCCCGATGGTCGCGGCCGGCCACCCCGTCCCCGACCAGGGCAGCATCGACAGCGCCGGGCGGGCGCTCGCGCTCGCAGCCTCCGCCACAGCCGACGATCTTGTCCTGGTCCTGCTCTCGGGCGGCGGCTCGGCCAATTGGGTCGCCCCGGCCGGCGGGCTCGCGCTCGCCGAAAAGCAGGCCGTCAACAAGGCCTTGTTGCGCTCCGGCGCACCGATCGGCGAGATGAACATCGTCCGCAAGCGGCTCTCGCGGATCAAGGGCGGGCGGCTTGCGCTCGCCGCCGCCCCGGCGCGCCTGCTCACGCTCGCGATCTCCGACGTGCCCGGCGACGAGCCGACGGCCATCGCGTCGGGCCCGACGGTTGCCGATCCCAGCACGACGGCGGAGGCCCGTGCCATCGTCGCCCGCTACGGGCTCGACCTGCCGACTGCAGCCCGCACTTTGCTCGATGATCCCGCGAACGAGACGCCCAAGCCCGGCCACCCCGCTTTCGCCAACAACGATTTCCGCATCATCGCCCGCCCGGCCGATGCGCTGGCGGCGGCGCGCGTTGCCGCCGAAGCCGCCGGCTATGCCGTGCACGATCTCGGCGCGGATCTCGAAGGCGAGGCCCGCGATGTCGCGGCCGCCCATGCGGAACTCGCCAGGCGCCTGAAGCGGGAGGGCAAGCGCGCCGCGATCCTCTCCGGCGGCGAGCTCACCGTGACCCTGCGCGGCTCCGGCCGCGGCGGCCCCAACCAGGAATACGCGCTGGCGCTCGCCATCGCGCTGGCCGGCGAACCCGGCATCGTCGCACTCTCCGGCGATACCGACGGCACCGATGGCGGCGGTGGCGAAGCCACCGACCCGGCCGGGGCCCTGGTCGATCCCCAGACTTTGACCCGCGCCGCCGAGATCGGCCTTGATCCCGCCCGATCCCTCGCCGACAACGATTCGACCGGCTTCTTCGAAGCGCTCGGCGATTTGCTGCAGCCGGGACCGACGCTGACCAATGTCAACGATTGCCGCGTGATCCTGATCGAACCGTGAGAATGCCGGGCTCTCCTCGAACGGTCCTCCCCCTCGCCTTCTGCGCGGCCGCCTTCCTTGGAAGCGTGGCGCCCGCGAAGGCGGATTTGCGCATGTGCAACACGACGTCGAGCCGCATCGGCGTCTCGATCGGCTATCGCGATGCGCAGGGCTGGATCACCGAGGGCTGGTGGAACATCAGCCCGCGCGGCTGCGAGACGCTGCTGCGCGGTACGCTGGCGGCACGCTTCTACTACGTTCACGCCGTCGATTACGACAAGGGCGGCGAATGGACCGGCAAATCGGTCATGTGCGTGCGCAACAAGGAATTCACGATTCGCGGCATCGAGGATTGCCTGGCCCGCGGCTATGACCGCGCCGGCTTCTTCGAGGTCGATACGGGCGAGCAGAAGAGCTGGACGATCCAGCTGACGGATACGGCCGGAGGCGGCGCTCCGCGGCCCTGATCGGCTTACGCTGGACGACAGTCTCGGCTTAAGCTGGACAAGCGACGCAAGGGCAGCATGCTCCGCGGACAAGAACCGGAAGCGAGGCCCCGGCACCGGGCCAACCTCGCTCCAGACGGAACGAAAGGATGCGGCCGGAGCCGGACAGGCCCGCGGATCGCAGGGGAAGAACGATGAAGCGCGAACGCCGGATCAAGATCATCGCCACTTTGGGTCCCGCCTCCGCGACCGAGGAGATGTGCGCGAAGCTGTTCGAGGTCGGCGTCGACGTCTTCCGCATCAACATGAGCCACACCCAGCGCGAGACGCTGAGCGAGAAGGTCGCGATGCTGCGTGGGCTGGAGGGCAAGTTCCGCCGCCCCGTCGGCATCCTCGCCGATCTGCAGGGCCCGAAGCTGCGCGTCGGCCAGTTCGGCGGCGACGGCGGCGTCATGCTGGAAAATGGCGCGCGATTTACACTCGATTCCGACCCTGCGCCGGGCGATGCCAAGCGCGTCCACCTCCCCCATCCCGAGATTCTGAGCGCGCTCGAGCCCGGTCACCACCTCATCCTCGACGACGGCAAGCTGCGCCTCGTGGTCGAGAAGGCCTCGGACAAGCAAGCGGTCACCAAGGTTCTGGTCGGCGGGCGCCTGTCTTCGCGCAAGGGCGTGAGCCTGCCCGACACCACCATCGCGGTCTCGGCCATGACCGAGAAGGACCGCGCTGATGCCGAGGTCGCGGCCGAGGTCGGCGTCGACTGGATCGCGCTCTCCTTCGTGCAGCGCCCCGAGGACATGGCCGAGTTGCGCAAGATCGTGCGCGGCCGGGCGCTGGCGCTCGCCAAGATCGAAAAGCCCCAGGCCGTCGCCCGCATGGAGGAGATCATCGACGCCTCCGACGCGATCATGGTCGCGCGCGGCGATCTCGGCGTCGAGATGCCGCTGGAGAAGGTGCCGGGCACCCAGAAGCGCCTGACCCGCATGGCTCGCCTCAAGGGCAAGCCGGTCGTCGTCGCCACGCAGATGCTGGAAAGCATGATCACGAGCCCGGTGCCGACCCGCGCCGAGGTCTCCGACGTCGCTACCGCCGTTTTCGAGGGCGCGGATGCCGTGATGCTTTCGGCCGAGAGCGCCGCCGGGCAGTATCCCGTCGAGGCGGTGACGATGATGAACCGCATCGCGGAGGAGGTCGAGAACGACGCGGTCTATCGCTCGATCCTTGAATCGCAGCGCAACGAGCCGGAGGCGACCGGCGCCGACGCCATCGCCAAGGCCGCCCACGAGATCTCCGAGACTCTGAACCTGAAGGCGATCTGCGCCTGGACCTCCTCGGGCTCGACCGCTTTCCGCATCGCCCGCGAGCGCCCGAATTCGACGGTGATCGCGCTGACCCCGAACCGCGCCACGGCACGGCGCCTGACGCTGGTCTGGGGCGTCCACGCCATCGTCACCAAGGATGCCAGCGACGCCGACGACATGGCCTTCCGTGCCTGCAAGTTCGCGGTGCGCGAGCATTACGCCAAGATCGGCGACCGCGTCATCGTGGTGGCGGGCGTACCCTTCGGGACGCCCGGTGCGACCAACATGGTCCGCATCGCCTTCATCGCTCAAGAGCATGTCGAGAAGGCTTGAAGGGCAGGAGCAACAGCAGCCGACGGTCTTTTGCCAACCAACACCGTCATTCCGGACGAGCCGCGAAGCGGCGTTGATCCGGGATCCATCGTAGAGCGTCGCACCCTATAATGGATCCCGGTTCAAGCCCGGGAAGACGGCGCGTTTCCGCATGACATCAGCAGCGGTTCGATGGGGTCAGGCGTCGCGACCGTCGACTTCGGTCTTCAGCGAATCGACGGCCTTCTTCACCGCGTCGAATTGCGGGTAGATCTCCAGCGCCTTGCGGAAGGCCGTCATCGCGGCCTTGTCGTCGCCCTGCTGGCGCAGGATCATGCCGAGCCCCATCATCGCGCCGTAATGGCGCGGCTCGCGCTTCAGCGTCTCGCCGATATCGAGCATGGAGCGGATCGAATCGCCCATGAGATAAAGCGCGTTGGCGCGCTGGTTCCAGGCCTCGGCCCAGTCCGGCTGCAAGCTGATGACACGGTCGAGCAGCTCGATCGCGAGTTCGTTCTGCTTGTCCTTCAGCGCCTGCTGGGCGCGGGTCATCAGCAGGTCAGCCGTATCGGAGCCGGAGCGGGCCCAACGCCGCTGGATCAACCGGGCGACACCCTCAGCCTCTTCCTGCGTGGTAGCGTCGTGCAGGCGCTGGAACAGCCGCTCCAGAGTCGCCGCCGGGCTGCGCTGCGGCGCATTCGGCGTGACCGGGTTGTCGCTCTTGTCGTCGGGCGCGACGGTGCCGGGCCGCGACGGCGGCGCAGGCTGGGCAAGCGCCCCGCTCACGCTAAACGCACCGGCGGAAGCCAGCAGCAGCGCGAAGACGGCGGGCGCGATGCGGAAACTGATCATGCGCGCAACTCTAGCCGCCATCGCCGCCCCGTCAAATCACAGCCGGGCGAGCGCGCAACGCAAAGAGCGGGCACGCCATCGGCGTCCCGCTCTTCAAAATCCCAACCGAGACATGCGCGCGACCGCAGCCGCGCGACGTCTCAGCCCTGACGCGCCTTGAAGCGCTTCTGGACCTTGTTGATGATGTAGACGCGGCCCTTGCGGCGCACGAGCTGGTTGTCGCGATGACGCGCACGCAGCGACTTCAGCGAATTACGGATCTTCATCGTCTCAACTCCATCGGCCCGCCCGCGTGAGATGGGCCGGTCAAAAACCTTCAGTCTGCGACGCGAACCTCAACGGTCCTCACCGCCCATGCAATGGTGCGACTGATGCGATGCCGGCTGTATACGGATTTTTCCGTGGATCGCAAGTGCGATCGCAATCCGGCGGGCAGGAAATCCACTTTTGCCACAAGGGAACCGGAGCGGCAGAATGGCGTTTGGACACTGGCCCACACGGAGAACCATCATGCGCCTGCCCCTTCTCGTCTCGACCTTTACCGTCACGCTGTTGCTCGGTGCCTGCGGCAATACCGTTGAACAGCGCATCGGCGGTGCCGCGGTCGGTGCCGGCACTGGCGCGGTGGTGGCCGGCCCCGTCGGCGCCGTCGTCGGCGGCGCGGCTGGCGCCGTCGCCGGCCCCTCAGTGGTGCGCAGCACCCGCCGCGCGACGCGCTGATCGCATTCGTCCCTTCGTCGCAGGCGGGCGCCCCGCGCGCTCGCCTGCCTGACGCGGATCGGAAATGTCGAGCGTCACGCGGGCCGCGGACTCCTCGATCAGTGGCCCGAAACCCGCCGCGTCGGCGTCATGCGAGCCGGCTCGTCATCCGATCACAACAATTCGATGACTTCCTGATTTTGAGGGTTGCCAAGACGAAACGGACCGGCTATCTCCGCCGTCATCAGGCCGGACGCAACGCGTCATGACGCTCTGAGACGCGCCCGTAGCTCAGCTGGATAGAGCATCAGACTACGAATCTGAGGGTCAGAGGTTCGAATCCTTTCGGGCGCGCCATTTTCTTCAATTCCCCCTACCATCGACGGAAAACGAGCAATCACAGAGATTTCCAAGTCTCGGCGATACAGACTCGTGATACAAAATTGCTTCTGCAAAAGGCGGCGTTAATGGCTATTCCGGCCTCCAACAGCGAGGAGGGAGGTGGCGCATTCGCCAAGTGATTCCCGCCGAGTTGCGCGATCTGGCCAAGCAGGAATTTGGGGTCAGAAATGAGTTTCTGATCGGCCTCGACAGCTTCTCGCGCTTCTCGCCGGCCGTCGATCCCCGCTTCAGCTACCGGGCCGAGGATGTCGTCGCGACGCTGGAAAGGGTCTGCGGGAAGCTTGGCTATCCGAGGACGATCCGGGTCGATCAGGGCTCCGAGTTCGTCAGCCGCGACCTCGACCTGTGGGCGTATGCCAAGGGCGTCACCCTGGACTTCTCGCGGCCTGGCAAGCCCACCGATAACGCCTTCATCGAGGCGTTCAACGGCCGCTTCCGCAGCGAGTGCCTGAACACGCACTGGTTCCTGACACTTGCGGATGCGGCCGAACCGAAGGTCCGCGAAGCGAATAGATGGAGGTTTGGCTCAGATATTATAACGAGGATCGGCCGCACGGGGCCATCGGCAACAAGCCCCCGATCCTGCTGCAGAATCCCGGCGGAACACCCAGCCTACCGCCGTGATCGAAGGCCGGAAACTCCAACCTCCGGCGCTCCAGCAAATGGTCTCGGATCAACCGCATGGCCGCCGGTAAAGTAGATCGCATCGAAGTCGGTCGGGTCGATCTCGCTAGGTCCGGCTGTCGCTTGTAAAAGAGCCATGCGGCTCGGACCGATCAGCCCGGCTTTCGCCGAAGCGTCCAGAAGCGGCCATCTGAGGGCGCGGGGTTCGAGGGGCGAGACACCGCCCTTCGGACTCATGATCGCCTGACTGTAGCCCTTTGCCGCGAAGACGTCATGGGCGTGGGTTAGCTCCGACAGCCACAGACCAGTCGGTTGCGTTGGGTCAGCATAATGGCCGACATTGCTGACGACATGGAGGATGCGTTTGGCCATTTGCCAGCGTCCTCGCGCATATGCAGAGATATTGCTTCGAAACTGATAGCTAAGGAGGCGGTTCGCGCCTCCGATATCGCCATGGGCAGCTTCTCAGGGCAACCGCACGAAAGGCCGACTATAGCTCTCTGGCCTACAATAAGATCCGTTTCGATCCGACTGCCGTGCACCAGGAGCAGACATTCGGCCGACGCCGGAGAGCGGACGTATCCGGACAACAGTCCTCGGCTGTCAGGGGCCGCCCCATGGCGGCGGTTACGCGCTTCGCTCATCGTCAGGGACCTTCGCTCCCGCGCACGCAGCCGATGCCGTGGCTGGATGGCCTTCAGTCCGCTGCGGGCTCGCTGGGAGCCGCGAGGACCATAGGCGCCGGTCCTGCTTTCGCCGTGTCAGCACCATCCAGGAGCGAAGATCGATCAGCGCGACCGCGGTGGCCGCGACGACGAGCGCGCAGAGCACGAGCTTGGAGACGCTACCCATCGTCCCCTCAATCAGCAGCGCGTGGACGACCCCGCCGAGCACGACCAACACCACGAGCCCGCTATGGCCGAGACGCCAGAGCCGCGGCCTGATACGCAGGGGCCGGCGCAGCGCGGCGAGCAGCGCCGCGGCGAAGGCGGCCCACATGGCGACGACCCCCCAGACCGAGAACGGCGTCGGCGAGTCGAAGAGAAGCGCGTCGACGACGTCGGGCGGGCTGGTAAACCACAGCCCGGCGACGTGAATGATGATTGCCGCGACGAGCGCGGCTCCGACCCAGCGATGCAGCCGACGCCCGCGTGGGACCGGGAGCCCGGGCAGATATCCGGCCGCGAGCAGGGGCTGCAGCAGAACAAGCGCCAGAGCCAAGACTCCGGCGAAACCGGCCACGACATAGACCGGCCCACGCCAGGCGAGCAGCGGGCTTGTTGCAGCCACGGCGAGCGACACGCCGATCGCGCCTGCGACCACGGCCCAGAGCAGGGCTGCCTTCATCCACCGCATGCAGTTCACGCCGGCTGGAGCACGAAGTCGGCCGTCAGACGCTTGTCTCGGGAACTCTGCATCACCGGGCGCAGGAACACGGCCTGGAAGGCGTCATCGTCATAGGCGAGATGGCCGTGCGCCTGCCCGAACGCCGGGATGATCTGCGGCATCTCAAGACGGAAGACGCCGTTGGCGTCGGTCAGCGTCGCGCCGTGGCTGTGCGGATCGGTTTCGTAGCCCTCCGTGGTATGGGCCCAGATCTGGATGCGGATACCAGACAGCGGCGCGCCGTCTACCGCCCGGCGCACCGTCCCGGACATCCAGAAGCCGCCATTACCGATGCGCTGCACGAGGGGTGCGCCAGGACGGTAGTTGTTGGCGCCCCCGCGCATCGAGGGTGTCGGCGCCAATCCCTGCGCCTGAGCCGGCTTAATGATCGCCGGCACTCCTTGTGTCAGCATCGTCGCGCCAAAAGCGGCCCCGGCAGCCAGCAGGCCGCGGCGTGTCGTGGAAATGGGCAGCATCGCTTGCTCCGTGGATCGAGGTGACAGCCCGTCGACCAAGGCCGCGAGCCTCCTGTTCAACTCAAATCGTACTGGAGCTATTCGACGAAATCTCGTCGGCCAGCGGGGCACACGGCTTCGTGACGACCTTTGCCGACGGACGCTCTCGCCCCTGGCTCTCGGCATAGCATGGCTGCACAAGCTGAGGGCTCATCCGTCTCTGCGTGACCAAGGCGCATCGACCAATGACCTGGTTCGTCCCCTCGGGCCTCATAACCGGAAATCGTGCTGCCCCCAGGAAGCGAACAATGCAGCTCGGCGCGCCTCGGCCTCTCTCGCTGCTGCGATCCGCGCCTTATGAGAACGGCTCGGGATCATCCACTGCCCGCGCTATCCACAGCCCTGAGAAGGGCGGTCCAATAGATTGACAGTCACGCGATCGCAGCGGCTAGATATGGTGGTCGATGGTCTCTCGAATCACCGGTTCGAGAGCTAAGAGGGAAGCCGGTGCGATACCGGCGCTGCCCCCGCAACTGTAAGCGGCGAGTTCTGAGCCCAGCAAAGTCACTGAAGCCGAAAGGCTTTGGGAAGACGGGATCAGAGCGCTGACCCGCGAGCCAGGAGACCTGCCGCGACCCTAGTTTACGTCCTCGGGCGGGGTGTCCCGGTGGTGCGCTTGGCAGGTCGCGGCCTTGTGGAGCCGCGCGCCTTCTCGACGCAACCGCTCTGGCCTTTGCCCCCAACATTTGGGGTTGATGCCATGTCTCTTTCTCTTGAAGCCAAGCGGCCGGTTGCCGTTTCTCCGGCCGCCGATCTCGCGGTCATCAAAGCATCCGGCAGTGAACCCGGTTACCAGGTCATTCGCCGCAACGGCGCGGTGACGCCGTTCGATCCGTCGAAGATTTCGGTCGCGCTGACCAAGGCGTTCCTAGCGGTCGAGGGGTCGAATGCTGCCGCCTCGCGTCGAATCCATGAAGCCGTCGCGGAAATGACCGAGCAGGTCGTGGCGGGACTGACCCGCCGGGCCGCGAACGGCCGCACCTTCCATATCGAGGACGTCCAGGATCAGGTCGAGCTCGCGCTGATGCGCGGCGAGCATCACAAGATCGCCCGCGCCTATGTGCTCTATCGCGAGGAGCGTGCGCGGGAGCGGGCAAGGGCGGTTGCCGAGACAAAGCCTGCCGCCTCAATCGCCCCCTTGCTGCACATGAAGCTCGCCGACGGGACGCTCGTCTCGCTCGACGCTGCGCGTCTCGACAAGGTCGTGCGCGAAGCCTGCGCCGATCTCGACGGCGTCTCGCCTGAGCTGGTCCTCACCGAAGCGCGCCGCAACCTCTATGACGGCATCTCGCTCGACGAACTGGCGCTGGCGCCAATCCTGGCCGCGCGCACGCTGATCGAGAGCGAGCCGAGCTACGCCAAGGTCTCGGCCCGTCTCCTGCTCGACAAACTCCGCCGCGAGGCGCTGAGCTTCGTCCATGGCCATGCCGAGCAGGCGACGCAGGAAGAGATGGCCGCCGGCTATGGCGACTATTTCGACGCCTATCTCAAGACCGGTATCGACAACGAGCTGATCGACCCCGAGCTCGGCCGCTTCGACATCGCGCGTATCGCGGCGGCGCTGAAGCCGGAGCGCGACCTGCAATTCGACTATCTCGGCTTCCAGACGCTTTACGATCGCTACTTCCTGCATGTTCGCGGCAATCGTTTCGAGTTGCCGCAGGCCTTCTTCATGCGCGTCGCGATGGGCCTCGCCATCCGCGAGATTGACCGCGAAGCGCGGGCGATCGAATTCTACGATCTGCTGTCGTCCTTCGATTTCATGGCCTCGACGCCAACGCTGTTCAACTCGGGGACACTCCGCCCGCAGCTCTCCTCCTGCTTCCTGACGACCGTCGCCGACGATCTCGACGGTATCTTCAAGGCGGTGAAGGACAATGCCCTGCTCGCCAAGTACTCGGGCGGGCTCGGCAATGACTGGACGCCGGTGCGCGGCCTCGGCGCCCATATCAAGGGCACCAACGGCGAGAGCCAGGGCGTAGTGCCGTTCCTGAAGGTCGCCAACGATACCGCCATCGCCGTCAACCAGGGCGGCAAGCGCAAGGGCGCGGTCTGCGCCTATCTCGAGACCTGGCATGTCGACATCGAGGAGTTCCTCGATCTCCGCAAGAACACCGGCGACGATCGTCGCCGCACCCATGACATGAACACCGCGAACTGGATTCCCGACCTGTTCATGCAGCGCGTCGAGGCCGGCGGCGACTGGACGTTGTTCTCGCCGGACGAGGTGCCGGATCTACACGATCTCTTTGGCAAGCCGTTCCGGGAAGCCTACGAGGCCTACGAGGCGAAGGCCGCCCGCGGCGAGCTGCGTGTCCATAAGAAGTTGAAGGCGGTCGATCTCTGGCGGCGCATGCTGACCATGCTGTTCGAGACCGGGCATCCCTGGATTACCTTCAAGGACGCCTGCAATTTGCGGTCGCCGCAGCAGCACGCCGGCGTGGTGCATTCCTCCAATCTCTGCACCGAGATCACCCTCAACACCTCGGCCGACGAGGTCGCGGTCTGCAATCTCGGTTCGGTCAACCTCGCGGCGCATGTGACCGCCGAAGGCTTGGATCAGGCTCGGCTGGCGCGGACCGTGAAGACGGCGATGCGCATGCTCGACAACGTCGTCGACATCAATTTCTACACGATCCCGGAAGCGCGCCGCTCGAATCTGCGCCATCGCCCGGTTGGCCTCGGCATCATGGGCTTCCAGGACGCGCTCCAGGCGCTACGTCTGCCGACGGCGTCGGAGCAGGCGGTCGCCTTCGCCGACAGCTCCATGGAGGCGGTGAGCTTCCATGCGATCTCAGCCTCGGTCGATCTCGCCGCCGAGCGCGGGCGCTATCCGAGCTTCGAGGGTTCGCTCTGGTCGAAAGGCATCCTGCCGATCGACTCGCTCGACATCCTCTCGGAGGCCCGCGATGGCGATGTCGAGCTCGACCACTCCGCGACGCTCGACTGGGAGAGCCTGCGCGAGCGGGTGAAGACCACCGGCATGCGCAACTCGAACACGATGGCGATCGCGCCGACCGCGACGATCTCCAATATCGTCGGCGTCTCGCAGTCGATCGAACCGTCCTACAGCCAGCTCTACGTCAAGGCGAACATGTCGGGCGACTTCACCGTGGTGAATGCCGGGCTGGTTCATGACCTCAAGGCGCGTGGACTCTGGGACGAGGTCATGGTCTCCGACCTCAAGTACTATGACGGCAAGGTCAGCCAGATCGACCGCGTGCCCGCCGATCTGAAGGCGCTCTACGCCACCTCCTTCGAGATCCCCACCGAATGGCTGATCCGCGCGGCGGCGCGCCGTCAGAAATGGATCGACCAGGGCCAGTCGCTCAACCTCTACATGGCGCAGCCTTCGGGCCGGAAGCTAGACGAGGCCTATCGTCTGGCCTGGCGGCTGGGTCTCAAGACGACCTACTATCTGCGCGCTCTGTCCGCGACCCATGTCGAGAAATCGACGTTGAAGGGCACCGACGGCAAGCTCAACGCGGTCTCGGCCACGGTTCCCGTCGCCGCGAAGGTGGCTGCTCCGATCATCGTCGACATCCCGCTTGAGAACGGCATGGCCGTGCCCAACGCCTGCTCGATCGACGACCCCACCTGCGAAGCCTGCCAGTAACGGCTGCTTCGGCTCGAACTCTTCGCGATGACAGCGCCCCGGGTGGCCCCCGGGCGCCCGCGCCCTCAGATCAAGAACGGAATATCCCCATGCTCGACTGGTCCGACACCAAGCCGGCGCCCCCGGCCAACCCCGCCATCCTGACCAACCCAGCACCCGCCGCCGATGCCACCGGCCTCGGCGAAATCGACCGCTCGGGCGGGCGCGTCAGCGTCGACGAGAAGCGGATGATCAACTGCCGTGCAGACGTGAACCAGCTCATGCCGCTCAAGTACAAATGGGCCTGGGAGAAATATCTCTCCGGCTGCAACAACCACTGGATGCCGACCGAGGTCTCGATGCAGGCAGACATCGCGCTGTGGAAGTCTAAGGAGGGCCTCAGCGAGGACGAGCGGCGCATGCTGAAGCGCAATCTCGGCTTCTTCGCCGCGTCCGAGAGCCTCGTCGCCAACAACATCGTGCTGGCGATCTACCGGCACCTGACCAACCCCGAGTGCCGCCAGTACCTGCTGCGCCAGGCGTTCGAGGAGGCGATCCACACCCACACCTTCCAGTACATCGTCGAGAGCCTCGGCCTCGACGAGGGCGAACTGTTCAACATGTATCGCGAGGTGCCCTCGATCACCGACAAGGCGGCCTGGGCGCTGAAGCACACGCAGAACATCGAGGACCCGGAGTTCAAGACGGGGACGCCGGAAAACGACCAGGCGCTGCTGCGCGACCTGATCACCTTCTACGTGATCTTCGAGGGCATGTGGTTCTACACCGGCTTCGCCCAGATCCTCTCGCTCGGCCGGCGCAACAAGATGGTGGGGATCGCCGAGCAGTACCAGTACATCCTGCGCGACGAGTCGATCCATTTGAACTTCGGCATCGACGTGATCAACCAGATCAAGATCGAGAACCCGCATCTCTGGACCAAGGCCTTCCAGGACGAGGTCAGCGGCATGATCCGCGATGCGGCCGAGCTTGAAGCCGCCTATGGCCGCGACACCATGCCGAGGGGCTTCCTCGGCCTGAACGCGGCGCTCTGCGAGCAGTACATGCACTTCATCGCCAATCGCCGCTGCGCCCAGCTCGGCCTGCAGCCGGTCTTCGCTGAGACCGAGAACCCATTCCCCTGGATGTCGGAAGCGATGGATCTCAAAAAGGAGAAGAACTTCTTCGAGACCCGCGTCATCGAGTACCAGAACGGCGGCGCGCTGAGCTGGGAGTGAGCGTCGAGAGCGCCAGTGTCGCGCCAAGATCATTTGTGCGGCAGCCCCAGTAGCAGTTGGCCTGCGGCCACGAAGCGGGCATGCGTTTCGCGGATTCAGCGTTCGCGGAAATCGAACCCTTCGTTCATCCAAAACTTCCAGCGCGACGGTTGCCCGTCGCGCTGGTGTAGTTACAGGTCCGTCTGCTCGGACAGGATCAGAGCATCATCAACTTCAATGCCGAGGTAGCGCACGGTGCTTTCCAGCTTGGAATGCCCCGGCAGCAACTGACAGGCGCGAAGGTTGCCGGTGCGCTTGTAGATCAAGGCAACTTTCGTCCGCCGGAGGCTGTGCGTCCCATAGAGCGCCGGCTCGAGTCCGATCAGGGCGACCCAATCATCGGGCAGGCGGCCATATTGACGCGTTGTCACGTGATCGCCTGGTCGACTGCGGCTCGGGAAGAGCCACTCGCCGGTTTCGGTTGGCCGTCGCCTGAGCCAAGCTGTAATCGCCTCGCGGGTCGGATCCGTCAGCTCGAAAGGCACCGGCCGGCCGGTCTTCTGCTGGGTAATCGACGTCCTCAACCTCACGGTTCCGCCGAGCACGACATCCCCCACGCGCAGCCGAACGAGATCACAGCCACGTAGCTTGCTGTCGATCGCGAGATTGAACATCGCCAAATCCCGCACGCGTCTGTCGTGCTGGTGTCGTGTCCTGATCGCCCAAATGTGACGCGGCTTGAGGGGCGGCTTCGGGCCTATGATACGCCCGGTATTCCAGGCTGGACGCTGATGGGTCTGCTGAGCTTCGACACGCATGACGCATCCGGGACCCTTTACGGCATCCGCCGCTCGTGTGAACCAATAGCAGACTCTCGCTCTTTGCCCAGAAGCGGACGTTGAAAACGCTTCCTATCAAACCGTATGCGCGCCCCAGGTGGCTTCAAAGATCACAAAGAACCGAGTCTTGTTCGCAGCCGACTTGCCGCAAAGTCCAGGAACACGCGCATCTTCGAGGGCAGCGCACCTCGTCCGGCGTGAAGCAGGTGCACCGGAAGAGGTTCAACCTCGAAATCGGCGAGGATGATCTCCAGCAATCCCTCGCGTACGGCATCGGCACATTGGTAGTGGAGCACGCGGGTCGCTCCGATGCCTTCGGACGTGGCCGCTACGGCCGCCTCGGCCGTGGTCACGGAGAGGCGCGCTCGGATCGGCACCTCCGCGAGGGCCTTGCCGCCCTTCGATCGAAAGGGCCACGCCGAGGCCGACGACAAGGCTTCGAAATTCACGCAGGGCACATTTGACAGATCCGCAGGAGAACGGGGCATGCCCTGCGCGGCGCTCAGTTTCGGGCTGACGCACACCACCGTCCGCATCGATCCGACGCGGGTCGCGATCAGGGTGCTGTCCGGCAGCCTGCCAATCCGCACGGCCATGTCGACATGGTCCTCGACCAGATGGAGATTGCGGTCCGAGAGAAGCAGCCGCACGTCGATCTCCGGATAGGCCACCAGGAACTCGGTCACGATCGGCAGGATGTGCAGGCGCCCGAACAGGAGCGGCGCCGTCAGGATGAGCTCGCCGCGAGGTGTGTGAAATTCGCCTGCCGCGATCCGCTCGGTTTCGTCGATCTCCGAGAGGATCCGACGGGCGGACGCGACATAGGCCGCACCCGTATCCGTCAATGCGACCTTCCGGGTCGTGCGGACGAGGAGCCGGGTCCCGAGATGCGCCTCGAGCTCGCTCACCTTCCGGCTGACGGTCGCCAGAGGCACGCCGAGATCGCGGCTGGCCGCCGAAAAACTCCCTTTGTCGACGACCCCGAGAAGGATCGTCATGGCTTCCAGGCGATCCATCACTATTCCAAAAAATGGGAATGATATTCTCGATAATAGCAGATTATGCGCGTCTATGGAAAAACCTATCTCTGTCGCGTCCGGGGCGGTCCCGGCCTTTGCTCAGACAGGAGAGACCCGATGCCCCGCCTTGCCATTCCCGCTCGCGACGACGTCCCCGAGGCTTCGAAGCCTATCCTCGATGCCGTGCAAAAGCAGCTCGGCGTCGTCCCCAACATGTTCCGCCTGATCGCCCAGAGCCCGGCCGCTTTGCAGGGTTTCGCCGCCAATAACGGCGCGCTGGGCAAGTCGCTCGACGTCAAGACGCGCGAGCGGATCGCCCTGGCGGTAGCGCAGGTCAACGGCTGCGATTATTGCCTTTCGGCTCACAGCTATCTCGCCTTGAACCTCGCCAAGATCAGCCCCGAGGAGATCGCCCTCAATCGCAAGGGCCAATCCGGCGACGCAAAGGCGGATGCCGCCGTGCGCTTCGCAGCCAAGGTGGCGCGCGATCGCGGGCAGATCACCGGTGCAGACATCGATGCCGTCCGCGATGCCGGCTTCGGCGATGCCCAGATCGTGGAGATTCTCGCCGTCACCGCGGAGAACATCTTCACGAACCTGCTCAATATCGTCGCGGAGACCGAGATCGATTTTCCGGTCGTCCAGGCCAGCCAGGCGGCTTGAAACAGGGGGCTGGCGATCGATCCGCCAGTCCCTGCGCCCATCGCAGCAGGGAGAAGCGACATGTCCTATGGATTTCTCGACATTGCGGTGACGCCGGGCGTCCGGGCGGTGCAGGCCGAAATGGGAGCCGATCACATCTGGCAGGACTTCAAGGGTGACCGTGCGTTCGATCGTTTCACCGAGAACGAGGCCGCCTTCATCGCCGATCGCGACAGCTTCTATATCGCGACGGTCTCGGAGACCGGATGGCCCTACGTCCAGCACAGGGGCGGGCCGCGCGGCTTCCTCCGACTGGTCGACGATCGCACGCTCGCCTTCGCCGATTATCGCGGCAACCGCCAGTATATCAGCACCGGCAATCTGGCAGCCGACGGCCGCGCCTGCCTGTTCCTCATGGACTATGCTCGCCGCGCCCGGCTGAAGATCTATGCCGAAGTGGAAACCGTTGCGATCGAAGCCGATCCGGCGCTGACGGAACGCGTCACCATCCCGGGCTATCGGGCAAAGATCGAACGCATCTTCCGGTTGCGCCTCGCGGCTTTCGATTGGAATTGCCAGCAACACATCACCCCACGCTTGGCCGAACAGGAGGTCGTCGAGGCGATCCGCCCCCTCCATGATCGCGTGGCCCAGCTCGAAACGGAGAACGCGGCCTTGCGTGCCAGGCTTGCCGACAGCGGAGAAACTCCATGACCATTCAGCGTCCCCCATTTCCTCCCTTCACGGCTGAGACGGCGGCTGAAAAGGTCCGCCTTGCCGAAGATGGCTGGAACAGCCGCAATCCCGAGAAGGTGGCGCTCGCCTATACCGTCGATAGCTTTTGGCGAAACCGTGCCGAATTCGTCCACGGCCGCGAGGCGATCGTCGCCTTCCTCACGCGCAAGTGGCAGCGCGAGCTGGACTACCGGCTGATCAAGGAACTGTGGAGTTATGGTGAAAACCGGATCGCCGTGCGCTTTGCCTATGAATGGCACGACGACAGCGGCAACTGGTTCCGCTCCTACGGGAACGAGAACTGGGAGTTCGATCGGGATGGCCTGATGCGGCTGCGCTTTGCCTCCATCAACGACGCGCCGATCCAGGAGAACGACCGCAAATATCACTGGCCCTTGGGACGCCGCCCCGACGATCATCCGTCACTGACCGATCTCGGGCTTTGAGGGGAAGCGACTGCTTTTCAATACCCGGCCTGACAGGCTGGTGCCGGGCGGCGACAGCCGATCGCAATTCGGAGATTACGCCAAGATGGCGGCATCAACCGCCATCGGGCGCCGCGACACCGGGCCTGGGCCGAGGCAGGGCGACGATGCCTTCCGTTACCGCTGCGATAGCCCCAGCGACGGCCTCCCGGTGATCCGGCGCGCCATGGACCACGACCGCGTGGGAAGCGAAGGAGATCCCTCGCTCGCCAAATACGTTTACGATCCGCTTCAAGGCTTCCCGCTGGATCTCGGTCGGCTTTCCCGGGCGAACCGTGAATTTGAAGCGCACGACGAGCGCAGCCTCCTGAATGTCAGCAACGCCCTGCATTTTGAGCGGCTCGAGGAACTCGGGCGCGAACTCCGGATCGGCCAGCAGTTCTTCGCCGACCTTCTTGACGGTCTTGCGCACCGCTTCGAGATCGACATCGCGTGCCAGCCGCAGGTTGAATTTGACGATCAGCCAGTCGCGGCTGCTGTTCGTGATGGAACCCAGTTGGCCGAACGGAACCGTATGCATCTGGCCATGATGGTGGCGAAGGCGCACGGAACGAAGCGAGATGCTCTCCACCGTTCCCTTGAGTTGCCCGGCCTGGATGTATTCGCCGATACGAAAGGCGTCATCCGCCATGTAGAACAGGCCGGAAATGATGTCGCGTACGAGTGACTGGGCGCCGAAACTGAGTGCGAGCCCAAAAATGCCGGCGCCTGCGAGAAGCGGGGCAATGTTGACCCCAAGCTCCCCGAGCGCGACCAAAATTCCCGTCCCGAGCACGAGGGAGGCGATCGCCCACTGCAGCAGCGGTATGATGGTCAGGAGCCGCGAACCGGGTTGGAACTCGTTGTCCTTGCCCGGGACATAGCGGGTGACGGTCACAAATTTCGTACGGATCCAGGTGCTGATCAGGGCCGACAGAGCATAGGCGACGACGATCGCCACGGCTGCCCGGGCAATGCTCTCATTGATCTCGTTCCAGCGTTGCTCTCCGAGCCAGGCCGAAAAATCCATGGCGAGAAACCGCGCAATGAGCAGAACCACGCCCAACGTCGCGGCCAGGCGCACGATCGCAACGAGCGCTCGCGCCAAGTGCCATTGCAAGGGAGGATTCGCCCGCTCGTCCTCCTTGGCATTGCAATAGGCCAGCAGCAGCCGATCGACGATGAACGCTCCGACGACGATGCTGCCGATCGAGATCGCTGCGACGTAGAATGGAAAATCCAGGGATAGAACGCCGTAGACCCAGGCGATCCAGGCGGTGCCGATAGCAGCGTCGAAGCCGATCTCGCGCGCAGGCAGACGCATAGGAGCCTCGGCGTGGAAGCGGCGGGCCGCAGTCCACATCAACGCGGCAACGATGGTTCCCACCGTTACGCCCGAGGCCTGCCCGGCCGGCCAGCTCATCCCGGCTTCAAGCAGCAGCGGTATGACCGTGACGAAGCCAACAGCCACAAGCAGCGAGGCTGTCAGAAACGGCATGGCACGCCGGATCTGGTCATCGCTCGCCGAGATGAGGCGCAGCGTTGGCTCGCCGGGGCGCAGCAGGATCCTAACCGCCGTCATGACGATCTTGAGCCGGAGCACGATGTCGACGAGGGCTATCCCCAGTCGGGCAATGAGCGTGTCGTCGCCCAGTGCGAGTTCCGCCAGGATGGCCGCTGCAAGCATCATCAAGAGCAAGTTGCCGACATCGAATGCGAAGGCAGACAGGAGCCGGGGGGTTCCCGAACCGCTCATGCGCGCTCTCAGGCGCGGGGTCGCCAGGCGCAGGGCATGCGGAAGCAGCAGAAGAAGCGCCACGATGCACGCAGCACGCCACAGAGCGGTCGGATGGCCGGTCGTCAATATGCGGACGGCGGCATCGCTGGCTTCGCCAGGGATACGTGGGATAGCCGTCAAGATCGGCCAGAGCAGACCTCGGATCGCCGTGAAGCCCTGCGCCAGATAGCTGACGAGACTTCGTTGCATGGGGATGCCGGCGGGAGGGGCATCGGCTTCCGCCCACGCCATATTCACCCAGCCGAAGGTGGCCGCGCCGAGCAGGACAGAAAAATACCGCCCGATATGCGCGCGCCTTCGTCCGCGCATCTGCGATCTCTCGGACATGATGCCCCCTCCCGCGATTACGCAACGCCACCACGATGCAGGCTACGCCCCTGCCGGTCCGGATGCGAATGAATCACGTCGCAGACGCTTTCTGCGCCCTGCCGAACGTAAGCTTTCCTCTTCAGAGCGGGGCAGACATCGCCATCGCGCCGGGAGCAGACGTTCGAGGCTGGCACGAAAGCGGACTCAGATGTTGCGCAGGCGTGCGGGACTATCCGTACTAACGACGACGGCGATCGTTGCGGAAAATCTGACCATCGCTTTGGCGCACCGTGCGGCTGCGTCTCACCAGCGCAGGAAGCGTGGCAGGATGAGCGCGCCGAGCGCCGCCATGATCGCGGTCGCGATCGTATACCAGGTCGCCAGGAAGGGCACGGTATCGTCCGGGCAGTGCAGGCTGTAGGCGACGGTGGCGAGCCCGGCCGAGGCGAGGCCGGCGCAGGCCCCCGTCAGGGTGCTGTCGACCGGTGCACCGCGGCGCGCCAGCAACAGAAGCACGACAAGCGGGAGCAGCGCATAGAGCGGCACCGCGATCAGGCAGGCTCGCCAGTAGCGGCCGAAGATCAGGGCATGCCATTGCTCGGCCGGCGCCTGCGCCAGCGCCAGGAGAGCCCAACCAGCCGCGGCCAGCAGCGGGAGCGCAATGAATGGCAGGCGCCGCGCCGGCTTCAGGCCCGGGCGCAAGCTGTTCTGAAACAGCACCAGCGCGATGGCTGCGATGCTGGCGCCGAACGCGACCTTGGCGATGACCGGCAGCGTCGTCCAGGCGCTGGTGAAATCCGGCCTGATGCCGAGCGTCAGCAGGACGAGCCCGGCCGTTGCCGCGAGCGCTGCGAATGCCGAGAGCCAGGTCGCGCGGCGTAGCCAGCCGGTATCGACCGGCCGGCTGCTCACGCTCATCAGGGAGATCAAATCGTCGGTTTGCATGTCCGATCTTCGAAAGTAACCGGGTTCAAGGGGGAATTCGCCCGGAGACGGCGAAAGGTTACGGCCTGTCGATGCCTTCGGCGCATCGTCAGGGTTTCCCTCTCCGCTTCGAGAGGAAACGTGCCATCGCCTGAAGGCCACGATGGATCGCGACCTTGGCCGCCGTCTCCGTCATCCCGGCCGCGGCGGCGGCGTCGGCGACGCTGGCGCCCTGGAGCTTGACCTGATCGATCAGCCGCCGCGTGCGCTCCGGCAAAGCACCCATCGCGCGCGAGAGATCGAGCCTCGCGTCCGCCGCGGCGCTTTCCGCCGGGCCGGCCAACTGACGCACCTCGTCGTCGAGCGGTAGCGCACCGGCATGGCGGCCGGAACGACGCAGATGGTCGACCAGCTTGTAGCGCGCGATGGCATGGGCCCATGCCGTGACCGGGCTCGCGGCGTCATAGGTATGGCGCGACAGATGCAGCGCCAGCAGGGTTTCCTGCAGCACGTCCTCGACCTCGCTCGCTTCGACCCGGCCGGCGCGGGCCAGCATCTGGCGCAGATAGCCGCGCAGCCGCACGCCGATCGTATCGAGGAAGAGGCGATAGGCCGCGGCATCGCCGGCAAGAGCCGCGAGGAAGATCGGTCGGAGCTGGGTTTCGAGCTCTTGCAGCGACACGTCTTGCGCTTTTAAGCAGGGGGATTCGCAACGCAAGTCCGTCGCATGGCAGGCGCCGGCTCACAAGCCCGCGATGACCTAGTGAAGCGCCGGTTCGCCCCGATTACGCTCGCGTACAAGCGCGCGTTTCGCCGAAACAGCGGAGGGATTGCAAATGGCGTCAAGGCGGGGGCTCGTCGGTGCACTGGCCGGCTTAGTTCTGGCGGCGTCGGCCGTCGCACAGGTGCCTGCACTCGCCCAATCCCGTGACGCCTGCCCCGCCGATTCGGGCTGTCACGTGGCGAGCGGCAGCTACCGCATCGTCCTGCCGCCGCAGGCCGTGGCGGGACGGAAGATCGGCGCCATCGTCTATTTCCACGGCTATCAGGAATCGGCCGAGGCGGTGATCACCGATCCCGGCTTGACCGCTGTTGCCCGGCGCCTTGGGGTTGCATTGATCGCACCTGACGGGGCCGGCCGGTCATGGTCCTTTCCCGGCTCGCCGGCGAAACAACGCGATGAATTCGCCTTCGTCGGGCAGGTGCTAGACGATGTCGCAGCGCGCTTTCCCGTCGATCCCGCCCTCATCCTTGCGAGCGGTTTCTCCCAGGGCGGCTCGATGGTCTGGTATCTCGCCTGCCGGATGCCCCGGCGCTTCGCGGCTTTCGCGCCGATCGCCGGCGCCTTCTGGGAACCTTTGCCCGAAAGCTGCGCAGGCCCGCGCCCGCCGCTGATCCATGTCCATGGCATCAGCGATACGACCGTTCCGCTCGCCGGCCGCACATTGCGGCAGGGCTCCAAGCAGGGCGATGTCTTCAAGAGTCTCGCGATCTTGGCACCGGGCGGCTGCACCGCTGGCTGGGCTGAAACCGCGCACGCAGCTCCCGCGCCGGAAGGTCTGGCCTGTCGCGTTGCCAAGGGTTGCGACAGCCAGACGCGGCTGGAGCTTTGCCTGCACGCCGGCGGCCATGTCGCCGACGCGGCCTGGGTCGAGCGCGCCTGGCGCCTGACGATGCCGCCGCCCGCTTCGGCCGCCGGTCTCACGTCTCCGTGATCGTGTAACCAAACCGGGCTCCCGCGCGATCTCTCCCGCAGAGCCGCTCTTGCGGCAGGGTGGAGAGGCAGGATGCGCCACGAACGGATAGCGGCCGCGGAGCGGGCTGGAGCCGATTCGGAAGAATTCGTGACAGGCGCCGATCTCCTGGCTGCCCAACTCGCGGCGGCCGGCGCGACCCATGCCTTCGGCATTCCCGGCGGCGAGGTGTTGGCGCTGGTCGATGCGCTCGAACGCGCCGGCATTCGCTTCCAACTCGCACGGCACGAGAATGCGGCCGGCTTCATGGCAGAGGGGCTCTGGCACGCGACTGGCGCACTGCCAGTGCTGGTCGCGACGCTCGGTCCGGGCGTCGCCAATGCCGTCAATGTCGTCGCCAATGCCCAGCAGGATCGCGTGCCGCTTATCTTCGTGACCGGTTGCGTCGATCAGCCCCTGGCCGAGAGCTACACGCATCAGGTCTTCGACCATCAGGCCGTGCTGCGGCCTCTGGTCAAGGCCAGCTTCCGAGCCGGTGCTGGCACGGAGGATGTCGTCGTCGCCAAGGCTGTCGCCATAGCCCGGCGCGGGCGTCCGGGCCCGGTGCATATCGACCTGCCGATCTCGGTCGCAGAAGCCCGCACCGCCAGGCGTGCGCCGCCAGCCATGCGCGCCGCGGCGCCTTCTATCCCGGCCGATCTTCGGGAAGCAAAAGCGCTGATCGCCTCTGCGCAGCGTCCTCTGGTGATCGCGGGGCTCGATCTCGTCGGTCAAGAGGGCGGAGCGGCCGCACTGGACAGGTTCCTGACCCGGACCGGTGCGCCGCTGCTCACCACCTACAAGGCCAAGGGGTTGGTGCCCGAGGGCGATCCGCGCGTGATCGGGGCTGTCGGCCTGTCGCCCAAGGCCGACGCGCTCGTCCGCCCGCTGATCGAGGCGGCCGATCTGATCGTGCTCGCCGGCTACGATCCGATCGAGATGCGCCAGGGTTGGAGAAACCCCTGGCCCGCCAGCAAGCCCGTCATCGACATCGTCGCGGAGCCGGTCCAGCACGGCATGCACTCTTCCAGCCTGTTGCTCGAAGGCAATGTCGGCATGACGCTGACCAGCCTGTCGGAGGGATTGGCTGCGAAAGCGCCTTGGCCAGGCGGCGAGCGGGCGGCGGTCCGCGAAGCCTTCCGCACTGCCTTCGCCGCCCCCGATCGGTGGGGGCCGCATGCCGTCTTCGAGACACTGCGTCGGGTCGCGCCGGCCGGTACCGTCGCGACCGCCGATTCCGGTGCTCATCGCATCCTGCTCAGCCAGATGTGGAATTGCGACGGGCCGCGCCGCCTGCTGCAGTCGAGCGGGCTCTGCACCATGGGCTGCGCCCTGCCGCTTGCGACGGGCGCGGCACTCGGTTCCGGCCGGCCGGCCTTGTGTTTCGTCGGTGATGCCGGGCTCGAAATGGTGCTGGGCGAGCTGGCGACGCTGCGCGATCTCGACCTGCCGGTGATCGTCGTCGTGCTCGTCGATCAGGCGCTCGGGCTGATCGCGCTAAAGCAGCGCCAGCTCGGCCTGGCCCGCGCCGGCGTCGATATCGGCGAGACCGATTTTGCCGCGATCGCCCGTGCGATGGGCGGGCATGGCGCCACGATCGACGACAGCGAAACGCTGGCGCGTGAGGCGGAAGCGGCCTTCCGGCGGAGTGGTTTCACTATGCTCGCCTGCCGCATCGATGCTTCCAGCTACGAGGGAGCGTTCTGATGGCCGCAGCGTCCACCACCCCCGCGAAGCGCCCCCGCGACGAACGGCTCGACCTTTTTCGCGGCCTGACGATGCTGATCATCTTCGTGGCGCATCTGCCGGAGAATAGCTGGAACGCCTGGATTCCCGCGCGCTTCGGCTTTTCGTCCGGTGCCGAGCTTTTCGTCTTCTGCTCCGGCATCGCCAGCGCGCTCGCCTTCGGCAGCGTCTTCACGCGTCGCGGGCTGTGGCTGGGGACCGCGCGCATCGCCTACCGGATCTGGCAGGTCTACTGGGCACAGATCGGCCTCGTCCTGGCGCTGATCGCACTCGCCGCCGCGCTCGACCGGGTCTTCGGCCTTGCCGTGCTGGCGCAGCAATTCCAGCCGCTGCTGGCCGATCCCGAGAACGCCCTGTTCGGCCTGGCCACGCTGAGCTGGCAGCCGGACTATCTCGACATCCTGCCGATGTATCTCGTCATCCTCGCGCTCGTGCCGGTGATGATGCTGGCGCGCCGGCTCCATGCCGCGTTGCCCTTCCTGATCGCAGCAACGCTTTATGCGGCGGTCTGGGCTAGCGGCCTCAACCTGTCGGGCAATCCCTGGACCGGCGCCGGCTGGTTCCTCAATCCCTTCGCCTGGCAGTTCATCTTCTTCATCGGCTTCTTCATCGCGATGAAATGGCTGCCGGTGCCCGCGCTCGGCGACAGGCGATTGATGATGGCGGCCGCTCTCTTCCTCCTGCTCTCGGTGCCGCTGTCCTTCTGGGGCATCCTGGAGCACTGGCCTCCGGCGCAGGCGGCCCGCGATCTCGTCATCCCCGCCAGCGAGAAGACCGACCTGCATATCCTGCGCGTGCTGCACTTCCTGGCGCTCGCCTATCTGGCGCTGAGCCTGATCGAGCCCTGGCGGGACCGGCTCGACCGCGGCGCAGGCCATCTGCTCATCTTGATCGGGCGGCAGTCGCTCGCCTGCTTCCTTGCGAGTGTCGTGCTGGCGCGGCTCCTGGGCACGATCGCCGACATGGCCGGGCGCGGCGAACTCGTGGTGGCCCTGCTCAATCTCGCGGGCTTCGCGCTGATTCTCGCCACCGCATGCGTGATCGGCTGGTTCAAGAGCGCGCCCTGGGCCGGCGCGGGGCGCAAGCCCGCGATCGCGGCGCAGAGCGCGCCGCCCGCGAGCGCTCCGCTGACAACACGGGTCCGTGAAGCGAGTTGAACGCCGCTTGATCGAGCCGTTGCGAACTCCCTGACAAGCGCCCTTCACGGCGCGGCAATGGAGCAGCCCATGTCTTACGCCGTTCATCACGATCTCTCCGGCGATCCGATCACCGTCTCCAGCGATGCCGCGCGCCTCGCCTGGAACGACATGCTTGAGGCGCTGCTGGCCCATGCCGCCGCGACGCCCGAGCATCTCGCCCGGGTGCTCGGCGCCGATCCCGACTTTGCCCTGGCGCATGCCGCCAAGGGGCTCATGCTGCTCTCGCTGGCCCGCGCCGAGCTCGTCGCCCCGGCCCGCGACTGTCTGGCCAAGGCGCGGGCGGCCGCGCTGCTACGGCCGGTGACGCGCCGCGAGGGGATGGTCGTCGAGGCGCTGGCGCTCTGGCTCGACGACGCCCCGCGGCGGGCGGCCGAGCGGCTGGAGGCCATCCTCCTTGCCAATCCCTTCGACGTTCTGGCGCTGAAGCTTTCGCATGGCCTGCGCTTCATGCTCGGCGACCAGGCCGAGATGCTGACGACGCTTAATCGCTTCGCGCCAGGCTTCGGCGAGGGCCACCCGCTGGCCGGCTTCGTCCATGGCTGCCATGCCTTCGCGCTGGAGGAACGCGGCTTCTATGCGCAGGCCGAGCGCGCCGGCCGCCGCGCCGTGGCCCTGAGCCCACGCGACGCCTGGGGCCGCCACGCCGTCGCCCATGTGCTGGAGATGACCGGCCGCACTGAGGAAGGCATCGCCTGGCTCGGCGACGGGCGCGACATCGCCCATGCCAACAACCTGCGCTTCCACATCTTCTGGCACCTCGCGCTGTTCCAGCTGGAGCGCGGCGAGACCGGCGAGGTGCTGCGGCTCTATGACGAGGAGATCCGGGCCGACTCGACCGACGATTATCGCGACATCGCCAACGGCGCCTCGCTGCTGGCGCGGCTCGACTATGCCGGCGTCGATGTCGGCGATCGCTGGGAAGAGCTCGCCGCCAGGGCCGAGGGGCGCGTCCATGACGGCCGTCTCGTCTTCGCCGATCTGCACTATGCCCTGTCCCTGCTCGGCGCCGGCCATGCCGATGCGGCCGAGGCCATCGCCCGCGGCCTGATCGAGGATGCCAAGGCTCATCCCAGCATCGAGCGGCGCGCCGCCGCCCGCAACGGCGCTTTCGCCGCTTTCGGGCTGATCGCCTTCCACGAGGGCGATTATGACGAAGCCGCGCGCCTGCTCGGCTCGGCCCGCAACGGCTTGATCGCGATCGGCGGCAGCCATGCCCAGCGCGACCTGTTCGAGCAGGCCTATGCCGAGAGCCTGATCCGGGCCGGCGAGCATGAACGCGCCGCCGAGATTCTCGGCGAACGGCTGCGCCGGCGCGGCGGCTCCAATCTCTTCGCCGTCCGCCGGCTGGCGCAATTGCGCGGTCGCGGCGCCGGACGGCTCGCCGCGCTCGCCATCGCTTCCACCCCGCTCGCCATCGCCCACTGACATCCGGAAAGGACCGCTGCCATGACCACCGCGACCATGACCCGCAGCTTCGCGCTGCCCTCGACCCGCACCGTGATCAATCTTGCGCTCGGCGGCTTTGCCGGCCTCGGCTTCTGGGAATTGTTCTCGGCGGTGCCGACCGCCTGGTTCGCCGAATACCCGCTGGAGCCGCCGGAACTGGTGAAGTCGCTCTTCTACCATCAGCTCGGCCTGACGATCTCGACGCCGACCGCCAAGCTGCTGCATTTCACCACCGGCTTCCTGCTCTACCCGCTCGGCTACTGGGGGCTGACGCGCTGGGTGAAGAGCTTCGGCATGCCGGCCGATGGCTGGATCTGGGGTGTGATCACCTATTTCATCGCGCTCGCCTTCTTCGCGCCGCTGGCCGGGCAGCATTTCCTGCTGAACGACGTGCCGCGCCTGTCCTTCATGAGCCTCATCGGCCACGCGATCTACGGCTACCTCGCAGCCTATGTCTTCGAGGCGCTCGAAGCGCGGGCAGGGTGACGCCATGCTCGACAGACGCATCTTCATCGGTCTCGCCGCTGCCGCGCTTGCTGCCGGCGGCGAGGCCCGCGCCGAGGCTCCACGCCCGATCAACACGCTCGGCTCGCCCGATGGCGTCGCGATCCGCGGCTACGATCCCGTCGCCTATTTTCGCGATGGTGGTCCCAGGCTCGGCAAGCCGGAATTTTCGGTCCGGCACGGCGGCGCGACCTGGCATTTCGCCAGCGCCGAGCACAAGGCGCTGTTCGAGGCCGATCCGGAGCGCTACCTGCCGGCCTATGGCGGCTTCTGCGCCTATGGCACCTCGCGCGGCTATCTCGTGAAGATTGAGCCGGAAGCCTGGTCGATCGTCGATGGCCGGCTCTACCTGAACTACGATCTCGACGTACGGAAGACCTGGCTCGGGCGAACGAAGACCTATATCGCCCGTGCCGATGGCGGCTGGCCGCGCCTGACGACGAAGGATATCCGATAGAATGACTGCGGTGCTGGATAAACGTCTCACAGACCGCCTACGGCTCGAGTCTGGAGGTCCAAGACAGACGTGCGGATGCGACTCAAAGACCAGAACCGCCGGCTCGATGGGTTCGCGCCTGCAAGAGTGATCGACAATCTTCGCACATCTTGAGCGACCCGCGGCCGAACAGAATTTCCGAAATCCGGATTATCCAATGTCTGCTGATTGCACTTCCAAGTTGAATTTAGCTGCCCGGAACCGGCAGTTCAGCTCAATGCCTGGCCACAGGACAAAAGCTGGCCTTAGCTGACGCGTGGAACTTCCGCTCTCGGGCGGTCCGTTTGACGGCTTTGAGATGGGGGCGGAGCTGGCCCATAGCTGTCATTTGGGCGTTCGCTTCTAGGCGCTTCGATTTCGCGACGGCCACACCGCTGGACTTAGCGCGACGCGCCAGATCGGCAAATCGATGTAGCGGCGTTCGTCATGACGAGTCCGCTTGTCGAAACAGCTCGTCACACCGCCCTGAGCGGCGTGACGATCAACGACCCGTCCGGCGTCGAGGACATCGCGGCCTCGACGCCAAAGACCTCCGCGACCATGGCCGGTTCGATCACGGCCCTGGGCGCGCCATGACAGACCAGCCGCCCCCGCCCCATCACGGCGATGCGGTCGGCGAAGCGGGCGGCGATGTTGAGGTCGTGGAGGATGACGATCGTCGTCAGGCGGCGCTCATGCGTCAGCCGGCGAACGATCTGCATGACCTCCAGCTGGTGGCGGATGTCGAGCGCGCTGATCGGCTCGTCGAGCAGGAGCAGATTGGGCTCGGATGCAAGCGCTTGGGCGAGAAAAACCAACTGCCGTTGACCGCCGCTGAGCTCGCCCAGATAGCGCCCGGCGAGCGACTCTAGATCGAGCTCGTCCAGCACGCCTTGCGCCATGGCGAGATCTTCGGGCTTCACGCGCAATCCGAGCCGACCCAGGCGCCCCAGCAGGACCGCTTCCAGAACGGTCAACGCCGCACGGCTGGAGATATCCTGCGGCATGTAGCCGATGCGCCGTTCCGCTCCGTCCTCTGCTTCGAAGACGATGCGGCCTCGATGGGGAACCATTCCCGCAACCGCCTTGATGAGCGACGATTTGCCCGAGCCGTTAGGGCCGATGACAGCCAGGACTTCGGCGGGTTCGGCCGTAAGGTCGATGCCGGCGAGCGCCGTCGTCGCGCCGTAGCGGACGGCGAGATCTTCGATCCGGACTTTCACCAGAAGGCCCTCCGGCTGCGGATGACGAGCCAGACGAAGAAGGGCACGCCGATCAGGGAGGTGACGATGCCGATCGGCACGATCGCGCCGGGCAGCACCGTCTTGCTGGCGATGGAGGAGAGCGACAGCAAGAGCGCCCCGAACAGCGCCGAGGCGGGCAGCAGGCCGCGCTGATCCTCGCCGACCAGCATGCGCGCGATATGCGGCGCGACGAGCCCGACGAAGCCGATCGTGCCGACGAAGGCGACGGCGACGCCGGTCAAGGCCGAGATGATGGCGAAGGAGCGTATCCGCAGGCGGGAGACATCGACGCCGAGCCCGCGCGCCCGCTCGTCGCCGAGCTTCAACGCCGTCAATCGCCAGGCATCGAGGAGCAGCGGCGGCATCGCCAGCGCGAGCACGAGGACGATGATCCAGAGCTTCGACCAGCTCGCCTTCTGGAGGGAGCCGAACAACCAGAACACGATCTGCTGGAGGGCTTCGGGCGAGGCGACGAATTGCAGCAGGGCGAGCAGCGCCTGGAACAGGAAGAGCAGCGCGATGCCGCCGAGGACCAGCATCTCCGGGGACGAACCACGCAGGCTGCCGATGACGTAGACCCCGCCACAGGCGAGCGCGGCGAAGAGGAAGGCCATGGAGGGAAGCGCCCAGGCCTCGGGCAGTGGGATGGCGACACCGAGCACGATCACCAGCGCCGCGCCGAAGCCGGCGCCCGCCGAGACACCGAGCGTATAGCTCGATGCCAGGGGGTTGTTGAGGATGGTCTGCATGATCCCGCCGGACAAGCCGAGCGCAGCCCCAACCGCCAGCGCGACGAAGGCGATCGGCAGGCGGATCGCCCAGACGATCGCATCGATCGTCCGGTCCTGCGCCAGGCCGAAGACGGATTTGGCCACGGCGCCGATCGGGAGCAGCGCCGGGCCGGTCGCGATATCGAGCACAAGGCTGACGGCGATCGCCGCGAGGCCAGCCAGCAGAACCACGCGGCGGCGCCAGGCGAGACGGGCATAGAGCGCCTCGACGCCGCCGATGGCTGTTTCATGGGGCATTCCAAGATTTCCCGATGATATGGAACGCGCGAAGTATCCGCTCCGCCGAAGCTCACGGCTTCAACGGCAGCATCCAGGTGCCGCTGAAGGCCACCGGCAGATACTTCTCGTGATAGGCCTTGACATCGGCGACCGGATCGACATCGGCGAACTGCTCGGGATAGAGCCGCTTGGCGATGTATTCGATCGCGGTGAAGTCATAGAGCGTGCGGCCGAGGCCATGCTCGACGGCACTGATCTCGCCCGCCTTGACCGCTTTGAGATCGGCCCAGCCCGGCCGCTCGGCATAGGGCTTGAGGCTCGCGCGGGTTTCTTCCGGCGTGACGTCGTACCCGGTGCGCACCGCCTTCGGCTTGCCGACCCAGGAGGAGGAGGCGAACAGGATGACGTCCGGGTTGGCGGCGATGACGGCTTCGGCATTGAGCGGACCCCACGGACCGGGGATCCGGCCGGTCGCGAGGTTCTCGGCACCGAGCTGGGTGATGACGGCACCCCACATCGTGTTGTTGTAGGTGTTGCCGATCGTGTCCGCGCCGGCTTGCCCAAGCTCGACATAGACCTTCTTGGTCGGCGCGCCGGCCGCCTTGGCTTTGGCGACGCGGGCGAGGATGTCCTCGAAGCGGGTCTTGTAGAGCGTGGCCAACTCCTCCGCCCGCGCTTCCTGTCCCGTGATCTTGCCGAGCGCGCGGGTCGAGGCGACATGCCGCTCCAGGAGCTGCGCGTTGTAGTCGATCACGACCACCGGGATGCCAGCGCCCTCGATCTGATCGATCTGCGTCTTGGCGGCCTTGTGGCCCCAATCCGACATCAAGAGCACATCGGGCTTGAGCCCGATGATCTTCTCGGCGCTGAGGCTGTTGTCCTCGGTGAAGCCGATATCGGGCATCGCCGCGAGATTAGGGATCACAGCCTTGTAGCGGTTGAAGATCAGCGGCCGCCAGCCTTCCCAGGGCGCGCGCGAGATGCCGACAACCTTCTGCCAGGCCTCGACGCCGCCAACGGCCGTGAACTCCTCGAAGTTGAAGTTCACGACGATGCGCTTCACCGGCAGGTCGACCTTGACCTTGCGCCCGAGCGCGTCGGAGATTTCGGTCGGGGCAGCGAGCACAGAGACGGCCGAGGCGACGAGGGCGAAGGCGCCGAGCGCGAATGATGCGAGTTTGTTCATGGTTTCCTACTCTTTCGCAGTGGCAAGGTTCAGGGGCGGATCACGACGACGTCCTTGATCCGCCGCATTTCGAAATCGGAAATCAGGATCGCGAGCTCGACCTCCCAGCGGCCGGGCACCGGCAAGGTCAGGTCCGCGACGCGCCAGATCCCGTCCGGGCCGAGCTTGGCTTGCCGCTCGATCGGCTCGATGCCCGCCGCGGAATTGCTGAAACTGAGGCTGAGCTCCTTCGCCGATAGCGGGCCGAACTCGCCGTTCATCAGCACGATCTCGACGGAGACTGGCCCTGCCCGGCCGGGCGAGACGGTGACGTCGGCCATTGCCTGCAAGGTATGGATATGGACCGAGGCCGGCTGGGATTGCGCCGCCATGATCGCGCGGGGCGGCGGCGTGAAGCGCCAGAGCGCGGCAATGCCGAAGACGGCGATCAGCACCGCGAGTTCGACGGCGATGACGCGGGCCATTATCCCGGCGGCGAGCCTGTCGCCGGCTTCAACCTTCCGCGTCAGCCGCCAGCGGTTGAACCCCGCCAGCAGGAAAGCGATGGCGACGAGCGCGAGCTTGGCAAGGAGCACGCGGCCGTAGGCAGTTGAGAACAGGGCCGCCGGCGTCTCGACCTGCACGATAGCCAAGGCCGCTCCGCTGAGCAGCAGCACGGCGACGATGAAGGTAATGCCGAAAGAAAATCGGCGCAAAACGCTCTTGCCAGGTTCACTCCGCAAGGTGAGAGCCAGCGGAAACAGAGCGCCCACCCAGAGCGCAATCGCGCTCGCGTGGAGGAACACCGCCGGGCGCATCAGCCATTGCGGATGGGCGGCGCTGGCATGGCCGCTGCTCGCAAGCGCGATACCGGCCAGCAATGCGCTGAGAAGCCCGGCCGTGCTCGCAACGGCGCCCCGCATGCCGATCCCGATCAGAGCAAGCACCAAAGCGAGACCAGCACCAACGACGGTCCAGACATAGCTGGTCGCGATCGCAGTCTTCCAGATCGCCGATTGCAGGGCAGCGCCGAGTTGCGCCCCCATCGCATCGAGCCCCTGGGCGCCCAGAGCGACGGGCAGGCACGCGAGGCCGAGCAAGGTCATGGCGGTGGCGAAACGCCGCGCACCACTTGCCAGCGGCCCGACCCAGGCCCGGCTCGCAGCCGCGCCGCAGCCCAAGAACAGGCCGAGATAGAGCCCCAGCCGGCTGAGCCAGACCAGCAATCGGACACCGGTATCGACCGGCTCGCCGATCTCCGGCGCCGCGCCGCTGGGCGCCCCGATCGAGAACACCAAAGTCCCGCCGACGGGGTGGCCGTCCTCCGAGACCACTCGCCAGCTCAGCGCGTAGGTGCCGTTGGCAAGCCCAGTTGGCGGGGCGATCACGACCGTACTGTCCTTCAGCGCGAAGTGGTCGAGCGTTCTGGCTGCGCCATCGGGCCCGACCAGCCGGAGCGCGAGCGGAGACACCGGCTCGCTGAATGTCAGCGCGATCTGCGCCGGAGCAGCCGCCGAGACGCTGCCGTCGGCCGGCGCCGAGCTGTTCAGCGATGCATGCGCCAGTGCGAGACCCGGCAGGCCGAGGCATGCCAACAGGACGAGCAGTAGCAGGGTGTATGGGCGAAACGAGGCGGGCATGACTTGTCCTCGCGGCGGAGCGCAGCATGCGCTCCGCCGCTCTGGATTCACTTGGCAGGGGTGAGCTTCACGCCGGGAGCCGGGAACTTGTAGTCGTCGGCGACCTTCCCGGCGGCGGGAATCTCGATCCAGCGCTCGACGGCGCCGCCCTCGCATTCCTGCACGACCGGCACGTAGAGCGTGGTATCGGCCTTGAGGTCCTTGGTCAGATAGCCGCGCAGGACGAACTCGTCGTAGTGCTCGTCGAGCAGCTTGCCGCCGCTCCAGACCACCTCCTTCACGCCCTCCGTGGTCGGCGTGCCGTAGTAGTCGTAGGACTTGTCGTACTTGCCCTTGACGGTTTCGAGGGTCCAGCCGGGCTTCGGCATCGGCTTCACCGCGATGACGCCCTCGGGGATCTGGACGCGCAGCCTGGTCGTCGCTGCGCCCTTGCAGCCATGGGGGACCCGCAGCACCGCCTTGTAGGTCGAGCCGATCGGAGCCGATTGGGTTTCGAGCGTGACATGGGCAAAAGCCGGGCCGCCGACGATCAGGCCGGCTAAGGCGAGAAGATATTTCATGGTGTTTGTCCTCGGTTGACGAAGGCCGTCGTGACGGCCGGATTGCGACAGGCTCGCAGCCTGCCGAATGGTGGAAAGTCGGACGTGGTAAAGAAGCGAACGATGTCTCATGCCGTCAGCCCTTCAGCCTGGCGGCGGCGCGCCCGGCCGCTTCGCGCGCGGCGGCGAGAGCACGAGCGCGGCGGTGCAGGACGTCGTCGGTCAATGCCTGTCCGGCCTTGGCCGGCGATCCGCTATCGAAGGGCGGCTGCGGGTCGTATTCGAGGACGAGCTGAACGCGTCGCGCCCATGGCTCGCCGAGGAGCCGGGCGCCGAGCGCCAGGCCGAAATCGAGGCCCGCGGTGGCACCGCCACCCGTGACGACGTTGCCGTCGATCACCACCCGATCATCCGAGCGGATCGCTCCGAAGAGCGGCAACAGCTCCCGGATATACCAGTGGCCGGTAGCCTTCCGGCCTTGGAGCAGGCCGGCCGCGCCGAGCAGCAGCGTCCCGGTACAGACCCCGGTTACGTATTTGGCCTTGCCGCCCATCTCGCGCAGGAAGGCGATGGTCTCGGCATCGTCCAGCGCGGCGATCGTGCCATCGAGCCCGCCGGGCACGAACAGGACGTCGACATCGCGCGGGCAGTCCGCGAAGGTCGTCGTCGGCGCGACCGGAATGCCGAGCTCGGTCGAAACCGGCGCGAGGTCCTTGCCGACCAGATGGATCTTTCCGCCGGTCAGGTTGAAGACGCTGAGCGGCCCGACGATGTCGATCAGGATCATCTTCGGATGGATCACCATGGCGAAGCTGGGCGCGGGGCGCGGCGGCTCGACCTGGGCTCCGGCCTCGTCGGCGGCTGCTAACAACAAGCCCGCGGCGCCGAGGCCCAATGCGACATCTCTGCGGTTCATCGCTTTTCCTCTCGATGCATGTTCAGAGACGCGCGATCACCGGTAGCGCGAAGCCGAGCGCGACAGCACCGTTGCCGCCGAGCCAGAGCCAGGCGACCTTCAGCGGGAAGGCAAGCGGAGCGGCTTGATCGAGGCCGATGAGCGCGACGGCCGCGGCTAGAGCGCCGGTCGCAAAGCAGCCCGCAAGGCGAGCCAGGGGATGGGAGGGCATGGCACCCGGTTCCGGGCCATCACGACATCGGACCGGGCGAAAAGCGCGTCACGATACCGGCGGCAGGCTGAAGACAGCCGTCGCGGACGCCATGGCGCCGGACGGCGGCTCAGGCGAGAGCGGGCGGTGCGCGTGGATTGCCGGGAGAGTGGTCGGACAGGAATCCGACGGGGCGATCGAGCCGGCGCGCGAAGGCGACGTGATCTGCGGGGCGATGCGCCAGAAGCTGGAATTCGGGCTCGACGGGGTCGGCACCGACGAGCATCGGGCAGCCGGCAGTGCAGCAGCTCATGCCGGTATGGTTCTGCGACTTGTCGTGTTCGCTTCCCGCGCCAGCTTCGCCGCCCGGCGCACAGTGCGTCAGCGCGAGCGTCCGGTCGAGGGAGAGTGCATTGGCGTAGGTGCCCGCGGCAAATCCGGTGAACAAGGCCTGGATCACGAGCAGATAGGCCGCGAAAATCGCGACCCAGCTTCTCTTTTGTAATCCACCGCGTCGACGCAAAACAGCTTCTCCCTGCGTCTTTGCTATCATCACTCGACGACCCGTCAAACGGGCAAAGCAGCCAGCCACGTCAAAATCGGCCGGAAATGAATGGCAACATGCCGTGGCGGATCGCCGCGTCCTCAACAGCGAGGCCTCAGAACTTGGCGCTGAGGAAGGCGCGGACGCCGCGGCCAGGTGCCACGACCTCGTCCTTGCGGAAGGAGACGGCGTTTCGGATCGTCTCGTTGAGGAGGTTCGTGCCCTTGACGCCGGCGATGACTTCGACCGGGCCGAGCGGCCCGCCCGACAGCTTCGTCTTGTAGGTCAGCTCCGCGTTCAGCAGGTTGTAGCCGGCCGTCGGCGTCTCCTCGGGCGCGATGCGGTGCTGGTCGAAGGCAAGCAGCAGCGAGACCTTGGCGCCCCAATGCTCCCCACCACGCCAGTAGAGCCCGCCGCCGAGCCGCTGTGGCGGAATGCGCGGCACGTTCTCGTTGCCGGAGAAACGGGCTCGGGCGATATCGTACTGGCCTTCGATGCCGAAGGTATGAAGCCCGATCTGGTAGAAATCGTATTGGGTCTTCAGCTCGCCGCCGAGGAAGGTGGCGTTGCGCTGGGTGTAGACGACCTGGGTCGACTCGGTTCCGGTGCCGCAGCTCGCGAAATCCTCATCACAACGGATGCCGGTGAGGCGACGATAGATGAAACCCTCATAGCGCGTCGCATAGAGCGAGGCGTCGAAGCGCCAAGGACCGGACTGACGACGCAAGCCGAGCTCGATGGTCTTGGCCGTCTCCTTCTTCAGGTTCGGATTGCCGATCTCGAAGGTGCCGGGAGCATCATGCGCGCCGCGGGAGAAGAGTTCCGAGGCCTTCCCGCGCGCGTTCATTTCCGCATGGCGAGATGGTTTGCTAACGGGCCTGGCCCACAAGGCCTTTCCGGTGGCCGGAGGACCACGGGGGCGATCCGTCGTTTGGCTCTCGGCACAGGATGCAGATCAATGCGAGCGGATCATAGCGCTTCGGAATGGTCAGCGTGACCTTCTCCTCGCTTGCTACGATGCCTTCGCCGCCCTCTGCATTTTGCGGAGTTTGGGGTTGATGACGGCATCCCTCGTCACGCCCCCTAGGGTGCGGCCATCTTAAACTCTATTTGACCGCAGAACGAGACGGTCAGATCTTCGCCCGAGCCGCCGAAGACTGATTTATTACAAGATGTGGCATGTTTCCCCTTGTTGGAAGGCTGCCAAAGACGATCGCAAGGCGACGGAGGCATCGACTGCACTTGCCGGCCCGGCGCGCAACGAACAGAACCATTTTCGCATCCCGGGGCTGACAGCTGCGAGGCCTGTCCGTGCGGATCCTCATTTAGGGCGCGCTGAACCCGATTGACGCCGGTTAGAAGTTTGTAAACGATCAAGCTCGGCCCGCGACTCGCAACGGGAGAGCAGTCGGCCATGCTCACCCTGGCATTCGCCGCAGGCCAATGAGATGATGACGTCCCTGCGCTCCCTGTTGATCGGACTTTGGCTTCTCATCGTCCTCTCGGCGGGCGCGACCGGCTTCCTTTTTGTCTTGTTCTATCGGGAGACGGCGAGCGTCCAAGCCGGGCGTGCGCAGGATCGACTGGCCTCGGCCTGCCGCGGCATCGCCGATCGCTACGCGTTCTTTGCGTCCGGCTGGCGCGGGCCGTGGCCGGTTCGGACCGACGAGGAACTGCGCCGACAGCTGACAAACCTCCTCCAGCTCGCGCTGGCCCGCTCCCCCGAGATAGAGGGTGGCATCTGGCGCGAACCCGAAGGCTCGCTCGGCTATGCCTTCCCGACCTACGAGGGAACTGGCCCGAAAACCGACTTGCCGGCAGCGGAGATGCCGACGATCGGCGAGGTCAATGCCGCGGCTGCGACCACCGGCAAGCCGGCCACGGTTGAGCGGCGGGGGCGTTCGCAAATCCTGCTGCTGCATGCGTGTCCGCTCGGAGGATCCGCCGATACAGGGCTGACCGGCTGGACGATGACCCGTATCGCCGCCAGCGTGGGGCCCGCCTATGACCGCCTCATGACCGGGTTCGCGGTCCTCGCGGTGACCGTGCTGGGCTCCGCGCTCTGGCTGGGCTGGCTTTTGGTTGCATGGTCGCGGCGGATCGCCCGGCTCGAGGCCGACCTGACGGCCGGCCATGAAGCCGATCTTCCCCGCCTCTCGCCGACGGGCCTGCCCGAACTCGACCGCCTTGTGCATGCGCTCAACGCCAGTGGCGAGAGGTTGTCCGAAGCACGGCGGCTCGCCGCTGGAGCCGAGCGGCTGGCGGCGGTCGGCCGCCTCGTCGCTGGCGTCGCTCACGAGGTCAGGAATCCTGTGGCGGCCATGCGGCTCAAGGCCGAGAACGCTCTAGCCGCTGCCGACGAGCAGCGCCGCATCTCCGCGCTCGGCTTTATCCTCGACCAGATCGCCCGGCTCGACCGACTGTTGCGCGATCTCCTGACGATGAGCCAGCCGCGCGAACCCAAGGCGGAGGCTGTAGACCTCGCGCGCTTCCTCGCCGGGATCGTCACCGCCTTCAGCGATCGTGCAGCCGCGGCCCAGGTGAGCTTGATCGATCGATTGGACCCGGGTGCCGGCGCCGGATCGCCACCGACCTTCGATGCGGGCGAAATCGGCCGCGTCGTCGAGAACCTCGTCGGCAATGCCCTGAGGCATACGCCGGCTGGCGGCAGCGTGGAGCTCAGTGTAACGCGGCGCGGCGAGAATCTCGTGATCGCCGTGCGCGATGATGGCCCCGGTGTACCGGCGGAAATCCGCGAGCGCCTGTTCGAGCCTTTCGTAACGGGACACCCGGAAGGGACGGGCCTCGGCCTCGCCATCGCGCGGGAGATCGCCGGCGTCCATCACGCGGCCTTGCGCCTGCTGCCCTCGGAGCGGGGAGCCCATTTCGAGATCGAGCTGCCATGGCACAATCGACCATCCTGATCATCGACGACGAGGCCGGCCTGCGGGAGAGCCTGGAGGAGACGGTGCTCGATCTCGGATACGATGCGGCGACGGCCGCATCCGGGCGAACCGGCCTCGATCGCCTGCGCAGCGAGGCGATCGAGGCGATCCTGCTCGACCTGCGTCTGGGTGGCGACATGGACGGCCTGGCGGTTCTCAAGGCGATCCGCGCCCTCCCCACGCCCCCTCCGGTCACGATCCTGACCGCCTATGCGACCGCGGAAAACACCATCGAGGCGATCAGGCTCGGCGCCTTCGACCATCTCACCAAGCCGATCGGCCGCGCCGAGCTCGCTGACAACCTGGCACGGATGCTCGCATTGCGGGCGATGGAGCAGGCGGCTCCGGCGGCTGCGGATGACGGGCAGATTGCCTCCCGCTTCACCCTGGTAGGGTTGAGCGAGCCGATGCGGATGGTGCAGAAGGCGATCGGGCTGGCTGCCGACAGCGACACCACCGTCCTGGTCACCGGCGAGACCGGCACCGGCAAGGAACTCGTCGCTCGCGCCCTGCACGAACACAGCAGGCGCAAGCCCAGGCCCTTCATCGCCGTCAACTGCGCCGCCATCCCGTCCGACCTGCTCGAATCCGAGCTCTTCGGACATGTGAAGGGCGCCTTCACCGGCGCGGCCACCGATCGCCACGGAGCGTTTCGCGATGCGGATGGCGGCACACTCTTCCTCGACGAGATCGGCGACATGCCGCCTGCGATGCAGGCCAAGATCCTGCGGGTGCTGCAGGACAAGATCGTCACGCCGGTCGGGGGGCGCCCAGTCCAGGTCGATGTCCGCATCGTCGCGGCGACGCATCGCAAGCTGCCCGAGCGCGTCGCACAGGGCCTCTTCCGCGAAGACCTCTATTACCGGCTGAACGTGCTGACGATCCCGCTCGCTCCGCTGCGCGAGCGGCTCGCCGATATCGTGCCCCTGGCCGAGCATTTCCTGCGCCTGGCGGCGCGTCCCGGCGAACGTCCGAAACGGATGACCGGGGCTCTCGCGGCTTATCTGCTTTCCCGCTCCTGGCCGGGGAACATCCGAGAACTCAAGAACGCCATTGATCGAGCCGTTATACTGGCGCGTGGCGATACGCTCGACGTTGCGGATATGGGCGATGCCGGCATCGAGACGGAAGCGACCGCCCTGCCTGCCGGCTGGCTCGATGGAAACCTCACCGCAGCCGTAGCCAGGCTTGAGACCGAGATGATCCGCCGCGCGCTTCGCAGTTGCGCCGGGAATCGGGCCGAGGCCGCTCGGCGCCTCGGCATCAACCGCCAACTGCTCTATACCAAGATCGAGCGCTACGGCCTCGATCCGGAGAGGCGTCAGGATCCATGACAGGCGCCGTCAGGAATACGGACGGTCGCGAGGTCGATTGATCAAGTAAGCCATTGAAAGATAACAGCCTGCCTGTTGGCACACCGGTTGCGGATGAATTGCCATCCCGCCGGGCATCCGGCACGACAGCAGGTGAAATCATGACGAACAGCGTTCGATCCACTGCCGCCGCCCTCTTGTTGCTGGCCGGCACGGCACTCGGGGCCGCCACCGTCTTCGCACAAGCCCGCGGCGGCCTGGCCTATGACGCTTCCCAGCTTCCGCAGACCAAGGGCGTCCTGAAGCAGTACACGCTCAGCCCGCGCGGCGACATCGACGGCCTGCTGCTCGCCGACGGAACCGAGATCAAGCTGCCGCCATATCTGTCCACCTCGACCGCGTTCGTGCTGCGGCCGGGCGATGCGATCACCGTCCGCGGCTTGAAGGCGCGAGCTCTGCCGCTGATCGACGCCGTCTCGGTCACCAACGACGCGACTGGCGCGGTGGTGCTCGATCAAGGCCGTCCGGAGGAACGCTCGGCAGCTTCCGAGGTTATGACGAGCAAGATTCTGGCCGTGCTGCACGGCAAGCGCGGCGAGGTCAACGGGGCGGTTCTTGATAACGGGGCTCAACTGCGGCTGCCGCCGCATGAGGCCGAGCGCTTCGCCGATCTGCTCAAGCAGGATCAGACGATCTCGGTTCGCGGTGAAAGCATCAAGAGCCCGCTCGGCACCGTCATCGAGGCGACCGCGCTCGGGGCCACACCGGACCGGCTGGCGCAACTGGACGCGCGCCCTCCGAGGCCGCCGCGCCCGGATGATCGCGCTCCGCCACCGCCGCCGCCTCGCGGGCCGCGGGGCTGATCACGGTCAAGGCAAACTGGGTCGTGTCCGGATCGGACTACAGGTCCAGACACGGATTTGCCGACCGAGCGCCTGCCCGGCCTTACCCTTTTCCCCGCCGCGAGACGACCGGATGCCCCTGCAAAGCCTGCCAGTCAAAGCCGCAAAATCTCCTGATCACTCTCCGTCCCGGCGGGCGCTTCTCGGCCTCGATGCCCTGAACTTCTTCCTCGCCGATGTGCGGGATGGTCTGGGGCCCTATCTCGCGATCTATCTGATCGCGGTGCGCGGCCCCGAGCAGGGCTGGAACGAAGCGACGGTCGGCCTCGTCATGAGCATCGCGGGCATCGTCGGGCTGATCGCGCAGACGCCAGCCGGCGCACTGATCGATCGCGGCCGCCACAAGCCGGCGATCGTCATCGCTTCCGCCATCGCAGTCACGCTGTCGTGCCTGGCGCTTCCCTTCATCAGCAATTTCTATCTGGTCGTGGGGACGCAATCGGTGGCGGGGATCGCGGGCGCGATCTTCCCACCGGCGCTGGCTGCGATCACGCTCGGCCTCGTCGGGCCGAAGCTGTTTTCCAAACGCATTGGCCGCAACGAGGCCTTCAACCATCTGGGCAATGCGGTCTCGGCCGCGATCGCTGGCGCGACCGCCTATTTCTTCGGGCCGATCGTGGTGTTTTGGCTTATGGCCGTGCTCGCGGTCTTCAGCATCGGCGCCATGCTGATGGTGCCGGAGAAGGAGATCGACGATGATCTCGCCCGCGGTCTCGATGAGGCTGTCGACGACGAAAAGCCCTCGGGCCTCAAGGCCTTGCTCCAGAACCGCCATCTCATGCTGTTCGCGCTGCTCTGCGCCATCTTTCACCTCTCCAACGCCGCGATGCTCACCTCCGTCGGCCAGTTGCTCACCCGTGTCGCCGGCAAGGAGCAGGCGACCTCGCTGATCGCAATCTGCATCGTCGCGGCACAATGCGTCATGGTTCCCATGGCGATCATGGTCGGCGCCAAGGTCGACGCCTGGGGCCGCAAGCCGATCTTCCTCCTCGCCTTCGCCGTACTGTCGCTGCGCGGCGCGCTCTACGTCCTCTCGGACAACCCGCTCTGGCTGGTGGCGGTCCAGGCGCTCGATGGCGTCGGCGCCGGCATCTTCGGCGCGCTGTTTCCCATCGTGGTGGCGGACCTGACCCGAGGCACCGGCCGCTTTAACGTCTCGCAAGGTGCCGTCGCGACGGTCCAGGGCGTCGGAGCCTCGATCTCCGCCTCGCTGGCGGGGGTGATCATCGTGACCACCGGCTATTCCGCCGCCTTCGTCACGCTCGCGGCCATCGCGGCCTGCGGCTTCGTCCTCTATCTCGTTGCCATACCGGAGACGCGCGACTATGAGCCGCCGACCGACCACGGCGCCCGCACAAATCCGGCGCCGAGCGAGAGAATGGCCTGATCCCGCATGACCGGCTGGGCTCCCAACGCGACACAGATCCTCGCGATCGCGATCTTCCTCGCGACCTACGTCGCCATCGCGATCGGCCGGATGCCCGGCCTGCGCGTCGACCGAGCTGGAGCGGCGCTGATCGGTGCGGCTCTTATGGTCGGTTGCGGCGTGCTTTCGCTCGAGGATGCCTATCGGGCGATCGACCTGGACACGATCACGCTGCTGCTCGGCATGATGATCGTGGTCGCGAATCTGCGGCTCTCGGGCTTCTTCCGCGTGGTGACCGGCTGGGCCGCAGGCCGGGCGCGGCATCCGGTGCTGCTGCTGTCGGTCGTGGTGATAACCACCGGCATGCTCTCCGCCTTCCTCGTCAACGACGCGATCTGCCTGGTGATGACGCCGATCGTCATCACGTTGACCCGCGCGCTCGATCGCAAGCCATTGCCCTATCTCATCGCCGCGGCGCTCGCCTCGAATGTCGGCTCGACGGCGACGATCACCGGCAACCCCCAGAACATGATCATCGGCAATCTCTCGGGCATCTCCTACGGCGCCTTCACCGGCGCGCTGCTGCCGATAGCGGCGCTGGGCCTGCTGGTGACGATCCTGCTCGTGCTCCTGCTCAACCCGCGCGAGTTCATGACGCGGCAAGGGCTGCGCAGTGTCACCGTTCCCGCCCATTATCACGGCTGGCTCGCGACGAAGGCGGCGCTCGTTTCCGCCGCAATGATCGCCCTGTTCTTCCTCGGCCAGCCGGTGGCGAAAGTGGCGATCTGCGCGGCAGCGCTGCTGCTGCTCACCCGCAGGATCGAACCGCGCAAGGTCTATGCCGAGATCGACGGACCGCTGCTGCTGATGTTCGCCGGGCTCTTCGTCGTGGTGCGGGGGCTCGAGCACGCCGTGTTAACGCCCGACCTGCTGGCGCAGGCCGCCCGCCTCGACCTCGGCAACACCGCGATCCTGACCGGTGTGACGGCGATCCTGTCCAACCTCGCCAGCAACGTCCCGGCGGTTCTCGTGCTGAAACCCTTCGTCGAGCATCTGCAGGATCCTCGACGTGCCTGGCTCGTCGTGGCGATGGCCTCGACGCTCGCCGGCAATTTCACGCTGCTAGGCTCTGTCGCCAATCTCATCGTTGCCGAGCGCGCAGCCAAGGACGGCATCGACATCGATTTCTGGACCTATTTCAAGGTCGGCGCACCCTTGACGATCGCCACGCTGGCAGTGGGCGTCTTCTTCCTCTCCTAGCCTCAATGAGTGGCTTCCTTTCCCATGAGTTATTTTGACCGGCTGCCAGTCCGAATCCTCGGAGCCGCGCTCGACATCGTCGATCGCTTGGCGCGTCAGCGTGAACGGCACACGCAATTCGACCAGGGGTTGCGCCTCGCGCAGGAGCGAGCGGATCCCTGCGCCCGGGGCCTCGATCGGCCTCGTATGGCCGGTTCCGGCGGCGGCATAGGCCGTGCCCTTCGGGCCAACGACATCGACGATGCGGCGCGCTGCGAGATAGCGCTTCAGCGTGCGCGAGGCCTCCTCTTCGATCTCAGCCCAGGCGGCATCCGAGATGGGAGCGAGCTCCCGGAGCAGATTATTCATGGCCTGCCTCTTCCTTCAGGGAGCCGATGCGGAGCGAGCCGTCGCCGGGCAACCGGGATGGGGATGCGGCCGCAGGCGGTTCGGGCGTTGCGGCAGTTGTTGCGGCAGCCGGTG